>Ga0207695_10000133_pt1 | contig 222573 bp, 160 predicted proteins | sample KBSC54metaG_FD_184354 | JGI IMG/M metagenome (GOLD analysis project Ga0207695, IMG submission 184354) | Corn rhizosphere microbial communities from Kellogg Biological Station, Michigan, USA - KBS C5-4 metaG (SPAdes) (version 2) | ecosystem: Host-associated > Plants > Roots > Rhizosphere >...
TAAGCCCCTCATGGCCGATGGTACTGCACCACAATGCGGGAGAGTAGGTAGCTGCCATATTCTTTGAGAGCCCTGTCGAAAGACAGGGCTTTTTTATTTTAGGCCCAGCCCGAATATGGGGGATGGGTGGCGACGCTACCACCGGTCTACGCCCAACAATTTCCTTCCTAACGGTGACAGCTCAGCGACGGCATTGCGGTGCTCGCGTTGCAGCGGGTCGCCGGGAAAAGCATAGCCCTCCATGGCATCGCGGTTCTGCCAGCTGTCGATCCTCCACTTCTTCAACGCCTCATTATCTTCCTGCGCCGGCATCATAGAGATATACTGCGCAATACGCACTTTGTTACCACTTGTATTGGGACGAATGCCGTGAGGCTGCAGGCTGTTAAAGATCAAAAGGTCGCCCGCCTCCAGCCTGACCTTGACCAGCTGAAATCCGGTTGTGTCCGGCTTATAATGATCCCTGTCTTCGGGTTGTGTCAGTTTCCAGACGTCATAGGTCCGGAACAGCTCGGGTATGCATTGAAACCCGCCCATATTCTCATCTGTCTGATCGGCGAGCGCCAAAACGCCCTGTACATTCTGCGGCTTCGTCTCGGGATCATAGTCCCAGTGTATAAACCCCTTGTATTCGAAACCGGGGCGCAACGGGAAATTGAGGTTGGCCCTGTCGATGGTGACCCACAGCTTCTCTGTACCCCAGACGTCGGCAAAGGCCTGGTGCACTTTGGGGTATTGCCTGTTGTCCCACATATATTGATGGTTGTAGATCTCCACCATTCCGGTATTATTGAGCTCCTTCATCTGCATGACGGCATTGGGCTTCCTGTACCAGCTCTCGATATCATTGGGGTCTTTACCCTCGTACTCCCAGAGATAGTCGGCCAGTTTTTTGACCTGCTCCCTCGGGACGGCATTCTTTATAATGACGTATCCGTTGGTGATCCAGAAGTTCCAGTCCTCCTCGCTGAGGACACGGAGCGGTTCCCCGTTGGTCCGGTCGTTGAGTTTTAGCTGACTTGACCTGGCGGTGGAAGGATTGCCTGGTATCTCTTTGTGCTCGTTGACCAGTGGCGCGTCGGCGACCGGCTGGGGAGAGGGAGCACCAGGGACCATGGAAGGAGTACCAGGGGCCATGGAGGGGGGAGTGTTTGTAGTTGGCATAAGCTTTCGATTTTATAACCCAAAGGTAGAAGGGTATCCAAAATGGAATGGTCGGTGGGTTGACCAGTATTTGCTCTGTATTGACAATTTTTGGTAAATTAAGGGGGAAAACCGGACAATACAGGATATGGGAGCCGCCAATTCCATCAAACTCGAAAAAATAGACTTCAAGCCGGGGAGATCCTTCAAACTATTCTCCCCCCGGCTGCGGAATACCTATTTCTGGCACTACCACCCTGAGTACGAACTGGTCTATGTCGAAGCTGGCGCAGGCATCCGACACGTAGGCACACATATCTCTACCTACACCCATAGCGACCTGGTCTTTATCGGGGGTAACCTGCCGCACCTCAATTTTGACTACCGCGTTCGCAGCGACTATCACCAGGTCGTCATCCAGCTGCGATGTGATTTCCTGGGCACGGCCATCGGCACCACTCCCGAGTTCTCCAGCATCCACAAACTCTTCAAAAGCGCAGAGTACGGGATCGCTTTTCATGGCGGTACCAAACTATCCGTGGGATCCGAGCTGAAAGACCTGGCGCGGTGGTCACCGATGGAACAGCTGCTAAAGCTGATATCCATTTTCCAGCAGCTCGCAGACTCTGACGAAAAGGTGCTCCTGAATACCGACCTGAGCAGCAAGGACTTTATTTTAAAGGACAAGATCCGCATGGGAGCGATATACGAATACATCGACGCCGAATACCATCGCCAGCCGGATGTCAATGAGGTCGCAAAAAGGCTCAACCTCACTACCCCGGCCTTTTGCCGATATTTTCGACGCCAGACCAATATGAACTTTACCGAGTTCCTTAACCAGTACCGCATCGAGCGGGCCAAGAGCCTCCTGATACAGGACAACAATGTCAGCGAGACCTGCTATGCCGTCGGACTCGGTAGCCTCAGCTATTTCAATAAGCTCTTCAAAGAGATAGTAGGGGTCAACCCATCAGAATTCAAGAAATGGTACGACCTGGAGGCCATGGACGACTAATTCGTATATTCAGCTATCAAACCTGATCTCATGAAGTTCAAACACCGCCTCCTCATCCTTATTTTGCTGGTTGCCCAATGCCGACCCGCGGCTGCCGGACCCACTGACACCACCTATGCGGAACGCCTTGGCTTTCCTAAAGGCGCAAGAGTCCTCATCCTGCACGTCGACGACGCCGGTATGAGCTATGAGTCCAACATCGGAGCTATCAACGCCCTGACAAAGGGCACAGCCAATTCTGTCAGCGTGATGATGCCTTGTCCCTGGGTTCCCGGCTTCGTGCAGTGGCTGAAACAGCACCCTTCGACGGATGCCGGCCTCCACCTTACCCTGACATCGGAATGGAGCGCTTACCGTTGGTCGCCCCTGTCGGGACGCAGCTCGGTGCCCGGGCTCGTGGACACATCGGGCTGTCTTTGGGCTGGTGTACAGCAGGTGGCAGAGCACGCCACCCCCGACGAGATCGAGAAGGAAATGACGGCACAGCTGCAGCGCGCGCGGGCCATGGGTTTCGAACCGACGCATCTTGATACGCATATGGGTACCGTTTATGCGCGCCCCGACTACCTCATGCGCTACCTTCAGCTGGGTATAAGGAATCATATTCCCGTCATGCTGCCCGGCGGAGCAGACCAGTTGATCCAGCAACAGACCGGGCTCCCGGACCAGCAGATAGAAGGCATGCGCGCACTGGGAAAGATGCTCTGGACAAATGGTCTCCCGGTACTCGACGATCTGCACAATTTCAGCTATGACTGGAAAGTACCCGACAGCATCGGCACAGATGACAAAAAGCTCGACAGGTGGCGGACGGCTAAATACATTGCAGCGCTAAAGGATATCAAGCCCGGTGTTACGATGATGATCATGCACTGTACGGACGCTTCGGAGCATTTTACCTATATCAGCGACAGCGGCCCGCTGCGCAGGGCTGATATGCTGGCTATGATGGACCCGGCATTCAAAAAGGCCCTTAAGGACGAAGGCATTATCCTTACCACCTGGCGCGAATTGATGGAAAGGAGGACAAAACTCAAATAATATGTTCCTGACCAAACTACCATCCAATCCACGCAAACCATCTGGCCCGCCCGATCCCCCGGAGAACACGGTGATCCTCGCCGATAGTACGGACAGGTATTCCTATCCAGAGCACACGACGCCTTATTTGTTTGTTACCACTTTTTTTAACAAGGGACAATATGTACTGAATGGGAGGGATATCTCCGTCTCGCCGCGGCAGTTCTATTTTCTCAACAGTGACGATACTATCGGAATTGATTACCCGAGGAATCACCGACTGAGAACCTGTCTGATCCTTTTCAAGGCTGGCTTTGTAGAAGACTGTCTGGCATATGGGCTTGCCGATAAACAAAAGTTACTGGACCCTCCGGATTATCGCCCACCGAGGGACGCAACCGGATTTGCCAGCCTCCCGTTTGAACTCACCGAAAACATGTCCCGCACTCTGGCACAGCTAGCTTTAACCGAAGACCGGGACAGCCTTCTTTTCGATCTTGTCCTGGCCGCCCGCGAACAGAGCGGCGAAACCGAAAATCGTATCCAAAGACTTTCCGCATCCAGGCGAACCACCAAAGAGGAACTATATCGACGGCTGGTCATAGCGCGCGCGTTCATGCTGGACAATATCACGCAGCCACTATCCATTGATCAGATTGCGGCAGAGGCCTGTCTCAATAAGTTTCATTTCCTTGCCAACTTCAAATCTGTGTATAACACAACACCACACCGCTGGTTCATAGAGCAGAAACTGCAGAAAGCCCTCAGTCTCCTCCAATCCGGAGACTATACGGTCGAAGAGGTCTGCTGGCTTCTGGGTTTTCAAAGTCCTTCCACGTTCAGCAATCTATTCAAAAGGCGTTGGCAGGTGCCGCCCGGAAGTAAAATTCCCAATTTTCGATAAGCTCTCCGGGCCGAAAGCTGGCAGCTTTGTCAAAAAATCATGCGAATTGTTCTAATCGCCCTCATCCTGCTTGCAGGCAGGTTAAATGCACAGACCATGCAAACAGAAACCGCTACCATCATGATCAACGGGGACATCGAAAAGGTTTTTCCCCTGTTCGGCGCATACGAAGAAAGGAAATGGGCAAAAGGCTGGGAGCCGACGCCGGTATACCCATCAACAGAGACCATCGAGGAGGGGACTACTTTCAGGACACCCGGACACCTGCCCGGCGAGAACGAGTATATCTGGCGGGTATCGAAATATGATATCCGGAATCACCTTGTGCAATATATGGTTGATGCCCCCGACCGCTGCTGGACAATAACAGTACAGTGCGCCCCCGTAGAAGGCCCGACCGCTGCCGCGGAAGGCCGGACTGCCGCCACCATCAGCTATGCCTTCGTGGCATTGAACCCGGCCGGCGAGGAGAAGAACAAACACTCCCTGCACCTCCTCTTCCAACACCAGCTGAAAGACTGGCAAGAGGAAATAAACGCCTATTTATCAAAGTAATGCGTCTTGAACAAACTTGAACTCCCTGTGAACGGCTGAGCCGCCGGCATAAGAATAAGTTTATGGCATAACTATTTACCTATGCGTATCTCCATTGCTATTCTTATCACTCTTATCATCAGTTGTGACCTGTGCGCTCAGTCAAGGTTTTGGAACAGTCCCAAGGCCTATCTCGGCCAACGACGACCCTCGGACACGCCGCAGATATTTGCCCCGGACCTGCTCGCCCAACGCGACACTTTCGCCTTCGACCGCGTGGCCTGGTCGGAAGACGGCAAGGAGTTCTACTACCCCAGCAACAACAGCTGGTTCGACTCAAAGAACAGCAAGATCCGGTATTTTAAATACGCCGGCGGGAAATGGAATGGCCCCTTCGTCCTGAACGAACACTATTATGCCCCGACGTTCTCGGTCGACGGTCAGACCCTTTATCTCGAGGGAGGGCAGCGGGATAGCCTCTACTCCCAGATATGGCAGTCGCACCGAACGACCGGGGGCTGGAGCCAGCCCGGGATATATTTAAAGAAGCCCTATGGTCTCTATGATTTCATGCCGACCGCCAGCGGCGTCTGCTATGCAGGCAGCAATCAGCATCCTGGCAAACGGCGGGACTTCAGCGACTACGATATCTGCACATTAACCATGAGATCGGGAGACACTACGGTGACCAGCCTGGGCGAGCCGGTCAATACGCCGGCATTCGACGGCGACTTCTTCGTGGCCCGTGACGAATCCTATATGATCATCAGCGCGAAGGAAACGAAGGACTTCGAATGTGAGCTATGGATAAGTTTCAGACGAAAGGATAATAGCTGGACGGCGCCCGTAAGCCTTGGGCCGCTGATCAACGACGGGGTTGCCCACCGCTGGGGTGAATATGTCTCACCCGACGGCAAATATCTTTTTTACTCCCGCGGAACCAGCCCAAAAGACTGTCATATCTATTGGGTGCGGTTCGATCAGCTATTAAAACAATTAAAGGCTCAGGCTCAACTGTGATCAAAAGGCGTCCCCCTCAGAAGGGGACCTTTTTTAAATAATTATCCTACTAAATTAGTAGACTAATAAAAAACCCCCTATCTTTATCTTATGAAACCTTTAACTGCTCATACCATATCCCGCCGCGGCCCGCTACTCAGGGTCAGTTGTTGCTGCTAAGCAGCGACAAATCAACCTCCCCATATAAAAATTAAACCGGCAAGGATTGCGCCCTCGCCGGTGGAATTACATTAACGACTAAATCATTAACATGAATCTGATTCAAAGGTATACAATCCTTTTGATCCTGCTATTCCCATTCTTCTCACGAGCCCAAACGACGAACGTCTCGCTCTGGGGGCGTATCATTGACGAAAAGACGAAAGAGCCCCTTGCCGGTGCTACGGTGCATATCAAGGGTACTACACACGAGGTTCTGACAAATAATGACGGGGAGTTCAAATTCATCACGGGTCAGCACGTGCCCCTGGTCTACAGCGTTAGCTATGTAGGTTATCAATCCGCTGAAATACCAATAGAAAGCTATGGTCATGTCGTCATCGAGCTCAAGGGAGGTAAATCAGCCCTGACCGAAGCGGTGGTCATAGGCTATGGTACGCAGCGGAAAAGTGACGTAACGGGATCCGTGGCCAGCGTACCAAAAGATGTGCTGACCCGCCCCACCTCCTCCTTCGATAACTTATTGCAGGGAGCGGTGGCCGGCGTCGTGGTCAGCCAGAGCTCGGGCCAGCCCGGTGCGACATCGACCATCCGCATCAGGGGCGGCAATTCGCTGAGCTTTGGCAACGATCCGTTGTATGTCATCGACGGTTTTATCTATTATAATGATAACAGCCTGACCAACCTCGCCCCCAATTCGGGGACGGTACCCGCAGTCACCGGCGTCTCCTCCAACGGCCTTTCGACCATCAACCCGGCGGATATCGAATCGATCGACGTGCTGAAAGACGCCTCGGCCACGGCTATCTATGGCAGCCGCGGCGCAAACGGGGTCGTCATCATTACGACCAAACGAGGGACCCGCAACAGCAATAACGTCTCGTATAGCGGCAGCTTTGGCACGCAGCAGACGGGCAAACGGCTGTCCGTCCTCAACGGGCCCCAGTGGGCAAAGTATTTTGACGACCTCTACGCTGCCACGCCAACGATCCAGGCCGGGCTGGCCGCCAATAAGAAATATATCGATTCCCTGGGGGCAGCAGGTGTCAATGGCAACTGGGTCGATGCGGCGCTGAAGACGGGCTACCAGCAGAATCACCAGCTTACCATTTATGGAGGCGACGAGAAGTCCCGCTATTCGATATCGGGCAATTACTTCAACCAGAAAGGCATCGTGCGGGGCTCGGACTTCACCCGGTATTCGGGACGGTTCAACTACGAGAAGAATTATTCCAAAGCTTTCAAGATCGCCACCAGCATCTTTGGCAGCAACTCCGTGGAGAACAAGCTGACGGGGACGGCTTACAACGGCATCGGCTTTGGGAACGCCTTTTCATCCCTTTACCTGAACAACCCCCTGCAGCGGGTCTACAACAGCGATGGCACCTACAATACTGCTGCTCAGCCGGCGATAAACCCGACGCTCAATACCATCAGCGGTCAGCAGTTTGGAGACAACGCTATACAGGACATCGTCTCCTCCATCAACCAGACCAAGCTGAACCATGTGCTGGGGAATATTTCGGGCGAGTACAAGCTGACCAGCGAGCTGACCCTGAAATCGACTTTCGGCGCCGACCTGCTTAATACACGCCTCAACTACTATGCGCCCTCCTATACGAACCTGGGCAATGCGGGGGGGACGATCACCGGGTCGGGCTCGGTCGGTACGATCAACTATATCAGCTGGCTGAACGAGAACACCATTGGCTGGTCACATGTGTTTAGCGACAAGCACTTCGTCGACGCCCTTGCCGGCTTCACGACGCAATATCAGAAGGCGGAGAATACCTTCTTAGCCGGTCAGTCTTTCCCTTCCGATGCAACAACGTACAACAACCTGTATAGCGCCTCGGCTAATAAGGTCACGGGCTCCGGCGAGGCGCTGCAGACGCGCAACTCCTGGCTGGGACGACTGTCTTATTCCTTCCAGCACAAATACAATGTCACGGTGACGGGCAGGGCCGATGGCGCCTCTCCCGCGGGAGCGAACAAAAAATGGGGGTTCTTTCCCTCGCTTGGCTTCTCCTGGAATGCCTCGGACGAGTCCTTCTTCGAAACGCTGTCAAAGACTATCAATAGCCTCAAGCTGCGTCTGACCGCGGGTCGCGTGGGCAATGCCAATTTTCCCGCTTACAGCTCGATCGCCACGATCAGCTCGTACGGCTATTATTTCGGCAGTCCCCTGGCGGCCGTCAGTGGTCTCGCGGCTTCGCAGCTGTCCAATCCCGACCTGACCTGGGAGACAACCACCCAATACAACGCCGGCGTGGATGCGGCTTTGCTGGACAAACGGATATCTCTGACCGCCGACGTTTACTATAAGAAGACGACCAATCTCTTTATCAGCGGGACGGGACTCGTGCCCCTGTCTTCGGGCTATGCTTCGGCCTCGGAAAATATCGGAAGCCTCGAGAACAAGGGGGTCGAGCTGACCCTGACAACAGAGAATATAAGAACGCGGGATCTGACCTGGCGCAGCACGCTGCTCTATGCCCGCAATATTAACAAGGTGCTTAGCCTTGGCCCCAGCCAGTCCTTTTATCCTGTGGCGCCTACGGGACAGGTTTCGCCCGTGATCGTAAAGGTCGGACTGCCGGTGGGGACATTCTGGGGCTATAGTACGGCTGGTCTGCTGTCCACCGCGGATGTGTATAGCTCCAAGCCCGCGCCAAAACTGGCTGGCGTATCCCAGGTGACGGGTGACAGGAAATACATCGATACGGACGGGGACGGCGTGGTCACAACCAATGACAAGCATAATTTGGGCAACGCTCAGCCGAAGTTCACGGCCAGTTTCAATAACACCATCACCTATAAGAATTTCGACCTGTCTTTCTTCCTTCAGGGCTCGTTCGGGAACAAGATATTCAACCTCCTGCAGCAACAGCTGGAGAAGACGACCACTACCGGCAATGTCAGCTCGACCCTGCTGGACCGTTGGGATTCCGTGGCCAACCCCCGCGGCAAAACGCCAAAGGTGGTCAACGCTCCCGTGGTGCAGGTGGCTGATATCTATATCGAGGACGGTACCTATGTCCGGCTGAAGAATATCACCCTTGGCTACAATTTCCCGCAGGACATCGCTTCCCGGATCCTCGCCAAACAGATACGGGTATATGTATCCGCTCAAAATCTGCTGACCATCACCAAATACAAAGGACTGGACCCCGAGGCGAACTTCTATGACCAGAACAATCTTCAGCCCGGCATTGACTATGGCGTCTACCCCAACTACCGGAGCTATACGGTGGGGGTGAACGTGACCTTCTAAAAATAATATAATGAGAACGATCTATTTTTTTGTTGCAGCCACGGCGCTCTCGCTGTCCTGCAACAAGCTCAACGAGCACCCGCAGGGAAGCCTGACGTCCGATAATTTCTATAAGACCCAGAGCGATGCGGTAACCGCCGTCACCGCTGTATACAGCACGCTGACGACCGATGTTAACAACGACTTCCCCATTTACGGCCGCAATCTCAATTTGATCGTCGACAATCCCAGCGACAACCAGGTCTATAGTCCTTCCAATACCAACCCCGACGTACGGGCCATGGGTACGGCGACCTATGTCAGCACCAACGACCGTGTGCACAAAATTTATGCGCAGCTGTACTGGGGTATTAACAAGGCCAATATCGCGATAGACCAGATCCCTGCTATACCTTCTACGCAGTTCGTGGACCCGTCGCATTCGGCGGCTAACCTTGTCCGCGAAGCGCGCTTTATCCGGGCCCTGCTGTATTTCGACCTGGTCAGATTGTTTGGCGCCGTTCCGCTGGTCCTGCACGACCCCAATTCAGTGGCGAAGGCGGGCGGGCTGGTGGGAAGGACTCCGAAGGACTCTGTGTATGCGCAGATCATCACGGACCTGGATTCGGCCACGGCCCTGCCGGCGAGCTATACCGGGGCGAATATCGGGCGGGTGACCAGCGGGGCCGCACACGCTTTGCTGGCCAAGGTCTATGTCACGAGGCAGCAGTGGGCGCAGGCAGTCGCGGAACTTAAGAAGGTGATCACGGCAGGAACGGCGGGGCTTATGGATGCTACTTCCGGGGCGTATGGGTATGACTTGTTTCCTGTTTTTAGCGATGCATTCCAGCCTGGCAGCAAGAATGGCCGGGAACATATCTTTTCGGCACAGTTCAATGGCACTGCGGGTGGCTTTACGAGCACCAATACCCTAAGTTCGTTCACCTGGAGCAATTCTGCCTATACCGCCGATATACCAGCCGATAGCACCATCGTGGGATTGTTTGCTATTGCCGACCAGCGGCGTAGCGCTACCTTCTACGATTCGCTTTTTAACCAGACGACGAGCAGATGGGTCAAATGGCCTTTTTTCAACTTTTTGAAATTCGTGGATCAGAGCACGGGCTTTGTCACCGCCCTGCAAGGCAACCAGGGGGCGAACGGCCGGGTGAACTTTCCGGTGATCCGTTATTCCGAGGTGCTGCTGCTGTATGCGGAGGCGTTGAATGAGCTCAACGGAGGGCCTGGCTCTGACGCTTTAAGCGCCATCAATATTGTCCGCGGACGGGCTTATGGGTCCTATGTTTCGGGAGGTACTTATAATAACCATTCTTATGACCTGCCGGCGGGGCTTTCCCAGGCTGCCTTCAGGGACAGCGTCTTCCTCGAAAGAAGGAAGGAATTCATCCAGGAGAGCCAGCGCTGGTTCGACCTCGTCCGCAGGACCGACCTCGGACCCGGTCAATACTATCTTCAATCTGTACATGCTATGTATGGAAATCCCAAGGCCGCTGCGACACTGAAAGACACCCTCTTCCCCATCCCGCAGACGGAGATCGACCTCTACGGCGGGCGCAATCCCAATTTTCAACAAAACCCGGGATGGTAATCCCACTAATTCTTCGATATGAAAAAACAATTCCTACTTATTGCAACACTGGCGGCTACGCGCCTTTTTGCGCAGACTGATCAATCCTACCAGGGAGTGGTAGGGAAGACCCTCGCCGATTCCAAAGAGTGGTGGGCGCCGCAGGCCAAGGCGCCAGCCGGATCTCCTAACGTCGTATGGATCATTCTCGATGACGTTGGCTTTGGGGCCACCAGCACCTTTGGCGGCGTTATCCGGACGCCGACGCTCGACAGTCTGGCCAACAATGGCCTGCGGTATACCAATTTCCATACGGCGGCCATCTGCGCCCCGACGCGGTCGGCGTTGCTGACGGGTCGTAACAGCCATTTTGTACATGAGGGTGGTTTCTCCCATATCGCTCTGTCTGCGGGCTTCCCGGGATGGGATGGCCGGGTGCCGCCTTCTGCGGGGACCATCGCGGAGATACTCAAAGGCAATGGCTACAACACTTTCGCGGTCGGCAAATACGGCATCACCCCGGATGAGGACGCGACGGACGCGGGGCCTTTCGACAGGTGGCCGAGCGGGAAAGGTTTTGAGCATTTCTTTGGTTTCCTGGGCAGCCAGACCGACCAATACAAACCCGATCTGGTAGAAGACAACGCACATGTTACGCCCGACGGACGGCACCTCAGCGAACAAATAACGGATAAGGCTATCGCATATATCAGCCGGCAGCAGAAGGCGGCGCCCGGGAAACCTTTCTTCCTCTACTATTCGCCGGGAGCTACCCACGCCCCACACCAGGTGGATAAATACTGGAGCGATCAGTATAAGGGCAAGTTCGACGAGGGCTGGGATGTCTTTCGTGAGCGGGTGCTGGCCAATCAGAAGAGGCTTGGAATCGTTCCCGCTTATGCGCAACTGCCGGCCCGTAATTCCCGGGTAGAGGCCTGGAGCTCGCTGACACCGGAACAGCAACACCTGTACGAACGGTTTATGGAAGTTTATGCGGGCTACCTGACGTATACCGATTTCCAGATCGGCCGCGTGGTCAACTATTTAAGGGAGAACAACCTGCTGGAAAATACACTGGTCTTTGTCATCATCGGCGACAATGGCGCCAGCAAGGAAGGTACGACAGAAGGGGTTATCACGCCGCGGACGAATGCTGCCCGGCTGAAGACGAAGGAAGACTATCTGAAGAAGAATTATGAGAATATCGACAGCATCGGGACACCGGACGGCTCTGCCAACTATCCGCTGGGCTGGGCGCAGGCCGCCAATACGCCATTCAGAGAATGGAAACAGGATGCGGATGCTGAAGGTGGGACACATAATCCGCTGATAGCTTTTTGGCCGAAGGGTATAAAATCGCGGGGTGTTCGTTCGCAGTATGGGCACGTTATCGATATCCTGCCTACGACCCTCGAACTGCTGGGACTTGCGGCGCCGTCTTCCATTGGAGGGATCAAACAGGACTCGATACAGGGGACCTCGCTGGTCTATTCCCTGGCTAATGCTTCGGCGGCGTCGCGGCATATCGTGCAGCACTACTACATCTTTGGTTCCCGCAGCATTTATTTCGACGGCTGGAAGGCTACGGCGGCACATCATCCCGATAATGTGGACTTTGATTTCAAGCCGGGGCAGACGATCGCGGACAAGTCTTTTGATGATGATGTATGGGAGCTGTACAATCTGAAAGAGGACTTCAACGAGCGCGTGAATCTGGCGGCGAAGAATCCGGAGAAGCTGGCCGAGCTGAAGAAAGTTTTTGATGCGCAGGCGACGGCCAACCATCTCTACCCGCTGATCAGCTGGTATGATGTCTACAACAAGCGGATCCATCACCCGAACGGCAGCGACGCGCAGGCCGCTATAAAATAGAGAACCATGTTATTACTATTGATCAGGAAGATATTGATCGGGGCGCTAGTCGCCCTGATCCCCTTCCTTATTTATTTTGCCGGGCTGTGGCTGGTCCGGTTAATTCTATAAATCGTTGTTATGAAGATAAAAAAAGCAATTGCCCGGTCGATCGTCCGGGACGCTGTGCTGAGCGTTCTGCTCTATGCGTTGCCGATAGTGCTGATGCTGGGGTGGCTGTTCCTGACGGGTGAACGGCCCTGGCTTGCACCGTCGCATGGTCATGTGCTGGGTTTTCTGGGACCGGTGTTTAAGAACCTTTCGAGCTGGGGGTTGCCGGTTCTTATGGTTATCGTTGGTGTCATTGAGTGGGGATTGGGGCTGTATAGGGGTGGATGGTCGCGCAATGAGCGGGTGCTGGACATCGTCTGTTTTGCGATCCCCAAGATCATTGTCCGGCCGGCGGTGGTCTATTTCAGTCTGCGGCTGTTGCCATTGTTGCTGCCCTCGTCTGCGGGTGTGTTCTCCTGGGTGCCGTTCTGGTGGGGTTTTTTTATAATTGCGGTGGCCGATGACCTGACGCAGTATTGGTATCACCGGCTGCATCACCAGGTGCCTTTTCTGTGGAGGTTCCACCGGACGCACCATTCCGCGCCCTATATGGGGATGGCGATGGCGAGCCGGCAGAATGTGATATATACGATCTTCTTCAGCCAGATCTATCTCACGGCGGCGCTGACCTATCTCGGGCTTGGCGAGTCGGCGCTGCTGGTGACGGCTATCAAGTCGCTGATCACGACGGCGGCGCATTCTTCTATCGCCTGGGACAAGCCGTTGTACCGCCGCCGCTGGCTGAATCCCCTGGCCTGGGTGCTGGAGCGGACGATCTCGACACCGGCTACCCATCACGCGCATCATGCGGACAGCGACGACGACGGGGTAGGGCATTATAAAGGAAATTTCGGGAATATGTTCTTTTTGTGGGATGTCATCTTCGGGACGGGGCTTATTACGCGGAAGTATCCGTCAGGATATGGGATCAAGCACTATCAGCAGGAGGAATGGTATGCGCAGTTCCTGTGGCCGCTGGTCAAGTCGAAGAAGAAGGGGAGTGAGCTATCGGAGGGCGGTCCGGTGGTGGGGGATGAGACGCCGCTGGCGAGGGAAGTGGGTTTTAGCCGGGTTGCGGGGAGCGAGGTGGCGGTGGTGGTTTTGGTGATCCTGGGGTTGATGGGGTGTAGCGATGCGGCGGGTCCGGTGGCTTCCGCGGCGGGTGTGGGGGACTTGCCGGGGGTAAGGATCGCGGCTGTGCTGCCGGCGAAGGAGGTGATCAGCTGTGAGTCACACATTCCGGCTCGATTTGTTGGGGAGGCCGGCGGGTCACATGGGGAGGTTGGTGGTTCACATGGGGAGGTTGGTGGGTCACATGGGGAAGTTGGTGGGTCACACCCCGGCATGGTATGGATACAAGGTGGCGCTTATCAGATGGGGGCGGACAACAGTCAGGCTTCACAGGATGAGTATCCCAAGCATCATGTGACGGTCGGCGGGTTCTGGATGGATAAGACGGAAGTGACCAACGCGCAGTTTGAAGCCTTTGTCCGGGCTACGGGTTATGTCACGACGGCGGAGAAAAAGCCCGACTGGGAGCAGCTGCGGCGCCAGCTGCCACCCGGAACGCCCAAGCCTGACGAGAGCCTGCTGGTTCCCGCCTCATTGGTGTTTTCGCCGCCAGATCATCCCATTGCTCTCGACGACTATGCTCAGTGGTGGTCCTGGAAGAAGGGCGCCAGCTGGAGACATCCGCAGGGCCCCGGCAGCGACATCGCGGGCAAGGGATCCTATCCTGTGGTGCAGGTGTCGTGGTATGACGCCGTTGCCTATTGCAAATGGGCGGGGAAGCGGTTGCCTACGGAGGCGGAGTGGGAATATGCTGCCAGAGGAGGATTGAAGAACAATGTATACCCCTGGGGGAATGAGGGGGTTGGTGTGGGGAAGACAAAAGGGAATTTTTGGGAGGGACATTTTCCGGATAAGAATATCGCGGACCAGCGGGGGGGAGGCGGGGGTGTCGGCGACCAGCTGGCCGGGACTGTGTTGACCACCGACCACTTCAGCCGCGCGGCTCCGGTGGCCAGCTTTATCGCCAATGGTTATGGCCTTTTTGATATGGCGGGCAATGTGTGGGAGTGGTGTGCTGATTATTACAATAGCGGCTACTATGGTGAAAGTAACCGGCCCGGAGGTATACAAAATCCCCCGGGGCCGGCCAAACCTTTTGATCCCGATGAACCATATGCTCCGAAAAGAGTGGTCAGGGGCGGTTCGTTCCTTTGTAACGAATCGTATTGTACGGGTTACAGAGTGTCAAGACGAATGAAGAGTACGGAGGACAGTGGTATGGAGCACGTCGGGTTTCGTTGCGTCAGCGACAGGTAGACGACAGTCCAGCCAGTCGAGGATAAAGCCGGCGTCCTCCCGCCAGGTGGACTGTCCCAGCACGAAATGCGTCCGGCCGGGAAGCTCCCTATAGTCGGTTACGGAGCCCGCGGCTTTATAGGCTCTGTAGTTACGCCAGTTCAGGTGGGCTGATATAATGTTATCGTTGCTCCCCGAAATGAACAGCAGGGGAACATGGGATTGAGAGAAGTCTACTCTGGCCGCCGCTCCGAGGCTACCGAGATTGACCCGTTTAGATTCCGGGATGCAGTAGTTCTTGTAAGTCGTCTTTTGTTCTTCGAGGGGCATCCCGTTGGCAAATCCATACTGCCAGTCTTTGAAAGACATCAGATAAGTTCTGTTCTGAGACGAGAACAGGCCCAGGAATTTCAAACCAAGGCGCAACAGCGGAAACTCGTAGGGAAAGATCCCTGCCGGTTGGACGGAATGTATGGCAACGCCCGCGGCGACCAGCCCCCTATTCACCAATATCTGTGTTATTAGTCCACCCATCGAATGACCGATCACGATGGGCTTCTCTTTATAGCTTTTGACAATATTCTCATAATAGGTGGTAAGCTCATTTAGTGTCAACCTTGTAAGATCAGGATTGTTGGAGGGATGTTTGCACCGCTGGTCCTCCGCCGAGCCTTTTTTAAAAGGCCAGGATGGCGCCAATGTCTTATAGCCGTGATCCCGAAAGAAGAGCTGCCAGGCATCCCAGCAATTGTTGCTGACAAAGGACCCGGTGATAAAAACGATGTTTCCTGGATTGTTCATGGTTTCATGATTTATTTGGTAGAATGATTTAGACGGCTATAAACGCCAAAAGGCCGCTTCTTCTCAAACGGCCCCTGGCTGGTTTGTCGAACCAAGACAAACTATCACTGTGAACCCCCGGCTCGACTGCGTATAACTTAATTCGATTCTTACATTCAGCTATGTAAAGTTAGCTCCGCGCGGGCGCTTTCAAAGTGCTAATCACCCATCGGCGGTGGGCAACCGATTTTCGGTGTCGGACAATTGTCGAGTGGTACTAAGTCTGGCATGGCAGATTGAGCGGCGAGGCTGACCTGTTGCGGTTGCGGCTTACGCAAACGGTTTCCCTTCCTTGAGGAGCTCCTTTTTAATGCCTTCCAGTACGTCCGATAAATAGATGGTCATCCGGGGCGCCTCGTTGGTATCCTCGTCGAGGTCGAAGGGTTGGTTGGCGCCTTCCTGGTCTGCAACGGGCTGCAATTTTTTCTTCTGGCTGGCTTTCGCTGCCGCTGCCTTGTCCATCTCGAATTTTTCCAGGGCTTTGATGCCCGCGTAGTGGACGATGTTGATGATGTTTCCGCCCGTGAGCTGATATCTCTTGATCTGTTCGGGGATATTGATCTCCTGGCGTTTTCCTCCTGTCAGCTCGTTGCTGACTTCCAGCGGCAGGTATTTATCGAGGAACCGAACATTGTGGGGGAATGACAATTTCCAGATTTCGGTGCGCTGGGTTTCGTCGGGTAATGAGAATCGGAGGACCGAGTTGAACCTTCGGATAAAGGCTTCGTCGATATTGTTTTTCATGTTCGTCGCCAGGATGACCATGCCGTTATAGTCTTCGATCCGTTGAAGGAGATAAGATACTTCCTGGTTGGCGTATTTGTCGTGTGCTTCTTTTACACTGGTCCTTTTGCCGAAAAGGGCGTCGGCTTCGTCAAAGAACAATATCCATCCTTTGTCTTCGGCCCTGGCAAAAAGCAGCTCGAGGTTTTTCTCGGTCTCGCCGATATATTTTGAGACGACCATCGAAAGGTCGATCTTGTAAACTTCTTTGCCGACCTCTTTTCCCAGAAGGCCTGCGGTGAATGTCTTGCCTGTCCCGGACGGTCCATAGAATAGGGCGCGATATCCTTTTTTCAGGCGGTCGCCCATGCCCCAGTCGTTGACAAGCTGGTCGTTGAAGGTAAGCCAGTTCTCGAGCTCGCCGATCTGTTCTCTGAGTTCGCGGCTTATGACAAGGTCGTTCCACGAGAGATTGGTCGAAACACGTTTGGCCGGAAAGCTCATGCTGAAATGCGGCGTGGCGTGTTTGCCGCTGGTCAGCTTATCGATATAGTCCTGGGACATGATGATCCTGCCGTGCAGCGGTGGTTCGCCTTCGGGCATCGTTTCGAGCCACAAGACCTTTTTATCTGCGAAAAGATGATCTGCCTGGAATAGCTGCTGAACGGTACTCCGCAGCTGTGCGTTCTCGCCGGAAATCAGGTAGACCGCTGTCTCGCCGGTGGGCAGGAAGCCGCGGAAGTTGCGGCCTTTGGTACCTCCTATCCTCGGGAAATTGCTTTTTTCCAGCAGGTCGCCGCTGGCGTCGTCGAAGAGGTGGGGATGCATATAAGGCGCGAGAGCGATTAGCAGTAACACGGATGCGTTGTTGTCGAGGCCGTTTTCGCCAATAAATTCTGCGAGGTTGGTATTCCATGTGGTCGTAGCGGGCATGGCAGGTTCTGTGCCATTATAGGCGTCGTCGAGGCTCTTGCTGACCCGATAGTTGACCAGTTTGAATAGATAATCGAACTCTGTGGAATAGGATGTGCTCATGATAGCTCGTTTTTGTTTATGGGATAACGATCCGCTCTCTCACCGACCAGAATTTTCGTTCGATCATTTTGCCGTCTTTTCGGATATCGCCGAAGAAACGGATATTGAAGTCGTAGACGTCGCCGGGATTTGCCTGTGCGTTGGTTAGCCCCGGCTGGTCAAACGATCGGTATATGCAACCATTTAGCATGTCGATGTTCCCGCTGGTGTCCAGGTACTCGTTTTGGGCAGCAAGGTTGGGCTGCGTGTTCCTGTATCCAAGGCGTCCGTTGCCGGCAACTGTGTTGTTGCCGTCTTCTATAAAGTTGCCGAGGCCGGGAAGAGCGCCTCCGGGAATTTGCCCAAACCGATTGTTGATATTTACGCCGTTGAGCGTCACGTCGCCGCCGATGAACTGGCGATACTCGAACCGCGAGCAATCACAGTGCGGTGAAAATCGTATTTCGATGCTGAAGTTCCCGAATATATTTGCCGTGTTGGGCGCTGCGGCGGCATGCAGCTCCATCGGCGTCTGCACGTTTACAAGGAACATATTGAGGCAGGTGTCCTGCGAGGCTCCCTCGGCCGTCAGTTCGGATGTCAGCTGATCGAAGGTGTTGGGCCCGACCATTCCGTCGGCCTGCATGCCGTTCTGCGCCTGGTACAGGGCTATCAGGCGAATGGTATCTTCATCCATTACCCCGGTGGCGCCGGCGCCGACGATATCCTGAATGAGCAGCGTAGCCTCGTGGCCATAGCGGTCGCGGTTGTAGTCAATGGCTTCCTTCATTTTGGCAGGTGTCAGTGCGGGCTCCGCCACGTTGGGCTGGGAAGGTTCGATAGCCAGGTCGCGCTGAATGCTTTCGCCGGTGGTGCGCTCCCTCTGGATACTCTCGCCGGCGGCGCCTTGTTGGACGACGTGCGTCAGTTCGTGCGCCAGCAAAAATTTCCCCTGGCTGCTGTTGGGGTCGAATTTTCCCCTATTGAAATAGACGTCTTTTCCGTGTGTGAAGGCGTGGGCCTGCAGTTCCTCATTCATGCTGACTGCTTCGCTGTCGTCGTGAATGCGGACGTCTTTGAAGTCGGCGCCGATGGAAGTGCTCATTTCGCGCATTGTTTTCTGCGGTAGGGGGCGGCCTTTTCCGGAGGAGCTTTCCAACTGGGCAGTGACGCCCGGCGAGGCAGTGCTGGGGGAGGAGGCGTCCTTTTTCTGAACGGGTTTTTCTTCCTCTTTTTTGGGTGCTTCCTGTTTTTGGATCGGCTTCTCCTCTTCTTTCTTTGGTGCGTCCATCTTCTGGATCGGTTTCTCCTCTTTCTTCTCGGGAGCCGCCGACTTTTGGATCGGCTTCTCCTCCTTTTTCTCCGGCGCGTCAGACTTTTGGATCGGCTTTTCTTCCTTTTTTTCGGGTGCGGCCATCTTCTGAACCGGTTTTTCTTCCTCCTTTGGAGCTGCCGCGGCGCGCTGTACGGCCGGTGTATCTTTTTCTTTCTTCTCGTCCTGCGCCATCTGTATCATGGATTTTTCCTGTATCCGTTTGTCTTCGGCCATGCGCCCGTCGTTGGTGGCGGGCATATTCTTTTCCTCGTCGGTCGAAAGACGCTGTACGACCTTGCCCGCGACGGCATCCGCCTGTTTTTCGTATTTGTCGCCGGGTTGGCCTACGGCGAGTTTGGCCTGGAAGAAGGCTCCCTTTTTATTGTTGCCGCTGGCGTCCTTTGATTTGGAAAAGAAGGGTTTCTTTTCCTGGGCTTCCTGAGGTTGCGCGTTGCGGTGGTTGTATAGGCGGGAGTAGTAGGACATGGTATGCTTGATTTATTGTTTGTTAGAAATAATGGTTCTTGGCGTTTTTTATCAAAGACATTATCTCCCGGTAATTTGCGTTTTGTGTCGAAGATAAAGCACTAAAATCCTTAACCGCATTCATTCCATTCCAGGTTAGTTTCGGGTGCAATTCGCCTGCGCTAATATTGCTGGTACTTCCGTCCCATATCCATCTGTCAATTGTTTCTTCCAAATCTACCAGACATTGATGGAGTCCAGTATTGAGGTTGAAGGCATCCCTTGATTCATTGTGGAATACTACCTGCCATTTAAACTGTGGATCTCCTTCTAATTCAAAAGCACCAACATGCCCTTGCAATACTTTTTTTCCATCGACTATTTTTGCAAAATCTGGTTTAAAAATAATCGAGCTTGTGGGTACCCGGAGCGTATTTTGCAAGTCGAGCCAATTGACTGCTTCGATCGAGCTGTCAAGGCCTGAAACTCTGTCAACAACCTGCACTATCAAATTAGTTGGGATAAGTTCATGTTGCCCAGATTCAACCTCTCTAAATTTATCTTTTACATAATCCTTGTTCTCTTGTTTAGTCATTAGATTATCGAAAGCGGCTCTATCGATCGAGTCGACTTTTTCTCCGCTTGAAATGGCTCTTATGAAATTGATTATGCCGCCTCGGTTTTTGATCGCATTTTTTAGGTCAATGTCAGGTTTTTTAGCGACTTTCTTTTTTGCTCGCTGCACATACTCGAAATCCCATGTTTCCCCACCATCTGCTACGGACGTGATCTCTATTACCGACGGATGATCTTTGTTCACTTTCTCCTTGATCGTCTCGGCCTCGTCTTGCTTGACTTCGCCGTCGCCGGCGGCGTCTGCCTTGGCTTCTGAATCGATCTCGCTGAGGGCTTTGGCGATATCGTCTTTTCCGTCGTCCTCTTCGCCGAACCATTTTTCGATCCAGTTCTTGATCGAAGTCATTATACTCTTGACGCCTTCGCGGATCTTTTGGCGGAGGTTTTCGATAGATTCTTTGACTTCGTCCACAACGTCATCGAGACCGAAGAGGCTCGCGAGAATGGCCATTATTACCGGGATCGCGGCGCCGAGGGCTTTTTCGAAGACCGTGGCGGCGGCGCCGAGGATCCCTTTTATCAGGTCGGCAAATCCATCCAGCACCTTGTCGATCATTTCGAAGATCTCTTTCGCTTTTTCGATGATGCTGGAGATCACGTTGTATACGTCGATGATGGTAGTGATCACTGCCATGACACCGGTGGGGTCGAGTTTTTCGGCTACCCATGCCAGAGCCTTCTTTACGATATTGGATTCCAGCCAGCCTACAACGGCATCGAGAATGAAGTCCCAGATATTGCCGATGGCTTTTTCCAGTTTGTCCTCGAAGCTTCCGCCTTCGTCAGAGGAGCTCATCAATTTTTTGATCCACTCGAAAGCGCTGGCTATAACGCCGATCTTCCTTTCTATTTTGGCTTTCAGGCCTTTCTTGCCGGTAACTTCTTCAAGGACTTCCAGCAGCATGTCCACTGTAATGCCCAGCACCTGGAAGGCGAACTTCAGCATCGACATGAACGTGAATTCCTTTGGCATCTCGATGCCCGTACCCTTCATCTTCTCAAAGAGCCAGGCCTGAAGACCGCTGAGGAGATAGGTGCCGATCTTGTTGAAGAATTGTTCGAATCCGAGTTTGAGCGCGTGTACGAAGTTAAGCAAAAATCCGAGCGGGTCGTTCAGCAGATCGCTCAGACTCTTTGCTGCCTTGGCGATGACCTTGGTGACCAGCTGCGGCGGCAGGCCGATGATATCCAGCATGGTGCTGAAGAAGGTCCAGATCGCCTTCCGCAGGTTGCCGTCGATAAAGATCTGCTTGAGGATGGTGATCGCCATCGCTTCGAGCCGCTCCCAGATGTTCTCCAGCTTTTGCAGTTTCTGGAAGAAAGACATCCGGCTCAGTATCTGTTCGATGAAGAACTTTTTGATCTTTTCTTTGATACACTCCGGCAGCATCATCCACAGGGGGCCCATAAGGAAGTCGGGCAGCTTACCCAGCAGGTCCTTGAGGACGCCGACGATCTTTACCAGCATGTCGTATATCGGCCGAAGCCACTCGCCGACGTGATGGAGACCTTCGCTGACGACGTCGAACAGCGCCGTTACTTTCGACTGGACCCAGTCGTTGAGCTCGCCGACCTTTGTCTCGACCCAGCCGATGAGACCGGACGCAAAGCTGATGATGTCGATGCTTTTCACAGTCGTAAAGAACTGGTTGACCGCTGTGAATACTTCACTGATCTTGCCGTTGACCCAGGCGCCGGCGGCAGTGATGCTGCTCCTGAAACTCTCTATCGATTCCTGGATGGCGGGCAGTATCTGGTCGCGAAGGCTGGTCTGTGCGGCTTCATTGCCGACATTGCCGGCGTCGTCGCCCATCGAGGTGGAGGTATCCGCTATTTTCTTGAGCCAGTCCTGTATCGTCTCGCGCAGGTGAAGGATAGCGGTGAGGGGGATGATCTCCTGGATCTTTGCGATCATCGCTTTTGCGGGCTCTATGATCGGGCGCAATTCCTCTTTCAGGCTGTCCCAAATCTCTCCCGCCTTACGCTGCACCCATTGGATGATGCCTTCCTGGCCGGTCTCGTCGGAATTCAGGCCGAGGATGCCCTTTATATAGTCCCAGGCTTTTGACGCGAGCTCTCCCAGGGGCGCGAACCAGCTATAGATTGTAGCACCCAATCCCTTTATCCAATCCCAGACGTCTGCCGCCTTTTTCTTCAGCCAGTCAAGGGCCGGCAGGGCGTAGGAGTTCCACAGGTCGGTGAAGAAGTCGACGGCGGGCTGAAAGAATTCGACGATGGCGTCCCAGGCTTCTCCGGCGAGTTTAGTCACCAGGTCTTTCAGGTCGTTGAGCGCCGCGAAGAGCGGTTTGCAGTCGCCTGCGGCGAGCGCATTGATGATGACGCGGGCCCGCGTGAGCAGCTCACCGAATTGGGGGAAGATGGCGCTGATGAGCTCTGAATTATTTTGCAAGCCGTCGAAGATGCTATTGACGGCCTTCATCATCTTGTTCTTGAAATAATTGATGACGCCTACCCGGCGGATCTCATCTATAAAGGCGAAAAGTTCGGGTGCGAGGGACCGGATCTTGTCGATGATGAAGTCGGCGACGGCGCCTGCAGCGTCTCCGGCGGCGTCTACGACCTTTCCGCCGGTGGCATCCCATATTTTGCCGAGCGTGCTTTCGTCGTCGTCACCCGAGTCGCGCTGTAGGAGCTCGCCGGGCTGGAGAGCGGAGTTGCCGCCTTTTATTCCGGGTAAGCTGATCGCGGGGGATATAAATGGAATTCCCATCGGACCAACGGTAGGGGCTGCTGCCCGTGCAGCCGGAGTCGCCTGCGGCATTTCCTTCCTCCGGATACTTGCGCCCTGCTGTACTGTGTGCGTCAGCTCGTGGGCGAGCAGGTGCTGCCCGCCCCTGCTGCTGACGTCGTATTTGCCGGTATTGAAATAGATGTCATTGCCGTGCGTAAAGGCCTGGGCGTTGAGCTGCTCGCTCATCTGCGCGGCGGTGCTGCCGGTATGGACCCTGACGCCGGAAAAATCTGCGCCAAAAGAGGATTCCATTTTTGTTCGGGTGCCCTCCGGCAAAGGACTACCGCCGCCCTTCGATGATCGCAGGCTGCTCTCGACAGAAGGCGCCGGCGCAGGGGACGAGCCGTCGCCTTCCTTTTTCTGCAGCTTTTCTTCCTGTTCGCAGGTGGCGCATTTTCGCTGGACCTGCTCTTCCTTGCGGGCATTGCTTTCAAAGATGGGTTTTCGCTGGACCGTCGCCGGCATCGATCCCTTGTCCTTCCCGTCCTCTTTTTTCTGCATTTTTTCTTCCTGCTCGCAAGCCGCGCATTTCAGCTGGACGACCGGAGTAATGGATGCCACGGGAGCTGCCGCAGGCCCGGACTTGCCCAGCCGTTGCACGACCTTGTCGGCCACGCTATCGGCTTCCGACTCGAACTTGTCATTGGAAGGCCCTACCGTGAGCTTGGGCTGGATGGGCTTGTTGTTCTGAAAAAAGTATGCGCCTTCGCCGCCCTTACTGAAGAAGGGAGTTCCAGATTTGGCGGCTGTTTTTGCCGCCGGTTTGGCCTCGGCGCTTTTCATTTACAATTTTTAAATATTATCTCCATTCCACCCGCACAATCCCGTCCATCCAAGGGAGCCTGATCACGCTCAGGTTCCAGGGCAGGTAATCCAGCAATATGTCGATGGCGCCCGCCTCCACCTGCACCAGCGGTCTCTCATTCTGTAGGAGGAGCTTGCCCCCCCGCTGGAGGAACCCTTCCCTCAACCCTGCTACCGACGTGTTCTGTAGCTTGGACCACTGCTGGATGATCGCTGTCAGCATATCCGTAGCCTCGGTCAGCTGCTCATCGGTCAACTCTACCGTCAGCGGAAGGGGCTCGTCCAGCGGATAGCCGCATAGTAATTTGCAGAGCACGAGGTCGTACTCGGGTGCGACGGTCTCGCCGGTGGCAACGTAGTGCAAAAGGAACACGGCTTTCTGTCTGGCGGCTTCATCGACGAATGTATTCTTCTCCATCCAGGTCAACCGACGAAACAGGAAGGCCAGGAAGGGGTGTGTCAGCACGACGCCCGCATTCCGGATATAGATACCAGAGGATGGGAGGATCGTGCTCACCGGTCTGCTCTCGTCATGGTCCTTCGAGCGGAAGACCTTGCGCTCCGAAACAGGCTCCTTTTCCTTCCCGTCCGGCAGGGCAGGAGTGCCTGGTGTATTGGTCTTGCTGTCCCGAACAGACGCCACCGGACCATCGTCGATCCGATTGTCTTCTGCGGACAGTATTTCAGTGTTCTTTTTATTGTCTGTTTTAGATGCAAGCGTTTCTTTTTGACCCGCACGCTCATTATCTTCCGAAGCCGTCGGGCGCGTATTGTCCGACTGCCCGGCCGTCGCCTCCGGTGCTGGTGTACCCATATCATCCGATGGATCCGAAGGGGATCCCCTCTTTGCCGATCCGTCCTCCAGCTGAGGTCCCTCCGTCAATTGCGAGACCTCTTCCAATGGTCCCGACGGAGCGTTGCCACCCGAAACGTCCCTCTTCCGCTGCACCAGCTGACCAACCATCTTTTCCAATACCGTCATCGACAAGATCAGCTGCTCCTGCAGCTCCCGTTGATAAGGCAACAGACCGGTATACGGCTCCAGAAGCCGACGGGCGATCGTCTCAGTCGATAGATCAAATTGACTGGTGGCAGCTGCTTCAAGGGTCTGCCGCCACAGCAGGCCGATCAGCCCGGCGCGGGAGGGGAGGGGTTGCCCCTGCCCTTCCTGTACGATGCGGATAAATACATGGACATCCTCTATGGCTGAAGCCAGCTGCCGCTGGTTCTGGGCGGTTAGTATCTCCACGAGCTTGCGTAAAAAGACGGCGTCGTGCTGAAGGACGATCCGCTGAACGAATTTCGGGTCCTCCGATATCAGCCTTCGCAATAGCGCCACGCCGCCGCTATCGGTAGCAAGCGTTTCCAGCACGGCCTGGTACCAGGCCTCGTTCGACTGTAGCGTATTCCAGGGAAGATACCCGGTCTGCATATAGGATATCCACTGCATACAGTGATTCATAGGTACAGATCGTCGGACAAGTCGCTTCGTCACAGACAAGGCGGTCATGTTCTCCCGAAGACTTGCTCTGAATGCGGCCAGCAGGACATCGTCCCACCTGTTCTTTTCGAGGTCCACCTCCCTGATAATTCCAAGATCGATCTCGAGCCGGTCGACCTGTAACACCTCGTCTTCACCGCAATATTCATTAAAGACGGTTTCCAATATAGGGATGATCTCATTCCTGTAGTGTTCGCCGAACAGATGCTGTATCCGGAAGGCGTTAGAGCCGTTATCCAGTGACAGGTCGATCAGCTGCTGTTTTATGATATGCGGCATATCTATTCATTTTTTATTGCACAGGGAAGACAATCGGTGCGGTCGTCCATCCTGCTGTTCGGTGTATTGACAATGAGGCCCATCAGGCTGGCGGCTGCGGTGTCGATTGCCCCGGGGCTATTTTGTAATAGGGTCCACCTCCATTTGCGATAGGCCGTTTCAAAGGCAAGGGTATCCTCGGGTGAAAGCCATAATATGTTGAGGAGCACGTGCGAAGGAGCTTCACGATAGAGGATCATTTCCAGCAGCTGGCGGTTCTCTTTTTTGTGGAACCGTTCGGGCCAGGACGGCAGAGCGATGGTAGCGATAAAGGAATGCGTATCCGTCGGGATATCCGAAGCCACCGGAGCAGGAACAGCAGGGACAGCCGGAACAGAGCGGGTCCTTAATAATATATGTTCAACCAAATAAGCTCCTTCGCAGTTGACCAACCGCCTGCCACGTTCGATCGCTTCACATAACATGTCCTTGTTGTCATATCGCTGCGGGCTGGCCGCAATAATATCGTCGCCGGTCAAAAGCGCAATGCCATAGGAATAGCAGCTGCAGTCGAAATAGGGCCGGTAATTTTCGTGGACGGCAAGCGCGGCAGCCATGATGTTCCACTGAGCCTGAGCGTCGTTCTCCAGGTCGTAACAACAGGCCGATTTCCATGTGGGATAGCAGGTAGCGCCGGGCAACCAGACCTGTACGCAATACTTGTTTCCATTACCACCCTTCACCGGCTGCAATGCGGTCCTGTCCGCCGCCGAATAATCCGAGAATAGCTGCTCCAACGCGGCATCTCTTTTGTCCGCCGACCCATATTTATAAGGATGTATCGCCTTTGCCGTCGCACAGGCCACGGTAAAGGAATAGCTATCGTCGTCCTGCAAAACCCCGTGAAAGGCGTCCGCGCTCTGTGCCACGCAGATAAATTTACCAACCCCCATCGGTCCCCAGGCGTCGGCTTCTGATACGAACCGATGGGTGCTTTCGGCCAGCACTTCGCGGATATAAATGGCCGTTACATTATCAAAACCCGTATGTATAAGATAATTGCCCTTGTATTCGAGCAACAGCATAAAAAAGTAAAAGGCCTGTCTCCCATCCTGGGGATTGGCGAAGGCGCCTACGCTTGTCCAGTCGTACGAGCTGGTTTGGGTATTATACAGGGTATAGTAATAAGTTTGGGCAGCATTTTTATCCTCCATAACCGTCTTCCTCAATGGATATGACTTAGCTGTCGCCACAAGCACGGCGGTAGGATCAGCCCCGGCCAGGTTAATCGTCTCCGCGGGAATAAACACGACGCCATCCGGGCCAATATACCTGGCCGGCCCGTAATTATCCGGGTCCATTGCCTTGCCAAGGGCATCGATGTAGTTGGCATTAAAGGCCGCCTCCGCCTCTTCCCCGGTCTCGTAACCTGCCACGCTTTGAAACAGGACCGTGTCCGCGCTGAATGGTCCGTTGCCCCTTCTGCATCTGATCAGGTAGTGGTATTGGGACGTCTTCGAGCTGGTATCCCGGACGGTCACGTCTCCGCCGAGGCTTATCTCCAATGGGTCGTAGGATGCGGGAAAATTGTTGTACAGCATCGACAACCTGGTTTTGGCATCCTGGCCTTCTTCCAGCGGATGAATGGCAAGGAAATTGTCCCTGTCGACCAGCCGGTACGCATATGCTCCTGTTGCGCTTAACGGGTCGATCTGGATTCCCTGCTCAAAGGGCACCGGAGTCTCTGACCGCTGACGCCGGTGTATCTCTTTTTTCAGCTGCAGCAACTGTTGGGTGGTGTTCATCTTGTCCGGATCATCCATCGCCCCGAGGACCGACCCGACCTCGATACAGGTGAGTACGCCAACCGAAGCGTCGGCTCCCACCAGCGAATATTTCGAATTGATCAGCTGCAGGATTACATTCTCCAACCCATCGAAGAATGTGTTTGCGGCCGCCTCTGCACTGCCTGAGCTGTCAAATTCTTTGTCGCTCTCGAATAACAGATCCTTGCCCCTTTCAAAACCAAGGCTAAGTCTGACCTTCCAGCGGCTGGCAAAAGCAGGAGCGGCCAGTAGGTAGAAATGGCTGTTTACTATGGCCATGACCTTTTTTGAAAAGGTCTCCAGATCTTCATTGTCTTCCCCAGGAAAACACCGGGCGACGCGTTGTCCGTTGCTGAGGATAAAGACTTTTTTTTCATTTGGCAGGACCTGATAGTTGTTCTCATCCACCATCAGCAGGAGCAGACGAAACGCGTCATATCTGGCCTTCTTCTCTGTATCGAATTCATTCAGTGACGTGCACTTAAACGTGTGCATCTTGTCCAGCAGGTCATAGTTGAATTTTTTCGGCCTGCCTACGATACTGTTATTGACGTCTATTTTAAAGTGATCGATGTCGATAAAACGCTCAGGCCTCCTTCTGTTGTTGCTGCAGAACTTGCCGGAAGGCATTGTTGCCGGGTCTTTTATTTCCCATTTTGTCGCATCTGAAAGGTCTTTGAGGTATTCAGTGGCAGCGGCAAAGGCAGCGGCTTCCGATTCGAACGTGGTGGCGGATAGACGTATTTCCTTTCCTGTATTATCCGTTAATCTTAGTCGATAGTCGTATTTACTTACCCAGATATTTTCGTCCGACGAACCGGCCCGGAACATTCTTTGCAGACCGGTCCCCAGATCGGAGGCGTCCTGCTGATGGGAAAACGATCCGATATAAGTAGCCGAGCCCACGGCTACTCCTCCGGGCGATCCGCCGACCGGACCGGTACCACCAAATAATACTTTCAATTGATAATTTATGCTATGCGGAGTGGGGTCGACCCTGTACTTTTCCGGATCCGACAGGGATTCGAAAACAGACTGCGCGGCGGCCTGGGCCGAAGCGGTCCCTTCGTATACTCCCGTCGTATTGAACAGGTCAAAACCGGCAACGTTGAGCCGGACGGAATAGCCATCCTCATAGGCCAGGACCTCGAAATTACAGAGGCTGCTGCAGTCGCAATCCGATATCCCGGCGTAAGCCTTGAATCTTTTCTCCAGCCCGCTGCTGTTGTCCGATGCGGCGGGCATCCTGTACTCCAGCCCTTTTCCTCGCGTGCTGCTCAGGATGGGATAATTCGTCAGGAATCTTTCCTTTGCCTTTATGATCGTGGCGGGCAGCTTGCCCTTTTTTATAAATCCATAGGACAGGAGCGCAAGGTCGGTGAACTGCTCTGCGAAGCGGGACAGCAGGTGATCGAGGAAACTATCCCGTCTTTTTTCGTAGGTGGCCTTGTCTTCGGTGACCTGCGCCAGGTATTGCGCATAGGAAGGCAATTCCAGCTCGACGGTGAAGGAGCACGACCCGTCACCGGTGCTGAATTTGTTGTAGTTGCGCTTGTCCGATGCAATCGTAGGAAGCAGACCGATCGCGCTGGTCGCGGCCGCGGCACTGGCGTATAAGGGACTGGTCATGACGATGTCACTGTCAGGGAAGCCCACCCAGCAAAAGTAAAATTCATCTTTTGTGGCGACAGCCGGTGAAACATAATACAGCGCACTGTTGGTGAAATTGGTTTGCAGAATGCCGGACACCAGCTGGTATTCCTCCTGGGTTTCACACTGGAAATTCCGTTGCAGCCTGGTCAACTGCTCACTGCCGGGATGCTGCTTTTGCATGAATTCGTCCCAGTCCTTTTTCCAGACGGGATAGCCCAGGTGGCTTTTGGTGCTATTGGAGTCTATATTGAACAACAGCTTTGACATATCCGGGACATAACCAGGCTTCCCTTTTTCGTCGCTTAGGGTATTGAAGAAATAGGTGGAGGCATCGGAATCTGTTGCCGGAGTCCTTAGGGAAAAAATATTCCGGATATTGCCCAGCTGCGACAGGTAATTGGCAAGCAGCTGGTCGAAGAAAAGCAGATAGCCCTTGAGTTGAAGCGCCTGCGCCTGACGATGAGGCGTGGCTGTCACTCCAAGTCCGCCATCGCCGATGCCATATACGCGCGGAAATTCGTTCTGTATCGAATAGTAGTCGGCCAGGTCATTGTGGTACACCCCTACCGGTACCGGAAGATCGATATTGTCGGGCAGCTTTGGCAGTTTGCCGCTGTTGTCGGGGAGGCCGCCGGCCATCGTGCTGATGCTTTTGAGATCGACCAGTACAGGCACCATTTCGGAGAAAAAACGGAAGGTCGAGAGATCGACCGAGAACACAGGCACATAGTCGTCTGGTATCGTGTATTGCCAGCTGTCGACAAAATTCCCATTTTCTTCTTTCAATTGGAGTAACCGAACCGTCTGTACTCCGTCAACCTTCAGGATACAATTATAGACATCGGAAAGGTGAATGGTCTTTTTTAGCGTAATGGTCTCGAATTCGTCGACGTCAAGAAAGCCGTGTGTTGCATTGCCCGGCAGGGACCAGGGCCTTCCGGCGAAGACGTCCTCGATCTTCTTTTTCTTGTCCAGCAGCTGCTGCAGGGTGTAGAAGGTTGGGGAGGGTGAGAAGAACGACTGCAGCGCCAGCAGTATGTTCTTTCCGACGGTGTCTGCGTCGAAGCCACGCTCCAACCCAATATCTGCGGATACGCCGATCTTTAATATACAGAGGAGGGAGATGTCGATAAAGTCCTCGCACAGATTGCGGTGTGTGAGCAGCTGTTGCTGGATGTCGTGGACGACGTCTTCCTGTGCCCGCAGCAGCTGGTCATCCGGCTGTATCCGGATATGATAAAGCCCCTTGACCTGTCCGGCTTCGGTGGCCGGTTCGAGCCAGGCATTTTTTACGCCGTCGATGTCGACGAGCAGCTTCCTGAAGTCCGTAATCGTCACCGGATTGCAGGCAAATATTTCAGCCGGAGTAAAGAAATTATTTTCCGCGGTGTCGTCTTCCGGATCTCTGGCAAATATGTCGGCCACGGGCAGGTTTGTACGGTAACCGAGGTCCATCAGGGCATAGATCAGTACCTCCAGGATGGTGATGCCGGGGTCATGCACGTTGTAATCCGTCCAGACCTTGCCTGTCAGCCCGCTGAGATATTTAATTGAGCTGCTGCGTAAGCTGTCGAAATCGAGGTAATCCGGGAATCCCGAATTGGTCCTGCTTATTACCGTGCTATTTGTGGTCGGGGTCGCCATATGATGAAATCTATATCGGTATGATGATTGCTTTTTTGTTGAAATCCACTACTGGTGAGACCTTGTTGCAGTCATCGGCTGTCCAGGCCTCCGGCCTGGTATCGGTATCACCAAGACAGATCTGAATGCTGCCGGCCAACAGGATGGACCGCGGTGAATGCGGGCATATCTGCACATCCGGGGCAGGCTCGAACTCGCTTTGCATCAGCAGCCTGGTGGTATAATCGATGTATTCCCTGGTTTCCAGGAAATATACCAGGTCTGATTTATTTACACATTCGCCAAAACGGAGTTTGTCGAATACGCCTATCGCCCAGGGCGCGAGAAATTCCCTCAGCTCTTTTTCCAGCAGGTCTTTGCAATAGTCCCGGTCATAGCCCTTATTCAGCACGACCGAGAGACAGATATTGATTTTTTCATAGCGGGGATTTACGGCCTTTATGCTAACGAACGGGGAAGACCTGCTGCACAGGAACTCCTCGATCTTTTCGAGCGTGCTCTCGGGTAGGCTGGGTTCAAAGGATTCTCCTGCCTGAAGGCGGGTGAGGTCCGGTATTACGGCAATCAGAATATTTCCAGGATTTGTGGGGTTGTCGCTGGGAAAAAGATGGGCGTTTTTGAAGGAACTATGATTGATGCATTTGGCCTTGAATACTTCCGGGAATTGTTCCAGGACAAGCCGCTCGTAGTCGAATTTCTGTATCGCCCTTCCCTTGTGCCGCAAGAGCTCGCTAACCCTCGTATAGAAATGCCCGTCCAGTTCAGGCGGCTGTCCGTCGAAAGAGGGAAATGGCTGCGTTATCTGTTTGATATTTGCGTCGGCCGTCTTTAGTTTGGAAAGTGAGGTTTCTTTGAGTGGCTGTGAAAGACGGCTGGTATCGCTGTTCTTGTCAAGGACGGCGTCGGCCTTTACCGCCTGTGTAAAGACGCCAATGGTCTCACAGACGGCTGGACTATGGAGAAAAACAGCCGCTTTTATCCAGTAAAATTTCTGCGGCATCACGGTGTTGTCGATGGCCGATATGTCGTCAGGGAAAGCGAACTGTATGATCCCGGACCTGGTGAGGTTCTCGGTGGCATCCGCGACAATTTCGAACCCGGTGCGCAGATTGCTCCATTTATTGTTGTGCAGGTATTGCCAGGTGACCACAGCAGTTGCGGATTCGGTGTCGGAGGTCGCCTCTGCCAGCTGGAAAAGGATATTGAGTTCGCTGCCCGGAATGAGGTCGCTGATGCCGAGGAACAGGGTTCCCTCGTCGCACCATGTGGGGAACAGCATGGGTTGGAGCGTAGTCTCCTTTTGCAGATAAGTGCCGTTATATGGATAAAGGTGAATCAGCGTGATGTCAGTGCTGTCGGCGACGGCGGAATAGTCTATTGACATTTCGGTGATGATCGGCGTCCAGGGTTCTTTGGGTTGGAGCGCTTCGAGTCTGTCGCCCCTCTTCTCCCTGGACAAAAAGAGGGGATTATTCTTTTGCAGCTCGTCAAAACTGGCTTTTACGGTTCCGGCAGTGTCTGAAGCGTCTTTGGCACTTTCATCAGCAGTCCTGGCGGCGATGGCGACGGCCGAATTAACTCCTGTTCTCTTGTTTGGTTCTTCCGCTTTATCCACAGTCTCTTCCGTATTGTCCTTTGTTTTGCCCGCATCTGTCAACATTTGATCGATCTTCTTCCCAAGATCGCCGCCCAAATTCCCTTCGGGATCGAATACGATGACCTTTCCACTGGGATTATCGATATAGACGGCCCCGGAGACCAGGTCGTCTGGCAGTCGTCCGAAAGCCATCATCTGTCGCGACAGGACGAATGGATACAGATTGTGCAGAAAATCCTGGCATCTCAGCGTAAATTTGAGAAATCCGTTGCGGGTCCCGGCATTGAGACGACTGACCTCGTTGTAGCCGGCATTTTTGTAAACGGGCAGATCCTTATATTCGCTGCGAATGACGGCGAAGGTATTCGTGTAGGTCGGTTGCGGATCGCTGCATTTCCCGACATGCGGAGCTTCGAAGAGCAGGTTGTCCGTGTTCTCTGCGGGATCGTCATTGCTATTCTTTGTTTCTTTATCGGTCTTCTCAAGGCTAATTATCTTCTTTTCTTTCTTTTGAGTGTCCGGGCACTGGAAGTCTTCCTTTACGTGCCAGAGGCCACCGCTGAGCACGTTCTTGGCGACTTTGAAATCGTTCTCCTTTATTTTCCCTTCTATGATATATCTTTTTTTTGTGTCGTCGGTCGGATCGGGATACATATGCGAATAGGCCTGGTAGTATTCCTCAAAGGGTTTTGTCGGATTGGTTTCTGAGGTCGGTATGTTCTTCCAGTTGTGATTCACATAAATCTCCTGCCAGTTCTTGTAAAAGATCTCGCTGCTACCGACGTAAAAGTTCGAATTTATAACGGGTCTTGTGCCGAAGGGGTAGACAGGACCGTTGATATCCTGGAGGCTTTCGTCGTTCTGTACGATGATATTTCGCACCCCGCAGACATCGACGCGGATATCACCCTTATCCAGCACGATATTCCTGAAGAACTGGTAAAAGGATGTCCGGCCCGGATCGCCGGTCTTCGCGTCCATCTTTATCTTATCGTTGATCTCTATTTTTACCAGGGGCAGGGTGGTTCCGAGATCCTCTTTCAGCGCAACTTTGTCATAGAACGTGACAGCCGGCTGGTCTGCATGCAGGCGGGCAAAGATCGTTATCGTAAAAGTTCCTGCTACATTGCCTGAGAGGGATAACTGCAGATTGTCGTCTGGTTTTATCCAGTCCTGTTTGCCGCTGAACAGGATGCTCAGGGGTTTCAACGGGATAAAGATCCCGGACAATGCGCTCTTTTCCGAATCCGTAAAGTTGTTACTATCCAGGAAGCCGTTCCAGACCGATATTTCTTCGACGTCGTCTTCTTTCATCTTGTTCTTCGGACCATCTTTACAGCAGTCGAAAGGCAGCGGGTCTCCCGTAAGAAAACTGGTCCGGATCAGCGCAGCCTTTTCCCCGGTGAGGCCTTTTTTTACAGCCTGGTCGATCAGCTGGCTATTGATATATACATAAGTCCCGTTGATCATCTTCGTGGTGGCCGCAAACAGGGAGGCGACATCAACCGGGTTGGACGCGCAGGGTTCTTGTAGCCGGCAGGTGAGCGTTATCGTGATATTTCTTTCCCCTTCATTCAGCAGCAGCACCGGGGATGCCAGTACGAAGCCGATGCGGGCGGAAGGGTACACCTGTGGGGTAGATGTCCCGGGGGCGATATATTTGCTGTATTTTCCACCGAGGGTTGGATAGTTCTTCGGATCGTCGGTAAAATCTTTGTCGATACCATCGGTAGTGTTCGCCTTCAGCGTCATATACACGCCTTCGAGCGATCCTCCATCTCCTTTATTCAGATATAGTGTGCGCTGATCGGTGATTTGTGCGTGGTTGAGGATGATCTCCTGTTCGATGGCGAAATCGATCTCGACGCCATTCTTATCCTTGTCGCCTTTTAACAGCAGGCCTTTTTTTAGCGCATACTGTTTGAACGTCCGTTGCAGTTCGAAGACAATGTGTACTTTGTCCGGCTGGGCATCTTTGGGTTGCAGGCGCAATACGTCCCGGTAGAAGAAATCCAGGTGTTTTTTCGTGAAGCCGTTGATATCCTTCTGGAGATTCGTGAACAATTCGAGGAAGGTGAACAGGAGGGCATGGTGGGGCGTATACCGTTGCTGCTGGTCCTCTGTCAGGCCAGTGAGGCTTTTGCGGACATTTTCAGTGGCCGACCGGGAGATCAGCGCCATCGCCTGTGCGACGGGGGTGATAATGCCGGCAATTGACGTCCGGATCTTCAGCATCTGGCTGCAGATACCTGCGCCCATGGCGTTGATGCTATCGTCGCCATAGATGACATTGGGGTCGATCTTCCACAGGTCTTTCTGCCGGGTTTGGGACAAGATAGGGTCGAAGTCGATGCGCTTTATGCCGAAGATCGACGATGCGCTATAGGCCGCCTTCATGAACGTCTGTAAAGGGGCCTGCAGCTTGTTCTTTATCTGATGTTCAATTACCGTGGTGACCGGCAGACCGGTATCCTTCACCGCGTCGTAGAGTTTGATGAATTTATAGATAGTGCTGTAATAGACGTAATAGAGCAACAGCTGCAATCCGCGGACTGAAGGCTCCTTTGTAAAAAGCTGGTTATAGTGCTGCCATTTGTCCGTGAAAATGCCGGAGCTGTCTTTCGAGGCAGCCGCCAGCGTAAAAGGCAGGCTGCTGTCGCTGAAGAACCGTAGCCAGCTGTCCTCCATCCAGACGCTCTCGCTGCTTCCCGTCTGAGTGGTGACATAGCTATATTTGATATGGGCGGAAAGTTCGGTGAAATAGTTGAGCAGGTCTGCGAGCGTACGGTCGTCAATTTTTTCCGGATCTTTTAAAAGACTATCCATTACCCGCTGAGACTGGCTGCAGCCGGGATCATACTGAAAAGGGTGTATCGTGACGATATTATTGAACATAGTGTCTTTACAATGGTCTCATTGCCTCATTTTCATAAAATTTATAGACATAGTTGAACCTGGAGTTTGTCTCGGGGACGGTATATTCGATCATGATGTCAAACCTGCCGCTGAGCAGATCGGGAGAATCTTCGGACGTGACGGTAATATTTTCTACGTTGATGCGCGGTTCATAGAAGAGGATGGCGTTGTGTACTCTGTCTTTTATATACCCGATCAATGTGCTGCTCAGTGACTCGAAAAGATAGTCGGCTATATTGCATCCGTACTGGGGTTGCATCACTCTTTCGCCGAGCGTGGTGGAAAGCAGTATCCTGAGACTTTGCTCAATATCCGTCGTATTGCTGACGAGAATCACCTGCCCCGTCCCGAAGTCGAACTCCGGGGGAAAAGCCCAGCCGGTCCCTAAAAAAGCCAGATTCTTATCCATATATTTGTTTTATCCGCCGATCTGCACTGTTGGAAAACCCAATACGATCACGCCGCCGTGCGCGGTCTGGTCACCCTGTCTTGCCGCGGGACGTCCACCGATCAATACCGTGGTCGATCCCATGACGATAGCGTCCGGTGGTCCCACGCATACGACCATATCGCCTACCACGGCCGCGGGGAGGCTGCCGATCAATACAGTCGGTACGCTTGGGCCAGCTATCGGTCCCCCGACATGTGGCACCAGTACGGTGACAAGCGGGCAGGTATGCATATCAGTTATTCTTGCTGCGGATGGCATTTAATTGATTTTTACGAGCGATCCTGTTATTTCGGTGATGCCCTGGGCTGCCATTTTCGCCATGGCGCCCTGTATACTAACGTCGGCGTCGGCTTTCATCGACACCGATGCTCCGCTGATGGACAACGTGGCTGCTGCCGACAAGGTTAGGTTGACGCCGGCCTTTATCTCTATGTTTTTTGGACTATCGAGTGTAATACCGGATGAATCGAGTGTGATCTTATTTTGGTTTTGGTCCTTGATCTCGATCTTAGTCCCGGCTTCGTCGAGTGTAATGCTGTTGCCGGCCGGGGTGTCGATGACGATCGTTTTTGTATTATCGTCGAAGCTGACGTGCATCTTGCTTCGGGTCGTAAATCCTTTTTTGTCATTGGCGTCCTGCGCGGTCAGGGGGGCAGGTTTTTTGCTGCTGTGCACCATGCCCAGCATAACGGCGTGACGGGGATCGTCATTGATAAACCCTACGATCACTTCGTCGTCTATCTCGGGTAGGAAGAAAGATCCGCGATTGTCGCCTGCGTCGAGTGTAGCCACCCTTGTCCATATGCCCTGCGCGTCCTTGTCGATGACGGGTATCCTCACGAGAATACGGTCTTCGCCGTCGGGGTCAGACTCCAGCTTGACCACCTTTCCTATCTGCAGGCCGCTGATAGGGCCCGCCAGCCCCGCGTTGGGTACGTCGGCGATGTCTTTATGAAGCCGCACGTGATAGTCGGGGTGAAGCCCGAACTGTATCTGTGTTTCCCAGATGCCGCCGCCGAGGTCCTGGCGCACGGCCGTTACATACGCATTTCCGTTAAACCGGTTGCCCATGCCGTCGATCTTTACCATGTCCCCCGGCTTTATGCCGGAGAAGCCTTCTACTTTTGCTCTGCCACGGATCTTGGCGAGGCGGCTGCGCATAAAGGCGCCGTCGGCCCAAGCCTGCAGCTCCTGCTGGAGGAGGTGCCCGCTGTGGTGCATCTCATAGTCCGTCTTTATGGCGCCGGCCAGCTGATTGCCGCTGATATTGCCGGGTTCCGACAGGGATGTCGAGGAACTGGTGGCGCTGAAGAGCTGCTGGCCGGTATAGTCCCAGGATCTTGACTGAACGCTTTGCCACTGCGTTCTCGCATCTATTTCCGCGTCGAACTCCAGTATGGACGAACCGAAAGTTACTGTGAGGACGGGATTTGCGCCTGTATTCGGCTTTTTTATTTCCAGCGTGCCGTCGCTGACGTTAACCAATAGTCCATTGGCCTCGGCGCGCAGCAGCAGAAAATCCCAGTCGGAGATATGATGCTGAACGATCTCCTTGTGGGTGAGACTGGTGGTGTCAGAACTGACGGAAAGATTACTATAGTTCGTGATCAGCTGTTGGAATAGATCAGAATCCGACAGCTGCTGGTAGTATTTACTATGTCTCCCGGTGGTCATAAGGACGGTCTCATCCCTGCATTCGATCAGCAGCTCGGTGTCCCCGTTGGCCCTTACCTTTACCGCATGCTGGGTGATGATGCCTTTGAATACCTGCGTGTTGGTGGAATCCCTCCCTATTTTTATAATTACCGGCTTGCCGGGGATAAAAGAATCGTCGGCGCTGAGGGGAAAGTCTTTGTCGGCGGACGAACCATCCCGAAAGACCATGCGGGCCTGGGGTACGCGGTTGGTTTCCTTCGTGACGGACAGCGACAACAGCTGGAAAGAGGGGGCCAGGGCATTGCCATCGATCACGATATCATAGGACGCGACGTCGTGCAGGGATGTATTGGGAATTAAGGTTTCAGCCATTGTTATCTGTTTTATCGAACGGTGGGAACGAAATGCTCGCCCCGAGTCTTAGATTTCTCAGGGAAACCAGGTTATTGATCTTCGCCACCTGCAGGAAATATTTTGAGTCATTATAGATATTATAGGACATCAGGTCGAGCCGGTCTCCGGCGGTCACTCTCTTATAATGGGTCAGGTCGGGAGAGCTGATATTCTTGAGCGCGACCTCTGCCTCCGGGGAATTGTATCCTACGAAGGTGGCGCTGATCTTTACTCTCAGGGGATATCCTTTGGGGTCGAAGAGGGTATGGTTGATGTCCAGGTTCGAAAGAACGCAGGAAAACTTTATTTCAGACCCCCAGAAGATGATCAGGAACCTCGGCCGGTGTATCTTGCCGTCGTAGTCATTCACGCATTGCAGAAAGGCGGCGAGGGCTTCGGAGACGGAGGCGTTGTTCTTGTTAAAATATCCCTCCATCGTATTGGTGCCGTCGAGGATAAAGTCCAGCTTCAGCTCTTCGGTGCCTACTCCCTTGAATTTGGGATCTTTGCCGGGACTTCCGGTGGCGCTCCTGGTTTCCAGCTCCACCTTGACATTCTTGGTGAATGACTCGGGGTTGATGGGAGCCGTGAACATGGAGTCCTTGATCTCGTTTTTGAAGTCCTTATCCGTAAAGCAATGGATCACTAGTTTATGGAGGCTACCGCTCATATTTGTCCTTTAAGATGGCCATGATTTTTTCGACGCACGTGTTGATGATCTCCTCTCTGGCGGAAATATTATTGTTATTTCCCGAGGAAGACGAAGTCCCGGTGGGCTGGGATGATCCGCCGTTGGGGGCGACCGTCGCCTTTATGACCAGCTCGCGTATCTCGATGGGCATTGTCCGGATTTTTGATGGTTATAAGATCATGCTTTCAGACCCGCCGCGGTGGCCGATTCCACCTTTCTTACGTCGGCGGCGCTGTCCGTCACGAGTCTGTTATAGTTCAATTCCAACGTTTCTATCATGATATTGCCCTGTTCTGCATTCAGCTCTCCAAGCTTCCAGCTGCGGGGCCAGACGTTGCTGATCGTCCAATATATCAGCGAGCTGGTATGGTCTTCATTGAGCAGCTTGATCGTCACGGCGGCCAGGGGATTGATGATCTCGTGCTCAAAGGCGTCCTGCAGCCACCTTGTCAGCGCTGAGTCGGCAGGCTTCAACAGCCCCCTCTTCAACACGAGGGGGCCGTATTTTCGTCGCACGGGGATCACGTGTTCAAATCGATTCTCCCCGCCTTCCCTTACCGTCTCGGTATCGATGGTGGAGTCCAGGCCCATGACGGACTGCCAGCGGATGTCGACATCTTTGCTGCCGACGCTGAACTCGACGCTGAAATGAAAGTTTACGGTCTGGTAACCTGGAGCATTTGCCATGATCTGGGATTTATCAGGATTTCGCTGAATTTATCAGGATTTCGCCTCCACGATGATGAGGCCTTCGTGCACCAGCGTCATCGTCTCGATAGCCACTTCATTACCGTCTGCCTTCAGGTCGGTCGACTGTATCTTCGAAGGCCAGGCCTTGGCCAACGACCAGGTGATGATGGGCTTGTGCTCCTCGTCCAGCAGCTTGATATTGACGTCTCTCCGGAATTTCTCCTTTCCTTCCTGGAACATGAACGTCTTCTTCCACAGTTCGAAGTATTCGAAGTCGCCGAGGAAGGTTCCGCGTTTGAGGACGATGTCGGAGTATTTGGTGAGGCCGGGCTGTTTGGTCTTGTGATAGGCGGGATTGCTGCCTTCGCGGTATTCGATCACCTGCGTTTCGAAATCGAGACCGGTAACTTCCGTAAAGCCGATGCGTGTGCCTCCCCATTCCAGTTGGAAATGAAATTTCGGGAGGGGGTAATTTTTTTTTGGATCGTCTGCCATAAAATACTTTTTTGTAGTGATGGAATTATTTATTTAGCGGCGGGGGCACACCTCTTCGCCGGATCGACATTGGGATCGCTGATCACGGAATTGAGACCGTCTATGAGCGCTTTCAGGCTTTCGAGCTTCTTTGTTTCCTCCTTCACGGTCTTTGACAGCTTGGTATACTCTTCGTTGTCCTCGCCATATTTTCTAACGATCTTTTTGTAATACCAGCTTTCGCACACCGGGAATCTGAACATGGGTTCAAGCCCGATATTTTCGAATTCTCCTTCAGGCCTGGGCGTGGATTCCTGATAGTAGTCGATCCATTTTGGTTCGTCGTCGTCCTTCTTTCCATCACAGCTGAATGCCGTTTTCCATTCCTGCAGGATGAAGTTCAATCCGTATTTATGGTCTTTATGACCGACGCTCTTATGGATGCTGTTGATGAGGCTGATTGATTTTATGATCGCCTCGATCAGTCCGTCTCTCGTGGCGATGACTGCGTCGAGTTTTTTGCCGTAGTCTTCGATAAGCAGCATAACACCCTGACCGGGTACCAGCACTGGATTATTGCCGCTTTTTATACAGGTGACAAGATAGTCATAGCTTGTCTTGAGGCAGTCGATCTGTATAAAGAAGTCTTTTATCATGCAATACAGCAACTTAATAGCCCGGTAGGTCTGGTCGATGTTCTGGTCGGTCCTTGTGACATGGTGGAGCAGGACATCCAGCTGGTGGCAGATGCTTTTTGACGCTTCGCAGACCTTGTCGAGCTCGTCTCTCCACGCTTTCCACATATCCCGCTGATTGCCGATGTGAGTAAGCCTGGTATTGAGTGTGGTAACCAGTTTGTCGGCGGCCGAATGTTTACTGTTATAACTCTTCAGCTCCTTTGTCCATTCATCGAAGCAGCAGTCGCTGGAGCCACTGCTGGTGTCGGGTGGGTTGTTCGCCGGATCGCAGCAGTCTTTTATTTTTGTGTCGATCACGAGTATTTCCTTCAGATCGTATTTTAGTAAAAGCATAGACATTGTATTAAATGGTAAACAATGGATTTAGCCCTGGGCAGGAGCGGGTGTTTCCTCTTTTCTTACAAAGGCGTATTTTACCTCTCCGCAAATCTCGCAGATCTTTTCTGCGCATCCTTCGAGCCGGGGCTTGCAATCGTCCTTGTCTGCCACGCAGTCGCACGGTGAGTTGCAGATCTTGTCCAGCGTCGTATGGATAGCTCCGCGCTTACAGCGCTGATCATAGAGGTCCATCACGGACGCCGTCCTGTGTGCCAGTGCATCCTTGAGATCTGCCAGCCGGTCGTCGAGGTCCTTTTTGCGAAGTACAATGTTCGCGAGCAGCATTTTGTCGAATGCAACTGCCTGGTCATACAAGGTACCCTGGAGGCCTACGAGGGCGGCGGTATTGCAAAATTTCTGAATGCCGATGATGTCAGACGAAGATTTAAATACCAGATCGATATCCGCCATCAGCGCGTCGGGCATATTGAACAGATTGTTGAGCGCGTCATCTATCTCGGCGCAGGGGTCGGTATCCGACGGTTTAGCATCATCCTTTCCTTCCGTCTTGCCTGTGATAGCGGTCCACTGTGTGGCGTTGCAGCTGTCTTTTTTTGAATTGGCAAGAGTGGTGGCGGAGACGAGAAGGTCTTTGGTTTTATTTTTTACGTCTTTTACGGACTGAAAAATAGCGGCGAGCTGCGTGGCCAGCGAATCGTCTGTTGTCTTGAAGGCGGCAACGCCTGCTTTCATCTTTTCGTTGGCCTGAATGAGCTGCGACCCTATAGAGATCTCCGTGTTGATATAACGATCGCAGTTCTCTTTCGTCGAGAGATATCGTCGTTGTTTGCTTCTATATAGCTTTTCGTTTGCATCGAAGCCGATCTTCCCTGTTTCGATGGCCTTGTCGGCGGTATCCAAGTCCTGGCAGTACGTTCTTTTCAACGCATTGATCTTTTGCTGGGTTTCACTAACGTCACCGCAGTCCGTGGTGTCTGGTTTAAGTTTACCTGGTGCCATATCTTAGTTGTTAATAGTGTTAATTAAGATTCGTCAAGCATTTTGTGCATGAACTGGAGTATGATGAATTCTGCCGGGCGTACAACGGCCATGCCGATCTGTATGATCATCCTGCCTTCCCAGATATCCAGTTCGGTCATTGTCTGTCCGAGACCAACATGGACAAAGAATGCTTCCTTGACGGATGCTCCCATTAAGGCTCCGGCTTTCCACTGCTGGGTGAGGTAATTCGTGATCATGGACTTGATACGGACCCAGGTGTTCTCGTCATTGGGCTCGAAGACGAACTGCTGCGTCGCATTTTTTACTGACTGCTCGACCATGATGAAGAATCTTCTTACCGGTACATAGCGCCATTCGTTGTCGTTGCCCGCAAGGGTCCGGGATCCCCAGATGATCGAGTTGCCTCTGCCGGTGAAATAGCGGATGACATTGATGGACAGACCACCGATCTGGTCGACGTTGAGGGTATCCTGGTTGACATCGGCGAGGATCACTTCCGGTCCTACAGTATCGATGATATTGACATTTGCCGGAGCCTTCCAGACGCCCCTTGCATTATCCACCTGGGCATACACGCCTACCGTGGCCGTAGCGGCGGGTAGTAACATTTCGACGCTGTCCAGGGCCTGTATGGCCTGGTTATAGTAGGCGTTGTTTTTCGCCTTCAGCTTATCCAGCGTTTTAGCGTCAGCGGGGATATCTGTTGCCGCCTGCCCCGATGTCTTGATGGTCACGTTGGCATCTGCATAATTATACGTGACAAGGCTGATCAGCCTGGGGAAGTACGCGCCGACATATGATTCGAGATTGACGTCCGGATCCGCCATGCTCAGTGGGGCTGCCTGGCCTGCAGGAGGTGTAGGTCCCTGTCCCTTGAATATGTTCACGTCGTCCTGCCATGGGTTCAGCTTTTTTGTGTCTTTGTTGCGGGTCCTGAATACATCCATTACGACAAACCGGCTCCGCATAGCCTGACATTGTTTCCTGGCATTTTGGTGCAGCTCGTAATATTTGTCCCTGTCTGTCATGCTCATCGAATCGGGGAAGACGATCAGCGTGATCTCCGATTCCTTGGCGATCTCATCCAGCGCGTCAAACTGTGCCTTGTAGTCTATGACCGGGGTGTCAGCATACTTGCCCACCGAATAGATGTAGCAGGGGCCCCCTCCATTGGCAAAAAAGAGCTGGAGAGAATAGAACATAAGGTATGGCGACCGCTTGGTCTCGTCGACGGTTGCGGTGGCACTGGTGCCGTCCAGGGTCACCGACAGCGCCCCGGCCGGTTCTGCGGGTGCGCCGCCGTAATAGGTTTGATACTCCAGCGGACTGGTTATCCGCCAGTAAGTACCGATGAGGTCGTCGGTTACATTTTTAATAGCTTTTTCCGTATAGCCGATAAAGACGGGTATAGCCGTTTCCACGGAGACGATGGATGGCGGCAAATGCGGAACTTCGTCTATATACACTCCCGGCGTTCTCTTCGTGCTGTAATCTGACATATATACAAGTTTTTTATTTTATAAAAATGAATTTAGAGTTTGCAGACAGCCTAGCTGGTGTTGTCGAGGGGAAACAGATCTGACTTTGGCACGAGAATATCGGAATAGAATATCCCTCCTTCGATCGTCAATCGCTGGTCCGACTCCGGATTGGGCAGATATTTGTCCTGCGTAATCTTGCCATTATCGTCCTTTATAGTATACTTCCTCGGTAGTGCGGAAGCCGGTCTTGGCAAGATGCTGGCCAGGTCGTTAGTGCCGAACCGGGCCAGGAAGGGGGGGGATGCATTGGCATTCAGAATACCCTGACGGTCGTTGATATATCGCCAAAAGCTGAGTCTACTTTTTATATGCACTTCGAATGTAGCCGCGGGGGTAATAGCGCCGTCCTTGCTCTTCCTGTATTTCAGGAATCCGTCGGGCGCATACAGACTGTATTCGGCTTTTGTCGTGACCGGTGTGATGTTGACCAGCCCCCAGGCGTTGGACAATTCGTCGTCGTCATAAAAAATAAGCTTATGCGAATATGTCTTCGAATCGTTGACCGTTGCTTTAAGCGTATATATATTCTTTAAAGGAGCTTTACTCTGAGGCAGGCTGACGATCATTTCCAGAGGTGGGTCCAGCTGCTGGTCCTGGTTGGTCCGGAAATCGAGGAGCTGCTGCGGCATGGAGTCGGCATTACTGAAGACATAGCTTCGCACCTGAATACCCGACGGGTTAATAAGGCTAAAGCTGGCATTCGTCACTTTGTCCGCGATACTGAATTTATAGATGAACTGCAGCGGCACGAGCAGCTCGTCACTGGCGCTTGCATAGTCCTTGCCTTCCACCGGCAAAAAGGTGGGCTTGTCGTTGTTCAGATAATATTGACAGACCTTGCCGTTGGCATCCGTGTATAGTTGTCCCTGTTCGTACGGGTAGCCATCTTCGAATGCTGGTACACCTGCTGACAAGGCAGGAAAGGTTTTTCCCGTTGCCATATCCTGGTTGGAGAAGAAAAAGACGCCTGGTATGGTCTTATAAAATCTCGAGTTGGTGACCGCCTTCAACGAGCTGTCCTTCATCGATAGCAGTATCGGAAGGCTGGCGTCATCGGGCAGCCTCAACGCAGGGCTATATACTTTCGTACCGTCGTCCAGTGTCTTTTCTGTGACCTGCGTGAGGACGGCGAACCCGGTATAAGTAGGTATGATTCGCAGCTGATTATCTTTTATCAGGGATTCCAGCGAGGAAGGCAGTTTGTATTCCAGGCTGTTGCTGATAGAAGGCGCGTCCTGGTCGAACAAGGCTGAGATGAAATCGTCTTTTTTTGCGGGGTCGTGGAATACGGTGGTCTCATTAATATCCGTGAGATAGTATTCGTGCAACAGCTGCACCTCGAAAAGCCTCTTATATATAATACCGGGCATCAGCTGATGTTTGAGATTTTTGATAAGGTTGTGTCTATTTCTTCTATAGGTGGAACCGCCCGAATCCGTTTGCGATCGGAAATTGCCACCAGTCGTAATTTGTACATGGCAAAGGGCACCTGTCTTCCTCCCAGCGAGCCCCACAAGTGATTGATCTGTTCGAATGTCAGCGTATATAATTCCAGCGTAAATCTCAGTCCGGAGGCGTCGATGCCGGCGGCGGGCGAGGCGGCTCCGGAGAAGGATGTCTTTCCCTGCAGGAATTGTATAACCAGCGCCAGTCTGTTCAGCGCGTCGATATATCGTTCGCCGGAATAATTGCAGCTAATCAGTACGTACAAGTTCAAAAAGGTCGGGGCATTCTCATAAGCGATGGCTCCGGTTCCCAATCGTCGTTGCGTCGACTGGTTCTTTAGAGCCGATTCCTCTTCGACATTCACAAGCGAAATAACGATATGGTCAGTGACCGAATTGCCACTGGAGGTATCCGCCACCGCAATATTGTCTATTTTGACATTGGCGGCGTCGTCCCCATTGGCGGATAAAAAAGCAGCCAACTCCGCCTGCAGTAATGACAACGCAAGACCGATCATTATAAAAATGGTTTTTTAGGAGTGGCAGGTAAATGATAACAAATGTAACCGCAATCGGGTATCCTAAGTATGAAATACCGTGAACATAGAGAACGGCAACGTGAACGTCTAAAAATAATGCGCGAAGGACTTGCTATATCCCGATGCTCGTAAAGATCGTGTGGGGAATGGAATGTTTTGGCCTGATCGAAATAGTGTAATCAAATTCGAATGCCTGCTTGTTGTAGTTGCCCCCTGAGAGTCGCTGGGTATTGATCGCACAAAAACGGCCGATGCGCATGAACCGGTCTTGCGGCAGCTGGGATAAGAAGTCTTTTAGGGAATCGTGACGGATGGTCACCCGTGATTTGCCGTCGATGCCAAGATGTACTTTTACAAGGTGGTCGCAGCTTTCGATCATAATAATGTTTTCTGATCTGGCGTAGACATATTCGCCATTCTTTACGAATAGCCGAAAAAGACCTGTCTGGACCAACGGACTTTCGGGCCTTTTTGCGGCCTTTCTTTTTAGAGTATTGATCTTTAGGTCCGTTGCGTCTACGATTTGATCACACCTGATGTCGTTGAGGTGGATGAGGTCCGGTTCCGAATGGACAAATTCCTGGTGCTCTCTCATAAGTAAGATTTTAGTAAGAAACAGGTAAAATCTATAAATGCGTTTCAGGCCGTCATTGGTATTTGTCGGAATACGACTTCCAAGGTGAACATTTTTATTTTGAGGGTCAAGGGGAAAAACACCTATTTTGTCGGGGGCGCCAGGAAGGGACTAAGGAGCAGGCAGGTAAATACCTGGCTTTCAGACACGACGATCTCGTCATCGCGATAAAATTGCGGGGACAAATGGGACGGTGAGTGGGTATTTTATGGTTGAGAAAGGGAGGTATTTGATGGAGCCGCGTGGCACGGGTAGATCCGGTCAGCGGAAGATCCCGATCACGGCGTAAACGGTTTGCCGTGTTTATTGAGTTCGATCTGTATCCCTTTGTGAACGTCGGACAGGTAAATGACCGGGGGATGGATCATTCCGGCCGCCCCCGCGGAAGCGGCCTCATTCACACTCCTCTCGACAGACTTCAGCGAGGAGTAGTGTACCACGTTGATGATACTTCCGCCGGCCAGTTCGTATTTTTTTACCATCTCCGGAAGATCGATGAACCCCGACGAACCCTGCGCGACAGGCGCGGCGGAAAACTGTGCCCCGGCCGGAAACGATTTCTTCCAAATTAGCTTCCTCTCTGCCGCCTCGGGGAAAGGGAAGCGCAGGATGGAATTAAACCGCCGCACAAAGGCCTCGTCAATATTGTTCTTCATATTCGTCGCCAGAATGATCAATCCGTTGAAGTCCTCGATCCTTTGCAGCAGGTAGGAGACCTCCTGGTTGGCGTACTTGTCATTGGCGTCGCGGACACTTGTTCGCTTGCCAAAAAGCGCATCTGCCTCGTCGAAGAACAATATCCATCCCTTGTCCTCGGCCCGCGCAAACAGCAGCTCGAGGTTCTTCTCCGTCTCGCCGATATATTTAGAGACGACCATCGAAAGGTCGATCTTATAAACATCTTTGCCCATCTCGTTGCCGAGAAGCGCCGCGGTAAGTGTCTTACCCGTCCCGGGCGGCCCGTAGAAAAGTGCGCGATAGCCTTTCTTCAGCCGGTCCCCCATGCCCCAGTGGTCAAGGAGATGGCCGTTAAACTTCAGCCAGTTGATGATCTCGGCTATCTGCGACTGCAGCTCGTCGCCGATGACCAGGGAATCCCAGCCCCTCCGCTCGCGGATAAGCCGGGCGGGAAAGCTGCTGTTGAAATGTGGCGGAGACGGCCGTCCGAATAAAAACGTATCGATATAGTCCTGCGAGATGATGATCTTTCCGCTCATCACCGGCTCGCCATAGGGCACCTCCTCCAGCCAGAGTATCTTCTTCCGACCGAAAAGATGTTCGACCCCGAACAGGGAGTGCATCGCCATCCGCTGTTGCATATCCTCGCCGGCCAGCAGGAAAAGCGCCGTTTCGCCCGTCGGCAGGAAGCTGCGGGAATTCTTCCCCCGGACGCCCCCCAGCTTTGGAAAATTACCGGCAGCAGGTATCCTGCTTTCGATGGCGGAGTCGAAGAGGTCGGGCTGAAAATGAGGAGCAAGGCCGATCAGCAGAAGGGTTGCATCGAGCCCGCTCAGCTTGTTGTCGCTGACAAATTTCTCCAGGGGCAGCTTCCATTTTTTGGGCGGGGGCAGGACGGGATTGGGAATCGGAGTGGACGACGGAAAATAATGATCCAGCCGCCAACGGATCAGCTGATCCAAATACTGAAATTCTGGAACAATGGTGGCCATTTTGTGCTAAGACGTTTTTTTGCTATCGATGACAGTCGGTTTCGTGCCTCTTTCGCCGCAACAGGCCCAGTGATAGCTCAATTCGTGCCGGACGGGTTCTGAGACGTTTCCACCCACCTGCGGGTCGCGCTTGCTGGACCGCAGCGAATGGGCGAAGGTGTCCGGATTGTGCGCGACCATATGGGACGGCAGCTCGTTCTCGCCCACATTGTCGTGGTATTGCGCGACGCCGACGGTCATATAACTGCCAAATGTATGCGCAGTATGTGGATATTCCTCGGTCTGCGGTGTATTCTTGAAGGTGTCGATATTGGCCGGCGTCATATCCGTCGAATTGGGTTCTACCCGCCAGGCTTCAAAAAAACTGATGGGGCTCTTCTTTCCCTGGGGCGCAATATAGTGGCCACGGCAGTCAAACGTGTTGTAATAGCTCGTGACGTGCTGGATCACCCAGCCTCCTTTATCGGAGGAGTCGTGGTCCAGGTGCCACCCCACGTCCCAGGTGACCTGGCCGCAACCGTCGTCTATGAACGAACCCGAGTTGGCCGAGAGCTTCGGGACGATTGGGAGATTGACGCCTTTCGCCGCCGGATTGGGGTGAGCCTTTTCGTCATGATCACACTGCAGCTTACTATCGCGGTATGCGCCCCCGGACTGCTGGATGACATGTGTCAGTTCGTGGGCCAGCAGGTGTTGCCCGGCCCTGGACTCGGGGTCATATTTCCCGGCATTGAAATAGATGTCTTTGCCGTGCGTGAACGCCTGCGCGCCCAGCTCGCGGTTCATGCCCACCGAGTCGGCATCGGTATGGATATTGACGTCGTGAAAACTCGTACCGAAGGCGGCTTCCATATTATAGCGCGTAGATTCGGGCATCGACTCTCCTTTTCCCCGCGTGCTATCGATGGTGCTGGTCACGGCCGACGAGGCCTCTTCCTGCTCGCAGTGGCTGCACCTGGCCTGTACCTCGGGTTTCTGCTGGATGTCGCGGTCGTTCCTTATGCGCTGGTCGTTGGTCGAGAAGTTTTCGTCCTCGATGGGAGTAGAAAGGCGCTGGATGCTGCTGATCTCCGGGCGCTGGACCACCCTGTCTGCGATGCTGTCGGCCTCTATTTCATATTTGTCATTGGGCTTGCCGATCATCATGCTGGTCTGGAAGAAGGGCTGTTCATGGCGGGTTTGAACGGCGTCGTCATGGCCGAAGAAGTTTTCATGGCCCTGGTCGTGCACATAGGACTGGGCGCTGCCCATCCTGCTGCTGCGATAACTGCTGCTTTTAGACATTTTCGGATCGTTTTGAGGGTTGATATCCTTCGTCCAGCCTGGTCTCGGCTCCGTCTATGATGGCGTAACATTCCATATCCCGGAGCCAGAGCGTTTCGAGGTATTGGACGGCTTCTTTCTTTTCAATAAATATAAATGCTATCCTTTTCAGCGGCTCGTCCTTGCCCAGCACTTGTAGTCGCCGGGCGGCGCTGTAGTCCAGTAGTTGTTTGGGTTGCAGCCTCTGGCCGAAGACGGTGACTTTGAGCGTTCCGGACCCCGGATCGTAGCTACCCTTGATCTCGTGTTCGAAGATATAACGGGGTTGCATAAATCCCCCCTCGTCAGAATTGCCCATATGCAGGTGCCCCGGTCTGGCCTGTCGGAGGGCCGCGGCGGCATCGACGTCAAGAGCGTGAAAAAATATAAAGCTAAGGTCGTTGCGCCCTCTGATCGTCTTCCACGGTCCGCGTTCGATCCATCGCCGGGAGACGAACTGTTCATGCCCTTCATCGCCCTTTATCGCGCAGGCCCAGCCGTGAGGATAATGACCGTTGCCAAAGCCAGGGGCGGTGTAATCCGGATCGATGTTGTTCCATTCTACGGGATAAAGTGTCCGGAAAGAGGCCAGGGCGAATGGAATGTTTTCGAGCGCAGAGACGAGACGGCCTTCCCCAACCGGCCTGTCGATCGAAACCCATATGCGGTCCGGGTCGCCGGGGTAAAAGCGAAGACTCTGGTCGTCCCATTCCAGAATGGCCTCTTTTTTTGCAACCGCTATTTGTGCTGTCAACCAGTCGGACTTCACCTTTTGTTTTTTAAAATCGATCTGTATCAGGGAGGGCGGGACCATCTCCAGCAACCCGGTTTCGAAAAGCCCGCTGATGCTGTCTATAATTCCTTTCCCGGTGAGATTGAACTTTATATTTTGGATGCTATCCGGCATAAATTCATTTTTTATTGTTGTCAGAGTCCCTGGAATGCTTTGAGCGCGGCCTTGCTTTCGAGGGCATCCATGTTCTGAAGGTTCGTGATAAAAGCGCGTTCTCCGTTCGCTTTGAAGATGACAAAGGTAAGGAAGTCATGGGCTTTCAGCTGCTGCAACATCCATTCCCGGTTGGGCTCGGCGCCTCTGGGATCCTGTATCTCCCACTGGAGCTTCCTGACGATCTGCCCGTTCTTCTGTACTTTATTGTTGATCATTCTGACATGATCGAGTATCTCTCCTTTGTCCCTTGGGCCAAGCTGACCCTTTACGGTCTTTACCTCAATAAGGGTATCGCCTTCTACCTTATCCAGGAGCCGGGCTTCGTCGATATCCAGTCTTACAAACGGTTCCTTCGGGTTGGCTTTGTCGCTCTGTGGCAATACCTTCACCTGTCTTTCACCGGGAGTGCCGTAGACCATTTCCCTCCACGACTCGCCGAGGGCTCCTCTGTCGCTGCTGTCCAGGCCGTCGGTATATTCCATCAGGCGCCTGTGACTGATCGCCCGGTAGGCTTCCTCGGCTGTCCTGCCCCTTTGGATCTCCTGTTTGTATTCGGGAGATTCGCTGATCCGTGTCCTTTCTGTAAGATAAGGAATGATCTTTTCATTAGTAAAGAATTGCTTCGTGGTATGCCGGACCCCTTTCATCGCGGCGCCTTCGGGTGACGAAGCCCTGGGGTTGCCTTTCTCTGTCAGCTGCATGCGCTGGATGATATCCGCGGGAGTAACATCGAAGTGCAGCTGCAGTTTGTGGACGAATGCCCCGAAGGAATCCGTGCTGTCCAACCCGCCCAATTCTTCATAGGCCTCTATCCAGCTCTTTGATGTGAATTTGGCGTCTTCCGAGGACCGCGGCCGGATGTCGTTGGTGTTCACCTCTACGATCTTGTTCTGGTCGGGATCATATTTGTAGAAGAAGGTTTCGTTGCCTCTTGTGTGCGGTTGGGCATCGAGGTTGACCAGCTGAAGGCCGCCTGTATTTGTGGCGCGCCAGTAGTAGCCGTTGGGCGCCCTGGGCTGTTTCTTTTCAATGCGCAGGGCTTCCCCGGAGGACCGGTTGTCTTTTGCTGCGACGCTGTCGTGTCCTTTCTCATTGGACAATGCCTTCCCCTGGTGTTCGATAGACTGGCGGTAGAGATCGTCGATCTCGATCCTGATATCGCGGGCCTCCCCGGGGGAGTCTGCGAGCGTGGGGTCTGTATTCAGGCGATTCACGCGCTCGTTGATGATGTCGCTTAGTTTGGTGACCTCCAGCTGCGCCAGGTGCCCTTTCGTATTGAATTTTGGATGCCGGAAGACGAGGGCGCTCATATTGAAGCCCAGCTGCCGGAATGCTCCGACCACGCCCTGGTAACGCGCCAGCTCACGCACGACACCTTTATGGTCTCGTATATTCTGAGGCTCGGCGCCCTTGTCATATTCGACGCGGATCTCGCCTTCTTCGAAGAAAACCCGGACGCCCGAACCGTCTTTGTTGGTAGCGGTCATCCTCACCTTGCCCTGCAGCTCAGGAGGAAGTGCCTTTTGCAGGGCGGCTTTTTTAGCCCCGGGATCCAAAGTAGAGAATACGGGTTCGGTCTTTGAAGGCTCTTTATCGTCGGTTTTTGCTTTTTCTTTAGCCGTCGTGCTTTCCTTGCTCTGCGGTATCTTGCCCTGTCGTTTTTCGTAGACCTCTTTCGCCGTCGCGAAGGTCGCTTCCAGGCCTATTCCGACAGCCTTGTTGATGAAATTGTCGAAAAGGCCCGTGACGTCGCCTGCGATCACAGAAGAAAGGAAGGCCCATGATCTTGCTTCGTTGATATTGCTGACAAAGGCGGCGTTGGCGAGGAAGGTCACGATGCCGGCTATCGCGGCTTCGTTCGTGACGTTATTCATATGGAAGTAGGCGCCGATGCCCTTTGATATCGCGTCACCAAGGCCGTGCAGGATCTTGTCGCCTATTTTTTTGGCAATGGCCGTACCCGTGGTTATCCCAACCGTGAAACCCAGCAGTTTCTCTATGCGATGTGCGTCGAAAGTATTTTTTATCTCTGCAAAAAGGTCGTATTCGATGTTGCCGATGATCAGTACGGAGGCGAGACTGTATTGGGGCTGCCTGGCTCTTGCCGCATAGAACCCGGAAAAATAGGCCTGTATCTTCCTGATCAGGTCGGTCGTGATTTCGAGATTGTTCCGGGCCGTTTGGGTTTTGGGATTGCCAGGGGCCTGCTTTATCGTCGCCGCCAACTCTTTTGCGTCTCCGGAAGGCTCGGCTACGGCTTTGCCTTCTATCATTCTGGATCGGGCAGAGCCTGTTCCGCCTTCTACGCCGCCTGCGATGATGCCTGCGTCGCCGATGGGTTTTCCGTTGGCCTGGGGCCGGTGCTTATTGGCGAGCGTTTCGTGCAGCTGTTGCCGGGCCAGCAGGTACGCGACTATTTCGGGCGGCATGACCTTTTGTTCGCGCACAAGTACGTTGGAGCCGATCGGGTCATATACGTCCACCAGGAAGTTCCATCCGTCCTGTGCCTGCGAGCTCTTCATTACGATGGGTCTTTTCTTATCCGCTGGTTTGACCAGGCCCTGATTGGCGGCTTCGTCGGGCCTGCCGGGCGGTGCCGTATTGGCGACTGCCTTGAATTTTTGGGCCGATATGCGCTGCTGCTCGCGCTGGAAACTCTCGCGGTCTGCGGCCTCGGCGCCCGACGCGTTCGCGTCGAAGCTACCCGGGTCCCGGAAGAAGGACCCGAACTGAGCACTGGGATCGCTTGCTGTACCTGTTGCAGGTTTTGCCACCTGCCTGACCGGATTGGCATTGAGCACGGATGCAAATTCTCCGGCCGCGGGCCCCGTCTGGTGTTGCTGTAGCTGTTGGGCTATCATCATCAAAAGAAAGGCGCGGCCCAGCGCTCCTTCCAGCCTGCCCAGCGGGTTGTCCGGGCCCGGGTCGATCCCCAGTAGCTTGTAAATGTTTTGCTGGTCGGGGTCCTTACTCTTGACGAGTCCGGTAAGCAGCTGGTACTGACTGTCCTGCTCTTCCCGCTGATGACTGATAAAAGCATAGTAGCGCAGGTACATGGCGTAGAACTCGTCGAGCTCGTAGGTGGGCTTTTCGGGTATGACTGCGTTCTTCGTCCTCCCGACCTCTCTTTCTTCCTGCCTGATCCTGTCGTTAAGCTCCGACATCAGCTTGTTGGAGGCGTTGTCGGTGAGCACTGGAAAGGCTTCGTCGGGGATGATATCGGTTTTAAAGCTGCCGGGAGCCACCGCATCGGGGTCCTTCCCCGGTGCGCCGGCCAGAGGATTGGCGACTGTGACCGTGTTCCTGCTGAGGAGGTTGATATTGTCGTTGAGCTCGTGCTGCGTTCGTTGTTCCGTAGAGGCGTTGTAGCGGATCCAGTTGATGTTGTTGATCTCTGCTATAATCTTGTCTTCGAGCGGCGAGGCCGTCAGGGACAATGAAGTGGGCGTCAATTGCAAGAGGTGGTCCAGCAGGATAGCCTGTCTGGATAGCCGGCCGATCAGCAGACCCAGTCGCTGTCTTTCGGCGTCGCTGTTCGCCTTTGCAAATGCGAGCCTTGTCTGCAAGAGGAGATTGACCAGAGCCTCCAGCTCGATGCTATCGAATTGCCTGACGTCGCGCATCATCTTTATCATTACGTCCAGATCGCGCTGAAGCCTTTTTGCAGCATCGGTTGCCTTTTTTTCGACAGGATTTTCCTGCTCCAGCCCTATCAGCCCGGCCATAAGGTAATTGGCAATATCCTTCCAGAGAATATTCAGGGTGTAGTCGATCGCAAGAGGTGGTGGCTTAGCTTCTGTGGCCTCTTTGGTGGCCCTGGTTTTCAGCGATTCGAGTTCCTGCAGTGCGGTCAAAAGCGTTATATCGCGTCTGTCGACTGTCCGGGCATCGGTGAGAAGACCTTCGAGCAAGCCGACGACACTTTCCCTGGCGTCCTCTGGGAATTCGCTCCGGATAAATTTGGTCATTCTATCCAGCCAGGCACTGGGGTTGGAGGCAAGCAGCCGGGCGCCATCCAAAGCGCCGACGGTCTTATCAAGCAGCTGCTGGAGATTACCTGCGTCGTCGATCACTTCGTCGCTGTCTTTGAATTTCGCCTGGATGGCGGGCGCGGAAGTGCCTGTCGTGGATGCGACTGGTGCGGCGGGTGTGGCTGCAACCGGGGCGGCCGGTGTGAAAAAGAGTTCCTGTCCGGCGCCGGTGGCTTCCGGACCGGCGAAGAAAGTGTTGTTCTTTTTAGCAGGGGTGGCCGCTGCAGGTGTATCTACTGCTTTCATTGTCCAGGTTTTCGATGGGCGCTACCAGTCAGTTTGAATAGTTGTGTTCAGCCAGGGCAATCTGATAATGCTCATATTCCACGGGAAGGGATAGGTGCGAACCAGGATATCCACCGCGTGCTTCTCGATGACCAGCTGCAGCATGTCGTTCTTCGGACTCAGCTTGCCGCTGCGGGTAAGGAAGTTCCCCCTCAGCCCTTCAACCGTGATATTCTTTACACCCCAGTGGCTGATCACGCCTTCCAGAAGGGAGTCTGCCTCTTTCAGCTCTTCGGCGGTGATGACAGACTGTTTTTCTATCGGGTATTCCAGCGGACATCCGCAGAGGATCTTGGCCGTCGTCAGCTCGAACTCCCCGGCGACGGTGCGACCTGTTGCCAGATAGTGCAGGAGGTGGATAGCCTTTTGACGCGCGCCATGGGCGATGAACTTACCGCTGACGAGCAGACCGCTGAGCTTGAACAAATGGCTGAGGAAAGGGTGGGTGAGGATGACGCCGGCATTCAGCAGGAAGAGGCCCTCTTCCGGCAGCTGTTCGATCCGGAGATGTGTTGGTATGGCCGGTGGGACCAATATTGCTTTCACAGGGGTCTTGCCGAAGGCGGGATCGAAGCCAGCGGATGTCATAATGACTCCAGGGATCGCCTGTCCTTGTCCCACCGAAGCCGCGGAATCCTGTTCTCCCCTGGAGGGTTCCGATTGCATTGGGTCCCGGCAACCTGGTTCGGAGGAGAAGGGGACTGATGATTTGAGGATTCCTGGAGTTTCGGGTGTCCCGGGATCGGGGGGCACTGGGGCGTCGGAGGTTGGGAATACCGGTGCGCCGGGACCTGAGAGCCTCGGTAAGTCGGGGTCCGGGGGGCTTGATGTGTCGGGGTCTGGTAATTTGGGTAGGGCTGAAGTGTCGGGGTCTGGCGGTTTGGGTAGGGCTGATGTTTCGGGGTCTGGTAGTTTGGGGAGGGCTGACGGCAGCGGCTCTACAAGGTCTCTCGCTATCGGGTGGGTCGCCAGATAGTCCTGCAGCTCCGGCAGGAACTTCGTGTATTCCGCCCAGTAATGGGTCAACAGCCGGTGGGTCAGCGTCTTTGTGTCGCTTTCCTTTCCCAGGCTTGCTGCCAGCATCAGGGTGTCCTGCCAGGCTTTTTCAGGAGTGGGTATAGTAAGTAAGGGTAAATATGCCGCATTGCTTGTCTCGAGATTGACTGCAAAGATCAGCAGACGGCGTAGCTCCTGCAGCGTCTGTGGCAGGGGCGACTGCACCACGGTGGTGAGTATCTCCGTCAGCCTCATCAGAAAGATATCGTCGTGCTGCAGCGCAATACGGGTGAGGGTCGTCGGGTGATTGGTAAGCAGGCTCCGGAGGCGGGTGATGGCAGGGTAGTCGGTGGCCAGCGTTTCCAGCACTTTGTATTCCCATTCCGGCGTAACGCGCAGGAGACTCCAGGGCAGATAGCCATTTTCCATATACCATATCCATTGTTCGAAAGCGTTATGACGCGCGCTTCGTCGCTGGATGCCGCCCTGGAGAACAGGGTGACGGGCCGTCTGCACGCGCTCTACCATCGCTCGTGTGATATCGGGAGAGCCGAGCTTTTCGATCAGCCGTTGTTTCAGCAGCCGGTCGTCGAAATCCCTTCGACTAAAGACGCCGAGGTCCAGCACGAGGCGATCGATAAAAAGGACCTCGTCTTCCCCGGCCAGCTGGTCGAACCATTTCTCCAATACGGGCAGCAGCGTCTGGTAGTACTGATCGCTAAGCCTGTTCTGCAGGTCGAATGGAGGCTGGTGTCCGTCGAGGGTTAGCTCGAGCAATTGGCGGCGAATGATGTGGTCCATGGGTTATTGATTGTTGAAAAGATATTGTATGAAGTCACAGCCGTTGTCATTGTTGAGCCAGCCCTTGTATCTTGTTTCGAACTGATTGAGGTCGCGCGGGTCCAGCCACACTATACGAAGCAGCACGTGCGCCGGCGCCTCCTGATGGAGGGCATTTTCGAGCACCAGCCTGTTGTCCTGCGGATAGAACTTCTCCGGCCAGGCGGGCAGAACGACCGTGACGATAAAGGACCAGGGATCGTTGCCATAGCCGCATTCCGGCGGCGTGCTGTTATATGCGACGCTCAGACAGCCGCAGTCCACCGTCGCCCGGTGACGCAGGAGGATATGTTCTACCAGGTGGAGCCCTTCCGTGTTTATGGTATTTTTCATTCGTCCTACGGCCTCGATGACCAGGTCGCGTGCATTATAGGATTGAGGATGCATGGCAATGACTGTCCCGTGATCCAGCAGGAATATGCCAAAACTCCGGCAGTCACAGGTGAACGTCGGCAAAAAGTTAGCGGGGTCCGAAAGGAAAGGCTGGACCGTGTTCAGTGCGGCCTGTGCCTGGTCCTGGCTGTCATAAGTGCCCGTACCGATCCAGGCCTCGGGCATATCCGGCAGGTCTATCGCTATGGAATAACGGCCGTCCGGATCTTGTACGATTGCCGGCGTGCCTGTCTGTCCCGTGAGCTGCCCGATGGCCGCATCCCGCTGTCCGGGCGTGGAATAGGTGTAAGGATGCCGTAATACCGGCGCACTGCCAATGACCAGCAGGCTATTGGAGCAGTCTGCCTTGCGGTATTTGACGATAGTGCCCTCGATACGCAGGGCTTCAATAAATTGATCGACACCCTTCCAACCGTCGTCTTCCGTGGTGAAACGCCCCGCGCTTTCGGCCAGCACCTCGGCCACATAAATATGGTATATCCCGGCCGACGGGTCGCGCTCCGTAAACAGATTGACGGGCGCCCGCAGCAGGCGGATCAGATAGGCGAAGTCCAGCTGCGCTCCGGCAATGGTCTTATGCTCACTGACGCATTTCAATACAAAGGGAGTCGTATCCGGAATGGTGAGGCTGCAGTAATAGGCGTCGCCTGATCTTTTTATCGGGTAAGTCCCCGCCATCGCGACGAGCCTGCTGATCACGTCCGCGTCGGCCCCACCCAGCGAGACCTTTGTCTCTTTGGGAACAAATACGACCGGACCGTCCGGCGGGTTATTGCTGAATACCTCCGTAAGACTGATCAGCGGGCCGTAGCTGCTTTCCTGTGCCGCGGCCCCGAGCAGCGTGAGATAGACGTCGATGAAGGCCTGCCTGGCCTCGCCTTCGGAAGGGTAGCCCTTTACGCTTTCGAACAGGATCAGCGGCTTGCCGGAGGAATAGTAATAGTTATGACTCATTAACAGCCAGTGATACCCGAGGACGCCGGTGACCGGGTCCCTTCTTTTCCGGGTGATCTTGCCGTCAACGCAGATCTCCAGGTATTTTACTCCCTGCATAAGAAGGTCGGAGAGCCTTTCCCTGGCTTGATCAGCGCTGGCCTGGTCGGGATAGTCCTGCGCGCAGACAGCGACGCGCTGGTCGATGTCGACACAGAGCCAGGAATATTGTCCCTGCAGGCTAAGGGCGTCCATCTGAACCTCGGTATAGTCGGCGGGGTTTTCGGATGTGACGGCTTTTTGTATGGCCTGGTGGAACTGGAGGCCCGCGGCGATTGCATCGGGAGCCGCGGATGGCGGTTCCGGGGTCTTCGGTGTGGTCTCCGGCGGAGAGACCGTGGAGGACAAATCCTCCGGATGTGCCCATAGCGCGCGCAGCGCCTCCATGGCTGCTGTCGAACTCTCAAAGTCTGCCTTGCTGTCCAGGGTGATCCGGCCCGCGTCCTCGTAGCCCAAATAGAAATGGAATTTCCAGCGAGACGGCTCGTTGCCGGTCTGTATCGTATACAGCTGCCGGCGTACCTGGTCCTGTATCTTCCCGACCAGCCTGTCGGATTCGGGCCTGGGTTGTTGCGTCGCGAATCCCGCCACCTTCCGCCCTGCGTTGGTGATCCAGATGGTACAGGTCCCTGCTTTGTCTTCTTCGACAGAGTAATTCGCGGGTATAGTAGCCAGTAAGATCAGCTCTTTCGCCTGTGCCATGGCCGCGTCCTTGCTGTCAAAATCATCTACCGCCTGGAATTTAAAGCCATTGCTTACGGGAAAAATATCATAGGTAAACCTATCCGGTTTGTCGACGATGGTGTCATTGATGTCGATCTTAAAGGCGTCCATGTCGATATACTGTTCGACGTCAGCAGAGAGTGTATTCCGAAAAAGTGTATCGGCAGACCGTGTGCTGGCACGCCTGGCATAGTCAATAACCCTTGTCTTCGGGACAAAAGCGCTGGGGAAGACGTCGCGTAGAGAAGGGCGTTGTCCGAACAGTGCCGACAGCCGGTCTGCGATCGTGTTGGCGTATTCTTCGGTCGGATACTTGTCGGCGAGCGGGACATTCTTTACGGTTATCGTTCCCTCCGGCGTCACCGTATAGTTGGGCCGGTCGGCCATCGCCTTCAGCAGAGCAGCAGCGGCCTGGCGCGCGGCCTCCTCCGAGCTGAACTGCTCTGCCGGACTAAAAAATACTTTACCACCGATCTTCAGCGAAAAGCTGTACTGTGGATCGGTCTTGCGGACGATAAAATTGCAGAGACTGCGCCTGCTTTCGATGGGCGCGCCGATAAGACCTTTCCATTTTTTTTCAAAGCCTTCGGCCTGGCCGCGTTGGCTGCTGAGGACGGCATAGTTGGACAAATAGGTTTCTTCAGCAGGTATGATACCGCCGGGCGCGTACCGCAATAGGGCGAAGTCGGTAAAACGTTCGGCAAAACGAGCTAATAAATGGTCCAAAAAATACTTCCGGCGTTTGGTAAAGAGCACCGGATCTTCCAGCTCGCCCTGCAGGACGGTCTTCAGGTCGACGGTCTTATAGTCGATCGTGAAAGTAAATTTGTCGCCTGCGATGCTGAACAGGGAGTAAGATGCGTCGTCTATGGCGTTACCTGTCACATACGCGGCGTGTTTTTGGGCGGCGGCGGCGGTCGGGAAAGTACGGCTGCTCACCAGCACCATGTCGGTGGCGGAGGTGGAGATAGTATAATAAAAAAGGCCCTGGTTTTGAAGCACATTGACCACGATGCGGCCCTCGGCGAAATCGGACTTTAATATCGTGATCGTGTCCTGCATATCGCTCCAATTGGTAAAGTCAAGCGTCGTCATATCCCTTGCCAACCCGCCCGCCTGCCCAGGTCGTGCCGGATACACCAGCGTCGTCCCCGGACTCCCCAATAAAGCCGCCAGATCACTGCTCACATAATTTCGCCATAGTTTACTCACGTCCGGGACATAGTTCGGCCCGTCCGGATCATCGCCATTGCCTAAAAAATTCAAAAAATAGCTAGACCCGCCACCACCTCTCATAGAGAAGATATCACGAATATGCGCCAGCTGCGCCAGGTAGTCCGCCAGCAGCTGGTCAAAGAACAGCAAAAAGCCTTTCAGCTGAAGCGCCCACGCCTGTCTCGCGGCAGGCGCATCGGCCGGAACGCCTTCCCTGCTGATGCCATACGCGTATGGAAAATCATTCTGTATAGAATAATAGTCCCCCAGATCGGCGCGGTAAGTTCCCCTGGGGAAGGGTAGGTCAAGATTGGGCAGCAGCGAGCTGTATTGGTTCTTTTTCGCAGCCGACGCCAAAAGCGCTTCGAACTGTGCCGGATCGAAGGGCACCGGCTTTCCATTCCGCATGAACTGGAGGCTGCAGCAGCCCACGCTGAAGTCCACCACGCTATTCGGCGGGATATCGAGCTTCCATCCGCCGTGAGCCGCGCCGGCGCAAGGCTTCCACTGCAGATCGCGGATGGTCTTTATCCCTGAAACGTCGAACAGCGCCTTGTAGAGGTCGGAAAGATGGATCTCCTTTTTCAGCTGTATCTGCTGCAATTCACCGGTGTCGATGAACCCATGGCTGACACTTGTTGCAAAAGGACGCCCCGCAAATATGGCGTCGATCGGAAAGCCCTTATCCAGGATCTCCTGCAGCGTAAAAAAATGCGGTGAAGGCGAAAGGAAATTGCCAAGCGCCGTCATCATGTCCAGGTAGACCTGTGCTACGTCGGCAGCTGTGTTCAGCTCTACGATGGCGTATACTCCAAGGGGCAGCTTCCCCAGGACGACAACGTCGGCCAGGTCCTCGCAGAGATTGCGGTGCGCGTGCATGGTGTCCCGCACAGAGCCAACGACAGCAGCCTCATCCGCGCCGTCTTCCAGCTCAATATAAACATGATAAAGTCCGTTCAGATTAACCGGCTGTCTGCCCTGCGGCTGACAATTGTCAGGCTGGTCCAAAGCCACTTCCAGCCATGCGTTACGGACACCCCTGATGTCGGATAACAGCTTGCGATAGTCGACGATCGTCAGTGGGTTGGAGGCGAGTATCTGTGCGGGTGAGTAAAAATTGTCGTCGGCCGCGGCCTCTGCAGCTCCTGAAGCTTCTGCCGGGACACGGGCAAAAATATCGGCAGCCGGCAGCTTGCTCCGGTAGTCGAGGTCCAGCAAGGCGTAACAAAGCGCCTCCAGGATGGTGATGCCCGGGTCGTGTACGTTGTAGTCCGTCCATAGCTTTCCGGTGAGATTACCCAGATGGGTGATGGCTGCGCTCCTTAGGTTATTGAAGTCGAGGTAATTAGTCATTCTTTATAAGTTAATTTCGATATTGCCCGCGATCAGTATCGACCGCGGCGTTATCGGGAATATCTCTGCCTGGTCCGAGGGTGTGAGGACCGTCTCGTCCTCCTCGTGTCTCCACTTCCAGTCGATGACATAGTCGAGATAGTCCCTCGTCTCGAGAAAGCGGATGAGGTCCGACCGGTTGACCACCTGCCCAAATCGGAGCTTGTCGAACTCGCCCACCGCCCACGGCGCCATAAACTCCCGGATATCGTCGCTCAGCTTCTGTTGATAGAATACGGGGTCCTTTCCCGGCAGCAGCTGCACCTGCAATACAAAGTCCACCTTCTCATAACGCGGGTTCATCGCCCGGAAACGGACAAACGGCGATGTCACCTCCCGTATCTTATGCTCCAGTTGCTCGAGCAGGCTCAGCGGCGCGCGGGGCTCAAAACTCGCCGCGGCCTTCAGCTGGTTGAGGTCGGGGATGACGGCCATCAGCACGTAGCCTGGCGCCATCGGATAGTCATTCGTATACAGGTGTGCATTGAAGCCGATGCTATGGTTGATGCATTTAACCTTGAACAGCTGCGGAAAGGAATCGAGCGCTATCCGCTCGTAGTCCCAACGCTGTATGGCCCGGCCCTTGTGCCGGAGAGTCTCGCTGACGCGGACATAAAAGTAGCCGTCCGTCTCGGGCACTCTCCCGCCAAAGCCATCATGGGGCTGGTCGACCTTCTTCACATTCGCGTCAGCCACCTCCAGCCGGTTCAGGGAACCGGCCGCCAGCGGCGCCGACAGCCTTGCCTCGTCATTGGCCGCGGTATCTGTGAAGCTGGCGCGTATCGCCTGCGTATACACCTGGAAGGTTTCGGCGACGATCCTGCTGTTGCGGCCGATAGAAACCTTTATCCACCAGCGACCAGAGGGCATCACCGTATTGTCGCCCGTAATATTGTCGGGTATTGCAAACTTTATAATGCCCGACGTAGAGAGCTCGCCAGTGGCGTCGTCGAGTATCTCGAATCCCTTTCGAAGGGGCTTCCAAACGTTGTGCCCGAGGTAGCTCCATTGGAGGGGCACGGGGTCGACTTCAGTGTCCGAGGTCGCCTCTGCCAGCTGAAAGAGAATATTGATATCGCTGCCGGGAATGAGACCATCCATGCCGAGGAACAATGTGCCTTCGTCGAAGAATGCGGGGAAGAGGCTGGGCGACTGGGATAGTTCTTCCTTTTTATATGTACCGGCAAAAGGATAGAGATGGATAAGATCGACATCCGTCGCCGCAGCTGTCGCTGAATAGTCCAGCGATATTCCCTGAATGATCGGCGTCCAGGGCTCGTTGGGAATGATGGCTTGCGCCTGGTCGGTACCGGCGATGATCTGTTTGCCACTGGCGACGTCGCCTTGTATCTTCTCTACTTCCGCCCGGAAATCGCTGCCCGGGCCCGGTGTATACAGTCCCAGGCGGATATCGTCTGCCGCGTTGGAGCCGATGCCCCTACCCGGCGTGACGTCGACATTGGGAAGGATATCGGTCATTAGCCGCTGATGAATATCGTCGATCGTCGTGCCGATATCGTCGACGTTTGACCGGATGGCGTTGCTGCTGAAAACGATCGGATCGCCGGTCTTGCTGTAATAGACCGCGTTCTCGAGTCGAAGCTCGTCATGGTTGCCGTCGCTCTTGCCCGACAGCTTGCTCAGTGCCATCATCTGCCGTGCAAGCACATACGCATAGTCTTTCTGAAGGAAATCCTGGTTGCGCAGGTTCACCTTTAGAAAACCGTACATCGTGGCCGATTCGTATTTGGTGAGGGGTGCTGATGGATCGATATGAAAGCCCGGAGTGAGACCCGGGATCCCGGAACTGCTGATCCCGATGGTCTGCTGATAGCCGGGAGGCGGGCAATCCAGCTGGATTGGGCTGCTGTCGAATAGATTCCTGTCGCTCGCCTCGGGTAGCCAGCCCTGCTTCTGCAACGCTGCTACGTTGATATGGAAGCCGTTGGCGTCGAGGCCGTAGTGGTTGGGGTCATTAGGGTCTACCCAATAGGCCCGGTAGTATTCGTTGAAGCTGGACGGTTTGTCTTTCCAGTTGAGGTTGATGTTTACGGAGGTCCATTTCTTACAGAATATTTCCTGGCTACCAATATAGAAATTAGGCCCGATCAGATTCTTTTGTGTGGTGGTGGCCTGGACCTCCGGCGGGGGTGGCGGCGTTTTCTGCGGCTCCGTGATGATGTCAAAATCGATGATCGTCGGCCGGGTACCGAAGGGATAGATCGGCTTATTGACGTCCTGGAGGCTGTCGTCATTCTGTACCACAAACTTCTTTATCCCGCAAGCCTGCACGTCGATATGGGTATCGGTGATGGTGATATTCCGGAAGAAATGATAGAGCGAAACTTCGGTCGGGTCTGTCGGCGGCAACCGCAGGCAGCAGCCGGCGTCCGAAGCTTTTGCGGGGTCGAGGTGGACTTTTATCTTATCATTGAGGGATACGCGGGCTGCGGGCAGCGTGGTATTGATATCTTCCTTTAATACATCTTTGTTGTAGAAGGTGATTGCTGGCTCTTCGGGATCGAGGCTGACCGATACGGTGAGGGTAAAAGACGTGTCGGTCAGGTCGCTCAGGGTGAGGGTGGGGAGGGCTTTGGGCGTGATCCAGTCTTTGTCGCCGCTGAAGGCGACGGCAAGGCTGCGCTGGGGCGGGAAGAATGGCAGCAGGCTCGCAAGCACGGCTGTGCTGAACGCCGGCCAATTCCCGGAATCCACTGTTATCTCGTACTGCGTAGAAGGCAGCAATGCTCTCAGCCGGGCTTCCGTGGCCGGGTCGATGCCTGCCTTGACGGCTTGCTTGACGAGGTCCTGATTGAGATAATAGTAAGTCCTGGTGCTGCTATCCCTGACCGCCTGGTAGATAGCGGCCAGATTGAATATTTGCGAGGTCCTGCAGGTAAACGTGACGGTGACCATACGGCTGCCTTCATTCAGCAACAGGACGGGCGAAGCCAGCACAAAGGCCAGCCGTGCATTCGGATAGGCGCGCAGCAGCCGGTCGGGATCGGTGTATTTGCTATATCGGTCTCCCAGTGTAGGCCAGGAATTGGGATCCCCGGCCTTGAAATCCTTGTCGATCCCGTCCGCCTTCGTGGCATTGGGCGCCATATAGACTCCCTGTACATAGGACTGGTCTAATACAGGCTGATCGTTGATATACAGTGTGCGCATATCCGTCACCTGCGCCTGGTTGACGACGATCTCTTCGTCGAGCGCGAAGAGGATATCCGACTTGTTGGCGTCTTTGGGCCCCTTTACGTTGACGCCTTTTGCGAGACGGTATTCGGTCAGCTGCTTCTGGATGCTGAGGACGATATGCGCCTTGTCGGGTGTCGCCCCCTTCGGCTGTAAGGCCAGCACCTGCCGGTAGAAGAAGTCCAGGTGGTTCTTTGTAAATCCGTTGAGGCTGTCCTGCAGAATGCGAAAGAGGTTCAGAAAGGCGAAGATCAGGGCCAGATGCGGCTGGTGTCGTTGCTTCAGGTCGTTCTTCAGGGACTCGAAGCTTTGCTGAAGGCTGATGGAAGCGGCCCCGATGCTGCTGTTGATCGCCTTCAGAAAGGGCGACAACCCGCTGACGATGGCCTTGTACAGTGCGATCAGGCGTGCGCGCCGCGTGCGCCCCAGCCGTTGAAAGTCGTCGGCGCCCAGGCTCGCCGTCAAATTCTCCGGAGTAAGGCCCCAGGCGGCCGTAAAGCCGGAATAGTCTACTGGCCGTATGCGAAAGCATTTCACCCCCGTATTGATATCGATGATCAGCGTCCGGATCGGATCAAAAAGATTTTTTTTGATCAGGCCGTCGAGCACGGTCTCTATCGGCAGGCCCGAGTCGTGGAACTGGCTGTCCCAGCTGTTCAGCGGTCTGATCAGCGTATTATAAACGTAATTGACCAGTATGTCGAGACCGGCCCTGGTAGGCCGGCGAAGGAATTTTTTCTGATAGGCCGCAACCTGCGAAGTAAAGCTGTCCTGGCGGAAGTTGAGGATCGACGCTGCGACGAAGGGGATGCTGTCGCGGAAGAAGGGCTGCCAGTTCCTAATACTGAGGTCCTCGTCATAGAAGCTGATCTGCCGCGAGAATTTTACAAAATATCCGAGCATATCCGCGATGGTACGACCGTCTAGCCTTGCGGGGCCTTCCAACAGGTCTTCCATGATCCGCTGGCTCTGGCTGGTGCCGGTATCATACTGGAAGGGATGTATTAGCGCTTTGCAGTTCATATAGGTTGTGCCGCTTCGTTGAGATAATAGTCGTATACGTAATTAAAACGGGAGTTGACACTGGGTATCGTATACTCCACGACGATGGTGAAGCGTCCTTCCAGGCTATCAGCCGAGCCTGCAGGCGTCACGCTGATATTGGTCACCTTGATGCGGGACTCATAGAAGAGGATGGCGGTCTGCACCCTGTCTCTGAGATAGCCGATGACCCCGGCGCTGAGCGCGTCAAAAACGTGGCTGACCAGATTGCATCCGTATTCGGGTTGCATTACCCGTTCGCCCAGCGAAGTAGAGAGAAGGATATTCAAACTCTCTTCTATGTCCTTGACTCCACTTACCAGTTCAACGGTCGCTGTATCATAGTTAAAAACCGGTGGAAAAGACCACCCGGTACCAAGGAAGGGATATGAGCTGTCAGGCATAAGGTTAAAAAAATTTTATCCGGCCGCCAGGCGGCGCGGGATGGTTATCCCCCGATCTGCACGGTGGGAAGGCCGGCGACAATGACCCCGGTATGCGCGGTCATATCGCCCTGTCTTGCTGCCGGCCGTCCGCCGATAAGCACCGAGGTCGACCCCATGACGATGACGTCGGGAGGGCCTACGCAGGTCAGCATATCCCCGACCACTGCGGCGGGCAGACCGCCGATGATGACATTAGGGACGCTGGGTCCGACGACGGGCCCGCCTACATGAGCTACCGGTCCGCTGGACAACGGGCAGGTATGCATATCGGTGATTCTGGCTGCGGATGGCATTGTCTGCTAGTTTATTTTTACGATCGAACCACTGATCTCCATGATCCCCTCCGCCGCCACCTTCGCCAGGGCCCCTCCAAGGTCCAGGGCGCCATCGGCCTTTACTGAGACAGACGCTGCGCTGATCGACAAAGAGGCGTCGGCGGAAATAGTAATATCGGCCCCGGCTCTGATTGTCACATTCCTGGGACTATCGACCGTAATGCCGCTGGCGTCCATGGTGATCTTATTGCTGTTCTGATCGACTATCCTGATCCGACTCCCCTGCTCGTCCAGCTGAATACTGTTGCCGGCGGGGGTATCGATGGTAATGGTTTTTGTCTGGTCATTAAAATGCATGCGCATCTGGCTGCGCGTCGTGATTCCTTTTTCGTCGTTGGCGTCGGCAGGAGTTATCGGCGCCACCTTTGCGCTGCTGTGCAGCATACCCAGTAATACGGCATGACGGGGGTCGTCGTTGATAAAGCCTACGATCACCTCGTCGCCGATCTCCGGCATAAAGAAGGCGCCCCTGTTGGAGCCTGCGTCGAGACTCGCGACCCTCGTCCAGAGTCCCTGCGCGTTGTTGTCGATCACGGGTACTTTCACGAGGATGCGGAATTCGCCGTCCGGGTCATTGCCGAGCTGGACCACCACCCCGATCTGGAGACCGTGGATGGACCCGATCAGCCCTGCCGCCTGCCGGTCGTCGATTTCCTTATAGGTCTCTGAATACCGTTCGGGGTCGAGACCAAACTGTATTTGCGTATCCCAGGACCCTGCCGTTACGTCCTGTCTGACTGCTGTGACATACACATTGCCGTTCCACCGGTCGCCGACGCCGTCGAGTTTGGCAATGTCTCCGGGGTTGATGCCGGAGAAGCCCGTGACCCTGATGCGCCCCCTTGTCTTGGCGAGCCGGCTGCGAAGCATCAGTCCGTCCACCCAGTCCTGCAACTCCTGCTCAAGCAAATAGCCGCTGTGGTGCATCTCGAAGGAGTCGGGGCTGACGGCGCCCGCGAGGTCGCTGCCGGAGATATTGCCCGGCTGGGTAAAAGCGCTGGCCTCGGTCGTATCGGCATTGAACAGCTGCTGACCTGCGTAGTCCCAGGAACGTGCTTCCACTTTCTTCCACTGCTCCCGCGCGTCCATCTCGGCCTCAAACTCAATGATCGAATAACCATAGGCGATATTTACCACCGGGCTTGTCGCAGTGTCGGGGGGAGCGATCTTAATCGTTCCGTCCTGTACGTTGACCAGCATGCCATTGGCTTCCGCCCGCAACAGGAGAAAATCCCAGTCCGTTACGTGGTGCTGGACGATCTGTCGGTGCGTCAGCTTCGTCGTCTTCAGGTCGCTACTGAGACCCGGGTACCGGCCAATGATCTCGTCAAAGAGCTCGCTGTCCTTCCTGTCCTGGTAATAATGGCTATGCCTTCCGAGTGTCATCTTTACCGTCAGGTCGCGACATTCAATTTGGAGCTGGGTATTGCCGCTCTCTCTGATGCAGATCGACTGACGAGTGATGACTCCCTTGAAAGCGGGCGCGTTCTGGCCGTCAAAGCCGATGTTGATCACGATCTCTTTGCCTGGCACGAAGGTGCTACCGTCACTAACCTCGAATTTCCGTTGTGCGGCGTCGCCGTCCCTGACGATTATGCGGGCCACAGGGATCCTGTTCACCTCCTTCATGATGCTGATGCTCATTATCTGGAAGGTGGCGTCGATCGTCTGGCCGTCCACCTGTATCGCAAAGGTGACGACGTCGTGCTTCGAAGGATTAGGAATTAACAGATCATCCATTGGGACTTAGCTTTATCAATGGTGGAAGGGATAGTTGAGTGCCGGCTTTCAGCTTTCTTATTGTCGTCAGCCCGTTGTAATTGGCCAGTTCGGTAAGAAAACCAGGGTCGTCGTATGTGGAAAAACTGAGGTTGTCCAGCCTGTCGCCCTGCTTCACCCGCTGAATATGCGTCAGGTCGGGCGAGGTAGGTCTGGCCTCTGCCAATATCTCCTCCCTGGATTTGTGATGCAGGAAAGTCGCGCTGATCTTTACCCGGAGGGGACTGCCGTCCGGTTCGAACAGTGTATAGTTGATATCTGCGTTGGCCAGGACGCAGCGGAAACTGAACTCCTGTCCCCACATGACGATCACGAAATTGGGCCGGTGGATCGGCCCGTTCATATCATAGCAGCACAGCAGGAAATCCCTTAGCTGCTTGCTAACCGGTCTGGTGGCGTAGTCCGAGGTCTTACCCGAATACCCCTCCATCGTGTTCGTTCCGTCGAGGATAAAGTCCAGTCTCAGCTCTTCCGGGGCGGTAGACCGATAACGGATCTCCGTGCCCTCGTTGCCGTGCCCTTGCTGCTGGTCGACGCTCACCTTGAAATTCGTGGTGTACGTCTCCGGGTTAATAGGGGCAACGAACATCAGATCGCTCTGTTCGTGCTTGAACTGCCGGTCGGTGAAGGACCGGATGATCAGCTTCTCCAGTTGTTTGCTATCGCCCATTTTTCTCTTTTAATATCTCCAAAATCCTGTCGACGCATAATTTTACGATCTGCTCGGGGGATGCAGCGTCCTCCGAACCGGCGGCCGGTGTTGCGCTACTTGTCTTGCCGTCTTCGGTGACGGTTGCCCTGATGACCAATTCTCTAATCTCTACCGGCATAGTCTATCCTTTTTCTGCGAAGATCAAACGATTGTAGTTTAACTCCAGCGTCTCCAGCAGCACCTCTCCACGTTCGGCGTTGAGCTCGCCGATCTTCCAGCTGCGGGGCCATACATTGTTGATGGTCCAGTGGAGTATCGGTTTGTGTGTCTCGCCCAGCAGGAAAATGTTGACCGTGGGCAACGTCTGGTATTTCTCTTCATCAAATGTCTGTTGAAGCCACTTCGTTACGCCCGAGCTGTCGGGGCCCAGAAGCCCTCTTTTCAGGACGAGGGGGCCGTACCTTCTCCGCGTAGGGACGACGTGCTCGAACCTGTTCTCTCCTCCCTCCCGGATCGTTTCCGTATCGATGGTTGAATCCAGGCCTGTGACGGACTGGAACCGGACGTCCACGGATCTGGCCGTAGACAGCGTGAAATTCACGCGGAAGTGGAAGTTGACATTCTGATAAATAGTGTCGGCCATAGTGGGGGTTTAAGATGATATTTCTTCCCGGGACTCAGTTACTGTGCCTCCACGATCCTCAGCCCTTCATGGACGAGGTCCATCGACTCGATAGCCACCTCGTTGGCGTCTGCCTTGAGATTGGTGGACTGTATTTTCGAAGGCCAGGCCTTGGTCACGGACCAGGTGATGATGGGTTTGTGCTCTTCGTCCAGCAGCTTGATCGTGACGTCCCTTCTGAACTGGGCAGCGCCTTCCTGGAACATCATCGTCTTCTTCCAAAGCTCGAAGAACTTGAAGTCGCCGAGGAAAGTGCCCCTCTTGAGCGATATATTAGCGTACTTGGTGAGACCGGGTTGTTTTGTCTTATGGTATACGGGCGCGTTACCTTCCCGGTATTCGATGACCTCTGTCTCAAAGTCGAGGCCGCTGACCTCGGTAAAGCCAAAGCGATCTTCGCCCCATTCTACCTGGAAGTGAAATTTCGGGAGGGGATAATTCTTTTTAGGATCGTCTGCCATAAATTAATTTTTTAGAACGTGATTGGATAAAATGTTTATTTACACCTGGTGGCGGGGTCTACTGCTTTTATAACTGCGTCCAGACCGTCTTTCCAGGCCTTGAACTTGTCGCGCTCCTTGGTTACTTCCAGCAGCTGCGTATTGAGTTCGTCTACGAGAGCATTGTCTGCGTCGTAGATATCCGAGATCTCGTCGTAGTACTCGCTGTCGCAGATGGGGAATTGCAGCATGGGAACGAGACCGATGTCCTCGATCTGGCCTTCGCGCTGTACGTGTTGGCGACGGCGGTGTTCCCTTTCTATCCGTTCGCCGTAGCAGTGTTCTTCACAGCGGAATGCCCGCCTCCATTCCCCGAGGACAGTATGGAGACCGAAATGGTGACCAAGATTCTTGTCGAGCCGGTTGGCGAGATCGACAGCGGCGATAAAGGCGTCGAACAGTCCGTCGCGCGTGGCGATGACGGCGTCCAGTTTTTTCCCGTAGTCGTCGATGACCAGGCGGATACCCTGGCCGGTGGGAAGTGCGGGATTGTTGATGCACTGGATACAGGCGATGAGGGCGTCGTACTTCCTCTTCAGCAGGTCCAGCTGCATATAGAAGTCCCGGATCATACAATAAAGCATCTGGATCGACTTTACCGTCAGCATGGAATTTTTCTCGATGCGCTGCAGATGGTGGATCAATACCTCCAGCTGGTGGCAGATCTTTCGGGCGTCGTCGTCGATCTTCGTGAGCTCTTCGTACCATACACCCCAGAAGTCGCGCTGGCCCTTCACGTAGTTGAGATGGCCGGTGATAGCCGCTACTTCCTTATCGGCGGCGTTCAGCTGTGCGGTGACCTCGTTGTATTCTTCCATCCAGCCGTCATAGCAGCAATCGCGTGTCAGGGGAGGTGGCTCGTCGGGCTTTCCTGGTTTCTTTTTTTCGCAACATTCCTTCACCTTGGGCTCCCATTCTGCTATCTCGCAGTTGTTATAATTAAGAATTAGCATTTCCCTGGGGTTTTGTAGTTTGTAAATCAGAAAATGTATCTCTTACCTCGCCGCAGATCTCGCATATCTCGCAGAGACAGTCGTCAAGCCTGGGCTCGCAATTCCCCTTGCCGACCGCGACGCATTCGCAATTCGGACGACATATCTCAGATACTGTGTGGTATACGCCGTCATAGTCGCATCGCTGGTTATAAAGGTCGACGATAGAGTCGGTCCTGTCGGCGAGGGACTGGACCAGGTCTTTTTGCGCATTGTCCAGGTCTGTTTTACGGGTTTTGATGGTGTTTTGCAGCAGCGTGTCGAAGTCTACGGCCCGGGTTGACAGCTCGGTCTGGAGCCCGACCAGGCTGCCGATATTGCCGAACTTCTGGATGCCGATGATATCGGAAGAGGCCTTAAAAATGGAATCGATGTCGAAGGACAGCGCTTTGGGCATGCAGACCAGCAGTCGGAGTATCTCCTCGGCGTCCTTAAAGCCTTCCTGGGGATTGGGCGGCGGAGGATTGTCGTCCTTGCAGGTGTCGAGATTCTTCCCGGTGATGATACTCCACTGTGCGGCGCTACAGCTGTCGTTGAGTGAATTTTCGAGCTTGACTGCTGCGTCCCGGAGGTCGCCGATCCTGGTCTTTACGTCCCTGATCGTTGCAAAGATCCCTTTCAGGGCGGTGGACAGATTGTCGTCCCAGGTCTTATAACTGGAGACGTTGGTCGTGATCCTTTTGTTCGCCTGCATTAGCTGGGAGCCCATAGATATCTCCGTGTTGACATAGCGCGCGAGATTGTCTTGTGTCCGGAGGAATTTCCTTTCCTTCTTTTTATAGAGGGTCTCTTTTCCGTCATAGGCGATCTCGAGTTTCTTTACGTTATCCCGCGAGGTGCTGAGGTTGGTGCAATAGACTGTTTTAAGCGCATTGATCTTCTTCTGTGTGGCGTTATCATTTTCCATAAGTACCATTTTTTAGATTAAGCTTCTGAAAGCATTTTGTGCATGAACTGCAGGATGATGAACTCTGCCGGCCTTACGGCTGCCAGGCCTATCTGGATGATCAGCCGTCCTTCCCATATGTCCAGCTCGGTCATCGTTTGCCCGAGTCCGATATGTACAAAGTAGGCCTCTTTCGTAGAAGCTCCCATGAGCGCTCCGGCCTTCCACTGCTGGGTGAGGAAATTCCCGATCATCGCTTTGATACGGGTCCAGGTGTTCTCGTCATTGGGTTCAAAGACGAACTGTTCGGCGGCATTCTTTACCGAGGTCTCCACCATGATGAAGAATCGGCGTACCGAAATGTAGCGCCATTCGTTGTCGTTGCCGGCCAGCGTGCGCGCACCCCAGATGATGGCCGGGCCTCTGCCGGGGAAGGTGCGGATGACATTGATCGACTTGCCTGCGATGGGGTCGACGTTCAGTGTCTGCTGGTCATTATTGGTAATCGAAAGTTCGGGCTTGATGGCGTCGATGATATTCACGTTGGCGGGCGCCTTCCATACTCCACGGCTGCTGTCGGTGGCGGCATATACGCCCAGGGCGCCTGAAGAGGCGGGCAGCAGCATGTTGAAGTCGAGGATGGCGGTCTGGGCCATGAAATAGTACGTATTGGCAGTGGCCTTCGCGCCGTCCATTTTGCCACTGAAGACCGTCGCGCCGGTGGCGTCCTTTACCGTAAGGGAGACGTCGGAGTCCTTGTAGATAAAGCTGATGTCTGTATAGATGCGCGGATAGTAGACGGCTGCGTACTTCAGGTCTTCCGGAGCCTGGAAAAGGCTGGCGCTGCGCAGATTGTCCACGTTTGAGGGATTGCCAGGCGCGATGGGTGTCGGGCTCATCCATACGTCCAAGACTGCAAACCGGTCTTTGAGGTTGACGCACTGCTGGATGGCTTTGGAGTGGATCGTATAATAGTCCTGCATCGACATGCTCATGGCGTCCGGAAAATGGATCAGCGTGACGTCCTGCAGCTTTTCGATCTCTGCCAGACCGGCTTCCAGGTCGGGCAGCTGCGGAGTACCTTTACTATAGTCCCCGACCGAGACGATGTAGCAGTCACCGCCGCCGTTGTTGAAGTACATCTGCAGCGCGTAATACAGCATGAATACCGGCATCGTTTTTGGCTTGGTTACGACGGTAGGGGTGGTCAGAGAGAGGTCGATGCTGACGACGATGTCCGTCTCGGCCAGGGCCGGTGTCTTGAGGCCTGGTGTACAGAAGATCTGCTGGTATTCGAAGATCGAAGATATCTTGACGGGCTTTTTGATCGTCGTGCCCGGCTCGGTCTCGCTGAGCGCGATCTCTGTGTAACCAATGAACGCGGGAATTGCGGTCTCGACGGACGCGATGGAAGGCGGGAGCTTTGGGATCTCTTCTATATACACCCCCGGCGTTTTGTAATCTGCCATAAGTTTTGTCTTTTTTTAGTGAAGAATTTTTAAGTGTGTGGAAATATGTCTGATGCCGGAACAACAATATCGGCGAATATCTGCTGGCCCTCTGGCTTCACGGGAGTGAAAGGTTTTGGATTCGGCAGCTTCTGCGTCTTTACCGGCGTTGGCGCAAACGTATGAGACTGCGGCGCCAGCGAGACGAGATTGCCTCCCGTCGGCTGGAGGACCGAGGGATAGCTGTCCTTTAGCGGCTTGCCCTGGTCGTTGATGTAGCGCCAGAAGGAATAGCGGCTCTTGATCCATATCTCGAATACCGGCGGCGCGATCGCGATCGTGTCATCCGTATTCCTGCGGGTGATGAGCAGGCCCTTGTCGTCAATAATGCTAAAGGCCGTATTGCCGGGCTGATTGATGATATTGACAAGGCCCCAGGCGTTGCTGCCGGTGAAGTTTCCGGAGAGAAAGACCAGCTTATAGCTCCTGTTATATCCGTCATTGCCGGTGACAGTGAGATTGTATACGAATGCGTTCTCTGTGACCGTAGCGGGAACCGTATTGACCTTCCGTTCGTCTACGCGGATGGCGACCGACCGGAGTGTCGTAGCGCTGTTCACCGTCTGGGAGAAGACAGTCCGATTGCTCATGTCAGTTACAGTGAAGCTGGCGTTCTTAATATCGTCGGAAGGCGAGAAATAATATTGGAATCCGGGCATGACCAGGATGCGATCGGCCTCGTTGAGGAAATTTCTGCCGGTGACGGCGGCAAACTGTTGTGTGCCGGCCGCGTCGATATAAAAAATGTTGACCGTGTTATTCGCCAGGGACAGCTCGCCTTGTTCGTAATTGGCGGTGTCCGACTGCAGGGGGACCGGGTTGGTAAGGAAGGGAGCCGTCCTGACGCCCGTGACGACGCCGTTGGAAAAATAGCAGAGACTGTCGAAGGCCGGGCTGAGGCGGCGGTTCGTGTACAGGTCGAAATCCGTATTGGTTCGCGTGAGCAGGACGGGGATGTTCAGACCTGCTGACAGGCCGGCCACCGGTGAATAGGCGATCTTGCCGTCGTCAGTGACGGGGGTTACCTCGACGGCGACCTTGAAGCCTGAATAAGTGCGGATCAGCTTGAGCCGGTAGTTTTTGAACAGCTGTTGCGCCGGGACGAAATAGTCGACGTCGCTGTTGATGCTCCGCTGGTTGCGGTCAGAATAATCCTGCAAAAAAGCGTCCCGGGCAGCGGCGGATGCTGCGCCAAATATCGAAGATCCGTCGGGGTTGGTGAGATAGAATTCATGCAGCAGCCGTACTTCGAATAGTATTTTATAGATCGTTTGCATTACCCGTTGTTGGTTGAATAAGAAAGACTGGAGTTCACCTCTTCCACCAGCGGTATATCGCGCAGCCGTTTGCGCGCTGTGATGGCGACGAGACGAAGCTTGTACATGACCGACGGCATCTGCTTCCCGCCGAGCACTCCCCATAGGTGGTTGATCTGCTCGAAGGTCAGCGTGTAGAGCTCGGGCTTTATCTTGAAATCCGTAATGTCGTCATAGGCGCTCAGCTTCGAAGGATCATAGGCTGTAAAGGAATTCTTGCTCTGGAAGAAGCGGAGGACGTGCGATAGCTTCGTCAGCGTATCGAGGTATTCGTTATTGTTAGAAATATTCTTGTTGACACAGGATACCAGAAGGTACAGATTGAGATAGACCGGTGGATTCTCGTACCTGGCCCTGCCGGAGCTGTCCTTCTTTAGCACCGGGGCGTTCTTGAGCGTGCTTTCCTCTTCTATATTGACGACGGAGAAGACGATGCTGTTGTTAATATTGGTCGTCGTGTCGCTGTCGAGGAGGGCGATATTCTCTACGGCAACCAGAGTTTCCGGCTGTGTGTAACCGTTAGCTCTGAGGTACTCGACGAACTCGTCCCGAAGTAATGAGATAGTGGTATCTATCATATGGGTTTTTTTCGACCGGGGACAGAATTATCCCTCCCCGGCGTCTTCCAGGTAAAATAAATATGTAGCTACGTGTACGGGTAAGCCATACTGTACAAGGTGGTCAGGGTTGAGCCGGGAACAATGCCCCGGATCTAATAGAGGGGATAGTGTCATAGCCGGGCGTTGCGAGAGTCTCGGCGCCACAGACGGACGGATGTTGAAGGGGGAACCGGGATAGCAGGTCCGGTTATAAGAGATGGTTTGATTGATAATCGGATGCAAATCTTCAAAAACTATTTCATATTGTCAATACCATTTATCGGTAATAGTGCCTCTCTGTGCTGAGTTTGGCGCTCACTATGCTGAGCGCGATTGCCGAAAGGCAGGACGAAATCACCCAACGGGACGTGCTGAAACGCCTCGGTGGGGTAAGTCAGCTGCCGCCGGAGTATCGGGGATGGATGTTGGAGTTTACCGGCAGGGACAGGCAGGGGTGACCAGGAGGGGGCGAGGACTGAATGGGGAATGTGGGCCGACCTGGGGGAGCGTGAACCATCTCCGGAGTTTTTTGTTTTGCCGATAACTGGCCTTAATTTGCCATAGATTATTCCTGATATGACCTATAGAATCGGCTTTATTATTATCCTCCTCTTTTGGGGGCCGTCCTTGCTGCGCGCCCAGGACGACTGGCGGCTAAAAACAGATAAAGAAGGCATCGCCGTCTACACAAAGCTATTCCCGGATTCCAAATTCAAGGCGATAAAAGTAGATGTGGGGCTCGACGCCACTCTTTCCCAGCTGGTTGCGGTCATCCTCGACGTCAATACCGGAGCGGATTGGGTATACAGCACCAAGTCTTCTGTGCTGTTGAAACAGGTGTCGCCGTCGGAGCTTTACTATTATTCCGAGGTCAATATTCCCTGGCCGGCTGACAACCGGGACTTTGTTGCGCAGCTCAAGGCGGTGCAGGATACCCATACAAAAGTTGTCACCATCTACGGTCCCGTCTTCCCGGACTATGTCCCGGTGAAAAAGGGGATTGTGCGCGTGCGGCATTCAGAGGGTAAATGGGTCATCACGCCTGTGGGCAGCCACCACGTAAAAGTTGAGTATACGCTGCGGGCGGATCCCGGCGGGGACCTGCCGGCCTGGTTGGTGAATATGTTTGTGACGAAGGGACCGTATGAGTCGTTCAAGAAGCTGAAGGAGCAGCTGAAGAAGCCGGTATATGTCAATGCGAAGCTGCCGTTCATAACGGACTAGGGACTGCGAAAACACGCCTGATGAAGAATATCGTTATCCTTTTTTCTCTATTGCTGCCTTGTCTTGCGCAAAGGCAGAAGGACCCGTTAAAAGAATTGAAGATACGGGTGGGGATCCACGAACCGTTGAAAGAGGTAACCTGTAAATATAAGCGCAATAAGGCATACCAGGACAACTTGCGTATATTCTTCAAGACTGGCTTTCAGTTTTGGCCGGATAGTGCAGTTCTAGCTGGATCTTATAACTTCAACGTCGATAGTGCAGGCACGATCGCATCGATCGTCATTGTAGCAGATGCCGCGGATTCTGCGTTTACGCGGGGGGTGATGGGTATCCTCGGCCCTCCCGATGAAAAATCAGGATTTTCAACGTCTTTCTCCGAAAAGACAAACTACACGTACGGATGGATGAAATCTGACCTGAGGTTGGTCTGGGATAGCTTGTTTGAGTATCAATACCTGGTAATCACCGGTAAGGACTTTCGGGCGAAAGATTGTCTCAAATTCAACTTTTAGTTCTTCCCGAGGTGTAGCAGGATGTTCCGGTGCATCTCGTCGGGCTGGAAGGGCTTGTGGAGATAGCCGTTGAAGCCGTGCTTCTGGAGGTCGTCGTACATATTTTCATAGACGGCGGCGGTAAATGCGATAGCCGGTATCTCTTTGTTGACGGAGCGCACCTGGGTCAGCAGCTCTTTGCCGTCCATGAGTGGCATTTCGAGGTCGATAAGCAACAGGTCGAAGGATTGCTCCTGGAACAGCTGCCAGGCTACGACACCGTTCTCGGCGGTATCGATGCTCGCGCCCCAGCTGTGGAGGAACCGGCGGGCGATCTTCATGTTCACTGCATTGTCTTCCACCAGCAATATTTTTACGCCGTTGAGCTTTTTCAGGCTTCGGAGCTTGTCCTTCGGGACGATTGCCGTCCGTTGATTGAATGAAAGATAGATCGTGAAATAAAAGAGACTGCCTTTCCCCGGAGAACTCCTGACCTGCAGCTGGCCGCCCATCTTCCAGACCAGCTCTTTGCATATGCTGAGGCCCAGGCCCGAGCCGCCATATTTACGGGTCGTTTCGGCATCCGCCTGTGTGAAACTATCAAAGATCAGGTGGATCTTCTCCTGTGGGATACCGATGCCCGTGTCTGCGACGGCAAAATAGATCTCAGCTCCGGAGTCGGTCATCTGCCGGAAATGTGCTATCAGCCTGACACTCCCGTTCTCCGTGAATTTGACGGCATTGGACAGGAGGTTGAGGAGCACCTGCTTGAGCCGCATCTCGTCGCCGACTACCTTCTGATCCTTCGGGACCGAGCTGGTATCGAGCAGGAGCGCAATATTCTTCTGTTGTATCGTGCTGGTAAACGTATCGGCAGCCTGGTGGAGCATCTCGCCGAGGTCAAACGGCTCACAGACAAGCCGCAGCTTGCCTTCGTCGAGCTTGTTGAAGTCCAGGACCTCGTTCACCAGGTGCAGCATGTGCTCCGAAGAATCCTTTAATATCTTGAAGTGGTCGCTGTCCTGTAGCTGTTCGTGCTCCTGCATCAGCAGGTGGGTCGTGCCGATGATGGCGTTCAGCGGTGTGCGAAGTTCGTGGCTCATGTTGCTCATGAACCGGGTCTTGGCGGCGGCTGCCTTTTCTGCCCTGTCTTTTGCCTGTAATATCTCGAATTCCGCCTTTTCCAGGGAGGCGATATGTTTCTTATTCCGTTTTTCCTTGGCGTCGAGCAGCCTCAGGACGACATAGAAGAAGACGATCACCAGCAGGAAGTTGATGATGATATTCAGCTTGCGGTGGTTATAACCCATTGACTGTGATACGTCCTCTACAGCGGAGTGCTGGGGCAGGAAAAGGACGATCGCCAGCAGATTGAGCACCGTAAAAATGGCAAAAACGGTCACGACCAGCTCGTCCTTGCGGACGCGCAGGAAGAAGATCATGGCCATGACGAAGGGAAAAAGGTATAAGAAAGAGCCCTGGTCGGTGCCCTGAACATAACAAAGGGAGAAGGCGTGGAGGTTTACAAAGAAGATACTCAGTAGAGTAGGGACAGCGGAGAGCCCCTTGAGATTGAATAGGATAAAAATTGATAATACGAAGATCCCGGCGATTTCGATGACCGCGCTCTGGGTCATGCCGTCCGCGATATAATATATGAAATTAATCAGATTACAGCTCATGGCCAGCACAATGAAGGTATTGAGCTGCCAGAATCTCGCTTTGGGACTGGGTCTAGAAAGTAGTGTTTCCTGGTTTTTCAACTAGTTGCATAGATTGACCGGGTTTAAAAATATACTAAAATTTTAGTATATGCAACACAATAAAATAGGGTGGACCCGCGGCCGTTACTTTATCTGGAGGTTGAATGACCCGTTCGTGAATGTTTTTTTGTTGCTATTGGTCGTGCCGGTGGTGGGATCCATGCCCCACATGTTGCCGCTGAATGTTCCCTTTACCGTCTTAGAATCCAAGGAGGTAATGACGATCGTCAATGGATTTGAGGTATTATAGCTTAGGCCGTTGCCGGCGGAATAGGAGTCGGAAATGCTTCCTGGTTTAGCCGTGTATGATCCTACAACGAGGAACTTGCTTATATCGGTTTCCGTATATGTACCGGCGCCGATCGTGTTGCCGGGAACGACGCCGATATTAAGAACGATGACGGCCTGGCTGCTGGAAAAAGCGGTCATGCCAAAAGAGCTAAGGCCTAGTGCTGATGTAGAGTTGGCGGTGGGCATTTGGTCAAATGTCGTGGTATTTCCGTCGATATCGGCCTTGATATAGCAGCAGGCGGTGTTGCTTCCCCCATTGTTTCCGCCGTTATTGCCACCGTTGTTCCCTCCATTGTTGCCACCGGGGCTTCCGCCGTTGTTGTTGGCGCTGGGAATTTCGACAGAAGTATTCTTGCTGCAGCCGGTGAATAACAGGATCGTCAGGCAGAGAACGCAAAACTTTTGCATAAGTTTGGGGTTTATAGGGCCAGGGACCGCATGGCGTGGCGGTCTACAGCGTCCTGCAAGATATATAAAATATGGAAAGGGTACTAGGGATATTATCGGGAATGATCATCGGAAGCGCACAGGTGATCTATCTGGTCAACACCATGCGTAAGAAGGTCAGACCGAGTGTTTTATCATGGCTTGGGTGGGCTTTTCTGATGGGCACCAGCCTGGTCTCGCAGATCGTTGTCAAGGGCTGGCAGTGGAGTCTTTCGTCCATCCTTTGTTCTACTGTGGGCTGTCTGGCCATCGTCGTCTCGGCGTTGCTGAGCAGGAATTTCTCTCTTGTCGCGCGGGACTGGACCTTTTTGTTGCTGGGCCTTTGTTGCATGGGCATCTATTACTGGTCGGGTGATGCATGGGTTACCACCATATTCGCCATCTTAGCCGACGCGTTGCTGGCTGTCCCCACGCTGATGAAGGCCTGGCGTGATCCGGCCAGCGAGCGTTCCGTCGCCTGGCTCCTGGGTATAGTCTCATCCGTGCTGGCGCTCATCATCTGTATAGGCCATGACCCCTTGTATTTTCTTTTCCCAACCTATCTTCTGTTCCTGAACGGTTGGCTGGCCTGGATGACGCGCGCCAGCGCCGGCGAGACTGCGAATGCGTAGTAGTGTTCTGTGTGTGTTAAAAATAAGAGAAAGAGCGTTGCAAGGTGCTGGTTACGGGAATGGTTACCGGATCCTGGGCCTTTCCGTCGAGCGTGGTCTCGACAAGGACAGAATAAGAGGTCTGGTTGACCACCAGTCCGCTAAGGGCCAGGTTGGCGCTCGTAACGCCCGCTGTGGCTTCCAGCGTGATGACCCCACTCTTGAAGTCGGCTTGTGTGAAAGCAATGGTTGATTCGTTGGTCCTTGTCACCCCGTTGACCTTCCATGTGGCGAGTTTGGAATCCGGAAGCACGCCATTGACCGCCCCGCTGATTTCGTCCGGGCCGGGCAGAACGGCGGGGGTAAGGGTAATTTTAATCAGGATGGCCTTGCCAGTGGGAGTGTTATTGTTCGAACCTCCGCCGTCGCCTTTCTTACTACAGGAAAAACTGCCAAATGTCATAGTCGCTACTGCCGCGATCAAAAGTATTCTCGTCATAGGTATAATTTTTCAGACGCAAAATTGCCTGCACCGGGGAATTTGGGCAATACCGGAAAGGAATGGATTTTTTCTACTGGATTTTCAGTAGTTCCTATATGGGAATTATATCATTTCTTTGTTCCGGATTTTCCGACTATGAAAGGAACACTGCTTATTCTGACCGTAATTTTGCTGACCTTATCCCGGGGGAACGCCCAGCAGCTGCTGCCCATGGCAGAAAAGGAGTATACCGACAGCCTGGCGATGATCCTGCGATCAGGGGTCTCCGATAGCAACAAGGCTGTAGCCAATTACCTTCTTTCCGACTACTGGCGTACCCGCGACACGGCCAAGGGCCGACAGTATCTGACACAGGGGCGGCAGCTCGCCGGCAACTATCCCTATCTGCGCGCGATGTACCATTTCTATGAAGGCCTGTACTACTTCAATAGCGATAAGGCAAGGGCTGCGCAGGCCTATCAGGAGGGGCTGACCGCGCTGGCGCCCTATAAAACGCCGGCCGCCTATAGCAACCAGGCCGCATCCTGGTTTAACTACGCCCTGATGGTGCGCAATGAAAAAGGCGACAGCTTTGTAACGGATATTCTTCTGAACCGATCTATTCCTCTTTCCTGGCAATCCGGGGACGTCGATAAGACAGCGCATTATTATGTTCAGCTGGCTACCCTGCTGATGAACAACGCGCGGTTCGACAAGGCTGAGTTCTACAATCAAAAGGCCATCGATCTTCTGGAGAACAAACTGCCAACGTCTACTACTTTGCTATTCGCCTATCTGTCGGCGACGAGCACCTATATCTACGACAGCAAGAATACCGAAGCAAAGAAATACCTCGATAAGGCGCGGGTGCTGCTGGAGCCCTTTCCCGAATCCATCAACTACCCGGACTATTATTACAATGAAGGACTCTATTACGTAGCGGTTGGGAAGTTCAGCGAGGCGCTCGTCAGCGTGGACAAGGGGATCGACCTCGCCCGGAAATATCGCCAGGGACCGTTGATGCAGATACTGGTATTCCGAAAATATGAGATCTTCCTCGAGCAGAAGAATTACAAGAAGGCGAAGGAGTTTTTGATGGGACTCGTCAGCGACGGCAGTCTAATGGCTGAAGCCAACAACCGGAGGTCGATGTATGCGCAGCTTGCAAGGACCAACGAATACCTGGGGGATATGAAGGAAGCCTATCACTGGTCATCGCGATATGGTCAGCTGAGCGATAGCATGCACGGAGTGCAGCTGAAGGAAAAGATAGCGCAGCTTGAGGCCCGCTACCAGAACAGCGAAAATCAAAAGACCATCGCTGCATTGCAGCAGGAAAAGACCCGGGCCGAGCTCTCTGCGAAGAATAGCCGGCTGTTCAACTGGCTGCTCGGCGTCATTTGTCTCCTGTTGCTGGTAACGGCGGCATTTTCCTGGTCCTTTGTACGGAACCAGAAGAAGATGCAGCAGCTCAAGGTCACGAGGGCGATGCTCGAAGGGGAGGAGAGGGAGCGGCGACGGATCGCGCAGGACCTGCATGACGGCCTGGGTGGTATGCTGGCAGGTGTAAAGATCAACCTCTCCGGCCTGGCCGACGGCAGACAGCAACCACCACACGACCTCGAGCTACACAAGATCATTGGCCAGCTGGACACATCGATAGGAGAGCTGCGGCATATCGCCCGTAATATGATGCCCGAGACACTGCTGAAATACGGCTTGCAGACTGCCTTGAAGGACCTGTGTGAATTCTATATGGGGGGAACTTGCGGATAGTGTTTCAGCCTTTTAATATTCAGGCCTCTCTTCCGCTGCCGCTGCAAATAAATATTTACCGCATCGTGCAGGAGATCGTCGCCAACGCGGTCCGCCATGCGCAGGCAAAGAATATCATCTTACAGTGCAGCCAGAACGATCCCGGATTCTTTATAACCGTAGAGGACGACGGCATCGGGTTTGACCAGGAAGAGCTAAGAGATAAGAAGGGGATGGGGCTCATGAACGTGAGAAGCCGTGTCGACTACATGAATGGCAGACTGGAGGTCATTTCTGCGAAAGGGGAAGGTACTACCGTCAATATCGAACTGAACACCTATGGAGAGCATTAAAATACAGGTAGCGTTGGTGGATGATCATCCCGTCCTGATGGAGGGGTTGAGATCACTCCTGCTGAATAATATGGACGTCGACATTGCCGGATGCTTTATTAATGGAGAAAGTGTCCTCTCCTATATGGAGTCGCATGATCTGGATATCGTCCTCCTCGATATTGCGCTGCCGGACACCAATGGCATCGACCTCTGCCAGAAGATCAAGAAGCGGTCTCCTTCCACATCCGTATTGATATTCAGCAATCACTCTGAGCGAAGCATGGTCATGCAGGCTATTCATAATGGCGCGAGCGGATATTTTTTGAAGAATGCTTCGCTGGAGGAGCTGACCAACGGAATCCGTGAGGCGCTGGATGGCGGGATCGTTTTTAGCCGGGAAGTAAAGGAGATCATCAGCCGCCCATCGGCGAACGAGCTGGAGGGCCTTCCCCAGCTGACCCGGCGTGAAAAGCAGGTCATAAAGCTCCTTGCAGAGGGAAAGACGAGCATAAAGATCGCCGAAGAGCTGTCGGTAAGCTCGCTCACCATCGACACCCACCGGAGGAACCTGATGCAGAAGTTTGGGGTAAAGAATACCGCGGAGCTGATAAAGGCGGCGATGCTTCAGCAGTTGTTGTAAGGGGGGCGCCGGCTGACGGAGGATGTTGCGACCGATCGGAACGATATTTGCTTGTAAGTCTAAATTTATCTTTCTATATTGCGGCATTCCAATGATCGTATGAAAAGATTACTTCTTTTTACACTCTTTATACCCTTTGTCGGCGGGTCCGGCTTTACAAGGGTTGTTCCTTCTACGGAGATCCCCCTCGCAGACGTGAGGACGGGCAAGTGGCCTATCAGCCTTGAAAAATGGGTCGGGCATCGGGATACTTCTTTCGTATTGTTATTCCGTGACCAGGGGATGATGATGGAGGAGGTGATGGATACGCTGCCTTTCAAAGACTTGCATCAGCTGCGCTATCTGGATAGTGCGTTCTCCGTGCTGAATAATGATGGGGATATTGCCAATTTTGATCGTTTTAGCATCAAAAGGACGACCAAAAGGATTGATGGAACATCCTATCTGCTGAGATATCAGGAGGGGGCCACCGAATTCCGGCAGCAGGAAGTGACTATTTTGCGCAGCACCATCAGAAAGCTCTGACCGCGAGTTATCCACAAATACAATAAATACTACAATCATACGTTTTTCCACTACTATGAAAAAGATCGTATTATTAGCATTGATCGCTCCCTTTTTCACTACGAGGTCTGAGGCTCAGTTTACGCTTACTAATTCTTCGACGATTAGTCTTGTCGAGCTGAGATCAGCGTCTGATACCTGGCCTCTCGACCTGCAACGGATCATCAAGCAGACCGATACTTCTTATGCGCTGTTATTCCGCGACCAGCAGTTCACGAACGCGACAGTCATGTCGACGCTGAAGTTCAAGGACAAGGCGCAGCTCAAATATTTTCAACAGGCATTGTCGTCCCTTTCGTCGCTGGGCACGGGGACTACGGCCAATTTCAAAGGTTTTAGCATCAAGCGGGCCGACGTAGCGGGTTTTGCCGAGGCTACACCGCCGGCTCCTGCGCCAGTTGCTGCTTCCGTTGCGAAGACAACCACTACCACCAAGAATGGAAAGACCGTTAAGAAAGCTGCTCCTGTTGCTGCAGAGCCTGTAGCGCCTGCTGCTCCCGCCAAAAAGGTATCGACGAAGGTCGACGCGGTTTGGTATCTGCTGACCTGCGAAGATGGGACGGTAACGAATTTCCAACAGTCCGAAGCTGATAGAATGATCGCGGCAATTCTGCCTTTATAGGCATGCTGTTATACATAGAGCACTGGGCCGTGCCAAATTTCGGCGCGGACCGGGCTCGCCAAAATGATCCGGAATGCGGAGTATCGAAAGGTACCCGCATTTTTGTTTATGGAGATCAAATGGGAGGAGTAGAAATTATTGGGTAAATTGTATGACCTAATTATTGCTATGAAAAAAAATTTTTCGCCTCTCCGGACACTGGTTGTTCTTTTGCCGATGATCTTTTTCTGCGGCGCTACGCATCGTGGACCGATGCCACCTGCGGTCCACCACTACCTATACGTTGCCGAACCTGGCATCCGAAACTATCTTCAGTATGGCGGGCACGGCATTCTGGTCTTCGACATGGACGATCATTTCAAACTGCTCAAACGTATCCCGACCGGGGGCCTCGATCCTAAAGGGGAACCTTCCAATGTCAAGGGCGTCGCGGTCAGCCTTTATACCCACTGTATCTATGTCAGCACGATCCAGTCCCTGCAATGTATCGACCTGCTGACCGAGAAGTCTGTTTGGGAGAAACCATATGAAGGCGGTTGTGACCGGATGTCGGTGAGCCCTGACGGTAAAACGATCTATTGCCCCTCTTTTGAAGGCGACGACTGGAAGGTGCTGGACGCCCGCACCGGCGATGTGCTGCACAAGGTGGTGACCCATTCCGCCTCTCACAATACTATCTATGGTCCGGACGGGAAAAAGGTCTATCTCGAAGGATTGCGCTCCAATTATCTGACCGTGGTTCGTACCTCCGACTATTCGACATCGTTGGCGGGACCTTTCTTCAACCATATCCGGCCTTTCACCATCGACGCCCGGCAACAGCGCTGTTATGTCAACTGCGACAGTCTCCTTGGGTTTGAAGTCGGCGACCTTGTCACCGGGAAGATGATCGCGCATGTAGACGTAAAAGGCTTCAATATGGGACCGGTGAAGAGACATGGATGTCCGAGTCACGGCATTGCGCTGACTCCCGATGAAAAAGAGCTCTGGCTGGCTGATGGCTTCAATGAATCCATACATGTCTTTTCGCTTGGGCAGCCCGGTGATGAGACCGCGGGGCAGCTGAAGATCCGGCAGGGCCAGACTATCAAATTAAGCGATCAGCCAGGGTGGATAACCTTTAGTATCGACGGGCATTATGCGCTGCCTTCGACAGGCGACGTCATCGACTCCCGCAGCAAGACTATCATTGCTACGCTCCGGGATGAGAAGGGGAGTCCGGTGCAGAGCGAAAAAATGGTCGAGATCGGATTTTCCGGCGGCCGGCCCGTGGTGGTCGGTGACCAGTTTGGTATCGGCAGAAAGAAATAACAAATACGTGATTTTCCCCGTTTTCTAATGGTTTATTTGTAGTATATTCGTTTCCCACTAATCCGGATCACCTTCCGATCCTACGACTTCATCCCGCTTACTTCATACGAGGCATTGTGCGTGAACCCGTTGGAATAACTGTATTTCAATAACATAACCCTCTAGTATGAAAGTGAATTTTACCCCATCCATTTTGGTGGCAGGGCTGGCTATTGCCTTGCTTACTCAAATTCCCGTCCAGGCGCAGACGATCAGCACTGTTGCCGGCGGAGGATCAGCTATCAATGTTCAGGCAGTCAATTTTGGTTTTAGCTATCCCATTTTCGCTGTACAGTATGCGCCGACGGGGGACATTTATGTCAATCTCAACGGTGAGGGGGCGATCCGGAAGATCAGTTCTTCGGGTGTCGTGACGCTTGTTGCCGGCGGCAACGGCACAGGGGAGATACCCGATGGTCCAGTCACGGGTACCGGTATATTCCCCAATCTGACCGGCCTTGTAGTCGACGCCACCGGGAATCTTTACATTACCGAGTTCAGTTCGTGTAAAGTGCGGAAGATCAGTACGTCGGGAACCATCTCAACGATCGCCGGCACGGGGACTCCGGGGTTCAGCGGTGATGGAGGTGCTGCTACGGCCGCGCAGCTGAATTTTCCCTTCGGTCTCGCGATCGACGCTACTGGAAATATTTATGTTGCCGATATGTTCAACAACCGCGTCCGGAAAATAAGTACGGGCGGGATCATTACGACCGTCGCGGGCAGCGCCACCAGCGGGTCCGGGGGCGACGGCGGAGCGGCCACGAGCGCCCAGCTCAATCAGCCCGAGGGCCTTGCGGTTGACGGTTCGGGTAATCTTTATATTGCCGATGTCAACAACAACAAGATCCGGAAGGTGACGACGGGTGGTATTATCAGCACCTATGCCGGCACGGGAATATATGGGTCTACCGGGGATGGCGGTCCGGCTACCAGCGCCACGCTCAGCTCGCCCGCTACGGTGTCTTTCGACGGCTCGGGCAATCTATATATCATGGACGGCAACACCAAGGTCAGGAAGGTGACGCTGGGTGGTACCATCTCGACCGTTGCCGGCAATGGCACCCAGGGTTTCAGCGGGGACAACGGCCCGGCGACGAGTGCAGAGCTGCAGGGCGCTTTTGGCACACTTGTCGACGCGTCCGGCAACTTGCTTATCTGCGACGAGTCGAATCAGCGGATCCGCAAGGTGACTCCGGGCGGGACGATCACGACTTTTGCCGGTAATGGCGGCAACTATATAGGCAACAACGGTCCTGCAACCAGTGCGGTCCTTACTCTCCCTGATGCAGTATATACCGATCATGCGGGCAATATATATTTTCCGGATAAGAACACGGTGCTGAGGGTCGATGCGGTCACAGGGACTATAACCACATTTGCGGGAACTGGCGGCACATACAGCGCGACCGACGGGTATCCGGCCATCTCCCAACCCGTATGGAGTCCCTTTGGTGTCTGGGGTGACCAAGCAGGTAATATTTATATCGGCTGCAGCGGCGACTATACCGTACGAAAAGTGGATCCTTCGGGGATCATGACTAAATTTGCGGGTATAGCGGGTACCAACGGCTATACAGGGGATGGGGGTCCGGCTGTAAATGCGGCTATCGGCCATCCGCAGGGCATCACGGGTGATCCGGCGGGAAATATTTATATAACCGACTTCGACCATAATGTCGTCCGCAAGGTAACTCCGGGGGGGATCATCTCGACCTTTGCCGGCGGAGGCGCCGCTTATGGAGACGGAGGTCCGGCTACCTCTGCGCAACTGGGAGCTCCCAACAGCATTTGTGTGGACGCGGCAGGAAATATCTATGTTGCAAATGATTTCCCCAATTCGGTCAGAAAGATCGATCCTTCGGGCACTATTACCACCGTTGCAGGCGGCAACAACTCTACAACGGGTAATACCGGCGATGGCGGGCCGGCCACGGCGGCGCTTTTCGGAGACATCGAAGGTCTGACCTGTGACGCCATCGGCAATCTCTATATTACGGATGGCCAAAACCACCTGGTCCGTCGTGTCGATGCCAGCACGGGTATTATCAGCCCTTTTGCGGGCACGGGCGTTGCGGGTTTTTCGGGGGATAACGGGCCGGCTTCGGCTGCTCAGTTGCATGGTCCCTGGGCTGCTTCGATGGATGGGCAGGGGAATGTCTATGTTGGGGATGCGCAGAACCTGCGGATCCGGAAGATAACGATCCCGTATACCTTACCGACTGTCAATACCACGGTCACTCAGACGATCAATGGGACGCTATCTGCGGATGTCAATGACAATTCTTTCCATCGGCTTGTGACGGTCACGCCGACGGGAGGGGTCAATGCACTTGCTGGCAGCGTGGTTTTCGGTCTGAGCTTTGACGGGTCGATACAGCTGTTCAACGGGCATCCCTATGCGATGCGCCACTATGATATTACGCCGGCCGCGAATGCTTCTACTTCCCAGGCAACCGTGCTATTGTATTTCACGCAGGCCGACTTTGACGCCTATAACAACTATGTAAGCACCAATCATCTGGGATTGCCCGTCCTTCCTGTCAATGCTGCCGACGTAAGCGATATGGGCAATATTACGATCCTCCAGTTCCACGGGACCGGCACGGCGCCTGCCAACTACACCGGCGGTGCAGAGATGATCACGCCGACCGTTCACTTTAATGCGGTCAACAACTGGTGGGAGATCAGCTTCCCGGTCAATGGTTTTAGCGGATTCTTCCTGACTTCGGGTATTGTGCCCCTGCCGCTGCACCTGCTTTCTTTCAGTGGGTTGTTGCAGGGCGGAAATGTGACACTTGACTGGAAGACGGCCGATGAGAAGGGGACGAAACTCTTCTCGGTCGAGCGTAGCAGCAATGCCAAAGACTTTGTCTCCATCGGCCAGGTGGCTGCAAAGGATGTTGCGGGTGTCAACAGCTATCAGTATGTTGATCAGTCGGTGGCCGCCGGCGCCTGGTATTACCGGCTGCGGATGCAGGATATCGATGGGAAATACACTTATAGTAATGTCATTTCCGTCAACGTGGGGGCGGCGTTCCAGGGCATGCTGGTCTATCCGAATCCGGTTGCGGACAGGTTATTCGTTCAGCTGCAGTCGACGCAGGTTGAAAAGACTGTGGTGCGGCTGGTGGACATGCAGGGCAAGACGCTACAGCAGCAGGAAGTAATGCTGAGCAATGGGGTTACTTCCTTTACATTTGATACCCGCACTCTGGCGAGGGGAACCTATTTTATTTCCGTGGCCGGTAGCAGGCCGCAGATAAGACAGTTCGTCAAGCCCTAAACTGCTCGCTTTTGCTGCAATTTTCCGCTGCCCGGTCGTATATGGCCGGGCAGCATATTTTTTTGATGGGATCAGGCAAATTGCCGTAATTTCCCAGGCCAACACACACATATGAGAAAACAACTACTTATTCTTACCGGATTTGCGGTAGCGTTGACAACTTCTGCGCAGCAGCCGGTACGATTGACGACAAAAGATTACGAACGAGCAGAGAGCATGCTGGGCTATAGCGCCGAGCAGTTGGTGGACCGGGCGAATGTCCGGCCGAACTGGCTGCCGGGTGATAAATTCTGGTATAGGACACTGACGGCCGAAGGACACGAGTTCGTCCTGGTAGATCCGGTAAAGGGTACGAGGACTGCAGGCTCCGACTTGCAGGGGTTAGGCGTCGAGGCGCCTAAGGCAGGGGAAGGCCGCCGGGGAAGAGGAAACGAGGTTCTATCGCCGGACGGGAAGAAAGCTGCTTTTATCAGAGACTATAACCTTTGGGTAAGGGATGTCGCAACCGGCGCTGAAACGCAACTGACGACCGATGGTATAAAGGATTTCGGCTATGCGACCGACAACGCGGGATGGAAAAGCAGTGATCGGCCGATACTGGCCTGGTCGGCGGACTCCCGGAGGATCGCCACGAATAAACAGGACGAACGAAATACCGGCGATATGTACCTGGTGACGACAAACGTCGGTCACCCTATGCTGAAGGCCTGGAAATATCCTCTCCCGGGCGACAAGGAGATCGCAACGATACAGCGGGTGATCATCAACGTGGATACGCCGAAGGTCATTGTTCTGGGTGTTCCGGCCGATCCTCACCGAGCTACCCTGAGCGACGATATCGCCAGCAGCGGCACCCTCGATGATGTAGAGTGGACCGCCGACGACACACAGCTGGCCTTTGTATCGACCAGCCGCGACCACAAGCAGGAGAAGTTCAGGATCGCAGACGCTGGTACCGGCACTGTGCGTGAGGTCTTCGAAGAGACCGTCGCCACGCAATATGAATCAGGACGCGGGGCCATCAACTGGCGCTATCTTCCCCAGTCGAACGAGGTCATCTGGTATTCCGAGCGCGACAACTGGGGCCATCTATATCTCTATGACGCAAAAACGGGACAGCTGAAGAACCAGATCACAAAAGGCGAATGGGTGGTCTCCCGGATCGTCAAGGTCGACGAGAAGAAAAGACAGATCTACTTCCTTGCCGCCGGGAAAGAGACGGGTAATCCCTATTTCAATCATCTCTACCGGATCGGTTTTGACGGTAAGAAGCTGACGTCCCTGAGCCCGGAAGAAGGCAATCATACGATCACCCTGTCTCCGGGTGGCGGCTATTTTATCGACAGCTACTCACAGCCTGACGTACCGCCGGTGACCGTCTTGCGTAATTTAGACGGAAAGCTGATAACGACGCTGGAGAAGGCGGATATCTCGCGATTGCTGGCGACGGGATGGAAGGCGCCCAAGCCCATAACGGTAAAGGCGGCGGACGGCAAGACCGATCTGTATGGGCTGTTGTTCACGCCATCACACCTGGACTCGTCGAGGAAATATCCGATCATCGATTATATCTACCCGGGACCGCAGGGCGGCAGCGTAGGAAGCTGGTCATTTAGCGTTGGACGCGTCGACGACCAGGCGCTTACCGAGCTGGGCTTTATTGTGGTCGCCATCGAAGGCACGAGCAACCCCTACCGCAGCAAGAGCTTTCATGATATGAGCTATGGCGATATGTCCACCAACACCCTCGCGGACCAGGTGGCGGGTATCAAACAGCTTGCCAGCCAGTATTCGTGGATCGACGTCGACCGTGTGGGCATCTGGGGACATTCCGGTGGCGGCTTTGCGACGGCGGGCGCCATGTTCCGGTATCCGGATTTTTTCAAGGTGGGTATCTCCGAGTCCGGCAATCACGACAACCGCAATTATGAAGACGATTGGGGCGAGCGCTACGACGGTCTGCTGACGATGGGCGCCGATGGCAAGTCCAATTATGAGGCGCAGGCTAATGAGAACTATGCAAAGAACCTGAAAGGAAAGCTGATGCTGGCGCATGGCCTGATGGACAACAACGTGCCGCCCTACAATACGCTGCTGGTCATCGAAGCGCTGACCAAGGCTAATAAGGACTATGATCTTATTGTATTCCCGAATGCCCCGCACGGGTATGGTATCTATAACCCCTATATGATGAGGCGCAGATGGGATTATTTTGTGAGAAATCTGGCTGGCATGGAGCCCCCGGCCGGGTATGAGCTGAAGACAAAGACGGACCCGCGAAGTGATGGGGAGGACGGGCAGCGGGGAAGGAGGTAGGCCGACTCCAGGAGGAAGGAGTGGGAGGATGGAGGGGGATGGTAGTAGACAATACTATTTTATGCCTTATAATGAGACTCTTGCCAACCGCATCCGGGAGGCGCTGATCGATGTACCCAAAGTGAAGGAAAAGGAGATGTTCAGTGGCGTTACCTTTATGGTCGACGACAAGATGTGCATTAGCGTCGGGCCGGACAGGATCATGTGCCGGATCGACCCGGAGATACATGATCAGCTGCTTGAGGAGCGGGCCTGCCGGCCGATGATCATGAAGGGACGGGAATATAAGGGGTATATTCTGGTGAATGAGGAGGATGTGCAGCGGAGGGCCGAGCTGGATTTTTGGATAGGGCTCTGCCTGGATTTTAATGGGAGGGCAAAGTCGTCGAAGAAGAAAGCGCCGAAGGCGGCCGCCGTGGGTAAGGCTGCACCGAGGAAGAAGGTCGACGCGGGTAAGGCTGCGCCGAAGAAGAAAGTCGCCGCGCGGAAAGCCGCGCCGAAGAAGAAAACAGCTAACCGGAAAAAATAAACCTGCTATGGAAAACTTAAGCGAAACCTACCACGCTATAAGGGAGCTACTGCATCCCAAAGCGCTAAAGGAAAAAGACCTCATGTCCCATGAGAACCCGATCAACCTGAAAGCGGAAAAGTCTTATCCTATAACGTTGGATGATGTCACCTTCTCTTTCGGTGCGGGGTCTGCAATGAAAGTATCCCTCTTCAACGATGAGGACGACAAGGATGACGATACCTTTATCTGCACGAAGGACAAGGCTCCGAACACTCCCATCGTCTTTGACACCGCCACGGACGCCTATCTGAAATATTGCAACTCGGTATCGGCAAAGGCTAACCAGCAGGTGACCCTGGCCGATATCGGCTTCAACCTCAACCTGTCTGCCGGGGGAAGCGCGCGGACAGTCTTCTATAAGAAGCACCCTAATGCCCAGCTGGTGCGGGACGCCTTCGCCGAAGACCTGAAAAGCTTCAGGACCATCTTCAAATTCGATGATGTCGCAGGACTGGAGGCCGGCAATGGTCTGGGTTTTGCCGTCAATGGCACGCTCAGCTGCAACCTGAAGATCAGCTGGTCCAATATCGTCGCCACTGGCATCTCTACCCTGAGCAGCCAGTTGCCAATGCCGGTAACGCTGGATATTAGCCTTACACCGAGCCTGACGGCGGACTTCAACGTGTCGGTGACAGACGACTTCGCCTACCTGTTGACAAAGCAGGCGGACGGTAAATACCGTATAAGCGTCACTAAAAAGAAGACGACCTCGGAGAATGTCGCACTCGGCGCGTCGGTCGGCGTCCAATTCGCTGATCCCACCACGCTCGGACAGCAGGTGGGCGCTATCTGCGACAAGGTCATCCAGTCGGTGCTTGGCAGTACCATCAACGAGATCAATGCTGCCGTCCAGAACTTCAAACAGGGGAAGAAATCGCCGATTGTCGAGAAGCTGTTCAATCTGTTCCATCTCGACCAGCTACCGCAACCCATCGATCTGCTGATTCCAAAGCTCAAACAGCTGGAGCAGGATATATCCAATACCATCGCCAAGCTCGCTACGGATAGCGTCAACTTTTCTTTTAGCTATACGTATGGTCGCATCCAGGACGACGTGGAGATACTGTCCCTCGTGATCGGCGGTGACGACCTGAAGAAATATCATAGCGATCTGCTGCGGTTCAAGACGGGTAAACTGCTCGATTCCATACGTAAGAATGAGATACCCTATACGCTGATCTCCTACCTGAATCAAAAGGTGCTGACAGTAACAAAGTCCTGGGGACTGGGGCTTACGCTTTTCGACTTCACCCTGCTGACGAGCAATGACTATGAAAAGTCGACGACCAATATCCAGACGGACCTCAAGGGCATCAGCAAGAAGATACAGATCGACAAAGAGAGAGGCTATAAATGGAAACTAGCGAAGGGAGCAGGCTCCTGGAGCGGGCAGGTCAGCGCCGCGATGACGGATTTTGCGTTGACGCCAACGCTGGAGAAGTTCGAATATACATTTTGTTTCAACACGGTATTGAAGGACCCGAACGTCAGCGAGGACGATCTCCGGTCTTACCTGGATAGTGCCGCGGTCTGGATGGCGGTGAACTCCTCCGACATCGATGGCCTGGTGGAGAAATATGCAGCGGTAAAAGGGAAGGAGGTTCTCGTAGAAGGGAAGCTCGTATTCCCGGACAAGGTTATACGCAGCCTGATGCAGCAGATAGCCGCCGATGGCTGGGGGACGGCGAGCAAGAAACAGCTTGCCCGGGCAATGGGCGCCGCCATGAGCTATCTGCCGGACTATCAGTCAAGGGCCAGTCTCCAGGCCAGGCAGGATATGTATGCACCCCTCTGGGCCGACTATCTCGACAACCCCGACCAGGCTACGGAAGATCTGGCTTCGCTCGCCGAAGCCGAGATACAGGGTATGGGCGACGACGATCATCTGGCGGAATTCGAGGCTAACCGTGATAACTGGATATTCGGGAATACGTTTGCCGGCGCTGCGCGCAGCAATCCGGGGTTGCAGGGTATGCTGAAAAGCTTTATCACGGGGATGGCTGACCTGCAGAATAAAGTGCAGACCGGCGCTGCGTATACTGTTTTTGATCAGGCGTACGATAACATCAAGGACTACCTGCAATATTCCTATGCCATGACCACGGTGGGGCGATTCCTGCTGCTCTATGCCGCCGATCTCAATCTGCTCAAGGACGTGCGGCGGGTGCTGACCCTGACCTATGGCCCCGACAATAACCGAACGGTGATCAATTGCTCCGTCGTATAGAACGGGGTTCGACTCCTTCTTTGGTGATCTTAACGGGTTTTATCGTTCCGTCGGGATTGAAATACATATGGTCGATACAGGTGACACGGTGGTTGCCGTCGGTCTCTCCCAGCGGGCGCCGATGGTAGACGATATAATAGTCGTCGGTGCCGGGGATATGGAGAATGGAGTGGTGTCCCGCTCCCGTCGCTACGGCCATGTCCTGCTGAAGAATCTTGCCGATACGTTTAAATGGTCCTGTGGGAGAGTCGGCGACTGCATAGGCGACGGAATAATCGGGGCCGGTCCATCCGCCTTCAGACCACATGAAATAGTATTTGTTGTTCCTCTCGAACATATACGGTCCCTCGACATATTTATCGGGTGTTATCTCCCGGAATGTCGTGCCGTCGCTGAATGGCAGGAAGCCCGTGAAATCGGGTTTGAGCCGGGCGATATTGCAGTGGCGCCACCCTCCATATATCAGATAGTATTGACCGTCCTTGTCCTGGAAGACGGCCTGGTCGATGGGCTGCGCGCCGTTGTGGAATTTATCGATCAGCGGATGACCAAGATAATCCGTATAAGGCCCTTCGGGCTTATCGGCTACCGCCACTCCGATACCTCCGATCGAGGAATCGTTCTGGATGTCGTTGGCGCCGAAGAAGAAATAATATTTACCATCCTTTTTGGTGATGGCGGGCGCCCACATGGCGCGCCTGGCCCAGCGGATGGAGCTGGTATCCAGGATATCCTTGTGCATCTGCCAATGGATAAGGTCGGTTGATGAGAAGGCGTCGAAATGTACCTGGTCGTTGTATTTAGCGGAGTAAGTAGGGTAGACCCAGTAGGTTTTGCCGAAGATGGCGGCTTCGGGGTCGGCGTACCAGCCTGGAAAGATGGGGTTACCGGAGGTTTGCGCGTTGGCGCCGGTAGCCATCAACACGGAGAATATAATCAGAAAAAACCTTCGTGGGCTGATTGTGTTCAACCGGTAAATTACCCAGAAGATGGCTCCGGCGATGGCAATGAAGAAGATCCTTTTGCCGTGGTGTCTTGTCCGGTGGGGATAGACGGGGACTGTTCGGCCGTCCGGCAGGGTCTTTTTGGTGTAGGCCAGGACGTAGCCGATGACGAGTCCGAAGAAACCGCCAAATACAGCGCTGAAATAGCCGAGGACTATCCAGCCAATATGTGTCCGCTCGGGGCGGGAGAGCTCTCTTATCCGTTGTTGTTTGAGGTCTTCAGCCTCACCGTCGGTGATGGTCTGACCCCGTTGGTCGAGCAGGTGTTTGGCCAGTGCGTAGTCGAAATGTCCCCATTCATCCGGTTTGGCAACAATGTCCCTTAGCTCCTGGTTGGTGAACGACAGCAGATAGTAGTCCGGGTCAATATCGTTGAAATGTTGCCGGTAGTATTCTTCCAGCGCCTGGTGCGCCTGGTCGAAGTTTTCCGCCGGCAGCTTGAGGTGGATCGTGGGCTCCACAACGTTGGTGACGAAGCTGGGGTTGAAGTTAGGGTTCTCGTCGACTATCTGTGAGCGAATGCCAAGTTCTGCGAGCTGGTCGGCGATGGTGCGGGCCAGCTGGGGGTCGTTGAATTTCTGGAAGGTCTGGTAGTTCTCGGTCATTTGAGCCGAAAATTACGTTATTTTGGACCAAATAATCAATATGAGAACCCAGCCCCTTCCGGTGCGACTGCTACTGTTTGCCTGGCTCCTTTTACCTTTCACCCTTTCCGCTCAGACTCCCGCCTTCATCGCCGACAGTCTCGACGCCTATGTGCGTCAGGGTATGAAGGACTGGCAGGTGCCGGGGCTGGCGCTGGTCATCATCAAGGATGGGAAGGTGGTTATCGCAAAAGGTTATGGGGTGAAGGACGTGAAGACGGGCGAGCAGGTAGATGAGAACACGCCATTCATGATCGCCAGCAATACCAAGCTGTTTACCGCCACCGCGCTGGCTCAGCTGGAATACGACCACAAGCTGAAGCTGGATGACAAGGTCTCCAAATATATTCCCTACTTCCGACTATATGACTCCGTTGCCAGCCAGCTGGTCTCGATCCGGGATATCCTTAGTCACCGTATCGGCACAAAGACCTTTCAGGGCGATTTTACTTTCTGGAACAGCAGCCTGAGCCGGGAAGAGATCATCCGCCGCATCCGGCTGCTGAAGCCGTCGCGCCCCTTCCGGCAAACCTGGGGATACTGCAACAGCTGTTTCCTGACCGCGGGAGAGATCATTCCCAAGGTGACCGGCAAGGCCTGGGAACAATATATTCAGGATAGTCTGCTGACGCCGTTGCAGATGACGCATACCTATACGAGCCTTCGGTTGCTGCCTGCTTCGGTGAAGCTGCCGCAACCCTATACGACGGCCTTTACCGGTGACCTGCACCCGGTGCCGCCGGACCACTGGGACAATCTCGGGCCTGCTGCCGATCTTATCAGCACCGTTTCCGACCTTAGCCATTGGCTGCAGTGTCAGCTGGATAGCGGCCGCTGGCAGGGCCGCGTAGTGGTTCCCTTCCCGGCGATGATGGCGACCCGCGATATCAATTCCATGTTGACGAGCCGGAAGTCCGAAGAGCTGCCGACCAATTTCATGGGCTACGGGCTGGGACTTGTCGTCAGTGACTACAATGGAAGACAGACCTACTGGCATACGGGCGGCGCTGCGGGGATGGTGAGCGTGCTGACCTTTGTGCCAGATGAACACCTGGGATTGGCGATCCTCACCAACCAGGACAACCAGGAATTTTTCCTCCTGCTGCGACACCAGATCCTCGATGCGTATCTGGGAGTTCCCTATAAGAACAGGAGCGAGGCCGGGCTGAAGGCTTTTGACAGGGTGATGAAGGATACGCTGGCCACGATCAACGGCTGGAAGGCCAGGGTTAAGGGCGAGAAGCCGCCGATGCCGCTGTCTGCGTATTGCGGGCACTATACGAATAAAGTTTATGGGTCGATGGATGTCAGGCAAGTGACCGAGGGTACCGAAGGTCACGAACGAGGAGGAGCGTGGCGGAGCAGCTCCGACAAAGTTCTGGGAGGGTTGGTGTTAAGGTTCAATAGTCATGATAATCTGACGGCGAAGATGGAATATATGGACAATGGAGAGTGGTTGCTGGAATACGATAATATCGAGTATGGGATCTATACGACGAAGTTTGAGACGAAGGATGGGAAGGTGATAGGAGTGGAGACGAGACAGAGTGATTTTGTGGAGTATGATGGGTATAAGTGGACGAAGGAGTAAAGTTTGGTTGGAGCAGGGGAGGGGATTACCAGTTTTCCCAGTCTGGCGGGAACTTGATCTTTGCGATCAGTGCCTTGGCTTCTTCGAATTGTTTTTCGAAGTAGGCTTCGATGTTTGGGTTAGTCTCTGGCCGATGACTGATCCGCGGAGTGTACTGTCGATAAAATTTTTCAACTTCCCCGATAATTTCGTCCTCGGTCTTTGTTGCTTCTTTTTCCATGGGGTTATTTTTAGGAGACGAATTTACGATATAATTCGAGAAGTTCTTTTGAAGGGTCTCCGCTTTACAATGAAGGCGACATATCTTTTGTTCTTTATCAAGGGTTCTATTACATTGTCTTCAGTAAGCCCAAATATATTAAAGAAGGTGAATATCGACACAAATTGACGAGTGATATTCATGCGAATATGGGCGACGGTTGCTAACACCTTGTCCGTGTCTCCATTGTTGCTCCTTGTAGAGTCGTTTAAAAAATTCCCTTTTTCGTCCCAATCGCCAAAGCCAATATTGTACATATCACCGACGTTCGTTGATGTCTTTTTGAATCGTACCAACTTCATGATTCGTCGTTCCGGCACCAGGCTATAGAATTCATATTCGAGTCTTTCCGGGAAGTATTCGTACTCATAAATTTCTAAATCCATACTCACGAATTTTAGAACCGCAAATCAACCAAAAACAAGAATACGAGTTTGAAAAATCGTGGTGTCATGAACTAATCTTGCAGTGGATTTTAAACTTTCTTTGGGCGCGGCAGTCAATCTATTCCGATAAAAATTTTCATATGAAAATGAGGCTAATTGGCATAGTCATTCTGGCAGTTGTGGGTGTGAGTAGCGCCAGCGCGCAGGGGCGCTGGGACAAGCTGGACGCGTGGATGGCGGACAATACAAAGGATATGGGAGGCCGCGCCATACTTGTGGTGTATAAGGATGGGAAGGTGGCGTATATGAAGTCGGTGAACGATATGAGCCGCCGGCAGAAGATGGTCAATAAGTTCATCAGCAGAAGGCAGGGGAAGGAGGCAGATCTCGACGACTATTCGATAGAGAGCCGGCAGCCCATCGCGAGCTGCAGCAAGTGGCTTAGCGCTGCGTTGGTGATGACCTTTGTGGATGAGGGCCGGCTGAGTCTGTCGGACACGGTAGGCAAATACCTGCCGGTGTTGTCGGAGCACGGCAAGGGCGGGATCACGGTACAGGAATGTCTATCCCATCTGACGGGGATCAAGGAGCCGCCATTGAAAGAGTCGATAAAGGAAATGAGGAGCGTTGGCAGCATGGACGAGGCGATAGCTGCAATTGCGGAGATGCCCATGGAGGGCGAACCCGGGAAGGTGTTTCATTACAGCAATGCCGGTCTGCAGATCGTGGGAGCTATTTTGGAGAAGATCAGCGGGAAATCGTTTGAGACCTTATTTGCAGAGCGCATCGCGCAGCCGCTGGAGATGAAGAACACTGATTTTGGAAAGGGACCGGTTGCGATGCCCGCGGGTGGCGCCGGGAGCACACCGGAAGACTACATGCACTTCCTGGTGATGATACTTGATAAAGGTGTTTATAAGGGGCATCGGCTGCTGAGCGAGAAGAGCGTTGCCGAGATGCAGGTCAACAGGATCGGATCCGATGTTACTATCGCCTATTCGCCGGCGCAATCGCTTGGGCTCAACGGTCTCGGGTATGGATATGGAGAGTGGATAATGGGGACGGCGGTGACCAGCCCGGGTTTGTTCGGCAGCTTCCCCTGGGTGGAAAGGGAAAAAGGATATTGCGCATTTTTGATGACGGTGTATGTTAAGAATGATGGACGTGGGGAGCGATATACGACTTTGAAGGGGCTTGTCGACGAGGCGATTGGCCAGGGTAGGTGAAGTGAAGGTGTGACGCGGGTCGATGAATGGGGGGGGTGATAAGGGTCGGTGAATGGGTTGTTTTTTTCGGTGTTTAGGATATGGGGCGACAATTTATTGTTAAATAACAAGTCGTTTTTGCGAGGATTTTTGTTGCAGCGTTAGTTTGGTGGCTGCAAATGAAACAGGCAAAACTTCTGCTCATCTTTTTATTTTTCTGTGTTACCGCGGAATCGCAAAATGTCCAGCTGACAGGGACCATCTACGATGCCTCCGCACGGTTCACCCTACAAGGCGTCAGCGTTATCGGCGCCTCCGGCAGAGGAACTACCACCGATACTCTGGGGCACTATAGCATCTCCCTCCCTGCCACCGACAGCGTTTACTTCTCTTACCTCGGTCGGGCTACGGCAAAAATACCCGTGAAGAATATCCCTGCGGGCACTCCCTTCGACATGAGCCTGGACATAGCGGTCGACTCTTTGCCGACCGTATTTGTCCGGTCACACAATTACCTGCTCGATTCCCTGGAAAATCGAAGGGAATACAAGAAAGTATTTGACTACAACAAGGGTTATGTTGACGGATTGAAGTCGGGACGTGGAGGGCGTAGCGTCGGCGTGGGCATAGACTTCGATATGCTGCTGGATGGCAGGAAGAACAGACAGATGCTCGCCCTGCAAAAACGGCTGGAGTACGAAGAGGACGAGAAGTATATCGACCACCGCTGGACCAAGGCTCTCGTGCACCGGATCACCGGCCTCGAATCGCCGGCGCTGGATACTTTTATGCGCGCGTATCGCCCCACCAAAGAATTTATACAGAGCTTCGAGACGGACTACGAATTTGATCACTATATCAAGGAGTGGGGGAAATTTTTCATCGATGACTGGAAACAGAATCACCCGAAGGAACCGGGATCTGGGATACCTGGTAGTGACAGTACTGCGGCTGACTCGACGCGAGCCATTCGCGCTCGGGTGAATGGTGCGGAACCAGTGAAAGCCGCCGACGCTCCGCCGAGAGCTACCGCTCCGAAATAGCCTTTAACAGCTCATTCTCGCGCTGAAGGTCCTGGTCGGCAGGGTAGGGTTCACCGACGCCAAGGTTTTCCGGCCATTGTCGAGCTTCGGCGATAAACTTCTTCGCTTTATCGAACTGATGTTTGCGTATATAGTCTTCGGCCTGTGCCAGCAGCGCATCCCGGTAGACGTCGTGCGCAATGGTGGCGCCTTCGAAGGGAATAATGGTAAGTCCGCGAAGGAGCTGTGTGCATGCGGCGTACTGACGGTTGGCAAGCAGCGTCCTGGCATGGAGCAGCCCTATGATATAGTTGTCGCGATGGGCCGCATAGAACTTTCCTGCTATCTCGCCGGCGCGAGCGGGATTGCCGTGAGTCAGCTCGTATTCGGCGAGCAGTTTAGCGTAACGCCAGGAAGGATCGAGGGCCACGGCGTGTTCGAGGTCGGCTCGGGCATTGGAAGAATCCAGCGCTGCGCGAAAGGCATAAAAAGGAGCGAACGAGGGATGCAGGTCCGCCATGAGTCGCCGTGCTTCAGCCAGCCGGTTGCGGTCTCTATAGATCAGTGCCAGCTGATAGCGGAGGAACCAGGAAGGATTGGTGGTCACCATCGCCTCGAGCACAGCAGCCGTCTCTGAACGAAAGGGAAAGGCACGAACAGGATCGAGCCCCGTAGTATCCAGCGGCTCGTGCGTAAGCCAGGACTGCCAGATGCGAACTTCGGCTACCCGCGGAGCAAGCGCCAGGACCTTTATGGCATCGCCCGAGAGCCCACAGCTATAATACCAGATGGCGAGCTCGAGAAAGGTCTCCTGCGGCAGCTCGTTGCGGATAAGGGTGGTGAAGGCCGCACCTTCGTTCTCAAACCTTGCGAAATGGTTTAACGGGTCGTACGACAGTATTGTTTGGAGGCTCCGGCGCCAGGTGGAATCGTCTCCGGACTGACGGGCAATGACAGCCTGCAGCTGAAGCGCGTCGATGTTCTGTGGCTGGGCAGTAAGGGCATTTTCGGCGGCCAGGGCTGCCCGATAGATGTTTCGGGAGTTGAGGTATAGGCGGGCCAATTGTGTATATGCCGCACTCCGCCAGGCAGGGCTAAGAGTTGCGATATCGAAGCCGTCGGCGGCATCGGTGATGTGGCCAAGCTGCATATTGGCCAGCCCGTAAATAAAGTTGGCGCCGCCGTCTTCTGTATTGATGCTAAGAGCGCGGCGCGCGACCTCCAATGCTTCCTGGCAGCGCATATTGCGATAGAGCAGCCCGGCCTTTTTGACGAGAGCGGGCAAGAACCACTCGTCCTTTTGAAGGGAGCTGTCGAGATGGCTCTCTGCGGCCGGATAATTCTTCTGGTCCATGTCTTCGCAGGCGGCGATATAGTGGCCGTAAGCGGAGGACCAGTCAAAGCCTGCAGGAGCGTCGACGGGCCGGGATAGGTCGCCGGCTGTTGGAGAGGAGGACCAGGTCAGTAGCTGATGGCCGAGTGTCGCGGTCAGGGAGTCGGGGCCGGCTGATGGAATGGAATCAACGAATAGTTGCAGTGGTGTCAAATGAAGCGCCTTTGAGTAGGATCCGATGCGTAGCGTGTCATCAATCGCCTGCGTCGGCGAGAACCGGATCTTTATCCATCCGCCTTCCCGGACGACATTCAGCGCGCCGTATTCGCTGGCTGAAACAATGCCGCGGGTGCCCAGCACCGGATACCAGTATTCTTTCCAGCTGTCGGTCTGGAAAGGCTCCAGGCCGAGGTGCTTGAAGGGTGTCAGGCTACTTTTTTCGGTATTCTGGTTGAACAGGCGGCCCGACTGCAGCTCCACATACTGTCCGTCTGTGTCGGTGAGGAGGTGGTCCCAGATCATTCCCTGGCGCGACAGCCCCCATATCCAGATCTTCTTCCCGGCCTTGCCGTCGTGCGTGCCGTAGCGCACCATGCCATAGTCGTCGTTGTGCCAGTACGCGCCCGCGAAGTCAGTGTACTTGCCAAAAACATGATATGACTTGTATCCTCCGAAATCATTGTTCCGATAGAAAGCGACATTCTTGCCGTTGGCGGGATTGATGGGCCAGCTGCCATGCTCCCCGTTGTGGCCGAGGTATTTATTACCGGGATAGATGAATTCCAGGTCGTCGCCTGCCTTGAGACCGGCGTTCATCCAGTGATAATAGGGCTGGTCGAGAGGCGTGGCATTATACCAGAAGGACCGGGTGGTAAAATAAGCTTTGTCGGCGGGCAGGCGTATCTCCACGCGCCAATAGCTGCGGGTCAGCAGGTCGAGCGTCCCGATAAAACAGCTGACGCTGCCGTCCTCGTTGGTGCGTGTCAGATAGTCTACCGGCGTGGCGCAGTTGGGGGTATGGCCGATGATCCCATAGTTGGCTTCCAGTCCGCCACTGGTCCAAGGGCCACGCATGGCGATGTCGCGGAACTTGACCGCGTGGTTATAATAAAGGAAGGGCCGGTTCGTCGACTTCTCGATGGCTGCCCATACCTTGCCGCCTATCTCGGGGAGGATGAGCAGACGTATCCACTTGTTCTCCAGCTCTACGACCTTCCAGTCCTGGCCGACCGGCTTTGAAGTGAAGCCGTCATAGCGGAAATAGGGATAGACGGCGGTGTTCATCGGGACGGGGCTAGGGTCGGAGAATGGATAGGTAGGGAATTTTTTTTTATACTCGCGGACTGTTGAGGCCGCGGTGGGTGGGACTGCTGAGGTGACTGGCGCGGCTTTGATGATGAGGATTAAACCTTTGTTTTTGGTGATGGTGATCGGGTCGCCGGGACGGATGGTCGCAGCGGGCTGGAAATTGCGAATGGCTGGTGCGGAGATGACCGCTCGCGACGAGTCGACGCCGAGGCTCGCCCAGTCGATCTTTAGCTGGATGGTGGTGTCAGATGACGCCCAGCTGGCGATCGCGACGAGGGCCGCTCCGGGTTTTCGGTAGACAGTGGACAGCACCCGCGGGTTGGAGGTCGTCACGGGGGAGTGACCGCTCCAATACCCTATCATCTCCGTCCCTTTCATCCCAAATTCATCCCATACTTTCCAGATGCCGCGCGGGTCGGCGTTGTCGGTCCAGGGCATGCGATTGGTCATACCGTAGATCATCCCCCGCCAGGCGTTGCCGCCATCCTGGAGCATCTCTCCCATTAGCCCAAACGGAATCCCGCTAATCTCGGTCAGGAAGAAGGAGGGATCGTTCTTTTCATAGTCAAAATATTCCCCGAACCAGAGACGGTTGAGATAGGGGAAATGCTCCATATAGAGATTGGCGCTGTTGTTGAAGCCGTCGTTCTTGTTGTACTGGTTGGCTGAGTGGAGGTCGATGATTCCGGGGTGGCCGTCAAGGGTCAGGACTCTCTTTATCCTTTTCATCGTTACCCGGTCGAAGGCCACGTCATCGAGGTAGATGCCGTCGATCCCGACGTGCTGTGTCAGCCAGTTCATACCCTCTACATAATAATTATGCCAGCGGGACATGCCGCTGTTGATCAGCGCCGCATCCTTTATCTCCGGAACGAACCAGGCAGGGATATAGTCGTCGCCCACGTGCTCCTGCAGCCAGCTGAAGCCACCGCCCTTGCCGGGAGAATAGATCTCGTGTCCGAGACTACGCATTGGGAAAAGCTCCCAGGCCCGATCCGAGAGCTCGCGAACCGTATTGTATATTTTTACTTTCAGCCCTTTGGCGTGCGCCTCGTCGATATAGGCCTTCATTGCCCGCCACTCGATAAAGGGATAGTTGATCCAGGGATTGATCGGCGTAGCATGGTGGATATTGACGACCGTTGCGCCGGTAGCCTTTATGCTGTCGAGGTTATTATAACGATGGTAAAAGCGGGTCGCCCACTGGAAATCGGTGTTTATCGGATGGAAGGGCGTGATCAGGAAAGTGACATTGTAAAACAGCGTGTCACCTTTCTTCATCGACCGGCTGCCGCTATAGTTGCGGACAAGGAATGCATCGTCTTTTGTCGACATGCTGATGCCGCCCTTCTCTCCGTTACCCCAGCTGGAAGGGAGAAGCAGCGGCTTCTGGAGATAGAAATTGGTGTTCAGCGGCCGCGAATATTTTTCATCGCGAAGCGAATACTGGAGGCCCGCATTGACAGAGCCGATCCATGCGCCGTCCTGGTTCTTCGTTGCCACCTGCCATTTCCAGTCAAAATTACCTGGGCAGTCGCCGCCTTTCTGTCCGAGTCCCATCATATAACGGGCCATCGACTTCTTAAAGGGAATGTTGAGGCTAATGTCGTCGAGAGAAAGGTCCTGTGTCGCGATCACCCTTATCTGGTACTGAAGATAGCCGTCAAATTCGAGATGGGCCGAGGTCTGTAGCTGGAGACCGTTTGCAGCGGCTGAGGTCACCCATTCTACGGTACCCGGTTCTTTTTTGGTGAATTTTATGCCTTCATAAGATAAGGCTCCGGCGCCCGCAATATCGAAGGACAACGGGGAGCTAAGCAGCTCGTTGGGCGTGCTGGTAAGGCTGGTCATCTCGGGGGTAAAGAAAGTCGCTATCTGTCCCGGGAGACCGGTAGGACTGAGGATCAGCTTGCGGCCAAGAAGGGAAATGGTGTTGCCGGTGACTTCGAGATTAGTGTAGGGAGCGATGACCGTATTCTCCTGCATCAATGTAGAGTTCAGCCATTTTAGCCTTGTCTGCTCTTCGGGGTGGCTGATGCCGCCGTCGTCGAGGATGGCCGGGTCGATCCGGAGACTGATGGGAATGGTTGTCGCGGCGGCGTCTGCCGGTGAGATGGTGACTGATCCTTTGTAAATACCGGCAGGGATATCTTTGGGAATATCGATCAGACACCAGAGTGCCTGGACCTGACCGGCGGGTATGTCGACTGTTTTGGTGAACGCTTTCCCCGTGTAGTCAATACCGTTGGTGTTGAGGCAGGAGCCGTGCAGGTTATTGAAAGTTATCTGAATGTTTGATAATGGATGTAGTGCGTATATGCCCAATTGAAGAGAGTAATTCTCTCCTTTCGATGCTGTACCGGTGAAGGAGGGGTTGTATGTACGGCTGGTCCAGCGCTGGGGAAGGTAGCCTTTCATTTTTATGGGATGGCTCCGATCCTCGGGGAAGACAAGGTATTCTTTCTGTCCGCTGGCCTTTATGATAGCGGCGGTCTCCTTCGCCGTTGCGATGACCTGCATGGGATAATAGCTATTGAAGGAGTCGATGGGTTCGATGGTCCTGAACACCGCGGTGGCTGCGGCGCCGGTCGGCTGCCAGTTGCTGGTGACTGGTGGGAGATATACGCCCCTCGGATAATTGCTGCGGCCTTCATTTCTGTAAGGCATATAATAGATATAGTAGAGGCCCTTACCGCCGGATGGCTGGAAGGTGATCTCGCCGGTCTCGTTATTGACTACGTCGGCAGAGACATTCGCGACGAGCGCGCCGGTGCTGCTATCCTGTACGATGATCCTTTTTTGTTCGGGATGCGGGTCGGGGCGGCGCCAGGGAATGATCACGCGGGCATATTGGCCATTGGATGTGACGGCGACGACGGCGCGGATATTACCGAGCGAGTCGGCGTTCCACCTGTTTTGGGCTTGTGTGTTCAGGGCGAGTATTGCGATTATAAAGGCGATGGCTCCTTTCATGTACAGCTGAATTTTGGATGCTCTAAGTTAACGGAGGGGGTCCGGGCAAAAAATGCGCAAACGTTTGCACGAAAATATCAAACGTTTGCATTGGCTCAAAACGCCCGTTCGGCGCGGGGTCCAAATTTTTGTAATGAAGAAAACCTCTACTTTTATTTGGACCAAAACACTAATTGTATGAGAACGGTTCACCTTCTTAGCCTCTTGTTTCTGATGCTCTACACGACCTTATCCGTCAATGCCCAGTCCAAGACAACCAAAGAAATTACGGGTACGGTGACAGATGCCAAGGGCGCAGCGATGTCCGGTGTGTCGATCAACGAAAAAGGAACTCAGCGGGGCACGGTCACCGATGCCAATGGTTATTTCAAACTTCATGTGACGGGCAAGTCGCCGGTGCTGGTGGCCAGCTATGTCGGCTATGAAGACCTGGAGATGAAGGTCGGCAGCCAGACCACCCTGACCTTCACAATGCAGGAAAGTACTAAAAAACTGGAAGAGATGGTCGTCATCGGATATGGCGCTCAGAAGAGGAAAGACCTCACCGGGTCGGTGAGCTCCATCAGCGCCGACCATATGAACCTTGGCGGTACCAGTGGCAATGTGGGGCAGGCTATTGCAGGCCGCGCGGCGGGGGTGCAGGTGCAGCAGTCTGATTTCTCGCCGGGCGCCGGGATGAATATCGTCGTCAGGGGCGGGAATTCCATTAATACGTCTAATCAGCCGCTGTATGTCATCGATGGTTTCACGTCGGACAACGGTAGCTATATCAATCCGAACGATATCGAGAGCATCCAGGTATTAAAAGATGCTTCGGCGACCGCGATCTACGGTGCGCGCGGCGGCAACGGAGTCGTCATGATCACTACCAAAAAAGGCAAGACGGGGAAGATGCTTGTCGATGTCGATGGTTCCGCTGGTACTCAGAGCCTGACCTACAAGCCTTCGCTGATCAATGGCAGCCAGTACCAGTCGATACAGAATGCTATCGCCACGGAGAATGGCACTACTCCGCCTTTCAATACCAGCTTCCCCACCACCAATACCAACTGGTATGACCTGGCTACACGGAATGCGACGATCCAGAACCTGAGCGTGAGCGCAAGCGGCGGCGACAAGAACGGCCATATCTATATCAACGGCAGCTATATGAAGCAGCTGGGTGTGCTTCGTAATACTGACCTGAACCGGTATAGCGCCCGCATCGGCGCCGACAGGACCGTCAGTGACAAGATGAAGGTCGGCGGGAACGTCTATGTCGCCAGCAACAGCTCGGATATTCAGAAATACTCCGGTGATATTACGGCGCCGCTGTATTCCATCCTGACCTATGGCACGAATATCCCCGAGTTCAACCCAGATGGCAGCTATTACCGCTATCTCGGGAAGGACAATCCCATGGCGACCCTGATGCTGCCGACCAATACCTCGAGCAACAAGCTGGTCAACGGGAATATCTTCCTTGACTACGATATCATCAAGCATCTTACCTATCATGTCAGCGTCGGCGGTGAGTTCTCGCAGACCACCAATGGACAGTATATTCCCCTGTCGCTGGTAGCGGGCCAGGCCAATGGCGGTGTTGCCTCCGAGCAGATGTTCACGACCGAGAGATGGCTGGTCGAGCAGTACCTGACCTATAAGTACTCGATCGGGGACCATTCTTTTACGGCGCTGTTTGGTACGACCAATCAGAAGGACATTCTGCAATCGCTGCTGGCGGGCAGCAAGGGGTATTCGACGGATGTATTCCTGAACAATAACTTAGGCGCGGGCGCTACCAGCTATCCGGCGCCGGGCAGCTACAAAGATGAGATCAAGCTGAGCAGCTATTTTGGCCGTCTCAACTATTCTTATAATGACAAGATCCTTGCGACATTCACGCTTCGCGACGACATCTCTTCCCGTTTTGGCGCGAACTACCGGCACGGTCTTTTCCCGTCGGGGGCACTGGCCTATCGCTTCACGGATGAAGGCTTCATAAAGGACAGCAGGGTAATCTCCAATCTGAAGGCGCGCGTCAGCTATGGTGTTACGGGTAATGACCGTATCGGTAACCACTCCTACCTTCCGACTTTTACTCCGTATAACACTGTATTGGCCAATGGCGGTACGTTGTCTACCGGTATCGAGCCCTCAGGTCTGGCCAACCCCAACCTGAAATGGGAGAGCACGGCGCAGTTGGACCTCGGTGTAGACCTCGGGTTTGCCAACAACAAGATCAACGCGACCATCGACTACTATCATAAGAAAACCAGTGACCTGCTGCTGGCGGTGCCTGTAGGGCAGTGGTGGGGTTTCGGCTCGCAGACGGCCAACGTCGGTTCGGTGCAGAACCAGGGCGTGGAGCTGGGTATCAATACCGAAAATATCAGCGGCAGGGATTTCTCGTGGAATACGACTTTCAACATTGCGTATAATCGTCAGAAGGCGTTGTCGCTGGCTCCCAGCATCGCTTTTATCAGCAGCAACACGGCCAATCCCAGTGGCGTCGTCTCGGCGCAGGAGTTCACCAGGCTGGTGCCCGGCAGGGAGCTGGGTGAGATCTACGGTTACAAATACCTGGGAGTCATCAAGAGCGGCGACCAGCATACGACCGAGCCCAACGCCAAACCGGGTGACCCGCTCTATGAAGACCTTACCCACGACGGTAAGATCACGCCCGATGACCGCACCTATCTGGGCAATACCAATCCGCACTGGATAGCGGGTTTCAGCAATGATTTCCGCTATAAGGGTATCGACCTGAGTGTCTTCTTCCAGGGAGCATTTGGGTATCACCTCTACGATATGAACAGGCTGGTATTGGAGTCGACTACGGGTACGGCAGCACTCGACAGATTTGTAGCTGGTACACACGAGAACACGAGCGTCCCGCGGCAGGGTTATTTCCTGACTACGTACGGAAGCTATGTCAACTCCCGTTTTGTCGAGAACGCGTCTTATGTCCGGCTCAAACAGGTGTCGATCGGCTATACCTTTCCCGAGAGCCTGACCCGCCATCTGCACTTCTTCGAAGGCATCCGGGTATATGCGACGGGCCAGAACCTGTGGACTATTACCGGGTATAAGGGTACGGACCCTGAAGTTAACGTCCATGCGGGCAATAACCCTGTGGGCGGCAGCCTCTCCGGATCGGCGGTTATCAATGGCTCTGTGAGCAATATCGCCGGCGGCCTTGACTTCAACTCCTTCCCTGCATTCCGCACCTATACGGTGGGTTTAAAACTGACTATCCACTAAAATTCAAATTCTGCAGATATGAAAAGATATTTTGCTCTTGTTGCGGCGGTGTTGTTCCTGGGCGCCTGTAACAAATCGCTGGACCCGAAAGTATACAGCAGTCTTACCAGCACCAATGCTTTTGTCACCAAGTCCGATGCGATAGCAGCCGTCAATGCTGTTTACGCGCGGTTGAAGGGACCGAGTGTAGGTGACAACTTCACTTACTGGACCGTGCGGCATTTTGCGCTGACGGATCTAACGACAGATATCGGTCACTGCAGCTATGGCGGCGACCCGGGGCAGCTGTCCCTGGGGCAGTGGAACTCCGCGAACGGCCTTATCGGACAGGATTGGCAGTATGCTTACAAGCTGGTATCTGATGCGAACAATGCTATCTTTAATATTACCCCGATGACGGGTATCACGGACGCTGAGAAGTCGCAGTTCCTGTCCGAGATAAGATTCTGCCGGGCTGTTGCTTATTCGGACCTGACCGATGCTTTTGGACCGGTGGTCCTGGCAACCGAGAAGGACCTTGCCAGCCCTGCCTATACGGGTCAGCCGAAGCCGTCGCCCGTTGCCAGTGTCGATAGCCTGCTGATAACCGATCTGACAGCTGCAGCGGGAGTGCTGCCTCTGAACTACCAGAATAATCCCATTTATTCTACCAATGACATTGGACGTGCTACGAAGGGCGCCGCGCTCACGTTGCTGGCGAAACTTTATCTGCGTGAAGGCAACTGGCAGAAAGTGGTGGACCTGACGCAGCAGGTTATGGCCCTCAATACCTATTCGCTCTATCCGTCTTACCTGGGGTTGTTCGCCGAAGCCAACAAATGGTGCAGCGAGAATATCTTCTCCGTGCTCTGTGACGCCAATACCAATGGCGCTGAGCTGATGAACCATTTTGGTCCGCTGAATCATCCAGTGGTCCAGAACCGCTGGCAGTACTATGCCGTATCCTGGGATTTCTGGAATGGTATGGACAGCGTGGATGACAGGAAATGGTGCTTCTACCCGGTTTATAAAGGCGTGGATAACCTGATCTATAAGCAGGGGCCGACGCTGACCAGCACGGCGCCTGCGGGCTTTAGCTATATGGCGGATATTGCGACCAAGAAATACGCCGACTCGGTGGGCTCCGTGACCTCCTACTACGATGGTCACAGCGTGGATATCCTGCGCTACGCAGATGTGCTGCTGAGCAGGGCTGAGGCGCTGAATGAGCTCAACGGGCCTACGGCGGAATGCTTTACGCTGGTCAACCAGGTGAAGGGGCGTTCGCATGCGAAGCTGCTGGATCCGGCGGGAGGGTATACGAAGGATAGTTTTCGCGACGCGTTGTTGAAGGAGAGGGGCTGGGAGTTCTTCTATGAGGGCAAGCGCCGGGCCGACCTGATCCGGATGGGGAAATACGATGTTATCGTCAATGCCTACCTGACGCGTATCGGGCAGACGCCGGCCATCTCGTTGCCGAAGAATAAGTACTTTCCGTATCCGCTGAGCCAGGTACAGGTGAATCCGAATTTAAGCAATGCTGACAGACAATGATAAGAGCTTTTCGATTCATGGTTTTTGCAGTGCTTGCCGCCGGCTGTGGATACAGCGGCGGCAAAGCCGTTAAGGAGATACATATCGGGAGGCATCACAACAACGCCTTGCAGGTGGAAGTGGATGCGCTGACGGCGGACTCTGCCGAGGTCTATGTCCGTTATTGGCCGGACAGTGCCGGGGAGTCGGCGGCTCTGGAGTCTGCGGTCGCGCCGAAGGGGCTGGAGCATAAGATGGTTCTGCTCAACCTGGTTCCAGCTACGAAATACTCTTACGAGGTGATCGTTGTGGGCGGGTCGTCTTCGCCGTCGAAAGTATATGGCTTTGAGTCGCCGGTGCTGCCGATGTGGTTGCAAGAGCAATTTAAAGCTACCCGCGATTCGATGGGGCTGGTGCCGCAGGTTTTCAAGGAAGGGATGATGCTACTGAACAAGCGGGAGACGCCCGGTATCGCCTATATCGTCGATTATAAGGGTCGTATCCGGTGGTATCATGAAGTGGATGGGACGGGATTTAAGGTAACGCATTTTACCAGGGACAGGACCGTGGTTTCTATTCTGGGGAAGAACGACGAGCCGACCAGCTATGGCAGCGAGATACTGGAGGTCAATCTCATAGGGGATACCGTGTTATATCTGAAGAAGGGGACGGGTGATCTGAGGTATTCGATCCATCACGAGATATTGAAGGACTCTCTTGGCCGCTATCTGACCTTGTTTGTGGATCAGCGGTTGCTGGACCTGCGTTCGGTCGGAGGAGGTGCGCGCGATACAGTTAACGGGGATGGAATATTGATCTTGGATCGCACCGGACGGATGCTCTGGCGATGGAGCGTGTTCGATGTGGTCGATCCGCTGAAGGACCCGCGGCTGCTAAAGACGCGGCGGGACTGGATGCATGCCAATAGCCTCAACTTCGACAGGGACGGCAATTTTATCGTCAGCTTTTACAACAATGGCCAGATATGGAAGGTCGATGCGCAAACGGGGAAGGTGCTGTGGAAGTTTGGGAAGGGTGGGGACATCGCGATGCCGGCGGAGTGCAGCTTTACGCAGGCACATGCCGTGCATATCAATCCTTCGGGAGCGCTGATGTTCTTCGACAATGGGGTCGAGAACAGATTGTCCGAGGTCTTTGCGGTGAGGCTGGACGAGGGGCGTCGCAGCGCGGATATGGATTTGCGTGTTAAGCTGCCGCCGAATATCTACAATGACAGGATGGGCAGCGCGTATATGATCACTGATAGTACCGTGTTGTGTTGCAGCAGCAAGAGGAAGATCACCGTGCTGGTCAACAGGAAGGGGACTTTGTTATGGGATATGGAGACGGCGATACCGCCCTACCGGGTGGAATTTTTAAAGAAACAACAGGTGGCGCCCTGGCTGGTGCCGTAATGGTATGAAAAAGTTATTAGTTGTTGCGGGAGGGATCGTGGTGTTTTGGGCTTGTACCAATGGGGCTAGTGAGCCGCGGCCAATGGGTGCATTGGCCGGTGGGGCGGGGTCTGCTGCGGCTTCCGGCTCGTCCGGGACCGCCGCGGCCGGCTCGTCTTCGGCCGATGTGGTGCTGACCGTGGATACTTCTGCCATTCCTCATGATAAGTTTGGCGAGCTGGTCAGGTATGGTAAGGAGCTTATGTACAACACTGCTTATTATATCGGACCGGAAGGGGTCAACGGTCGGTATACTAGGAACAAGATGAACTGTACCAACTGCCACCAGAACGGCGGAACGAAGCCTTTTTCGTTCAATCTGCTGGCTTCGCACGCCAGCTATCCCCAGTACCGTGCGCGGGAGGGGAAGGTGCTGACGCTTGCCGAGCGGGTAAACAATTGCATCATGCACCCTCACAATGGCCGGCCGCTGCCGCTGGACAGCAAGGAGATGGTGGCTTTTCTTTCCTATCTGAAATGGATCAACGGGGCAACCGCCGGCCGGACGCATTTCAAGGGGGAGAAGAACCTGGAGGTGCAGTTCCCTGCTGTAGCCGCCGAGCCCAAACGGGGTGAGGCGCTCTATGCTGCCAACTGCGCGCGTTGTCATGGCGCCAACGGCGAGGGGATGATGCGGGGAGACAATGTGACCTACGCCTATCCACCCTTGTGGGGGCCCAACTCCTATCAGCCGGGCAGCAGCATGCACCGGATCATCAAGGAGGCCCAGTGGCTGAAGGCGAATATGCCATATGACAAGGCGAGCTATGACAAGCCTTTCCTGACTGATGCGGAAGCGCTGGATATTGCGGCGTTCATCAACGACGACAAGCAGCACAGCCGGCCGATGGTGAAGAATTTTGACTATCCGCATATAGAAGAGAAGTCGATCGACTATGACCGCGGACCATTTGCAGATAAGTTTTCGGAGCGGCAGCACAAGTACGGGCCGTACAATGATATTATCGCGGAGTGGAAGAAGAAGGGGCTGCGACCTGTCTGGTAATCGCCCTTAGCCTGGGGCCCATCTCATTGTACTGGCGTAGCAGCATCGCCTGGTTGAGGGCCCGGACATAATTATGGTCCTCGTATTTGCGGCCGTAGTAAATATCGTCATTCAGATAGTCGGTCAGGAAGCGCAGGACCTGCATGTACATCATGAACGCCCCGGCATATACGAAGGCGTCCTTCTCGGTCGTGGTCAGCTCGTCCCGCATCTCCTGCATATATCCTTCTACGATAGCCTGGAAATAGGATTCGCGGACCGTGATGAGGGTCAGGTCCTTCTCTTCTTCCGAGACCGGCGACAGATAAGTGCGCAGCATGTCGCCTACGTCGCTGATAAAATATCCGGGCATTATCGTGTCCAGGTCGATTACGCAGATGCCTTTGCCCTGGCGGTCGAACAGCACATTGGAAATCTTGGTGTCGTGGTGGGTCACCCGAAGATGAAACCCTTTATTGGCACGGATATCCTCGTATTCCGAGACGATATTATTTTGTGATTCGAGGTAGCCGATCAGCTGTCCGGACTTGCGGATCCGCTGGGTATTGCCTTCGTCCAGGGCCTTCCGGAAGTCGCGGTAGCGGCGGGACAGGTCGTGGAAGCCGGGCAGGGTCTGGTGTAGGTTGTGGGCCGGGAATCCGGATAGAAGGCGTGTGAATTCGCCGAATTTTTTGGCTGCTTCGTAGGCCTGGGAGGGGGTGTCGGCGACGTCGATGGTTACGGAGTTCCCGATGAAGGGGTAGAGCCGGAAATAGGCTGAAGACGCGCCGCTCGCGCCGGTGGCCGCGTCGTGCGTGGTGGCGGTTGAACCGTTGAGGCTAACGCGGACCAGCGGTTGGCCTTTTAGAGATAAGACAGGCCGGGGAAAGATGGCGTCCGGGTAATGGGTCGACAGGTAGCTGCCCACCTGTTCGATATTGTCGGCGATCATTGCGGGATCGGTGAACACTTCGCTATTGATCTGTTGCAGGACGAAGTCTCCTTTTGGACTTCGTATCCACCAGGTGCGATTGATGAGGCCGCTTCCATGGGGAGTGATTTCGCAATCCGGGGGAAAACCATAAGCAGACAGGATCTGATCCAGCATAAGGTGAGTATTCTATCTCCAAACATAAGTAAGTTATGGGAGTAAACAATGCGCAAACGGTTGCGCATTATCAGCGCTTGGAATGGATAATTAATTGCCCGTTGATAACGATGTTTTGGAAGGTTTCAGGTTCGTCGGGGCGGGCTGGCTGATCTTCTTGCGAGAGAATATTGATGAGCATCTCGGCGGCCTGGGCGCCCTGTTCATACGGGTATTGCTCGACGCTGGCCATCGGTGGGTTCTCGAGGTAGGAGGTGATGGGAAGGTTGGCATAGCTGACGAAGCAGATATCCTTGTTGATCTTCAGTCGTTGCTGGCGTGCATACTGCATGGCGTCAAGGGCGATATAGTCGTTGATCGCGACGATGGCGGTGGGGCGGGGCCGCTGGCTCAGCAGGTCCTGCATGGCTTTGTGGGTGCTCTCGCGGGTGAGGTCTGTGGAGACAACGAGGCCCATGTCGATCTTGAGGCGTCGTTTTATCAGGACCTGTTTGTAGGTCTCGGTGCGCTCTTTCGACGACCGCATCTGTTCGGGACCGTTGAGGACGCCGATGCGGCGATGTCCTTTTTCGATCAGGAACTCGATGGCTTCGCGGGTGCCGCTGTTCATATTGGAGTAGACCTTGTTGAAATCGGGAAGGGAGGGGACTCTGTCGAAGAAGACGACGGGGATATTGTATTTCTTCAGGGCCGTAAAATGGTCGTAGGTGGTCGTCTGCTTGCTTAGTGAAGCGATGATGCCGTCGACCCGGTTGTTCTTCAGCGTGGTGATGATGCGGCGTTCGCGTTCGAGGTCGTCTTTGGACTGGCTGATGAGGACACTGTATTTGTTGCGGCTGGCTGTCTCTTCGATGCCGTCGATGGCTTGGGAGAAGAACTCTTCTTTAAGGTTGGGGATGACGACGCCGATGGTGAAGGTCCGGCGTTGTTTGAAGAAGATGGCCGTCTGGTTAGGCTCATAGTTCAGCTGTTGCGCCAGCTGCTGTACGCGCATCCTCGTCCGCAGGCCGATGCCGGGGTGGTCGTGCAGCGCGCGGGAGACCGTGGAGACGGAAACGTTCAGCTGTTTGGCGATCTCCTTGATGGTGGGGAGTTTGGCATCCTTCATGGGATAAAGATAGGGGTTTCCCCTAGGGGGGAGATAAAAAAACCCGCCGGGGTCACGGCGGGCTAATTCATTCACTGTAAAGGGTTAGAGATGTTGCGTGCGTGCTACAGTGGTTTCAGAGACAGGCGCCGGAGCGCTACCGACGGCTTTCAATAGAATTGGATCGTGTTACATAAGGATTGGATTACGGCTCATAGGAACTGGATCAGGATTCGTAGGGATTGGATCAGGATTCATAGGGATTGGATCAGGATTCATAGGGATTGGACTCGTTTTCTACAGTTTCAGAGGGTCGGTGGTTACAAAGGGTCGGTGGTTTCAGAGGTCTTGGATTGGGTTTTCATAGATGTCGGAACACGGTTCTCATTGGGATCGGATCACGGTTTTCATAGATCTGGACATAGTTCTCATAGGGCGGACAGGCTTGGGCTTTTGATCAAAAGGATATTGGATTCTAGTAACTTACATTGGCCAGTTCAGGGGTTTCCGGGTTTTTCGGATTTTGGATCTTGCAACGGGTGTCTTGCGCTTTGACAGTACAAAGATGCTAAGGAAATGATGGCATTCCGCATTTTTCCACATGGTATTCACAACATTGCTTGGTTAACTTAAAGTGCTTTACGAACAAACACCTAAAATGGGATTTTCACCAAGAGGAGGTTCGTGTTTTTACGATGGTTTGATGCCCCTGAAAGGTCAAATATTGCCCTAAAATCGGGATATTTGGATATGGCAAAGAGCAAGACGACCATTCTCAGGACGGACATACTTTCTGACAACTGGTATACACTGAAGAAGATCACTTATCAACGACAAAAAAGCGACGGAACAACAGAGACGCATAGCCGGGAAGCTTATGACAGAGGGAATGGGGCTGTTATTCTGCTATACAACCGCCAGGCACGGACAGTGATACTGACGCGACAGTTCAGGCTACCCACCTTTATCAACGGCAACCCTGACGGGATGCTCATCGAAGCCTGTGCTGGTCTTCTGGATAAGGATCAGCCCGAGACGGCCATTCGCCGCGAGACAGAAGAAGAGACGGGTTACAAGCTATCCGCAGTAGAAAAGATATTCGAAGCGTATATGTCTCCGGGTTCGGTGACGGAGATACTCTATTTCTTTATCGCGGAATATTCCAGCGACATGAAGGTGCATGAAGGAGGAGGACTGGCTGAAGAAGACGAAAATATCGAGGTGCTCGAGCTGCCCATCGACCGGGCTATGCAGATGATCGAAAGCGGCGAGATAAAAGACGGGAAGACGATCATGCTGCTGCAGTACATCAAACTAAAGAACATCCTTTAATATCAATCACATGAAGAAGCTTGCCTTATTCTCCTTTAGCCTTTTGATCCTTGCCGGGACTGCCGGCGCGCAGACCGCGAAACCAAACGGAAAGTCTCCGCAAGTGACTACAGCCAACGGCGTCATAGAGGGCGTCAAAGAAAGCAGCGGCGTCCGATCGTTCAAGGGTATACCTTTCGCCGCGCCACCGACAGGCGACCTGCGGTGGAAGGCGCCGCAGCCGGTAAAGAGCTGGAGTGGCGTGAAGAAATGCGACCGTTTCGGAGGCCAGGCGATGCAGCCGCGTGTCTATAGCGATATGATCTTCCGCTCTTCCGGGGTCAGCGAGGACTGTCTTTATCTGAATGTGTGGGCTCCGGATGGTGACGCGAAGGACCTGCCGGTGCTGGTCTATTTCTACGGTGGTGGTTATATGGCGGGCGACGGTTCGGAACCCCGCTATGATTGCGAGAGCATGGCGAAGCAGGGTATCGTTGCCGTGACGGTCAACTACCGGCTAGGCGTATTTGGTTTCATAGCGCATCCTGAGCTGACAAAAGAGTCACCGCACCATGCCTCCGGCAATTATGGTCTGATGGATCAGGCTGCGGCGCTGGCCTGGGTGCATAAGAATATCAGGGCCTTTGGCGGCGATCCTTCGAGGGTGACGATTGGTGGGGAATCGGCGGGGTCTTTTTCTGTGAGCGCGCAGATGGCTTCGCCGCTGGCGAGGGGGCTTATTGCCGGTGCAATTGGGGAGAGCGGGTCATTGCTGGGCAGCGTCACGAAATCGCTGGCCGAGGGAGAGGAGATGGGCGTAGCGTTCGCGCGAAGCTGTGGCGTTTCGACACTGGCTGAACTGCGGGCTCTGCCGGCGGAGAAGGTGCAGGATGTGGCTAAGGGGTATAGCAATTATCGTTTCCCAGTCGTGGTGGATGGCTATTTCTTTCCGAAGGCTCCTGTCGATATTTATCTGGCGGGAGAGCAGGCGCATGTACCTTTGCTAGTGGGTTGGAATTTCGAAGAAGGCAACTATGAATCTATCACGGGCAATGATGCGCCTACGAAAGAGAACTATGAGAAAGGCGTCCGGCGGATGTTCGGCGCGGCAGCGGATAGCGTGTTGGGGCTTTATGCCGTGGCGAGCGACTCGGATGTGCAGGAGGTAGGGACAGATCTGGCGAGTGATCATTTTATTGCGTATAGTACCTGGCGCTGGTCGGATATCCAGGCGAGGACGGGAGGCAAGCCGGTGTACCGGTATTTGTTTGGTGGGCTGAGGCCGGTGGTAAAGCCGGCACGGGGGCCGTCGCATTCGGCGGAGATCGAATATGCGCTTGGGAATTTGGCTCTAAATACAGTTTATGCGTGGACGGCTACTGATTATGGAATATCCTCGACCATGCAGGGATATTTTGTCAATTTTATCAAGTCCGGCGACCCGAATGGGAAGGGAATTAATATGGGAAACCTGGCGCAATGGCCCGCGGTAAGGCCTGGGGCGCCGGCGACGGTAATGCATATCGGTGTGCCGACGGGGGCCAAGGTTGAGCAGCACCGGGACCGGTATCTGTTCTGGCAGGGGAGGGGAGGATTTTAAGGGGAGGGGAGGATTTTAATTAAAACAATCATATGCGAATACTCTTGATCCTCACAGCGGTGTTACCTCTCTTCTCTATCGCGCAGCCCTATCAAAAGCTGCACGATAAGGCGATCGTCGTAGACACGCACAACGACGTGCTCAGCTCGGCGACCATGCACGGGCTAAATTTTGAGACCGACCTGAAGGGGAAGACGCATTCCGATCTGGCGCGGTTCAGGAAGGGTGGGGTCGACGTACAGGTGTTCTCTATTTTTTGTGACGATACCTATGGGGTGGGCAGCGCCTTTCGGCGGGCCAACCAGGAGATCGATTCGCTGTACGCTATTGCCGGAAGGAATCCTGACAAGATGCAGATCGTAACGACGCCGCAGGGGTTGGAGCAGGCGGTGAAACACCACAAGCTGGCGGCTATGATGGGCGTGGAAGGGGGGCATATGATCGAGGACAATATAGACTACCTGGATAGTCTTTACAGAAGGGGTGTCCGGTATATGACGCTGACCTGGAATAACAGCACTTCATGGGCTACCTCGGCTGCGGATGAGACGAACAGGACCTTTACGGTGACGCCCTATGGCCTGACGGATAAGGGGAAGGCGATCGTGCGGCATATGAATGATATCGGAATGCTGGTCGACCTTTCGCATGTAGGCGAGCGCACCTTTTGGGACGCCATTCATACGACGACTAAGCCGGTGCTGGTCTCCCACAGTAGCGTATATGCGTTATGTCCTGTCCCGCGCAACCTGAAGGACGACCAGATCAGGGCCGTCGGACAGAATAATGGAGTGATCATGGTCAATTTTTACTCGGGTTTTCTCGACAGCACTTATGGAAGGAAGATGCAGGCCTTTTTGACAAGGCATAAGCCTGAGCTGGATTCGATGGCGGCGGCCAAGGCCCCCAACTATGCCGTCAATGAGTTCCTGTCCAAAAGATACCCGGAAGATGCCGACTCGCTAAGGGCGCCGCTGTCGCTGCTGATCGACCATATAGACTATATCGTAAAGCTCGTAGGGCCAGACCATGTCGGCCTGGGCTCGGATTTTGATGGGATAGAATCGCCGCCCAGGGGCCTGGATGACGTGACGACCTATCCATTGATCACAAAAGAGCTGATGAAGCGTGGTTATAGCGATACCGACGTCATCAAGATCCTGGGCGGGAACTTTATTCGGGTATATAAGGCCAATGCCATAAATTTACGACCATTATGACCTCGAAACCGGTATTATTCTGCATCGCCGCCTGCGCTATTCTGTCGTCCTGCCAGCAAATGGAGACCAGTGATAATAGTACACCTACTGACAGCCTGGTGAATACCAGCGTCTACCCCGTGCAGGCAATGCAGGTGGTGGCGCCCGTCGGCCTTAAACTATCCTATACCGGAAAGACGACCACGGACAGCTCGTTCTTTTACCAGGTAACGTCTACCTATAAGGGGGAGGCCTTCGGGTTTAACCTGAGTGTCCCGCGGAAGGAAACGGGAATCGCCTATCTTTCCAGCAAAGGCAAGTCCAGCGACGACCTGCTCCATTTTATGCAGGGATTGTATGGGCAGCGCGTTGACTCGGCGAGTCATATGGGCGAGTATATTGGCGCCAGCTTCTCTTCGCTGGGTGCGCTGATGGCAACGACAGACACAGTGGGAAGGTCTGCGGCTGACAGCACAAAGCCACTAAAGCCCGCGAGCCTGGGTACGCAGAACAAACTGATCTTCAGAAACGCCGCCGGCGAGCAGGCGGAGATATATCTTGATATCGACGAGAAAGAGCATTGGATCGGTCTTATGGAAAAGGACTCGGCCAATCGGGCGCCGCTGATCAGGTGCCTATCGCAGAAATAGAAGTATGAATCTTACCATTACAACTACGCATCATCCGGCATCCGACCTTAGTTACTTACTGCATAAACACCCGGCCAGGGTACAGCAGGTTGAGATCACGGCTGGAATCGCGCATATTTTTTACACGGAGGTAACAGAGGAACGGTGCACTATATCCTTATTGCTGGATATAGATCCCGTCGGATTGGTTCGCCGCGGCGGTGCGGGCGGCAATGACTTCGCGCTGGACCAGTACGTGAATGACAGGCCTTATGTGGCCAGCTCCTTTATGAGCGCGGCTATCATTGCAGCCTTTTCGACGGCGCTCAACGGCCGATGTAAGGACAAGCCAGAGCTGGTGAATATGGCCATGCCTCTGGTTGCGGAGATCGCCGTGCTACCCGTCCGGGGCGGGGAGGCCTTGCTGCGTCAGCTGTGGGAGCCTCTTGGCTATCAGGTGGAGGCTGAACAGCATGCTATCGATGAGGCGTTTGCCGAGTGGGGCATGAGCCGCTACTTTACGGTCAGACTGAGCAATACCGTTACCGTTCAACAGCTGCTGTCCCATCTCTACATACTTATACCTGTATGCGACAACGACAAACACTACTGGGTGGGGGAACATGAAGTGGAAAAACTGCTGGAGAAAGGTAAGGACTGGCTGCCGGGGCATCCGGCGCGCGAGCTCATCACCAGGCGATATCTGAAGAATCAGGGACAGCTGGCGAATAGAGCTTTGCTGGTGTTGATGGAAGAGGACGAGGTTTTAGACGAGCCTGCTTCGGACGGTGCGGAAGTTCGCGTCGAAGCCGTCCACCGCGCCCATGACCTGCGTCTGCTGGCGGTGCGGGACGAGCTGCTGCGGGTGCAGGCGAATAGTGTGGCCGACCTGGGATGCGGAGAAGGCAAGCTGTTGCGTCTGCTGCTGGAGCAAAAACAATTCTCCCGGATACTGGGTATGGACGTCAGCTACCGCAGTCTCGAAATTGCAAAGGACCGGCTGAAGGTCGAACGGATGAGGCCCAGTCAGCAGCAACGGCTGCAGCTGATACAGGGCTCGCTTACCTATCGTGACCGGAGGATCGAAGGTTTTGACGCGGCCGCACTGGTGGAAGTGATCGAGCATCTGGATGAGTCGCGGCTGGCGGCGCTGGAACTGACCGTGTTTCTATATGCGCGGCCGGGGACCGTGGTGGTCACCACTCCGAATGCGGAATACAATCGATTATTTGAGAACTTCGAAGAAGGGAAGATGCGGCATAGTGATCATCGCTGGGAATGGACGCGGGCTCAGTTGGCAGCATGGGGAGACAGGGTCGCGGCGGCTCATGGGTATGAGGTCGTATATAAGCCTGTTGGCGAAGAGCATGAGGAGCTGGGGGCATTGAGTCAAATGGCCGTTTTTACAAGAATCTGATATGGAAGAAAAGAACAGAACACTCGCTATACCGGAGCTATCGCTGGTCGTGCTTATCGGGGCATCGAGCTCGGGGAAGTCGACGTTTGCGCGCAAGCACTTCAAGCCGACGGAGATCGTCTCATCCGATCAATGCCGGGCGATGGTCAGCGATGATGAGAACAGCATGGGGGCAACGAACGATGCCTTTGATCTGGCGAGGTATATTGTGGGTAAGCGGCTCAGGAATGGGCTGCTGACGGTGATCGATGCTACCAATGTCCAGGCTGCGGCGAGGAAGGACTGGGTGCGGATCGCGCGCGAGCATCATGTGCTGCCGGTGGCGATAGTGGTCAATATGCCGGAGAAAGTTTGTGAGCAGCGGCATCAGTCGCGGCCGGACCGCGATTTTGGCAATCATGTTATTCCAATGCAGATAAGCCAGCTGAAGAGAAGTTTGAGGCAGCTGAAGCTGGAGGGTTTCCGTCATGTCTTCGAGCTGAGGGGGCAGGCGGAGGTAGACGCGGTGACCGGGATCAGCAGAACACCGTTATACAATAACAAGAAACATGAGCATGGGCCTTTTGATATCATCGGCGATATTCATGGTTGTTACGAAGAGCTGGTGGCGTTGTTGGGCAGGTTGGGATATGAGCTTTCCGGGGGGACGTGGATGCACCCTTTGGGACGCAAGCCGGTATTCCTCGGAGACCTTGTAGACCGGGGTCCCGACTCGCCGGGTGTATTGCGACTGGTGATGGATATGGTAAAGAATGAGCGGGCGTGGTGCGTCCCCGGCAACCATGACGTCAAGCTGCTGAAATGGTTAAATGGAAAGAATGTACAGCTGAAGCATGGGCTGGAGCAGACTGTGGTGCAATTGGCGGCGGAGACATCTGAATTTAGGGAGGAGGTGAAGGAATTTATTGACGGGCTGGTGAGCCACTATGTCTTCGATGGCGGTGGGCTTGTTGTGGCGCATGCGGGGCTGCGGGAGGAAATGCAGGGGCGAGGCTCGGGTGCGGTTCGTGAGTTCTGTCTCTATGGGGAGACTACGGGTGAGATCGACGAGTTCGGGTTGCCTGTAAGGTATCCCTGGGCGTCGGAGTACAGGGGACGGGCGACGGTAGTCTATGGGCATACGCCGGTGCCTTATGCGCAGTGGTTGAATCGGACTATCGATATTGACACCGGGTGTGTGTTTGGGGGAAGTCTTACGGCGCTGCGGTATCCGGAGAAGGAGTTGGTGTCGGTTGAGGCGGCGAGGGTTTATTGTGAACCGGCGAGGCCGCTGGTGGGGGGTGACGCGGGCTCGGGAGGTGGGGGTGGTGGACCCGTCGGGACTGTGGGCGGAGGACTGAGTTTGCAGCAGGCTGACGACAATGTGTTGGACATTGAAGGTGTGTTGGGAAGGAATATCATAACGACTACGCACGGGAATAATATTACTATTAAGGAGGAGAACGCGATAGCGGCGCTGGAGGTGATGAGCCGGTTTGCTGTCAATCCCAAATGGCTGATCTATCTTCCGCCGACGATGAGTCCGTCGGAGACCAGTGGGCTCGAAGACTACCTGGAATATCCGAAGGAGGCTTTCGACTATTTCCGCGGTGTTGGCGTGGGGAAGGTCGTTTGCGAGGAAAAGCATATGGGCTCGCGGGCGGTGGCAATTGTCTGCAGGGATGAGACAGTTGTGCGGCGGGTGTTTGGAATTGAGAAAGAAGGTGTCGGTGTCATCTATACGCGGACGGGTCGGCCGTTCTTTTCGGATAAGGCGATAGAGCAGGCGTTTTTGCTGCGGCTGAATGGGGCGCTGGAAGGTAGCGGTTTCTACGGGAAGTTCAACACCGACTGGGTATGTCTGGATGCGGAGCTGATGCCGTGGAGCGCGAAGGCCCGGCTGTTGCTGGAGACGCAGTATGGTGCGGTTGGTGCGGCGGGCCGGCATGCGCTGGCCAAGGTGATGGAGACGTTGCGTGCGGGGATGGTTAATAATCCGGATGTCGCGCCTTTGATGGAGAAATATGGGGCGCGACGGGACGCGGTGGACCGTTTTGGCGAGGCTTACCGGCGGTATTGCTGGCCGGTGAATAGTCTTGACGACTATAAGCTGGCACCTTTCCATGTGCTGGCGACGGAGGGCAGGGCCTGGATGGACAAGGACAACGAATGGCATATGGAGACGCTTGCGGACGTCTGCAGGGCCGACAGTGGGATACTGATGGCCACGCCCTATCTGGTGGTCGACCTCAATGACGAGGTCGGTTTGCAGGAGGCTACGGATTGGTGGCTGTCGCTGACGGCGGCAGGGGGAGAGGGGATGGTGGTGAAGTCGCACGATTTCTTTTTTAAGAACAAGCGGGGGCTGGTGCAGCCTGCTATTAAGATAAGGGGGAGGGAATACCTGCGTATTATCTATGGCCCCGAGTATACGATGCCGGAGCACCTGGCGCGGCTGAAGGGTCGGGGGCTGTCAGGCAAAAGGGGGCTGGCTTTGCGGGAGTTTGCGTTGGGGATGGAGGGGCTGGAGCGGTTTGTGGAGCGCGAGCCACTGCGAAGGGTACACGAATGTGTGTTTGGGGTGCTGGCGCTCGAGAGTGAGCCGCTGGATCCAAGGTTGTGAGGGTTGGGGCGGGCCGTGGTGGGGGTGAGGGCGGTTGCCCCAGGTGGAGGTTGAGAGGATGGGGGGACACCGGTGGAGGGATGAGGGAGGTTACCCCAGTTGGAGGTTGAGAGGATTGGGTTGGCCGGGTTTGGGGTTGGGGGTGTTATTTCCGGATATCTACCTCGAAGTTGACGCCGGCTGGGGGCGGGGTGTGGTGGCGGTCATACCATCCGCGGGTGTGGTGGTGATACTGGTGGTAGTAATTGGTTTCATAACAGCTGGTCAGGGAGAAGGCGACGACGCCTATGAAGAGGACCATGCTGACTATATTAACGATGTTTCTGGGCTTGCGTTTCATACAACAGGTTTGTATATAGGATTGGAAAAATCCTGCCACTGATAAATACGACAGAATTGCGCTTTTAACGCGGAATTCAACTGAAAATTGTAGATTTTTTTCCATGTTGGATGACGTGGCCCTGTTAAAATAAAGCTAATGAAAAGAAGATCGTGGATCAAGAATACCGGGGGCGCTGCGCTGAGGGACAAGGTGGTGTACAATGATGTAACCTATATCTGCAATGGGGCGGTAAGCGGAGCGTGGTGGGAGGGCAACCGGCGGCAGACTGCACCGGGATATGGGGTGATCGATTTTTATGCCGATGGCGGGTTTGAGGAGAGGCATGTGGTTTATTGAGCCCGGCGGCCGGAATGGTGGGTGAAATGGCCCAGGCCCCGCCAAAAACAGGAAACCCGATAGGGGTTAGCTATCGGGCCTTTAATAGTTTGTACAATTGGACCAGAGCAACGGTGAACTAAACTAAGAGATTAGGGGTTCCCTAGTAAAAAATTTACCGCACTAAAAGTATTTGATTCTTAGGAACTAAAAAATAGACCCTGGGGTTTGTTTTGGGTTTTTTGGGACGGGGAAGACCGCGAATATTCCGCGGTTCTGCTGCTGGGGGGATTGAGGGATGGGGGCTGGGTTTAGGGTGAACGGGGGCAGATGAATGGAGGAGCTGGGAGTTGGGTGAGCGGGGGAGTTGGAGTCAGGGAGGAAAATGAGTATTTTGGAAAGGCTATGGAAAAAAAATACTTCTTTCTTCGACTGAACCCGGTCAGAGCGGATTTTACACAGACTATGACCGAAGCTGAGCGGACTATCATGCATCAACACGCCGCGTACTGGCGGGCGTTTATGGAGCAAGGGAAGATCGTGGTCTTTGGACCTGTTTTTGACCCGGGCGGGGCGTTTGGGATGGGGGTGGCCCGGGTCGACGACGAAGATGAGTTGAAGAAATTTATTGCCGGGGATCCCGCCCTGACTTTGAGTACGATCGACTATTTTCCGATGCGTGCGGTATTGCCGGAGTAAATCCGCTGCAGGGCGGCTGATCTGTCCTCCATCAGCTGCCCTCCGAATTGTTCTTCAATTTCGTTCAGGTGTTGAAGTAAGGCCTTTTGCAGCGGCGTTGGTATGTTCCCAAAAAAAGTATCGGCTATCTGCTGCGCCAGCCGCTGGGCCTGGCGCAGGGTTGTTTTTCCCTCCTTTGTAATGCCGAGCAGACGCGCCCTTCTGTCTGATGGATCGACTGTTTCGGTCAGCAGGCGAGCACGGATCATCCGGTTGAGGATGTCGATGCCCGTGGTGGGTTCGAACAAAAGATTGTAGCTGATGATGTCTGTCTTTCGGGTCGATTTGCGGCTTTCGATGGCGTGCAGGAAAAAATACCATTCCGGTTCGATGTCCAGGTGCTCCTTCAGCGCCATCTTGAGGTAAGTGCGCTGCAGCGAGGCGATACGCCCCAGCATACGGGAGAGGTGGAAACTACCATCAGCGGACGGCGTCGCCGTGACGCGTGACGAATCTTTGGTGGATGACATGGTGTAAAAATACATCGAATCCGATGTATTTTATCTATCTTCGTGATCTAAATTTTCCGAAACAATGAAAAATTATCTCGTACTCTTCCGTGAACCCGATGGAAGGACACAGACACATAGCGAAGCCGATATCAGCCGTCACCGTCAGAATTGGAAAGTGTGGTTCGAAAAATGGGGGGCGAAGGGCCATCTCGCAGGCGGCGGCGGGCTCACGCTGGACGGCCGGCTGATCAAAGAAGGACGCGCAAGCGACGGGATACACCGCGTGGGCACGGAGATCGTTGGGGGATTTTTGTTATTGAAGGCGGAGAGTTTGGACGAGGCTGTGGGGATTGCGGAGACCTGCCCGATCTATGAATTTGACGGATATGCGGAAGTGCGGGAGATGCAGGGATAAGGGTTGTAAATATCGGACTACGGCGTGATAATTTATCTCAATGAATAGATCAGCTCTGTTGGTCTATTGCTTATAGCTGTTTGGACAATTAGTTTTTCAGGGCAGACGAATAGAAGATTTACCTGGGATTTTATTACAGGATGGTGATCGAGAGTAAAGGCAGTATTGTCTATGAAATGTACACCCGTTGAATCAAAAGCGTCACTATAGATTAGATGCGTAGTTGAAGGGCCTTTTGATTGCTGGCATTGTGTTTGAAGGCTAAATGATTTAATTGGGAAGCTATCGGTTATACTTCGATTTGATTGAAGATCAATAGCTGTATCCAATCGCCATGTCTTTGTTGTAAATATTAGTGATGATACATCATCGCTAACATCTTTGCCCAGAAAATCATAGTTGTCATAGTTGTATAGGTGTGTGCCGATCAAAAACGGCATTGATGGAGATGAGTAAAGAATCTGCTTCCCATTGTCGTCCCAAGCCCAAATCGTGAGATAATAGAGATTGCCTTTGGTCAGGGGATCTGCGTGAAGGGAATCGAGGACCTGTCCGTTCTTAACTAGCCTTCCATCATCGTAATTAACCGCTAGGCTTCCATTGCTGATAATCCCGGTATTTAAGCCAGAATTCCATGTCCATACAATATCGCCGGTATTTTCAATGCTTTGCTTATTCACTTTGATGTTTAGAAGTCTGGTTGAGATACTAATTGCAATAAGTTTACTGTTTAAAGCGGGCAGAATGAATAGCGGTTTTTCATTGTGGATGTCGATATTCTCCAGTAGATCACATATGTCGCTGCTGTGATTGATCGTATTTATCGGGTCGATGGTGTATGTTGATCCGTTGATCGTATACTTATATTTATTGATGGTTGCCAATTGCGTATTAGGGAATACGGGCGTATTGCGAATATTTGTTACAAGGTTGAGGAGATCATCAGGATAAGGGATCGAACAACCACTATCTATTGATGTTCTAGTACAGCCGCATATGATGAAACACGTCAAAAATAAGGGGAAGCAGACCTTCAACACTGTTGTTATGTTGCCCAGACGTTTAGAATCCATAAATAGCATTTAGCCTTAGTTTGGTTAAGAAATATCTATTGGTTACATATTCCTGATTTGCTCTTCCGAAGTAGTTAAAGAGATATGTTATACCTTGTAATTTTATTTGTGTGCCGCTCACATCACCCGCTAATAAAAACTTGGAGCTAACTCTATAGCTAAGTCCGCCTTTTAGACCATAGCATAATTTTCCGGCCGCATTGTATTTTTCGTCAATTGCCGAATTGCCTGAAGTGATCAGTGATTGCAAATAGTAGTCAAGTTCCAGCCCCAAAAAATAATTTATTTTGTATTTCATTACATTGCTAAAGTGGTAGCAAAAATTCATCTGCGGTAATGCCCGGATATTGAATTCGGTTTCTGTTGTGCCCTTTTCTCCTGGTAATGTGACGTAATTGGACAGGATTTTATATTTCATGGGAAGAGCCGAGGCATTTATTTCGACTGATATACATTTATTGAATAATTTGAAATATCGAATTACTCCCGCATTGACTCCAAATGAGCTATGATTTACAAGTATATTTCCTGCCAAAAACGAAAAATAGGGGGTAAGGACTATACCTATTGTTGGGAATGGAGAATATATTTTGTCTTTCAGATCAATCCTGTAAGTATTATTACCATCTACTAAGGATTTATTCAGCTCACCCAATGGAATGATAATGCTTTCATCATTGTACCCTTCGCAGCGCAGTTTTAATTTTATGTTGTTGGGATTTTCATTGTAGTTGACGATTATCTGATATATTCCCTTTTCAGGTACCACTGGATTGACCTGATAGGATGCTTCGGTTGCGCCAGGTCTATAAGGTGTGCTTATCATTACATTCCCGATATACTCGGAAGGCCCGATAAATTTGATAGTGTATACTTTGGGTGGGTGTGATATCTTGGCTAAGGATATATCAAAGTAATTGATAGTCAAATCTTCAATTACAGCATCTACGATACGGCCCTTATACGAGGGATGGGAAATGGAAATGCTTACGTGATGTCCTACCAATCCTTTCCCGTTGGGTATCCGAAGAACAAAATTCCCTATGGTATCCGATTTTAAAGAAAATGCCGAATCATACTGAGCAATCTGGATCTCAATTCTGGCGCCAGGTAGCTCCATGCGCGTTGCGCTGTCCCTTAATTTTCCGCGCATTATCAGGTTGGGGTCGTTTTTTCTTGCCAGTGGGATAATTAAATAGGCCTTTGTGATTACGATCTCTTCTACTGGAAAGGAATACATATAATTTGTAGCTTCAATCCGGTAGGATAGGGTTTTTCCAAAAGGAAGATCACGTAAGTGGACACTTCCGTCCAGAAAAAAATGCTCGGGTCCATTGCCGTAGTTGTTGCCAAGGATAACTAACTTGACGTCTTCATTGTTAATGGTTTGGCCGGACGTGAAATCCACTATTCTGAATTCGAAATTGGTTTTCTGTTGAGAGAGCCCCTTAACAGCAAGCAGAAGCAAGAAAAGGCAATTGATTAATTTCATTTTTGCAAATAGATTATTACGTCTTTTTGATTAACACCGGCCCTTGTCCCCGACGTCGAAACTGTTCCGGTTGTCGCTGTCACCCGTACCTCATCACCAATCCCCCCTGATGGTCCCTTGATAGTAAAATGCCCGTTATTGTCGGTGGTACTACAGTAGCCAGGATAGCAGACTTGAACGTTTTCAACTCCGACGCGATTTTGCAGCGAAAAGTAAACGTATCCCTCCATTACCGGAGTATCTATTGATTTGGCAGAATATACCTTTGTACCAATTGGACCAGGTGAAATTTTCTTCCTTTCGATCAGGTTAAATTCTGTGGGGAAGTCTTTAAGGCTGACGTCAATTTGCGTATCTATATTTTTCTCCGGCGATTCGAAATTCAGGTGTAATTTTTTCAGCCCGGAATCTGCTACAAATCGGAGAGTAACTATTCCACTAGGGTCAGATGAGGTTGATTTACCAATATTCGCTGCAATTACCAATACCCCTTTCAAAGGGTACCCGTTTTGATATACATTAAATTGTTTTGTTATTTCCTTGGGTTGAGAAACGATTACTTCGGGGGTAGGGTGAACCAGATCGGTCAGTTTTTTTGGCTTATCAAAAAAAGCGCAGGATGCAAGCAAGGCAACCGCAATGATAAAAATCACAACCATTGCCCAAATAAGTACTTTTGCAGGTTGGTGGAAGAAGCTGGCAGAATTATTCGAAGATTTCGAAAGCAAAAATAATATGGTCATCAGGACTAACACCAGCATAGTGCCCCATATTCCCACTTCAAAGCTTAAGTTGTATGATTTTACCAATGCGATAAGAGCCACAATGCCCGAAAGGCCAAGTGCGTATTTCACAAATGGTACTGCCTTGGTGGCTTTGGTGATTGCGTTTAAAAACCCCAGCATGTCATCCTTTTAAAGGTTTAAAAGGTAATTCATGGCGGGGAGAAGGGCAACCGTGAAAACACCCTTTTTTTCATTTTTTCCTCCGAACCGCAATGATATACCCATATTGTCAAGCACTTTTTTGCGTCTGACAAGAGACAAGGGTGAACATATCGGTCATTTATTACTTTACTTTTCGAGATTTATCTGCAATACTAGTTGTAAGAAAGGAAATATTCGACATCGGTATAGGCGTGATACTACTGTCTGCCTCATTATAGAGAAATACAAAATCTGCTGTATAATGTATTATATATTTGACGTTATTGGTCGTTATAGTTGAATCTTTATTGTCATGATTTTTTAAATGTATCTCAGATATTGTATTGTTTTTAGCATTGTTGATACCAATCAGACCGTATTTAAATTCGACTTTTAAATAGCCGAATAAAAAGCAAATAAGAAGCGATATTTTGACTAACTCAAAATTCTCAATCCAACGAATATTTCTAAATATTACTCCCACACAAAAGATTCCGGCTAGCAAAACCCATTTGAGGTCCCAATTTAGGGTATAGGTCATTGTGCAATTGTAATAATTGTTTGTGAAGACTAAAATCGATATTAATAACCCTATTGCAGCAAATGCAATAGAAATTCGAGTCTTACAAAGTGACGCCAACTTGGTTTTAAATATAATAAAGAAAACTACAGGAATAGAGTATAAGAGCAAGCCCCTTAAAACATCAAAAATATACACTAAGAGGTTTGATACGCTAATCAAATTATAGATATTTACATGGTAATGTTCTCCAAAAAGCATTATTCGGAATGCTCCTATCGCAAAGAACAATACGGTAGCAAATGGCACGTAATCTTTCAATTTATCCATGATTTCGGCCGGTTTTAACTCAGGTCAAGTGGTTTTAATGTCATCCAATTAAAGAAGTGAAAGATAATTCATGACCGGAAAAGCAATGACCGTGAAAACACCTTTTTTTCATTTTTCCTCTAAAAAAGCAATAATATGTCCGTCCGGATCGGCCACATAAAACTCGATGCCATAGGGCATTTCTCTCAGGGGTTGAATCATCGGAACGTAGCCACCGTTAAGCAGGTCGTAAAATTGTTGGATCTCCGCGATCGAGAACGTAATATCGACGTGTTCGTTGCTTCTCTTATATTCCCTTTCTGCGGCACGGGGTGGAGCTTGCTTCAGGTGAATGGAATAGCCGTCGCGTGCGATCCCGGCATAGAACTCCTCGTAGCGGAATTGCACACTAAAGCCCAGCGTAGTGGTATAGAACGCGATGGACCGGTCGAGATCGGAAACGAGCAGCAGCGGGCTCATGCCTTGCAATGCGAGCTGCGGTGAGGCGTTCGTTGACGCCGGCCGCGGCAAAGCCGTGGTTGTCGCCGGCGATAACTCCGGAGCGGTCACTGCAGGGGAGGTCACCGGCACGGCGAGCCCTCTTCTCATCTCTATCAGGTGTTTGACAAAGCCCGCTTTCTCGTAGGCGGCGATCGCGGGGTGGTTGTCGTAGTAGACGTCCAGGCGCAACTCGTTGATATTTTGGCTAATGGCCCAGTTTTTGAGGGCGTCGATGATGAGCCGGTTGACGCCTTTGCCGCGGTGTTCGGGGACGACGTACATAAAGCCGAGATATGCGTGATGGGTATGTTTGAGATAGAGTCGGCCCTTTTCAATTCGGGCATAGCCTGAGCCGATGAGGACGCCGTCCAGCTCAGCCACCACGAGCCGGATCTCCGGGGCGGTCAGCATATAGCGAATATCATAATAGTTGACCGAGCCTTCGCGGATAGTCGGGTCGAAAGGGCGCTCGGCTATAATGACGCCCTGCTCGAAACGGAGCAGCGTCTCAAGGTCTGCGTTAGTTGCCGGTCTTACGATGGTCTGGGACATAGTATAAAGGTAGGATTCTCTCCTGGTCCGGTCAACCGAGGGTAGGGTAAAATGAAATACCTTTGCGCATTATGGTGGATCGATATAATGACCGGCTGCGCCAGGTGCTGCTGCTCGCCGCGATACTGGGTTTGGCGCTGCTGCTCTTCAAGGAGCTATGGGCCTTCTTTCCGGGATTCCTGGGGGCTGTAACCTGGTACATCCTGTGCCGGCGCATGTATAATTATCTTACGGAGAAGAAAGGGTGGAACAGGGGTGCGGCGGCATCGCTATTCTTGCTGGGATTCGTGGTCTGCGCCGGGCTACCTGTTTACTTTGCGATCCGGCTGATGACTACCAAGCTGAACACGGTCTTTTCGGATACCCATGAGATCATGCAGGTATTGCGTACCTTCTCCGATCAAATAAAAAGCTGGACAGGGGAAGAACTGCTCACTGACGAGAACATCAAACGGATGCAGAAGACCATTACCGGATTTATTCCCACTTTGCTCAACAGCACGGCGTTAATAGTGGGCAACCTGATCATGCTGCTTTTCCTCTCCTTTTTTATGTTCACGGGAGGGCAGAAAATGGAGAGGGGTCTGAAAACCTGGATTCCGCTGCGCGACGACAACATCGGCATACTGGCGAAGGAGACTCAAAATTTGGTCAAGGCCAACGCCATCGGGATACCGCTGATCTCTATGATACAGGGATTAGCCGCGATGCTGGGATACGTGCTTTTTGGCGTAAAGGACTATCTTCTTTGGGGTTTCCTGACCGGGCTTTTCGCTTTCTTCCCGGTGGTGGGCACGATGGCGATCTGGATACCGGTAGTCGTCTATCTTTCCTCGTCCGGCCATGTTGGCCCGGCGATCGGGCTGGGCATCTATAGCCTTATCGTGACGGGAAATATCGACACCGTGGCGCGGATCACGCTTTTGAAAGGCCTCGGTGATGTGCACCCGCTGATCACGGTTCTTGGCGTTATCGTAGGGCTCAAGTTGTTTGGATTCTGGGGATTTATCTTCGGTCCTCTGCTGGTAAGCTATTTTCTCCTGCTATATAAGATATACTGCTCAGAGTACGGCTCTTTACATGGTGAGTCCGGGGGCCGGGGCGGAGCTCGCTGATCCGCGGCCGGTGGCTTGCAGCTTGTTATAGCATGTGTAGGATGCCATCAATATCGCCAGGACTACCAGCGGAAACCAGGTCTGCCCGTCGGAGACACCATCGACTACGCCGTGCGATATAGCGGCGAACAGGAAATCAAACGTGAAACCGGCATAGGCCCAGTCTTTTACGCGGCGGGGCAGTCGAGGCAGGATGAGGATGATCGCTCCGATGACTTTAAAGAAGGTAAACCATACCCGGAAATAGTCGGGATAGCCCAGGTGGCTGATGCCCTGTCTGGCGATCTCGGTATTAAAGGTCAGTGCAGGCAGGAGGCCTTCAAAGAGCACGATGAGGATCGTGCTGGTCCAGAAGATGATCTTTGTACTTTTCATGATGGTTAATTTTATAGATGATCAATTTTTTATATAGTTCAGCATCCACCTGATGCCATATTTGTCGGTGAGCTCCCCGTAGATGCCACCCCAAAACGATTGGTGAGGGGGCATTGTGACCAGGCCACCGGCGGAAAGTCTGTCAAAACATTTGTTGAGCTCTTCGTTGCTGCTGCAGTGCAGGCAAAGGGCGATCGAGTTGCCCGGCTTGAGCCTGGCGCCCAACATGTCCGAGGCCATAACGATCGTAATCCCATCTTTTGTCAGGGTCCCGTGCAGGATATTGGCGCCTGCTTCGGAGGGCATCTGTGCGCCCATGGGGGATTCGGCGATCTTTTGCATATTAAGCTCACCGCCCAGGCATTGCTGATAGAAGGTCAGCGCTTCCCGGCACTGGCCGCCGAATTGGAGGTAAGCAATTAGTTGTGTCATCTTCATCAGTTGTGATTAGCGGTTTTTTGGGGGTCGAGGCGGACCATACAGCGGACATCGTTTTCGCTGAGGTACATTTCTACGCCGGCGCCCTGTTGGTCGATCCGTGGGTCGGCGGTCAATTCTCTGAAGGCCCTGCCAAAGACCGAGGTATCGGTCATAAAATCATGGAGCATGATGCTGATGTAATCGCCTTTTTTTACGACGAAGGTTTCACCGCCGAGTTTTTCCGTCTCCCCGGGGTAGGCCTCTTCGACGCATGCTTTATAGATCATGCCGCCCTTGCTATCCATCCAGGAGAGCCCGAAGAACTTCCGGCCGTCTTTGGGCGGCACCAGGGAATGCAGTTTCTGGTAGGCGGCAGCGACTCCGTCGGGGAAGGAGGCGGCCGGGATGCAGAGGAGCTTGATGTCGCGATCCAATTTGTAGTACTCCATGGTTGGTTGATTTTATTATCCCAAAGCTACTTCGCATTCCCGGGATGAGCGGGGCGGTAATCCGTCAATGTAAGGGGTTGTTTACGACATGAATTGGGGTTATCTTTATGAATCTAAAAGCTCGCACTATGAAGAATATAGCCATCCTTGTCCCTGAGACCGCTGTAGTTGAGGCGGTAGCAGATCCCCGTTATCTTTTCACGGCCGTCAACGAATTTTTAAAGAGCGGTGACCGCGAACCCCTTTTCAATGTACAGCTGGTAGGTTTGACGCCGGAAGTAAAAGTGACGGATGGGATATTCTCCATCCATGTCGACGCAGTGTTGAGGACGGCGAGGAAGCCCGACCTTATCATCGTCCCCGCCGTTAGTGGTAATATGGAGCAAGCGGTCAGGCTGAACAAGGATTTTCTGCCCTGGATCGTCAAGCACTACAAAGAAGGTACAGAGGTGGCAAGCCTTTGTCTCGGCGCATTCATCCTCGCGGGTTCGGGACTGCTCGACGGCAAACCCTGCTCGACGCACTGGCTCTTCGCCAACCAGTTCAGGAGCATGTATCCCGAAGTCGAGCTCTGCGATGACAAGATCGTCACTGAACATAACGGACTTTACACCAGCGGGGGCGCCAACTCCTACTGGAACCTGCTGCTTTACCTCACCGAAAAATATGCCGGACGGGAAATGGCGATCCTGGCATCCAAATTCTTTGTGCTGGACATCGACCGTAACAGTCAGTCACCGTTCAGCATCTTCAAAGGACAGAAAGTCCACAATGACCCGGACATCGTAAAAGTGCAGGAATTCATCGAGTCCAACTACCAGGACAAGATCACTGTTGACGAGCTCTGCGAGAAGTTCGGGATCGCACGCCGGACATTCGAACGAAGATTCAAGAAAGCCACCAACAACACCGTCCTCGAGTACTGGCAGCGTGTCAAGATCGAAGCCGCCAAACGACAGCTCGAGCTGAGCCGTAAGACCATTGGTGAGGTTATGTATGAGGTGGGATATAATGATACAAAAGCCTTTCGCGACATATTTAAAAAAGTTACCTCGATGTCTCCTGTGGATTACAGGAATAAATATAATAAGGAGGCGTTTAACTAGGTGGGTTATTGATTAGCAAAAGCGTAGGTTTTCTGTTGGGGCAAAAGCGTAAGTTACTGTTGGGGCAAATTCATAACTTTGCACGCTAAAATCAACTTAACAGCAATTTGTTGCCTCCCTCCACCCTGCATGACGAAAAGGTTCTCTTACAGCAAATAGCTCATGGGGATGAGGCTGCTTTTTCCACACTATTCTACATTTATTACGGGAGTCTCCACCCTTTTATTATGAAGCTGACCCGGTCGGCGGAGGATACGGAGGAGGTCATACAGGAGACCTTTTTGCGTCTCTGGCTGAATCGGGACAAACTGCTGGAGGTCGAGACTCCCCAGGCCTGGATCCATACGGTCGCCGTCAACGAGTGTTACAAGTATTTAAAGAAACGAAGCAGCCGCAAGGACGGACTTGCCGGACTCCGGTCTGCCTCTGCCGAGCAGGAGCAGGATGGGGAGGAGACGCTGCACGCCGTTCAGCTAAAGGAGGTGCGACAGCTGGTAACAGAGGCGGTCGGCCGTCTGCCACAGCGCCGCCGGCGTATCTTCCAGATGAGCCGGGATGAGGGAATGACGATACCCCAGATCGCGGCCGAGCTTCGGATATCTCCCAATACCGTCAAAAATACACTGGTTACTTCCCTCCGGATAATACGAGACTATCTTGCCGCCAAGGGACATGGGTTGTAGACCGGTTGCCCAGGTGCCTGGGTTGTAGATTGGTTGCCCCGGGTGCATGGGTTGTAGACTGGTTGCCCAAGTACATGGGTTGTAGACTGGTTGCCCTAGTGCAGAGATTGCGGGCCCGCCGAGCGGCTGGTTGAAAAAAAATATTTTTCCCTCCGATAGTCCCGATCGCCGCCTCTGTGTTCTTATAATATAGGAGAAACTCTATGCAATCTCAACACATCCTTTATCTGCTGGAGCAGCATCTGGCAGGACAATTGACTGGAGCTCAGCAGAATGAGCTGGATCAAATAATGCAGAATCCTGAATATGAGGATGTTGTAAAGGCTTGTCTATTGCAGCTGCTCGGAAATGCGGACGAAGAGACGCAGCCCGGCGGAGGCGAGATGCTCCAGCGGATACTTTCGGTCGATAAGACTGCCGGCGAGCCGGTGACATCCCAGGGAGGGCTGCTATTCTTTTGGCGCCGACCTATCGTAAGACGTTTTGCGGTGGCTGCGGCATTGCTGGTGACAGTGGCCGGGGCCTGGTTTTTCCTACACAAATCGAAGGCAAGTGAGGCTGTGGCTACGGTCGCCCGAAAAGCTGCGGCTATCAAACCGGGGTCTAACCGAGCTGTTCTTACCCTGGCGAACGGGCAGCAGATCGTACTGGACGACGCGCATAACGGGGTCCTCGGTCAGCAGGGCAAGACCCGGGTCATCAAGCTGGACAGTGGCCGTCTTGCTTATGCTAACGCAAGCGGTAGCACTAGTGAGGGTGGAGAAGCAGCGGGGAGGATCATGTACAACACCATCGCCACTCCCCGCGGAGGTCAGTACCAGATCACACTGCCGGACCACTCCAGGGTCTGGCTGAATGCGGAAAGCTCGCTGCGCTTCCCGACCGCGTTCACGGAAAAACAACGTACGGTCGAACTGACAGGGGAAGCATACTTCGAGGTCGCCCCGAACAAAGAGCAGCCCTTTCTTGTCAAGGCGGGCACAACAGAAACGCGAGTGCTTGGTACTCAATTCAATATAATGGCATATGGGGACGAAGGTCCGGTCAAAACAACTCTTCTGGAAGGCTCTGTGCAGATGGGGCTGGGCCAGGCCAATACGCTGCTGACGCCAGGCCAGCAGGGGCAGTACGATCCTGAAAAAGGGAAGATGGCGACCCGGACGGTCAATACCCGGCAGGTCACGGCCTGGAAGGACGGGTACTATTTTTTCGACCGCACGCCTGTGCAGAGCATTATGCGACAGATCTCCCGGTGGTATGATGTGCAGATCGTTTACCAGGGACAGGCTCCTCATGACGAGATTGTAGGGAAGATACCCCGGACGGCCGACGTATCGGAGGTGCTCCATATTATGGAACTAATCGGAATACGGTTCAGGATCGAGGGGCGGACGATCACGGTGTTGACGTAGGATTACTGCCGGCCGGGATTTGGGATCACCGCGGGTAGGACTTGGACCTGGAATTTAGGATCACCCGGGTATGACTTGGGCCTGGGACGCTCCAGGGTTCGACCCGGGATCTCGCAGGTGCAGGATTTAGGATTGCTTAGCCATAGATTGCTTAAACATATAAAAACCATTGCGATATGAAAACTTAACCACCTAACTCACACCCTCATAAAAAAGCCGGAAGCGCTTCCAACACTTCCGGCGAATGACCTGGCCTCAACCAGGGAGAGGGTCCCGAAAAAAGCGTCAGTTTCAAGTAACGTCTATTTCACGGTTCAAAAACCCAATCTTAACAAAGTTATGAATTCTCCGATCTTCTGCTCCCCATTATATAATGGGCGGCAGACGCCTGCCACAAAACGCGGGTTGTTTGCTAAAACGTTTTTGATTATGAGGTTGACCACCTTTCTATTATTAGCCTCGGCCCTGCAGATATCCGCCACGGGGCTTTCCCAGAAAATATCCATTTCGGGAAAGAATTTATCCCTGGAAAAGGTATTTGCGACCATCGAGAAACAGAGCAGCTACTCTTTTCTCTACAAATACAATGATCTCCGGGACAGCCGGCCGGTAGACCTGAACATGAAGAATGCGGACATCCGGGATATTCTCGATGCCTGCCTGAGGGAACAGCATCTGGCTTATACCATCGAAAAGAATATTATCGCCATTCGCGCGGTGACCGCGGGGAAGAAGGCGCCGATCGCCGAGGTCGCGGCCGAGCAGCCGCCTGCGGTCGTTACCGGCGTTATCAAGAACGAAAAGGGCGAGCCCCTTGCCGGTGTCACGATCCTGGTTAAAGGTACGCAGCGCCAGGCGTTGACCAACGAAAAGGGTGAATTCAGGATTCAGGCCGAAGACAATGAAACACTGGTCTTCACCTATGTCGGATATGCCACCAAAGAGGTAAAGGTCGCGACGGGACAGCCGATGGAAGTGAGCCTCGCGCTCGCACAGGCTACCCTGAATGATGTCGTCATAACTGCTCTGGGTATTCGCAGGAGCGAAAAATCCCTGACCTATGCCGCACAGCAGGTCAAAGGCGAAGACCTGACGACCGTCAAGACCGACAACCTGATGAACACCCTCAACGGCAAGGTTGCGGGACTCACGATCAGCCCCAGCGCCTCGGGCGTGGGCGGGTCTGCAAAAGTGATCCTCCGTGGCAGCCGCAGCGCCAACGGGAATAACCAGCCCCTGTACGTTATCGACGGTATTCCCATCTCCAATGGAGCCAACGGCAACGCTCAGCCAGGCGGTACCTTTGGCGGCACGCCCGATGGCGGCGACGGTATCTCCAATCTGAACCCCGAGGATATCGCCAGCATCTCTGTACTGGAAGGCGCCAGCGCCGCAGCCCTTTATGGCAGCCAGGCGCAGAACGGCGTCATCCTGATCACCACCAAGAAGGGTAGGGTAGGCATGACGCAGATCAACTTTACTTCTTCCGCGTTTGCAGAGAGTATTGCCTACAAGCCGAAATTCCAGAACTCTTATGGCCGGACGACGTCCACGGCGACGGACAGCTGGGGCGCTCCCATCACCGGCAGCCAGGACAATCTGAATGATTTCTTCAGGACCGGAACCAATTTCACCAACGCCATCAACGTCAGCGGCGGCGGTCCCAATGCACAGACCTATTTCTCCTATGCCAATACGCTGGCGAATGGCATCCAGCCGAATAACAAGATGCAGCGTCATAACTTCACGCTGAGAGAGACGGCCAAACTGCTGCACGACAAACTTACCGTCGATGGTAACGTCAGCTATATCACACAAAAGATCAACAACAGCCCGGCTCTGGGTATCTACCAGAATGCGCTGACCGGTCTTTATCTTTTCCCGAGAGGGCTGGACATCCAACCTTATAAGAGCCATTATCTGAATGCGGACAGCACCGGCTTTGCCCGGCAGAACTGGCCCTTCCAGGATGGTCTTTATCAGCAGAATCCCTGGTGGGTCCTGAACCAGCAGCCCAGTGTCGCCAACCGCAACCGCATCCTTTTCCAGGGAAGCCTGCGTTATGAGATCGCTTCCTGGCTGAACGTACAGGTTCGCGGCAACGTTGACCATATCGCCGACGACTACGAATCCGACCTGTATTCCGGCACCAACGGTCTCTATAACAGCAACGGCCATGGTCGTATGGTGCTCAACAGCCAGACCACCGAACAGAAATATGGCGATGCCATCCTCAACTTCAATATACCCAGCCACTCCGCTGTAAAGATCAATGGTCTGGTGGGTACGAGCATCACCGACTACAAGACGAAGGGTATCAACCTGGCAGGCGACCTGTCTACGCCCGATTTCTTCACTGCCGGGAATATCATCGCCGCCCTGCCTGGTCTGACCACGGTGACGACGAGCCCTGCAACGCAGAACATTCCGGTAAACGGGATCAACAGCGTGTTCCCCGTTCACAACCAGATACAGTCTGTCTTCGGCAACGTGGATGTCTCCTATAACGACTGGGCTTACCTGACCGTCACGGGCAGAAACGACTGGTCTTCCAACCTTTCGTTCACGCCCAACGAGTCGTTCTTCTATCCTTCCGTCGGTCTGTCGCTGATCCTCTCGCAGCTGCTGCATATGCCGTCCTTTATCGACTATGGAAAGATCCGTGGTACCTATGCAGAGGTGGGCAATACCGTCCCGGCTTATCTGACCCAGGTACAGAACACTCAGAACTCTTCCGGTCAGCTGGTCTTCAATACGGCCAATGCCTTCCGGACGCTGAAGCCTGAAAAGACCAAGTCGCTCGAACTGGGTACAGAATGGCGCATGTTCAACAATCGCCTCAACTTCAGCTTCACTTATTATAAGACCAATACCCGCAACCAGTACTTCCCGATACAGCCTGTCACGGCATCCCTGTTCTCTACGGGCTATGTCAACGCCGGGAATATCCAGAATACGGGTGTTGAGGTGACCCTTGGATACGCGGTAATCCGCGACAGGGACTTTACCTGGAACACTTCGATCAATGCGGCGCTCAACAGGAACAAGATCATCGACGTGGACAGCCGCGACAGTATCAACTCCTTCCAGCTGACGCAGAGCGGAAATAACGCCTATGAGTCACATATCACCAAGGGCGGACAGTTCGGCGATATCTACGGTTATACACTGCAGAAAGACGCGCAGGGACGGATCCTGTTCGGCGGCAGCGGTACTTCTGCCGATCCTTATGTGCCGAAGAGCAATGGCAAGTTCAACCTCATCGGCAATCCAGCCCCCAGGTATCAGCTGGGATGGCGTAACGATCTTACCTATAAGAAGTGGACCCTTGGTCTGCTGATAGACGGCAAGTTCGGCGGACAGGTACTTTCCCTGACCCAGGCTATCCTGGATCAATACGGCGTGTCGAAGGAAACGGGTGATGCGAGGAATACCGGAGGCGTGAAAGTCAACGGCGTGGATGGTACCGGCAAGGCGGTCACCACGGTAGATGCAAAGACCTGGTACGAGGCTATCGGCGGCCGTAACGGTATCTCGGGACAGTACATTTACAGCGCTACGGTTGTCCGTCTGCGTGAAGCGTCTGTCGGCTATACGCTGCCCATTCCGCAGGGTTTCTTCAAATCCATCAAGGTATCTGCGGTTGGCCGTAACCTGATGTATTTCTCGAAGAAGGCGCCGTTCGATCCTGAGCTGACCCTGTCGACGGGCAATGGCCTGTCGGGTGTGGATGTGTTCAATCAGCCGGCTTCGCGGAATTTTGGTTTGTCTGTTAACGCAATTTTCTAAAACGATCCAGAAATTATCATGAAAAAATATATTTCCATTCGTACTATGGGATTGCTTGCCGCAGCGGCGATTGCCGGCAGCAGCTGTACGAAGAATTTTGAATCTTATAATACAAATCCGACATCGCTGACCAGCAGCCAGTCGCTGGCTATCATTTCATCCGCCTATGGTCCTTTGGCGCAGGAGATCTATCATAACTACCAGGTGGCTCAGAATCTGAGCGCTGATGGTTTTGCAGGCTACCTGATGTCTCCCACGCCCTTCAAGGCCTCGTACGACCTCAACTACGGTCTGGTCGACGGGTGGGACCGGAATGGTTTTGTCGATCAGTACAACTATATCATGGCCCCTGTCTCCAAGATCGCGGCGGCGGGTGCGCGTACGGTAAAGCCTGAGCTGTGGGCGGTTGCGCTGGCGCTGCAGGTGGATGCGATGAACCGGGTCACTGACCGATTCGGCCCCATTCCTTACAGCAAGGCGGGAACTTCGCTGACTGCCATTCCTTATGACAGCCAGAAGGATATTTACAATCTGTTCTTCAGCCAGCTGGATACTGCGGCGGCGAATCTGAACGCTTATATCTCCACGCATCCGAACGACACGTCCTCCCTCGGCGCCAATGACCTGGTCTACCAGGGGCATATGGACAAATGGCTGAAGTTCGTCAACTCGCTGCGCCTCCGCCTGGCGATGCGTATCGTCAAGGCTGATGCCGCTACCGCTCAGGCTCAGGCAGAGAAGGCCATGAGCGCCACCGGTGGTCTGATGTCCACTCCCGCTGACGATGCAAAGTTCCAGCAGTCGGGTGGTCGTAATAATGACATTTGGATCGTTGCCTTTCAGTACCAGGGCGACTGCCGTCTCAATGCGGCCATCGCTACCTATATGAACGGATTCAATGATCCACGTCTGCCTAAGTATGCTTCACCTGCGACCGATCCTGCTGTTGTGTCTGCGCTGGGCCCGGGCAAATACGTGGGTATCCGTATCGGCATCAGCATCGCTGCCAAGGCTGACTATGTCAACTATGCAGGGCCCAATACTGATCAGACCTTTACGCAGACCGCTCCGCAGACGCTGATGACGGCTGCAGAAAGCTGGTTCCTGAAGGCCGAAGCTGCAGTACGCGGATGGAATGGCGCCGGCGATGCGAAGACCGACTATGAGACCGGTATCACCACTTCCTTCCAGCAGTGGGGTGTAGCTGCAGGCAGCTATCTTTCCGACAACACGAGCATGCAGACTCCCTATGTAGACCCGAAGAATACAGTGAATAATGACACTGCGCTGTCGAAGATCACCATCCAGTGGGATCCCAATGCCGCCAATGAGACTAAGCTGGAAAGGATCATCACCCAGAAATGGATCGCGATGTTCCCTGACGGACAGGAGGCATGGGCCGACTATCGCCGTACCGGTTACCCGAAGCTGTTCCCGGTGGTCAACAATACCAGCGGTGGAACGATCAGCACGGACGTGCAGATCCGTCGTCTGGCTTATCCCCAGAGCGAGTATACCTCGAATGGCGCGGCTGTTCAGAGTGCGGTGCAGAGCCTGCTCAATGGGCCCGATAATGGCGGGACGAGGCTTTGGTGGGATGTGAACAAGGGGAATTTCTAAGAGCAAGGGGTAAGGTTTAATTATAAGGGGCGGGCCGTCATGGTCCGCTCTTTTTTTTGCAGGGGGCTTTTTTTGTGCGGCAGCTGGGTTTTTTCCCGGGGCGTTCGTATGGATGAAATATGAAATACGACTTCAGCCGGCTTGACGCTTATAACTTCGAACATCTCGTTCAGGCGCTGACAAGAAATATCATCGGATATGGGGCTTTGAGCTTTGGGGCTGGCCCTGATGGCGGAAGAGAAGCCAGCTTTCGGGGGAAGGCCCCGTTTCCAAGCGTGGCCGAACAGTGGGATGGTTACTGGGTAGTCCAGGCGAAGTTCAGATACATTGTTACCACAGAGGACGAGAAGGATTTCGAGTGGATAAGACACAAACTCGCCGTTGAGCTGGACAGATATGTTTCCGGGGTTGACAAAACGGAGAGGCCGGATAATTACCTTTTATTTACCAATATAACGCTTACCGCCTCAGCCGGAAACGGTGGGAGAGACAGGGCCAGTCGCCTGGAAGATGAATACGCCCAAAAATACGGCATCCAAAATATCCGGATCATTGGAGCGGACGACATTCGTGAACTGCTGGACAACAACCGGGATGTAGCGATTGCATATGCGCCTTTCGTATTGCCGGGCGACGTGCTGATGGGATTGCTCGACCTGCTGGAGGTCAAGGGCAGGAGAAGGGCGAGAATAGCAGAGCTGGTCAACCGATTTCTCGAAGTAGAGTTCCTGGAGAACCTACAGGCTAAGCTGGATCACGCGGGCAAGCTGACGAGTGACAGAATCAATCTGGAAAAGGTCTTCATAGACATGTTTGCCACGGAGGAAGGGAAGAAGAACCTGGAGGGCAAACCCCGTTTCATAAGCGCGATAATGGCCGAGGGAAACCAGCCGCATCAGTCAGGGAGGGAATGGGCTGGAAGGTATGTCGTTGTGGCAGGGCCCGGGTATGGAAAGTCTACGCTAACACAGTTCCTGGCGCAGGTCTATAGGGCCTTCTTTCTGAAAAATGCGGATTCCTATCCCGTTGCTGCAGAGGTGGACGCCTTCCTATCCTCAATAGACCCGGCGATCCCTGAGCGGCCAAAGTGGGTGAGACTTCCGTTTCGCATCACCATCAAGGAATACGCAGCCTGGATGGTCGAGGCAGGCACCCAACCGGGAAATAGTTCTGTTATCAGCTATTGTCGTTCGCTTATCAACAGGCTGAGTCTGTCGGGGGATATTTCGCTGGAGGAAGTGGAGTCCCTTATCCAAAACCTCCCCTGTCTTTTTGTATTTGATGGCCTGGATGAAGTACCGTCGTCCTCAAATAGAAAAGAAGTGTTGAAAGAGATCTACCGGTTTACCGATGTCTTTTTGAGGCGGTCGGGTAATCATCATCTCGTCATTGCGACGACACGGCCGCAGGGATATACGAAGGAGTTCGACAGCACCCGGTATCAACACCTGTATATCCAGGATCTTTCGGAGAGGGACTGTCGCGCCTACATTGAAAAGCTGATGGTCAATCTTATCGAGGATTCCATGGAACGTCCGGCAAAACTGCAGATACTTTACAACGCCCTGAAGAACCCCGATATGGTCAGATTGATGCAGTCGCCATTGCAGGTCGCTATCATGGCCATCCTGGTCAGGAGTGGGGGAGAGCTGGCCCATAACAGATACGATCTGTTCACCGATTACTACGACATCATCTACCGGCGCGAAAAGCAGAAGGGCATCTATCCTATCCTTGCCGAGAACCCGGACTATGTTCGCCACATTCACTACGAGCTGGGTCTCCATCTGCAGACAGTCTCGGAAAAGAGCTCGAATGCGGCTGCGTTAATTTCTATCGACGAGTTCGGCCGGCTCATCAAGAATTATCTCCGGCGTCTCGAGCTGGAGGCTTCGGATATACAGCGGGTGTATAATGAGATACTGGAGGCGGCGACCCAGCGGCTGGTATTTATTACGGAGAACGAGGACAGCAAGATCGGTTTTGCGATCCGGAGCCTGCAGGAGTACTTCGCGGCCAATGGATATATGCACAACGTCAGGGACGAGCAGATCGTTGACCGCATCGCGAATATCAGCGAGAGTGCCTATTGGGGAAATGTCCTGTTGTTCTCTATCGGATATATTTCGAAGTTCAAGAGCTATCTTGTCGGCAGCATCGAATCGCTGTGCTATGAGCTCAATGGCAGCAGTGACGAGCAGGATCACCAGCGGGCCGGGGCTATTGTAAGGCTTGGTTCGTGGCTGGCGCTGGATATCCTGGTCGAAGGAATATTCAGGGGCAACCCGGGTGTCGAAAACAAGTTCTTCCAATTGTTGAAAGCCCTCTTTGACCTGCCCTACGTCGAGGCGCACGAATCTCTAAGGAATTTGCCCGACCGGCTAAAGCAGCGGTTATTGTACACTGTATTGGAAAAGGAGGTAGAGAAGGATCCCGGCAATGAGACGGCCTGGCGGGTCTTTGCCCATCTCTGTAAACATGAGGTGGAAATTGACAGGCTATTAAAAAGATTCCTGCCGGAAGATGCCGGGCTGCGTTGCCGGATACTCTCCGTTGTTATACGGATGGAGATCATTGAGGAGACGATCGTACCTTATCTGCTGCATTTCATCGTCAACGGCCAAAAGGCGCAGCTTTTACAACTATTCCTATATAACTTCAGTCTTTTTGTAGAATGCGCCATTCGCTATGGAAGCCGCCCCGTCGCGAGGCCAATACTCCTGGAGATGCTGTTCCTTATCGCGCTGCGACCCGACTACCAGCACATCCAGCTGCGTCAGGCGTTCGCGAAGATGCGGGTCGGCTGTAGCCGGGATGTAGAGCTCATACGTGCGATATACAGGGGCCGCCCAATCGCTTTTGGCGGCGGATATGCCATGGTCATCAGGAAGCTATCCCCTTTGCCAGGCGCCGTCTTTGCGAACCTGCTGACGGCTGCGCGGCGTGAGGGAATTGAACTGGTCAACAGTATCGCGGCATTCATGAAGAAGCCCGACCTGGACGGATATCTCCGCTGGAGAACCTGTATGGAAGTGCAGGAGCAGGAATTCAGGTCGGGGGTCGCCTCGATCCTCAAAGGCTTCAGCTCATTCTTTTCTTATGTCCTTGCTACGCAGGCCACACCCACGAATGAGCAACTGCTAAAGGCGATGGCGGACCTCCGGCTGACAAGCGAAGTGACGGAAAAGCTGTCGTTCCAGGAAAAGCTGGCATTTGCGAACTATGGTCGAAGCAGAATGTATGGGGTCGACAGCGTCCTTGTGTTGGATCAATTCCTGACGGCCTATCAAAAGGCAGCTGAGTCATGCGACGATCTTCTCGATGAATTCTTTGTCATGCTTGGTTTTTGCTATGTGCGGGCTGAGTCCTTTACGGCTGAGGCTGTCCGTAGCAATCCGCGGGTTCGGGAGATGCTGGTCCGGGCCTGCGGGCGAGCCATCGAAAAACAGCGTCAACTGTCCGAGCCGATGCTGAACTGCCTTTTATTTACACTCGATACAGAGACGCTTGTAGATATCTATTCCCGTGGCCCCCTTTATCAGCGATATCATTTCAGGAAAGGGGACAGTCCTGTCGGTGATCGTAGCATTGTCGAATCGTGTTTTGAGAATGCGATCGACCTTGTAAGGGCGCAGATACGCTATAAAATGGATCCGGCCTACAAGACATTGTTTCAGGCGACTACCCGTCTTGCCTATTATATGCATGGACTACGGCCCGGGTCGGTGCCTTACCGCGAGATGCTGGAATACCGGTCGGCTTGCGGGGAAGAATGGTATAAGATCGGTCTGCTTTTGATGGACGAGAGATTTGGCGAGGTGCACTATCGGGAGATGCAGCGGGTCATTCTCCTGGATAAACCTGCAGGTCTGATGAAGGACATTGCGGCCTGTGTGCTGGTCGCGGCAGAGCATAGTGTACAGAATGAATTTGTGGAAAAGACCATTGTTCTGTTGTATCCTCATCTGTATAAGAATTACGGGGAGACAGACGCGAAGATCGTGGAATTTCTGCGGATCTATTCCGGCAAAAAGACCGCCCGATCGATGCCTTCTATGTTAAATAATATTTATCCTCATCCGGTGGCTCCGGATCCATCGGCCGTTCATCCATCTCCAGCAGTGAATTCTCGATCGTCCGACACATAGTATCAAGCGCTAAATCATTGGGCGCCGTGCCGAAAGGGTCTTCGAGCTCGTCCGCGATGGCCTCGAGCGCGACGTAGGTATAGGCGATAAAGACGACCACGATAGGCGTCATCCAGCCCAGGCTTTCGACGAGGCCGAAGGGCAGCATGAAACAATAGACATAGACGGTCCTGTGCAGCAGTACGCTGTAGGAGTAGGGAAGGGGAGTGCCGGCGATGCGTTCGCAGCCGCCGATGGTATCCGACAGCTGGTTGAGGAGCTGGTCAAAGGACTGTTGACGGATGGAATCAATATTACCGCTTTGTTTGACGCACTGTACCCAGTAGCCGAGGGTCTTTAATAGAAAGACCGGCTTCCAGCGGGCGCCCTTTACACGGCCGGCCAGGCCTGGAGGCAGAAGGCGGTCGAGGTCAGCGTCGGCGTCGGTCTGACGCAGCTGGTGTTTGAGCGCATAAGCAAGGGCGATGAGACAGTTGACAAAGGGAGTCGGCTGGCTGGGCTGGTCGACGAGGGTGTGGGCCTGGCGGGTCAATGACCGGCTGGTATTGAGTAGGCTGCCCCAGAGCCGGCGTGCTTCCCAGAACCGCTCGTAGCTGGCGCTGTTGCGGAAACCAAGAAAGAGGGCCAGCGCTATACCGAACAGGGTAAAGGGCGCGGGGTTCATGTGGATGTTCCATTTGGAAAGGGTGTCCTCGAAGTAGACGACGCCGATGGAGACGATCAGCAAGAGGAGCAGACGCGGTAAGAGGCGCGGCAGCACAGAGCCCCGCCAGATGAATAGCATCATGAACCAGTGTTCCTTTTTCCGGATGATCATGGGGGTAAAGATCGCAAATATTTTGAAGATGGTGGGCCGGAGGATCGATTGTGCAGACCCGCGGGTCCCTGGCTGGGAGTGGCGTAACGCGCGGCCTATGCGGGCCGCAGCTAATATTATCTCCTCATTAGCGGGAAGCCCTGGTGATGAATCGTAGCGTCAAAGCCATTTTGGTATTGCACGAATAGTAAATGAAGCCACTGGTCTATGGCGCGCTGGCGAGCTATCAGTTCTCGGTCTTTAACCGGCAGGGGCAGCTGGTCTTTACGTCGAAGGATGTCAATCGTGGCTGGGATGGTCGTGTTAACGGCAATAAACCAACGACTAACGTATTTGTGTGGTTTTACAGCTATCAGCTGAAGGGGGGGCCGCCCAAGGCAGAGAAGGGGACTGTTGTGCTTATCGAATGATTTCCTATTTTTATCCAATGAGACTCCCCCTGTTCACCCTTGTCCTGCTACTTTGCTGTACCCTTGCGGCTTTCCCCCAGGTGACGGCGAGTTTTACCACGGTGAGCAGCACCTGCACCAATTCGCCAATTTCGATACATAATACTTCGACGAACGCGACTACCTATTTCTGGAGCTTTTGTGCGGCGGACTTCAATTCGACACCGGAGGCCGTGAACCTGGGGAATCCGGGTAACGTGTTTGCGAGCCAGCCGGTATTCTGCAGTTTTGCGCAGGACGCCAACGGCAATTTTTATGGTCTGGTCACTGAATATGATCCGGGGCGGGTCGTGCGACTTGATTTTGGCAACTCGTTGCTGAATACGCCGACAGCCGTCGACCTTGGCAATTTTGGGAACGCGATCCCCAACCAGTGCGAAGGGCTGCAGCTGCTGAAAGTGAACAATAAATGGGTAGCCATCATCGTGGGAGGTGCTGGCAATGAGCCCAATTCCGATCCTCGTGTAGTAAAGCTGGACTTTGGGAGCAGCCTGGCCAGTACGCCTACGGCTACCAACTGGGGAAATGTCGGGGGGCTTGGCTTGCCGCACGATCTTTTCGTAGCGCAGGATGGAGGCAACTACTACGGGTTTGCCATCAATGTGACCGACAATACCCTGACCCGTATCAATTTTGGTGCGGACTTCAGTGGTGTGCCGACGGGTATCAATATGGGAAACTTAGGTGGTATGAACTATCCTGCCGGATTATCCTTTGTCAATTTCAATTCGAGCTGGTATTGTTTCATCGCTGATATGAACACTAACTCGCTGACGAGGCTTTCCTTTGGCAACTCTCTGCAGAATACGCCGTCGGGTATAAATATCGGCAACCCGGGCGGGCTGCTCGATAAGCCCCGTGATGCGAGCTTTTTTGTGACCTGTGATGGTGTTTATGGTTTTGTCACCAACTACGGCGATAATCACGTGGTAAAGCTGAATTTTGGCTCGGACCTCACGTCGACCAGCCCCGGCGCCACTGACCTTGGGAATATAGGAAATCTCAACTTCCCTCATTCAATCTCCGACTTTTTCAGGGCGGGCAATGATATTTATGCCTTTATTCCTAACGCGACGGGCAATACGCTGACGCGGATACGGTTTGCGGGCTGTTCCGACATTCCTGGTTCCACTGCGAAGGATAATCTTAGTGTCAGCTATCCGAATCCGGGTACCTACAATATCAATCTGCTGGTGGATCTTGGATTGCCGACCCAGACGTCGTATTGCCAGCAGATCGTGGTCAAGCCTCAGCCTGCAGGGCAGTTCGAAGGCGACACCGTCTGTTATGGCAGTTACCCTTTCCTGTTCTTTAAAGGGACGGGGACACCGCCTTTCAGCGTCAATTTTACAGACGGGAACGGCCAATACAGCGACAATGTGCCCGCGACCCAGGGCACGGTGCTCCTGCCTTACCAGCTGCCGTTGACGGGTTCCACCTCATGGACCTTGTTTAAGGTGTCGGATGCAAGCGGATGTTCGTCTTCGATCAGTCCGAGTGCGGTGGGCGCCACTACGACGCTTATGATCGACCCGTTGCCACAGGGAGGCATTAGTGGTCTGGCGACAGTTTGCGGAGACGATACAACCGTGGTGACCTTTCAGCCTGACGGCGGATCGCTGCCCTATGAAGTACAGCTCTCCAACGGGGCTACGGTGTCGACTTTTCCCGGCGTTGATGGCGCCGTTAGTCTGACAGTGCCTCTTCTTCCGGGACCTACAAGCTTTTCCCTGATGAAGCTAACGGATAAGTTTGGCTGCTCCCGAAGCTCGGGGTTTGATCAGGCGTCCGTCACGGTGACGCCGCTGCCGGCGCCGGCTGTGGTCTTCAAGTCGCTGGCCCCGGTCTGTATAAGCAATGATCCTGTGGTGATAACTGCCGCATCGGAGACGACTGGCATCTTAGGGAATGGTGTATATAGCGGGCCTGGCATAGATGCTGATGGCAATTTTTCGTCTGCGCGGGCGGGAGTAGGCGCACATACGATCAAATATACTTATACGGCCAGCGATGGCTGTGCTGATGTCGACAGCGGCCTCGTCGTCGTCAATCCGCTGCCCGTGATCACGGGGCCTTCGCGGATAACGGCTTGCGGCGGTATTCCGGTGCAGCTGACCATCAGCGGAGGGAAGACCTATGAGTGGTCGCCTGCCGAGGGGGTAGATCATCCCGATGCTGGTAACCCGATCATTACCGTGGATACGACTACGACCTTTTTTGTGAAGGCGACGGACTCCAATGGCTGTGTGGCGAGGGATACGATCACGATAAAGGCTGCGATCAGCGCTGCTACCGCCTTTGTGCTGCCTAATGCCTTTACGCCGAATGGGGATGGGCGGAACGATTGTTTTGGTATTCAGCGGTGGGGGGATGTGGTTGTGGAGCAATTTAGCGTTTATAACCGGTGGGGTGGGTGTGTGTTTACCACGGGCAATCCTTCTGACTGCTGGGATGGCAGCTATCGCGGGCAGCCGATGCCTGCGGATACTTATGTGTATGTTATCCGGGCGCGGACGGCCTGTGGGGAGATTACCCGAAAGGGGACATTGGTTTTAGTGAGGTGAAACTGATAACATCTCTTTTACTGCCGCCTCGATCTGCTGGTCTTCGCCTGACAGGACGCGGCTATATTCGTTCGGCACGCGGATGTCGGGCTCGAGCTGGTGGTTCTCTGTGGGATGGTCCTCCCCTGCGCCATAGCTGGCGACCATGGGGATCCCGAAGACGATACGGTTGTTGATCTGGGTTTCCCACCAGACGGCCGTGCCGGTGCCGGCGACGGGCATGCCGATCAGCTTGCCGATCTTCAACTCTTTATAGGCATAGGGGAACATAAAAGCGTCAGAGTAGTTGCCTTCGCTCATCACCACGCAGCTGGGTTTGGTCCATTTGTTCAGGGACTCGCCGCCCCTGGTGGTATGGTTCTGCGGGTGGAGGGTGAAATACAGCTTGCCGCCGAGGAAGGTGACCAGGTCATCGTGGAGCCAGCCCCCGCCGTTAAAACGGGTGTCGACGATCAGCGCTGCCTTGTCAATGTTCTTTCCGAGCACTTTATCGAACGTAACGCGGAAACTGGGGTCGTCCATGCTGCGTACGTGCACATAGCCGACCTTGCCGCCCGAGAGGCTGTCCACCATATGCTCCATCATGCGCGTCCAGCGGTTGTACATCAGCGTGGAGGTTTCTACCTGCGGCCTGATCGGCTTGACGTTCTCCTCATAGCTGGCGCCACCGCCATGAAAGCTGATCAGCGTCAGCTGTCCCGCCTTGTGGTTGAGCAGCGAGGCCCAGTCGGCGCCGGCGCTGACGGGCTGGCCGTCTATTTTATCGATCGTCATGCCCGGCGTCATATGCGTCCCGTCGATGTCGAAGGGGCCACCTGTTATCACCTCTTTGACCAGCAGGCCGTCGCCTCTTTTCGAAAGATCATATAAGAGCCCGAGTGCCGCGGTCTCGTCGCCGTTGGGGAAGTCGGGGCGGTAACGGCCACCCGTATGGGAGGCATTCAGCTCGCCCAGGAATTCGCTGAGCAGGACCTGGAAGTCATAGTAGTTGTTGATATGGGGCAGGAATTGCCGGTAGAGGGTATGATAGTAGTCGAAGTCCACGCCCTGGAGATGGGGATCAAAGAGTTTTTTCTTTACCTGGCGCCAGGCGTGGTCGAAGATATAGGACCGTTCGCCCGCGGCGTTGAGCTCCATCTCCGTATTGATGTGCAGCGGCGCTATCTTTCCGTCTTCTGTCGTCACGCGGTACATATTCCCGCCTGCCAGCACGAAAAGGTATTTGCCGTCACGCGTTATCTCGAGCTGGCCGCCCATGGCATCCAGTTTCGCGAGCTGCCGGGTCTCGTGTGTACGGGGGGTGGCTATCCAGAGGTCAAATCCTTTTTCATACCTGGCCAGGTAGTAGAGCTTTTCTCCGTCTTTGGAAAGTTGCGCACCGTTGATAATCGTAGAGGTCGAGGTCAGGCGCTGCGTGCGGTCCTCCAAATTACGAAGGTTGATGACGGGTGGCTCCGTCGTTTTTTTGGATGCCGAATCTTTCTTCTCCATCTCGAGGCGGAGCTCGAAGTCCTCTTTGCTCAGCTGGCTGCGGTCCCAGGCCTTAGGGTCAAAGAACATGGCGTATACATCGGTCTGGCTGCCGCGGCTGAGGTTCTTCATGCCTTGTCTGTTGTTGAGCCAGTACATCATTTTGCCGTCGAGGCCCCACTGCGGACGCTCGTCGTCGAAGCCGCTCCATGTCAGATTGGTTCGTTTGCCGGAGCCGTCGTCCTTTATCAACACTACTTCGTGGTTATTCCAGCCACCGCCTTCGCCGGACTGGGCGAGCAGGTATTTGCTATCGGGGGACCAGGCGTAGTACTGGTCGCCGTCGGCATATGAATAATTAACGCCCTCGGGGATCAGGACTGTGCTGTTGTGTGTAGTCAGATCGTAGGATTTGAGGATATTTCTTTCTTCGAGGTAGGCGATCTTCTTTCCGTCGGGAGAGTAGACGCCGCCGAATTCCTCTTTCCCGGTCGCAAGGATGGGCGTGGTAGTCAGCTGCGTAGACGCGTAAAAATAGAGCTCGTCTTTAACGGCAATTCTTACCTGCTGAATATCCCAGGAGTCGTTGGCTTCCACCGAGTACAGCAGGCTGCGACCGTCGGGGCTGAAGTTCAGCATCCGTTCCTGGTACGGCGTATTGGTGATGCGGCGGGTAGTGGCGCCGTCGGCGGAGGTGACGAAGATATCGCCGCGATAAATAAAGGCTACCTGTTTGCCGTCAGGGGAGACGGCCATCTCCGATACATCGCCCTTTACCGGGATGATTGTCGTCTCGTCGCCGGAAAAGTCGGCGTCGAGGGTGATGGATAATTTTTGCGGCTGGCCGCCTTCTGTCAGCGTGTAGAGGTCGCCGGCATAGGTGAAGACCAGCAGGCCGTCGTTGCTGCGGGAAAGCTGGCGGACGGGGTTCTTGTCCAGATGGGTCAGCTGCTGGGGCTGGGCGGTGTTGTCGAGCGAGCTGCGGAAGAGGTTCTGGTTGCCGGCGCGTTCGCTCAGATAATAGAACGTCCCACCCTTGCCCCATACCGGCTCGCGGTCCTCGCCCTGGAAATCGGAGACCTTTGTATACTCGTGCGCGGAAGTGTTGTAGACCCAGATATCCCGCGTGACGGCGGATGTATGGTGCTTGCGCCAGGGATCTTCATAGCCCTTGCGGTCCTGGTAGATGAGCCTGTCGCCTTTATCATTGTAGTGCGCGAATTCCATCCCCGCGCTGTTGAGCAGGATGCTTGCTCCGCCTTTTACCGGCACGTCGTAGAGCTTCATGAAATTGGCGTCCGAGGGGAATCGGGCGGAGGTATAAATATCGTGCCGGTCGGTGCCGAAGGCGATCGACTGGTCGTCGGGGCTAAAATCATAAGGGATATCCTTAGCTGAGTTGGTGGTGAGACGGGTTGCTTCGCTACCGCCTGCGGACATCACGTAGACGTCGAAATTGCCGTAGCGGTCCGAGGCAAAGGCGATCTTTTTGCCGTCATGGCTCCAGACGGGGTAGCCGTTGTAGGCGTTGTTCAGCGTGAGCGCGATGGCGGCACCGCCCGTGGAAGACACTTTGAAGAGGTGACCCTTGTAGCCGAAGGCGATCCATTTACCGTCGGGGGAGACAGCCGGTTGCTGGATCCACCGGGGCTGGGACTGGGAGAATGTGGTAAGGGTTGCTGCCAGCAGGCAGAGGGTCAGGAGATTTCTCATGTCGTGATGGTTTTGGCAGGTCTAATGTATGGAAAAAAGGGTTACTCCGCTTTTTGTGAGTTGTGGACGGTCTTGAACCAATTTGAACTGTGCTTGAATTGCGACTATTCATCGGCTTTTCGAATTTGCGGAAAAGCTAAATGAATATGAAAAGACTATTTTTTGTTTTGGGCTTGTTGCCTTTTATGGCAGTGGACGCGCAGCCGAAGGGAGAGGCGATGACGCCGCAGGGGAAGGGGATGGCGCAGAAGGCTGTGATCGTGCCGCTGAAGGCGGAGAGCTGGGAATTCAGGCCGGGGGCCGTAGAATTTATGGACAGCGCGGGCGCACCGGCGATGAAGATAGTGGGGGATGGACTGGTGGTGTTGAAGTACACTGACTTTAGCGACGGAACGATCGAATTTGATGATGTGCTGGGCGAAAAAGGGTTCGCTGCATTTTACTTTCGGTGGCAGGATACCCTCGAGAACGAGAACTTTTATTTCCGGACGCCGGTCGGGGCCGGGCATCCTTATGCCATAGCCGGTGTTCAATATGCGCCGACCATCAAGGGGGTCAACTGCTGGGATCTGATGTATCACTACCAGACCGGCGCCAGATACGACAAAGGGACGCCCAGTCATGTCCGGCTCGTGATCAGCGGAAAGCAGATGAGGGTATATGTCAACAATCAGCAGGAGCCCACTCTTGTAGTGCCCAGGCTGGAGGGTAACACGACGCATGGCACGCTGGCCATTTCTGGTAACCGGATCATCTCTCATCTCGTGATGCGACCGGGGCAGGTTGAGGACCTTTCGCCGGCGGCAGGCGTTGACCCCACATCTGTGGACACGCGTTATCTCCGGCGCTGGCAGGTGACCAGGGTGGACACCATGCCCGGGAGAGTCGATTTTAGCCTGTCGATGCTTCCGGGGAAGGAAACAGTATGGACGCCGATACTCGCAGAGCGTCGTGGCCTGGTTAACCTGACGAGGCTTTACGGGGGCAATCCGTCCAACCGCAATCAGCCGCGCCGTATCTGCTGGCTCAGGACCACCATTCATGCCGACAGTGCAAGGCTGGTCAACCTTCGATTAGGGTTTGTAGACGACGTGTGGATGTTCCTTAACGGCGCGTGGCTATATGCGGATAAGAACCATTACGGGGAACCCATCGCAAAGAAGCCGGCCGGAAGGCTGTCGCTGGACAATGCCCAGGTTACCATGCCGCTGAGGAAGGGGGATAACGAGCTGCTGGTCGGAGTCGAGTGTGATTTTTGGGGATGGGGTATTGCTGCCCGGCTGGATGATCTGGACGGGATAGAGCTGGAGCGTTAGCGCCGACGGGGTTCGGCTGCGGGGCTAATTGCCTTTTAGCCGTTTGGCTGTCAGCAGCGACCAGGCGACGCGGAAGGCGATAAGGCTCTGGGCGGTGGCGCCGTCGCCGCCGGAGACAAAGATGTGTTCGTATCTCAGTCCAAAATTCAGGGGGACGGAGGAAGACGGGATGATATAGCCGATGCCAAGGCCTGCTGCGGGGCCGCTGGCCTTGATGTCTTTTTCCGTCCCGTCGCTATTGTACAGCGGGTTGCCGTTGGCGTCGGTCTGCTGGATATCGGTGGAGCCGATGGTATAGCCGGCGAGGGGCTCGACGTAGAAGCCTGTCCCGTTGGGGCCGAAGGCATGCCGATAGCTCACCAGCAGGGGGAGGAAGAGCAGGTGTGCATTGGACGAGGGCGCTCTGAAGGCGTAGATGCCTGCTTCGAGGCCGATGTCGTCGGTCTTGCTGACGGGGATGGTGCCATGAATAAATCCGCCGTAACCGGTGGAGGATAATCCTTTTGTTGTAAGACGGGCTATTTCGATCTGCGCCTGTAAAGTGGCGCTAAAACAAATGGATAAAGCGAACAGGAATAGGATCTTGCGGACAGGCATGATTGACAGATATTGGATTTGGGCGAAAATTAGCAATTGTTTATTTGCTAAAGAAAAATATCGATACTTTTATTATTGTATATAAACGGTTACTATATGAAAAAGTTTTTGTGTATGGCAGCGCTGGCCGGGTTGGTCGCCGCGACGCCTAAAAACGATGGCTGGATATCGTTGTTCGACGGTAAATCGCTCAATGGCTGGACGGTGGGCGCGAATGCGGGCACCTTTTCCGTAGAGGATGGGGCGATCGTGGCGCACGGCCAGACCGCGCATCTCTTTTATAACGGACCCGTAAAGGACCACAATTTCAAGGACTTTGAATTCAAGGCCGACGTCATGACCGAGCCGGGGTCCAATTCGGGTATCTATATTCACACGCAGTACCAGGAGAGCGGCTGGCCGGCTAAAGGGTATGAGGTGCAGGTGAATAATTCACATACGGACTGGCGCAGGACGGGTAGCCTTTATGCGGTGCAGGACGTTAAGGAAGTGTATGTAAAGGACAATGTTTGGTTTACGGAGTATGTGAGTGTGAAAGGGAAGCATATCGTGATCAAGATCAATGATAAGACGGTGGTTGACTATACGGAGCCTGAGAATGTGCAGCGGCCGAAGGATATGGCGGGGCGGGTGTTGAGCAGTGGAACGTTTGCGCTGCAGGGACACGATCCGAACAGCAAAGTTCATTTTAGGAATATAATGGTTAGACCGCTATAGGTCTAGCTTACCTTCTCGGTCGTTCCCTTCGCGGTCGCTTGGGAACCCTCCGGTCAGTTTAGGGGCGCCAAATAGACCAACTGATTATTGAAATCTTTCTCGAGCCGGCGCGCTTTGGGGATGAGTACTTCCTCTTCGATATGGGCGTGGACGCAGAGGTCCTGCTCGAATACCTGGAGCTGCATCAGCAGGATGCGGTAGAGGGACTCGTTGTCTTTGGGCGGCTCGTACAGGCGAATGGTCTGGCGGATATCCTTTAGCTCGTCCTCTGTATCGTGGTGCTCGCTCAGGAAACAGTCGATGGAATAGTCGCGGCGCGCGATCAGGAAACGGGAGAAGTCTGAGGGGCTGGCTTCGGACTCGCGGAGCAGCTGGATATAGGGGAGGAGGCGGGCCTCTTCTGCCTGGATATGTTCGGAGAGGTCCTGGACGTACATCCGGAAGAAGTTCTGCAGCGCGATGAGGATAGGGTGACCGGACTCGTAGTGGCCTGACAGCAGGAGAATGCTCTGTTCGATCTCGGGGAGCTTCTTATCCAGATAATAGACGTGCGTTCGCTGGATGTAATCCACGATCATCTCGAGGGGGAAGGAGTCAAATTCCCGGGCGTTGAATAGCTTTTCTTCGAACACGCGCAGCAGGGTGGCAATGAACTCGGTCTGCTCTCCATCCGTCACCTGCTGAGTCTTATAGCGTTGCATCACCTGGGGATAAAAATCGCTGTTTTCGGGCATAGCCTACCTACATTTAAACTAGACACCAAATTTAAGGGGAAAATCCCGAAACCGAAAGGGAAAAGGTATGATGGGACTTGCCGGGGGGTAAGGGGTCGGAGGAAGGTAGCGTGTGGGATGGGGACCGGCGGGGCCGGGGCGCTCCGGGGAAGGCAATGGGGGGTGGGATGGGGAGTGTTGAGGACGGGGGATGGCTCATTCGGTGCGAAGGCTTTTTATGGGGTTTTGGATGGCGGCTTTTATGGCTTGCCAGCTGATGGTCAGGATCACGATCAACAGGGAGGCGCCGCCCGCCAGCAGGAAGACCCACCAGGAGATGGTCGTGCGGTAGGCGAAGTTGTGGAGCCAGCTGTTCATGGCGAGCCAGGCGATGGGAGAGGCGATAAGGAAAGCGATGAAGACCAGCCGGACAAAATCCGCAGAGAGCAGGCGGGTGATGCTGGCGACGCTTGCGCCAAGTACCTTTCGGACGCCGATCTCCTTTGTGCGCTGGGTCGTGCTGTAGGCGGCGAGGCCGAGCAAACCGAGGCAGGAGATGAAGATGGCGAGGGCGGAGAAGTTGATGAATATCCGGCCGAAGCGGATCTCTGACTTATAGTTGCGATCGAAGGCCTCGTCGAGGAAGCTGTATTCGAAAGGCCGGTTGGGAATTGTCTTTGTCCATTGGTCGCGAACGGCGGCTATTGTGGAGGACAGATGATTACCGGACAATTTTATGGAGATGGTGCCCAGAGCCCCGGGCTCGATGCGCATGGTCAGGGGGTGGATCTCCTGCTGCAGGGACCTGTAGTGGAAGTCCTTTACTACGCCGATGATCTGTCCCTGCCTGCCCCACTGGTCGAACCTTCTGCCGATGGCAGCCTGTGGCGAGGTGTAGCCGAGCATCTTAGCGGCGCTCTCGTTGATGATCATGGCCTGGCCAGAGTCGGTCAGGAAGGAGTGGGAGAATGCCCGGCCGGCAACCATCTTTAGCTGGTACTGGGGAATATAGTCGAAGTCAGTAAAAATAAGGTCGATGGTGGTCTTTTGCATGTCGCCTTTGGCGTTCTCGAGCACCGTGTAGGCGCCGGTTGCGCCCTCGCCGGGAACCTCAGACGAAAAGCAGGTAGACAGCACGCCGGGTATGTCCGCGAGTGCCTGTTGAAAGGCGCGCCTGTTCTGGTCAAAATTGGTAAAAATGACGAGCTGCCGGTCTTTGTTGAAACCCAGGTCGGTGCTTCGCATGTAGTTCAACTGCGTGTATACGACAATGGTAGACACGATCAGCGCGATCGATATCGTGAACTGGAAGACCACGAGGCTTTTCCGGAGAAATGTCCCTTTCGTGCCGGCAGAGAAACGGCCTTTCAGGACAATGACAGGCCGGAAGGAAGAAAGTACCAGGGATGGGTATGCGCCGGCGAGTACGCCAATACCCGCTGATAACGCGAAAAGCATCAGGACGTCTATCGGACGGGAGAAGATGCCCGAGCTGATCGTTTTGCCCGCCAGCTGGTTGAAAAGCGGCAGCGCAAGATTGCAGAGACCCAGCGACAGGCAAAAGGCCAGGAGGGTTATCAGGACGGATTCCAGCGTGAACTGGCGGAACAGCTGCGATCGTGCTGCTCCGATAACCTTGCGGATTCCCACTTCTTTGGCCCGCTGTGTGCTACGGGCTGTGGTAAGGTTGACGAAATTCACGCATGCGATGACCAGCAGGAAGACTGCGATTATGGAAAAGATGCGGACGTTGGTGATGCTGCCGGTTACATAGCCTTCGCGGCCCGACCGGAGATAGACATCGCGCAGGGGTTCCAGCAGGAGCGTTTCGAACATCTGCAGCCGCCGCATCAGGGCGCCGTCGTGAAATTGCAGGAATGCCGGGAATTTTTTTTCAACGGAGGCGGCGGCGGTGTGTGGTTTTAGCAGGACGTAGGTAATATAATTGTGCATGGTCCATTCGCTGTCCTGTGAGGGATGGCCGTATATTGGCTTGAAAGAGGACATGGAGACGAACATGTCGGCGGGTATCTGCGAGTTTTCGGGAATGTCCTTCATGACGCCTGTGATGGTGGCGGGGATGGCGGCGGCTGTCATCAGCAGCTGTTGTCCGAGGGGATTGGAGTCTCCGAAATATTTTTTCGCTGCGGACTGGGAAATGACGATGCTCATGGGGCTCGCGAGGGCGGTCTTTTTGTCGCCTGCGATGAGGGGGAAGTCGAAGATATTGAACAGGGTGGAGTCGGCGAATAGGACGTGCTTCTCCTGGAACTTAAAATCGTTTTTGCGGAATAGGAACTGGTCGGCGGTCAGTCGGACGGCGTCTTCCACTTCCGGGATGTCTTTTTTGACGTTGATGGCGATGGGGCCGGTGGTTCCGGCGTCCTGCTCCGCGGAGGTGGGGGTCTTCAGGTCTGTCACGACGCGGTAGATGCGATCGGCTTTGGAGTGGAAATCGTCATAGCTGTATTCGAAGCGCACGTAAAGGAAGATCAGAAAACAGGCGCTGAGTCCTACGGAAAGTCCGAGGACGTTTAGCAATGAAAAGCCCCGGCTTGCCCAGAGGGTCCGGAACGCGATCTTGAGGTAGTTCCTGAACATGGTGAATTAGTTGTAGTTGGGTGGTGGTTGAATTAGTTGGCGGTGGTTTGTGGTTAGTATTTTGGAATTAGTTGGTGTTGGTAGATGCTTCCAAGAGGATGCCAGTGTTGTAAGTTGTTGATTGTTATTTGTTTACGGAGAGGGTGGTCGTGGAGGTTGTACGGTTTTGATACGAAGGATGTACGGGTGTGGGTAAGGGATTGGTGCGCGCGGAGGGGGAAATGATTGGGGGAAAATGGGTAGGAAGGAGTGGTTGGAGGCGAATTTGCTGCAGCGGAACTGCAGTTTGACGGGAATGTTGGCAAGAAATAGAGTTTTGAAGTAGTAAAGAAGTACCCCCCGAACGGGGATGGATAGGTCAAACGAATAACTTTAACGCTCATTTAAAACCTATCTTATCATGAGAAAACTATCAGTGCTTGCCTGGGCCTCTTTATTGGCCCTTCTGGTCACATCCTGTCGTAAAGACATCAGTATCAGCTCGAACACGGGAACGGTCCCGCGGGCTGCGACGGCCTCGTCCTTCAAAGTAATGGGCTATCTGCCTTCCTGGTCGGGCAGTGTCAGCCAGATCCAGTTCGCGAACCTTACCCACATCAACTATGCTTTTCTGATCCCTACGGCCAGTGGTGGGTATCAGCCGGTCGACAACCCTTCGAAACTGTCCAGCATGGTCAGCTCTGCGCACGCCAGCGGGGTTAAGGCCCTGATCTCCGTAGGCGGCGGTGGCGGGGGAGGCGGCTTTGCAGGCATCGTGGCCAGCCCGTCGAATATCACGGCGTTCGTGAACAGCATGATTGGTTTTTGCAACCAGTATGGGCTTGACGGGGTGGACATCGACTGGGAGTATCCGTCTACCGGCACGCAGGCCACGAATTTTCAGACGATGCTGACGCAGCTGTCGACTGCGCTGCACAACAATGGGAAGATCCTGAGCATTGCGGTTATTGGTCTTGGTGGGGACTATGTGCTTAGTGGAGTTTTTAGCGTGGTGGATGTTGTCATGATCATGGCTTATGACGACAACAATTTCCAGCACTCGACCTATGAGCTGGCTACGCAGTGTATGGCCTACTGGCTGGGCAGGGGCTGCCCGGCTTCGAAGGCGGTGCTCGGTGTACCGTTCTACGGGCACGACTCATCTGTGGACCCCAACTCGGATGCGGCGGAGGTGGAGTACAATACGATCCTTGGGGCGGGGGCAAATCCTGCGCTGGACGTCTTTAGTACCTATGGGTACAACGGTCTGCTGACGATGAAGAGCAAGACCAGCTATGCGATGAGCACTGGCGGCGGGGTAGGCATATGGGAACTCTCGGGGGATGGGACGGGCGCGAACTCGCTGCTCTCGGCCATCAAGTCGGTGGTGAATGCCGGCGGCGCCGTGAGCACCAATGCGCCGGTGGGCACGACGGTCACCTTCAAGGGCAACAATGGACTTTATGTCAGCAGCGAGAATGGTACGAAGGCCATGACCTGTACCAGGACTGTGCCGCAGGGGTGGGAGGACTTTTTGGTTGTTGACGCGGGTCATGGCAAGGTGGCTCTGCAGGCGATGAGCAAGTATGTCTCATCCGAGGATGGTCAGCAGTCGATCACTTGCAATCGCGCGGCTTATAGTACGTGGGAAGTTTTTGACTGGATCCCCGCGGCTGATGGTAATGTGACGTTGCGCAGTACTAATGGATTGTTCATCTCCAGTGAGAATGGAGCTAAGGCGATGACCTGTACCAGGAGTGTGGCGCAGGGATGGGAGGAGTTTGGGGTGAATCAATAGGAGATGGGGACGGTTGGCCGCAATGACGCGGCCGCCGGTGTGGACCGATAAATGGCATCAGGAATCGACACGTAGTCGTGTATTCATAATAGCAATTGTAAGGGCCCGGGTTTTTACCCGGGCTATTTTTTTATAAAGGAGGTTGGATGGTGGATCGTGGCGGGCTCGCTGGGTGGATCATTTTGTTGTGTAGAGTTGGTTGAACAATAATTTGAAGGTGCCGTGGGTCTGGGCGCGGAAGGTGATCTCGGGTCCGAAGGCGTAGAGCTTGCCCTCGCCGATGGTGGCGACAAAGGCGGCTACGCCGTCGCGGAGATAGGACTGTCCCCAGGCCCAGCCGCTGCGCAGGGGTTTGTCGGTGGCGAACCAGGCGATGGGGCGGACGCTGCCGCTGGCAATGGCGTCGGGGTTGATGGTAAAGACTGGGCTCTGGTCGAAGTATACGTCCGCTTCACGGGGCATGCCCCATGCTGACTGGGAGGTACTGTCGAGGCTGACGCGCAGGACGCTGCCGGGGATATAGAATTTTTCGTTGGGCAGGCGGCGCTGCCTGGCGCCGACCATCTCGACCAGCGCGTCGTGTACCGGTACGCCGAGGTGATAGGCCAGGCTGGTGCTTGAGCCGATGGTAATGACCTTGCCGCCGGCTCTCAGGAACTGCTCCAGCTGTGGGATGGACTTTTGGGGGGTGATGCGTCCCAGATGGCTGCGGTATTCGACGGGAATGCTGTCGGGTTTTGGGTCAGTGCGGTTGAAGCCGCCACCGCGGGTGTTGTTGTCAGAGCCGGGGGGAGGAGGGATGGCGCCGGAAACGAAAATGATGACGTCGTATTTGCTGCGGAGGTTGCCGGAGTCGATGTTGCTGCTGTAGATGACATCGAAGGGGAAATGGTATTGTTCGAGGATGAAGCGGGTCCAGCCGGAGGGCATCGAGCCGCCGTAGGTATCCCATAATGCAATGCGCGCGGGGTGGATGGGGGTGGAGTTGGCGTGGTTGCCGACGTAAAAGTCTCCGGTGGCTTTGCTGCGGTAGACGGATCTGCCGGTTCTCAGGAGGTCGTTGACGGCGGTGTAGGAGGCGTTGCTGCGGGTGTCGAGCCAGCCGTTCTTTGGGGTTATAGGAGAGGAGGTTTGCAGCTGTCCGTAGGGTATGCGTTCGAAGGGGCCGTCAAAAGGCTCGACCAACCGGTCAAAACGGATACCCATGGTATATGCCAGCGTCCATCCTGCCGCATCATAGGGAGGGATGGGTGGACCGCCGGGGTAGGCGAAGTCGTTAGGATGGTCCTGGGGTTCAAAGAGGTCCAGGACATGAGGGCGGAAGGCCTGGTTGGTCCTCACGATATAAGAGCCGGCGGGATAGGACTTGCCTGCAACGGTAAAGGGGGCTGTCGCTTTTTCGACGGCGATGCCGGTGCCGATGAGGGCGTTGATGAAGCGGGTCGCGGTTGGGAAATCGGGTTGATCCGAGGGGAGGATGTAGCCGCGGGCATCGCGTAGGGCAGGATTTTTTAGGACGCTGTCGAAGAAACGGACGGCTAAGGTGTCTGGACGACGACGGGTAGAATCGGGGGGCGTGGTGCGGGTGCCCCGGGTGAAGGCTGTTTCGGCGAGCTGGTTGATCTCGTCGGTGCGTTTGGGGGAGAGGGTCCAGTTGTCGCGGCTGCCGCGCTCGATGGAGTTGCGGCCCATTTTATAAATATTATACAACAGCTCGTCGCGGTAGCGGACGGCGTAGTCCAGTACGGCATAGTTGAGCGAGACGGAGTAGTCGATGGACTGCCGGAAATACCATTTCTGCGGGGTGATGGGATTGGGTGTGGCGCCGCTGGGGATCAGGCGCTGCGGCACGAGGGGGACTTCGGAGGGGTTGGGGCTGCCGATGATCTCCGTCAGCAGTCCGATCATGTTGTGGAAATAGGTTGTCGTGCGGAGACCACCATTGTACCAGGTCGAGTAGACGGAGCCCGCGCGCTGGGTATAGCCAGGCTTGCCTTCGATGTTGAGCCGGTTGTTCATGGCGGCGCCGACCGCGTCGAGGCTGGTGATCACCAGCGGGTCGAAGACGTAGTTAAACGGGTCGCGGTAGGGCGGGCCTGCCACGATGGACCCCGGAGGGCCAGCCTGGTGGTGGTTGTACATGATCTGGGGTATCCATTCGACAAACAGCTGGCGACAGATATTTTGGGTCTCCTTCAGGTTGAGCATGTAGAAATCGCGGTTGTTGTCGTGGCCGGCGTATTTCTCATAGAGCCGTGGCACCTGCTCAAGGGACCGGGACTGGGGGTTTGGGTTGCGCATATACCAGTCCGACACGAGCTGCTGTCCATCGGGGTTGACCTGGGTAAGGAGGATGATCACGTTGTCGAGTATCCGTCGGGTCTCGGCGTCGTTGCGGCTCAGCAGCTGGTAGGCGATCTCGATAAGCTGCTGGGTGGCGACCACTTCGGTGGCGTGCAGGCCGCCGTCGATCCAGACGACCGTCTTTCCTTCCCCGGCCAGGGCGTGCGCCTGTTCGTCGGTGATGTTCTCGGCGTGGGCGAGCTGTTGCGAGATGCTCTTATAGCGGTCCAGGTTCTTCAGGTTGGCGGGCGAGGAGATGATCAGCATCAGCTGGTCGTGGCCTTCTTCCGTCTTGCCGATGACGGTGTATCTTGCCCGGTCGGAAGCGGCTGCGATCTTCTGCAGGTAGGCTTCTTCCTGAGTGTAATTGGCCAGCTGGTAGTTGTCGCCGATGTTAAAGCCAAAGAAGGATTTAGGGGTAGGGATATCAGGGGCGGCCTGGGGCTGGGCTTTTGCCATCAGGGTCAGGGCCAGGAAAGGGAGTAGCAGTAAGTTTTTAGGTCTCATGTGCAGTCTAAATTTTGGGGGTGGTGAATCCCTGCCGCAGGGAAATCGCCGATAGGTGAATTTCGATATAAAATAGTAAATTTCGGAATGACACTGCTTATAACATTGCTGTTTGCCCCGTTAATATCGGCGAACGGGCCGGTTGACTCTACCGGGAAAGACACCACCAAATACGAGAAATTTACGGACCTGCCGTTGAAACCTCAGCGCAGTATACAGTTCACCACCACCGAAGGAACCTGGACATCACTGGACGTAAGCCCGGACGGGAAGACGATCGTCTTCGACATGATGGGTGACCTGTTTACCCTGCCGATCGGTGGGGGGACGGCGACGCCGCTGACGAAGGGCATTGCTTTTGACTCTCATCCCCGCTGGAGTCCCGACGGGAAAAAAGTGCTGTTCTCTTCCGACCGCAGCGGCGCTGAGAATATCTGGTGGATCGACCTGGAGAAGAAAGATACTTTCCAGGTAACAAAAGAAAGGGACCAGAATTTCCCGAGCGCCAGTTGGACACCTGATGGCGACTATATCGTATACTCGAAAGGAAAGATGCAGGTGCAGCTGTACCTGGTCCATAAGAACGGGGGTGGCGGCGTTCAGCTGATCAGTACCCCGCCGACGCTGAAGACCATCGACCCGACGGTGAGCGCCGACGGACGTTATGTCTATTTCTCGCGGCGCACGGGCCCCTGGAGCTACAACGCCGGTCTTCCCCAATACGAGGTCGGATGCTATGACCGGGAGAACAGCAGGATAACCACGGTCACCTCCCGTTATGGCTCGGGCTTTACGCCCGTCCTTTCCAAAGACGGAAAATGGATGGTCTATGGAAGCCGTTTTGAGGACAAGACGGGTCTTGTCATCCGGGATCTCGCCAATGGCGACGAACGCTGGCTGGCCTATCCGGTACAGCGGGATGACCAGGAGTCGATCGCGACGATGGGGGTATTGCCGGGAATGTCGTTCACGCCGGACAGCAAATTCCTGGTAGCGGCATTCGGGGGTAAGATACATAAGCTGCCTGTCGATGGCGGGGCTCCGCAGGACATCCCCTTCAGCGTCGACCTGCGGCTCGAGCTGGGGCCTCAGCTGTCCTTTAAGTATCCTATCGCTGACACGGCCTATGGACTGGCTACACAGATACGCGATGCCGTGCCTTCTCCCGACGGGAAGAGGCTGGCTTTTACGGTGCTCGACCGTCTTTACGTTATGGACTATCCGAAAGGCACGCCCAAACGCCTTACGAATAACAGCTTCACCGAAGCGCAGCCGGTCTGGAGCCGAGACGGGAAGTCGATCGTCTTCGTGACCTGGGCACCGCAGGGTGGTCAAATATGGAAAGTCGCTGTAGCAGGTGGGCCGGCACAGCAGCTGAGCAAGCTGCCGGCTTTGTATCAGGGGCCGGTGTTCAACAATGATGGGTCGAGGATCGTTTTTGTGCGGACGCATGCGCAGCGGTTCAGGAATGCGCTGGAGATATCCTACGATGATGCGGAGGATGAGCTCTGCTGGATGCCTTCGTCGGGGGGAGACGTTACCGTGATCGAACGGGCGAATGGGCGGTCCAATCCGCATTTTGTGAAGGGAGAGGACGATAAGATCTATTTAAATAATGGGAATGGGGACCTTTTGACCATTAAATGGGATGGTACTGATGAGAAGACCATTGCGCATGTGACGGGGATCACGACTTATGGAATTAGTATATATAAGAACGGGAGGCCCGTAGGTGGAGGAGAAGGGGAGGGCAGTGGCGCGGTGAGATACGATATGCTGAGTGAGTCGATGGGGGAGGCGGGGGAGGTGAATACGCCTACGGCGGCTGCGTCTATCACGATGTCACCGGGGGGAAGAAGGGCTCTCGCGCTGATCAATAACGAGGTCTATGTCGCGACCATCCCGCGTACCGGGAAGGTGGTCAATATATCGCTGGCGGAGGCTGGCTCGGCGCAGTTTCCCGCGAAGAAGCTCACCGAGCTGGGAGGGGAGTTCCCCTGCTGGGAGGCCGAAGGCGACAGGGTACACTGGTCGCTGGGCAATGCGCATTTCGTTTACGACGTGAATGCCGGCGAGGCTTTTGACGACAGCGTGAAGGCGGTGAAGAAGGCGATGGCGGAAGCGAAGGCCAGTTTGGATGCGAAGACCGTGCCCGACAGCGCGGGGAAGAAAGCCTGGGTGAAGAAGGACAGTGCGATGAATAAGCAGGTGGACAGCCTGAGGAAGAATTGGGCGAAGGAGAACCAGGTCAAAGTATACTATCAGCGCGACCTGCCGAAGGGGGCTGTCCTGCTGAAGGGTGCACGAATCATTACTATGGAGGGCGACCAGGTCATCGATAACGGGGACATCCTGGTGGAGAATAACCGGATCTCGGCTATCGGCGTCTCGGGCAGCCTGTCGGTGCCCGCGGGAGCGAAAGTCATCGATGTGGCGGGGAAGACCATCGTGCCGGGGTTTGTCGACACCCACGCGCATATGTGGCCGCAGTGGGGCATCCACAAGAACCAGGTCTGGAAATACGTGATCAACCTGGCCTATGGCGTCACGACCACGCGTGACCCGCAAACAGGGACGACAGACGTCCTGACCTACGCCGACGAGGTCGACGCGGGCAATGTCATCGGACCGCGCATCTATTCCACGGGACCTGGTGTCGGCTTCTGGGATTATAACGTGAAAGATTCCGCACAGGCAGAGACCATACTCCGCCAATACAGCAAATACTACAATACGCATTATATCAAGATGTACCTGACGGGCAACCGGCAGCAGCGCCAGTGGATCATCATGGCGGCGCGTAGCCAGCAGCTGATGCCCACTACTGAAGGCGGGTTGAACACCAAATTGAACATCACCAATCTGCTGGACGGCTATCCCGGTCATGAGCACGCTATTCCTATCTACCCCCTGTATAACGACCTCGTGAAGACGATCGCGATCTCGAAGATGTGCGTGACGCCTACGCTTATCGTCGCGTATGGCGGCCCCTTTGCCGAGAACTATTTCTGGGAAACCGAGAATCCCTATCACGACGCCAAGGTCCAGTATTTCATGCCCTATGAAGAGCTGGCCGGGAAGACGCGGCGGGACAAGGCTGGCTGGTTCATGCCTGAAGAGCAGGTGTTCCCCAAACATGCGCGGTCAATGAAGTCGCTGGTCGAGCAGGGGGGGCTTGCCGGCATCGGCAGCCACGGCGAGTTCAATGGCATCGGCTACCATTGGGAAATGTGGGCGATGGGTTCCGGCGGAATGAAGCCCTTCGACGTCCTGCGGGTGGCTACCATTCTCGGGGCTACGGGGCTCGGTCTGGACAAGGACCTGGGCAGCCTGAAAGCGGGGAAGCTGGCCGACCTGGTCGTTCTGGATGCCAATCCGCTGGAGAATATCCGCAATACCAATACCATAAAATATGTGATGAAGAATGGCCGGTTGTTCGACGGCAATACCTGCAATGAGGTATATCCCGCCGCGCGTGCCCTCGACAGGAGCGAATGGAAATATGACAGGCCTGAGAACACGACAGGTTTGAAAGAGTAGCAAGTGAAATACGCAATCATCATCTCTTTAATATTCCTCTGGCATGCATCCGGTGCGCAGACCTGCCAGGGAGGGCTCGGGGACCCTATCGTCAATATCAGTTTTGGCAGCGGTTCGGGGCTGGGCCCTCCTTTGGCCGGCGGTATCACCAATTTGCAATACGTTAACAATTCTTGTCCAAATGATGGGCAGTACACGATCATCAACAACACCACCAACTGTTTTCAGGGCACCTGGCTGATCGATTTGCATGATCATACGGGTGACCCCAATGGCTATTTCATGCTGATCAACGCTTCTTATAATCCCAGCGATTTTTATGTGGAGACCATCAGCGGGCTTTGTGGTGGAACGACCTATCAATTTGCGGCCTGGGTGATGAATGTCGGTGTGATAAACGACCAGATACGACCTAATATAACGTTCCGGATCGAGAAGACCGACGGGACGGTGCTTCAGAGTTTTGATTCCGGGAATATCCCGCTGGCGTCGTCCAATTCCTGGGCGCAATATGCCTGCTACTTCGATACGCCGCCGGGTGTCTCGTCGGTCGTGTTGCGCATGGTCAACAATGCGCCGGGGGGCAACGGTAATGACCTTGCGCTGGACGATATTACCTTCCGGGCGGCGGGTCCTTCCGTGAAGACTACCGTAGCCGGATATGCGAGCGACACGCTTACGCTTTGTGACGGAAGCGTACCGGTGCTGCATCTGTCCTCGACTGTAGAGAATAACTGTTTTCCTTCGGCAGTCTATCAGTGGCAGCAAAGCAGCGATGGGGGGACCAGCTGGAATAATATTGCAGGGGCGGCTACGGTTGCCCTTACTGTGCCCCCTGGTCAGCCAGGCAGCGAGCTCTACCGGATGACGATAGCGGCTGCAGGGAATGCAGGCATTAAGACGTGCAGCATAGCATCGGACCCTGTGGCGGTGAATATCCTTCGGTTGCCGCAGCCTTCCGTGAGCATATCCTCGTCTCCTTATGTATGTGCGGGGCAGGCCGTGAACTTTACCGCGTCGACCGTGGATGGTGGGGCGGGACCGCAGTTGCAGTGGAAGCTGAACGGCGTGAATGCGGGCACGGGGGATTCGAGTTTTGCCGTTGCCGCGCCCGTTAGCTCGGATGTAGTCAGCTGTGTGATGACGAGCAATGCGGTCTGTGCGGTCAATCCTGTGGTAGTCAGTAACCTCTTGTCGGTCCCGGTGATACCGATCCCGGTGACGGGGGTGGATATGGCGGCGTCTGCCGACCATGTCTGCCAGGATAGCCTTGTCGTCTTTGCCGCGGTGTCTTCCAATGGCGGGAGCGATCCTTCGTTTGCGTGGCTTGTGAATGGTATAGTGGTGGATAGTTCGGGGCCGGTGTTTGCGACGCGGCAGCTGAAGAACGGCGACGTGGTTGGGGTGGCGATGAAGGGTAGTCTCGCCTGCAGCCCGCTGGTGCATGCGCCTGAAGTGACAGCGATGACCGTCTGGGATCTGCCGACGATCGCTATGTTCTCTGATACGGTGATCGCGGGTGGGTCTTCGTTGCCGATGGCTCCTGTGATCGGTGGCGATATTGCGTCTTACCAGTGGAGTCCTGCTTTGGGATTGAGTAATGTGACGGTTGCTGATCCGGTCGCGCGTCCTTTGGGTACGACCGAATATACTTTAGAGGTGGTGACCTTCGAGGGGTGTCGTGCTTTGGCCAGCGCAAAGGTCGAAGTCTACTACGACGTGCAGATGCCGGGGGCGTTTACGCCCAATGGGGATGGTCACAATGACGTATTTCGTATTCCTCCGGTCGTGCCGGTGCATATACGAAAGTTAGCGGTGTACAACAGGTATGGCGCGATGGTGTTTTTGACAAAGAATGTCAGCGTCGGATGGGATGGGACGATCAATGGTATTGCCCAACCTGCGGGGGCATACGTGTGGGAGGTCGAGTATGATAATCCGGTGACGCGGCGTGTGGAAAAAAAGAAAGGGACGCTCGTATTAATAAGGTAGAGTGCTCTTGCGAATTTCATTTTTATATTGTACATTCAATTAGACTCTTTTTACACTGCCTTTTACACCGTATGTTTCGGCGAATGAGCGTGGCGGAGCGACAAGGTGAGATACGTAGCAATTATCTTTTTCATTTTCCTATGGCGGGTGACTGATGGACAGACCTGCCAGGGCAGCCTGGGAGACCCTATCGTCAATATTAGTTTTGGGAGGGGTGCCGGGATTGGGCCTCCGTTAGCCAAGGGGATCACCAACCTGCAATATGTCAATGATCCCTGTCCTTCCGATGGCCAGTATACGCTCGTGAGCCGTACCAGCGGTTGTCACCGGAATACCTGGATTACAATTCCTCACGATCATACGGGCGATAACGGCGGTTACTTCATGCTGATCAATGCATCGGTCACTCCCAGTGAATTTTATGTTCAGACGATCAATGGACTTTGCGGGGAGACGTCCTACCAGTTTGCGGCCTGGCTGATGAATGTCGGCTATATCGTGCCGCAGATACGCCCCAATGTAACTTTCCGGATCGAGAAGACGGACGGGACCATTCTTCAGAGCTATAATACCGGAGACATTCAACTTGGCAATAAGTGGAAGCAGTACGCTTTTTATTTTAATACACCACCGGGTGTGTCGACTGTAGTCATACGTATGATCAACAATGCGCCGGGTGGCCCGGGTAATGACCTGGCGCTGGACGATATCACCTTCCGCGCGTCGGGGCCGCTGGTGACCACGACCGTCGCCGGCTACAATACTCCTGACGTGTCCATCTGCGAAGGCAGCGTTCCGGTGCTGCATCTGACCTCGGCGATGGAGAACAACTGTTATGCTTCTGTTGCCTACCAGTGGCAGGAGAGCGTCGATAGCGGGGCGAGCTGGAAGAATATTACCGGCGCCAATCAACCTACCTATAACCTGGTACTCGGAGGATCGGGTCTGCGGGCTTTATCGGGTTCACAGCGGCTGCCGGGCAAATATCAATACCGGATGACCGTTGCCGAATCGGACAATGCCGGTATAAGGTCGTGCAGCGTGGTATCTGATCCTGTGACGATCAGGATCATTCCGCTGCCGCGGCCGTCTGTGACCATCTCTTCATCGGCTTATGGCTGTGTTGGCCAGCCGCAGCTGTTCGTCGCCAGTAGCGTGGATGGTGGGCCGGGCCCCCTTTATCAATGGAAGGTGAATGGGGTGAATGCGGGAACGGGTAGTGGCGATTCTATATTCAGCCTGGTCTCGCCGGCGAGCACGGATGTCGTCAGCTGTGCGATGATCAGCAATGCGACCTGTGTGGCCAATCGTACTGTTGTTAGCAATTCTTTATCTGTGCCCGTGTTGCCGGTTCCGGTGACGGGGGTGGATATGACGGTTTCGGCTGACCATGTCTGTCAGGATAGTCTGGTGTTGTTCACGGGTACGCCTTCCAACGGCGGGGCCAGTCCGTCTTTTGACTGGCTGGTGAATGGCGTGGTGGTGGATAGTTCGGGTCCGGTGTTTGCGACGAGGCAGCTGAAGGACGGTGATGTGGTGGGTCTATCGATGAAGGGCAGCCTGAAATGCAGTCCCCGGGTGCAGGCGCCTGAGACCGTGGCGATGACAGTCTGGGAAACTCCTACGATCTCGGGCGTATCGGATACGGTGATCGGGGTTGGGGAGTCGGTTGCGCTGCGGCCTCTCTTTACGGGCCCGATCATTTCTTACCAGTGGAGTCCGGCGACGGGGCTGAGCGATGGGACGGCGGCCGATGTCATCGCGAAACCGGATACGACTACCCGGTATTTGCTGGAGGTGGCGACGGCGAAGGGGTGCAGGGCCTGGGTCAGCGTGAAGGTGGGGGTCTATTATGATCTGAAGATGCCGGGGGCCTTTACGCCAAATGGGGATGGTATCAATGATCTCTTCCGGATACCTCCTGTTGTTCCGGTGAAGATACGGCGGCTGGAGATATTTAACAGGTCGGGGGCTATCCTGTTCTTTACGGAGAATGTCAGCGCAGGCTGGGACGGGATGGTGCATGGAGTTGCCCAGCCTGCTGGTGCGTATGTATGGATGGTGGAGTTCGATAATCCGGTGACGCATCTGGTTGAGCGGAGGAGGGGGGTAGTGGTGTTGGTGCGGTGATCATATCGTTACAACCAGTCTGCGGCCGTCGGATACCTCTGTGTCCCAGATCTCCGCGATGTCCCGGAGCTTTAGCGTGGTGGACTTTATTTTTAGTGTACCGGCTTCTGCCAGCCGGAACATTTCGGGCAGTATTTCCCTGAAGAGGGTGTCTACTTCGGACCTGGACCAGGCGCCGAGGCCGGAGCCCGTCAGCAGAAGGTTGGCGCTTCTGAGGCAGGAAGAGGACAATTGGACGGCGTCTCCCGACATACTGCCGATAGACACATATCGCATTGGGTTGGTGAATGAGGCGTCGCCTTTCAGGCAGGCGAGGATCATTTCTGCGCTGTGGCCCCACAGGTAGTCAATGACGATATCGATCGGCGTGGTTTTATGGATATCCGACAGCTGCTGTATGAAGGATTGTTCGGTTTGTGCTAATGATATCGTTCGATCTACGCCGAGTGCCGGCAGTTCGTCCAGTGAATCGGGGTTTCTGCCGGTTGCGATCACCTTCCCCGCACCATAGTATTTTGCGATCTGAATGGCCAACCGCCCGGTAAAGCCGGTTGCGCCGTTGACCAGGACTGTGTCGCCCGGTCTGATTTGGGCTTTGAATTTAAGGCCCATTGCAGAGCCGATGACTGCATTGGGCAGGGCTGCTGCTGTGGCGTCGTCGAGGCCGTCGGGGATCTGGACGATGGTATCTTTCCGGAAGGTTGCTTTTTCGGCCAGCGTCCCGCTGGCGCCGATGCCGAATACACGGGTGCCGTCGGGGAGCAGGCCGACGCCGTCGCCGCCGATGATGCGACCGGGAGTGGGGGTGGATGTGAAGTCGGCCGGGGTGGGTGTGAAGGTGGCCGTTCCGGCGGGGGCGGGTGTGGCCGCATTTGAATAGTGCTTTCCTGCGGCCCGGGATCTGTCTATGTGCTTGACGGCCACGGCCCTAATGGTAACCAGTATCTCGTCATCGTGCTGTGCGGCGGGATCGGCGATATCAACATATTGCGGGAGGCCGGCTGTCCCATACATAACTGCTGCTTTCATTTCTTTTTTTGACGAAGGTAGAGCGGCGGCGGGGAGGGGACGATAACATATGTTATTGTTTTGAGGCGCCTGGTTCGGATCAGAAATGCGCCTTGCCTTTTGCGAGCTTGCTCTTGATGCGGCTGAGGTGCACCTTGCTGATGCCGAGGTAGGAGGCGATATAGTGCTGGGGCACGCGCCGGACGATATGCGGCCGGTCTTTGAGGAGGTTTTGATAGCGTTGTTCGGGCGTGTCGCGGATGAAGGAGACGAATTCGTTCATGTAGTGCACCTGCCGCCGGGCGGACAGCTGCAGGATCATTTGCATAAACCCCGGCTCCCGGGCCAGCTCGTCCATCAGGCGGGTGACGTATTTCTTGTGCAGCAGGTAGACTACCGAGGGCTCGATCGTCTCGATCGTAACCGGGCTGGGGACATTGTTGATAAAACTTTCCAGGGAACTCAGTCCCTCGTTCTCAAAGAAGAACTGTACCGTCTTGTCGACGCCGTCCTTGTTGAAATACGTTCGGATAGCCCCTTTCTCGATATAGATATAGTGCCGGGAGGGTCGGCCTTCCTGCAGCAGGATCGTTCTTGCCGGTATCTCCATCCGCTGCTGCACCGGCAGATACTTCTCCCAATATTTATTCAGTCCGGGGAATTTATTTCTGAAATGGAATAGCATGGGTAAAATTAATTTTTTCTATCTTAATGCGATAAACCCTTTTCATATGAAATATGCATTGACCTGCCTGGTGGCGCTGGTTTTGATGGGGATCGTCACGACTTCGGCGCAACAGGCCGCCGACCCTCTGAAAATTTCCCCTGGCATCAGACTTCCAAAAGACTCTGTGGTACGTGACCAGCTGCTTGGTAGTCTTCGCGGCTGGCTCCAACACGCGAACGCGAATGACTTCGTGGCGCCTGAGGACAAGGCGGGGATGACGGCGCTGATGGACGAATTAAAGGGGCTGGACAGGCGTATCCGGCCCGGCGACACGACTGACTACAGCTGTTACCTGACCAATGTTGCAGATATGGGTGACGGCAGCTACCAGGTGCAATTGGCGTATATAGGTCAGCGGAATGTCGGTCCTGACCTGCGGGCCTGCTGCACCGTGGTGGCGCAACAAAAGGACGGAAAGTTCCTGTTCTCCAGCCTTCTGAAAGAACACACGGAAGATTGGAAGACCCGGACCATCGGGAATTGCACCTTTCACTACAGGAACCGGCTTAATGGGAGAAAAGCCGCCGAATTTCAGAAAAGGATAGCGCTCTATGACAGCAAGCTGACCGCGGCGCCACAGACCATCGACTACTACTGCTGCGGCAATTTTGTCGAGGCTTCTCAGCTGATGGGCCTGGAATACAAATCAGACTATAACGGATACGCTTATAATGCCTACACCGGATTTACAGAGAATCATACCGTCTTCGTCAGCGGGGAGAAATGGATCGACAATTTCAGCGACTGGGACCCGCACGATACCTGGCATGACCGGCTGAGCAAGATCATTCACTCTTCAACGATCAATCGCCCGGTGGACGAAGCCTGTGCCTACCTATATGGGGGCAGCTGGAGGGTGTATTCACCGGAGGATATACTCCGGCGTTTCCGCGAGTATGCGGCGGCTCATCCGGACGCTGACTGGGTCGCGCTTTATAGGGACGGTGTTGATTTTGTGCCCGGGCCGAAGATCCTCAAGGTATCCTATGCTATCAACGAGCTGATCGTTCAGCATCTGGAAAAGGAGAAGGGTTTCTCCGCCGTGCTGGAGCTGCTTAACTGCGGGAAGAAGGAAAAAGGGGACGCTAATTATTTCGCGGCAATAAAGCGGCTCACCGGTGTCGATGAGCCGCAGTACAATCAATTTGTATGGAAGTTGATCCGTGCCGGGAGCCAGGGGGTTAGGGGTTAAGGGGTAACCGGGGGCCGGGGTTGATACTTTTGTTTCATTTGGTCGAGCATCATCAATAATCTATAGGACGACAGGATGTCGGAGGCGAAGTTCAGCTGCTTGTCGTTGAGGTTGCTGCCTTTGCCCTGCAGCGTCTGCTGGGCGCTGATCGCGAGCTGTTCGTCCGATATCGGCGGGCCGTCTCCCAGCGACTGATAATAGTCCATCTGCTGCTGCAGGTCCTTTCTTACTGAGGCGGCGACCCTGGCGGCGAGGGCATAGTCCCCGGCTTCATAGCAGTCCTGGAGGAACCAGGTCGAGGTCTGGTTGTCGATATTGCCGAGATTGCAGGTCATACCATAGGGGAAATTGGCTTCGCTGACGCCGGCGTCGTAGTGTTGCAGCACCTTTCTCGCCTCGTCCTTGCGGCCGGCGGCGATAAGGCTGGCGGCCAGCTCGGCGTGGGCTTGTTTTATAATGTTGAGCCTTCTCCTGTTCTCTTCATCAAAGTAGACGCCGGGCTTTGCGGCGTTGCCATAGCGGAACTTTTGCATCACCGTATTATACGCGATACTGTTGTCGACGCGTTCGTCGGCTACCGGCACCAGCTGGTAGGCCATGCCCCTGCTGCGCGCATACCGGGAAAGGCCGAGGGCGTCGAGCTCGTTCGTAGAGGTAAAACAGATGGGGCGCTGCCATTTGTTGGCCGCGATCAAGGCGAGCATGGTCAGCTCGTTTTTCAGCAGGTATCGTTTGTTCGGACTGATATCCACATTCAGCTGCGGGACGATCGCGTCCCCGCGATGGGCCGTGCCGTTGGCGACGACCCTGCCGGCGTCCACCGGGACCGAGAATTTCCGCGTGGGCAGCGTATTCAGCGGGGTGCCGTTTTCCGACTGGACCATATAACGGGGATCATCATTGGCCAGTACGGTCCGGAACGTATCATACAGATCATAGTATCTGTTCTTGTCATAGCCGGGGTTGTCGACAAAATACACTACGCTTTTCTTCTCACCCATCACCTCTTCTGGCGTAAACAGGACGTCGAAGGGGGCGCTCTTGTTGATCTTGTATCGCAGCTGATTGATATACCAGTCGGAGCCGGTGAGGGTATTGACCATGACCCGGACGTCGGGGCGGATGCCTTCCACCTCCTGTGCATACCAGAGCGGATAAGTGTCGTTGTCTTCGAAGGAGAAGAGGATGGCGTTGGGCGGGCAGCTTTCGAGATAGTCGACGGCGAAGTCGCGGGCCAGGGTTTTCTTGCTGCGGTCGTGGTCGTCCCATTCCTGAGTGCCCATCAGCAGGGGGACGGCGGCAAAGCAAATAAGTGCGGCGGCAAAGGGGATGAAACGTGCAGCGCGGAGTGATTGACGGTTGAGCAGGCGTTGGAAAAGGTTTTGGACGCCGATGACTCCGAGCCCGATCCAGATGGCGAACGCGTAAAAAGACCCCGCAAACGCGTAGTCTCTTTCGCGGGGCTGCATTCCCGCCTGGTTAAGGTAGATCACGATCGCCCAGCCGGTAAAGAAGAACAGCAGGCCTGTGACGAGGAGGTCGCGGCGATTGTACTTCCACTGCACCATCAGCCCCAGAAGGCCTAACAGGAAGGGCAGCATATACATCCTGTTATAGGACTTGTTGTGGGCACGGGCGGTATCTGGTATTTTGGACTGGTTGCCATAGAGCAGGTTGTCGACGACTGGGATGCCGCTGATCCAGTTGCTGTCGCGGGGATTGCCGAAGCCCTGGAGGTCGTTCTGCTTGCCGGAAAAATTCCACATGAAATAGCGGAAATACATCCACCCCGTCTGATAACGGAGGAAATACTTGATATTGTCGGCCATGGTCGGCTGGTCGCCCTCATCCAGGCCTGACCAGCGACGGTAGGTGCCTATTTCATCGCGGGTCGTCGAGTTGTCGTACATCCGGGGGAAGAGATGCGCAGATGGGGTATTCGCCCAGTCCATGGCGTATTTCTTTCCGGCGATCTCATACCGGTCCTTTCCCTTTACATAGTAGTCGCCGGCCTCGACCGTCGGAGGAGTGTCTGTGAAGTCGGGGCCGTACGCAATAGGCCAGTCGCCGTAGTATTCACGGCTGAGATAGCTGACGAGGTCTATGGGATTATCTACGTTGTACATGTCGACGGCGGTGTCGGCATTGCTGCGGATAAGCGTTGTGAAATAGGTGGAATAACCGAGCAGCATGAAAGATGCACACCACAGGCCGAGTTTCATGAAATGCCAGCCCTTCCTTGTCGCCCAGCGGACCAGGAGGACGATCGTAATGGCCAGCAAGATAAAGAAGGTGGTAAATCCAGAGAAGAAGGGGAGCCCCATTGAGTTAACAAAAAAGATATCGAAAGTCGCTGCGCCTTTTATCGTGGACTGGATGACAAATTTTTGGACAATCCCTGTGATGATGCAGCCGATAAGGAAGGCGAGGGTCCCTCCTTTGAGCGTGGGCTTATATTTTCTGAAATAATAGACCATCACGATTGCGGGGATGGTCAACAGGTTCAGCAGGTGGACGCCGATGCTAAGCCCCATCATGTAGAAGATAAAGATGATCCATTTGTCGGAGCCTTTCTCGTCAGCCTGTTGTTCCCATTTAAGGATGGCCCAGAAGACCAGCGCCGTGAAGAAGGCCGAGGAAGCATAGACTTCTCCTTCGACTGCGCTATACCAGAAAGAATCACAGAAGGTATAGGCCAGCGCGCCGATGACGCCGGCAGAGAGGATGGTGAAGGTTTGATGACGGTCCGGTTCTGCGGAAGGGTGAGGGGACATAACGATCTTGCGGGCGAAGTGGGTAATGGTCCAGAATAGAAAGAGGATGGACAGACCGCTGGCGATCGCGCTCATGAAATTCACCGCTTTTGCCGCGGTCAGGGGGTTGTCGCCAAAGAGGATGATGAAGAGACGGCCGAGGAGGATGAACAGCGGTGCGCCCGGCGGATGGGGTATCTGGAGCTTATAACAGCTGGCGATGAATTCTCCGCAGTCCCAGAAGCTGCCGGTGGCCTCCATCGTCATGATATAAACGGTACACGCAAAGAGTCCTACGATCCACCCGACGATCAGGTTAAGGCGACGAAAATTCCCTTGCATAGCTTATTCAGTTTTTAGTGTTTCAGATGGATTGCGGCTGCCGACCCTCAGCGAGTGATAGCTCACTGTCAGGAAAGAGAGGAGGATGCCGGCGGCTCCGGCCAGTAAGAAGACCCAGGGCTGGACGTCGATGCGATAGGCGAAACTCCCGAGCCAGCGCGATGCGGCCAGCCATGCCAGTGGCGTCGCTATCAGCAGCGCTACGCCGACCAGCAGCACAAAATTCCTGGCCATCAGGAGCGTGATATTGAGGAGGCTGGCTCCGAGCACTTTCCGGATGCCAATCTCCTTCGTTCGTTGAATGGCGCTGAGGGCCGAAAGCCCGAACAGTCCGAGACAGGCGAGCAGGATAGCCAGCGAGGCAAATATCGAGAACAGGCTGGCCGTACGGGTCTCGGCCTGGTAAAGACGGTTATAGTCCTCGTCGAGGAAATGGTATTCGAAGGCCTGGTCGGGGGCATAGTCCTTCCAGGTGTTCCGGAGCGAGGCGATCGTGGCAGGCATCCGGTCTCCTTTTACCCGGACCAGCATATACCGGACCCACTGTGTATCGGCGAAGAGCATGAGGGGACCGATCGGGTCGTGCAGGGAGGCGAAGTTAAAATCCCTGACGACTCCTTTTATGATGCCGGGTGTGCCACGGGATATTATTTGACCGATGGCCTGCTGGGGAGTCCAGCCTATCTTGCGAACGGCGGTTTCGTTCAGTATGAACCGGTAGACCGGGGTCACCGAATCGTTGTCGTCGACATGGCTGGGAATGTCGGCGGCCGTAAAGTCGGACCCGGCTATCAGCTGCATCTTCATGGTCTTCACGAAACCGATGTCGGAGGGTATGGCCTTTATCGGGAAATGCACTTCTCCGCGACCGTTGTCGGCCTTCAGGATATCCCCCCAGTGGGCGGAGATGGGGAGGTCGTGGGATCCGGAAATGCTTTCGACGCCGGGACGGGCCAGCATGGCCGACTTGATCTGGTCGTATCGGGCGAGGGCGCGGCTATTGACGCTGACTACGAGGACGTGGTCGCGGTCGAGACCCAGCTTTTTGTTCCGGATATAGTCGATCTGCTGCAGGATCACGATCGTCGCGCTTATGAGGAAGAAGGAGATGATGAACTGTAATACGATCAGCGTGCGACGAAGGCCGCCATTTCCGCCGGTGACGCGGAAGCCTGACCGAAGTATATTGATGATCCGGCTGTTCGCCAGCACCAGGGCGGGATAGGCGCCGGCCAGCAGGCCGATGACCAGGCCTGTAAGCAGGAGCGTGGCCAGGGGACGCAGGTGCAGGAGGTTCGATGCGTGCAGCTCTTTGCCGGTAAGTCCATTGAAGACGGGTAGCAGCTGGCTGGCGGCGACCACTGCCAGCACCAGCGCGATCATTGTGATCAGGAGCGACTCCCCCGTGAACTGGAGGAACAGCTGCGCCTTGAGGGCGCCAAGCACTTTGCGGACGCCGATCTCTCCCGTGCGGCTGGAAGACTGTGCGATGGCGAGATTGGTATAGTTGAATCCGGCGATGATGAGGATAAGGATAGCGATGCCCGTCAGGACCAGGACATAGGTGATGCTGCCGTTGGGGGTAAAGCCTTCGAGCGTGGAATGAAGATGGACCCTTTTCAGCGGTTCGAGGTGGTAGTGGAGATAGTCTTTCCCCTGAAGCGCTGCATCCTGTCTGGTGGAAGGCGATTCCATATAGCTGTTGATCTGCTGTTCGAGGGCGGGAATGCGGCGCCCATCCCTTACCAACAGATAAGTTATGTAGTTGGCAGTATACCACTGTTCATACCGGGAGGCGTACAGATTAGTAAAGCTGACGATAAAATCGAACTGGACCTGTGTATTGGAGGGCGGGTCTGCGACGACGGCGGCCACGCGATAGTCCTTCTCGTCGTTGATGCGAAGCACCTTATTCAGCGGGTCTGCCGATCCGAAGTATTTCCTGGCTGCGGTTGCTGTCAGGATTATATTCGTCTTTTCGTTGAGCGCGGCGGGATCGCCTTCGAGGAAGGGGAAGGTGAAGATGTTAAAAAAGGACGTATCGGCGTACAGGAAACGGGTTTCTGTAAACGAAGACGACTCATAGCTGACCTTTGAAGTATAGACGAGCGTCCGGGTGTAGCCCTCCACTTCAGGGAAGACCCTTTTTAGCTGGGGGCCGGCCTTGGTGCCGGTGGTGGCAAAGGCGGAGATCGTCCCCCCGCTGGCCCGTTCGCTGGTGATCCGGGCTATACGGTCTGCTTTTTGATGCGTGTTGTCGAAGCTGAGCTCGTCGGTGACGTACAGTCCTATCAGGATGCAGCTGGTCAGTCCTATCGTCAGGCCGAATATGTTAATAAATGAAAATACCTTTTTATGGGCCAGGTGACGAAAGGCCAGCTTCCAATAGTTGCTGAACATGCGAATCGATTTGCGTTAAAATTTGGCTTCAATGCCTGTGCCAGTTCTATAATTGGTTTAACAGCAGTAAATTAGGGGCGTTGATTCGGAAAACTGTCCGAAAACGGACAAAAGATTGTTCGAAATTGAAGGGATTATTCGCTGGGAGGAGGTAGCAGGGCATTACTTTTGTGACAGGTTATTCACCAAATAAAAAAATTTATGAAAGCGATTGTTTTAAAGGATTTTGGCGGGGTAGACCAGCTTCAGGAGGCGGAGCTGCCGACCCCAGGAATTAAGGATGGAGAGGTTCTGGTAGAAGTGAAGGCCATTAGCATCAACCCTGTCGATATAAAGACCCGTGAAGGCCAGGGACTGGCGGAGATGCTGAAAGCCAGCAGCCCGATGATACTGGGCTGGGATATATCCGGGGTGGTAAGGGAATCGGAATCTCCCCTTTTCCAGGAGGGAGACGAGGTCTTCGGGATGGTCAATTTCCCGGGTGTGGGCAGGGCATATGCTGAATACGTTGCTGCACCGGCCGACCAGCTGGCGTTAAAGCCCCAGGAGGTCAGTCACCCCGCTGCGGCAGCTGCGAGTCTGGCGGCCTTGACGGCCTGGCAGGCGTTTGCCGATCACCACCGGCTGAAATCGGGGCAGCGGGTCCTGATACATGCGGCTTCGGGTGGTGTTGGACATTTTGCGGTACAGATTGCGAAACATATCGGCGCCTATGTCATCGGGACGTCCTCGGCAGAGAACCGGGACTTTGTGCTGGGGCTCGGCGCTGACGAACATATCGACTACAAGACACAGGACGTGAGCAAGGTCGTAAGCAATGTCGATCTGGTTCTCGATCCGTTGGGGGGCGCCAATATCGACCTGTCGCTAAAGACCCTGAAGAAGGGGGGGATACTGCTCTCCCTGGTCGCTGAGCCAAAGGATAAATTAGAGGAAAAGGCTGCGGCTGCAGGAGTGACCGGAAAGAAGATCTATGTACAGGCCAGTGGCGAGGACATGGAGGGTATTGCACAGCTGCTGGCGAGCGGGGCGTTGAAACCGGCGGTCTCGAAACTATTCCCCTGGGATAAGATGGGTGAGGCGCATCAGCAGGTGGAATCGGGGAGGACCCGGGGCAAGACGGTAGTTGTCGTGTGATGCCGGGATCCTGGTGTATGGAATTAATTAAAAGCCCCGGTTTTTGGCCGGGGCTTTTTTGCGGGGGGCAAATATTATAGTGCTTCGATCGAGAGGCGGGTTTGTTTTGCTTTTGCGTTGTACTCCGAGACCATCACGTGTCCTTCTTTTGCCGGGAAGACGGCTGTAAAACTTTTGCCTTCCTTGTGCGGAATCGTGCGGGATATCTTTTTCTGATTGACGTTGTAGATGAAGGTCTGCTTATAGTCATCGAAGACAAGGTAGTTCGTTTTTGCGTCCGAATTGGTCACGGTATAGAAGCTGCGCTGGTCATATGACGAAATAGGGGCTGATGCCTGGAGGCTGAGGCTGGCGGCGACCGGTAAGGTGTTTTCCAGGGATAGCTTGCCTTTCGGGTCCTGTTTGATGACCAGTACATTCTGACTGTTATACATATGCGTACCGGGTCCCATCGCTAACGCCGGAACGATGACGGTCCAGCATAGAAGGATCGAGGCGCTGACGCCAACGGCGCGGAACCTGCGGTGGATCCCGGAGCCTGCGAAATAGGTATTGCCCTCGAAGTCCTTGAAAGAGGTCCCCAGGTCCGCGTAAGCGCGGCTCTCTTCATAATAGCCGTTCTTGTCGATCATTGTGCCCTGAGAGCCGTCTGCCCAGTAGGAAAAGGAAGGCACGATGTCGTTGCGCTTGTGCCCGTTGAGTCCGATCGAGAACACGCCGGAGTAGGGGCCGTGCCGGAGGTTTCGTCCCGTCGTATAGGAATTGCCCTTTGCGGGGTCGATGACCAGACCGGAGACATAGGGCTTGCCGGTGGTGGGGTCGTTGTCGAATGCCAGCACTTTCAGGGAATTACCTTTTCTGTCTTTGAGAATAAATTTGGGATAAGTGACCGAGTCAGCGGTATTGTAGCTGACGATCTCGAATCCTCCTTCTTTCATCTGGTCTTTTTTCTTAACGAGCAGGGATACTTCGGTACCGGAGGTCAGCATTGCGAAGTCGGTGGCGTCTTCTTTTACTATCTTTTGCCAGGTGAGCTTGCCGTTGGTGTTGAAGATAAGCAGGTTGTTCTTGCTGTCATCACCATAAAAGCAGGCAAAGCCTTTCCCTGTAATATTGCGCAGCTGAATCTGCTGTTTGAGCTTGCCGTTGCCGACGACCTTTCTGTTGCTGTTGGCAGCCTGCTGGGCGTCGGGTGCTACATCCATCTTCGTCGTATACTTACCCAGGATACTACCGTGGAGGTTGACGAATTGGGCGAAGAGCTCGGTCTTAGCGTTGTCTTTTTCGCGGCGGAACTCCCTGTTGTTGCGGAACTCCTTTCCTAAGTAATTGCTTCTAACGTAGACCAGACAGATGACATCCTGTTCGAAGCTGACGGCTTTCAGGATCAGTTTTTCCTCCTTGAAATTGACCGAGCCGATGTCGTTGAGGTTTTCGTCCATTATGGATAGACGATAGTTGAAGGAATCGGCACTGGCTTTTTCCAGCTGGGTGAAGACGAGATAGCCGACCAGGTTGCCGTCCTGGCGGATGATCTGCAGCTGGGAGGAAATATCTTCGGCGACTTCGTTGAAGACTTTGGTCTGGGCGTGGGCGACAGAGGAGAGAAGGAATAAGAATAGCAGGAATTTCAGGGTTCGCATCGGTTTATTTTTCAAAGTTTTTGGCAAATTCACAGTACATGCTGCTGGAGTTGGCGCTGGAGAAGGCGTGTGCGGCCCGGTCCTTGTTCTTGTCCGAGTTGTCGGGGTCGAGGGCCAGCGTGAAGAGCAGGGCTCCGAGATCCTTTTCGTCGTTGGTCCTCCAGAAGGACTGGCCGTGCATATCCTGGCAGTATTGTTTCAAGTTGTCCCGGGGTATTTGTTCCAGCAGGGTCTGCAGGGCGTAATAGTCTTTTGAGATCAGCTCTTTCTGGACGATGCCGATGGCGTTGAAGCGGGCGAGCTCGCGGTCTGCGTAATAAAGACCGGAGAAGATATTGCTGGCCATGAAATCATACCAGGGATCGTTGAAGCCTTTGTCTTTCAGCTGCAGGATGCGGTAGAGGCATTCGGTAAGGCTGGTCGTGGAATAGAGGTCCCAGATCATCATTTTATTGACCTTGTCAAGGACGGTGGCCGGCACCGGTGTCCAGCGGGCTGTGGCTGTGGACAGCGCTTTGGTTTGATTATAGCGGATGACGCAGTCCGGGTGGGTCTTCAGGGAGTCGGCGATCGTCGTTGTGTCGCTGAAGGCGTAGGCGCGTGAGGAGAGTCCTTTTGACCGTCGCTGAGCCCAGGAGTCTTCGTAGGGAAGGTGCCAGGTCGTGAAATACTCTTTCAGGGGATGGTGCAGGGGTTGTTTGAGCTGCATATCGGAGCTGTCGAGCCGCAGGAAGAACCGGGCGTTGAACGGGATATTGCACTTCTTCAGCAGGATGACGGCCAGGGAGTCGGCGGCGCTCTCCTGGTACCGGTCGTGGCGGCTGCGGCTGAATGTATAACCCTGTACGACTTTGGTGAGCCGGGAATAGCGGTCGTACCTGGAGTCAAGCACAGCGTTGAGCGATCTTTTATATTCGTCGGAGCCCAGCCACTGGGCCCTGAGGTAGATGGAGTTCTCTACGTGACGGAGGACATTGTGTGACAGCTCGTGGGCGATGATCAGCGCCAGCTCTTCCCGGCAGGAGGCGAAGGCGATGATGCCGACATTGACAGCCAGTACATTACCGCCGGTGGAATAGGCGTTCACGGCGGGGCTGCGGTCGATGAGCAGCAGGGGCTTTACGGGGATCATGGACTTGTTGGCGTCGACCAGCTGGCGGACGATATCGTCGACATAGCCGTAGACCTCTTTGTCATGAACATAGTCGTTATCTGCGAGCGCCCCGAGGACTGCGTTGGTGCGGCGGTCCCATAGTTCTCTGTATTCCTTCTGTGTAGCCCTGTCCTTAAAGGCATCAGGGCATACCCATGCTTTCCTGAGCGAGTCCTTTTGTTTTTCGTAATAAAATCGGGAGAGGTCCTGGTAATTGTACAGGCTTTTGACCTGAGCGCTGGCGGTAGAACAGGCGATTACCAGCATAAGAGGTAATAGCTTTTTAAAGGACATGGAATTGCGGGTTTACATTTAGGTTAGCTATAATAACGCAAAACCGCCCGAAATATTGAGAATGTGAGTAATTGTCTCCCATTGATTTTCAATGATCAAATTTTCCACTGTAGTGGTAAAAGCGTAGTCCGGTTTTTGGCTGCCCGTTGGTTTAAAAGCAAATTTGACCAGTCGCGGGACGTGGTCCTGCGGGGTATTAAAATCTTATCACTTAAAATGTTTGCTTATGAAATTGCAAAATTCCGTCCGACCGCTGAATTATCTTTTTGGCCGGACGAAACTCAAAATGGTCACATGTCTGGGGACTATTGCCCTCGTTATGCTCTCTCTTTTTTCCTGCAAGAAAGACGTAAAGCCCTCTGAGGCGGTTGGCGCAGCTATCACCACGCCGCGGGCCGTAACTTACACGCTGATCTGGTCGGATGAGTTCGACGGAACCGGCGTCGACGGCGGCAAATGGAACATCGACAACGGGAATCCCGGAGTCAACAATGAGAAGGAGTATTACCAGGCGGCCAATGCTACCGTCACCGGCGGCAACCTGGTGATCACGGCGCGACAGCAGTCTGTGGGAGGCCAGCCCTACACCTCTGCGAAGCTGGAGACCTATGGCAAGTTCTCCACCACCTATGGGCGTATCGAAGCCCGGATCAAGCTGCCGATGGTACAGGGCACCTGGCCGGCATTCTGGATGCTGGGCAACAGCATCAACCAGGGAACCCCCTGGCCGGACTGCGGCGAGATCGACATCATGGAGCATGTCAACACCACCAACACGATCCTGGGCACAATGCACTGGAACGGTGGCAGCGGACATGTCCAGTACGGAAGCAGCACCACTACTACGCCGGGCGACTACCACGTCTATGCGGTGGAATGGGATGCACAGGGAATCCGTTGGTATGTTGACAATACGCTGTATGTCAACGGGAATATCTCCAACAACATCAATAATACGGGGGCTTTTCACAACCCGTTCTATATCATTTTGAACCTGGCCATCGGAGGCGACCTGCCGGGGAATACCATCGACAATTCGTCGCTGCCTACGACCATGATGGTGGACTATGTTCGGGTTTACAGCATGACCAACTCGGGTGGTTCGGGTGCGCCGATCGGGCAGACCATCACCCTGAAGGGCAGCAACGGGCTCTATGTCAGCGGAGAAAATGGTACTCAAGCCATGAACTGTAACCGCACTACTGCCCAGGCCTGGGAGCAGTTCCTGGTAGTAGATGCCGGCAATGGCAAGGTGGCCCTGCAGAGTATGAGCAAGTACGTCTCGTCTGAGAACGGCGTCAACCCCATCACCTGCAACAGGACCAGCTTTAGCGACTGGGAAGAGTTCACCTGGGTCAACAATGCGGATGGGACGATCTCACTGCAAGGCAACAACGGAAAATTTGTATCTTCCGAGAACGGGACCCAGCCGATGACCTGTAATCGGGCGACGGCGCAGGGCTGGGAGGAATTCCGGGTAAATCAATAGCGTATGCACATTGAACTTATTCATCCGGCGGTTCGCTGCCGGATGATTTTTTTATTGTTGATGTTTGCTGGTTTTGCCGCGTTTGGACAAGGGGGTGGGGATTTGGAGGCATCCGGGGTGGGGATTGGGGACTCTGCGGGGCCGCGGCTGGCTGTGGACCTCGTTGGCGGGTATCAGCGTCAGGATCTTCGCTGGTCCATTGCGGGAAATAGTTTGGGGACTTCGCCGAATATCTATTCCGAATTGCGTTGGAAAGGGGTAGGGGGTGTATCGACCGGTCTGGATATCTCGTGGAAGGCGTGGAAGAACTGGGTGGTCGTGGTTGGGGGTAGCAGGGCCTGGACTGTTGGGGGCCGGGTCTCGGATAAGGACTATGGTGCGGATGACCGGAGGGATGTGCTATATGACCAGTCATTTAATGCCAATAAAGGGTATGCGTATGCGCTATTCTTTGGATTGGGGTATGAATTGAGGGTTGGTTCCTGTCTTCTGTTGACGCCGGCGGCCGGGTATGGCGTTAGCGGGCAGCGACTCTCTATCACTGACGAGAGCCTGCTCAATAGTTATTATCGGACGTGGTGGAAGGGGTTGGTTTTTCGGCTGCGGGGGGAGTGGACGCTGGGTCCGCGGTGGGGAGTAGTCTTTTCGGGGGGGTATCGACAGGTGAATTATCGTGCGGAGGGGGACTGGAATCTTATTCAGACGTTCAGCCATCCGGTGAGTTTCAGGCACAGGGCGGATGGGTATGGGCTGGAGGGGCGGCTGGGGGTAAAGTATAAACTGGGCCGGGCGGGAATTTTTTTAACGGGCCACTATGCCGGCTGGACTACGGGTAAGGGTGTTGACGAACTTTACCTGGTTTCGGGTCAGACGAGCCAGACGCAGCTGAATGAGGTGGTGCTCCACGAATTAGGGGTTACTGCTGGGGTCCGATTCGGCTGGTAGGTTCTTTTTTTCCATGCGTTTTTGTCGCTGCTCTTCTTTCAATAGTTCGTATTTGGCGCGCTGGTCGTCAGTAAGCAGTGCAGAGATTTTTACGTCAGTTTCCTGAGTGATGCTGCGGCGGGCCTGTGCGTTCTGGCGTCGCTGGCCGGAGGGGTGGTTTTGGAGGCTGTCCAGCGCAACGGTCGCGTCTGCGAGTATGGCGCGGAGCTTTTCAACCTGGTTCTCGTTCAGATTCAGCTGTTTGGTCAGGGTGGCCAGCCGGTGTGCGGCCCGCATGGTGGGGGAGGGCGGGGTTTTGGCCGGATGTTGCGTGGTGTCGGGAGTTTGGGCCAGGAGGGTGGTGGTTAGGGTGGCTGTTAGAATCAGGAATAAGAGATGTTTCATAAATACATAGACCCTGTAAATTGGCCAGGGTTTAAAATAGATTAAAAACGAATTAAACCTTCGGGTCCGGTATGCGTCAAAACGGCCACGGAGGCCTTTTGTTATGAAAACAGCTTTTTTATTATTGGGGATGGCGATGGCGGGGTTTGGTGAACCCGGTCCAGGGGTGAGTAGCTCTCCTACCGGGGAGCTCGCAAAAATGACATTCCCCTATCGTAAGGCAGGGCTGACCGAGCGGCAGGCCGCGGCTCATTTGCTGAGCCGGTTCACATATGGCCCCGGTCCGGGGCAGGTGGATGCCGTGGTCCGGATGGGTCTGGAGAAATGGTTTGCCCAGCAGCTGGACGGGACCTTGTCCGACGACTCGCTCGATCAGGCGCTGGACCATTATGACGCGCTCAAGCTAACAAATGAACAGGTCATCAATACTTATCCCCGCGCCGGGCAGGTGGTGCGCATGGCTATCCGCGATGGCGTCGTGAACAAGGATTCGGTTAAGGCAGACCGGAAGGAGTACCGCGACCTCATCCAGTCCTATATGCAGGAAAAGGGATACAAGCGCGAGCAGGAGCTGTTCCGTCAGTTCATCTGCCAGAAGATATTGCGCGCGGCTTACTCACAGAACCAGCTGCGCGAGGTGATGACGGATTTCTGGTTCAATCACTTTAATGTTTCCATTACGAAGAATGACTGTGCGGAGTTCATTCCGGCTTATGAGCGGGATGTGATCCGGCCGTCTGCCCTGGGTAGTTTTAGCGAGATATTGTTGAAGACCGCCAAGTCGCCGGCGATGTCGTATTACCTTGATAATTTCAGTAGCAGCGCGCCCATGCCGGATGGGAAGATGCAGGCTGTGCCAGCAGTTCAGGGGGTAACACCGACTGGTGAAGCGGTGGCTGACGCTGCCGATAATTTTCGCAGGAATAACCGGGGTCTTAACGAGAACTATGCCCGCGAGGTGATGGAGCTGCATACCCTGGGTGTGGACGGGGGTTATACGCAGCAGGACGTGACGCAGGCGGCAAGGGTCCTGACGGGATGGGGTGTATATCCGATGACTGAGCAGGGTAAAGGGGCTGTAAGACGTTTTAGCGACGAGCAGATGGCGCGAAGAGGTTTTGTGCACGAGGGTGACTTCTTTTTCAACGCCAACCGGCACGACAAAGGCTCCAAAACTGTCTTAGGGCATTTCTTCCCTGCCGGTGGCGGCTATGAAGAAGGGGTTGAGCTGCTGGAGATACTGGCGCACCACCCTTCGACGGCTGCGTTTATCACCCGGAAGATCGCGGTGCGTTTTGTCAGCGACAATCCACCACAGTCCCTGCTGGATAAGATGGCAACGACCTTCCGCGAGAAGAACGGCGATATCCGCCAGGTGCTGATCACGATGGTGACGGCGCCGGAATTCTGGAATGCAGAGGCGGTTAGGGAGAAAACGAAATCACCGTTCGAGCTGGCGATCGGTGCGGTGCGGAGTCTGCACGGGACCATCGAACAGCCCTATCAACTGTATACCTGGATAGCACGGATGGGTGAAAAGAAATATTATTACCAGGCGCCGACCGGCTTCCCTGATAAGGGAGCGTACTGGATAAACGCCGGCTCTCTGCTGAATCGCATGAACTTTGGGCTGGCGCTTGCTTCCGGCCGAGTACCCGGCGTGCGTATCGACCTCGCTGCGCTGAACAACGGGCATGAGCCGGAGAGTGCAGCCGCGGCGCTGGAAACCTATGGCAGGATCATTCTCCCTGAGCGGGACCTCGCGCCGACGATCAAACGACTTACGCCCATGTTAACCGATCCGGCGCTGGCGCAGAAGGTAGATGTGGCAAGCTCTAAGGTGGCGATCGAGTCGACTGACATGCAGACGGCGGATATGATTGACGCGACGCGGGCAAGCAAGGTAACAGTAGAGGTAGCTGGAAGGAAAAAAGAAATTGTTCCGGCGGAGAAGGCAGTGGGGACGGGCAACCCGATGCTGGCGCAGGTAGTGGGCATCATTATTGGTTCGCCGGAATATCAAAGAAGATAAAATTTTTACGATCATGGTATCGAGAAGAGGTTTTTTGAAGGGAAGTGGCCTGGCCTTGTTTGGCGTGGGGCTGATGGGAGGGATCCCGGCCTTTATGGCGGAGGCGGCTGCAAGCGACAAGGTCGTCGCGCCGTACAAACGGAAGAAAGTGCTAGTCTGCATCTTTCAGCGGGGGGCGATGGATGGATTGATGGCGGTGACGCCTTTCGGGGACAGCTATCTGCAGGCGGCGAGGCCGGGACTTTTTATGTCTGCGGCGAGTGGTGGTTTCGCGGTTAGCGGGGGCTCGCCGGGTGGTGGTGGATCCGCGAGTGGTGGTGGCTCAGCGAGTGGTGGCAAAAATCCGCTGATCGACCTGGACGGTCGCTGGGGACTACATCCTGGCATGAAGGCCTTTGAGCCTTTGTTTAAAGAAGGACGGCTGGGTATCGTTCACGGTATCGGTTCACCGAACAATACGCGGTCGCATTTTGACGCGCAGGACTATATGGAGTCGGGTACGCCGTTCAATAAGGGCACGGCCAGCGGCTGGCTCAATCGTGCGGTTGGATTGCTGGGACATGATGCTACGACACCGTTTGCAGCGGTTAGTCTGACCTCGGCATTGCCCCGGTCCTTGTATGGCGATCATCCTTCGGTGGCGATCAGCAATCTGCAGGACTTTGCGATCCAGCTGAAGGGAAATCCGGGTGCGGCGAGCACTGCGGCCCGTAGTTTTGAAGACCTTTATGATCAGACGTCGCCGGGGCTTTTGCAGGAGACGGGTAAGGAATCATTTGAAGCCATGAAAATGCTGCAGCGGGCGGATGTTCGCAACTACCAGCCTTCGGGCGGGGCGATCTATCCGCCCACACCGCTGGGTAATTCTCTTCGCCAGGTAGCGCAGCTGATCAAGATGGACGTGGGATTGGAAGTGGCGTTTACGGAGTCCAACGGATGGGATACACATTTCAACCAGGGTACGGACAATGGGATATTTGCAAGGAATGTGACCGACCTCAGCAACAGTATCGCGGCATTCTGGAAGGACCTCGATGCCTATCAGGATGACGTGACTGTGATGACGATGACGGAGTTTGGGCGTACGGTCCATCAGAACGGGACAGGGGGTACGGACCACGGGCGTGCCTCCTGTAATTTTCTCCTTGGTAATAATGTGGCTGGCGGGAAAGTATATGGTAACGTTCCCGAACTGGCTATCGAGAACCTCGAGGATCGACGCGACCTTCCTGTGACCACGGACTTCCGCAGCGTTTTCAGCGCGGTGGCGGATGCGCATTTAAAGATAGCCGACGACAAGGCTCTCTTTCCCGACTGGGATGGGAAGAAGGCGGAGTTGATGAAAATATAAAATTTATGGTATGACCAGGGAGTTCATCTATGATCAAATAAGACAATTCCGACTGGCAGTCCTGGCTACGACCTCGGGGGATCATCAGCCGGAGGCGGCGGTGGTTGGGATTGCGATCACTAATGATCTTGAGATAGTTTTTGATACTGTGAGGAGTTCCCGTAAGTACCGCAACCTGATCGCGCAGCCGAAGGTCGCGTTAGTTATCGGATGGAAGAATGAGACGACTATTCAATTCGAAGGAGACGCTGTGGAATTGGGTTTGGTCGGTGAGGCTGGTCGGGTGGACGCCGGGGCCCGGATGGACGCCGACGCTTACCGCGAGGTATATTACGCCGTCTTTCCTGACGGGAGGGACCGCGCTACTACCTGGGAAGGGCTCACGCATTTTGTGATACGGCCCCGATGGATACGGTATAGCAATTTTAATGAACCGGTGAGGATTGAGGAATTGAAGTTTTGAGGTTTGAAGTTTTGAGGTTTGGGGTTTGAGGTTTGGGGTTTGAGGTTTGAGGGCTCTGCGGCTTTGATGTTTTACGAGGGTTAGCCGGCGTGTCTTGCCGCGTATGCGCAAGGTATTCCGATCGCGACCATGAGAATCAGCATATTGATCAGGATAAATGAAAGTGAGGAAGGTCTACGGGCAGCCTTCGACAGAGGCAGGACTACAAGGTTCATGACGACCCACACCAGGAGTCCATATAGCGCAGCATCGACGATCAGTGCTGTGCCAAGCCCAGCGATCCTGGGATATAGAACGAAATAACAACCCACCCAGCAAAATGCTATCACATAATGGAAGAGTATGCCCAGTGCGATCATACCGGCGCCGCTGGTAAATGCCCTCTGGCCGTAGACTGCGCTCGCGATATAGCGGAAGAGGGTTCCTGCTGGTTTATTGCCTCTGGCCAGGAAGAACAGGACAGCGGCAAGCGCATCAAGGGTCCCAGCTATTAGTCCGGTTAGAAATATAGTCATGCTTTTTTTTGCTCAAAAGTATTGGCTACCCGCAATTCCTGTTTTGTAAAAATGCGACAATTCTGAGGGGAGGATGCCTGCGTATTTCTTGAACTCGTTGGTGAGGTGTGCGTGATCGTAGTAGCCCAGGTCAAAGGCGATCCTTAACAGGCTTTCGGCGGGGACTGGAGTTGTAGCTGTGGTCGCGCCTGGTGTGGCTGGTCCGGTCGCGCTGTCGGGGGCCCCGGGCTGCCGCAATTGTCGCAGCACTTCCTGAAAACGGATGATCCGCAGGAACTCTTTGGGGGGAATGCCGACATTCTCCTTGAATATCCGCTCGAGGGTGCGGTTGCTGACGTGCGTCTCAGTCGCTAGTGTTTCGACTGATGCCTGGCCGCGGGATTGGCAGGCTATTTTTGAAAGTTCAGCAAAATTATATTTTTTGTCTCCTGATGCCGGCCGGTTGGCAAACCAGCTGTTGAGACTGTCGGATAAGGCTTCTTCGTCTTTCATCAATTGCATCAGCTCGTCATTGTGGAATTCCAGGAGGGTGTCCACGGCCGGTTCCATTGGCATACCAAAGAAGGTGTAGAAGCCCCCGGGCCGGAAGCGAATGCCGATCAGGATGCATCCCGGCTCGCTGTGAACGACGCCATAGGCGGTCATTGTTCCGCCGAGGTATAGCCGTCCCGGATACACGGGGATCATTTCTTCGGCGCGTGCTTTGGGATTGAAGAAGGCCGTGCTGTTGCCGGCATTGAAGATGAGGTCGGCGCAGCCGTCAGCATATACCCTTCTGCCTGAGGGGCGGGCTGTGGGACTGGTTTTGCGAATCCAGTAGGCTGCGATGTGGTCCTGGAGTTCTTTTGCAGGTATGTGCTCGGTATAAGACATTTTTTAAGTTAAGATATGATAGCATCCTTCATTATCAGCAAGGTAATCTCTTATATCTATCATTCTGGTGATGCCGGTAATTACATCGGCCTCCAGATAAATATCGAACTCTTCGTCCCAATCGGCATTGCACGCCGGGCATTTCCCGTGTCCGAAGATACCAAACACTTTTACTCTTGGTATCCCGGGCGTTCCAATTTCATTATATCCCCATTCTATTTTGTCCCCGATCCTGTATTCCAGTTGTCTCGTTGCTCCGAACTTAAATTGGATGCGTGCTTCGTAGTTATTATTGCAATTCGGGCAATGGATAGTTGTAATTAACTCGTTGAAGAATCCCATGGTTATTATTGTGGTACCGCGAGTAGCAGGTCTTTGTGTTCATCGTAGTATTCATACTGGTAGTAGACCCCCACTTTGTCAAGTAATTGGTCGAGCTGCGCGACATTGTTGGGGTGAAAGGCAACTCGTCCATTGAGGAGGAGGCCATCGTGGGCCTGCATAAGGTCTAGCTCGGCCCAGGTGGAGATGAGTTCCCATTCGGCCCAGCCGGATTTGCGGACATACCAATTGGAATTTGGGAAGACTGAGAGGATCGATTGTGTGTCTTTTGACCGCAAAAAGCAGTAGAAGTTGGTGGATTCAGGTAACATGCGGTCTTCGCGCTCGTAGAGTATAATGTAATTGGTTGCGAAGGCCGGTTGAACGATATCCCAGTCCCATTCCTTTGGGATCGATGGAAATACATCGGCGAGACGTTTGAGTAGCTGATACCATCCCGGCGTATCTTCATTTAGGGTCCAGGTGAGCCCGCCCGATGTAATTTCCATGCATATCTCGTCGTAGGTAAATCGATCCGCTTTATATGCCGAAATCCGCTCAATGTCCGTCCATTTGATTTTTGTAACACCATCATTAAATGGATAGGTAAAGCCATCTTCCTGGTAAACAAATTTACCAGGGTCTACCTCTAGCCGGTGCCAGCGTTGCTTTGCTTCCTCTGACAGTGGCTCGGGTGAGGTCGGGTTAACCAACCCTGATCGGAACCAATCCGTAAGTTTTGAGAGAAGGCCCATAATAATACAAATCTACGACTCCTTCATGTACCCTTTCTGCTTCAATTTTTCGAGGACCTTTTCGCTGAGCTGTTTGCCCCATTGCCCTCCCAGCTGCATGGACTGCTGCAGGATGATCGGCATTTTTTCGATCATTTTTTTGCCGATCGGCGTCTGGTAAAATGCGAGCATCTGCTGAATATCGTCGTCCGTGAACTGCTCTGCATATATGGGGATGACATGCTCCATCAGCTGTGACATGTCGGCTTCCTTTATAAACGCGTCCCAGAAATCGGCGGGGGCGTCGGGAAAGTTTTGTTTGTAGGAGGCGACCATGTTGGTGATCATCTGGTTACCCATCTTTGCGGCACCAGTAATCTCCATCAATTGGCGGATATGTCTGATCTTTGTACTGTCCTCGGCTGAGACGGCAAGGGAGGAAAGGAACAGGACAGCGACGATGGCAGTTCGGAGCATAAAAACGGTTTTAGATAAAATTAACGTATAATTGAGGGAATAAGTATGGGGGTGTTTTCGATAATCGCCGACAATTTTACCATTCTTCGGAACAGGAATATCCGGGTCTATCTTTCCGGCAATGCGGTCAGCCTTATCGGCGACTGGATGCAGCAGACAGCCCAGGCATGGGTGGTATGGGAGCTGACACATAGCACAGTAGCGCTGGGCATCGTGGCTTTCTTTGGTCAGATACCCTTCTTTATCCTCGGACCATGGGTTGGCGTCGTATCGGACAGGTATGACCGTAGAAAGATACTGCTGGTCACACAATTCCTCATCATGCTGTGCGCCTTCGCTCTCGCGGGTCTCCTTCAGGCGCATGTGCTGCGGCTCTGGCATGTCTACGCGCTGGCCTGTGTGCTGGGTATTGTTTCTGCGTTCGACGTGACGGCGGAACAAGCCTTCATCAGCGACATTGCGGGGGCAGGTAATATCCGCAAGGCCGTGGCGCTGAACAATTCCATTACCCAGCTGACTCGCCTGGCAGGACCATCCATTGCCGGCTATCTGATCTCGAAGGTAGGGGTCGCGCTCTCCTTCTGGCTGAACGGACTGACCATTATCATCTGCATCCTGAGCATCGCTGCTGTGCACACCCGCTCAACTGCGCAGGCGACCTCGGGCAATGGACTCAAGCAGTTCCTTGAAGGATGGCGTTACTTCAGGAAACACAGTCTGCTCAAACTGATCATGGTCTTCGCGGCGACCCAGGCATTTTTTGGACTGTCCACCATCCAGCTGCTGCCGGCGGTAGCCTCGGATATATTAAAAGGGAATGCCGCCACTCTCGGAAAGCTGCTTGGCGCCGCGGGTGCCGGTGCACTGATAGGCATCGTCTTTGTGATGCCTTTTGTCGAACGGATAAAGAGGCCCTGTATGGCGATCGGCGGAGCGCTGATCTGGTCCGGAGCCTGGTATATCTTTTTTTCCAGGAGCAGCAATATCTATCTGACCCTGGCATGTCAGTTCATGACTAGCATGGGTGCGGCCAACGTGGTGACCCTGGCCATCGGTCTATCGCAGGAGCTGACGCCACCCGGTATGCGGGCGCGGATCGTCAGCACCTTCCTTATGATCATCTTTGGTTTGCAGCCTGTGGCGTCCTGGCTGGTAGGGGCTGGCGCTCATCGCTGGGGATTGCAGCCGATGATCCTGGTGAATGGGATACTGATGGTCGTCGTGCCTGCGATACTATTGACACTGCCACGACTGCACCAGCTGCGGCGGCCCGAAGCCACACAAAAAGGACAGGACCACTGTGTCGGTTTTTAAGTTACTTCATATGAGAAAGAGGGGATCTCTTTCAGCAGCTGCTCAAGCCTGAGCATTGATCGCCCGAGACTGGCCGTCGCCTTTTCCTTCCGGGTGAGATTGAACAGGGTGGCGGCGAAGATATTCTTCCTGACGTACAGCTCGATGGTCAGCCTTGTTTCTGCCGGGGAGAGTTTTTCCAGGATATAATAAGTCGCTGTGGTCCGACGCTCGTCCGTCTCGCTGAACTCGATCCGGTCCGACCGGTAAGAATAGCTGCTGGCGAATATGACAGACTGGCCATTGGCGAGAATGAAGCGGGAGCGCATTCCGATGCGCGGGAGATAGTGGTCGATATCTTCTACCTTTACTATACCTTCCTGCCAGTGGCTGCGGTAGTTGAGGTCGCCGGTGGCATGGAAGAGGGTAATGATGTCTGTGGCATAAGTACGGGTGACTGAAAGGACTTTTGTTTTTTGGGCCAGATCACGTCGGGGAGACTGATCGGGTGGAAGGTTGTCCTTTAGCTGGCTCAGCTGTGTATACCGGAAGGATATCTCGCCGGTTTCGGTCTGTTTGACGCTGTCGTTCCATTGCATCCACTCAGTGAGTGCAGCCAGGGGCCGCTGGGGAGCGAGACTATCGGTGACCAGCCAGTATTCGTGCTGCTCGATATCATTCTTCAGCAGCTGGTGTGCGACGATGACGTCCTTGCCGATCAGCTTGCTAAAGTTCTTTACGTTGTATCCGGTGAATTCTCCGTAGTGGGTAATTATTTTAAGAGTGAGCGAGATGGCGGATTTGCAGGCCTTGCACTGGCAGAATCGACTATTTTCGTAGGCGGTGAGGTGCTGGTGAAAGTGGCAGAACATTTGTTCGACCTGCTGGTAAATGGTCTCCAGGTTGGGGATATCGCCAAACTTATAAAAAAGGATGGCGTCGCCTTCTATCTCGGAGATCTCGAGCCCGATCTGGTTGGTGTTGATCAGCGTCTCCAGCAGTTCCTGGATGATAAGCCGGCTGTGTCCGATATCTGTCTCGTTAACAAATTTCGTAAAGCCACTTATATCGGGAATAAAGAGCAGCCCTTTGTTCTCCATTTTTTTCTTTAAAGTTAGAACAATCTATACTTATGCGAGGTCGTCTTATAACCAAATTTTTGTTGCTGGTGGTGGGTGTGCTGATACTGCTTTTTATCTGGAAGACTCTTCCGATCATCAGTGGCTATGCGGCGAAGGTTGTTGCATCGGGAGTTTATGTGGCGGGGCGCCCGGGTGAGGATGTCATACGGCATGACCTGGTGAGTTTTCCGGCGAACCTGGCCTCGTGCAAGGTCGACAGCAGCGATAGCAGTGTCACCGCGAGCGTGCTGGGATTGGCGCCGAGGAAGGCTCTTTACAGAAGAGGATTGGGGGTTACACTGGTGAGTGGTTTGAGCGAGGCGGAGATAAGGTCGCAGAAGGTCGATGTGGCTGTGCCGCCGGTGAGGGATATGGATACGGTGGACTGGCCCAGGGGGGATCGGGTAATGGATTGGGGGAAGGATACGGCGCGATTGGGGACGGCGGTGGGGCTTGCTTTTGGCCAGGGTGAGGCCGAATCGGGAACGAGGGCCGTAATCGTTGTCTACCACGGGCGATTGGTGTATGAGCGATACGCGCCTGGCTTTGACCGGCACACACGTCTGACAGGCTGGTCGATGACAAAAGGGGTGACCAGTGCCCTGGCCGGCATATTGGTAGGGCAGCATCAGCTCGCTCTGCAGGAGCCGGCGCCGGTGGAACAATGGCAAAAAGACGATCGCCGGAGCATCCGTGTGGAAGACCTGCTGCAGATGAACAGCGGGCTGAGCTGGTGGGAGCTCTATGCGGGGCCTGCAGACGCCACCCGAATGCTCTTCGAGGAAGAGGATATGGGGGGATTTGCGGAGCGGTCGGCCCTGCGACATTCGCCGGGGAAGGTATTCAACTATTCCAGCGGGACTGCCAATATTCTCTCGTTAATTATCCGGAATAAAATAGGGACGGGCTACTATCGCTGGCCGTATGAGCAGCTTTTTTATAAAACTGATATGTATAGCGCGGTTCTCGAGCCGGATGCCAGCGGGACCTTTGTCGGATCGTCCTATTGCTATGCTACTGCGAGGGATTGGGCCCGGTTTGGACTGTTGTACCTGCGAGACGGTGTATGGGAGGGACAGCGGGTGCTGCCCCAAGGCTGGGTCGCCTTCACCAAAAAGGATGGCAACAATGGGGAGGGCGGCGGCTATGGAGCAATGTGGTGGCTCAATACCGACGGAAAACGGTTCCCCGGAGTGCCATCGGACTGTTATAACTGCGATGGGTATGAAGGGCAATATATCTGGGTCATCCCTTCAAAAGACCTGGTTGTGGTCCGGCTGGCGCTGGAGCACGGCGGGCGACTGAAGAGCGCTGAGTTTTTAAAGAGAATAATAGCAGTTTGCGACCGGTAGTCTTTCGAGCCGGTGGTGGCTAGTCCAGCATAATCTTTTTACCTTCTTTTGCCGACCGGGTGGCGGCTTCCAGAATCCGAACGACGATAAGATTGGTAGGCAGCGAGGTCAGGTCGTTGCCCGGGTCGAGCTTGCCGCTGAGGACGTCGGCCAGATAGGGAATATTATCCCGGTAGACGGCAGGGTGGACGGCGACGCTGTCGTAGGTCCGGTTAGTCCTTTGCAGCAGCGATCTGTCGTTGAGCGCATGCAGGTATCCGGTAGTTCCGAACACCTCCCAGTCTTTTATGCTGAAAGGCCAGTTCCACGAAGCTTCGATGATGCCGGTGGCGTCGGGGTATTCGAGGAGGATCGTGGCGTCGTCTTCTACTTTGGGGTAGATGGAAGGCTTGATATGGTGGGCGATAGTCGTCACCGAAATAGGGGCCTTGCCGCGCATGAGCCAGGTCATCAGGTCGGCGCCATAGCAGCCGAAGTCGCGCAGCGCACCACCTCCATTCATGACCGGATCTGTCAGCCAGTTGAGGAAGTCCTGGCTGCAGCCTATTTCTTTTGGTCCCTGGTGTCCGTCGTGGACGATCATCTTGCGGGGAGCACCGATCTTGTTATCGTTGACCAGCTCGAAGATCTGCTGGTTGGTATCGTACCAGGTCGTTTCGTAATTGGTGAGGACGTGGATATGGTACTGTTTGGCGAGGGCGGCAATACGGTCTGCGTCTTTGACCGTAGTTGCCAGCGGCTTTTCCACCATTACGGAGATGCCCTTTGGGGCGCAGGTCTCGACTACCCCAAGGTGTTGGGAGATGGCGTTATAGGCCAATACGGCGTCGGGATGTGTATGGTCGATGAGCTCGGTCAGGCTGTGATAGAACAGTGAGTCGGGCAGCTGGTAACTTTTTTTGTAACGGGCGATCAGCTGCGGGTCGGATTCGGCGATACCGGCGATGATAACCTCGCCTTTTTTGAACTGATGCATGACGTTGTGGACGTGGTCGTGTGTAAGACCGGCTACCCCCACGCGTAGAGTTTTTTGCCCGAAAACGGCAGGGAGGAAAAAAATGCTTATCGCCAGTAAAATGGCGGGTTTTTTGCTAAAAAGGCGTGTGAATAAAGGGTTGATAGTCATTTCTATTAATTGTTCGATATTCAAAGTCTTAACAGACTCTTTGCAAGATATATGCTTTTCCTTTTAATCTCTGGCTGCAATATTGTATCTAATAAAGCAGGATCAAATTTAATGTTATGAAAAAGACCATTTTATCACTCAGTTTATTGTTAGCGGTATCCTTTATCGCGACAAAAGCGAGTGCTCAACTTAGCGTTGGTATTTCTATTTATACTGCACCTCCCGCGATACCCGTATATACACAGCCTCCCTGTCCGGTGGAGGGATATCTCTGGATACCGGGTTACTGGGCATGGGATAATGATATGGAGGGATATTACTGGGTACCGGGTTATTGGGAGGCGCCTCCCCAGGTAGGCTTCTTGTGGACACCGGGTTACTGGGGTTTTGTAGGCGGGGTATATTCCTGGCATGTCGGTTATTGGGGACCTCATGTAGGTTACTACGGCGGGATCAACTACGGATGTGGATATGGTGGTAGCGGTTACTACGGCGGCGAATGGTACGGTGGACGTTTCCGGTACAATACGGCTGTGACCGTGGTCAATACGACTGTTATACACAACACCTATGTCAACAGAACGGTGATCAATAATGTGACCGTTAACAAGGTCAGCTATAATGGCGGCCCTGGCGGTGTGAATTATCATGCGAATGCCCGGGAGCAAGCAGCTATGCGTGACCGGCATATCGAACGGACGGCGGAACAGCAGCAGCATGAGCAGACGGCTATGCGCGACCGGAACCAGTTCGCTTCCGTCAATCACGGACGGCCGACGAGCATGGCAGTGGCAAGGCCCGCTGTATATCGTCCGAGCGTGCCGATAACTGCGAATAACAGACCGCGTCCGCAGGAGAACCGGGCTCAGCCACAGATGAATCGTCCGCAGATGAACAGAACTCAGCCGCAGATGAACAGAACTCAGCCGCAGATGAACAGGCCGCAGCCGCAGGGTCGTCCGCAGCAGCAGATGAGCAGACCGCAAGAGCAGACGAGCAGGCCTCAGCCACAATATAACAGGCCGCAACCGCAGGAGAATAGGGCTCAGCCCCAGATGAACCGGCCGCAGCCGCAGATGAGCCGGCCGCAGCCGCAGTATAACAGGCCTCAGCCGCAGTATAACCGGCCTCAGCCGCAGATGAACAGGCCTCAACCTCAAATGAACAGACCTCAACCACAGATGAACAGGCCGCAGGTGCAGCGTCCTCAGCCACAGCGTCCCCAGCCTCAACATGGTGGGGGTGGAGATGAGCATCGTCGTGGAAGATAGATCGACATCGAAGATAAAAATAGAAAGCCCTCCGGATACGGGGGGCTTTTTCGTTGCGCTCTATTTTACCTTCATTTCTATCTTGCCGGCTTCTTCGCCAGTGACCTCGTAGTTGCTGCCCAGCTTCCTGGTGATCTGGGTGAGGAGGTCGTCGGTTGAGCCGCTATGGACAACCGAATAGCTGCCGACGCCGCTGGAGAAAGATTTTTCCATGGACTTATAGCCGGGTACGCCGGAGATGATATTGGCGAGGGCCGTATAAGAGGCGAAGCTGGCGTTGTTGAGGGTGATCTCGGTGGATTTTTCGCCGTTGGAATTGCCATTACCGGCAAAATTGCCGTCGGCGGTGATGTTCAATGAATCCCGGACTTTCGCCATATACTGTACGGCTTCGACGATGCCGTCTTCCATGACGGCGGCTACGGCCGGGTCGGTATCGCCTGTCTTGACGAGACCCAGCACGGAGACGCTCTTGTTGGCCCTGGACTCCACCCGGAATACGTGCGAGATGATGATGTCGCGGGTCTCGGGGTTGATCATCTTCAGGTTGAATCCCATCTTGACGTATTTTTTGTTGGTACCTACTCCGACGACGGATACGCCCTTGTTCTTTTCGCTGTACTCGATGACCTCGCCGGTGACGACGATCTGTGCGCCCAGCTGCTTGCCGGCTTTGGGCGTCTTCTTGCTGCTATAGCCATTGCTGCCCGCATCGATCTCCCCGGTAAGGTCCTTATTGTTGGCGAGAGTTTCCAGGACCCTGTAGCAGTTGACTTCCTGCAGGGCGTTGGTGAGCATGGTCGTCAGGTTGTCACCGAGTATCGGCGGGATCTTGTCTGCTTCGGGGGCCTGGCCCTTGTTGAAGATCGTGCCGAGAGCTTTGAGCCTATTGTTGGCAGCGGCGTTTTGTTGGGTTTGTCTGCCCGGCTGTACAGTGGTCACCGTGAAGCGGGTGACACTGATGCGGGCCCTTTTTTCGAGCGGCAGGGCGGTACACTCCTGTTTTACCGCTTCCATCTTGACTTTTTCATCCTCCTGAGCAAACAGGACATGGCAGGCGAGGATCAGACCGGGGATCAGGACGATCGCTCTGGGGAAGATTGCATTCATAAACTTTACACATTTTGAGTTATGGGTTAAAAAATACGCAGCGAGGGGGTTGGATTGAAAGGGGGGATAAGCAGGGATGGGAAGAAGGCTGTTGGATAGTTGGAAGTGGATAGGACGTGGCCCGGGCGGAAGTATTAAAATGAGAAGAAGCTCTTTGTGGAGGAAGTAAAGTCTATTAAATTACGCACTCTAATGTAACTAAAAAATGTCGAAAAGCGGGTTATTGCTCCTTTTATTTATACTGCCCGGTATATGGGTGTTTTCCCAGCCAGCCAGCTATCCTACTTCCTTTACTGTAGCTCAGGACGGCAGCGGGAATTTTCGGACCATCCAGGAGGCGGTCAATAGCGTACGCGACCTGTCTCAGCAGTGGGTCACAATTCATATCCGGAAAGGCATTTACCGTGAGAAAGTCGTTATTCCGTCCTGGAAGACGATGATCCGGCTCGTTGGTGAAAGCAGGGACAGCACGATCATCCAGTGGGATGATTTTTCCGGAAAGCCCAATCCGGGTGGGAAGGACGCTTTTGGGAAGGAGAAATTCACCACTTATACCTCTTATACCGTTCTCGTCGCCGCCAATGACTTCTCTGCGGAGAATCTGACCATCGAGAACACAGCGGGACGGGTGGGGCAGGCCGTTGCTCTGCATGTGGAGGGGGATCGGTGTGTGATCAGCCATTGCAGGCTGCTCGGAAACCAGGATACCTTGTATACGGGTACGGAGGAAAGCCACCAGTATTATACCGATTGTTTTATTGAAGGGACGACTGATTTCGTTTTTGGGGAGGCAACTGTAGTTTTTAGCCATTGTGTGTTCAGGAGCCTGATCAATTCCTTTTTGACGGCGGCGGCAACCACGCCCCGGCAGGCGTTTGGTTTTGTATTCCTGGATTGCCGGCTGGAGGCGGATGACTCGGTTGCGAAGGTCTTTTTGGGGCGGCCGTGGCGACCATATGCGAAGACGGTTTTTATACGGACGGAGATGGGGGCACAAATAACGCCGGTCGGCTGGGACAACTGGCGGAATCCGGAGAATGAGAAGACCGCCTACTATGCGGAATATGAGAGCCATGGACCGGGTGCGGCGGCCGATAAGCGTGCGGGCTGGTCCCATCAGCTTACCGCCAAAGAAGCAAAGCAATATACGATCGAAAATATCCTGGGACAATGGATAAAACAATACCTGCCTACTCCCTAAAGCAAAACAGCCGGGATGGGCATTCGTTGATCGAAGTAGCGCATATGGGCAAAGGCATCAACCTGGAGCCCGGCTTTCTGATCCCGCATCGGAAGGACTACTATCTTTTTGTCTTTGTCATCAACGGGAGCAGCCGGCACTGGGTCGATTTTATACCGTATACGCTGGCGCCGAATACCCTTTATTTTACCACGCCACACCAGGTGCATTTAAAGGAAGAGCTGCGGCCTTCGGAAGGGATGGCGTTGCGGTTCACCGAGGAGTTCCTGCGGCTGGAGGACATCCGGTCGCTTATGGATCTGCCCATCATTCAGAATCCCGCTAATGGGCATGTACTGCGGCTGGCGCCGGAGGATGTTGTATTCTGCAAGGATGTATTCCTTCGACTGATAGCGGAGTTTGGCGGCGAGGGCGCGTGGAAGAATCGCATGCTGGCCGCGCTGTTGCAACAGCTGCTGGTCTATATGAGCAGGCTCTATCAGGAGCAATATGGGGAAGGTATGGCTCCCAGCCCGGTGCTGCGGGATTTTCAGGCGTTGGTCAACCAGCGTTACCGTGAGCTGCACGGGGTGGCGGACTATGCGGGACTTCTGCACTTAAGCCCCGATCACCTCAATGAGATCGTCCGACGACACAGCGGCAAAACCGTTCTCACGCATATCCATGAACGAATACTGGTCGAGGCGAAGCGGCTGTTGCTGCATACGGAACAATCCGTAAAGGAGATCGCCGATCAGCTGGGTTTTGCCGACGCCGCGTACTTTACCCGATGGTTCAGGCGGATGGAAGAGACGACGCCGGTGCTGTATCGGGAGAGTATCCGGGAAATGTACCGTTGATGCCGGGTTATGTGCAGGCGCTGTTTGCGCGGGGCGATCGACCTTTGCTGTATGAAAACACAAACAGCACTCGTTACAGGAGCTAATAAGAGTATAGGCTTTGAAGTCGTCCGCCTTTTGGCCGGCGCGGGATATCATGTTTTTTTGGGCAGCAGGGATAGAGAAATGGGGGAGGAGGCGGTTCGCCAGCTGGTGGCAGAGGGTGGCCGGGTGGAGCTGCTGGTCGTTGACGTCAGTAGTGAATCTTCGGTACGATCGGCCGCGGTTAAGCTGGGGCAGCGTGTTGGGAGTTTGGATGTATTGGTCAACAATGCGGGTATCCGGGGAAGCGTGCCGCAGATGCCGTCGGAAGTTTCTGATGAGAACATGCACCAGGTATTTGAAACGAATTTTTTTGGCGCGGTTCGCATGGTCCGTCATTTTATGGGACTGTTGGAGAAGTCTGAATTGCCGCGCATCGTCAATGTGACCTCTGATCTGGCTTCGCTGACGCTGCACAATGATCCGGCCTGGCGGTATTATACCATTAAGGGGGCGGCTTATGGCCCGTCCAAGACGGCATTGAATGCGTATACCGTTGCATTGGCTTATGAGCTCAAGGACAGGGGCTTTAAGGTGAATGCGGTAAATCCGGGGTATACGTCGACGGAGTTCAATAATTTCCAGGGGTACAAAAAGGTGGAGGATGCTGCGGCGCTGGTCGCACGGTATGCGCAGCTGGATGCGGATGGCCCGACGGGCAGGTTTATCAGTGATTATGGGGAGTCGCCGTGGTGAGGTTCGGAATCGTTTCCGAGGAAATCCTGCCGTTCCAGGCGGGATTTATTTATATTCGGGCAAAATAGTATTGTCATATGGAAAGAAGAAAGTTTTTGCGGGGGGCGGGGATGGTAGCTGCGGCTGCGGGATTCGGTCTTAAAGGTGTTGCGGGAGTTGCCGGATCGGCGTCTGGGGTTGGCGGGCAGGCGTCGGGGGCTGCTGGATCTGCTTCCTCACTCAAGCTTGGGATTGCGGGATATACGTTTGCAAAGATCCCGGTGGACCAGGGCATTGCGATGATGCGGCGGGTTGGTGTGAATGCCTTGTCAATAAAGGATTTTTACCTGCCGATGGACAGTACCCCCGAGACGATACAGAGTGTAAAGGAGAAGTTTATTTCCAATGGGATACAGATATATGCCGCGGGAGTAATTTATATGAAGACGCAGGCTGAGGTGGACAGGGCTTTCGCATATGCGAAGGTGCTGGGTGTCGACCTGATCGTCGGGGTCCCCAATCCCGAGCTGCTGCCGTATACCGAAGGTAAGGTGAAGGAGTATAATATCCGGGTCGCTATTCACAATCATGGTCCTGAGGATAAGCTTTATCCATCGCCGGTAAATGTTTATGATCATATCAAGGGGCTGGACAACAGGATGGGTCTCTGCCTGGATATTGGCCATGCATCCCGCGCCGGTGCTAACCCTGTCGAGATCGTTGGGAAATACGGCAACAGGATCTTCGATATGCATATTAAGGATCTTTCCGAGATCGCTGTAAAGCCCAAGCCGATCGAACTGGGGAGGGGAGTATTGGATATTCCGGGACTGGTAAAGGCTCTGAACAAGATCCGTTATACGGGGTATTGCAGCATCGAGCACGAAATGGATATGTTGGATCCCTTGCCGGGGATTGCTGAGTCTGCGGGGTATTTTAGGGGTGTTGTGAAGGGGGAGGGGTAGGTTATTGGGGAGGGTGTTGAGTGGGCTCGGGAATGTGCCTGGACTGTCTTATCAACTCGCGGCATTCTTTAAAATATCTACCCATTGGGGAATCCGGGTCACCAATGAAGAATCCTTCATCGGAGATGAAGCGATCGTCGGGAAATTGCTTTTTTTCTGCTGGTTTTTCGGTAGTAAGCTTGATATTTTCCTCAGATTGTGTCATATTATTAAAGTTAATTGATTTGTCCTGATGTAAAAGCCGCGGCATTCAATTGATGAGAATGGGTCGAAGAATCTTTTTTCGAGCCCTTTTTTTATTTGGATCAATACAATGTTAGAGTGAAGGTCGGGTTATTGGAAATAAAGAAGGGGTTTGGGGTGCATACGAAATCGGAGGAAAGTTGGAGGAAACACTCCGATTTTGGAGGGTTTTGAACAGGTGGGGTGTTGATGGAGGGACAGGTATGTGGATGGTTGGGGCGGAGGCTAGACTTGGGCTTTTCGTGCTTTTGAACGGGGGGGCGGCGAGATGAGCTCGTAGGGCCTGTTGAATGCTTCCTGTGAGACCTTAAAGTATTCTGCCAGGCGGCGGATGGCCTCTTTGGACAGCCCTTTTTTATAATGCAGGATCTCTGAAACATATCCCTTGCTTACCTGTAATATTTCGACCAGGTCTTTGGGTTTTAGATTGTGGTCGTCCATCAGCGAGTGAAGCAGGTGGATGGGATCGACGTCGTCGAAAGTATTGTGGTCGGCGTCCCATTTTTCGATCAGGACGGTGAGCAGCTCGATCTCATCTTTTATGCTTTTGTCCTTTGTGTCGGTAAAGACGAGGACTTCCAATTTGTTGCAGTAGTCATTATACTGCGCTTTGCTTTTGATTACTTTGTATTTCAAGGTTTCCATATTATTATTATTATTATTGGTATTATTCTCCTTGTCAGGATTTTCATTTCGGGCTAATAAAGGTTGACTGTATATTGATGTTCATTGTTACATAGTTGGGTATACTCTACATGTGTCCCTATCCAGCATACAAACAGGTGTACCTGTTTGTCCCCAAAAGCATATTTGCAGATCATTCTGTAATTATTCCCGCCAAGGTTGAAAACGATCCGGCTTGAACCTTTACCCAGGATGTCAGTTCTGCTAAAGGTTTCCTTTATGTCCTCCGGCTTTTCCCAGTCGGCGAATTTTAGTTTCGCCAGGAACTCTTCGAAGGAGCACCGACTCCTGGCGTTGAAAAAGGAATAATTTTCAATGCTTTCTTTTCTGATTAAGTGGACTTTCATAAAGGTAGTGTTTAAATTTTATTGGTTCGCTATTTGAGAACTATTTTTTTGGGGAATTTTTTGTGTTGTGAATGTTCAGAAAGTTAAAAGGAAAGCAATGGAATGAGGAGAAGAGAGATCATAGTAATTCGGAGGAAATTCTTTGGAGGGTTTTGTAGGTTGAAGGGGGGGCGTAGAAAGGAGGGTTTTGTAGGTGGAAGGGGGACGTAGAAAGGAGGGTTTTGTAGGTGGAAGGGGGGCGTAGAATGGAGGGTTTTGTAGGTGGTGGTTTTTGTAGGTGGAATGGTTTGCGGAAAGGAGGGTTTCGTAGGGGGGTAGGAGGAAAGGTTTGGTTGGGAGGAGAGTTACGGGTAATGGATAATATTTGGCGCAGGCAACTCCTGCTGGTGAAGCGCCGTTTGTACTATACCTGCTGAAACTTTCCTTTGCAGGACTTTCTTCGTAGAAAGCCAGTCGTTCTATTTGTTTCTCCGTTGTTCTATGGCCATAGGATCTAATCCCCTGTACCTATTCTTCCTGACGACGACTGCAGGCGCGCGGTCGCCTGGCGGCTATTTATTGGTCTACTTACCCAACTTAAAAAATCTAGGTTATGAACAACGTTTTCACACAACTATTATTGGAAACGCGGTCTCGCTCACGGGCAGCGGGGCTTGCATTGGCATCTCTTCTGCTTTTGACGATCGGCTGCCGGCGGCAGGTCATTGATAAAGATGACCTTCGCAATTTTCAGCAGATCAACCTGGTAGCGAACAGCTGGAATTATGGCCCTAAACTGAAAGATTCGACTCTGCTGAACGCCTGGGGGCTGGCTTTTTCGTCCGGTGGCATCGCCTGGGTTAACGCGAATGGGTCTGGCGTCAGCGAACTCTATACTGCTGAGGGGGCCAAAGTGCGTCCCGCGGTGCTGATACCTTCTCCGATGGATACGATGGGGGGTAGGCCTTCCGGCATCGTATTCGCCGGCGGAAAAGGCTTCAAACTGTCCAATGGCCAGCCGGCAGCTTTCCTGTTTGTCGGCGAGGACGGCGTCCTTTCCGGCTGGAATGGGGCGGCAAACAACAAGGCAATACGGATCAAGGACAATTCGGCCACTGCCGAGTACAAGGGGCTTGCTCTAGCGTCCAGCGGCGGCGCCAATTTTATCTATGCCGCTAATTTCACCCACGGAAAAATAGACGTATGGGACACGACCTTTACCGCCGTGTCGATGCCCTTCCACGATCCGGGCATTCCGGCCGGATACGGGCCATTCAATATCCAGGCTATCGGTAACTGGCTCTATGTTTCTTATGCACTGGTTAAGGTGAATGGAGACGATTCAGCAGGAAAAGGCCACGGCTTTGTCAGCATTTTCACCACGAACGGGAATTTCGTCCGGAGATTCGCCAGCCAGGGAACGCTGAATTCGCCGTGGGGGCTGGCCATGGCTCCAGCCGGCTTCCTGGAAGATAAGGACATGGACAAAGACGACAACATCAGCATTGGGAAAGACGGAGCAGTCGGGAAGATCATCGGGCAGGTTTTTAACAAGCTGCAGAGTACTATTCTGGTGGGTAATTTTGGAGACGGAAAGATCAACGTCTTTACCCTCGATGGGACATTCCAGGGACATCTGCAATCACATAACAAGACGATCGTTATCGACGGCCTCTGGGCCTTATCCTTCCCGCCATCTACGGCTACCACCGTCGATCCCCATCGGCTTTATTTTACAGCGGGACCGAATGATGAAAATGACGGACTCTTTGGTTATCTGATCAAGCAATAATTTTAATACCGACAACCGTCGGATCCGGCGATTGGATACCGCAGGGAAATAAGAATAGGGTTCGCGCCTGGCGAACCGGGTTTAGGGGGCAGCTGACTTTTTCAGGTCGGGCTGTCCTCTTTTTTCGTATTTTTCGCCAAAAGCTGATCTATGAGAAAAGTACTCCGGGTCATTTTAATGATCATTTCGGGGCTGTTGGCTGCCGTGGCCCTGCTGGCGCTCTATGTAAAGAAGGGGCTACCCCATGTGGCCGTTGTAAAAGAGCTCAAGGTCCAGGTGACGCCTGCGCGGGTGGCACGGGGACGGTATCTTGCCTCGTCCGTTGCCGGGTGCATGGTCTGCCATAGCAGCAGGGACGAACACATCTATGGGCTCCCGATAAAGGATGGTACGCTGGGAATGGGTGGTGAGGTCTTCAGCCGCGAGCTGGGTTTCCCGGGTAATATCTATGCCGCCAATCTCACACCCTATCATCTCGGCGGCTGGTCGGACGGCGAGCTGTTCCGGGCGATCACTTCGGGGGTCAGCAAGGACGGCCATGCGTTATTCCCCATTATGAACTATCCCGCATACGGGCGGATGGACCAGGAAGACATATTCAGCATCATCGCCTATATCCGTACGCTGCCCGCCATCAACCATGACGTACCGGCCACAGAGCTGGATTTTCCGTTGAATTTTATCGTTAATACCATTCCCTCGCCGGCGATGCTGAGCCCTCAGCCGGATTCCAACAATGCTTCCGCTTATGGCAAATACCTGGTGACCATGGGTAGCTGTGTGGAATGTCACAGTAAGGCCGACAAGGGAAAGATCATTGAAGGAACCGAATTTGGCGGAGGAAGGGATTTTGGGGTCGTCAATGGGAAGACTATTTACTCTGCGAATATCACCCCTGATGCAGAGACGGGCATTGGCAACTGGAGCAGAGAGCTGTTTATAAGGAAGTTCAAACAATATACCGACAGTGCTTACAGGCCCAGACCGGTGGCGAAGGAGGAGTTCAATACGCCCATGCCATGGTTGGCGTATGCGGGGATGAAGGAAAAGGACCTGGCCGCGATATACGCGTATTTGAAGACGGTAAAGCCCATACATAATGCAGTGACGCGGGTGGTCACGCCGTGAATCCTTAGTAACCGTAGGGCTCCAGAAACGTACTTTTTACCTGGTCGGACCGGATAATATAATATACCCAAATAAATCCGAACACGCAGTTGCGGATCAGGCCGAAGGTCAGGTCTTCTGTGTATGTATCGAATCCTGAAGGGATTTGGATCACCCGGTACAGGAGCATCAGCAGCAGCTGGCCGGAAAGGAGTATGCCGACCTGCCAGATGAACATCCGGGGGAAAATGTCCCTTCTTCTCAGGAACCAGAACAGCGTCGCGCCGCCGACGGCCAGGCAGCTCAGGTGGATCGCCATTTTTGCCAGGTAGAGATATTGCAGGGGGCGGCCGCCGGCATTGCCATAGGCTGCCCAGTTGTTGTCGCTGTAGTAGTTGGAGCTCAGAAAATTGTACAAATTGAAGCCAATGCCGACCACGAGGCTGGCCCCGAGCAGGAGGAGCCATCCACCCAGCGGATAGCCCGAGCCAGGAGAATAGAGCGTCTCTTCGCCGCGGCGGTTGAGCCAGACGAACAGCCGGGAAAAGAACAGCGAGAAGAAGAACGTGAGCCAGATGGCCGGCCAGCAGGCCCTTGTGTTTTCGACCGCAGGCAGCGAGAGAGAGCCCGTTGACTCCCTGTCCGGCTTCTGAGAAGCAGAACCACCCGCAAGATCATGCAACGATATCTGGAAGGAGATAGCCTCTTCCATCCTGGCATAGTCGGCCTTGTATTGTTGCACCGCAGCCGCGGCTATCTGGTTTCCGAAGGTCCGCAGGGTGTAATAGAGCGTGACGTGCGCGCCGTTGGTCTCCGTAACAAAATCGAACTGGTAGGAGTCGTTCTTTATGTGCACGGGCGTCCATTCGATGTCATTGGATTCCGGCAGCTCCATGTTCAGCGTGAAGTGGACATTGCGGGGATAGGTCAAATGGATCGGCTCATTATTGGAAGCATCGGACGGGTCCGGAAGGAGCTGTTTGACCAGCCTTGCATAGTAGTCAAATGACCGTGTTCCCTTTTCGGCGGTCTGCCACAACTGGGGAATGAGATAAGTCTCGGTAACCTTGAACTCGTTCTTTATGCTATCGTCGCTATAGCTGATATTCGATCCCTTTTGAATGCCGTCGAAAGTCGCAGCATAGTATTCCCGGTAGGACTCTTCGATATCTTTTATGCTGCTTTCCGCGAAGGTCTGCCGCTCGTCATCTGCAGCCCCTCCCGTATAAACGCTGTTGATCGTATAGCGGGCGGTGTCATCCATTTTTGCTACCAGGTTCTCTATGATCGTATAGTCATAAAGATGCCCCGGGGTGACAGGTTCCAGCCGCCGCTGGCCATCCTTCAGCAGGAGCGCATAGCCATAAGCGGGGATATACAGACTGGTCAGCTCGCCCCTTTGTTCTGCTATCGTAGGGTCCACAAAAAGATAGCTGCTGTCGGGCCGGTGGATGCCGACGATAGCGTGATCAAAAACGGCCGGTGAAGGGCCTGCATTCACCAGCTCGCTCCTGGTCACTGTACTCACCAGTGCCACATAAGCGGGTATCCCTTCCTGTTGCAGGATGAGGGTCAGCAGGAGCGCCTTGTCCTTGCAGTCGCCATACAGCTGGCCGAAGACCTCGGCAGGGGTGTGCGGGCGGTGGGTATTGGCGCCGATCTCCAGCCCGAGATAGCGGACATCGTTCTGCACAAAGCGTGTGGCCAGGTTGGCGAAAAGGTCCTTGTCCCCTTTTGCGACGGCGCGCCAGCCCGCTATCTTTTTTAAAAGGCCTGCCGGCAGGCTATAGTGATAATTATTAAAGGTCGTCAGTCCCCAACCGACGACGTCCTGCCAGCTGGTATATTCCGAGATGTAAGTCGTTGAATTGTTGCTGTAGGGCGGATTGTCCCAAAAATAGACGAGCGTGTTGCCCTGGAGCGACTCCTTCGGGGCGGGTGTCTTTTCTTTCGACAGGATATGCAGCCTGCGGGAAGGGATAGTGATTATCGCCTTATAATAATTACAGACAGCAGTTGTGCTATTGAAGGAATACTCGTCCGAATACTTATTCCCGAAGACGGGGTTGAAGCCGACGACGGACCAGGCGACCTCTATCCGATCGTTCTTGCGCACGCCTTTCAGGGTGACAAAGGCCCTTTTCAGCCCGTTGTATTCAAATTCATCGGCGTTGGTCTCTTCCTGTACCACCTTGATCTGGTCGGCCTGCAGCTGGTCCAGTACGGCGCCATCGCGAAGGATGACAATACGATGAAAGATGACCTGCTGGAATTGAGGAGAGAAGGTCACGGAGACTTCCGATTCATTCTGGACCCCCGTCTCGTTATTGATATGTTTAATGTAATGGGTGTATTCTGTATTGGCGGGGAGGCTGGTCTGCTCTTCCAGGAGCTCGTAATAAAAACCCTTGCTGATATCGCGCTGGATGGGTTTTTTGTCCAGGTTTGGGTGGACGGCGTATAGCCAGGAAGGGAGGACCCCGATCCGGACATTGGGTGCCGCCTGGCTGGTGTTGCTGATCAGAACCAGGCTGAGGATAAAGGACAGTGCAATACGCATAAAGAATATTAGAGTTAGCGCATCAAACTTAAAAAATAAGGCGCATCAATCATAGCGATCAGGGCTCATTAACGATTAAAGAACCCATAAAAAGAAAAAGGGCCAGGATAGAAATCCAGCCCCGTTTTTAAATCCAATATCCTATGAAAAACCGAGTATGATAATACAAGCCACGTGCCGGAAGGCCAGGGCCGACCCTAGGGTCTGATATATTTATTTATTCTATTGATTATTAATCGAATATATTTTGACATTTCCTGGCTGGGGGAGGATTGAGTTTTGGCACAGGCTCCTTTTTACTCCCATAGATGGAAAAAAATTCCACTTAGTGGAATTGGGGGTGAATTATACCTGCAGCGTCTTAATTATACCCCGGATTCTGAACAAGATTCCGGTTAGCCTGGACCTCTGTTCGGGGTATGGGCAGCACGAGCTTGTCGTTGTCATAATCAAACCCGGTAATATCGGCCTTTATCCGCCTGAGTGTAGAAAGCCGGTCCCCTTCAAAGGCCAGCTCGCGGAACCGTTCCTCTATAAAATCTCCGATCCCGACGGCGGTCAATGGAGTCGCCCCTGCGCGCTGCCTTATGGTATTGATGTCATTTAAGGGGTCGCCTCCGGGGGGAGTGCCGGCCCGCAGGTAGCCTTCCCCGCGGGTAAGATACATCTCGGAGAGGCGGATGACGGGGATCGCCTTGAAGAACTTCGCCCATTTGTTAGTGTAATCGCCCGTAAAACCGGAGTTGCTGGAACCGGGACTAACGAAGGCCAGCCGGACGTCGAGCGTATCATCAAAGACGTTGGAATAGAGTGGGCTGACCTGGGCGTCGCCGCGTCCGCCAGTCTCGAAGGGAGAATAGAAAGTCGTAAGACCGTTGTTGGCCGTACCGGCATTGCTCTGGGTATTCTGCTGGATGGCGAAGATATCCTCGGTCGAATTGCCGTCAGTATTAAAGGTCTTGTCGAAGCTTGTGAGGCTGAAATTCTTCGAATTAATAACGGTATCTGCCTGGGAAGCAGCGTCTGCATATCTTCCCATATTCAGGTAAACCCGGGACAGCATCGCGTGTGCGCTGTAGACGTCCGCCCGGAAATCGTTGTTGGACGACGGCAGCATTGACGCGGCACTTGCCAGGTCGGCAACGATCTGGGTATAAGTCTGCTGGACAGTAGCTCTCGATGGCTTGCCTGCGGCCGAAGAATCATAGCTATAGGTGGGTTTGAGCACGATCGGCAGTCCTAAGTTTGCCCCGGCATTGCCATCGGAATAAGGCTTGGCGAAGAGGCCCACCAGCTGCAGGTAGGTCGTGCCCCGCAGGAAAAGCGCTTCGCCTTCTATCGTCGGCCTGTCGGCAGGTTCAACGAGGTTGATCTTGTCGATAATGGTGTTGCAGAGGTTGATGATGCTATATCCGACGCCCCAGGCGTTCTGGGGGATGATATTGTCTGCTTTTATTGTTTTGTGCTGAACGGCCTGGTAATCCTGGAAGGTGCCCACGAAAACGACCTGGCTATCGGATGCCAGCAGGTCAGGAGCGAGGATGAAGGACTCGCCGAAAGCGCCGGCCGACTGCATCTGGCTGTAAGCGCCGAAGAGCAGGGCCTTCACGTCGTTGGCTGTCCTGATCTGGTCGGCGGTCAGCGAGTTCTGGGGGACCGTGTTCAGGTTTTTATTACAGGCCGTGACCAGCGCGAGGGAGATGAGGATGGATATTCTGAGTTTCATGTTGTGCGGGGATTAGAATTTTACGTTCAGGCCAAAGGTGAAGGTCCGGGGTTGCGGGACGGTATAGAAGTCCACGCCGCCGGAGGTGGATCCGGAGGGTAGTCCGGTGCCGTTGAACAGGGTGCTGACTTCCGGGTCCGACGGATACTTCGTCCAGGTGAGCCAATTAGTCGCCATGACGTATATACGAATGGAACTGACCTTTAGCGCGGTTGCCGCAGCCTGGGGAAGTGAGTAGCCTGCCGTCAGGTTTTTGAGCCGCAGGTATTTCCCATCATATAGCCAGCGGGTCGAAGTGCCGCCTCCTGTGGCGAAGCTATAGCCGTCAGGCGTTATGCTGAGTCCGGCCCTTGGCACGTTGGTCTTCTGACCTGGTGTTTTCCAGGCATTGAGGATGTCGGTCGTCTGGTTGTCATAGTTGGAATTGGCGAAGCCATCCGACATATACTTGCCTGCGGTGTTGAATATCTTATTGCCGGTGACGGCGTAAAAGAAGACAGACAGATCGAAGCCCTTGAACGAGAAAGTATTGGTCAGGCCGGCGGTGTAATCAGGGGTATATTTCCCGACGGAGAAGAGGGCTGCCTGGCCAGTATAGTCGTTGGTCGGTTTGCCGTTGGCGTCCGCGTACAGGGCGTCTCCGTTGGCGGGATCGACACCGAGGAATTTTTGCATATACCAGGTGCCGATGGGTTGACCTTCAACCGCGCGCTGAAGACCGTCGCCGGTAGTGACCACCTGGCCGTCCAGAGAGGCGACGCGGTTCTTATTATAGCCGAGCGAGAGGCTAGTGGTCCATTTGAATTCGCCTGTCAGATTCTGCGAGGCAACGCTTACTTCAAATCCCGCGTTGTTCATTTTACCCAAATTCTCATAAATGGTCGTCGAAGCGGGGAGGAACTGGTAGTAGCCTGTCGTCGCGGGGATCGATGTTTGCAGCAGCAGGTCCGTTGTGTGTTTGTGGTAATAGTCGATCTCCCCGGTGATGCGATTTTTCCACAGGCCAAATTCCAGGCCGATGTCCGCCTGGGCCGTCTTCTCCCAGCGTAGGCCGTTGCTGGCCAGCTGGCGGGGAGCGAAGCCCGGAAGATTGGGGTAATTGGTTACGGAATAGAGTGACTGATATTGGTTCTCTCCGATCTCCGAGTTGCCGGTGAGGCCGAAGCTGGCTCTCAGCTTGAGCAGGCTGAAGGGGCTATGTTTCATGAATGCTTCCTCTGATATGATCCAGCCGGCAGATGCTGCTGGAAACCAGCCATAGCGGTGATCCGACGAGAAGCGGGACGAACCGTCTGTCCGGATGCTGGCTGTCAACAGGTATCGATTCTTATACGAATAATTGGCTCGCAGAAAATAGGACAGGAAAGTATATCGGTCGCCGATGGTGCTGGCGGCGGTAATGTTGGTGGCGCCGGAGAGATTTTTTATCGCATCGGAGGAATAGTTCTGGCCCTGGGCATTGGTTTGGCTGAGATCGTTCTGCAGATAGCTCATGCCGATGATCGTGTTGAGGCGGTGGTCGTCGCCGATGCGGGGTGTATAAGTGAAATAATTATTGGTATTTATAGAAGTGCTCTGGGCATTTATTGTTTGTGCTTTGCCAATGCCGGCGCCGTCCTGGCTCTCCTTCCCCTTGAACAGGAACTCGTTGAGAGAAAGGATATCGGCGCCTACCTCAGATCGAAAAGAAAGTGTAGGCCAAATCGTTAAATTGGCATAGGCGTTGCCCAATGTTCGGTAGGTAGTCTGATGATCGAAGTCATAAAGTGCATCGTAGATGCCGCTTGGATAAAGGGGATTGGGGTTGGGTAGTCCCGTAGACAGGTCGATAGCCGGGGCGAAGGGTAGTTCGGCAACGAGCTGGCCGGGAGTAGAGAATTCGTTGTCGTTGGTCACTTTATTCAGCTGAGACCGGTCAACGGCGAGGTTGACGCCGAATACCAGGCGGTCTGTTGCATTGTGGTCGATGTTAAACCTTCCTCCATACCGCGTGAAACTATTGTTGATCACAATTGCGTCCTGCTTATTATAGAATCCTGAGATAAAAAAACGGGTTTTGTCATTGCCGCCGCTGGCGGAAAGGTTGATCTGATGGGAGGCCGCGTTCCTGTGAAAGCTCATGCCCTGCCAGTCCGTGTTGACGGCGGCGTTTTGCCAATCCGTGCCGAGGGCGAAGTTGTCATAAGCAGGTAGGTAGTCATTGGTCCAGTACCATTTTACGGCTGAATCGACGGTAGGGAAACCGGAGATATTGTTATTGAAGTCATAGGCGCCATCTGTCTCAGATGCCTGCCTGGCGAGGGCGAGGTATTGTTTGGCGTCAAGGAAATGTCGTTTTCTGGCGGGATTGCTGATTCCGGTACTGGTGTTGAGCTCGAAGATGGTCTTGCGGCTGTTCTTCCCTTTTTTGGTGGTGATCAGTACCACACCGTTGGCGGCCCTGGCGCCGTAGATGGCCGATGCGGAAGCATCCTTCAGGATATCAATGCTTTCGATGTCGTTGGGGTTGATATCGGTGAGCGGGTTGGTGGGTTCGTTATTGCCGTCTGACAGCGTAGCGGTGGTGACCGGTAGTCCGTCAACAACATATAGTGGCTGGCTGCTCGCCGAGATGGAGGAAATGCCGCGGATATTGACCTGGATGGCCTGGCCCAGCTTGCCGCTGCCTGACTGTACGACGACACCCGGCGCCTTCCCCTGGATAGCCGATTCAAAACTGGGGGCGGGGTAGTTCTCGACCGCCGACGCGTTGAGCTTGCTCATCGAGCCGGTGATGTCTCTTTTTGCCGCCTTTCCGTAGCCTACGACCACGACCTCATTCAGCGCCTTCCGGGAAGAGGAGAGCAGTATCGTAAGGGGTTCATTTTCGGCAGAGAGGGTCAGGTCCTGGTCGTCATAACCGATATAGGAAAAATGGAGCGCCGTGGTTTTAGGGCCGACTTTTAGGGAAAAGCTGCCGTCGGGGCCTGAGATGACCGAAGCGCGGGCGCCCCTGGCATTGATCGTGACTCCTGACAGAGGGGACTTGTCTGTACCGTCCAATACCTTACCATAGACTTGCCGTGACTGGGCCGAAGCCGCGCACCAATAGAAAAGCAGGAACCATAGGACACAGTGGAACTTTCTCATAAGAGCGCCAGTTAACAGTTGAAATTTTTGAGTCCGTGAAATTAAAAAAAACATTACGTAGAAGTCCTTTTATTTATATATAAAATTCCGTAACTTCAAAAAGCACGTTTGTCGCCATGGGATGGAAGTCTGTCATATCTATAAGCTTGTATGTCCTTCTTTATTGTCCCCATCTATCCGCTCAACGGGTCTATTACTGCGAGCCGTATAGTGACAGGTTTACAATAAGGGAAGAGCTGCTTGGTAAAGTAGCAGAATACTATTGGGTAGCCTCAACCACCCGAAAGCGATTGCCCAAGCACAGTACTGAGCTGGCGGAAGAAAGAGATTTCGCGATCTACAATACGCGGATGAACCTCGTCAATCTCATCGGGGAGACGACCAGCTATCCGGGTGACCCCATCAAGGAATACCTTATTACTACGTATGATCATTTTGACCAGATACATCTGCTAAAGAACGACCACAAACAGGTGGACGTCTATTTGCAACGGTATGAGGCGGATGGAAAGGCGACGGCGCCGGGAATGGTGATCGGGACGTTTGCGTTTGATGAACCGGGAAATAGTTTTATGCTCGTACGATCGGAGGATCGCAGCAAGGTGATGTTGGTCGGTTATGAATTTATCGCCAATGCTGCGCCCCGGGTACACACGATGCTGTTCGATCAGGACTGGCAGCTGCTTGCGGAGAAAGTTTACCGTCATCCGTACCTCACGCAGCCGATGATACAGGACGATTACACCAGCTTCCCACTGGAGGATTTCAATAGCGCGCCGGTGAAGCTGGCCAACAACGGGGAATGGCTCATGATGACGCCGTCGAGAAAAGATCATAATTTTCTTTTGTTCCATTTTAGCCCGATAGATACAACGGTCGCCTGGAAAGGCATCTTACTGCCAGGTACATCCGATATGGAGGACGTTTGCCTGTCGATAGACAATACACATGGTGATGTGGTGGCCGGCGTCCTGTCGACCTTTCACTATTCCACGCTGAAGAATATACAGGTCGTGCATTATTCCATGCAGTCCAGAGCTTTCGATTTTGACTCTTCCTACAGGCTGACGACGCTGGGCGGGAAGAAGGTAAAGAACGGGAACCTGGTGAAAGAGAATTTTATGGCAGTACCCGGCAGGGGGTTTCTGCTGATGAAGGAATATGGTCGGCCATTCGACCTGGACATTGACGACAATACCTTCGATGATGGATGGGATCCCGGGATGCTCTTTGCCTCCAATAGTATTCCCGATCCCAGCACTGGCACGGGACGCCTTCGCTGGCCTGCGCCCAAGTATGGCTATTCGCGTTATAAATCATCGGTCAATCCGCCGTATCATGACAGGGGTGATCTTAGTCTTTATTACTTCCCCGCCAACCGGAAGGACAGCTGCTGGATGGGGATGATCAGCCAGGAGCAGGTGACCGAGCTCAATTCACCCAGTCTTTCCTATACGGTGGTGCCGCTGCAGGACAAGCTCTTCTTTCTCTACAATAGTTTTGTGCACGGCCAGAGCATGTATGCCTCGACGACCGTGATCAACCAGCAGGGTGAGCTGGTCTCTGATGAAGGGATCCTTTTCTGGGGCCTGAAGAACACCCTGAATTTCCAGCAGTCGAGACAGATGGCGCCGGACCAGATCGTTATCCCTTATGACCGCTATTTGAATGGTAGCGGGAATGTACAGGGGAGGATCGGGTTTGCCGTGGTGCAGTTTTAATTATTTACTGGCGAGCCCTTGTTTTGGCTCCGATGCTTTCATTAAATCTACGAGGTAATTTCCCCAAATGGTTGGGTTGGAATGTGTGCCGTGGCCGGATGTCAGCTCGGTGGTCGGCAGCAGGATATATCTTCCTTTTGGTACTTTTTTGATACAGGAGTCCATGATGCCCATCTCGGGAGGATTGCATTCGTCGTCGGCGGAGTTGACGGCGTAGAAGTTGCATTTGATCGTGCCCAGCTTCGGTTCGGGGTTGTAATAGCGGGAGGCATCCATGGCATAGATGAAGTCGTTGGCATCCTGGCGATGGATAAAGCCTTCTACTGCCATATCAAAACCTTTTTCTGTCTTTTCGCGTGTAGGTGATCTTCTCTGCATCTGCCAGGGGCTGCTGGTCATCCACATCATGGAGGTATAGGCGCCACGCAGGCCGACGGCGGGGGGCTCGGTATATTCTCCGTCTTTCCATGCGGGGTCATTCTTGATGCATTGAATGCCGGCATAGCGGGTCATGCGGTTGCGGCCGGCGATCTCGACAGGCAGGCTGGCGTTGGCCATGCAGGCGTCCATAAAGTCGGGATAGGTTTCGGCCCAGACCCAGCAGTGCATTGCGCCCATAGAGGTTCCCAGAATAAGACGCAGGTGGTTGATGCCCATTTTTTCGGTGAGCACTTTATAGTCAGCCAGGACCATATCATCGTAGGTGTATTTGGGAAATTTCATGTGCAGGCCGTCGCTGGGCTTGCTGGAATTGCCGTGGCCAATGCCGTCGGGGAGAATAATAAAATATTTCGTGGCGTCGAGCGTCTGGCCAGGTTCGAAGAGATGGCCACCGAAGCCCTGGTTGACGAAGTTGTGGCTATTGCCGGTAGTGCCGTGCATGATGTAGATGGCGTTGATCACTTTGCCGGTCTTGTCTTTTACCGGCTTGCCAAAGGTCGTGTAGTGCAGGCGGAGTACGGGGAGGGTCTCGCCGCTGGTGAATTTGAAGTTGTTCAGCTCGTAGTCGACTTCGGCGGAGTCGGGCAGATTCAGAGGGGCCATATTGGGGCGCTGCGCCTGGGCCGCGAGGCTCGCCAGTGTGAGAACTGCGATCGTGAAGAGTTTGATTTTCATGTAGTGAATGTATCGAATTTATCTGTGGGCCTGTAGACAGATATTAATCCGGTTTTTGCGTATTTTGATGAGCAAAACCAACATATGAGAAAAATTTTCCCTGCTTTTGCGGCGGTGTTCGCGATGGCCCTTGGCCTGGCATTTTGCTTTTCTGCCTGTCAGCAGGCGTCTTCGGGCAATGGGCTCGTCTCGGTCGGCGCCTATTTCGCCACGCAGGATTCAGGAGTACAGAACGGAAATATTACGCTGGTGCCGATCAAGACGCCGAAGGGCGTATTCAGGGTCTGGACCAAGCGGTTTGGCCTGAATCCAACGATCAAGGTATTGTTGCTGCATGGCGGCCCTGGCGGGACGCATGAGTTCTTCGAAAGTTTTGAGAATTTTCTGCCGAAAGAAGGGATCGAGTTCATCTACTACGACCAGCTGGATTCTTACTACAGTGACCAGCCCAATGACAGCAGTCTCTGGACCACTGAACATTTTGTGGAAGAGGTCGAACAGGTGCGCCAGGCGCTGGGCTTGAACAAGGACAATTTTTATCTGCTGGGGCATAGCTGGGGCGGCATTCTGGCGATGGAGTATGCGCTCAAATACCAGGACAACCTGAAGGGGCTGATCATCTCCAATATGATGGCAAGCATCCCGGAATACGAAAAATACAATGGCGTGTTGCGCTCGAAGATGCGCAAGTCGCTGGTCGACTCGCTGCAGGGATATGAGGCGAAGGGTTTGTATAAGGATAGTGTGTACCAGGCACTGGTCTTCAAAGAATATTATAACGAGCATTTATGCCGGGTGAAGCCCGAGTGGCCCGATCCGGTAATGAGGGGGTTCAAGCACCTTAGCGAGGGCATCTATGTAACGATGCAGGGGCCGAGCGAGTTCAAGACGGGTGGGCGTCTGATCAAATGGGACCGGAGTGCGGATCTGCCGAAGATAAAAGTACCGACGTTGACGATTGGCGGCGAGTTTGACACTATGGACCCGAAATATATGGAGTGGATGAGCAAGCAGGTACAACATGGGTCATATGTTTACTGCCCCGAGGGGAGTCATTGTGATATGTGGGATGATCAGGCGCATTATTTTCCGGGGTTGATCGGGTTTTTGAGAGATGTTGATGGGGGGCACTACGCAAAAAATTAGAGGCTCCAGCTAATATCCGGGTAGGCTGGGGGTTAATAGTGGCTACCTTTCCGGTTGTTAAATCAAACTGTACATGAGAATACATTTTTTGACTTTCCTGTTGTTGATGAGTGGGTTGGCTGGTGTCGCCCAACCCACCGAGAAGCCGCCGTTACACGGCAATCATTGGATGGCCGTGACGGGTAAGCCGCTGGCTGCAGAGGCCGGTGCGCAGATATTCCAGAAAGGGGGCAATGCGATTGATGCTGCCTGCGGGATGCTTGCCGCTGTCTGTACCATGTGGGATGTGTTGAGCTGGGGTGGGGAGACGCAGGCACTTATCTATAATCCCAAGACGGGGAAGGTGATCGCGATCAACGCGCTGGGCTGGGCGCCGACTGGTGCTACGCCTGCGTTCTTTAAGAGCAAGGGCTATAGCTTTCCGCCGGAATATGGCCCGCTGGCGGCGGTAACCCCGGGGACGCCGGGTGGTCTTTGCTATATGCTGGCAGAGTATGGGACGATGAGCCTGAAAGAGGTGCTGGCTCCGGCTATGGAGATGGCGAAGGGCTATGCGATAGAGGCGCAGACCGCGAATAGTTTTGAAGCGCAAAAACGGCGATTGAAGGAATGGCCCTATAGCAAGGCGCTTTTTCTGCCGCACGCGGGGGAGTCTCGCGAGGCGCCTGAGGCCGGGGAGGTTTTTGTGCAGAAAGACCTGCTGGAGACTCTGAACAAAATGGTAGAGGCGGAGCAGGATGCGCTGAAACATAAGAAGACCAGGGCGGCCGCGATCATGGCTGCATTTGACCGTTTTTATAAGGGCGATATTGCGCAGGAGATCGTGCGCAGCAACCACGAGCAGGGTGGGCTCTTCACGACGGAGGACCTGGCGCAGTGGAAGCCTATCGAAGAGGAGCCGCTGCATGTCAGCTATCGCGGGACGGAGGTCTATAAGCTCCAGCAGTGGACTCAGGGGCCGTCGATGCTGCAGGCGCTGAATATCCTCGAGAACTTCAACCTGAAGGATATGGGGTTCAACAGCACCCGGTACATACACACCGTTTATCAGGCGATGAACCTGGCTTTTGCCGACCGGGACTTCTACTATGGCGACCCTTATGTCACGACGGGGCAGCCGATGAAGGGGCTCCTGAGCAAGGAATATGCTGCGGCACGGGCGAAGCTGATCCGATATGAGCGCAATGATGCGCTGGCTGCGCCGGGGGATCCTTATCCGTTCGAGGGGAGGACGAATCCGTTTACTGACCTCTTGAAGGAAAGGGCGAAGATGAATATGCCGGCGGTTCGGGGTTTTGGAGGGCCGAATACGGGTGGGGCGATGAATTCGGTTGCTGTGCCGGCTTCGTCTGACCTGGCTTTCGATCATACGGATGCTTCGGCGCCGCTCGACGAGAACCTCTATCACGACCGTCTCTGGCGGGGGACTACCAGCATCGAGGCGGCGGACAAAGATGGATGGGTGATCTCAGTTACTCCCAGCGGTGGGTGGAACCCGGCTTGTGTTGCGGGTCATACCGGAGTAGGCATGTCGCAGCGGATGCAGAGTTTTGTCCTGGACTCTGTGCTTTGCCCCTTTAATGTTGTGGCTCCGCATAAGCGGCCCCGTGTGACGCTCACGCCGAGCATGGCGCTGCGAAATGGAAAGCCCTTTCTTTGTTTTAGCGTGCAGGGCGGCGATACGCAGGACCAGAACCTGCTGCAGTTCTTTCTCGACATCGTAGAATTTGGGATGACTGTACAGGAGGCGACGGAAGCGCCGAATATCAACTCGGACCAGCTGTGGCTGTCGCTGGGGGGAGAAAGGATTGAGGACCGCCGACCGAGGCCGGGGCATGTTTTACTGGGCAATGTGACGCCGCCGTACGTACGAAAGGACTTGAGACAAATGGGGTATACCGCGACCTATGGAGACAGGACGAGCGGGCCTATCAATGCGATCTTATTAGATGATAAACACGGCACCTTTTGGGGAGGTAGTAGTAATAATGGGGAGGACTATGGGATAGGGTGGTAAAAAAATGATAAGGGGCCTTGCGGCCCCTTTTTTTATGATTTGAAAGCTGCGCCTTTGAAGGTCTTTTTAAATTCCAGCCAATCCGGGATCGAGACGTGCTGGACGTAGGGATTGCCCGGGTGATTTTTGATGTACTCCTGGTGATAGTCTTCCGCGGGGTAGAAGCCGTTGTAGGGCAGGACCTGGGTGACGATCTTAGAATGGTATTTCTTCTGGTCGCGGACTACCTCTTCGTCGATGATCTTTTTTTCTTCGTCATTGCGATAGAAGACTGCTGAACGGTACTGGGTGCCTTCGTCAGGGCCCTGGCGGTTGAGCTCAGTTGGGTCCATGCTGGCGAAGAAGGCGGATACCAGGGTGGCGTAGGATATTTTGGAGGGGTCATAGAAGACCTGGACGGTTTCTGCGTGGCCGGTGGTGCCGGTGCAGACCTTTTCGTAGTCGGGGTGTTTGTCGGTCCCGCCTGCGTAACCGCTGACGGCGTCGCGTACGCCTACGAGGCTCTGGAAGACGATCTCTGCGTGCCAGAAACAACCCTCTGCAAAATAGGCGACCTGTTCGTTAGAGCCAGGTTTATCGGACTCTTTTACAGGGATATTTGCAGGCTGGGTCTGGCCGCAGGCTGCCAGCAAAAGGACGCAGAAGGTGGTAAAAAGAAATTGTTTCATCCGAAAATAATTTAGAGACATTAAAAAAGAATACGTTACAAATACAGCTAAGAATAGTAAAATTTCATCCGCGTGCTCAGGGCACAACCCTGTGTGCTTAGCTGTAATTGACCAGTTTC
>Ga0207695_10000135_pt1 | contig 217822 bp, 166 predicted proteins | sample KBSC54metaG_FD_184354 | JGI IMG/M metagenome (GOLD analysis project Ga0207695, IMG submission 184354) | Corn rhizosphere microbial communities from Kellogg Biological Station, Michigan, USA - KBS C5-4 metaG (SPAdes) (version 2) | ecosystem: Host-associated > Plants > Roots > Rhizosphere >...
ACCTGTATGCCGGCTCCGGCGGACCTTCCGCCATCTAACGTACAGCATCAAAGAACTTGTCTCTCATTCTTTGTTCGTGTCACCCCTCCGTCCTGAGACTCTTCACCGGATTCGCCACCGCCGCCCTCACCGCCTGCCAGCTAACCGTCGCCAGACTGATCAGCAACGCCCCCGCGCCCGATCCCGCAAAAACCCAAACCGACACCGACACACGATAATTAAAATTCATCAGCCAGTGGCTCATAATATACCACGCGACCGGCATCGCGATCAACAACGAAACTCCAACCAAAAACACAAACTCCTTCGACAGCAGCCTCCAAACCCCCGCGGCAGAAGCACCAAGCACTTTCCGTATCCCCACCTCCCTCGTCCGCTGCTCCGCCGTGAAAGACGCCAGTCCAAACAACCCCAGACATGAAATGAATATCGCCAGCCCCGCAAAAAAACCAGCCAAAGCGCTCATCCTGTCCTCCAGCGCAAACTTCAACGCATAGTCCTCGTCGACAAAACGATATTCGAATGGCGCCGAAGGCACCAACTCCTTCATCACAGCTCCGATCTTCGGCAAAGCCGCGCTCATGCTCACACCTGGCCTGACCTTTATTTCCATATTGCTATACCCGCCGTTGAGCCCCTTCTCATAATACACCGTCGCCTTCGTCGGCGCATACGGCGACTCCACGACCATATCCTTTACCACGCCGATTATCTTATAATGCATCACCTTTGTCTTGTCCATCCACCACGTCCACGTAACGTCGGTCCCAATAGGATCCTTCAGCCCCATCTCTCGCAGAGCCGATTCATTGATGACCATACCCGACGAGTCGAGCGGAGACTCCCGGTTAAAATCCCGTCCTTGAACGAACTGCCACCCGACCGTCCTTCCATATTCCGGGGACACAGCGATGGTCCCATAGTTCTGTTCCTTATTGGGATCATAGCCAACCCAGCTGAATCCGCCATTGTTGGACGCCAGTTCGGTCACACGCCCCATCGACTGCGCGGCCTCAAACACCACACCAGTCTTCAGCAGCTCGTTGCGGATAAGGTCCCGTTTCGTAAAGAACTCATCGCTTCGCATATTCACCGTCAGCAGCCCCTCGCGATCATAGCCGACAGGCCGGTCCTTGGCATGCTGCACCTGCTGCATAATAATGATGGTGCAGTTGATCAGCGCCACAGAAATAGTGAATTGAAGGACGACCAGTACCTTCCGCGGCAGCACCGAATCCCTGCCAAGACGCGTATTTCCCTTCAACGCTTTCACCGGGTTGAAGGAAGAGAGGTACAACGCCGGATAGCTGCCGGCAATAACTCCCGTAACAAGGACAAAGAGGCAACTAACCATCCAAAACCACGGATTACCCCAGGGAATGCTCATCCGTTTTGCCGCCAGCTGATTGAACCAGCCCAGCGACGCCGAAGCCACCAGGAGCGCGATCCCGAACGCTACCACGACCATCAGCAGCGACTCGCCAAAGAACTGGGCGACCAGCTGCCTGCGCAACGAACCAACAGCTTTACGGATACCCACCTCCCTCGCACGCCGCTCGCTGCGGGCCGTAGAGAGATTCATAAAATTGATACAGGCGAGCACCAGCACAAAAGCCCCGATCAGACTGACAAGCCAGACCAGACGGCCGGGAGCCATATCCGAATCCTTCCTGCGCTGATCCGCCGCATCCAGATGCCATTTCGACATCGGGTATAACACCACTTCGGGATTCACAGACGCCTCGTTCCGGGTGTTCGCGTCCTCCATACGCCTGATATTGTTCATCTCGATATCCTTTATCAGGCGGCCAACGGAGGCAAACGTCGTCGACGGCTTTATCTCCACGAACATCCGCAGATAGTGATTGAACCATTCGGTGCTCGTCCTCGCCGTCCAGTCATTCTGGCTGAGCCATAGATCGAACGGCGAGATAAACTTCACTTTGTTTAAGTCGGTATTCAGCGGCAGGTCTTCGTATACTCCCGTTACCTTCACACTCTCGCCCGCTAATTTTATGATCTTACCGGTAGGGTCCGACTCCCCGAACAAAGACCTGGCCACACTCTGGGCTAATAATATAGAGCGCATATCTGCCAGCCCCGCCCGGGTGCCCCAAACCATCTTCAGCCCAAACATATCCGGCGCTTCCTTGTCCATGTACTGACCGTCGCACGACAGTTGCTTATCACCCCATGTCAATATCTTGCCTGCCGTCCATGAGACCACCACCATACGTCGGAAATCCTCCTTGTACTTTCCATTAAGCTCAAGCACGAGGGGATAAGACAGCCCGGGGCTTATAAAGGAGCCATGGTGCGGATCGGTCCCTTTGATCTCTATCTTGGCAATGCGGTCATAGTTGTCGTGATAGGTGTTAAAAGACAGCTCGTCATAAAGCCAAAGGCCCGTCAGTATAGCCACGGCTATTCCCACGACAAGGCCGCTGATATTGATAATAGAAGAGATTCGGTTCTTCTGCAGGTTGCGCCACGCGATCTTAAAGTAGTCTTTGAGCATGGGGGAAAGTTTTGGATATAGAGTCCACCCCAATCCCAATGCCATCCTACAACTAATTAATTATCAATCACAAAACCCGCCAAAGATACCACCAGAGTCCATTTTCGTACAATACCTGTCCGCTATCGAACAACCTGCGTCCCCCTTACCTCACAACCTGCAATCCCCCTTACCTCACCACCTGGAACTGCATCATAACCGGTCCACCCGCTGCCGGCACCACCCTGAGCAAATAGCTGCCCGCCGGCAAACTTCCCGTCTCCAGCGAGTTCGCGCTCCCACTCAGCTGCACACTACGACTCAGCATCAACCTCCCAGACATATCGGTCAGATTGCCAAACTTGATCCAGCACTCCATAGTCTTAATATTGGTAGCGTTAAGTGCGGAATTGCTTCCACAGTCTACCCAGCTGCCGGAAGGAATATTCATCGCATTGTTCTGTGCATAAAGTCGGGCGCCGGATAGTACGAAGAGGACGGTAAGCGATAGGCAAGTAAAGAGTATTTTCATGTGCATTAATTTTACAATAAATACATAGTCAATACTGAATCAGAGCATTAAAATGGACCCAAGGCCCCAAAAACTATAAATAGCTAACGCACCACGGAAGATTGCTCCGTAGTGAAACATCAATAACCGGACAGGAGGTTGTAAAGATTCAGCCCGGGTCTGGGCTGACCATAGACGTTAGCTGCAATTATTATTCCAAACGCCGGCACGCGCCGGGGACCCGTATAATTGCAAACCAGACATCAAAATATTTACCTTCTTTTAACATCTCTTCTGTGCAAAACGTCATACGCGAAATGTACCCTTATGGCACGATATTTTATAGGCTACTTGTATAAAATGGAACTGTATATGCCCTGGCACAATGGCAATTACCCCTCCTCATACCGGCACCAGCCCGTCCGGCTGCGCCAGAAGGCGGTAGAAATTGCAAACAATCTGTTGATGAATGGCGTCGATGAAGCCCACGCAATCGAGATCGGCCTAAGAAAAGCAAGAGAATTTTTTATGTCGCAGCGTTCCCAAAAAAGGAGCCTCGACTCCGATCTCCCCGCCTTCCCCTGACGGAAGGCAACAAAACAACACCTTCACATCGCGGCTCCCCATCCCGGGGGTCGCGATTTTTCATTCATCCCTCTTCCTCCCTCATCGTGCACCTGATACGTATACCGTCGACGCGCGAATAATGTCCTTTGGCGGCACCCAATTCGTCTACTCAGTTGAAAAATAAAAAAAGGTCCTCCTATATTGCATAATACCTCTAATCCAAACCTAAAAAACCACTTTTCGCATGGGCCTTTTCAGCTTCCTCGGCAAGAAACCAACCAAAACTCCGCTTTCCCCACTCGATCAGACAACCGAAGAATACATCAGGAACCGACAGAGCATCAGCGTCGGCAAAAACATCTTCCCGATGATCAAGCCACACGACGACTCCCGCATCCTGGCCTCCCGCTTCACCTCAAATCCCGTCATCACCCGCGAGCTCGCTCCGGGTATTGTCATCACCTATGGGCTGGACACCGGCCAGGGCTTCGAGATGATCACCAACAACCACTGCAAACAATTCTGTATCTCCGATCAGGAACTGGCCGCACTTTCGGCAAGAAACCTCCTCACCAGGACCGACGGGCGAATCAATATAGAGAAAATGGACTTCTCCTCCTCGATCCCCGAAGCCGAGCCCTTCTACCGCGTACGCCTCGACAACAACCTCGATTCCTCCGTCATGCTGGTAGACCATTTCTGGAAACAGGCCTCCAACATGCTAAAGACGGATCTCATCGCCGTCACTCTGCCGGCAAAGAATACCCTATACTTCGCGGACTACCACAGCATATTTAGTTTCAGACTAATGCGCCCCTTCTCCGGCAGAATGTATGAGGCGTCGAAGCAGGATCGTATCGAGATATCTCCCAATACTTACGTCCGTAAAAATAATCGGTGGATTCTATTCGATGACACGGAACAACAACACATGGAGCTGACAATGGGCCTCAACTAGCCGGGGCCGCCGCGCCCCCCATTCCGGGCTTACCGGTAGGCTACCCCCCACCCCCCCCATCTACTTCCGCGCAGCCACAATTGCCACGGTCCTGTCATCCCTTTTCCCATCAAAAAACTTAAGCAGCACCTCCCCAAAAACAGGATCCGTACCCGGTACCAGCGCAAACAAAGTCATGCTCGAACGCAGCTTGATATCATCCGGACTGCCCATAACCTGCGTGGGGTTGCTGCTTGACAGCGGCAACAGGGCTTTAGAAATTTCTACAAGCCTCGGCCCAAGGACCGGGTGCTTCAGGTAGGCCGAGGCCTCCTGCAGATCCCTGATGGCGTAATAGACGGCGTTGGTGCTAAAACCCAGTCCCTCTATCTGCGGAAAAATATACCAGATCCAGTGGGTTCTCTTTCTCCCACCGCGGATCTCCGAGAGAGCCTGGTCGTAGTCCTGTTCCTGTGCAGTGAGAAAACGGTTGAGATCGTTTGCCATATGGGGTAATTTCTCAATACAAAGGTAGAAAATTATATTACCTTGGGGTAGTCTATGTCGTCCAAGTCTATTCTTAAGGAGTCGCCGCCCCTCAAAAAGGCCGACTGTTTCTCGGTCTTTGCCAGGTCCAAAACCGAATTCGACTTCCCCGTACACTATCACGAGGAATATGAGCTGAATTTTATCGAAAATGCCAGAGGCGTCAAAAGGATCGTCGGCGATAGCGTCGAAGAGATCGGCGACTGGGAGCTGGTCCTGATCGGCCCCAATATCCCCCACGCCTGGTTTACCCACAAATGCAAGACGGAGTTCTTCGAGATCACGATCCAGTTCCACCGCGACCTCTTCCACGAGATATTCCTCAAAAGGACCCAGCTGAGCTCGATCCGGACCCTTTTCGAACAGTCCCTCAAAGGCATCCTCTTCTCCACCGAGACCATCCAAAAACTGGCCCCCCGCCTCAAAGACCTCGAGAACCAGAGCGGCTTCGACTCGGTCATCGAGCTGATGACCATCCTCAACGAGCTGGCAAAAGCCGAAGACTCCCGCTGCCTCTCCGGCGAGAAGATATACAACGCAGACTATATTTACATGGATAGCGTCCGGATGGAGAAGCTCATCGACTTCATGAACGCCAATTTCGACCGCCCCGTCCGCCTGGCCGAGGCCGCCGAGCTGGTCGGCATGGCCGAAACCGCCTTCAGCCGCTTCTTCAAGGCCAAAACCGGCTCCAACTTCGTCGACTTCCTCAACGAAATTCGCCTCGGACACGCTGTACGTATGCTGATCGACACAAAAGACCCGATCACCGGGATCGCCGCCGCCTGCGGCTTCACCAATATCTCCAACTTCAACCGCATCTTCCGCCGCGAAAAAGACCTCACCCCAAAAGAGTTCCGCTCCCGCCACGGCAACGTCCGCGAAAGAAGATTCTTTTAACCCCCAAGTCACCCCCAAATCACCCCCAAATCACTAAATCCCCCGAATTCGGGGCAATTGCCCCGTTCTACAAACCCCTCACCACAACCCTATGCACCTTCGGCTGCACCAACTTATACATCTCATCCACCAACAGATCCATCTCCCTCTGCCATGCCCTCCTAACCTCCGGATACCGGGCAGCACGATAATTATCCCTCTTCGACGCCACAGCCCAATCCGTCTTCGCCTTCACTAACACCGAATCCATTGCCCTTGCGTCATCCTTATATTTCATCCCCCGATCCTGAAAATAGTCGAATTGCAACCAGTAATAAGCCCGCAGCTTCGACTCCAGCTCCATCCTCCTTTCATTGAGCCATAACACAGCCATCGCCTGCTCATACTCCGGCGTCGTCTTTACCAGCGCGAGATTAACACCCGAGCCCAGCTGCTCTCCCGTCCAGGTCCCGATAGGGTGCCCGTCCATAGATACTTCATAATTCCTGCCGGAAAGCCCCTTGACCGTAAGCATCTCCCTGTTCATCTCGTCATTAAAGGGAATGACGTCCAGCGCCTCCGACTGGCGGTGCGGATTCTCCCACATCCTCGGGATGGTATCTTCCGGAAAGGGCAGCGACGACGCCAGGTAATCAAAACGCACTTCACCCGGCTTGACAACGAGACCACTAAGCTGACAGTTGTCCGAACGCAGGACCTTCGCGGTCTTATCATCCACCACAACATCGGCCACCGCCTTACCCGCCATACCCTGCTGCCTGAGAAAGAGCCAGGCCATAACAAAATGCCCCGCATTGCCCGGATGTATCCTATCCGATCCCGTCAGCGTAAAGGCCGTATCCTTCTGTTGTTGCCGCAGCGTGATCTCCGTCATGGGATTCAAAAGATCGACAAAGCCCCAGCCCTCCTGTTTCGCCGCCTCCTGCTGGAAGGCCGCTATCTGCTGCATCGCACGACTCTTACCGGGGAAATAGTTCTTGGGGTTCTTGACCGTTTCATCATATAGAGAGCTGCTGATCATGATCTTCTTCGCCGGCGTATACGCCTTCAGCCGCCGCCTGATGCTATCGAAGTACAGATGACTCTCACGAATACGCACCTCCGCCGTCGAATCGGCATTACCCTGAAGAAATTCAAAATAACCGGTATCATTCATCCCAAAGGTCAGACAGATAGTCGTCGGCCTCTTGGCAATAACGTCATCATCCAGCCGCGCAGCAATATTCTTAGCCCGGTCACCACCAATGCCGGCGTTGTATACTGTTATCCTTCGCCCCGGGTAGTGGAGCATATAGTACAACCAGATATAGGACTCGTAATAACCCGCTTCCGTAATGCTGTTGCCGACAAAGACCACGCGCTCCCCGGCCTGAAAGGGCGCCACAGCCTGACCCTGCGTCACAGCCGGCCCCTGCGCCGAAGCCGACACCACACCACAACATAGTATTACATTCAAAAAAAAGATCGCCAACTTATTCATGTTCAAATTTTATTGTCCTTATTCCAAAATGTGCCATCTCGAGCCGTACCCAGGCCCCTTTACCCTCCCTGACAACCTTCAAAGTCTTTATCTTCCTCCCATCCAGCTCTATTTCCTCAGCCGCCCGCGGAACAAAACCAAGCCACAGCCTGACCTCCCGCATCCCCCCCTCTGCATTAAAAAGCCTTACAAACAACGCTTTCCCATCAGCGGAACCTCGCACCGAACTAACCTCCACACCGGGCTCAACACGCAACAACGACCGCGACCCGCCTTCACCAGCAGCCTCTACGATCAATGGCTCCTTCCACTTTGTCGCCGCAGTCCAAAGCCTGGCCGAGTCCCACCGCCCAACATGCGGCAGCAGAGCATAGCTAAGCTCTGAAGTCCCGTCGGTCCCATAGTTCCGATAAAAAATGCCATTCCCCGAATACTGCACCGTAAGCCCAAGCGGAATACTATCCCCATGTGCATAGCTGGTCGTATGATCCGTGAAAAGTGCCACACCAGTGCCGCCACCCGCCGACCCGCGCGAGTCCCCCTCCAGATCCACCCAATCCAGGATCACATTATTCTTTATACTATCCCACCGATTATAGAAGGTATTGTCCAACCCGCTCTCCGTCACATCAAAAGGTGCATTCTTAAACACCCGCCGCCGCGATGAACCAACATCCACCGGAAACAACGCCAGCAGCTTATAACGGTCATCATAATACGCCTTCCGCACCTCCTGATCCTTCGGCACTTCATAATATTCACCAATAGCAGGACTCCCCTTCCAGTCGATCCGCAGATGAAAATCAACCCGCGGCTCACCAGCCAGAACCCTTATCTCCTCCCTGAACGGATGCCCCGCGATCTGACCCTTAACCACAACACCCCCATCCTCCATCCCCACCTCCGCCGGAGTCTCCATGCTACTCCTAAACCCGCCATCATTATAAAAATTACCTCGCAGCTCACCCAACCCCTTCCCTGCTTCCACCAGTTCACGCCCTCCAAATATCCAGCTGACGATCGCCCCACCCTTCGCCGGGTCAACCACGATGGTATGCAGGTCAGACTTTATCGTAACACGACCATCAACACCACGCGATACGCTAACCGTCGGCCCCACCCCTTTCAGCGAATCGATCCTATAGCTCACATACCCCATCGCCGGCACCTCCACAAAAAACGAACGCCCCCCATACTTAACCCACTCCCCACGCGAGGCGCCAGTCGTATTATACACCCTCACATATCCCGATCCAACCGCCGGAGAGAGCCGCCCCATCGCGCCGCGCATAATACTTTCCGCCCTTACATCCGTCCCCCCCGTCCACCGCTTCACCTTATCCGCCCAGGTATCACCCGGCTTCCCATTATACGGCACGATCCAACAGTCATGATGCTGCGACAACAGCAACCCCCGCCACGCCTCATCCAGCGTCGACGAAGGCCAGGCCATCCCCTTCCATACCCCCGCCATCGCCGCCATCTTCTCCGCCTGCACAAGCAGATTCTCTGAATGTCTCACACTCCTGGCTATACGTTGCAACACCTGCGCCCCCCACATCAATCCCACCAATACATCCTCCTGGGAAAACCGCCAGTCAGTCGCTTTCGCAAAACCGGCAACAGCCCCACCGCGGGAAGCGCGCCCAAAATACCCCCTCCACGTCTCATACTTCGTCGGCACATACCCATGCCCCCTCAACCAGGGACCAAATGACCAACCCGCATCCTGCAAACACATCCCGACAGGATGCCTGATCCCCGCAGCAAACGCCCCCTTCACATATTCTTCACTATTGGAAGACGCAATCGTCTCCCATATCGACCTCGGCTTCAACGCCTCCATGCCATACCTGGGCACAGTCAGTATGGAGCTCCCATCCGGACCGATCCAGTTCACAACCTCCCCTCCAAATGCACGGGTATACCCACCCCAGCACGTATTAGGATTCTTCAACGATGCATAGCGGAAACCATAAGATCGCAGTATCTGCGGCAACGCACTCGTAAAACAAGGTTCCTCCGAAGAATAGGTACTAAAAACCAACCCCGGAAAATGCGCCCTCAGCTTCCTCATCCCATAATCAAACTGCCTGATAATACTCTCCCCCGAAATATTGTAGAGATAGCTCTGCCCATAAGCGGGGTTGACATACTCGATACGCCCACCAACACCCTGATCCGCGATCAACCGCCGAAAAGCAGCATAATCGACAGCATCATTCTTCGCGATACTATCCCACGACTCAGGCTCCAGCTCCAGATTGATCTTCCAGTCAGGATGCGCCGCCAGCTGCTCGACCATGAACTTCGTCTGCCACTCCGGAAGATGACCATAAATACCACCATGATACCCATCGATAAAATACGCCGTATCCCCACCCTGCGCCAAACCCCGCAGTCCCACCAGCAAAAGAGCATATATACAAAGTCTTCTCATCATTTATTTTTTATACTCTTCTCCGCCCACCCATCCGTCCGAAACAACGGTACCGGCCAACCCGCCGCATTATGCAAATTCGTCACCGCTGCATTGGTAAATGCATACCGGACAGCCACCGGCTTCTTCACCGCATCCGACCACACGACCACCCTATCCCCGTCAATACTCGCCAAAGCCGGATACCACCGCTGATCATCACCCGCAACCATAAAATCACGCGGCGCCATCCCATCATCCGAATGCAGTCCCTCCGCCGTTCCCGGCTCAAAGAATACCGTCACCTTCCTCCCCTTCACTTCCATATGCTGATACCGCGGCCCGCCACCCACCGTATCAAGCCTCCCATAGGTCCGGTTCAGCGCTGTCTGCGCCAGCCGTATGCCAATTGGCTTCTTATTATGCGGATGAAGATTCCGCGCCTCCCCAACATCCACGGTACTGACCATCGCCGTATTACCCAACGACCCAACCTTCCCCTGCGCCTCCCGAAAAAAAGCATAGTCCGCCAGCGTCGAGTCCTTATTATCCCAAAAGAAAGGCGCCACCTCCACATAATAAAAAGGTAATTCCCCCTGCGCAAAAAGACGACGCCAGACGCCAATCATAGTCTGTGTCAAATGAGTATACGACTCCCGCTCCATTCGATTAGCCTCCCCCTGGTACCAGCAGATACCCCGTATCGACATACGCCGCAGCGGATAGATCATAGCGTTATACAATAAATAAGGCCGCGTCACCTTTTCGAATGAAAAACCATCATTGACAACTTCCTTCGATCGCGGACTATTCAAATACGGCTCCAGATACAGCCGATCCAACATAGTATCCGCCGCCAGTACATCCCTCGGCACATAAGCCTGCGCAGCAGAAGCGCCAATCCCTGAAAAAACAATACCGACCGGCACATCCAACGCCTCCTGCAACCTCCGCCCAAAAAAATAACCCACCGCGCTGAATCGCCCAGCCACAGAAGGCTCACACTCCACCCATTTCCCCATGAACGTGTCAATAGGCTCAGCGCTGAAATTAAGCCCAACATCCAGCAACCGCATATGAGGATCCCGCGCCGCAGCCACCTCAGCCGTCGAGTCCAGCACCTCCCGCAGCGCAAACTGCATATTCGACTGTCCACTGCAAAGCCATACCTCCCCAATAAGAATATTGCTAAGCCTCACCTGCGATCCCCCACTACTCACAATCAACACATGTGTTGTGTAATCCCCCGAACGCACAGAAGGCACAAATACAATTCCCGAAAAATATCCCGAGCCATCCGCCACCACCGTCGTCGGACCACCAACCCAGTCCGGCAAAATAGCCACGCTGGCCCCCGGATCACTCCAACCCCACACAACCATCGGCTTATCCTGCTGCACCACCATCCCATCCTGCAACCCACTGCCAAGCCGGAGTCCACCCGCAAACGCAGACTGCGCAACAAACAACAAAAACACAACGATAACTCGCATTGACTATTTATTATAGGGTTCTACGATCAATTTATACTCCCCGCCCTTCAACAACGCCGGATCAAACTCGATCTCGATCGTCTTGCTCTCTCCTCTAAATAAAGTAAAATAGTTGTCGTTCATCAACGCCGGCAATAGCCTCTCCCCATCAGACGCACGAACCGCCTGAACCCGCACCGCAAAAGCCACCGGACTCGACCTATTCTTCACAGTCGCGACGATGACATCCCTTCCCCCTCGGTTCACCAGCTTCGAAGACACACCAACCCTCGCCGGCGCCAGCCGTGCCAAAGCCGTATAATCCCCGGCCTTACTACTCCTCCAGTAAAAATTATCCGACACCAACCGCCCCGCCGCATCATGAAGCAAAAGTCGGATAAAATGCATTTCGCCCTTATCAAAATCAAGATCAAAACATCGCACCGCCGTATCCGCCGGAACATCAACAACCACAGTCCTTCCCAAACCACGCACAGACCTCCCGTCAAGTCCATAAACCACCGCCTCAGCCCTCAACCCAGGTTGATCCACCAACGTCGTATTGACCACCTTCACAGAATTATCAGCACAGCTCCACTGGATATGCAGCGGCTCACAGGCCTTCTTCACACCCCAGTAAGCCCCCGTCAGATCATAGTAATAGTCGTAGGTCTGCCATACAAAACTCGGATACGCCGACTGACTCATCCAGGTCATCACACCCGAAGCATCGTCCCAGATATGATGCTGCCATCCTTCATAAAGCGCCTTGTTCGTCTCGATATTCACCAGCTGCGCCTTCCTGCAATAGTCCTCGATCCCCGTAGCCACCCCATATCCCTTATTGATAGCGTTGTCATATCGATCAGGCCCCGCATTAGCAGCCGAAGGGCCAAAATAATGCTTATTCCACATCTCGTTCTTCGGCCACGCCAGACTATCCGGTATAAATTTCCTGAAACTCTCATAAGTCGTAAACACCGCCGTACCAATCTCGGTCCTGAAACCATACCCGGGAGTTCCCCCAAACCCTCCCGGATATTTTGTAAAATACCAGCTTGGATCAAAATTCGCCCATGGCCCACTACCAGTAAGCCCATCAGAATGAGAATTGGGCTGATACAACCGTTCCCCCGCGTCATAGGTCTTTATATCCTCCCGCAACCAGCCATTCAAAGGCGGCAACGGATAGCCCTCATTATCCCCACACCAGACCGCTATACAGGCGTGATTGCGCAGCCGCTTGATCTTCTCCACCGCATTGTGATTAAAGGCAAATACATCATCAGGCAAATTAGGATGCGAATTAAGCCAGAAATCATCCCATACCATAAGACCATATTTGTCACAGGCATCATAGAACTCCTCATCCGTCGTAGAGCCGATCCAGTTGCGGATCATATTGAGATGCATCTCCCGATGCAACCTCACCTTCCAGTCATACTCCGCCCCCCGGCATCGCAACAAATACTCGCTCATCCCCCAGTTGCCACCCCGGACAAAGATCCGCCGGCCATTCACCGAGATATGGAGCACCCCACCAGAGGAATCATAACTATATTTCCGGATCCCAAAATGCACAACCTGACTGTCCGATCCCCCATACTCCACCTTACACGTATAAATATTCGGCTCCCCATACCCGTTCGGCCACCACAACCTCGCCCCATGAATAACCGCTCGCAAACCAACCTCCGCATGCTCACCCGCCCCCAGCCGCACCCGGCGCGTCATCACAATATTCCCCGGCTCGATCCTGCAGGTCAGCACACCAGAGTCTGCGACCCCACCCTTATTATCCAACCCAACACTAACAGCCACCGACGTATCGGTCCCCAGGTCAGTCCTCACCCACGGATCAACGATCCTCACACCCCCCGCCACCTCCAGCCACATATCCCCCGTGATACCCTGTAACAACCCCGGGACAGAAGGCATCCAGTCCCAGCTATCACTCGATATATAGGTCGGACTCGCATGATTAGCGATCGGCCTCCCCGGCCAGCCCACCACCACCCTCAGTTCATTCCGGCCCGACGGCGCCAACAAACCCGTCAGATCATAACAACCCCGGTCCATAAATCCATCCAGCTGCCCCAGTCGATGACCATTCAAAAACAATTCCCCCCTCCGGTTGATCCCATCACACCGCAACCACACCCTCCGACCACGCCCACCTCCAGCCGCCCCACCATCCTTCACCCCCACACCCATCACCCCCCGCGGCGTCTCAAACCCCACCCTGTACTCAAAATCCCTATCATACTTCCTCTTGTCAACCCTATAAATATTGTCCCCATAATTAGGGTCCTTCTCAATCCCCGCCTGAACATACGACGCAAAAACACACCCCGGTACCACAGCCGGTATCCACCCCCCAAACACGCTATCCACCGGCCGAACCTGCCAACCCGAAAGAACGATCCTATCCACAGTCCCAACCTTGAGACCGGCCCTTTCCTGAGCGTTAACCTTAACCCCGAGCGCAGCCGCCAACAGCAGCACACCCGTCAATCTAAAAATAGAGATACCCATTATTTTTGTGTTAAAGAGTACGGTTTATCTGAATCTAATATACCCCTGTCAAACGCAGGCTTATCGCTCATCTCAAATCGAAGCACGCCGCCACTAACAATATCGGTATGCCGTATAAAATTGTGCGTGTACCCCACACCATTCAGCGTAGCCCGACGTATATAAACATGGCTCCTATCATTCCCTACAGCGAAAATCACAAATCGCCGGCCATCCTCCATCCTTATCGTCGCCTTGGTAAAGACCGGACTGCCGATCACCCATTGATCCGTCCCCGGGCAAACCGAATATAGCCCCAACGCGCTAAGCACATACCACGACGACATCCCACCCTGGTCCTCATCCCCGGGAAACCCCTTCTCCGTTTCATTATAGAGTCGATCCATCACCTCCCGCACATGCTGCTGCGCCTTCCACGGCTGACGGGCATAATCATACAAATAGATCATATGCTGGATAGGCTGATTGCCATGTGCATACTGTCCCATATTCGCCAGCTGCATCTCCTTCATCTCATGGATCATTGTTCCATACGTACCCGTCTTCACCACATTAGGCACAGTAAACACACTGTCCATCTTCGCTACAAATTTCTTCTCACCCCCCATCAGGTTGATCAGCCCCTGTACATCATGAAACACCGACCAGGTATAATGCCACGCATTGCCCTCGGTATAAGGACCACCCCAGTCCAGCGCATCAAAATTCGACGTCCACTGACCATCCACCCCACGCCCCCGCATAAATCCGGTAGAGGAATCATAAACATTCCGATAATTATACATCTGCTTCCCAAACACACCCGCATAAAAAGGCCGTCCCGTCACCGTCGCCAGCTGATAGCCGCAAAAATCATCATACGCATATTCCAGCGTCTGCGCCGTCGAGCCCTGACTCCCGGGATACGACACATACCCCAGCTCATAATAGTCCTTCCAACCCTGCCGCCCATTAGCCCCGCCCCACGGTCCCTTATTGGTTGCCTCATGCAAATACGCCTTCAACGCCGAGTCCGGACTAAAGGTCCTGATCCCCTTCACCCAGGCATCTGTCAACAGGGAAATAGCATGATTGCCCAACATCCCACCCGTCTCGCCCGGAAAGGACCAGGCCGGCAGCCATCCACACTGCTGCTGCGCCGCAAGCAACGCCTGCATATACCGCCCCTCCATCGTCGGATGCAGTATCGTATTCAGCGGGAACTGTGATCTGAACGTATCCCAGAAACCATTATCCGTATACATATACCCGTCATGAACCTTCCCATCATAAGGACTATAATAGTAGGGCTTCCCATCCCGGCCATATTCAAAGAATTGATGCGAAAAAAGATTGGCGCGGAACAGACAGGAATAGAAAGTCGCCCGCTGCTCCTCCGTCCCACCCTCAACAAGCACCCGATTGAACAATTCATTCCATACCCGATGCGCCTCCGCCCGCGTCTGGTCAAAACCTCCGGACCAACCCAATTCACGATCCAACGTCAGCTCCGCCTGCTCCGGACTAATATAGGACGAGGCGATCTTCACCTGCACCACCGATCCGGGAGCAAACCTCAACCAGGCCCCGGCTCCCTTCCCCTCACGGAATACACTATCCTTCTGTATCGTATTCCCTACATTCTCCCAGGTGCCAGAAGAAGAAAAAGGCTGATCAAAGGCAAGAACAAAATAATTTCGAAAACCAGCCGGAGCCCACCGGGCATTATCCACCCAGCCAGTAATCCTCCGTCGCGAAGCATCCACCCGAACACTGCTATTCTTTACATACCCATCCAGCACAACCCACCCATCTGGTGCGCCAGAAACCCCAGTCCCGCCCGGGAAAGAAAAACGCATATGCGCCACCCGCTCCGTCGGACTCATCTCCACCCGAACAGAGTCGTCGAGCACCACACTATAATAATCCGGCCTCCCCACCTCCCGCGAATGATGAAAACCCGTCGCCCTTGCATTCTGCTCAACCACCAACTGACCAACCTCCGGCATAAGGCTAAAAACCGCATAGTCACTCACCCACGGACTACACTGATGCGTTTGGCCAAAACCACGTATGCTGGTAGCAGAATACTGATACTTCCACCCCTCCCCATCAGGCCCCGTCTGCGGACTCCAGGCATTCATCGAAAACGGCAGCGCCGTCGTCGGATACGTATTCCCGTAACTAAGCCCAAAGTCGCTGGCCGTTCCCTGCAGGGTATTGGCATAATGTACCAGGTCCGGAACAACACCCCAACTCTTATTCGGCGCAGGCCCCATGAATAACTCCAAAACCCCTCCCGAGGCGATATCCCCATGGTCAAGCCAGCAATTCGACCACTCCTCCCCATTCCATCGCGCCCGCTGTATATACACATTCGCAGGCGAGTTATTATGCGCAATAATAGTCAGCTTCTTCCCCTTATAATAGTGTGGGTCCAGCTCGATCTCTACTCGGTCAAATACCGGACTCGTGATCTCATAACGAGTATCACCCGGACAGACAGGATGCAACCCCGCAGCCGCCAGTACATACCAGGCCGACATCTGCCCCACATCCTCGTTACCCACCAGCCCCTCTACCCCATTATGATACGCCCGCGAACAGATACGACGCGTCCACTCCTGCGTCAGCCAGGGCACACCAAGACGGTTGAAAAGAAAAGGCACATGATGCACCGGCTCATTGGCGTGATTGTAGTAGTCATTCCACAGCATATTCGCCGGCGTCCCCTGAAAAAAATGCAACAGATCGGCTATCACACTATCCCTCCCCCCCATCAGCCGGACCATACCCGGTATATCATGAGGCACAAACCACCCCTGCTGATACGGATTGCTCTCCACCGTGCCATAGAATTGCTTCAACCGCCCCTCCGCCGGCCACTCCTCCCACGAGCCATCCTCCTTTCGGGGACGAAACCACCGGTGCTCCGGGTCAAAAATATTCCTATAGCTCTGCGCCCGAAAGGCATATTTCTCCTGATCTTCCCCCTTCCCCAACCACCCCGCCAGCCGCGAGAGACACCATTCCGAATAGGCATTCTCCAGCGTGTTCGAGATAACAAAAGGAGAATTGCCATAAGAGTTCCGGCGATGGTCCTCCGGCTCGCAGATATCGGTCCAGCCCTTGTCCCCATTTCCATAGCGCTCACAGGAGTTCCGCGCATATTCATAGGCTTTATTAATATCATAACCCCTGATCCCCTTGGCATACGCATCCGCCAGCACCGACACGGCCGGATTCCCGATCATACACCCCGTATAGGCGTTCAGCAGCTCCCACCGCTCAAAATAATGACGCCCCGTCTCATCGGCAAGCTCTGTCAACGAACGAATCTGCTCATCCACCACACCGGGATTGATGATCGTCTGCAACGGCATCTGACTGCGAAAAACATCCCAGCCACTGAACACCGTCCGCCGCATACCCTTCCCGCGATGAACCTTCCCATCCCCACCCCTAAAACTTCCATCCACATCCGATACACCCCGGGGGTCGATCATCGTATGATAAAGCGCCGTATAAAAGATCGTCTTCTCATCCGCCGTCCCCCCCTCCACATGCACCTTCCCCAACGCCTCATTCCAACGCGCACGCGCCGCACCTCGCACAACATCAAAATCCCATCCTGAGATCTCGGAGACAAGATTCATCTTCGCATGCTCCACATCGGTAAAAGAAATGCCCGCCTTCATCACCACCTGCTCACCCGCCGTCGTGGCAAACTCCGTAAAAAATCCAAGATGCTTCCCCGTCACCTCCTTCACACCAACATTCACCTTAGCCTTCGCCACCCGCTGCTGATATCGCTCACTCTCCACATCCTCCCTTTTCCGCGACCAGCCGTCCGGAATATCCGCACTCCAGACACCCCAGTCCTTCAACGGCTTGCTGAACTGCGCATAAAAAAATACCGTATAATCCGCATGCCCCTCCCCATCTCCCCATCCACCCCCGTCAGGCGTGCACTTCATATAGCCTTCGATGGTATGATCGTCCACAACACGCACCGACTGCAGCGTCGACGTCCCCCCAACCCTTCGCGCCAGATCGATCTGTATCCGCGACACCCTCCCCTCCGGGAAAGTAAACCGCAACATCCCGCTATGCGCCGCCGCCGTCGCCTCAGCCTTAACATGATACTTGGTCAACATCGCCGTATAATACCCCGGACTCGCCTTCTCCGTATGCTTATCATAAGCCGACCGGTAACCCTCCTCCTCATGCCCTAACCTCCCGACAGAAGTCTTTAACCCTCCCGTACTGGGCATCACGAGAAAATTACCCAGATCACCATACCAGCCGATGCCACTAAGCTGCGTAAACGCAAAACCCTCAATCGACTCATGCTCATAACTATACCCGGAACCATTGTCCCCTCCCGTGATCGTATTGGGACTGACCTGCACCATTCCAAACGGTGTAGCCGCACCCGGAAAGGTCTTACCCAGCCCATGACTCGCACCCGCCTTGGCAACACTCGTGCTGGCGCCGATAAAAGGATTGACATAGTCCGCAGGATGCGTCCCCGACCCCGGCGGCCCGCCGGCAGAGGATAAGGTTGTCAGTAAAAGGGAACAGATCGACATGCAGGATAGTTGTTTCATCATAACTTGTTCATTCTATAAGCCGAGCTGCAATCCAAGATTGACTACTCGTTGTGTCAGGTAAGCATCGCCGGCAGAATTGCTGGCCACTTCAGGATCAGACTGATATTTCTTGCTAACATTGCTCCACGTGAGCAGATTATAAGCACTCAGATACAGCCGCCCGTTATTGATCTTCAGCGGCAGCCATTTCCTCGGAAGAATATAGCTGAGCTCAACAGTCTTCAGTCGGACATAATGAGCATTGATCACCCAGAAATCGGAGTTGTACGAACCCGGACTGTTGATCGTCGACGGATTAGAAGTCAGTCGCGGGAACTCAGCCGTAGCCGCCGTAGCAGGCGTCCACCGTAATTCATGCAGCGGCTGGAACTGCCCTTTGAAAGGCTCGACCGCCGTCCCCGTCAGACCAAGACTATAGCCAAATGCACCCTGAAAGAGCACGCTGGCGTCAAAACCCTTATACCGCACCTTGATCGGCATACCGATCGTCGTGTTCGGCAGATTGGGCTTCCCGATATTCGTGATATCGTTCTGGTCGATGATCCCATCCCCATTAAGGTCCTTATACTTCAGGTCTCCCGGCTGAATAGCGATACCCCCAACCGGCTTCGCGACCTTGGCATCGGCCACATCGGCGGCACTGTAGAAACCACTGAACAAATAACCCTGCGGCTGATTGATAGAATGTCCCGTCTTGGCCAGCCAGGGAAATCGCGGCGCGGCCTCCGCCATATATAATATCTTGTTCTTCGCATAAGACCAGACCAGCCCAATACTATACTGCACCGAACCGATCTTGTCCTGGTAGGTAACCGTCTCTTCCCACCCGCGGTTGACCGTGATACCCACATTCGAAGGCGACACGCCAATGCCAAGGATCAGCGGAGTATTGCCCGGCGTCACCAGCTGGTCATATCGGTATTCGTGGAAATAGTCGGCCGACAAGGCTATCTTATCGTTGAAAAGATTGAGGTCAAGACCCGCATCGAATTTTCTGGCCTTCTCCCACGTAACATTATAGTTACCCAGCGCACCCTCAGAGATCACGCCGGCAGTCTGGTTGGTCTGGCCAAAACTATACGGGTTCACCCCCTGAATATAGACCTGGTTGTAGAGATACTGGTTGCCGGGCGCGACATCCGACCCCACCACGCCATAGGTAGCCCGCAGCTTCAGCAGATTGACGGCCGGGAGACGCTTGCTGAAGAATTCCTCGCGCGAGACGTTCCAACCCGCACCAACAGCCGGGAAGAACCCGTTCCTCTTACTCGCTTGAAAACGATCTGAGCCATTCAGCGCCCCGTTAAAATCGATCAGATATTTCTGTTTATAATCATAGCCTAACTTCAGCGAATAGCCGCGGTACTTCTGTGGCGCCTGGCCGGCGATCGGAAATATCCCGGTATTGTCCACATCGACCCGATAGCTCTCCTGGTTCCACAGCAACAGCGACGTCACATGGTGATCGGCGCCAAACATCCGCTCGTAATTAAGATAGATCTGTATATTGGTCCGCTGATTGTCAAGGTCCGTATTCCCCAGCGTCCGGTAAGTGCCATAGGTATAGCCACCCGTGCTAACCCCTGTATTCAGATGATAGCTCTGATCCCTCGGATCATAGTGATAGGTCGGCGGGAAGCCACGAAATAGGGTCAGCGTATTCTGCTCTACATTCGCATAGGCGACTCGACCGGTCAGCGACAGCCCACGGGTAACATCGTCGAGCTTCTCGGTAAAACCCATCAGGACATTATAGTCCGTCCGGCGATTGCGGGTATAGCCCTGCGTGGCCAGCGACGCGTTGATCGTCGGCAGCTGGTTCTGCGTATCGAAAGCATAGGCATAGCTGCCGTTGGGGTTGATGAACGGCGCGGAATACGGATGTATCTTGGAGAAATCATAGATATTTCCGATGACATTCATAGCATAAGGCTGATTGATGTCCCCAATGCGAACGGTGGCGTCCAGCCGCAGCGAAAGATTCTTCGTCGCCTGAATATCGAGGTTCGACCGCACATTATACCGCTTATAGAAATAGTTGCTGTTGACCCCGTCGGAGTTAGTGGAGAAATTCCGGATCGACCCGTTCTGCGTAAAAGCGCCGCCGCTGATAAAATACTTGACATTCGAACTCCCACCCGATATATCCAGATTGGTGTTGGCCTGCAGCGAGTAGGGACGCATGATAGCCTTATACCAGTTGACATTCGGATGACCGTAGGGGTCATTACCAGCCTTGAAAGCATTCAGATCCGCCTGGGAAAATATCGGGTTCAGCCCGTCATTGAGATAGGCCTCATTCACCAGCGTCGCCGTATTGTACGCGTCAAGGAACTTGGGAGTACGCACCGGAGCCTGACCGCCACCCTCCAAGCGAACGTCGAACTTCGGCTTGCCCGCCGCCCCGCGACGGGTAGTCACGACCAACACCCCATTGGCGCCCTTGATCCCGTAAATCGCCGTCGTGCTCGCATCCTTCAGGATAGAGATGCTCTCGATCTCGTTGACATTGATCTGCGACAGCTGCTCATATGTATATTCGATATCATCCACCACGATCAGCGGCTTGTTGCCATCTGGATTCAACGAGCTGACGCCCCGGATAAAATAATCGGAAGCGTCTTTCCCCGGCTGCCCCGAACGCTGCTGCGTAAAAAAGCCCGGCAGCTTACCCGCCAGCGCATTCTGAACGCTCGAGGTCGGCACATCGCGGATCTCATCGGCATTAATGCTGCTGACCGCACCCGTATTGGTGATCCTCTTCTTCCGGCCAAAACCAACAACGACCGTCTCTTCCAGCCCCTGATTGGACCTCTCCATCACAACCAGCACTTCCCCGGACTTCTTCACAGTCACTTCCTGCAGCTGGTAGTTGGTATAGGTGACAACGATGGTGCTGGAATGCAGCGCGATGCGGAACCGTCCATGTTCATCTGCAGCTACAATGTTCCTTGGCGCCGATTTTTCAATGACGGTGGCGCCGGCCAGCGGACCATTGGCGTCCTTCACGACACCCGTGACGACCTTTGGCTGGACACCCGCCTGACTAAAAGCCAGCCCGGGAACCACCAGCACCAATAAGAAAAATATAATTAGCTTATTCATATAATAAAAGTTGAAGGTGATTCTACCATTGGGGGTTTTGTTTCATCTGCCCATTCTTGATCATTTCAGAATAAGGAATGGGATAGAGATACATCTTCGGATCCAGGAACTTCGTGGTCAGCACAGATATAGGGTTGTAGAACAGCTGACCACCGCTCGACAGCTGCAGGTCGAGACCCTGCAACGGTGCCGTATTGAGAACCACCGCCGCCGTCTTCCACCGCCGGATATCAAAGAACCTTTGTTCTTCAAACGCCATTTCAATCCGCCTTTCATTATGAATGAATTCCCGCATATCCGCCTGGCTCATACCCTGCGGCACCCCGTAAGTATTGTCCGGCCCGGTCAGAATACCCGCCCGTTTACGCAGCGCATACAGGACATTATAGACATCCCCCGAAGGACCAGCGAACTCATTGCTCGCCTCCGCATAGTCGAGCAACATCCCGGCATATCGGTAGTAGATCCAGTCATGAACCACGCCATAATAAGACGGCGGATTGCTCGTCACGCTTTCGAACGGTCCCATGAATTTCCGCATATAGTAAGACGTCTTCGTCTGCTGGACACTGCCGCCAGGCTTGTCAGCTCCCCCGTCATAAGTCTGTACAGCCCTGTTCAGCCAGAGCGAGCCGTTATGAAAGACGGTGAGGTTCAGACGCGGGTCCCGGTGCGACCAGGGATCGTTGGGATTGAAATGCGCCGACGGACTGGTGATCGCATATCCGGAGTCAGAAGGGAAAGCATCCACCAGGTTCTCCGTCGGGCTCGTCGCTCCGTTTCCACCCTGCGAAGTAAAACCCACCGGAGCGTTGGACGACTCCACATTATTGCCCGGACTGCCCACCTGCATCCAGCAGATGGTCTCGGTATTGGTCCCTACCGGCGCAGCCTGCGTGACAAAAACATCGTTAAACGAATTCATCAACGAATAGTCCCCCTTGTCGATAATAGCCTTCGCCGCATCTGCCGCCAGCTTCCACCGGTTGACATCATAGCTGGTATAGCCCGTCAGCGGATTATTGGGGTCGATATTCCCGCCATTGAACAGCGGGCTCGCCGCATACAGCAGCACATCGGCCTTCAACGCCATCGCCGCCCCCTGCGTGATCCGGCCATAAGTAGTCGGATTGACCATCGCCGCCGTGCGGAGACTATCCTTGATATTGTCGCACTCGCTGACGATATAGTTGACACAGTCTGAAAAACTATTCCGCGGCAGCTGCACATTGTCCGTTATCTGCCGGATACTGTCTCCCAGCAGCGGAACACCACCGTATCTTTTCAACAGCTGAAAATAGAGCCAGGCACGCAGCCAGCGGGCCTCGCTTCGATAGGCCGAGCGCGCCGGATAGCCATTGGGCAGCTTCTCCAGCAGCGGCACCCGGTTGATATAGACTATAAATACGGTTGCATTGCGGATCGCCGTATAGTTACGGGTCCACTGATCATCCCCATTGGGGGACGCCGCCGAATAGGCGCCGGTGGCGATCGACTGCACCGCCGGTATTCCCGGGGCGGAAGAGACCGCATCATCCGAGGCCGCGTCCAGATAGGCGCCGTTGATCCGGTTATGTCCGTTATAGGTCGCCTGCTGGTAGGTCGTCAACAGATACTTCATAGCCTCCTTCCCCAGGGAGTCGCGGCTATCGAACGCAAGGTCCAGCGTCTCCTGCTGGCCGAGCGGCACGCTTTCATAAGACTTCTGACAGGCGGCCGCTGTCACGACTAATAATATATACAGCAATTTTTTCATGATCGTTAGAGTTTGACGGTGACGCCGGTGTTAATGACTTTTTGCAACGGATAGGCAGGCATGGCAACCTCAGGATCAACACCCCGGTATGCCGCATGCGTAAAGAGATTCTGCGCATTGGCAAACACGCGGATACCCCTCAGCCTCAGCTTTCTTATCCAGTTATAAGGAAGATTGTAGGCGACATTCACATTCTTGACCCGGATATAGTTGCCATCCCGCAGCCAGAAGCTGCTCGACGTGAACAGCGGCGAATAATTATACCCGTTACCCCCCGCCGTCAGCCTCGGATAGCTCGCCGTAGTAGTGACCTCAGGTATCCATCGGTTCAGCGCCTGTATATAAGCCTGCGAATAGCCGTTGTTCTGTCCCTGGAAACCCGCATCCAGATAGGAATTGGCGACATACTCCTCCCTGTTGGCTGCGCCTTGCAGCAGCACGCTGACCTCGACACCCTTATAGCTGAGCCCGCCCGTCAATCCATAATAGATCATCGGCCGCTGCTTGCCGATCGGCGCAACATCGAACTGGTCGATGATCCCGTCGTGGTTCAGGTCCTTGTATTTGATATCCCCCGCATGAGGCGCATAGCCCGCGATCGTCGCCGCAGCCGCAGCATCCGCAGCCGTCTGGAAGATCCCGTCGGCAATCAACCCATACCGCTGCCCCACCGGATGACCCGTATGAACATTCCAGGAATATTTCTGATACTGCTCGTCCATGAACACCACCTTCGACTGCTGGATCGAACCATTGGCCGTGAAGAAGTAGTTGAGGTCCCCGATATGATCCTGCCAGGTCACAGCCAGCTCTCCACCCTGGTAAAGATCGATGCCGATATTCTCGACCGGATAGCCGCTGCCGATAAGCGCAATGCTGCGGCCCCGCGTCTGCATGACATCAAAATATCGTTCGTGATAGTAGTCCGCCGTCACCTGCAGTCGGTTGTGCAAAACCGCGATGTCCAGACCCACGTCTAACTTATCGGCCCGTTCCCAGGTCGCATTGACATTGGCCAATACCTGGCTTGCCGGATTACCCTGCTCAGCAAGACCTCCCCCATTGGGATAGTTGCTCCCGATCGGATAAGTACCCGCCACCCCGCTGAAATGCTGACGCCAGATATAGTAGCCGTAATTGTCCACATTGGCATTCCCCGTCCGGCCATAGGTCACACGAAGTTTAAGGTTATCCAGCCACTTCGACTGCGCCTTCATAAATTCTTCCCGGGCCAGATTCCAACCCACGCCACCTGCATAGAACAAACCATACTGATGACCAGGTGCGTAACGATTGTAGCCGCTATAGTTGGCAGCTCCTTCTATAAAATACTTCTCCTTATAATTATAGGAAGCCTTCCCCGCAAAATTCGTCAGCTGCGAAGGGATATCATAATTGAGCAGTACATTCTTCTGATCAAAAAAGAGCATCGCGCTCACCGCATGATCCCCAAACCGGCGGTCATAGCCCGTAGACAGCTGTACATACCGGTAACGCGCCCAGGACGTATTGGTAAATGAATTGCTCTGGTTGACCGTAGCGCCATAACGGTGATAGCTCGTATCCCCCGAAGAAGAGATAGCCTGGTTAAAGACCGGCGCCTGCTTGCTCCTGTTCAGAAGGCTGGCCTCCTGTACCGATATATTCCCGGCAGCGCGGGCCCACCAACCTTTCACCCATTTGTCAAACTTATACCGCAGGTCAAGGTTCGCCATTACATCATGCTGATGGTCGGCCAGATAACCCGAGCTGATCGTCTGTGCCAGCAGGTTCTGTGTATAATTGTTCGTGCCGCCATAAGACCCGTCGGGGTTGTGGATAGGATAGGCATTATTGGGCGTCGTAAGCAGATTCTGCAGGATCGTTTGCATACCCGCCCCGGGCTGGTTCCCGTCCTGCAACCTTCCCAGTATCTGCAGGCCAATGCTGAAGTCCTTGTTGACATCGATATCGATCTTGGAGTTGACGGTATAGCGTTTGATGCCGGCATTGGTATTATACGAGTTGGCGTCCGAAGTAACAAAGAGTCCGTCCTGGCTCAGATAGTTCAGCGCTACCAGGTATCGGGCAGTAGCGCCCCCACCCGTGACATTCAGGTTATAACGCGTCAGACGGGCGTTGTCCCGGAGTATCGTCTTATACCAGTTGACATCGGGATGGCCGATCGGGTCGGTATGATTGCGCCATGCATTGAAGTCCGCGGCAGTATAGGCTGGCGCCTTCCCGTCATTGAGCAGGGCCTCATTCAGCAGGTAGGCATACTGGTAAGCGGGCAACGGTGTCGGCATATTGATCGCCGTCTGAACGCCCGTCTCTGCCGTAAAGTCCACGCGCGGAGGTCCGGCAATAGGCTGCTTCGTGGTCACGATCAGGGCGCCTCGGGCGCTGTTCTGCCCGAGCAGCATCGTAGACAAGGCGTCCTTCAGCACGCTCACCGATTCGATGGTCTCGGGATCGAGCGAATACCACTCGCGCTGTACGCCGTCGACAACCGCGACAGGAGACTGGCCGGCGCTGGCGTTATGACCCCTCAGCTGGACGGAGAACTCCGTGTTGTCCGTAGGTCCCGCACCGCTCGTGTTGTTAGGGATATTCCCGACAAAGATATCGACGCTGGTCAGCGAGTTGGAAGGCGGCGAATAGAACCCGCTGTTCTGCGTGACATTGAGACCGGCAAGCCGGCCCGGCAGCGCATACAGATAGCCGGGGGCCGGCGTCGAGCTCAGCTGGCTTGCGCCCGTAGTAGCGATCGATCCGAGGAAAGACGCCGCATTCGCACGGCCATAAAGAACATTATAAGTAGTCGCCGGCGTGTTCGGGATCAATATCGTATCCCCGATGGTCCGGCTCTCGGCAGGCAGCTGTAAATAAGAAGAAGATATCCGCACAACTACGGGGCGTCCCGCCGTTGCACGAACCGCCGCAACATTATATCCGGCCCGTTCTATGACCAGCATTGCGCCGGCCGGCGCATTCATCTGAAAGCTCCCGTCTTTGGCGGTGATGGTAGTCGTCTTCGCACCCTTTATGCGAACGACCGCAGCCTGCACCGGATAACCGTAGTCATCCACAACCGTGCCACTGAAGGGGGTCTGACCCGATACCTGGTGCGTCACCAGTATAGCCACGAGTAATACACCCACCATATATTTAATTGAATATAGCATAGCAGTCATTTTGGTGTTATTGGCATTTGAAGGTGTAGGTGAAGGGTTGTGATCCGCCGCCATAGCCCACTTTACTGCCGCCGGCGGCATCGGTAAAATAATAGCGCAGACCCGTGAGATGCTTGTTGTCGGGCAAATTGAACAACTTCCGCGGCCAGAGATCGATCTGCCATTTGTTGAGGCCCAGGGACCGCAGCTTTGTCCGGCTCGTCTGTTCACAGACCGAAAGGCTGTCTCCCGTGTCGGTGATACCCGATACACACAGGTATACGCTGCTGGCATTGTCCAGCGCAGTCGGCGTGACGCCCCCGTCGAAGGTCAGCGTGATAATATCATTGTCCAGCGAAGTACGCGGATCGATATTCGCCAGCTGCGGATTGCAGAAGTCGATTAGGTCCCCCGTACCGTTCACCTGGAAACAGCCGTTATTCAGATACGAGCCATATCGGTCACTGCTGCTAAGGCCGTCCGTGCTGTTAGCGACGCAGTACCCCAGTTTAAAGCTCAGGTTGTCGGGGCTCGTCTTGATCTTTATGCTCACCGTTGCGTGGACGGTCGCGTTACCGCCAACAGAATAGCTGGAGTTCGAATAGAAGGCGACCCACTCATAGTCCGGCAACAGATTCCCGCCGCTACCAAGTCGGTTAGCCAGCAGCGTTGGCCAGTCCAAACCGCCTCCCTGCGGAGCCGGCGTTCCTGCCGGTATCACCGTCATCCCCTGATCTCCTGAAGAGATATCGCTGGTGAAAGTGATCGTCGCATTCTTCGCGGCGTTCCATATCTTCGGCACCAGCACCGCCACCATAAAGTTGGAGGTCTGCCCCGTATTCGTCGTGATGGTAACATTCAGGGTCACCGGCAGTATATCCCCGCCATTCACAGACCCGGGTTGCACAACGCTGTCAATGGTCATGCTGCACGCCGCAATAACCAGCAGCAACGCGCCCCCCCCGATCTTCCAGGCCCAGGACCATACCCTACCCCCGTATCTCCCCCCTTGGCGGTCCCCGCCGACGCGCGTCTCATCACTAACCCCCAATCGGTGGTTTCCCCCGACGCGCATCCCATCATTAACCCCCAATCGGCGGTTTCCCCCCCGGGGTTGTGTATTTTGTTTTTCCATTAATTCGCTTTTTGAAGTGTGTACTGATAAGAGTTCGATCCACATCCCGGGCTGAACGTGATAATAATATTCCTCTGCCCCGCCGACACCGGGTACAACAGCGGTGATGATTTCCTGCTACTGTCCGTCGGCGTAAAACTCAGCTGGAAAGGATACGTCGGATCATCAAATGCCCACTTGCCATTCTTGCTCACGATAAAAGGCACCAGGCTATCGATGGTATAGCTGCTGTCCGTAAAATGGATGCGAAACTTGCTGAAGTCAAACCGGCTGGTAAGGTCCGCCCCGTTGCGGGTGGCCTTGATGATCTGCCAGTTGCCGCTGAGCGCCTTCACGGGCTCGCCGGGCGCCACGAGGCGCTCGGGCTTACAGGCCAGCAGCACCAGGGCAGCGATGGTCGAAAGAAGAAGTATTTTTTTCATATAGTCACAATAGTTAGTATAATGGATTCTGCAGCAGCGAGGGAGACTTGGCGATCTCCGCGAGGGGCAGCGGCCACAGGTACATAGCTTTGGTAAAATTGTGCTTGCGCACGTTAAAGACCTTGTAAGTTATAGCAGTGCCCGGGCCGCGGTCGACCTCCATGCCATGCATCATGTTGTTGTCCGTCTGCTCGGCGATCATCCATCGGCGGACATCAAAAAATCTGAACCCTTCATAAGCAAGCTCCAGCCTTCTTTCATTCTGGATGACAGCCCGCATCCCGGCCTGGTCAAGCCCTGTAGGCAGTTGGTAAGGTCTTAGTCCCGCTCGCTGGCGGATGGCTTCCACTGCCTGGTAGACCTGGGCCGTGGGTCCCGACGCCTCATTGGTAGCCTCGGCGAAATTCAGCAGGATCTCCGCATAGCGGATAAGGGGGAAGACCCGGGGCGTAGTGCTGAGACTATTGTTAATGACGTTCGGGTCCATCATCTTGAAGATATAAAGACCGGTCGGCGTCCCCTTGTAAACCGCGTCGCCACTGGAGGGCACGGGTGGATTGACGCTGGCGTCGATATAGAGCTGAACAGGTGAGGGTTGGTTGGTGCCAAAGGTCACGCGAAAGGTCGAATCGTGGATAACGGTATAGTCCAGCCGGGGATCCCGGTTGAGATAGGGATGGGTCGGGTCATAGCCCGAAGCCGGATCAGTGATCGCAAGACCGTTGCTCATCGGGAAGGCATCGACTATATCCTGGTAGGCAAACGATCCGCCGCTGCCGCCGCGCGAGGGCACATCCCAGAGCGATTCGAGGTATTTGTTGTCGCCCATCATCCGGCAGAGGATGTATTCGGTATTATAGCGCTGGGTGAACAGCTTTTGAAAACCAAATCCCGGATGTCCCGGCTGCGAGGTCGAGTCGACGTAGAGATTGTAGGCGCCCAGGGCGATCACGGCCTTTGCCGCGTCGGCAGCCAGCTGCCAGCGGTTGGGGTCCTTGTCCGGATAGGCGACGACGGTATCCAGCCCGGGGTTGCCGGCCGCCAGGCCACCATTGTTGAAGAGCGGGCTCGCAGCGAATAGCAGTACCCGTGACTTCAGCGCAAGACAGGCGGCCTTGCTGATACGGCCGTACTGCGCGCCGGACCACGATACGGGCAACACTGCAGCAGCCGAGTCGCATTCCGAGAGAATGTAGTTGACGCAGCTGCCATAGGCGTTGCGCTTGACATCGATATGATCAGCGCTGGCATATACCGTATCGCCGATCAACGGCACGCCGCCATAATGCTCCAGCAGCATGGCATAGTACCAGGCGCGCAGGAAGCGGGCCTCCGCCTTGACTTGTATCTTGAGCGACTTATTGAACGGTATCACCGACAAGTGCTTGATGAACTGGTTGACCGCCCGGATATTCGTGTACGGGATGCTCCAGGCGTCGGAAGGGACGACCGTCGGATTCACCGATCCGGTTGCAAACTGTATATTGCCATAGTTGGAAGGCGACGCAGGGCCCTCCGCCTCGTCGCAGGCCGCTTCCAGACCAGCCGCATAGATCTGGCCAATGGCATTGAAACGTTTTACGTCGGTGGCAAAACCGATATTCAAATAGATGTTGTTCAGGAACTGCATGGCGTTCGAGCTGTCCGTGAAAGTCGAAGTCTCGTCCAGGCTCGTCGTGACCGTTTGGTCGAGGAAGCCGTTCTTCTTACAGGAAGTCGATGTGATGGTGATGGCAGCCGTTAGTCCCGTCAGCACGAACAATAATGTGCTTCTTCTCATTTTTTGACGGATTTATAGGTTACGTATGTTAAAATTGTATGCGTTTTTGACCCGGAAATCCCCAAAAAATAGTTGCCCGTGCCGTCGTTTGGCCGGCTCATCCACCTGCTCGGGCGGCTTTGCGGAGCCACAAGCGCGGTTGTCGAAAAATTTTTAGCGGGGAAGGGTGGACCGGTTTGGATCAGGGCGCCGGGGAGGGAGCCCGAGTCCGGGAGATGATGTTTTTTCATTCTCATATTCAAGCAATTAGATGTTAATTTTGGTGGCATTTCCGGGTTCCTGACCGGCTCGTTTGGACCGTCTTTTTCCCCTGGCTGCCGATTTAAAAGTAGAATTAAATCGTTTTAGTGAAAATTTTTTACATATTTTTTTGACCACAACAAAATCCGTCATGTCAAAATAGTATCATGATTACGAGCTTTGGCCTATTCCTCGTCCTGGCCTTTGTGGGAGCATATGTCGTTTTTCGGGCGGAGTACCGTCGGAAGGGGATCGACTTTCCCGTTTCACTTCATCCATTGACGGTGCGGTTGGGGATAGCAGTTGTAGCGGGGGTAGCTGCCGCCAAACTCGTGCATCGGGATTTCATATATTCTTTCCGCGGCGAATGGTGGCTGGGGCTGGCGGTTGCCTTCGCAGTCGCTGCCTTCTTCCGCCCCCGCATTCCGTTCCGGCTGCCATTGATGGACGGTCTGCTGCTATACTGCGGCATCTCCGGCTTCCTGGGTTCGATCCTACTCGCGGCACTCGAAGATCCCCATCACATCGGCATCAACGGCATCAACTTCTACGGAGCCTTACTGGCGGGCACAGCTACATTCCTATATATCAACAAGCGGAACGGCGTCAGTCTCGCAGTGGCAGTCGACATCGGCAGCCCGGGGATGATGCTGGCTTATGCGATCGGCAGGATGGGCTGTCATCTCGCCGGCGACGGCGACTGGGGAGTGGTCAATTGGCATACCCGCCCCTCCTGGTTGTCCTGGCTCCCCGATTGGGCCTGGGCCTGGCGCTACCCCCACAACAGTATCCACCAGGGCGAGTATATCCCCGGCTGCAGCGGGTCCTTCTGTACACAGTTAACAAATCCCGTTTACCCAACACCGCTATACGAGTCGGTCATCTGTCTTATCTTATTCGGCGTCCTCTGGGCGCTGCGTCGTCACATCTCTCGACCAGGCCTCCTCTTCGCGCTGTACGCAGTCCTCAACGGCTGTGAGCGCTTCCTTATAGAGTTCATCCGCGTCACACCGCGATACGATCCCGGCGGCCTGAGCCTCAGCCAGGCGCAGCTGATTGCCTTGGGCTGGATGGCCACGGGCCTCCTGGTAGCTCTTCGATCACGTGTCATCCCCCTCCTCTCCCTATTGCCATTAACCTTCCTCCCCATCACAAGCCACAGTCAAACCACCGTCACCCCCGGTACAACAATCACTCCAACCCCCACCGTCACCCCCGACACAACAATCACTCCCATCCCCACCGTCACCCCCGACACAACGATCTCCCACTTTTTCCAACGCGACACCGGCTGGATCGCCAGCGATGGCTGCATCTCCATTCCCCTTTCCGATCATCGGGTCCTTTGGATGATGGGCGACAGCTATATCGATAACTACAACAAGTCACGCGGCACTGTCGGCTGCCTCTTCCAGGTGCGCAACAGTGCCCTCCTACAACCATTCGGCAACTGGGACCCCCAATCCACGGTCACGCTCCTGGGTCGTGGTTCCAGTCCTAATCCGGGGCGCGGTCCCGGTTCCAATCGCGGTCCCCTCAGTTTCCTTCGCAACGACGCGCGCGACAGTCACCTCCTCTGGCCGACGGGCGGCTTCCAGCAGGGCGATACCGTCTATATCTATGCGGATAACATTGTAAATGCGAGTGGTGGTCTCGGCTTTGCCAGTGGTGGCAGCGACTTCCTGGCCAGGCTGAAAATGCCGGGTCTCGAGGTGGTCGGCTACGATTCATTACCTTCTTTCAATGGTGCGAGCTTTGGTCTCGGCTTCGACAGCGAGGAGCCGGGAGATTACGTCTATACCTGGGGGATAAAAAGTGGGTATATCGGGAGTCATGTCATCGTCGCGCGCCTGCTCCGCAACAACCCCCATTCACCCTGGTCCTTCTGGAACGGCAGCGCCTGGGACACTTCAGTCGTGCGCATGGCCGACGTGGCCACCGGCGCCTCCAACGGCGTGTACGTCGCCAAAGTCGGTAAACAATATATCCTGATCAGTACGGAGTTCAGTGTCGCCTGCGACCAGGGCACCCGTATCTATGTGGCGACGAGCAACAACATCACCGGCCCCTTCTCCCCCCGCCGCCTGCTCTATACAATTCCCGACAAACTTAACGGTCACTCCCCCTTCTTCTACGGCCCCGCCATCCATCCCGAATACATCAACTCAAAGGGCGAGCTTTTGATCACGTACGACATCAACGGCTACAACCCCTGCATCCCCGACTGCATCAACGGCGAATTCGATCCCACCCACTACCGTCCCCGAGGCCTCCGCGTCCCTCTTTCCCTACTCACCCCCGATCCTCCATAGATCACTACATTGGATATTTATCCCAACCCTCTTACAAACTCCCTCCGGCAAACAATCCCAAAATGATACTTTCCGGCCATTTTGTTTTGGTCAACTCAAAAATAGCCGCCTCGCCTACCACTGCACAAATGCAGATTTATGTACCCTCACAAAATCAACAATTATTTTCTCAAGACCCTCTTTCTTGTTAAGTTGATAGAACGCATGGTCATACTCATTAAGTGGATTACCCTTATACGATTTGCTAAACCCATCCGGAGTCCCATTCTGGTCCTTTTTGATCCTGTCTATCTGTTCTTCATACGTCTTGTTCGCCCGACGCGCCAGATCGGCGAGCAGGGGCGCCCCAATATAATTCAGAGACTCGGGCACCAGCGGGTAGAACTTGCCACTGGGATTGTAGTAGAATTGGTTAAACCCTCCATTGTTAACCTCCAGGTCCAGCTGCCAGGCCACAAACACCGCCCGACGCGCCTTGTTCCAGGTCATAATAGTTGCATATGCATTTGGAGAGTTACCCAATCGCGTCAACAGATCGTCGGTCAATGCCAGCAACACCTCATTATCCGTCGCTGTATCAATAAATGTTTCCGTAATTCCATGCCCTCCCTGCACCGAAGTATCAACAAGTGGCGGCATCGCCCCCGTTTCACCCGAACGGCCCTGCCCGCAGGCGAAGAGCATCACCATCGCCCCAAATACTAGCAACGTTTGCGGTCTCATTTCTCCTTCTCCAAAAAGTATAAAAATATATCGGTATTCGCAGGCTGCTTCCCCAGTATCCGCAGTCCGTTTGTCACCTGGCCCCGGTGATACGTGCCGTGGTTCACTACCTGGTAAAGTGTCTGCCACCAGGGCTGCGTAACATGAAGTCCTTTTCCGGTAATAAAATGCACCGGCAGCGCCGCATCATTCGCAATAAAATCCGCGGCCACCGTCTGCATCTCCTCCAGCTGCGGCAGCCACAGCCGCTCCAGGCTCCCATACCCGTCCACAACAAAATCAGGCGGTATGTCGGCAAAGGGCACCCCCTTCCAACGCTGCAACCAGCGGTAGTCCGACTCCAACAGGTGCTGAAACAATGCCTTCAGCGAAGAAAAACTGCCTCCAACATTCTTGCTCCAATCTTCCGCAGAAAGATCCGCCAGCTGCTGAAGCACTCTCTTATGCGCCCATAAATGGTACTCGATCAAAAATCCGGGATTATCCATAATATGATTATACTAAATACCTCTTACATTCATTCTTTTCAGCTTCGGCGATTGATAACCCTTCGTCTGCACGCACGCCTTATTCATGCTGACATACCGATACAACATACCCCTCACCACATCACCCACAACAACCAGCGGCTGATTCTGCCCCTTCTCATTCTTTGATATGCCCGCGAGAACGAACTTACTGTCGGACACCCAAACCGCCTCTTCCATCCATCCCCCGGGGCTGTTATACCCTACGCCCACCCAATATCCCTTTTTTTGGTTACACAGAAAAACCTCTCCCCCATCATCCGCATTACCTTCATAATGATTCCCCACTTTTGTAATAGATAACTGACCACTGTACAAATCAATAAATTGGGTGCGATCAGGAGTATACGTCAACAAAGGCTTATAAACCGCCAGGAACTTCCCCAACTCACCAATCTTCTTCACCACCGCCTTACCGAATGCCACCGAGTCCTGCTGTCTGAATTCGGATAACCCAAAACCACGGAACGAACTCGTCCACAACCGCAGATCGCCATCAAAATATCTCTTATACTCGCTCAGACCTGCCGTCTGACCAACCCCCGCCATTGTAATAAATAGAGTTATCGCAAGGATGCACGTCTTCATACCTGATTTTCATCAAAATACGAAGTTTACCCCGCTTTCACCCCCTCCCGCCCTCCCCTCCCCCAAAAAATGTCCTCCTCCCCCTCCCTTCACAAAAAATACCCCCCACCCCAAAAATAAATTTGTTTATGACCGATCGGTCATTTACCTTTACATCGTAATTCGGAAATAGCCATGACAAAAGGAGAAGAAACAAGACAAATGATCATCGAGCGCTCGGCGCCCATCTTCAACAAAAAGGGCATCGCCGCCACCGCAATGAGCGATATCATGGAAGCGACCAAACTCTCCAAAGGCAGCCTCTACGTCCACTTCGACAACAAAGACACGCTAGCCGAGACAGTCGTCGACTACAACATGCAGCTCCTTAATAAAAAGATCTCCTCCATCCTGGCAAAACACGACAACGCAAAAGACAAGCTCTTCGCCTTTATCGACATGTACAAAGACCCCCTCAACCCACCCGTCACCGGCGGATGCCCCATGATGAATTTTGGGGTCGAAGCCGACGACACAAACGAGCCCGTCAGACTAAAAGTCGCCAAAAGCATCGATATGAGCCAGCAAACCCTCATCGACATCATCAAACAAGGCATCACCCATGGCGCCTTCAAACCCGACTGGAACTACAAAGAATTCGCCACCCTCATGTTCGCCATGATCGAAGGCGGCGTCATGATCACCCGCAACACCAGGAAACACGACAAAATGGCCATCATCATGCGCAACCTGAAAAGAACGATCGAAGAACAAACCCTCTGACCAACCCCATAAAACAACGACCTAACCCAAACAAAAGTCCACCCACCCCCTTACCCTTACAAAATTTTTTTTATCAAATAACTGACCGATCGGTCAAATATACAAGAACAACAGTAAAAAATAAAAGTCATGAAAAACAAAGTTTGGTTCATCACAGGCGCCTCCAAAGGCTTCGGCTTCGAAATCGCAAAAGCCGCCCTCGCCACCGGCGATAAAGTAGTCGCCACCGTCAGAAAGAACGCCACAGAACTCGCAAAAAAACTCGGCAACGAAGACAGAACCCTCGTCGTCACCCTCGACGTCTCCAAAGAAGCCGAAGTAAAAACAGGCGTAAAACAAGCCATCGATAAATTCGGCCGCATCGACGTCCTCGTCAACAACGCCGGCTACGGCCTGCTCGCCGCCACCGAAGAAGCCACCAACGAAGAGGTCAAAAAACAATACGATACCAACGTCTTCGGCCTCCTCAACGTGACAAGGGCCGTCCTGCCCCAGATGCGCCAGCAGGGCTCCGGACATATCATCAACATCTCTTCACTCTTCGGTTACCTGAACAGCGTCCCCGGCTTCGGCCTCTATGGTTCAACAAAATACGCCGTCGAAGGCATCACCGAAGGCCTCGCGCTGGAACTCAAACCACTGGGCATCCACGTTACAGCCGCCGCTCCTGGCCTGTTCAGCACAGAATTCGTTTCGACCGACTCCTATCAGAGTTCCCAACTGGTCCTCGACGCCTACAAAGACTCCGTCGGCGCAATCAGAAATATCACCGGCCAGATCCACGGCAACCAGCCCGGCGATCCCGCAAAACTGGCTGACGTGATCGTCAAGTTAGCCGCCAGCAGCAACCCTCCGGTGCACCTGCCCATCGGCCCCGACTCGGTCGAAAACTTCCGCAAAAAGACGGCACAGATGTCAAAAGAAGTAGACGAATGGGAAACAATTTCCAACAGCACCAACCACTGATTAAGGGCCGATTAAAACGCACTTAATTATCGATTAAAATCCATCAGAGGTTTCAACGCGGCAGAGGAGTTAGGTATCTTTTAGAAAAATTAATCTATGCGCCACCTATCCCCTCTGCTGCCCCTCCTGCTGCTCGCAGGCTGCACCATCCAACACCCGATATCAAAAGAACCCGCCGCCAACAATCACTACTACAAAGTAGAATACCTCTTCGAACACGACGGATGCAAGGTCTACCGTTTCTATGACAACGGCTACTACGTCTACTTCACCAACTGCAACGGCGAAGCCATCGCCCGCACAGACAGCACCGCCATAATGAACACCACCCGCCTCCCCGGCCACTGAGTGCAACCGCTGTCATGCCATCGGAAGGGATCTCGACTTCCTTGCCGTAGATTTCAGTGATCATAGGGGCGTGATCATAGGGGTTTTGAAAATGATAGTTATTAAATGCTATAGTTTATAAGAACACTAGGAAAAAAATTACTCGTCAAAGACCATGAACTCTTCGGAAACTGCATGATCGATTAGGGCCGACATCTGTTTGGCTAATTCCGGATTATTCTTATTGATCGCTTTCCCTTTTATGGATAGTTCTTCTTTATAGCTGCCGTCGGACCAATCGATAACCATAGGAAACGAATAGCTTGGAAAAGGCTGCTTATTTAGCCGCTGGAATTGCTCATAGACGGCCAGCTCTTGCTGTAGCCGCGTTCCAAGATGCCGCTCAAAATCCGGTAATAACTTTTGGGCTGCCGCCTGTAAAAGAGGAACCGTAGCCCGTGTGGAAGCGAAATCCAGGACGTGTTTTAGTTCGCAGTTCGTTTTCATGATCGCCAGCCGGAGTTTGGGTTTCAGATAGTCTTCTATTGCCTGCTGGAGGGACAGGGAATAGACTTCGTATTTCCGTTTTAAGCCCCTCAGGTCGTAATTATCCTCCAGATGGCTGGCCTCCAGAGTAATGATCTTCCGTAAGACCCTTTCCTCGGATTCCAGTAACGCGGACGGTACTTCCATCAGATCGAGGTAATACTTCCCGTATAGGCTGCGTAACTGCATGTTCTTTCGGTTGTAAGTCACCTGGATGTACAAGGGATAGAATTCTTTCCCCTTTTCATTAATTACTGGATCCAGCAACTGGTTGAGGAAGAACTTGACAGTGATTTTCCTGGTCTTTCTCGTGGCTTGCATGCCATAAAATTAGAAAATGTTATTTTTAATTCACAATTTTAAGAACATGAGATTTTAAAAAGGAGTATACCCGCCAGGAACGGCAAAGATCGAGCAGAATCTCCCCTCCTGCATACCACATCCCCAAAAAAGGAATTTATTCTATGACCCTTACCAAAACACCATCACCCACACCCACCACCACTTCAACATAAGAGATCACCCTCCCCCAGTTATCCTTCCGCTTCCGCAGCGTCACCACCCTTTTTCCAACCATCGCCCGCCCATAGTCCCCCGCAAATTCCGCACGCCAGACCACACCCCTCGACCCCGTATTCCTTACATAAGACCGCGCGACACCCTCATGCCTTACCATCAGGCGCGTCCCACACACCGGCAACTCCTCCAGCCAATCCTCCCCACTGCCCCTGTGCATCGTCCTCACAACCCTCGTCCCCGCCACCACATCCACCCCCATTAACCCCAAAACTACCCCCTGCACCACCCCAAACGATACCTCCGGATATTCGCGGCGCGAAGTCGCCGGATCAGCCAGATAAAGTATAGTCCGACGAGCCGTATCCCAATAACCCTCCCGGTAAAAAAGATACGGCAGATACGAAGTATTCTCCACATTCCACCGCACAGACGCCAGATGATCGACAGTCCGCCGGATCCGCGCCGTATCCTCCAGGGCGTCCCACCACAACAGGAACGTCTCGCCCTCCCCCACTCCAAACCGGCCATCATTGCTATACCAGGTCCAATAGCGGCCCAGCGAGTCACTCCACCAGTCCTTTTCCAGGTGTGCACGATACCGGGAAGCCAAAAGCGCATAAGCCTTAGCTTCATCCACCCGCCCACGCCAACGAAGTATCTCCGACCACGTCATCATCCCCCGATACAAAGCCGCCACCAGATCAACACCAACCTTCATATTCGGTATCCCCTCGGAATAAGACGGCAGACCACGACATCGATCAAAAGCATCCTGCTCATTATACGGAACAGGAGCATTCGGATGCGCAGGACGCGTCAATAATGAGTCAGGCTGCAAAACCCAGCTGCGCACATAAGCCCCAACCGAAGCCTCACCAAACTTCCGGAATGCCGGTGCAGAAACATAGCTGCTATCCCCCGTCCACGCCGCCAGGCGCCAGGAAGCAGACAGCACATCAAAATTGGCATCCAGATTATACCAAAACTCTTTATCACTTCGATAATCCTCCGGCGCCGGACGACCCGACTTGTTCATCTCCCAGTAAGAACACCAGTCCTTCGACGCCGAAATATTCCTTGCAAACAACGTCAGCATATTCTTGTTCTCCGCATCCAATCCCAGGATCGCCCCGCCAATCGCCTGATGCGACACATCCCTCATACAAAAAGCGTCCCGCGGCGGCAACGCCGATTCATACCACGCGCCCACAGTATCTCCCGGCTTCCCCCTATAATGCAGCGCCTGCTCCTTCGCCCAGTCAAAAGCCCGAACCATCGCCGTATCAGTCGACCCAAACCTCACCCCAGTCCCCGCCGCCGTCCGCAAACCAGTCACCCGCGAGCCTCCCTCACCCCCCGAAACCCCAGTCCCAACCCCAGTCCCCCGCGAGCCTCCCGCGCCAGCGGCTCCCCCCACAACAATCGGCCCCACCCCATCCCACTCCACATCCTTCACCACCTTCCCATCCCTCCTAACCATCACATGCCGGCCAGTCACCACAATCCCCCAATCCCCACCAAACGCCTTCATATGCTCCAGCGACATCCCCTTCCACCCGGCCGGCAGCCTCGGCATCAACGAAAACGCCCCCAACCCGATCGCATCGATCCCAAACAACCCCTCCGTCACCACCCTGCAATACAACGCACTCTCCGCCGACAAATGCCGCTGATTTCCCTCCGGCCAGGCCTCCACCGGATACGGAACATGCTCTCCCAACAACCGAACCCGCGAGTAATAAGAAAAATATCGGTTACACGTCTCCGTCACACCGGCATAGAACAACCCCCTGAAAGCATACAGCGTACTCCTATCCCAAAAAGTCGTATCCCCCGCCGCCGTCAGTATCCCATTCCGGGTCCATAAATACGGCGACAACAACGCCTTCACCGTCTCCGGCGCCCGGTCAAAGATCCCCATCACCAGCGGCAGACATATCCACGAACGCAACACCGTATTCCCATCATAATATCTATACGTATCAAATCCACTTACCCGGGCCCCAAAATACCCCTCGATCGCCGACCTCAGCCCCGCAGCCTCAGCAGCAAGCCGCGAAGAGGCGCCAGAATCCCCCAACGACGCCGCCAGCCTCGACCCATATAAAAATCCTCCATATGCCAGGACATTCGTCGAAAGATTGATCTTCCCCGCCGGGAACCGTCCTTCCAATTCATCCGCATCACTCCCAATAACGCCCCGACCATTCCGACGCCGCCGCAGATATTCCAGACACCAGTCCACCAACGGCCACAGCCTCCGCGCCTCGATCGTATCCCCGCTCGCCAGCCCGTACCTACTCGCGCCGTAAGCTATCATCGCCTGATCCCCCCGATCCCCCGCACCATTCCAGATCGAATCTCCCTCCGCCACGATCGAACTCGGAATAGGCCGAAAAGCGGCATTCATATAGGTAGAAAAGAGCCTAAAAGTATTTGCCGCCGCCTCATCCCCCGCCGCATTCCCCAGGAACGGGAAAAAAGGACTCGCATACTCCGCCTGATCATTCGCCCATATCGCCGCATAGTACTCACCCCCACCCGGCCCATGCATCAGCCCCGCCTTGGTATCATAAATACTCTCCGCCGCCCGCAGCTTGGCAAATGCAAACAGTCGATCAATAGTATCATTAGGCGTCCGAAGCACAAGAGAACCAAAAATAGTATTAACCATCCCCTCACGCCGATGCAGCTCAAACCCTGCAGAAAATACATACCCCTCTTCAGACGCCCGCCGCACCGCAACAACATAAGAAAATGAGATACTACCCCCCGGCTGTAACACATAGTCCCCGCCATCATAGGTCCGGCGCATCACCACAAACGGTCCCTGCACCTCCCGGGAACCATCCGTAACACTGTCAGCAGCAACCACGGGCAGGTGCACCCGCAAAACACCACCCCCACTATTCCTTAAAACATATCTCTCCAGATAGGCCCGCTTATCCACAGACGGAAATATCGTCCGCTCCATCATCAGCGGCGTCTGCGTCCTGCTCTCAACCTTCAACAACCCACGGATATAAAATGCAAAAGGTCGCTCAACAATAGCAACACCATTCACCAGGATCGAATCCGCCACATGATCCACCAGACGAAGCGCATAACTACCTCGCGTGTTATTCGGCAGTTTCCGCAAACCCGGGAATACCAGATGCTGACTCAACACAAGTCCCCCGTCAACACCAGTCCCATATGTCACGATAGCCGCAATCCCCTTCCCCGCCATCTCAATATGGTCCGTATGCGCCGCCGCCCCCACCGGCCTCCCATCGGCCGACCCCACGTCCCCGCTCGCGCCCACAACCTTCCATTTGATCCCCCCATCCGCAGCCATACCCCACCGGGGCGCAACATCCTGCCCCCGCACTCCAAGCCCCCAAAACAAAATACCACAAATTAATAATTGTCTTATCATACATCTATTTTGCAAGACCCGCCGGCGAGAACAACGCAAACGCGCCAACCATCGCAGCGAGCAAAAGAATCGCATATATATACCTATACCTCCACGGCGTTAGCTCCACCTTATTATTCTCCACCAACCGATAAGGTTCCTCCATCGGCCAAATCCGCCCGATCCCCAGCATCAGCGCCGCCGTCACCAAAAACAAGATCGCTAGCACATGTAAAAAATGCAACGGAACCGGCAACACCGTCCTCGTCAGGCCATAACTAACTATAAAGAACACCAACCCGACCTTCGCCGCAACCGGCGGCACCCGCCGCGTCACCATCCCCACAAATATTACCGTGAATATCGGCACATTGAAAAACCCATTCACCGTCTGCACATAGGTATAAAAACCACTCTTCGCAAAAACCAAAAATGGCCCGATCGTCATCGCCAAAAAACATATCGCCAGCTCAAACCGCTTCGCCACCCTTACCATCGCCTTCTCCTCCACATTCAATCCCTTCGCCACCCGCCAGGGCCTATAGATATTCAGCACAAAAAGAGTACTACTACTATTCAACCCCGCATTAAAAGTGCTCAGCCCCGCCCCAAAGATCAACGCCGCAAAATATCCCGAGATAAAAGGCGGCGAAACCAACGCCGACAACGCCGGAAAAACCTCTGCCGTATTATGCATATGGCTAAAAACATGCACCGCTATCAACCCCGGTATATTCAGCAGCAGCGGCGACACCAGCTTGCCCACACAGGCCACCGCGATCCCCTGCTGACAGGTCTTCAGATCCCGCGAAGCCAATACCTGCTGCACGATATACTGCTCCGTGCCCCAATAGTACAGATTCACCAGTATCATCCCCGTGAACAAAGTCGGAAAAGGGATCGCATCAGTCGCTCGCCCAATACTATTCAAATGATCCTTATGCGTACTCAACACCGTATGCAGCCCCGCCACCAGGTCCCCATGGCCCACATACCGTAAAGCAAAAAACGGCAACAAAACCCCACCCGCAAAGATCCCCATCCCAAGCAGCGTGTCCGAGACCGCTATCGCCCGCAACCCACCCAACACACTATACAAACATCCCGTAGCCCCCATCACCCAGACCAACAACCATATCGTCGGCCAATACCCCACCCCCAATCGATCAGATAAATGAAACAATCCATTAAAAGCCACAGCCCCACTATAAAGCACAGTCGGCAAAAGATTTACCACATAGCTCACCAAAAAGATGACCGAAACCAGCTTCCCCGTCGCCCTGTCGTATCGCCGCGCCAGATACTCCGGAGTCGTCGCGATCCCCGTCCGTAAATATATCGGCATAATGAACTCCGAGACGACCAGCATCGCCAGCACCGAAGTCATCCCCCACGCCATCACGGTCATGTTATTGGTATAGACCAGCTCGTTCTCTCCCACCATCGTGGCGGTATTGATATTCGCGAACAGCAACCCACCACCCACTACCAAAAATCCAAGGCTTCGCCCCGCGAGAAATAACCCGCTCAATGTATCGACCTTCGTCTTCCGCGACTGCCGCCAGGCCACGAAAGCAATGATCCCAGTAAACAGCAAAAAGCTGGCTATCGTAATATTGTTCCCCACTAAATTGTTACCCACTATAGCGTATTCCTCCTCCACAACACCATCGGCATCGTCTCCTGCACCATCTCCCGCCGCATTACAAACTCTCCCGCCTTCTTCCCCATCAGCGAAAAGTCCGCAGAATAGGTCGTGATACCAATAAGGTCTTTGGCAGGTTCATCGTTATGCGAGAGCACACCCACATCCTTACCCGGCCGCAGCTTCTTCTCCCTGCACTCCTTCAACATGGCGAACATCGCAAAGTTGTCCAGGGTAAAATAGACCTTCCCCTTCTCGATACTCCCCGGTTTAAATTCAGCAACCACCCTTCCTTTGATCTTCGCATCTTTCAAAAATTTCCGAAAAGCGCCCACGATCTCCTTCGGGTCCAGCGAATCGTCCGAATGATAAAAGATCATCTCATCAAACTCCCTGATCACCGGCGCCAGCTCCATAAAGGTCTTATACGACGACTGCGCGAACTCCTGCGTAATATGATTGAACTCCCCCTCGATCGGCTCATACCGGTCCACCATCAAAAATCTGTTCCGCGGTATCCCCTCCAGCAAAGCCTTCGTCCTCGGATGCGGTATCGGCGCCACCACATACATCCCGTATTTCCCCTTCGCCTGCGCAAGGATCGTCTCGAATACTTCTATATTCCCGTGATGAAAGAACACATTCAGATGCACGTTAGGCCCCAGCTCCGCCCGGAAACTCCTGTAGAACTGCTCCTCGAACGTATCCATATTGTACATCAGCAGCGCCACCAGCAACGTCTGGCCCGTGTTGTCATTGGTGACATAATAGCCCCGCCCGCGCGTCGAGCCCACAAGCCCCCGGTTGATCAGCTCCTGGTACCCCTTCACCACTGTATCCCGCGAGAATCCCAGCTCGCGGATCATCTCATTCAGCGAAGGCAGCATCTCATCCGGTATCAGCACCTTCTCCTCGATGGCATTGATGATGCCATTGACAAGACGGTCGTGCTTCGAGAACGACGGCACCGATTCAAGCTTTCTTATTTCACCAAAAACAGTTTTCATGCTCATGCAGGTTTGCGATTGACCCAAGATACGTATACTTCTCTTAATTGTACCCCGGACTTTGCGTCAGGCTGGGATCCGCCTGCGTCTCCGACCTCGGGATAGGATAGTTGTAAAAGCTCGGCAGCCAGACCCGCTGCTGTACGGTATCCACCTGGTAGCTGAACGTCGTGTTCTGTGCGTTCGTCGGAGTAATAATGATCCCCAGCGCCGGGCCCGCCCCCTGATCCGCAATATTCCATCTGCGCAGGTCAAAGAAACGATGCCCCTCAAAACACAGCTCTACGCGACGTTCCTGCCGGATCTTATCGATCAGATCCGAGCCACCGGCCGAGACCACATCAGGCATGCCCGCCCGCTCCCTGATCTTATTCAGATAGCTAAGAGCCACAGCCGTCTGCCCTAACTCGGCGGAAGCCTCCGCATAGTTCAGATACATCTCCGATAGCCGGAACACGATCCACTGCGCCGCACTATACGGCTGCACATTAAAATTATAGGTCGAATCCACCATCTTCAAAATCGTATACCCAGTCTTCGACGCATTCCACGGCGACAGCGAACTCAGCTTCGAGTCCAGTCCACCCAGCCAGAACTGCGCCGGCCTTCCCTGAAAAGAAGCCCCATTCGTCAGCACATCGGCATACAGCCGCGGGTCGCGGTTGGCATACGGCGCCGAAGCCTCACCCGGATTGCTCCAGCTAAACGCACTGCCATCCTTCATCTGAAAAGCATCTACCATTTGTCCCAGCACATTATAGGCACTATACCCATTATATCCATTCGGGCTCAGGTCCCGGTATACGGTATTGTACCGGTCCAAAAACACATTCCCGTACACCCGCGCAAAGATCACTTCAGAGTTAAAAAAATCAGTAAATATCTTCCCATACGTCGTCGACGTGCCATACAAAGAGTATTGACTCATATTGATGACAGCAAGCGCCGCATCAGCCGCTGCCTGCCACTTGCCCTGGTCATTGGCGGTATTAAACCGGGGACTCGCCGCATACAACAGCAGCCGGGACTTCAAAGCCAGCGCCGCACCCGTAGTAGCAACGCCTTCCTGGCCCGAAGGAGCCGCCGCCAGCAGCCCCGGCAGGGCCGCCGCGATATCCGCCAGGATAAAGGCCTCCGTATCATCCCACGATGCCCGCGCATTACTGAACTGCGTATCATTCGCCGTATAGACCTTCGTGATCAGCGGCACGCCTCCAAACCGTTTCAGCAACTCGAAATAACAGAGCGCGCGAAGGAAATGCACTTGCGCAGTCATCGACCGGATCGCCGCCCCGTTCCCCAACGTATCAAGCTGCCCGATATTGGCAAAAAAGGTATTGGTCTTTTGTATGGTGGCATACAGCGTCGACCAGAAATTGATGGTCGAGCTATAATTCAGCGGGAACGAGCTGCCCTGGTTATCGGGCGTAGCCTGCCCCTGCACATATTGATTCTCGTTACACCAGTTGAAATTGCTGAACAGCTCGTCCGTCTGTGCACCCCAGGCAAACCCCGCATCCTTAAACCCAAAAACTGCCTCCGCATATATTTGATTCACGAACACCTGCACCAGCGCAGGACTGCTCCATACCGCGTTCGTTGAGAAACTATTGGTGGGCTGGAGGTCCAGCACTTTCTTACAGGAGATCACACCTGTCAGCGCCGCCAGCCCTATGATGATAGCTATCTTTTTCATGGCAATAATTATTTTGTTGGTTGGCGAATTAAAAATTAACGGATATACCCATATTCAACACCCGCTGCTGCGGATAATAACGGCCGGTAGTACCCGACACCTGCCCGGGTGAGGTGGTAGCCGGCGACTCGGGATCAAAAGAGGGCCCCCATTTATCGATGGAGAACAGGTTATTCCCGCTAACATAGATGCGCGCCGATGATATCTTCGCCCTCTGCAACAGCCCCTCACGCCCAAACGTATAACCGATCTCCACATTCTTCAGTCTTAAAAAACCATCATTCAACAACCAGAAGCTGGACTGATAGGTATTCGACCCATAGGTCGCATTGGTCGGGCCGTTGAAGGTGCGCGGATACTTGCTGTCTCCCGGCTTGAGCCACCGTCCGTCGTAGAACTGCTGCGCCATATTGAGACCACCGGGCTGCAGCAGCGCCTGGGCACGCGCCTGTCCCTGGAAGAAGACTGTCGCATCAAAACCCTTATAGCGGCCGCCAAGACTCATCCCGTACATGATCTGCGGCGTGGAAGATAAATTCGTACGCACCTTGTCCAGTCCGTTGATCTTTCCGTCACCGTTGACGTCATTATATCGGATATCACCAGCGCCGGAGCCCAGAGGATGCGGCGTCTTGTTTACGGTTGCAGTATCCTGGTAGAGTCCCTGCGCCTGGTAGAGGAGGAATGACCCGATCGGATGACCGGTCGCGCGCTGATAAGCCGGCACCGAGGAGGGCTCTGCCTGATAGATCACCTTGTTGACAGCATAGGTGAAATTGCCGTTGATAAAATACGAGAAGTCCTTGTTCACGGACTTGCGCCAGCCCAGCTGAAATTCGATCCCCTTATTCTGCACCTTGCCCAGGTTCTCATCCGGAAGCGTCAGCCCTGTGTACTGGGGCACGACCTCATTCGGCGGCACCAGGATATGCGTCCGCATGCTGCGGAAGACGTCCACGTCAAACGTAAGATTCTTGAACAGCCGCATATCCAGACCGATATCGGTCGTCGTAGCCGTTTCCCAGGTGATATTCACATTGGGTGTTGGCCCAAGTACAAAGCCTGGCACCTGCCCCGGATTTGCGCCATAGAAATAACCCGCCGCCAGGTACTGCGACAGCTGTCCCGCCTGCAGCTGGTAGGTCTGTATGTACTGGAAGGGAGAGACCGCGTCATTACCCGTCTTGCCCCAGCTGCCGCGGACCTTCATCTCGTCGATGCTATTCGATTTGAAGAAGGACTCGTTGGACATGCGCCAGGCGCCGGATACCGCCGGGAAGAAGCCATAGCGTTTTCCCACCGGGAAATTAGGCGAGCCATCCTCGCGCATATTGAAATCGAGCAGATACCGGTCATCGTAGTTATAAGAGAGCCGTCCGATATAATTCTGGCGCGCGGTCTGCAGCGTCGCCGAGTTGTTGGTAGCTCCGATCGTACTGCCCGCAAACAGTTCCTGCACATTATTGCTCAGGAATCCCGTCTTAAAAGCGGTGAGCATGGTATAGGTCTGTTTCGACAGTTCGTAAGCCGCAAATGCCTCCAGCGAACTCTTACCAAACTTCCGCTCCCAGCCCAGTCGCGCGTTGAAGAGTTGATCCTCTGTCTTTGACGTGGAGTCATTCAGGTTAGGTGGTATCGAAGACGAGACCTCGGTGTAGGTCTTTGTCGCCGGATCATAGCTATAGGCCGGTGGTGGTTGCGCGTTGAAACCCTTATAGCCATAGAAGAACAGATCATAGGCGTAGTACGCGTCCAGGTGCAGACCCTGGGTGATACGGTCGAGGTTCCAGTTGAGCGAGGTCTTGGTCTGCAGGAAGTCATAGTTATAGGTCGTATTGCCCAGCTGGCCATTCAACACATAGACCATGCTGTTCTGTGGCCCGCCGCTGATGCCCACCCCCACCAGTCCGTTGGGGTAGCGGGGCGTCAGGTAAGGGTAGTCGCTCCACAGCTCGTTGAAGATATCACCGGCGGTGCCATACTGGGGACCCTCCGTCAGCCTGTATTCATTACGGTATACGGCATCGAGCCCGACGCGAAGCGTGGGCGCAGCCTGTATGTCGACGTTCGCGCGGGCGTTCTTATTGGTATAAAAATCCGATCCGCCGCGGTAGATGCTGTTCTGCCGCAGGTACTGGCCGGAGAGATAATACTTTACTTTGTCGGAGCCGCCGCGAAGGGACACAACGTCATTCGTCTGGAAGGCCCAGGGACGCATCACTGTCTTCCACCAGTTGGTATTCGGGTAGCCGAGAGGGTCAGAGCCGTCCTGGTATTTCCGCAGCTGGTCGGCCGTATAGGTCGGCAGCTGGCCTATCAGCGTGTTGTATTCGTTGACCGATTGTGCATAGTCGTGAGAGCTGAGCATCCTGGGCGTGCGGGTGGGCTGGGTGATGGACGCATTGGCATTGAAGGCCAGCTGCTGCCGTCCGCTGATGCCCCGTTTGGTCGTGACCAGTACGACGCCGTTGGCAGCCCTCGCTCCATAGATCGCGCCCGTCGCGTCCTTCAGCACGGTGAACGTCTCGATATCGCTGGGGTCGAGCCGGTTGAAACCACCCTGCCTGTCCGGTATTCCGTCGATGACGATCAGCGGAGCGGTGTTGCCCAGAGTCCCTACCCCACGTATAAAGAATGCCGCGTCGTCTGCCCCCGGCTCGCCGCTGCGGGTGTTGACGATCAGACCCGGCATAGAGCCTGCAAGCGCGTTGGAGATATTCGCCACCGGCGACTTGGCGATCTCGCTGCCCGAAATATTGCTGACCGCGCCGGTCAGATTCACCTTCTTCCGGGTGCCATACCCGATAACGACCACCTCGCCAAGGTCCTTCTGTCCGCCCAGAAGCGCGACCTCGATATGCGACCGGCCGTTTAGCGCAACCTCCTGGTCCCGAAAGCCGATGATGGAAAAGGTAAGCACCACATTACCTGATGCAGGCACATTCAACATAAAGTTTCCCGTAGAATCAGTCGTAGCCCCGCGCCTGGAGCCGCGATAACCAACACTGACCCCACCAAGCGAGGCGCCCGAGGAGTCCGTCACACGACCCGTAACAGGGCGCGTCCCCTGAGCCTGAGCCCATGCCCCAACGGGCATAAAAAATACAAAACCCCCAGCGGCAAGGCCGAGGAGGCAGATCCGGAAAAAGAGTCTTGCAAGCATATTCGTTAGTTTTTGGCGTGTTTTACTAGTCTGGTCTAGTCTGGTAAAACAAATGTAAAACAGTTTTTCCGTTCCCGCAATAGTTCCGCGGAAAAAAAATTTCGCCAATAAACTTTTAGAATTTCACTTTTAGAATTTCAGCGGCGGCCCCACGATCTCCATCCCATGCGTCTGCCACAGCTTTCGCATAACCTGCTCATCCTTTAATATCCCTTTACCTGTCTTGCTCATCTCCAAAAAAAAATCCTCCATCATCCCCGCAGGCTGGAACAACACCATCATCTGCGCCTCCCCCTCGCTGGTCTTGGCAAAAGCATGAGCTATCTTCCTCGGAGCAAACGCAGAATCCCCCGGCTTTAAATTGAACGTCTCCTCCCCAACCCTAAAAATAAACTCCCCCTTCATCACATAGAACCATTCATCCTGGTTGTAGTGAAAATGAAGCGCCGGACCTCCTTTTTCCTCCCTTCGTGTGTCATAAATCAACAGGCTTCCGTTCGTGTCCTTGCCTGAGACAAGACAATCGAACCGGCCTCCCATGATCAGCAATTCTTCCTGCTGGTGGCTTTCGCCCGCCGCAACCTTAAATCCCTTCCCGGGCTTAGGCTGTTCTTGCGTGGTCGAACCTTGCGCAGCAGCGGCCTGCACAGCGGCGGTCAGCGACGATACCACCAGCGGAAATTGAAGAAAAAGGCGACGCCTCATTTTGCTTGGGTTTAACGGTACAATTTCAGTTTTAGCAGTACATTTTCCATTCAGCGGTGCACTTCACATTCAGCGGTGCACTTCGCGTTCAGCGATACTTTCTTTAATGTGTCCCCAGGGCCTTATTAATAGGCGCCCGATCTATATACGTAACCTGCCGGTCGATCTTATCGGCCTGGTTGAAATGATAGTCCGTATGCACCCAAAACACCATCTTGGGCCCTTTCTTGTATTTCACATGCACCTCCGCCCAGTTCAACAGCCAAACACCCGGTATATCCGGCCCCTGCTGCGGGCGATTCACCTTCAGCGGTAGCCAGATGTCATAGTTGAACTGGAGAGAGTCGATCACCTTGCCACGGCGCTCCATCCAGTAATTCTCAATAGCTGCCTTACCAGCAAGACTGTCGCCGGCAGACCAGATGTAAACGGCGTTATCCGCATAGCTGTCCATCATTCCCTTAATATCTCCCGATGCCAGCTGAGACATCGCCTTTTTTCCCAACTCGGTGTAACGGGCGTCGGCAAATTCACTTTGCGGAGGCGTGGCAGGTGCGGCAGCCATAGTAGCGGCCGTATCTTTGCCGGCAGCGGGTCCGGAAGAAGGGCTTGTGCAAGAGAAGCAAAAGAAAAACAGGCAGCATCCGACTGCCCATGCAAGAGATTTTTTCATGGCGAAGCAATTTGGTTTAGGAAATTAAATACCGGGGGCAACGGCTTAATCAGGAAGATAAGGGAAGGGGGGATCAGTTATAAAACCTAAGATCGGATATTAAATATATGTAATGCGTATTTGCCGGCCAAATATATTTTTATTCCCACGAGATGGTAAAGGAATGCCGGCCGGCCGCAAACTCATACCTGACCTGCATCGCCGTCGTATCGCAGATCTGCTTGATGATCGATAGACCCAGGCCATTATTGCCGGGTTGATCCGGATTCTTATAGAACCTTCTGAAGATTCGGCTGCTGTCGAGGGCCTCCCCGGGCCCGGTATTGCTCACGCGCAGCAGATTGGGACGCAGGTGAGCGTGTATCTCCCCGTCCTTCACATTATGCCGGATGGCGTTGCTGAAGAGATTATTGAGCAGAATGTCGACCAGCTCCCGGTTGGCGGGTATAGAGGTCTCGGAAAGATCGAGGCGGCACTCGAGGTTGCGCGCGTGCAGCAGCTCCTGCAGCTGTTGAACTTTATCCCGCAACACCAAATCGACGCGGATATCATCGATGGAGCTGAACTGACGGTTGTCGATCTTCGTTAGCAGCAGCAGCGATTCCTGAAGCCGCGTCATCCGGCGGACGGAGGCGTATATCCCTGACAGTAGCTGACTTTGTCTTTCCGTCATCGGCTCCTGCGTCATCATATCGAGATTCGACCGGATGATGGCCAGCGGCGTCTGCAGCTCGTGCGAAGCGTTTTCGCTGAACTCCTTCAGATTGCGGTAGTCGCGGTTGGCGTTCTCGGCCGCCTTTGTAAAATGCGCGTTCATCAGCCTGAACTCCTCGATATTCGAGTCCGGGAACGCAGGCCGGTTGGGGTTATCGATCTTGAAGTACTCTATCAGCTGCAGCGACTGATAGAAGGGCTTCCATATCTTCAATAGTATGCGACGGATGATCAGCATGAAGAGCAGCAGGGTCACCGAGATCGTCACGATCGCCATCTGAACGATCAGGATGGTCAGGTGGCGGGTCCCTTCCAGCGGCTGGATCACGGTCACTTCCCAGGGCTCTCCGTTGAGTGTCGTGGTAAAGAAAAGCTTCCGCGAGATATGATACTTCTGCTGCTCGGGAATATATTGCATGGTGTCGCTGAAGACACTGTCCCTTATAGAGCTCGCCTTTCTGAACAACACCACCTGGTCGTCGACGGTATTGATCTCCGGGAGACGGTGATTGACGCGGATATAGGTCTCGATGCGCGACTTGCTTCGTTCCAGGATGGCGTCCAGCTCCCCCTGCAATATGCGCCGGACCAAAAAATAGCTGCTGACAATACCCGCCAGCAACAAAACCAGTACGACCGGAATGATATGCTGATAGTACAGCGTCGTCAGCTTGATCTTACGCCGCATCAGCTGATGGAGAATTTATAGCCCATGCCATAAACGGACTTGATATAGTTGGGGCATCCCGCGTCAGACAGCTTCTTGCGCAGGTTCTTGATATGCGAATAGATGAAATCGTAGGTGTCCGTCATCTGCACCGAGGACTCCCACAAATGGTCGACGATAGATTCTTTGGTGATAACCCTGTTCTTGTTGCTGGCGAAATAGACGAGGAGCTCATACTCTTTCTTGGTCAGGTTGAGATCACCGCCATCGGTTCGCACGGCCTTCGCCACGAGGTCTACGGTAAGCCTCCCCAGTACCAGTATATTATTTCCCTCGAAGGCCCGCCGGCGGATAATGGCGTTTACCCTCGCGGACAGTTCAGCCATATGAAACGGTTTGACCAGGTAGTCGTCCGCCCCCAGCTCAAGCCCCTCCACCTTGTCATTCAGCGAATTCTTCGCCGAGATGATCAGAACGCCATCCGATTGCTGCTTCTGTTTCAGCTGCCGCAGCAGTTCGAGCCCGCTGCCCCCGGGCAGATTAATGTCAAGTATGATACAGTCATACTGGCCGCCATTCAGTTTGTCTTTCGCCGTGGAAAAAGTGGCAGCCGTCTCACAAGTGTAAAGGCTTTGCAGGAGATAGCTGCTGATATTGCGCGATAATTCAGGTTCGTCCTCGATGATTAACAGGTTCAAGCCGGTAGAGTTTATAAAAATGCCTGTAATGATAGCGCCAATTTCCATCCCACCCCCACCCCCAATATTATTTTATTATAAAATCCGCAACCCTCCTCCAGAGTTTCTTCAGAATCCCCCTCCGCCCTACCTCCTTCCATATCCCTTCCCGTTAACCCCACTCCCATACCCACTAATACTCCCCCATACCCCTTACCCGTTAAAACACCCTTTTTGGGTTCCCCCCTACAATACCGTGTTTTTCCCGTTATCCCTCTTCCCAATTGCCTGTAGTTTTATACAAATCAATCAAGCCATGCCCCAGGATGTATTTAAGATCTTGAAAGATCTCGAGCTGAAGGCCGTCGGCCTCGATCCCCAGACCAATAAAATGCAGGAAGGCTATTTTGCCGCCTTCCGCCCCATAGGTCTGCCCATTACCCTCGAAGACTACGACAATCCCTGGGAGCCATCGGGCGGTAACCTCGATCACCCCACGAAACAATTACCCCCCACAGACCCAAAGAGCGCCCCCACTACCGGCAGCGCAAAGCTCTCGGACACAGCCATTTCAACGGCCGCAATCTCCCATTCACAACAGTCCTTCCTGAATACCTTCTTGCTGAGCGACAACAAGCTGCAGATGAACAACACCTGGTCCGTAATACCCGGCTCCAGCAAGATCAGTGACTCATGGTATGCCATTCTTTACGGTGCCAACGGTATCCCGCAGGACCTGACGCTAAGCCCCGCGCTGCAGCAGGCCTACGCCAACGCCCAGGCCAGGCTGAAGAACGCCGATGGCTCGACCACCGTACATTTCAAGGAATACCAGGATTATAAGGATAAATACAATAGCAAGGTCAAAGCCTATTTCAGGGCCTACGCAGACAGCTTCACCAGTGAAGCCAAACGTAATACCTGGCCCGAAGACGGGGTCGGTTATGACAACGATTGCCAGGATGCCAAAAGGAACTGGGAATCCCTGGGCTTCAAACAGGAGATCGAGACTGCCCTCGACACACTCGCCGCCCAGGGCGTAGACCCGGCCATGGCCCTGATCAAGCAGGCAAGAGACAGATTTACCAATAGTATGGTGGAGTTTACAGGCATCGGCGAGATACCTTATACAGTCTTCCTGCCCAATACCTGGTATGACAAAGACAACGACGACGGATGGAACCAATACTCCTCAGAAGATTTTCACAGCGAGAGCCACTACCAGGCTTCACAGACTTCCTATGGAGGTGGCGGAGGCTTCAGCATTGGCTTTTGGTCGGTGGGTGGCGGCTTCAACAGCAGCAGCGAGCGAACCAACCTCAACATGCAAACGAAGAACCTTCAAATATCTTTCTCTTATTGCACGGTCGATATCATCCGGCCCTGGCTCGATACTACCCTGTTGAACCTGAAGGGTTGGTTCCTTATGGGCGACTACAAGAAGAATTGCATCTCGGACGGCACCATGGGGCAGCAGCTGACAGAGGACATGGTCGAACCCCTGTTCATGCCATCTATCGTCACCAGCCTGATCCTCGTTAAAAATGTCAGCATAAAATGGGACAACTGGCAGGCGGACTGGGCTACCATGCAATCCAGCGTCTCCGGCAGCACTTCCGTTGGATGGGGACCGTTCGCAGTCAGCGGGCACTATAGCCATAGCGAGCAATCCAGGGATTTTACATCCGATAGCAGCGGAGAATCCCTCGTCATCCCGGGCATACAGCTTGTCGGCTATATATCGGCAATAAACCCGGCATGTCCCTCAGTAGACAGCAGCCAGTACTTAACCGTATCCCAGGCCTCCTAAAACCTATACCCTAAACCCCAAACCGGAAATGCATGGCTTTTAATTTAGACCAGGTATACCAGACCCTCGACGGCTATTTCTTCAACCAGTTCAATATGGGAATGGCCGAAGGCCAGACAGTCCTTCGGTTTGGGCAGTCCCGTTTCCCCATCACTACCCAGGACTACGGCACGGCCAACCTCGCGATCGAAAACTTCTCCCGCTTGGTCAACCAGATCCCCATCGATAAGGGAAATGGGATCGTCAACTTCTCGTCGAACAACCAGATCGATGAGACCTACTATTATCGCCTCGTCGAACCCGCCACCGTGACCAGCGAAGATAATGCGGCTGCATTCGGGCAGCTTAAGAAAAAGGCCTCGGACAATTATGAGAACACCTGTCTGGAGTCCACGCTGATGCCAAGAACCCAATTCAGGCCTTCCTATGCAGCTCCGACGGATTGGTACAAGGCCGGCAACGACATCTTCTGGACCTCCCACTCCTTCCCGGTCACCGATCCGACAACTCCGCCACCAGGCAACGTCATCAACATTTCTTTTTATTTCGGCAAAGTGGACATCAACAGACCCTGGTATTTTGGCCCCTTCGTAGACGACAAGACCTGGTATATACCCGGCAAATACGAGGGACAATTGACGACCTTCGACAGCAAAAGCACCAATTGGACCCTGCTCCCCGTAGGACTGATCGTCATAAAAGACCTGGTCATCAGCGGGCAGTGGTCCTCCCAGGATATCGCCAATTTCAAGACACAGTTCGGTCCCTTCATGGTCACCGCCGACTCCGGTAACAGACTCGTATATGCGGGCATCCAGGTCATCGGCTGGTTCCTCGATAAAATGCCACCCTTGCCTCCGATTGGCGACGACAGTCTCCCCGTCCGGAGTTATTCGCTGGTGGACCAGGCGCCATCCGCCACCTGGACTACTTTTCCAAACCCGCCCAATGCCGTCGCCCCTCCGATGGTTGTGCCGAATATATGGGGACAGTCTGCCATGAATCCGCAAGGGTCTGCCAACGTAGAGACGGTCTCGCTCGAAGACGGCCGTCTCTACAAAGCGCTCCGAACCTTTACCATGGCGGGACCATTCGGCGCGATCAGGGGCGTCTATCCCCCCTTCACACCCAATGACGGCGCAAGTTTCAGCGCGCACATAGGCTTTGCCTTCGGAGCGCCTCCCCTAAACGCGACCAATATTCTTTTCCAGGTGATCGTCTTTACGCCAGGCTCCGCACAAACGGCGCCAAATGCCATCGTCAGCCAGTTCAAAACCATCAACGGCATGCTGGCCCACGTATCCGCCGACTTATCGAACTACAAGGACCAGGAAATATCCATCGCCTTGGTCGTGACGAACCAAAATCCGTCCGTCGGAGCCATGGCCTATTGGGTGGATCCGACGGTCACTTACTAGCGGGCCGCCCTTCCACGTCGCCATACTAAGATGAACCGACAACCTCCGCGCCATCGACACCGCTCCATTCTTCAGCGCCAGTCACTGACGATATTATACCCGTTGCCCCCTCATTTCTGATGCAAACACAACCCATTCCCATCCGGGTCCTTCAGCCACGCAAACTTCCCCCACGGCGTGTCGTCGATCTTCCCGGCCTCGACCCCCTTCGATCTTAACCGGCCGACCTCCGATTCAATGTCCTCCGTCTCAAAAATAATCCCATGAAACTTCGCAAGCGACAGCGTAGTGCCCTCCCCGGGAAGCCCCATCTGTAGCCACACCCCGCCATGCCCATCCGGGGCCTCCGCAATAACCTGGAACCCAAGTCTCAAATAGTACTCCTTAGCCTTCTGCTGATCCGTCACGGGGATCATAATGATCTCTGCTGTTTTCATATACTTAAGTTTAACGCAAAGCTATTAGCAATAATTCGCCCGGACACGGGGTATTAGCGTCATTCTTACCTGTTGATTGCGACACGGGACTTGCCTACCTTTAAAGCATGAAACACATCTCCATACTCCCGTTGCACTACGCCACCATCAACTCTATCGACGCCAGCCAGTCGATGCTGAGCAGGGTCAATGACTTCCTGCGATACCAGCAAAAGGCGCCCTATTTTACAGTGGAGATCGTGGGTCTGCAAAAAAACATCCAGCTCAACAACGGCCAGTACAACATCAATGCGGACAGGACTATTGATGAGGTCAGGCACACCGATATCGTGATCCTCCCCCTGCTTTGCGGAGACTTCCCAAAAGCCATACAGGCCAATGAGGGTTATCGGGAATGGCTACTGTCGCAGTATCGGGCCGGCGCGGAGATCGCCGCCCTTTGCGTGGGTTCTTTCTTCCTCGCGTCGACAGGCTTGCTGGACCGGAAGAAATGCGCGATCCACTGGGCAGCTAAAGAGCAATTCAGAACTATGTTCCCCGCGATCCAGACCATTGACGGGAATATCATCACCGACGAGTCCGGCATCTATACCTGCGCGGGAGGCTTCTCGTACCTGAACCTGCTGCTATACATCATCGAGAAACACCTGGGGAGAGAAATGTCGATACTCGCGTCAAAGATGTTCGAGATCGATATCGAACGAAAAAGTCAGAATCCCTTCGCCATCTTCCTCGGCCAAAAACAACACGGAGACAAAGAGGTCCTCGCCGCACAACAGCTGATCGAGGCCGACCCCACCGGAACATTCTCGATCGACGATCTCTGCACAAGGCTGGGCGTAGGACGAAGAACATTCGAGAGAAGGTTCAGATCAGCCACCAGCAACTCCATCACCGAATACATCCAGAGAGTAAAAGTAGAGTTTGTCAAGAAGCAGCTCGAGTCCGACCGTAAGACCATCAACGAGGTCATATACGAGGTCGGCTACAACGACGTCGACGCCTTCAGAAAGGTATTCCGGCGATATACCGACCTGTCGCCGGTCGACTACCGGAAAAAATACAAAACTTCCGGAAATACGTTATCTTTATAATACCCACTACTTCCTTCGCAGCCCGGTAGCCACCAGCGCGCCGGGATCCCTTCCAACTGCAAATTATAGTTTCATGACCAGGACAACGATGCTTGTGCTCCTTCTTTTTGCCAGCCCATTGGCATTAGTGGCCCAGCCGCCCTCAGGGGCCATAGGGCTTTACCCGCTGAACAATTCCGCCAATGATATCAGCGGCAACGGATACAATGGTGCGCTCACTTTGACAACTGCCAGCACCAACCGATTTGGGTCGACAGGCGCGAGCACGCAATTCACCGCTGTCAGTTCTTCCGGAACGCTGCCGCTGGCGCTGGCAACCGCCATGAAAGACAACTTTACCATCGGGTATTGGTTCAAAACCACGATGACCGCTCCGACCGGGACGAACTGGTACAACGGCTCTCCCCTGGTAGACGCAGAGAGCTGCGGCTCTACCTACAACGACTGGGGTACGGCACTGATCGATGGCGGCAAGGTCAGCATAGGCATCGGTACCCCGGATATTACCATCAAATCGACAAGCACCTACAACAACGGCGCCTGGCATTTTTTCACGGCGACCCGCAACGAGTCAGCGGGCGTTATCACTTTATATGTCGACGGAAATCAGGTGGCGACAACATCCGGAACCGCCACCACCGCCAGAACCTCATCCACCCTGATCGGCCTTGGGAAAAGCCCCTGCGCAGCAACCGGTAGTTTTGCCGGAAGCCTCGATGACGTCATCGCCTATAGCCGCGTGCTGACCAGCACCGAGGTCAGCACTCTTTACACATTTTATAACAGCAAAGCACTACCGCTGAAATGGGTATCGTTTACAGGCCAGGTCAAAGGAGACAAGGTGGTGCTGAATTGGGAGACCGCCAATGTCAGAGGCAACGACCACTTCGAGATCGAACGCTCAACAGGCGGAGATAGTTTCACCACTATCGGAACACAACCCGAGACGGGCGCTAACTCCTACACCTTCACCGACGCCTCCCCCCTAAAAGGAGATGATCTCTACAGGATCAAACAGGTAGACATCGACGGAAATTATTCCTGGTCCTCCACCGTAGCTCTTCACATCACCCCTAATTCCAATGGCCTCTCTCTCCAATCCAACCCAGTCACCAACTCCCTGACCCTGATCAATACCCGGGAGCAAACAATCAAATACCTCCGGGTCGCCGATCTCGCCGGCAGGATACTTGTCAACAAAGTCTGTAATTCTTCGGCTAACCTTATCAGTGAAAACATCCAATCATTAAAACCCGGATATTACATCCTGCACGTCCAATCAGATCAGAACACAACAACCATAGGCTTTATCAAACTCTAATTACCTGCCCTGCCGGGGCGCCAATCCTCCGCCTCCTACCCCTTGCCGTTTTAACAAAACCTAAAGATTATCCTCTGGTTAATTTATTATGTTTGCATACATGAACGGCAACTATCTCCATAACAACACCTCCCGGTGTCTCATCCTTGATACAAGGGATAGTTATGTCGATTCCTTTACCGAGTTCCTTCCCTTCTGTAAAGAGCTCTACGTCATCTCCAATTTCAAAGACTTTAGCACTTCTGGCCTGGCTTAGGCGTTCCACAACCTGGTCCACTAAGGTCCCCCGGTCCCCCGAGCCGCCGAGGCATTCCATTTCATTTATACGTCAGCCTGATCCAGGCTGTCCCATCACTTATATGAATAGCTGAACTATGTCCCATTTATTCATTGCCGCGCTTATTGTCCTTACAGTAATCGGCATCCTTTTAATTCTTGTCACCATGCACAACAATCAGTTAAAATCGAGCAGGAACAGCATGCTGTCCTTCTTCAGAGATATCGCCTCAGTACATAATTTATCCTTTACCGGTCAGGAGGTCCTGCGCGCCCTTGTCATGGGCCTCGACGGCCCCAACAAGAAGCTGGTAATAGTAGAGGAGAAGAACCAATCCTACGACCCACAGGTCATCGACCTCGATGAAGTCTACGCCTGCAGGATAAAAAAGGTCTACACGGCGATACATAGCAACGACTACAAACGGAACAGACCCGAAGACTATCTGAAGTCCATCGCGCTCGAGCTGGATCTGAAGTCCCGCAAGGCCCCCGTGGTAGTCTTCTTCTACAGGAACGAGCACAACAGCATCCACGAGATCAGGGAGCTGGAGACCAGGGTCCGCAACTGGGAAACGATGTTATCCAAAATGGTGATCGCATGAAAAAAGAATTACGCGGGGTAATCGTTCTGGCGCTGGTTCTGCTCAACGTCGTAATAGTCGAGAACGGCTTCGTACGTGACGGGAGTTGGTATTTCTTTTTGTTGATCACCGCACCGGCACTGATCGTAGCAGCGGCCAAACGCCAGGGTTATCACCGGAAATAGAATTATTCCCAAAAAAGGGAGTAAATTCATTGATGCGCTCCATCCTTCTCCTGTCCCGCATACGACCATTTGCTGTGTTTCCGGCTCCCACTACTCCAGCTGGGATGGCACCAGCGTGGCAACCCCTGTGGTCGCTGGCCGACAGCCATCAATAACTGGCCGGGAGGCATCGATCAACCGTAAAAATTCGCCTTTGAAAATGCCTGCCTCAGGCTGCATTTCGTCCATTCAGCCGGATTTCAGATTGAGAACACCTGGCGCTCTCGGTACTTTTACATAAATATTTAAAACGTTGACCAATGAAAAAGAGTAAGAGCATCATCGCAAGCACAATGGTAGCAGGCGCCCTTGCGCTGCAAGGCAATGCACAAACCGGCGGCCCCATGAAGCCGGAATCCACCGAAGCCATACGTCCCTTCCACGTAAAAGTTTCGGATGCGCAGCTCGCCGACCTGCGCCGGCGCATACAATCAACCCAGTGGCCGGAAAAAGAAACCGTCAACGACTACACGCAGGGCGTCCGCCTCGCCACGATGAAATCGCTCGCGCACTACTGGGCAACCGACTACAACTGGCGCAAGGTCGAAACAAGACTCAACGCACTGCCCCAGTTCATAACGACGATCGATAGCCTCGATATACATTTTATTCATGCTCGCTCGAAACACAAGAATGCGATGCCGATCATCATCACCCACGGCTGGCCGGGATCGATCATCGAACAAATGAAGATCATCGGACCGCTGACCGACCCCACCGCATATGGCGGAAAGGAAGAGGACGCATTCGACGTGGTAATACCATCGCTGCCGGGCTATGGCTTCTCCGGCAAGCCGACCACGACAGGCTGGGATCCCCAACGCGTCGCACGCGCCTGGATCACGCTGATGAAACGGTTGGGATACACCAAATACGTAGCGCAGGGCGGTGACTGGGGAGATGCGGTAACTGAACAGATGGCGCTGATAGCTCCTCCCGGCCTGCTCGGCATTCATACCAATATGGCGGCCACCCTTCCCCCGGAAGTCTCAAAGGCGCTCGCAGTCGGCGGCTCCGCACCGGCGGGTCTTTCGGATGAAGAGCAGCACGCCTGGGACCAGCTGGACTATTTCTGGAAACACGGCCTCGGCTACGCCATCGAAATGGCCAACCGCCCACAAACTCTCTACGGTCTCTCCGACTCACCCATCGGCCTCGCAGCCTGGATGCTCGACCACGACGAAAAGAGCTTTGAAATGATCTCCCGCGTATTCGACGGACAGACCGAAGGCCTCAGCAAAGACGACGTCCTCGACAACATCACGCTCTACTGGCTCACCAACACCGCCGTGTCCTCGGCCCGCCTCTACTGGGAGAACAAGCTGGCCTTCTTCGACATCAAGGGCATCACCATTCCTGTCGCAGTCAGCGCCTTCCCCGACGAGATCTACCAGGCGCCCCGCAGCTGGGCCGGGAAAGCATTCCCCAAACTGATCCACTACAACAAACTCGAAAAAGGCGGCCACTTCGCAGCCTGGGAGCAGCCCACCGCCTTCTCCACAGAAATCCGCGATTCCTTCCGATCCCTCCGAACCGATCTATAAAATAACCAACCCATACCGGGCCCGGCTTCCACAAACCGGGCCCTCTTTTCATCCCCCCAGTCCTCCCCCCAGTCCTCCCCCAAGTCCTCCCCCCAAGTCCTCCCCCCAGTCCTCCACCTGGCACAATTTTCTCAGTAGTCCCTCAAACGGCCAGCCCATGGCAACCACAACTCCTCCACCGAACCAACCCCGCAGTCCACAACCCGCGCAACCACCCACACCACACCCCCCTGAGCCTGCCCCGCCCCAAAATCCCACCCCACCTCAACCTCCCAATCCACCACAACACCCCGACATCCCGGTCACTAATCCCGATCACGACCCGGACATACCCGAACATCCCGGTCCCCCACTAAGCGACCCCGAGTCCCCACACGGATAAATGCGTTATATTAGTAGGTAGATGAAATCACGCATCCACTCCATCGACATCGTCCGCGGCCTCATCATGATCATCATGACCCTCGACCATGTCCGCGATTTCCTCCACTACCCCGGCCACCCCCCACTAAACCTCCAAACCACAACCACCATCCTCTTCTTCACTCGCTGGATCACCCATTTCTGCGCCCCGACTTTTGTTCTCCTCGCCGGCGTCTCCGCCAGCCTTGCCGGCCAAAGGCGCTCCCAAAAAGAGCTCCGCCAGTTCCTCCTAAAACGAGGCGCATGGCTCATCCTCTCCGACCTCCTGCTCATCTCACTGATCTTCAGTCTTGACCTCGGCTATCACGTCCTGGTATTGGAAGTCCTGTGGGCAACCGGCTTCGGCATGATCATTCTCGCCTTACTACTAACAACTCCCCGCTGGCTGATCGCCACCATCGGACTGTCGATCCTTCTCGGACACAACCTGCTGGACCATGCCTCCAACACATCAGGCGTATTCACTATATTCCTCACCGCGCGCGGCTCGGTCTTTCCAATAGCAGACCACCGCATGATCGCAGTGCTTTATTCCGTACTTCCCTGGACAAGCATATTACTGATGGGCTACGTCCTGGGCAGTCTTTACCACAGCAGCTACAACCCACAGCGCCGGCGACAGCTGCTACAACTCACCGGCCTCGGCCTGATCGGCCTATTCATAATACTAAGATCTACCAACCTATACGGCGATCCATCGCCATGGTCCCCACAACCCAACAAAACCTTCACATTCCTCTCTTTCCTCAACACGACCAAACAACCACCATCCCTGCTATTCATGTGCATGACGCTCGGCCCCGTTCTGCTCCTGCTATCCTTTGCTGAACGGCTCAAAGGCCAACCCTCAAAAATCTTCCAGGTCTACGGCAACGTCCCCTATTTTTATTTTATCCTGCACCTGTGTACCATACGAGCCCTCAATATTCTACTCATCCTAAAGGAAGGACTGGACTTCAAATCCAACGGAGACCCGCTCGTCTGGCAGGCCGAAGGGCTGGGTTACCCCTTATGGGCAGTCTACCTGTTGTGGATATTCGTGGTGGTTATATTATATTTGCCTTGCCGCTGGTACGGGCGATATAAGAAGGCGAACGGTCACTGGTGGCTCTCATATATATGAGCCTTATCACCTATCCGCTAATCACCCAGCCGAGGTTGGATAGGCATCGTCTGGCCCTCAATCTTACACAGGGTCATTCGGTCGAGATCCGTTACTTCCTGATCACCATCGAGCCCGCGGTCATCCACAACCTCCTACAAACCGGCCCTACGTCCCTGGCAGAGCAGTCCGGCTCCTGAAAATAATCCGAATACCCACCCCAAAACGTCTTCCCCGCATACTTCTACCTCTCCAGGTCAGCCACACCCAAAGTCAAAACTGCCCTTTTATCAATTCTATAGAATGCTCAACAAAATTTAGAGAGCTGTCTGGTCCTTTGTCGGTAGCCGCCATTTCCAAAAATATCCGACGTTCTTCCAACATTGCGAGTGCCTTTTCTCTAATTTCCTGCGAAATCTCAGGAGCATATTTTCGTAGAATTTCGTACGCCTGATATCTTGGCTCATACTCCAATTCGCAAACCATACTCACTATTTCAATAAAATAGTCCTTGACGTCGAAATTCTCCAACGCATATACCAAAGACCCATTATTCTGGGACAACTTCCTGTCATTAATTTTCTCAATAATATACGGGATCGCCTTATTATATCTAACGTCGGATAAAATGAAGGCTATCTGATTTCTAATACCATGATTTTCGGTAACAACAAAAAAACGCAGCAATTCTTCCTTATCCTCTTCGGTAAGATTTTCAACGTTTATGCCTTTAAGCGCCTGATATAATTCTGTCTTCATAGATTGAGTTCACTGCAACAGAAAAAAGAGCGGGATCGCTGGCCCCAACCCCACGACAGATAACCTATAATCACGGATACTCATCCAGTACCTTCTCAAAATCTATATTCTTAAATCCCGCGGCCTCTATCTTCCGCTTGGTCTCAACCCCAACCACATACAGCGGGCCCTTCGTGGCATAACTGCCAAAACACAGGTCCGTCCTGAAAAAACCGTCCGGAAGCAGCGTCCTTTCCTTCAGGTAAGCCGGAGTGGCGCCGATGACCTCTTCATAACCATTACACTTCTCATTATACCCAATGAATCGCGTCTCCCTTCCCACCGGATCGAAGGCAATGACATTTTCCAGCTTGAACCAATAATACTTTTGTGACCCATTGAGTTCGACAAACTGGAGCCCAGGATATCCTTCCTGCTCACAGAACTTTTTGAACTTCCCATCGACAATAACAAAGTTGTCATAGGTTGACGACAAGGAAGATTTGATATTTTTAAATTCACGCCGGGGGTCGATGACATTTAGCGTGTAGATATCCTTGTACTTGGCACATTCGTCCAACTCCACGTCTTCGAACATGTTGTAATCATTATCAGGAACATTCATCAAATAACCTAAGATCATTTCTATAATTTCACCAAAACATCAAAAAAACCCGCCACACCCTTCCTCATTCGCTTATCCTCATCCCCCAACACCCAACTCCCCCCTGGCAGGTTGAAAAAAACCGCCCCGGTCGGCCCTGTCGCCCCATTCGCCCCATTCGCCCCTGCCCCCCCATTCACCTCATGAACATTCCCTTCCCCCACCATCATCCTTAGCCGATCCAGATCTTCGGGTCGCTTAAAATGCCGGCTGGTGACCAGGTTGCCCCAAAAGACGGTCCATATTTTTCGGTCACACTGACCCTTCCCGTCCGTCCACGCCTCGAGCCATTCTTCTTCCCTGGAAGACAAATGGTCATTTCCGATACCCGAAATGAATAGGCCGGGCAACTTCTCACTGGCCATCGAAAAGACGAATCCATACACCAATTCACCCCCCTTTTCGGTAATATGCCGGGCTATTTCCACGTAAAGTTCGGAGACCTTCCCGGCAGAGTGCATGGCCAACCAACTTTCCTTATTCAGACTGATCGTAAGGATCCGGTCCCCCCGTTGGTTGAACTCCTCGTTATAGGATACGGAGAACCGTTTGTCCCTCGACTTAAACTCCCAGCCAGGTAAGAGGGTTAATAATTCAAAGCCTTTATCGACTACATCCGGCAGATCGCCCCTGAACTTTTCAACGTTCGCATCCGTAAATTTCACCGTTTTGGTCTTTAGCCGGCCTTTAACCAACGTAGAATAAGAAAGCTCTTCGAAGCCCGTACCGAAAAGCCCCTTTACCCGATCCGCAAAATAGCGGATATGGTCCAGGGGGCCGGACCCTGCCCCCTGGAATATCACAACCAATAAAATATTCTCTTTTGCCATTGTTATTTTACTACTTTACCCGATTCCGTTAAGACACGTGTCGTTACCTTATATCCTTGCTTGGTCAACTCTTTGGCCATGATCGTCACCTTGTTTATAATTTCCTGTTCTGTCTGGGAGGGACTTATCACCTCGGTGATCGTGATCCGGCCATTCCTCGCTATGCTCAATACGTCCGGCTTCCAGTTGCCGATGGCGTTGATCTCCTTCCCAAGCGCCGTATTGATCCATTTATTCAAATATACGGTTTCTCCCTTATCAGCCAGGTCCTTGGCAACAGTATTCATCGTCGCCCAGTGCACAGCGGTCCCGTGCTGGGTGCCCGACGTAATGATCCTGCCGCCGCCACTAAGCAACTTGTTGAGTCCATATCCTGCCGCGCCTGCTGCCGCGCCGACAACAAGGTCGGTAGCAACGGATCCCACCGTGATCTTCTCGCCGCGTATAGCCTTGTTCACCGCGCCGCCTACCGCATTCGCGGCGGCTCCCGACGCGACGGGAACGATCAGCAGACTACTTCCACCCGTCAGCCCTGCTACCCCGCCGGTTATAGCTCCCTGCAAAGCGCTTCCACCCACAGCCTTCCAGCTGGTGATATGGCCGCTATGATAAAGTTGGCTCGCTGCTTCTACGCCTCCTCCTACCAGTGCGCCGATTCCCGCGCCTACGACAGCGCAAAGCGGGCAGTTACCGTCCGGATCCTTATACCGCACCGGATTGTCGAAGGTATAGTTATACGGGCTCCATCCGGGCATCTTGTCGGCCATGGCATCCACGCTCTGCCAGAGACTCGTCCTCGGATCATAGTACCGGGCTCCATAATAGTATAGTCCTGTCTCTTCATCCAGCTCTTTCCCGTTGAAAAGGTAGGGGATGACATCTGTATTGCTATGCTCGTCCACAAAGGTCTCGCCGAATGCAAAATACTCGAGGTGCTGATAGACTTCCCCGCTCGCATCGGTCACATAGCTGGTGGTGCCCAGATGGTCCGGATGATAAAAGTACAGGAAATCCCCGCCGCCTGAGCTGACACTGTCCCCATTCTTATAGTGTCCATAGGCGTAATGGTTGCCATTGTTGTTCGGATTAGCATTAGCCCAGGGAGTGCCACCACTGCCATTAGTCCCCCCACTGCCTGCCCCACCCCTTGCATCCTTGCCGGTAATAATGCCGGCCGCACTACTGTCATCACCCTGGAGAGCCTGTCCATCGCGGGCAATCGCCTGCAGTAAAAGCTTTTCCTTCTTCGGATAAGATATGCTGTCGCCCGCATCAGGCGCCGTCACCTGCTGTTTCCACCCATGCTCCAGCCGTGTCGCGATCCGCTGGCCTTCGATAAAGTAGTGATTGGAGTACTCCCCGCTCTTGACAACGAGATAAGGATTGACATACACCGTGAAATTCCCTACTCCACCAGAGCTTGCGCTGATATCGCCATTCACATATACCGTCTGTCCCGACCCCTTGCCCTTCAGTACGCGCTCCCCGTCGCCGTCATAGACATAGCTGTTGAGCTGGCCATTTTCAGATACGCTTCGCAGCCTGTTCTCTTCGTCCCAAACCATTGTCTGCCGCTGGCCCGTCTTGTCATCGGTCCACCCGGTCTCGTTGCCGTCAGCGTCATAGGTGTAAGATTGACGGCCGACATGTTTCGCAGCATGCGGCTGACTCATATCATAGCTGTATGACCAGTCATAGGTGGTCTTCTTCTGCGGGATCCATTTATTGCCATTCGGGCTCTTGTCATTGGTCTGCGTCTTGCGCGTGATACTGCCCACGGTGTTATACTCCATGGTGAGACTGTACCTGTCCTGCTCATGAGGACCCTTGAACGAACCGGCCGCGGTCGTCAACCGGTAGAGATCATCATAGGCATAACTGTATTGTGTAGGTCCGCCCATCAGGTTGCTCGACGGCACAGGCGAATTATTGGAGATCTCGAGGATATTGTCCACCTTGTCATAGGTATAGTCATTGTCCATGATCCGCCGGCCCTTTCCATTGCCATTGCCGTTAGTCACGAGCAGGTTCTGAAGACGCCTGCGATCGGGCTCATAGGTATAGTTGGTTTGCGTACCATTGCCATATCCAAGGTACACCCGGGAATCAAACTTATCATAACCCATCTGCTGGACATAGCTGGTCACCTGGCCAGCCCGGTCGCCGCTCATGGATTGTATCAATCCGCCAAGGTTATAGGCATAACTCAGCACCTCGCTATCAGGATAGATCATCGAAGTAAGCCGGTTCCAGGTATCATAGGACCATTGGGTCACATAGGTCTCCTGGCCGTGGCCCGGGATCACTACAGTCCGCACCTTCTTTACGGTCTCGCCCAACAACCCGTAGAAAAGCTCTTCCGCGCCAGAACCGTCTTCCCTGACGACCAGCTTTCCCGCCCGGTTAAAAGGAGCACCGGCCGCGCCATAGGTAAAATGGATATTGTTCTCCGGATTCTTCGGATAGCTGACATCCGTCATCCGGTTAAAATCATAGGCATAAGTGATTTCTGTGCTATCTTTCCGGAGATTGGCAGTCGTCTTCTTCGTTACATTGCCTGCCAGGTCATAAGCATAGGTAGTAGTCCCTTCATCGGGATGCGTCCGGCTGACCCGCCGGCCAAGCATATCATACTGCGCGGCCGTAACGGCGCCGATATCATCGGTGACGCTCAGCTGCTGATTGATCGCGTCGTAGCCAAAACTTGTCCAGACATCCCCTTTCGCCGTGATATCCTTATGAGAGGTCGTCAGACCACGCACGTTCTTCAGCTGCTGAGTGATCACCCCCATCGCATCCTGGATCTTCGTACTGAACTGCTGCTGTTGCAGCCGGTCATTATCAAAGCCATAACTGTAATGGGTCACCGATCCATCCGGCAGGGTAATAGTCAGCGGCCGGTTGAGCACATCAAATGTAGTGACGGTCGGAGTAATATTATCAAAGCTCCGGTTGAACACACTGTCGGTCCCCTTATCTTCCGTTACAGGGTAATAGGCGGTCACCTGGCGGCCCATGCCGTCGAACAGGATACGGCCCGAGACAGCCATCTGTTCTTTATCCGCCCTGGCCGCCCCCTGGAATATAGCCACGTCTTTCTTGGTCTGCAGCGCTCTGCCGAGGCCGTCCATGAACGTGACGGTTTCGAGATCGTTCCCCGGATGCGCAGGATCATAGTGGACGGTATGCGCCCATGGCACCACGGACGACGGATGATAGTCGAACCGGATGGTATAAGGTACGCCCGCCGCAATCTCGTACGGGCCGGTTACCTGGATCAACCGCCCCAGATCGTCCAGCTGGAACCGTATGGAGTTGTTGTTAAGGTCGGTCGTGCTCAACGGATGGCCAAATCGGAAATCATAGCTGGCCTGCGAGCTGTATCCGTGACTATTGCTCGCCTTGACCACATATTGATGCACCTGGTCATCCATTACATAATCTTCGCGGAAACGTTGACCCCTGGCATTGGCCGGTCCCGTGAGGCTGACCAGGTTGCCATAACTGTCATACGTTATATCGGTGTTGGCTGCCGTTCCATCCTGGAGATACTGACGGATCTCCGTGACATCGCCGGTTTGGGTATCGATGGTGCTCTCCCGCTTGCGATATGTGACCCCCGATCCGGTCACGAGAATGGATTTTGGCGAACCGATGATGTATTTGTCGGTCACCTTGAAATAAGTAATAGCCGAACTGATATCATCCCCCGCACCCGGATCACCGAAATCGGAATAATTGATCACATTCCCATACACATCGTAGCCATAAGTCTTGAAGGTCGATTTCCCCGGCTGTGCCTGCCCTTCGTAGAAAAGATAATCTGTCCTGTTCAACGCGACAAATGCAACACCGGCATCATTCGTCTTATAGGAGTCCGGCAATACTGTCCCGGAAAGGACATCGTGCAGCTCATAGGTATTGTCTGTCTCGGTATATTTCTTGCCGTCCGCGCTTTGAAGCAGCTCCGACATTACCAGACCCTTGGTGTAATAGTTATCGTTGCCAAACGTCTCGGTACCGATCGTATATACCACATTGTTATGCCCTGCATCATGCTTGCTCGTATGCACGGTAGCAAAACCGAAGAATTCACGTTCATCGCGGTTAAATTGGCCGCCGGCATAGTCGAAGGTAGTCAGCAGCGTATCCGGGCCGTCCCCTGTGACTCCGTCAAATACCTTCACGGACGCCAGGGTCCATACGCTGTTGGGCATCGCGTAGGTATTGCCTTCACGCTTGTAGTCCAGTGCGAAGACCCCACCCATCGGCCGCGTTACGGTCCGCAGCAGGTTCGTACGGCCAATTGTCGACAAGGCCACCGTGAGGTTATCATCGCCGGTCGATCGCACATAATCCGGGAACCCGTCCCCATTGATATCCTGCACTTTCACGAGCTCGCGCGCCATCCCGTCGCCGATATTAAAACTTGGATTGACAGTGAACTTGAGGCCAAAGAGCATGAAACCCACAGTGAACGCCCCGTTGGCGGACTCCGTGGTGCTACTGTTATTGCCGATAGCAGCGGCGCCGGTCCAGTTCAGCGTTTCACCGCTAAATCCGTTGCCGGTATTCAGACGCACCTGCAGGGTCTGCGGGCCGACGGTTACCAGGTCAGGCAGTCCATCGCCATTCATATCCTGCAGGGTGAGACTGGTAGCATTCTCGCTACGCGAAAGGCTAACTCCCACCGAGATGCTGTTCTGCCCCCAATTGAACCCGAGTCCGGCGCCCCCGCTGAATGAATTGCTGGTGCCCTGCTGCACCTGATCGAAGCCCCAGTCTTCTTCGGCAGCAAAACCATACCCGAGGTTCAGCGCCACCCGGTGATTGGACTGGCTTATCCGGTCGGGCAATCCATCGCCGTTGATGTCGATATAAAGGAAATTAGATTGATTGGACCCCGTCATCACCCCGGCATTACCCGTGACGCTAATCTTTCCCGATCCTGCATTGGTCGTCGCGCTCCCCGCATCTGTGGTCTGGTCGCCACCCGGCGTTTGGCGAAAGACTGACACCGGTATATAGCCAGACCCTGTCAGGCTCGCGCCGGTAGTCGTACTGCCGGTCTCCTGTACCTGGCTGTTCGACACTGTTCTGTTCGAAAGACCTCCGCGTGCGTTAGTATATTGTATCAGGTTTTGACTCACGACATCAGGGTATCGGTCGCCGTTCATATCCATGAAATCCGTAAGGGTCTTCGACGTGCTGGTGGAGTAGCTGCCGCTGGCCCCGCCAAGACCGCCAAACACGCTGACTCCAAGCGTATAGGACGTACTGGTGACCTTGCTTACCTTATCCACGCCCGGAGAACCCGTACCCGTACCGGCGTTGATCACCAGCGGGCTGACATCTTTTTGTCCCAACCGGCTGCTGCTCATATTGGCACCCTTGACAAACACCTCCTGATCATAGCCAGTCCAACGCTGACGGCTGCCGTCGCCCAACAGGATGATAAATCGGTCCTGTTTCGGATCATAGGTCTGCGATGGGGTCAGGTTGTTGCCCGGTTGATTTGAAAGTGCCGTAGGGTCGACATTCTGTTTTTGTGCGATCTGGTCACTCGGCTTCAACAAACTCTCATCTATCGGTTGAGTCGCATAGCTGCGGTTGCCGTTCCAGGAGAACTGGCCCCAGCCACGATAACGACTGCCGAAAATAATATCTTCCTCCTTGCCATTCTTCGGAACGCTTGACCACAGGCCCGCCGACACCTGGTCGGTGATATCCCCGCTGATCGCAGCCGTTGCATTGGTGATGGCTGCCGCCAGGCCATCATTGATCACATGATACTCCACATACAGCTGATCTCCATTGTGCACTGCTACATTGAGCGCATAATTCCCGGGCTGGACCGTTCCGTTCAGAACCGGCATGCTGACCTCGCCGAGCAGTACGCCCTGCTGTTTGACAGAGAATACGACGGTGCCCAGGCTCGCCTGACCAGTCGCCAAAACCGGGTTGATCGTCAGCTGCGGGGTTACCGTAATAGTATGGGCCGCTGCATCGCCAAGCACGACCTTATAAGGCAGACTGCTCTGCAGACCATTTGCCAGAATGCTGTACTTAGCGACAGCGGCAGACTGGATGGTCGTCTTTGTCAGGTCGATCGATGGATCCGACGTGCTCGTTAAGGTCATCAGCGGCTGCCACGACACTGCCGGCCAGTCGATGTTGGTGGACGAGACCACCAAAAAGCTGTATTGATTGGAATTGCTGACTGCAATATTGTCTAAAGAGATAGCAGTATTCACGGCCTGGTCTCTCGGATATGTCTGCTGCCAGATCACGGTCGTCCCTCCCGACCCGGTCTGCTGGATCATCAGCGTCACGTCGTCTGTGGTTACAGGTTTGACAAAGGCGCCGCCAATATGCACCGTTCCGTTGACCGGCGGCGTCAGCGTCTGCGCGCTGCTCAGAACAAAGTCCCGGGCCGCATCAAAATGATACAGCCTCTTGCCATTGGCGTCGGCTAACGCGGGATCCTGACCAACATAGTCGATCACAGGGGCCCAGTTCACCGAATCGTAGGAACCGTTCTCGATCGAGCCCACGCGGAAATAGATCCTGTCCCCCTTCTGCACCGACAGACCCGTGAGCCCCGCAGGCTGATGTACCGAATAGTCATCCGGTCCGATATTCTGGCTCCAGAGTTCAGTGCCGCGCAATTGCACGGCGACGCGCACCCCATCGGCGGGTGTCGATGCCCGTTCGGGATCATTGGAAGGCAACAGCTGCACCGGTGCCGTGACATTGATCGTACCGCTGTACGGCGCCTGCCACATCCGCACGACATCCTGCAATGGATTCTGGTCGATTGCCTGCTGGCGGTCATTCTCGGCCTCCGTGGGATCGATCAGGTTCTGGCTGATGGTCACCCCCGCAAACACAGGACTGGGCGTCCCCACGCTCGTCGGCGTGAAGGTGATCTGCCCCGTCGTCGTATCGATGTGATTAAAATATACCTGCCCTTCCTTTACGATATCCAGCAGCTGATCGCCATTGGCATCGGTAAAATAGATCGTCGTCGTGGTCTTCGTCTGACCGGTATTGGCGCCGGCCATCAGGGCCGTCAGCGCCACAGCTTCCAGGCCGACATTATAGCCGGAAGATTTATCCTTCTGGAACACGTTGATCCCGGTAATGCCGATCCTGTTGCCGTAACTTGTCTTGCCGCTCGTACCCGACAGATTGGGCCGGTAATACAACGCATCGCTGGCAGGATCATAAAAGAGTTTGTCCGGCAATCCATCCCCGTTGATGTCCACCATCGCCAGGAGGCCCTTGCTGCCGGAGCTCGAATAGCTGAACGACGCACCCACGGAATTGAGCTTGTCGGTCGGAGAGCCGAAACCCACCGAAACGGTGACACCTCCGGTAATATCGGTGTTGGATGTTCCACTCAGCGCCGAGGCCTCATCCGTAAATCCGCTGAGATGCGTCAGCATACCACCATGCACGTTGTCAGAACCGATGAGCCAGCTTTGCGCCGTCGCCAGAGGCACCAGCGTCCCGCCCGAGGCAATATCATTGTAGTAGTCAAAACTATGTTTGTTGAAGAAATTCCCGGAAGCATCGTACTGACTGATGTCCGCCAGCAGGGTCTTGTAAAAAGCCCCCTGGGTGTAATTCAGCTCATAATGCCGGATATCGACACCATCCAGCTGTACGTCTATGCGTCGCAGCAGATCGGCTGTCACCTGCTTGAATCCGTTGGTTCCCGAGATCGTCACGTCCTTGCGGCTGGTATGCCCGTCGAGATCACGGTCTCGGGTAAATACCACCGAATACCTTCCCTCGGTCCCATTGTAACCTGTGTAATTGATCTTGCTGAGATAGAGCTGCACGCCCATCACCGGGCCACCGGTTATGCCGGGGTCGCTGACCTTCGTATAGAAATAGTGCACGAAATTGCCGTGAAGATCCAGTTCTTCCCGCAAAGCCCAGTGGGCGATATTGCCGGATGCATCGCTGAGCGTACAAGCCACATCAACACCCGTCGACGGATCGCCGCCATAAAAATATCTCGTACCGGCCTTGTCGGTCACCTCCCACCAATAGGTCTGCGGATTATTACCATGCCGGATGATCTTATTGAATGCGCCCTCCACCCGCGGATAGAACTGCTTCTCCCCCGTCCGTGCCACCAGGTCGCCCCGGTGCGCCACAGGGCTCAGCTGCGCCCCGCTTATCATATAGGTCTCTGTCTCCTGCTGGGCATCGAATCGCGGAACACCCCAGCGCGTGTCGATACTCACCGAAGGCACGGAAAGCTCCCAACCCACGCCCAGCCAGCCATTGCCGCCCGAGCTGTTATAATTGACCGACAGCTGCGGCTGCAGTCCGTGACGGCCCATCGGGATATCGATCGGATAGGCAAGCGATGCGTTCCCCATCGAATTCGCCTTTGGTTCGCCAATCGTGTTCACGGCAGCACTCGGATCGGCCGCCTTGATGCCTTTCATCGAATTGGAATTATAGGCGTCTACCTGGGGCGACTCGGGGACCTTGATCACCGCATTGATCATATCGGTAAAATGACCAGTTCGCGAATGGACAACATGCGCAGAGACACTGTCCAGCGGCAACGCCACCCAGTGACCATTCTTCTCGTCAAAATAATAAGTTCGGATATCTTTTGTCGTATATCCATCAGGGATACTCGATGAGTCATAGCCCAGGCTTAATTTCGCGTCCCGTGTAAACTTCGTCCCATGGGGTAAAAATCGGTATCCGCCCCCACCCGTCGTCACGTTCACCATTCCCTGGTCCAGCGCAGGAAGGTCCATTGTCCGCAGCGCCGTCACGCTCACGGTGGCATCGACCCGCAGAGCGCTTCGCGGAATAAGGATGCTTGCCCCACCCGCCGCCAGCACCACGGCCTGACCGGCATTCACCTGCCGCTGGGCATGCACAACAGTCGCTTCCAGCCCGAAGACATAATCGGCATGCTCGTCACCGCTAAAACGCACGACGCGCTGCTCTTTCCTTCCTCCCGGATATTCCACCGTGATCATCGACTGCCAGTCACCCGCCGAATCCGCAGGCCGCTGCACGATCGCTTCGAACGCCCCCTTCCACACCCTTACGGTCTTTCCGTCAATGGTCACCCGGGCTTTTTTCGCCCCTGCTCCCGTCACAAATCCCTCTACGTACCCCTTATCCGCGTGTCGCGGCGCTGAGGGACGCATCACTACCGATCCGACCTCTCCCTGCGCCACTTCGAGCGCCAGGTTCTTTACGCGGTAGCCATAAACGGCCCCCGCCGGCAGGCCAAACCGGACCACATTATCTCCCTGCTTCAGCCAGGAAGCGCTCACCTGTTCGCGCTGATGCTGCCAGCCGGACCGTTTGCGCACAAAATAGCCACCCGTCGACAGCTGGTCGTTGATGCTGCGGCTCACGGCCGTATAGTCCTGCACGCCATCCAGGTCATAGCTCAGCCAGACGGTCGAGCCAGCCTTCAGCGGCGAAGACAGGTAGACATGGAAAAGGTTATCGGCCGGGTTGTCGGCTGCGCCGGTCACACTCAAGCCAATCGAGCCTTCGGCCCTGGCTGCAGTATAAACCTTCCGTTTGCCAGGGGCCTTGCCATATGCGGCGGCGCCGGCTAAAAGAATAAATAAGAATACGGGGAGTTTGGTAAAATTCCTTCTCATGGGATATGGATAGGGGTTTAGGAATAGGTTAGAGGATCATCAGTTTGCGGCTCTCGACACCATGCGGGGTCTTCACCGTGATCATATATAAGCCAGGAGTAGATAAATGACGGACCAAACGATATTCGCTGTTGTTATTGCCAGCCGTCTCCTGCACCTTGTTGCCGTTGAGGTCATAGATGCCTACCGACACCGGGCCGGCCTCGGGCAGCGATATAGCGATCGTAAAATTGCCGTCAACAGAAGGCGATGGATAGACGCCGATCCGCTGGCCCGCATCTCCGCTGATCGTCACCGTGTCCCGGAATACACAACCGGTCACGCTGGTCACAGCAACACTATAAACGCCCGGCTCGCCCACCGAAATGGACGGAGTGGTAGCGGTAAAGCCATTGGTGCCCACCCACTGGTAGCTCTGTGCCGTGCCCGACGCAATATCGGCAGACGCATCCAGCAACAGCGACCCTCCCTTCGGCAAGGCCTGGTCCTGCAACGCGACGGCCAGCTGCTGCGCCTTCGGAACGGGCATGGTCAGCTGACGCACCGAAGTATTCCCCTTGCCATCCATCAGCAGAATAGAATAATTGTCCATGGCGAGGTCGCCAATATCCTGAAAGGCCGCTGAGTCCGGAAAAACACCGGTGACGACGGTCTGGCCCGTACTGTTACTCACCCGGTAGGTATAGGGCGCCTGGCCGCCGATGGCCTGCATCCTCGCCCTGCCGATCGCAGGTGTACTACATCCGGCACTATCCAGAACCGTTAGCTTGATCAACAGATCGCGCGCCTGGGCAAGCCCGAACAGGTCCTTGCCGGAATGGTCGACATCCCAGTGAATGTTCCGATACAGCAACAGACTGTCCGATGACGCGCCGTCGGCAAAATAGTACGACAGGCTGTCCACCGGAAAACCGGAATACCCGCCCGGGTTGACGACGAGCCAGTAGTTGCCCGGGACAAGTACCCGGCGATTAAGCCTCACAGTCGTATTCACTCGACTAGCCGCCGCTCCACTGGCATTCATCAGCCACTGCCGACCCAGCATCTGCAGCTGACCATCCGGTGTTGCCGACAACGAAAGTCCTTTATTATTATCACCCCAGACCAAATAGTTGCCGGTGGCGATGGTATCCGCACTACTTGCAGTCCCGATCACAAGAAGGCTGTCCGCATCTACGGCACTGATCGACTGCTTCTGGTTCAGCGTAAAATAGCTCTCCCGCCCCAGACCCGCGATCCGGCTGGCGTAACTTTTGTTCTTGCTGGCATCCCAGACCACCGTCTGCCCAGCGCTGACATAGTTGCCCTTGATCAGCGGGATGCCGTATTTGATCGCAAGATAGGTCTCATACTGCACCTGGGTCAAGACGTCCAGAGATCGGTCGAAGACCAGCAGCTCCGCCAGCGTGCCCCGCAACGGCGGCAACATGCCCGTCGTACCGACCACCAGGTAGGCCGATGGGCTGGGCGCGATACTATCACTGTGCTGCCAGGTCTGCAGCACGGTCGCCAGCGTAGCGGCATTCGGCGCCGTGATCAGCGTATCAGCCGTACTATCCGGACCGTATACCCGCCGGGTCGACATCATGGTATTGCGCAGCAGCGCGGACCCCGTTCCCCACACGGCCTCTTCCGCATCATCCGCCGGCACAAACACCGCCATATAGGTCATCTCCGAAAGACTGTCGAGATTATAAAGGATGCGGACCGAGTCGTCCGTCCCGTTGAACCAGATCGCGGGGTTATAGTTGAGCGCAACGGTCTTCCGCGGGCTCCTGCCCAGAAAAGTTCCGTCATAGCCGTGGCCGGTGAAGTCCTTCCACACAGCGCCGCCGGAAATGCCACTGTCTGCACGCAGCCACAGCACGGGCAGATCGGTACTGTCCATGACTTGCGCGGACGAACACAGCGGGCTCAGTAAAAGAAGGAGAAAAAGAACAGAAGGGCATCGGCGAATTAACGCCGGAATAGTGTAAAGGTTCGCGGGGTACATAGGGTTCGGATTTAGGTCCTTTTACATGGATACGGTTTCTATGCGGCTAATGTATACCGTGAAAACAAGAAATGCAAGCGTTATAACAATTGATTTTGATCGACGATACGACACATGTATAACGTATACGGATAGCGTAGTGACGACGGTCCGCAGCGCAGACTCCTGAAGGGTTATTGCGGCGATTTACCCTCTACGTACTCCACCTATTTCCCTTCCACGTACTCCGACGGCGTCATCCCGAATTGCTTCAAAAAGCTTCTTCCAAAATTCGTCTGCGAATGATAACCCACCATCTCCGCTACTTCATATATCTTATATCCCCCCTGCCTCAATAATTCCGCAGCCTTCTTCAATCGGGTCAGCGTAACCAGCTCATTGGGCGTAAGATCCGAGATAGACTTGATCTTACGATACAACGTAGGCCGGCTCATATTCATAAAACGCGCCAGCTTGTCGATGTCCAGATCAGCATCTTCCAGATTGGCTACAATAAGCTCGGTCAGCTGCTCGAGAAAATCCTCATCCGCGCGCGAGTACGCAATGGTCTTGATATGCACCAGCGGAGAGTGCGCAAAATATTCCTTGAGCTTCGACCGGTTGACAAGCAGACTCGCGATCTGAGCCTGCAAAAATTCCGTCGAGAACGGCTTGTCCACATAGGCATCCGCCCCCAGCTCCAGCCCCTCGATCTTTGACTGCAAGGTATTCCGTGCCGTCAGCAGGATCACAGGGATATGACAGAATTCAATGGACGACTTGATCGCCCGGCACAGCTCAAAACCATCCATCTCCGGCATCATCACATCGCTGACCACCAGATGCACCGCCTCCTGACGCAGCAGCCGCAGCGCCTCCTGGCCATCATGCGCCTTAAGGATCTCATACTTCTCCGAGAGCTCCTCGCCCAAAAAACTCAAAATGTCCTCATTGTCGTCTACCAGCAGTAATGTCGGCTTCATAGATCAAATTCAATTTCCTGGTGAATAGGAATAGTTAACACAAATACATTGACATCACCCCCAACCCCCATCTCCAGCGTCCCCTTATGCATCCCCGCCAACGAACGCGACAGCGCCAATCCAATCCCCGCCCCCTTCTGCTTCTCCGTCTCCTTCAATCTAAAAAATGGTTCAAATATCTTTTCCTTCATCTCCTTCGGTATAATATACCCGTCGTTGCTGATAAAGATCGAAAAGGAAGCATCCCCTGAAACGACACCACCCAAACAAACCTCCACCTTGCCAGACGCATACTTCACCGCATTGCTGAGCAAATTGCTGAGTATCTTACTAAACGCATCCCTATCCACATACGCATACAACGGCCCGGCAGCCAGCTGCACCGTAAACAATACATTCTTCTGCTCCGCCAGCGTGATAAACCCCTGACACATCTCCCCCACAAGCGCAGTGATATTGACCTTCACAAAATTGAGCGAATAACCCTGCAGCTCCGCCTGCCGGAAGTCCAGCAGCTGAGTGGTCAGATCGAGCAGACGGTTAGTATTCCGGTGCATGATGGCAAGGCTGTCCTTGATATCCTGCTGACCACCGGCAACGCGCATCACCTTCTCCAGCGGTGCCTTGATCAGCGTCAGCGGCGTCTTGATCTCGTGAGCCACATTGATAAAGAACTCGATCTTGCTCTTGAAGATCTCTTTCTCCCGCGCCGCCTCCAATAGCTCCATCCGGCGCCTGTTCTTCTCCTCCGTTCGGACATGATAACTATAGATGATATACCTCACCACTCCCGCCACCGCCAGCCCATACAACAAATAGGCCCACCAGCTCCGCCACCAGGGCGGTAATATCTCGATGGTCAGCTCAGTCTCCTTCTGATCCCACACCCCGTCGCTATTCGACGCCTTCACCCTAAAAACATAGGTGCCCGGAGCCAGCTCCGTAAAATAAACCTTCCGGTTAGCCTTCAGGAAGGTCCAGCTCTTGTCAATCCCCTCCATCCGGTATGCATATTCGGATATCTCCGGCGCCGTATAGCTGAGCAACGCAAAGTCAATGCTAAAGCTGGACTGGTTATACGGCAGAACAACCGCATTCGTACTTGTGATGGATTGCTTCAGCGGTGAACCTTCCGCCGCAATAGGCAGCTCCCGGTTATGCACCTGGAACCCCGTGATATATACCCGGGATACCAGCTGGTTCGTAGTAAAATGATCGGGATTGAAACTAATAAAGCCCCGCGCGCTCCCGAAATACATCGTCCCCGCCGGATCCTGGTAAGCCGAATTGAAATTGAACTGATCGCTCAGCAGCCCGCTCGCCTGCGTATAGACCTTTACAACACCCCTCACAGGATCCATACACACCAGCCCCCGCGACGTGCTGATCCACAACCGGCCCTTTCGATCCTCCAGCAGACAGAGGATAAAATTGCTGGGCAGCCCATTGGCAGTCGTATATCGTACAAAACCCCTCCTCTCTCTATCCAACCTGCACAATCCCCCCTCCGTCGCAAACCACAGCCACCCCCTGCTGTCTTCAAAAATACTGTTCACCCTGTCGCTGCAAAGAGACCCGCTGTCGGCCCTGTTATATCGATAATTGGTCGTCCTCCCGCCGGAGTCATAACAATAAAGTCCACTCCCATAAGTCCCTGCCCATACCGTCCCGCGCCTGTCCTGCAACAGGCTCGAATACCAGCAGTGCAACGGCAGATAAGCGAGACTGTCAAAATCATCCTTCACGGAATCATACCGATATGCACCGATCGTCGTCCCCAGCATGACCTGCCCACCCGGCGCCTGATAGATACAGTAGATAAAATTGCTCTTCAGCGAAGACCGGCCCGACTCAGCATTATAACGGCGCACAACCTTCCCCGTTCGAACATCCAGTACATCCAACCCATGCTCAAACGTCCCCACCCACAGCTCATTCCCTCGCGGCAGAAGTCCATGTATATTCGCATACGACAGACCGGTAGTCGTCCCGTCGGGCTGAAAATGCGTAAAGCTCTGAGTCGCGGTATTGAACCGGTTCAACCCCGCATCCTCCGTGCCGATCCAAAGATTATGGTATTGGTCCTCATGTATCTCACGCACCACATTCCCGCCAAGCGAGTTCTCCCCCGTACGCGGGAAATATTTCCGAAAGGGCGTGTACTGACGGGGATAATAATTGATCCCCCCAAAATAGGTCCCCACCCATATCCCCCCTTCCCGGTCCTTTGTAAATGTATAAACCGCATTATCCGATATCGAATACGGATCATTATATAGCTTATGCAGGTTGACAACACCCCCCGAAGCATTATATATAAATATCCCTGACTCCGTCGCAATCCAATACTCCCCATCCTTCACCTGTAAGAAAGCCCGCACAAAGATCTCCGTCCCATCACTATTATAAGTCAGCAAGTCCACGTATTCCCCGGTCCCCACCCTAAAACTCTTCGCCCCCTGAGTCGACGTCCCAACCAATATCTGCCCATCTGCCGTAGCATAGACCTTCTCGATCCACCGCGAGCCATCCCTGCGCGAATGCGCATAGACATCATACGCAACAAACCCATCAGTCGCAGGATCGTATCTCTCCAAATACCCATTGGTCGTCCCTACCCACACCCGTCCATCGGCTGCAAGACATATCGAGCTGGCCTCAAAATAATGGCCGATATCATAATACCTCAACCTCCCACTGGCCGGCGAGTACTTAAAAAGCGAGAACCCGCTCACAAACCACAAATTCCCAACCCCATCCGCCTGCACCGCCCTGACTGCCCCAGCCGGCGCCGGGCCCACGAGCTTAAATCTCTCCGTTGCCCCATCATACCCATACAACCCATTCTCCGTCCCTACCCACATATTCCCCGAAGAGTCCTCACAGATCGCATGAATAAAATTGCTCCCGATACTATTGGTGTCATCCGGCCTGTACCGGAACACCTTGAACGTATACCCATCGTACCGGTTGAGACCATCCTTCGTCCCAAACCACATAAAACCCCTCTTGTCCTGGATACTGCAGATGACCGCATTATTCGAAAGCCCCTGCTCCACCTGGTAGTGCCGGAAATAATAAGGCTGCGGCAACGCTCTCACCACGCAGCCAAGCAGTAAACAGACAAGCAGGGTCGTTTTGGTCATATTCTCAACAAATGTCGTCCGGACATATTTCCACAAAAATGAGATGATTTGCTGAAATTATGAGACTATACATCGCCCCTGCCAAAAATATTTCCCTCACCTTCATATCAGATTGCTTAACCAATAACACAGTTATGAGATTGACTTGCATCATCCTGCAGAGAGGCGTCCTATTCCTCCTCCTCGCCTGTCTGTTCTTCCCCACATCAGCCCAGCGCAAGAACGTCACCTACCGCGGTACGGTCGTTAATGCCCAGCACACTCCGCTGGAAGGCGTGTCCATCACCCTGAAAAGCAGCGGCAAAGGCGTCAGCACCGATGCACAGGGGAATTTTACCATCGAAGCCCCCGAAGGCAGTACGGTCATGGTCAGCAGCATAGGCTACCAGGCCCGCGCAATGACCCTCAAAGGCAACCTCACCATCCAGCTCGACCAGTCGACGGGCAACCTCGACGACGTCGTAGTCGTGGGCTATGGCGCGGTCCGTAAAAAAGACCTCACCGGCTCAGTAGCCGTCGTCAACGTCGGCGACGCAAAAAAGACCCCCTCCTATGACGTAGCCAAAATGCTCCAGGGCCAGGCCGCAGGCATCAGCGTCCACGGCTCGGGCGAGCCCGGAGGCTATGTCCAGATCAAGATCCGCGGCACCAGCACCTTCGGCAACAACAGCCCCCTCTTCGTGATCGACGGCGTCCCCGTAGACAACCCCTACGACTTCTCCACGGACGATATCGAGAGCATACAGGTCCTGAAAGACGCGTCCGCAGCGGCTATTTACGGCTCGCGCGCCGCCACCGGGGTCATCATCATCACCACCAAAAAAGGCAAGTCCGGCCCCCCGCGGATCACCTTCACGGACTATATCGGCAAGCAGGATATTGCCAGACGCATCCCGGTCACCGACCGCGTAGGCTATCAGAAGATCGTCTCCGAAGCCGAGATCAACGACCACCTGACCCTCGCTCCCGCCAACGACCCCACCAACCCCTCCTACGTATCGAATATCAACACGGACTGGCAGAAAGCCGCACTGAAAAGCGGGCTGATACAGGACCACAACCTCGGCATCTCCGGCGGCTCAGAGAACGTCTCCTATAATGCCTCCCTCGGCTATTTCAACCAGACCGGGACCCAGACCGGCCCGCAGGCCTACGACCGCTATACCCTGAACAGCAACCTGCAAGGCAAAAAAGGACGCCTCAGCTGGGGAGTCAAAGCCGCCTATACCCAGTCGCACAAGGGCAACTACGGCGCAACCAACGGTCACGCAGTATTCGGCGGCACGGTCACAAGCATGCTGACCGCTATCCCCACGATGCCGGTCTATGACTCAACCCGCCTCGGCGGCTATGGAGGCAGCGACGCGGTAAAGAACCGCGCGATATCCGCCAACGTCGTCGGCATCAACAAGCTCGTCAACGACTACAGCAACCGCAATCGCATATTCGGCAACGCCTGGGGCGAGCTCGAAATAGTAAAGAACCTGAAGTACAAGCTGAACGTCAGCTACGACCGCACGGACTATAAGAACTTCCACTTCGAGCCCCGCTTCGACATGGGCTATTACTACCTGAACACCCAATACTATATGTACGAACAGGACGGCCACAACAGCACCGGCCTCGTCGAGAATACCCTCACCTACGCCATAAAAGCCGGCCGGCACAAGATCGACTTCCTCGGGGGTATGACCTACCAGGAGGACAAGAACGAATGGATCGCCGCGACAGCCACCGATACCACAGACCTGCCCTACCAGACATTCGGCGCCGTCTCCAACCCCAGCGCCAAAGGCGTCAACAGCTGGAAAGGCACCGCCACCCTGTTCTCCCTGCTCGGCAGGGTCAACTACAACTACGACGACCGCTATCTGCTGACCGGCAACTTCCGCCGCGACGGCTCCTCCAAATTCAGCCCCTATCACCGCTACGGCAACTTCGCCGGCGGCGCCGCAGCCTGGAACATCAGCAACGAGAAATTCATCCACCTGCCCGAAGTGATCTCCAGCCTGAAGTTACGCGGTGGATACGGCGTCCTCGGTAACCAGTCCTCCCTCGGATACTACGACTACCAGGCCTATATCAACAATTCCACGAATTACCTCTTCAACAACGCGCTCGCCCTCGGCTCCACCGTAGTTTCTGTTGCAGACCCGGCCCTGAAATGGGAGACAACCCGGACCTCCGACGTTGCAGTAGACATGGGCCTGTTCAACGAGAAGCTGAGCTTTACCCTGGAGTATTTCAACCGCGTCTCGAAGGACATCATCACGTCCCTGCCCATCCCCTACTCAGTGGGCTCGTTTCCACAGACGATAACGACCAACGCCGCTTCACTCAAGAACACCGGCATAGAGCTGACAGTCAATTATCACAACAGCGTCGGAGCGTTTAACTATAATATTTCTGCCAACGCCTATACGCTGAAGAACAGGGTCCTCAAACTGGGGGGCACCGACAACCCCGTCTACGGCGCAGGCAGCAAGACCGCAGTCGGAAGAGAAGTAGGTGAGTTATTTGGTTACGTAACCGAAGGTATCTTCCAGGACGCAAACGATATCGCGAAACACGCCACCCAGCCCCAGGCAGGCGGCATAGCCCCCGGCGACCTGAAATACAAGGATCTCAACGGCAGCGGGACCATCACCGACTCCGATCGCACCTATCTCGGCTCCACTATCCCCAAATTCTACTATGGTCTCAACTTCTCCGCGTCTTACAGGAATTTCGATATCTCCTTCTTCTGGCAGGGCAATGCGGGTAACAAGGTGAACAACGGCGTATACGCAGCACTGATGGCCGGACAATACGGCAACAGCCACGTCGACGAGCTCAACTACTGGACACCGACACACACCAACACCAACGTCCCCAGACCGCTGATCAATGATATCAACAACGGCAAATTCTCGGACCGGTTCATCCAAAGCGGATCATATATTAAGCTCCAAAGCGCGCAGATCGGCTACACGATCCCTGAGTCCAGCCTGAGCAAAACAAAGGCCATACACAGCCTCCGATTCTATCTCTCTGGCCTCAATCTGCTGACGATCACAAAATACAAGGGCTACGACCCCGACTTTATCAGCGACGGCCTCTGGAACCGCGGCTACGACTACGGCTCCTTCCCCAACCCCAGAACAGTAATGGTAGGCGTTCAGCTGGGATTATAAACGATTAAATGCATCATCATGAAGAATTTCCTCATACTCTCACTGGCTGCCATCAGCCTTTTCAATAGCAGCTGTAATAAGAAACTCGACCAGATCAACCCCAACTCGCAGACGGCTGCCTCCTTCTGGCAGACCAGCAGCGACGCACTTCAGGGGGTGACTGCCGCATACGCCCCCCTCCTCCTCGACGGCGCATATATGCGCTTCACCCCCATCCTCCTCGACGTACGCGGCGACGACATCCGTAGCAACAGCCCCTGGACAGCGATCTCCGGCGTCGGCAAATTCGCACTCGGCACCGGCGACCCCTCGGGCTACGGCTGGGCCTTCGACGAATACTATGAAGGCGTGTCCCGCTGCAACCAGGTACTGGATAACGTTCCCGCGATCAGGATGGACGCAGGCCTGAAGAACAGAGTGCTCGGCCAGGCCTATTTCCTTAGAGGGCTGTACTTCTTTCACCTCGTGAACCTCTTCGGCAACGTAGCCCTCCCAACCACAACGCCCAAAGGCAGCAGCGAATTCTTCGCGCCGCAGACCACACCCGACCAGGGCTGGAAGCAAGTGATAGCCGACTTCAAGGCCGCCGCCGGCCTCCTCCCCGTGACCTATACCACCGTCTCCGGCCCCGACGCCAACCAGCTCGGCCGCGCAACAAAAGGCGCCGCCCTCGGCTACCTCGGCAAAGCCTATCTCTTCACAAAAGATTTCAGCGACGCCGCGACCCAGTTCAAAGCCGTCATCGACCTCGGCGTCTACGGCCTGATGCCTAACTACAAAGACAATTTCACCGAAGCGAAAGAGAACAATATCGAGTCGATCTTCGAAGTACAGTTCTCCACGACAGTAGGCGGCACCGACCTCGGCTGGCAGGGCATCCCCTCCTCGACCTGGGCTAAGACATCGGCCAGAGCGATTACCTTCGGCGCACCCAGCTTCGGATGGACCGACGTTCAGCCCGCCTTCTCGGTCTTCAACGAATTCCAGCAGGAGAAGACAACAGGCGGACAGGTCGATCCCCGCCTCGACGCCACGATCTTCTACAACAAGCCCGGCGAGACGATCTATGGCCAGTCCTTCGCCACAGTATACGCCAACAGCTCCTATCTCAATGATATCTTCTGCAGGAAGTATGAGAACGGTGATGGCAACAAAGCCAACGAATTCGACTGGAAATCCGGCATCAACGAACGCCTGATGCGCTACTCGGATATCCTGCTGATGTATGCCGAATGCCTCAACGAAGCAGGACAGACCGCACAGGCCGCCCCCTTCATCCAGCAGGTACGCAACCGCGTGAGCCTTCCCGACATCACCACGCAAATGGCGACCATGACACAGCAACAGATGCGCGACCAGCTGGCGCACGAACGGCTTCTCGAATTCTGCCTCGAAGGCCACCGCTTCGACGACATCCGCCGCTGGGGCTGGCTTCAGGACGCCTCCAAACTCGCGACGCTCAAGGTCCGTGACCCCGAATTCAACAACTATGTCCCCGGCAAGGAATTGTATCCGATCCCGCAGGGCGAGATAGACAATAACCCCGGCTTCCGGCAAAATCCTACATACTAATGCTTAGAAAGACGCTCTTCCTGTCCTTTTGTGTCATCTTTTTTGCCTGCAAAAAATCAGCAACCAGTGCGACTACAACAGGTGACACTACCTCGACCCCACCCCCGCCCGCTGCCTTTGATATCAATAGCATCTCGGACACCTATGAAAGCATATCCGCCGTCAGCAACGTCTCGCAATGGGGGCCCTACAATGTTCACGACCCCTCCATCCGGAAATTCGGCGACTATTACTACTGTTATAGTACCGACGTGGCATACGGCGCTTCCATAAGACCGGGTATACAGATACGTAAGTCAAAAGACCTCGTACAATGGAGCTTCGTGGGCTGGGTATTCAATTCGCTGCCGGGACAAGGCTCCTCCTTCATCATCCAGCACGGCGGCAAACCCAACAACGCTCTCTGGGCCCCGTTCGTGATGAAAGTAGGTGCGGAATACCGTTTATATTATTCCCTCGCCTGCGACATCGGCCGGCTGAGCGTCATCGGCCTTGCCACATCAACCTCGCCGGAAGGTCCATGGACCGAAAAAGGCCCGGTAGTTGAATCCCTGGCCGACACCAGCCGCCAGACCAACGCCATCGACCCCACAGTAGTTGTCACGCCGGCCGGCGACCAATGGATGTACTATGGCTCAGCCTGGGACGGCATCTATACCCTCAAGCTGGATCCCGCGACAGGCCTGGCGCTTACCAACGGCGACAGGGGCAAAAGAATAGCCAACAGGGGCTTTACCGCCGGCAAATACAACGGCAACATCGAAGGCTCCGAGGTAGTCTACAACAGCACCCTGCAGAAATATTTCCTGTTCATCGCCTACGACTGGCTGGAGACCAAATACAACACACGCGTGATGCGCGGCGACGCACCCGACGGACCCTTCTACGACTACGCAGGAGCCGACGCCAACTCAGACGTCGACCACGGCCCCATGATCGTCGCACCCTATCAGTTCACCGGCCACGGCGGCTGGCAGGGAGTCTCCCACTGCAGCGTATTTCAGGATGACGCAGGACAGTATTATATTGCAAACCAGGGAAGACCCGGCGTCAACAAATATTTTATGGACCTTCACGTCCGCAAACTATTTTGGACGGCGGATGGCTGGCCGGTAGCCTCCCCCGAGCGCTACGCCTGGGAAGACAACGCCACCGTGCCCCGCGACAGCCTGGTCGGCAGCTGGCAACAGATCGTACTCGGCTACCGCGTGGTCCCGGGTTATCAGAACGAACAGGTATCGCCCGACTTCCAGGTCGCGGTCCCGCTGACGATCTCGGCCGACGGCACGCTCAACAACGATCCGGCAAGCAAATGGACATATACCGCCGGATGGCTACAGTTCAGCTGGAGCAACGGGTTCACCGACAAAGTATTCGTACAGAAAGGCCGGGACTGGGAGAATCAGAAGAACACCCTCATCTTTACAGGCCTCAACAATCAAGGAACCGCCGTCTGGGGCAAAAAAACTAAGAGCTAACATGAAAAGAAAGATTAGTACGCTATGGATCATCCTATCGGCCACCGTCGCATCCGCACAGGGCCCGCTTCCACCAAAACCCACCCCAAATAATATCACGGTTAAGTTAGATCAACCCGGGGCCAAAATATCCCCAACCATGTGGGGCATCTTCTTCGAAGACATCAACCTCGGCGCAGACGGCGGCATCTACGCCGAGCTGGTAAAAAACCGTTCCTTCGAATTCAACAAGCCTTTAATGGGCTGGACCGTAAAGGGCAACAAGGTCAAAGAGGGCGACATCCTTGTCGTCAACCGAAAATCCATCAACTCCTCAAACCCCCGTTACCTCCACGCCACTATCAACAACTCGTCCACAGGCGACGCCGGCCTCCTCAACGAAGGCTTCCGCGGCATGGGCCTCAAACAAGGCCTTCGATACGATTTCTCCGTGATGTACCGCCAACCCGTTCCAGGCGTCCGTCTGCATATCCAACTATTAAATTCCTCAAACCAGCCAATCGGCGATACCCTGCTCACACCATCCGGCGGCGACACCGCCTGGCACAAAGCCCAGGTCAGCCTCCACTCCTCCCAAACCGAGCTCAAAGGAAAAATGATGCTCTGGCTGGAAGGCAGCGGCGCCATCGATCTCGACATGATCTCCCTCTTCCCCTCCGATACCTGGAAGAACAGACCCGGCGGGATGCGCGCCGACATGGTCCAGAAGCTGGCCGACCTCAAACCCGGCTTCATCCGTTTCCCCGGTGGCTGCATCGTAGAGGGCTTCGACCTCTCCAACCGGTACCAGTGGAAGAAGACCATCGGCCCCATCGAGGACCGTCAGCTCATCATGAACCGCTGGAACGTCGAGTTCCCCCACCGGTCGACCCCGGACTATTTCCAGACTTTTGGTTTAGGCTTTTATGAATATTTCCAGCTCGCCGAAGACATCGGCGCACAGCCCCTCCCCATCCTCAACTGCGGAATGGCCTGCCAGTTCAACTCCGCAGAATTAGTGCAGCTCGACGAGCTCGGCCCCTATATCCAGGACGCCCTCGACCTCATCGAATTCGCCAACGGCGACGCTACCACGAAATGGGGACAGGTCAGAGCCTCGATGGGCCACCCCGCACCATTTGGGCTCAGGATGATGGGTGTCGGCAACGAGAACTGGGGTCCGCAATATCTCGAGCGCCTCCAGCTCTTCACAGCCGCGATCAAATCCAAATACCCCGACATCCGGCTGGTCAATTCCTCTGGAACCGACCCGGAAGGTGAACGCTTCGACTTCCTCAACAGCCGGCTCCGGGCCATGCACGCCGATATCATCGACGAACACTACTACAGGAGCCCCGAATGGTTCCTGAAGAACGCCGGCCGCTATGACAGCTACCCGCGCAACGAGTCAAAGATCTTCGCCGGAGAATACGCGGCGCAGGGCGTCAAAACAACGAGCCCGGACAACCGCAACACCTGGCAGACCGCCCTCGCCGAAGCCGCATTCATGACAGGCCTCGAACGTAACGCAGACGTCGTAACGATGGCCTCCTACGCGCCGCTCTTTGCACACATCGATGGCTGGCAGTGGACCCCCGACCTGATATGGGTAGACAACCTGCGCTCCTACGGCACCCCCGACTACTACGTACAACAGCTGTTCTCGCGTAACAAAGGCACACAGCTCGTCCCCGTTGAGCTGGACAACAAGGCAATCGAAGGACAGGACAGCCTCTACGCCTCCGGCAGCCTCGATCGGTCTTCTGTGGTCGCAGGTAATCAAACCGGCGAGGAGCTCGTGGTTAAGTTAGTCAACACCTCCGGCTCTCCGCGATCCTGCACGCTTGCCCTCGTCGGCCGTACAAAAATTTCACGCCAGGGCCGGATAACCGTACTCCAAAGCGCAGACCTCGATCAAACCAACAATTTCGACCACCCGACCAACGTCGCGCCAAAAGAGTCATCCCTGCCAATAACCGGGAAAAAACTCGCCGTCACGCTCGAACCCTATTCCGTCAACGTAATTCGCATACCGCTGGGCAAATGAGACCTTGCCTTACATTCATAACCCTCCTTCTCTGCGCCGCCACCCGCGCGCAGCTGCCAATCCATGACCCGGTCTTAATAAAACAAAACACCCGATACTATCTCTTCAGCACCGGCATGGGGATCTCCGTATCCTCATCCACCGACCTCCAGCACTGGACCAGGGAAAACCCGGTCTTCGACCATCCGCCGCAATGGGCGCTCGACGCAGTCCCCGGCTTCCACGGCCATATCTGGGCGCCCGACATCAGCTACCACAACGGTCAATATTATATATACTACGCCGTCTCAGCCTTCGGCAAGAATACCTCCTGCATCGGCGTAGCCACCAACCACACCCTCGACCCCACAGACCCAGCCTTCCACTGGGAAGACAAAGGCAAGCTCATCCAGTCCGTCCCCGGCCGCGACATGTGGAACGCCATCGACCCCAATCTGATCGTAGACAGCACAGGCACATCCTGGCTGGCCTTCGGCTCCTTCTGGGAGGGCATCAAGCTGGTCAAGCTCAACGCCGACCTCGTCTCCCTCGCCCAGCCCGAAGAATGGCACACGATCGCACGCCGCCCACGGGATTTCAATACGCCCGATACCTCCGCCGGCAACGCAGCAATAGAAGCCCCCTTCATCTTCCGTCACGATGGTTACTACTATCTCTTCGTATCATATGATTACTGCTGCCGCGCCGAAAAAAGCACCTATAAAGTAGTCGTCGGCAGAAGCGCCGACCCCCGCGGTCCTTATCTCGATCGCACCGGCAACTCCCTGCTCCAGGGCGGCGGAGCCCTCGTCCTGCAGGGCGACGGCACCCGCTGGTACGCCGCAGGACACAATGCCGTCTACACAACAGACGGAGTAGAGTATTTTGTCTGCCATGGTTATGACGCCACGGCAAAAGGCCAGTCCCGCCTCATCCTCACCCGGCTCAACTGGGACGCCGACAACTGGCCCGTCGTCAATCCCTAACAGTCTACCCCAACATCCCCTCAACATCCCCTCAACATCCCCCCAACATTACCCCCCAACAGTCAATCCCTAACAGTCTACCCCCAACAGTCAATCCCTAAGTACGCCGAAAGTTGTATCCCGGTTTCAAGGGCGAACTGTTTACATTATGATTTTTTATACGTCCAAACGGAGGTAATGTATTCATTTTTCACCCTAATCAATTTCTTCTATGGCAAGCTTTAACATTAAAGACCTGATGGTCTCGCTTGAAGCCCAGGAACTGAAGATTAACCAGATCTGTTATCACTTCACGTGTTTTGGCGTCACGTATTTCTGCAATTTCTGTTCTATCCGGCCCACTTTATGTATCGCAGGGACCTGCCCCGACAGAAGCATCATCTGCCAGCTAGGCACCACACCCTGTTTTGGTGGATCCTGTGGTTTTTCAGACACCACTATCTACCGCGAAAGCACCAGTATCGTGGAGATCATCCCAAGTCTGGACATCAACGAGCTGGAAGAGCTGAAGAAAGGCCTCCAGGTGTTGACGCAGAAGATCGACTCTGAGTACAAGCCCGCAAAGGCTAAGCAGCTCGATCAGCTGGAAAGCAAGCTGAATGAGACACTCAAGGAAGTACAAGACCTCAGGAAAAAGTCGAAGTAACATGTCGAACCTGCGTTACATCCTGGATTCGGATTTTCGTAGCAACCCCGGCTATGAATTGATAGAATGGAACCGTTTGAGCCAGCCGGAGCAACAGTCTCTGGCTGGCTTATGCGAAGACCCCGAGGTCTTCGGTATCTTCAAGCCCACGATAGCGGATCCCACTCTGAGCTATAAGGTTGCCTACAAAGAAGTCGCGCTTCTTTTTTATGTTTTGCAGCAACAGTCCGCATTGCCGGCATATACCCGTATCGATGAGATCGAGACCGTCAACAAGCAGATCGCCAGACTGGTGATGGAAGGCATTCTCGAGATCAGGGGAGACGACGAATTTTACTCCGGCGCCGCCGCGCATGACCTGCTCTACAAGCGTGCCGCAGCCGCCAAAGGGGTATCCCTTATCGGCCAGCTTTCTATTGACGCTCTGCGCTATGCCGCCCATCTACCGGTGACGGATATCCGTGCCCTCGCCAGCAGACTATATTCTTATAATACAAGGCCCGTATTGGCGGAGAAGGCAGCGGGTCTCAGTCGCCCGGCGGATGTGGAGGCCTTCCTGGGAGTCGGCAAAACAGCGGTCCTGGGGCGTGACTGGGAACAACACACCGGTGGTAAATGGTTGTACTGGTCCCGCAAAGGAATGCGGGGGTCCTCGGGGGAAAATATCAGCATCTACAAATTGTATATCAGCCCGGTCTTCGAGCTGCTCCCCGAAACCTTTCAAAAAAGCATTGCAGCGCTCACCGCCTCCAGGGCATTCAGCTTTAAAGTAGGCAACGATTTTCACGGGCTTGTACGGCCCGACAAGATGGTCGTCTACTTCTATACGCGTGAGGATCTTTTCGAGGCGGCCGCCAGCCTTTGGTCCGCCCTGGATAACATAACACCCCAGGGAGTACCCTTTACCGCGCAGCTCGATGACAGTGGCCTGCTGTCCTGGGGAGTCGACCCACCCGGCCGCGACGTCCTCGAAAATTTTGAGGGCGGCAGCTGGAGGGCAAGGGTGACCGAACGACTTGCGGCAGCCCTTGCCAAGGCGCTCGGGGAAGGACTACCGCTGCAGGAGATTGTCGACTATGCGCTCAACCGGATCGGGCTGGAGGGCATCGATACGAACAGCTGGATACCGGAAAAAAATATCTGGAAGAACTAAATAAAACCATTTGATATGGCCGCCAATGATCTTTACATATTACCGAAAGACGTTCAGGTCCTCCCGGTAGCCGAACTGGGAGAGCATACGAGATCCAAATTTGAATACGACCCGAATGATTTTGTGATCATCTACCAACACTCCCGTATACCGAGTAAGGTGATCGGCGAAGCCGCGGCGTCTTTGTTGCAGGAATTCAGGGATCCCAAATCCCTGGTCCAGGCGATCTACAGCTACTCCGTCGGACACGAGCTAAACCCGCAGGATACACTGGACCAGAGCTACTCCCTGCTGGCTCAGCTGAGGAAGGAAGGCTACCTGATCCCTTATTCGGCGGAAAGCGACGGCAATTATCGCGAGCTGCTCTCTCCCGGCGATCCTTTTAAAGACTATACAGTCGTCGAAAAGGTACAGGGACTGGCGGACACTCAGGTGTTCAAGGTCAAAGACCGGCAAGGGCGTCTCTTCGCGTTGAAAGTCCTTCTTTCGACGGCAACCTCCGGCCATCTGGCCGCCCAGTTCCACAACGAGATCGATACGCTGCGGCGCCTCGACGGAAAAGTGAATCCCGCGCTGATAGAGAACGGGCAGTACGAAGGACACTCCTATATTCTGCAGGAATGGTTCGAAGGCGTACCCTGCCACCTGGCCGCTGAAAAATATCGTCCCTTAACCCGACTCGAAAATCTTGCCGCTGTCCTTGGGATGGCAAAAAGCATTTTGCTGGCCTATGCCCATCTTCACCAACAGGGGGTGATCCATTCGGATATCCACCCGGGGAATGTACTGGTGTCTCCGGAAGGTGCGGTTAGGATCATCGACTTCGGTCTCGCAAGATCGGTGCAGCCAGCGAAGGGACCACACCGCGGAGGAATGGGCTTCTTTTATGAACCTGAATATGCCAAAGCTATCCGGTCCGGAACCCCACCGCCGCCGTCCAGCTGCGAAGGCGAGCAATATGCGCTCGGCGCGCTCGTATACCTGCTTTTGACCGGGAAACCCTATCTGCCTTTCTCTTTTGAAAAAGACGAGCTGTTCCGGCAAATTGCGGAAGACGAGCCCGCGCCATTCGCGCGATTCGATCTCGAGATCGATCCTGTCGTTGAAAAAGCGATCTTTCAGGCGCTTTCAAAAAAGCCGGAGGACCGGCATCCCTCCGTCGCCGCCTTTGCTGAAAATTTCACCACCCGCCAAAGCCCGCCAGCCAGGAACAACGACCCCGTTGACAGGCTCATCCAAAAATTTGGATGGAGCGGGCGGTTTATCGAGCAGGGCTTACACCTGGCCCCGACCGCCAGCGTCAACTATGGCGCTGCCGGTATCGCCTATGCGCTTTACCGGATGTCCTGCCTGTCGAACGACCATAGCCTGCTGACGGCCGCCGACGTCTGGGTCAACCACGCAAAGGCCTGTTCAAAGGACCGGGAATCGGCATTCTATTCGCCGGAGATCGATATCAGCGAGAAGACGGTGGGCAGCTCTTCTATCTATCATACAGCCAGCGGGGTTCAGCTGGTGCAGGCGCTCATCTGCTATTCCATGGGAGACTACTATGGACTGAACAGCGCGCTGATGGCCTATCTTACTGAAATGGCGGCCCCCTGCGAGAATATCGACCTGACACTGGGCAAGTCCGGGATGCTGCTGGGCTGCGCGCTGGTCCGGGAAAATATACTGATGGATGAGTTCCCTGCCATGGTGGACGAGTTTAACAAGGCGGGCAACCGGCTGATGGATGATATCTGGAGCATTTTGGATGGATATCCCGCACTCGATGAAAAAGGCCCCGTCGCTTACTATGGGATGGCCCATGGGTGGGCCGGCTTTTTATATGCTACGGCGCGATGGGCGATGGCGACGGGCGCCACTCTTCCTTCAGGATTTTATGCACGTGTGCAACAATTGCTTGACCGCGGTATTTCCGAAGGGACCCAGGCCCGCTGGCCGCTGGGGCTTACAGAACAGATCAGCTGGCCGGGCTGGTGCCATGGCAGCGCAGGTTATATTTTCCTGTGGACGGCTCTTTATCGACTGACAGGAGAAGAAAAATATATCGACGTTGCATCGATGGCGGCCCGTCACTTGTGCGCCGACAAAGCGACTACCAACAGCAGTCTTTGCTGCGGGCTGTCCGGAGAGACTTATGCGCTGCTGAACCTGTACAGGGCGAGTGGAGATCCGGTATGGCTAAAGCATGCGCAGCAGTTGGGGGCGCGTGTGAAACAACTTATCCACGATCCCTCCATGCGTCCCAATAGCCTTTACAAAGGCGATATCGGCGCCGGCCTGCTGATCGCTGAGATCAGCCAGCCCGAATTCGCAAGAATGCCCTTGTTCGAATGACCCTTCGCGGTCATACCCAACCCTACCCGGCTTCGCCCTACCCTACCCCGCCGGTCACCTTAATAACTTTTGTACCCATCATCGGACTTAATGTAAATATCATCTATCTTCGTCCTCCCAAAAAAATCCGAACGATAATCTTGCCTAGTTTTGAGATATCTGACAATCAAATCAACAACATATGAGCAAGATCACGGTAAAAGACGGAACAGAGATCTACTACAAAGACTGGGGAACCGGGCAACCGATCGTTTTCCACCACGGCTGGCCTCTATCGGGCGATGACTGGGACGGGCAGATGCTGTTCTTCCTGCAGCAGGGCTACAGAGTGATCGCGCACGACCGCCGCGGCCATGGCAGGTCGAGCCAGACGGACAAAGGCCATGACATGGACACCTATGCAGCCGACGTCGCCGAGCTCACAAAGGCGCTCGACCTGAAAAATGCAATCCACGTCGGTCACTCCACCGGCGGCGGCGAAGTCATTCGTTATGTAGCCAAACACGGCGCAGGTCGCGTCGCCAAGGCAGTCCTCATCAGCGCAGTCACCCCGATCATGGCTAAGACGGCGAGCAATCCGGACGGCATCCCCTTATCCATTTTTGACGAGATCAGACAGGGCACGGGCTTCAACCGTCCCCAGTATTTTCAGGACTTCACGATCCCCTTCTACGGCTACAACCGCGAAGGAGCAAAAATTTCGCAGGGCATCCGCGACAATTGGTGGCGCCAGGGCATGATGGGCTCCGTCAAGGCACACTACGACTGTATCAAGGCCTTCTCCGAAACTGATTTCACGGAAGACCTCAAGGCAGTTGACGTCCCCGTCCTCGTCCTCCACGGCGAAGACGACCAGATCGTCCCCTTCCCCCTGACAGCCGTAAAGGCCGTAAAGCTGGTGAAGAACGGAAAGCTCATTTCCTATCCGGGCTTCCCCCACGGCATGCCGACCACCGAGGCCGCAACGATCAACAAAGATCTTTTGGCTTTCATTAAGTCCTAAGACATCAATTCTCTCTCCCAGCCGCCATGGATACATGGCGGCTTTTTAATGCCCAACATCCAAAAAACCCAACCCATGATTATACTGCTGCCCGTCAGCGCCCACCCACTTCACAAATTCCCTTACCTCCGGCCTCTCTTCCTTATAAATAAAAACCATCTTCCCCACGGGCGGCAGCTCAACATGCCCCGTCTCCAACTTCTGGATCACCACATCTAAATTCTCATAAAAATTCTCATCGTCATCGATCCGTCCATTGCCATTCAGGTCGACCGGTACCACTTTTATTCCCGGCTTTTGCCTCCTCGTCTGCAGGTCATATACAAATCCTAAATTGTTATAGGCTACGCCCAGAGAGTCATTCAGAACGTTCTGAAGCAGTACCTTATCATCGGCGATCTTCGTATCCAGGTTGGCGAGGTCGTTGACCTGCTTGCCAAAATGCCGCGAAAACGTCTCCGAAGCACACGCGCCCCTGGTATACACCCGGATAGGCACCGCAACACCGCTGCTCAATAAAAACTTACTCTGCTGCTGGTCCCCCCTGAAATAGATCTTCTCAAAATCTGTCGCCGCCAGGCCCCGCCGCTGCAGATCATTCCACGCAGGATTCTGCACATTGATCACCGGGACCACCGCAAATTTGCTAACAACCTCATACCTCCCCTTGCTGGCATCCTCCTTCTCAACCGGGGTCCCCGTCATAGATATATCAGCATCCCGCAGCCCAAACTTCACCACGACCTCCACGTCCGGATGTTGCTTCTTGTATTCTTCCGCCCATTTCTCCACCAGCGGATAAAAAAATCGGGTCCCGGTTATATTGATCGTCGTCTTCTCTTTATTAACAAACGAGCTTACCACAGTCGCCGCCAGCAGCAGCACTGCCATCGTGAGCAGTCTCAGATATCCAGGTTTCATATAGTCTACTAATTTAGTAGACAAATATAACACTAGCTCACCATTCCCCAAATTTTAACCCGCCCCTAATCTCTTTTTTCGGAAATTGCCAAAAAATCAGTAACTTATACCAACATTCTTCCGCTATGAAACCAGTCTTTACACTCCTGATATCGATGCTCTGTCTCTCCGCCTTCGCGCAGACGCAGCCATATGGGCTCAACCCCACTTTTTCACCCAGCTTTTCCCCCTTATTTACTCCCATACCCAATGTCGTAACATTCCCCTCCTACAACCCCAATCGCCCCAACCACTGGGAGCTCCGACCCTTCGCCAGCATCTCCGCAGGCTATCTCTTCTATAATGGCGGCGGCGCCTCCTACCTCTCCGCCCCAGTCGGCCTCGCCCTCATCCGCCCCCTCAACCCCAACTGGACCCTCTTCGGCGCAGCAACAGTCTCCCCCGTCGCCGTCCAGGGCAACCGTCTCTGGACATCTCCCATCAATGATCCCAACTTCCACGGCTCCCCCTTCTCCTCCGGCTACAACCTCGGCCTCAACACCGGCATCCAGGGCGGCCTCATGTACACCAACCAGGACAAGACCTTCTCCATCTCCGGCAGCGTCCACGTCGAACGCAGCAGCTACCCCGTCTACCCCACCTACCAGTCCACCCCCGCCAGACCCGGCAAACAGTAGATCGCCATTACAAGTTGCGTTCCGTCAGCAAACGCCGATCCTTCAGCTGCTGAATGATATACCTTGCTTCAGCTTCGTCGAGGTCACCAGCGAATTTGACGGTTTGCAGGCCATAGTCAAACCGGATCATTCCACCAAGGTTGAACGCTGTAAGGGTTCCATACCTACGCCCAAAACCGCTATAGCTGCCTCCTTCATCCTGCACCCGAATTAACTTTACCTCATCGAGTGAATACTCTTTTGGTCTCGACAGCAACGCACCCTTTTTGTCGATCTTAAGGATACCCTGCCCAACCGTGATGACCTCCTTTCCTTTCAGCATCCAGATAAAGACCCGCATGGCAAAAAATCCGCCGACCGTCCAGCCGATCAGCCAAAACAAGATGAAGAAACCCGCCGGGTTGCGGCTAAAGCCCCCGAAAAGTCCCGTTACTGCGCCTAATGCGAATAGCTCTCCGAAGACCCATCCACCGAGCCAGGCGCCAAGAAAAATGATGATGAACCAGTGCTTTTTGGCCGGAATAGTGATCTGAACGTTCACAATATTATCCTGAATGATCGCACGGCCTTTATAGGGTTTTTCCATAAAGTGGGGGTTTTCTTAAATTAACATCAAAGTCTTATTCGTCGCCGTGAATATAGCTCAACCCAATAACAGAGCCAAAATAGCTTACAACATTGCCAACCCGGCTAGCGACCCCACCATACAAATCGTCTTATTTGCACTCGTAACTCCGCAAAAACGATTGTTATGACTCGATTCCTGCTTCTCCTCCTGACGATCACCATCACCATCACAACCCGGGCGCAAAGCCGGCATATAACCGGCACAGTAAAAGACGCCGACGGCTCCCCAATGCGAGGCGCCACCATCGCCGTCAAAGGCACCGACCTCAACACAATGACCGATAGCACCGGAAAATATGCTCTAACAGTCCCAACACCCCAATCCATCCTCATCTTCTCCTTCACCGGCTACGAAAAGATCGAGATCCCCGTCAATCACCACAACACCGTCGACGCAATCCTCAAACCCAGCGGCACAAACCTCAACGACGTAGTCGTCATCGGCTATGGCACACAAAAGAAAGCCGACCTCACCGGCGCCATCGCGACAGTCAGCGGCGCCGACCTCAACAAACGAGTAGCCACAGACCCCACACAATTATTACAAGGTAAGCTGCCCGGCCTGTCCCTCACCCAGGCCTCCGGCGAAGCAGGCAACGAAAGCCCCACCCTCCTGGTCAGAGGCTATAGCTCTTACGGCTCCTCCAATGCGCCACTGGTCATCGTCGACGGCCTGCCCGGAAGCCTCACCGCCCTCGATCCCCAAAACATCGAGTCAGTCACCCTGCTAAAAGACGCCGCATCCGCCGCCATATACGGTAGCCGCTCCGCCAACGGCGTCATCCTCGTAACGACAAAACAGGGTTCCAACGGAAAGTTCCAGCTCTCCTACGCCTATAACGCCGGCATAACAAAGGCGACGGCCTTGCCCGACCTCGACTACAACTCACTTGACTACATGACGATGTACAACCAGGCCGCGACCAACTCAGGCTCCGCCACGCTGTTCACGGCAGCGCAGCTGGCCGCCTATACCAACCCCACAAACAAGACCCTATACCCCAGCTTCAACTGGCTCAAAGCCGTCATGCAAACGGTCAACGTTCAAACGCACCACCTCGGCCTCACCGGCGGCCGCAACGGTACCACCTATAATGTTGGCCTCGGCTTCGTCGACCAGCCCGATATCATGATCGGCTTCAGCTACAAAAAATACAACCTGCAGTTTAACCTGACTTCAAAGATCAACGATAACGTAACCTTCGGAACCAGCCTCACCGCGAACTACAGCATCCGCAACTACCCCGAGGATGGAAGCCAGGACCTCTTCTTGTCTACTCTTTCCCAGTCCCCGCTCTATGGCCCTGTATTGCCAGACGGCTCCGGTAGATATACCGCCTATGCCTACCCCAATATTTCGCCCAATAAGAACCCCGTCGCCGTCGCCCGCAACTCACCGGCCACAGTGAATGAATTTTTCGAACAGGCCAACGTCTTCCTGACCGTACGACTCCTGAAAGGCCTCGAATGGAAGACCAGCGGCGGTATCAATATCGACTACCTGAAAACATCAGTATACAAACCCGTCATCAGCCAGTACTCCTGGTTCGCTGGCCCCAATGACCCACCCGTTCGAACGCTCGACGTAGGAGGCCAGGGCCTGTCCGTCGCAGACTCCAACTACCTCTATCCGGTAGGATACACACAGCTCACCTATAGCCGCAACGCAGGCGACCACCACTTCAAATTATTGGGCGGTACCCAAACGGAATATTTCAAAGGCCAGCAGCTCAGCGGAGCACGCGTGGTATTCCCCGACAACAGCCTGCAGCAGCTCAACGCAGGCAGCCCCGGCGCCCAGTCCAACACGGGCAACACGACGGAATGGTCCCTGCTCTCTTTCTACGGTCGGCTCAACTACGACTACCAGGACAAATACCTCATAGAAGCGAACGCGCGCTATGATGCCTCATCCCGTTTCCCACCCGGTAATCGCTGGGCCTTCTTCCCCTCCGTCTCCGCAGGATGGGTCGCCTCAAAAGAACATTTCTTCGACAAGGTCGACTGGCTGAGCAACCTAAAACTCCGCGGCTCCTGGGGTCAGCTCGGCAACCAGAACATCGGCAACTATCCCTACCAGGACGTATACGTCCCCAACTATCCTTATCCCTACACTTCATCCGGCCTGACTTCCGGTGCCGTTCAGACGAACCTGACGGACCAGCGCATCAAATGGGAGACGACCCGTGTGTTTGATTTCGGCACGGATATATCGCTGTTCAACAACCGCCTCAGCTTCACCTTCGACTGGTACAACAAGCTGACCTACGGCATCCTCGCCCAGCAGGTCCTGCCATCCTATGTAGGCCTCGTCGCCCCGATCATCAACAACGGTAAAATGAGAAATACCGGCGTCGAAATATCCGCGCAATACTCCAACAAGCTCGGACAGTTCAGCTACTCCATCGGCGGCAACCTCCAGGCTAATAAGAACGTCCTCGTCAAATACGGACCTCCCAACATCGGCACCAGCACCATCAGTATAGAAGGGAAGCCCTACGGCAGTTTCTTCCTCTATCAATATGCAGGCATTTTTCAGTCGGCCGACCAGATCGCCAAAGCGCCTTATCAGCCCTATAAACCCGTCCCCGGTACCTTCCAGTTCAAAGACCTCGACGGCAACGATTCCATCACGGCCAATGACCGGGCCGTGACATCAGGCATCTTCCCCAAATACGAGTACTCCTTCAACCTCAACGCCGGCTGGAAGAATTTCGACCTCACCGTCTACTTATACGGTTCCCAGGGCCAGAAACAATACGTCACCGGCTGGGGCATACAACCCTTCAACCAGGGCTCAGTACCCACCAAAGACTGGCTCAACGCATGGACGCCACAGAATCACAGCACCACCATGCCATTAATATATATAACGGGTACCGGCAACGCCAGCAGCAATATCAGCACACCTTCTACCTATTACCTGAAGGACGCATCCTTCCTCAGGATCAAGAACGTCCAGTTGGGATATAACCTGCCCTCCAAAATAGCCCGCCACGCGGCCATGAGCAGCCTTCGACTCTATTTCGCAGGAGACAACCTGTTTACGTTCACCAAATTCCCCGGCCTCGACCCGGAAAGGGTTGTCACCAATTCCCGGTATGTCGCCCATCCGCAGAACAAGGTCTTCTCCTTTGGCGTAAAAGCCGTTTTCTAAAACCGAATAAACGAATTCATTATGCGAATACAAGCATTGATCTCAATAGCAGCACTCACCCTGGTATCAGCCTGCAGCAAAAACTATCTCGACAAGTCCCCCCTCTCCACCATCCCCTCCGGCAGCTTTTGGAAAACCCAGTCCCAGGCAGACCTGGCGCTGGCCGGCATCTATAATTTCCTGGTGATCGGCACCAACGCCACCAGCGTCAGCAACGCAGGAGCCGGCTGGGGCGGCGGCTACATGTTCTGGGAAGCGATTTCTGACAACGCCTACACGCAGTCCAGCGGCGGCTCCTTCGGTAACATCTCCACGGGGGTGATCGAAGCCACTACCGGCGGCATGCAGTCCCAGGCCTATACGGTTTCATACCAGGCGATCGCCGCCTGCAACCGGCTGCTGGCCAATATCGGGACGGTAGCCATTGACACCACGACCATGAACCAATACCGGGCAGAGGCCAAATTCTTTCGGGCTTATTATTATTTCCTGTTGACCCAGCTGTATGGCGATTGTGTGTTAACGTTACAGCCGCTGAGCAACGACAACGCCAGCGCCACCCTGCCACGCACGGCCAGAACAATCGTCGTCGATACGATCCTGGCCGACCTCGGCTTCGCCGCCGCCCATCTCCCCAACACCTCCTACAACGGCCACGTAGTCCGGGGGACGGCCCTGGGCTATATGGCTAAAGTGCAGCTGGCCAGCGGCGCCTGGCAGCAGGCAGCAGCCACAGCGCAAACGATCATCAGCGAACATCGCTTCACGCTCTACACCGGCGGATATCGCAATCTCTTCTTCAAGCCCGGACAGAACAGCAATCCCGAGATCATGTTCTCTGCCAACTACCTACCGCCCAACCTCTATAGTCCATCGGACTGGCTCTATTCTTATGTCAACTCGATACAGGTGCTGCAGCCGCTGGTCAACGACTATGAGTGTACAGATGGTCTGCCGATAACTTCCTCGCCGCTGTACAACCCCGCCAAGCCTTATACGAACCGCGACCCGCGCCTGGCAGCGACCATCCTCGTACCCGGCGTCCTCCGTGGCACTACGACAAACACGTCCTTCAATCCCGCGACAGCGAGCCCTCCCGTCCCCAGCGGCTTCCTTCCCAAAAAAGGCGTCGACTCGACCCGCTTCCCGACTACCTACGCCACACAGAGCGACCAGAACTGGGTATTCCTCCGTTACGCCGAAGTCCTGCTAACATACGCCGAAGCCCAGAACGAGGCCATCGGCCCCGACGCCACCGTCTACGCCGCGATCGACTCCGTAAGACAACGGGTGGGCATGCCCGCCCTTCCCCCTGGCCTCGCGCAATCAGACATGCGCTCCCGCATCCAGCACGAGCGCCGTATCGAGCTGGCCATGGAAGGGCAGCGCTTCTTCGACCTCAAACGCTGGCGCCTCGACCGGGTCCTGATCCCCCAGGTCAAAGACCCCACCAACGCCTATCGCACCTTCCCCCTCCGCGACACCCTCTGGCCAGTCCCCCAGTCGGAAGTCGACATCGCCAAAGGCTATAACAATACAGGCTTCTATCAAACACCAGGCTGGAACTAAGCGCCAGCCTCAAACCATTCACCACCAGTTCCCCCAAGTCGTCACCGGGTCCATCACCGGGGGCGGCCATCCCAATTTTTCCCTACCTTCACCGGTATGCCGACGTCCGTCGAACGCCACACCGCCTGGTTCAAACACCGTCACCTCTGGAAACAGGAGACCGCCGGTCCACGTACATTACTTCTAAAAGAAGGCGACATCTGTCGCAAAATGTACGTCCTCGTCGGAGGCTGCGTCCGTCACTGGTTCAACCACGACGGCAAAGAGATCAGCTTCCAGTTTTCCTTCGAAGGCGACGTCGTCTACTCCTCCGAGAGCTTCCGCAAAAACATCCCCAGCCACTTCAGCATCGAGACGATCGAACCCGTCACCCTTCGCTGGCTAAGCCAGCAGGACATGGACCTCGTGCGCCAGGATCCCGAACTATACCCCCTCATCATCGAAAGCGTCGCCGACAAACAGGCGGCCTTTCAACGCCATTTCTTCTCTTACCTCCGGGACACACCCAAACAACGCTACGAGAACCTGCTCCGCGATCAGCCCGAGGTCGTCCAACGCGTCCCCCTCCAATACATTGCCTCCTACCTCGGGATCACCCCCGTCAGCCTCAGCCGTATCCGCAACCGCACCTAAAACGCATCCCCCATTTCTTAACATTTGTAAATAAATATCCCGCCAATAACCCGGACCTTCGCAACACAACACCACCACATGCAACTCCTCCAGGTCATCCCCAAGATCTTCTATGAAGATATACGTCACGCCTTAGCGCTATTCATCGACACCCTCGGCTTCCAGGTCACCTGGCACGATCCCAACCCTCCTTTCTATGTGATCCGGCGAGACACAGCCACCCTCATCCTGTTACAGGAGCCGGAAATGGCAAGGCTCGACCGCCCCGAGATCCGAATCTCTACCGACGACATCGAAACCCTATACGCCGAGGTCAGCGCCAAAAATCCACGCCTCCTGCACCCCAATTCAAAGTCCATCAAAACCCAACCCTGGGGCCTCCGGGAATTTGCGCTAAAGGACGACTCCGGCGTCTGCATCATCATACAACAGTCGGTCAATGGATAAGCAAACCGGCAGCGCCACCGCCGTCGGAGCCGCCGTCATCCGGGCGGCACATCAGCTATTCGATGAAGGGGAGCGACTACTAACTGACAAGGTCATACTACAACTCCTGGGCCCGGAGTCGATCGATCACCTCCACCAGCGAAAAAAAGATTTCTTCCGTCGTGGCAGCATCGCCATGCGGACCCATATAATTCTTAGGAGCCGTTATGCGGAAGATTGTCTGTACGAAGCGCACTGGCGCGGAGTCCGGCAATACCTGCTGCTCGGCGCCGGAGTCGATACATTCGCCTGGCGTCAGCCGGCCTGGGCGCATGACCTCCATATCATCGAGGCCGACCAGTCCTCCAGTCAGGCCAACAAGCTAAGCCTTCTAAAAAACGCGGCCCTCCAAAAACCCGCCAATCTCTCTTTTCTAAAAATCGATCTGGAAACAGACGACATCCCAACTGTCTTCCACAATAGTCCACTCGATCCCACATCACCCGTATTCGTCTCCTGTCTCGGCGTTCTTATCTACCTACGGCGTCCCACTGTCAGCCGAATCTTCCGAGCCCTCGGAAACCTCCCCAAAGGCAGCGAGTTCGTCTTCACGGCCTCGACCAAACGCTGGAATCCCTTCTTTTTCTTCTCCGCCGCGCGTGTCGCCGCCGCCGGTGAACCCTGGCTCACCTACTTCCGGCCATCCGAGCTCGAAGAGGAACTAAGATCATGCGGCTTCACCCGCATCGACTGGCTCACCGCAGAAGAAGCCACCCGCCGCTATTGGACCAACAGCGCGATCTCCCTACCTGCCCCGGAGCGCTGCAGCCTCGTCCGGGCAGTGATATAAGCACGGGGCCAACCCAATCATTCCTTCAACAATTTCTGTTCCTCCGCCGTCAGTTCCCCCACCACCGGCGTATAACCCGGATCCCGGATATACCACGGCTGCCGTTCATAATATGCCTGTATCTCCGCCGACTTAAACACATACCCCCTCCGCGCAAACGGTAAATTACGAACGATCTTCTTCGACAATTCATCCGCCGCATCCAGAGGATAACCGGCATCGACCGAGAACGGCAGATCATCGATACGGTAGTCGAATTTAAAGGGCCCATCACCCTGATGCTTACCCGTCGAAGTCGTGTAATAATAATAGGCATTCACTGCATTCAGATAGAGCTCCCCCGCAGGCTTAAAATTCGTTTTCTTATAAACCAGCATCCCTTTATGCACAAAGAACTGCGACACGCCCGGTTCCTTCTTATCTCCATATTCCGCATCCCGCTCTATCTGCTTTCCTGGTCCCGTCATCGTCCATTCCGATGCATGTTTGAAAAAAGTTTCGGATATCGACAGGTCCTGGTAGTCTCCCATATCGATCTGCAGCGTAAAATCGTCTATCTGCCTGTTCCCCCATCGCTTCGCCGCCGTGAGGACATATTGCAGGCTATAGGTCTCCGTGATAGAGCTGGAGAGGTCCACGACATAGGTATGCTGCAGGATATTCACGCCGTTATGGAACAACGCGCGGAAATGATAAACATAAAAAAAATCAGGCGGCCCCTCTTCGTCAGCTTCCTTATTGGCCTCAGCAAGCGATATCGTCCTGTACTTACCCTCCCGGTAATAGCTTTTATCCTTTACCAGCGTCACCTGCCAGGGCACAGCAACCCCGTTCAGATTGACCGTAAATTTGGATATGTACGGTTGCCCGCTCTTACTCACCGTGCGATCCGCATCCCCATATGGCGAGAAGGCCTCAAACCCCACCTCCATCGTCTTTTCCTGTTTTGGATTGAAAAATTCGTAGTAGACCGTTATCTGCGCCTGCATTTTGCCGATGCGGTGAATGGTCAGTATCTCTTTCTGGACAGTGATGTCCGTCTCATACATCGGGACCAGATGATTCCCGTTAACCTTAAAGGCGCCGTCATTGCCGCGGCAAAAAAAAGCCGAAAGAGCAGAGGTAAGGAGGAGAAGGTAAAATTTGGGGTTCATCCGGCCAAGATATGGAAATCCCCCCATTTTGCATCCCGGCAAAAAATGCACCCCATGTTCCTCAACTACTGCCGGATCATTTTCCGAAGCCTCCGCAAAACCAGCCTCTACGCCTTCATCAATATCCTCGGGCTCGGCATCGGCATAGCCGCACTGATCTGGGGAGTGCAGGTATACCGTTTCAATACCAGCTACGACAGCTGGCACCGCAACCGGGAACATATCTTTCGGGTGCTGATAACAGTTGCCGGAGGCGAGGGCCTCAAAGGTCCCTGCCCGGGTCCGCTTACCACCGCGGCGGTAAAAGACTATCCGGGAGTACAGCAGGCCGTCCGCTGGGAAGGACGCGGGCTGTCCATCCAGCCCAAGGGCAAGGATCCCTTTGCCGTCCAGGTGCATTTCACAGACCCCACATTCCTCGACCTGTTCACCTTTCCCCTTCTCCGCGGTCAGGCCCAGCTCTCCAATCCATCCACAGTCCTGATCACAGAAACAGCCGCCAAAAAGTTCTTCGGAGCCACCGACCCCATCGGCCAAACCCTAACTTTATACTCGGGCCAACCCTTCAAAAAACCATTGACCGTTACCGGCATACTGAAAGATCCCCCGGCTAATTCTTCATTCCAGTTCGAGACGCTGACGGCCACAGACAATTACGTCTACTTCGACGGGTCTCCCCTCCGACGGGACGACTGGGCCCATATCTCCGACGCAGTATTCCTCAAGCTGGCCGATCCGCGGCAGGCGCCACAGCTAAGCAAGTCCTTCAACCGATACATCCCCCTGGAACAAAAAGCCCGGCAAGACCTGAAAGTCACCTCCTTTACTCTACAGTCCTTGTCACAAACAGCGGCAGAATCCGCCGTCATCGACAAGAACGCCATGCTCGAACGACCTGGCGACCCCGGCGTCTATGCCCCGCTGATACTGGCCATACTTATCTTATTGTCCGCCTGCCTTAACTTCGCCAATACCACAGTAGCGCAGAGCCGCAGAAGGTTGAAAGAGATCGGCATCCGAAAGGTCATGGGCAGCTCATTGCGGCAGATCATGCTTCAGCAACTGATGGAGTGCGCCCTGATCGTCGTCCCCGCTATCGGCCTCGCAATGCTGCTGGACTACTGGTGGCTGCCCTTCTACAATGGCATGATCATCCACACCGACATCCACGCCTCTTACCTGCAGGATCATACGCTGCAGCTGACACTGGCCATAACATTCCTGATCGTCATCCTGGTGGCCGGAGCCTATCCCGCCTTCTACGTCAGCCGTTTCAACGCCACCAGCATCTTCCGGGGCGCCGTCCGCTTCGGCGGCACGAATCTTTTTTCCCGCTGCCTCCTGGGCCTGCAGATCGTGATCACTTTCATCACCCTCATCACTTCGTTTGCCTTTCTCCGTAATGCGGCCTTCCAGCGCGACTATGACTATGGCTATCGGCGCGAAGACATCATGGGCATCTGGCTGCCGCAGGGCGCCAACGGCAAGGTCCTCCGCGACGAACTCAGCCGTCTCCCGGGTGTCCAGCAGATCGCGGGCGTCCGCGACCAGATCGGCTTCTCCTACCATAGCTGGCCGCTCGAGGCCGGGGGCAAAAAGAAAGAATGCACCTACCTCGAGGTCGCGCCGGGATACACCGACCTCATGGGCCTGCACTTGGTCGCCGGCGCTCTTCCCCAAAACGTCGATACCTCACAACAAAAAATGCTGATCAACGAAAAACTCGCCTTCGCCATGGGCTGGACCCCATCACAATCCATCGGCCGCACCATCCGCAAAGACGCCAACACCACCTGCCTCGTCGTCGGGGTTCTAAAAGATTTTACCCAAAACTCCTTCGGCGACCCCATCCAACCCCTTGCCATCTGCCTCATCACCCCCGACCAGGCCTCTCAATGGGTCATCCGCGCCCGACCCGGTCACCTCGGCGAAGTCTATGACCAGGTCAGAACCACCTGGGCCCGGCTCTACCCCGCGACGCCGCTCAACACCTATTTCCAGGACGAAGTCTCGGTCTTCACGATGCGGCTCAACGGCATCATCACAAAGATCTTCTCCGGCTTCGCCCTGATCTCCATCTTCATGGCCGCAACCGGCATGTTTGCCCTGGTCTCCCTCACCGTCCTCAAAAGATTGCGCGAGATCGCCATCCGCAAAGTCGTAGGCGCCCGCGGCCGTCACATCTTCTGGCTCGTCGGCAGCGGCTACTGGCGGATATTCCTCATTTCCTCCACCCTGGGCTGCTCGATCGGCTTCCTCCTGTCCCGCCAGCTGATGGACATGATCTTCCGGATCAACGCCGGAATCCGCCCTTATTCATTGATCTTCAGCTTCTTGGGTATCCTCACGCTAAGCGGCGTGATCGTCGTCTCCCGCGTCCTCTACCTCTCCCAAATCAAAACCACCGATATCCTTAAAACCGAATAACCCCCAAACACCCATTCCCCCGGGGCGACCCCAAACACCCCATTCCCCGGGGCGGCCCACCTTTTTCCTGATTTCGTAACCCATCTTTCCCACTTGCGGGCCCTCCCCACCCGCGGTCATTCTACTTTTGCCCCCGCATAAAAGCTAACAAATGAAACACAGACTGCTGACCGCGGCATTACTCATCATCACAGGCATTACCTTCGGCCAATCCGCCAACCTAAAAAACGATCCCCCACCAACCCGACCCGTCCCCACAACCATCAAAACCACCATACCCCCAATCGATACAACGTCCTCAAAATCAGACACCACCGCCAAAGAGCTGGCGGAAGCCATCGTCACAGCGGGCAAACGTTCCCCCTCCCTCGGAAAGGCAAACCTCGCCCCCCTCGATAACCCCCAACAAACCGGCATCGTAAGCAAAACCGTCCTCACCGACCAACAGGCCCTCCGCCTCGGCGACGTCATCCGCAACGTCAGCGGCGTCGCCCTCACCCAACAACGCCAGGGAGTCGCCGAAACATTCAGCGCCCGCGGCTACAGCATCGGCGTCGCCGGCAACATCAGCGGCATCTACAAAGACGGCATCCTCGTCAATACCGCCGGCTTCCCCGAAGCCAGCACGCTCGAATCGATTGAAGTTCTTAAGGGTAGCACCGCCCTCCTATACGGCAACTCCTCCGCGGGGCTCCTCATCAACATGGTCACGCGCAAACCACAGTTCGACTGGGGCGGCGAACTCAGCATGAACGTCGGCAGCTTCGGCCTCTATAAACCCGTCGTCGACTTCTACGGCCCCATCAGCAAGGACCTCGCCTTCCGCGTGACCGGCAGCTACGAAAAAAGCAACAGCTACCGCGACATAGTCCACACAGACAGAAAATATATCAACCCCTCACTCTTATATAAACTCGGAAAAAAAACAACCATCCGCGTCCAGGGTGACTACCTCGACGCCAACTTCACCCCCGATGCAGGCATCGGCATCCTCAATGCCAACATCAATGCCATCATCCCCGATTCAAGGAACCGCTTCATCAACACCGGCTGGGCGTACTATCATTCCAAAACATCCGGCGGTTCCGTGATCGTAAATCATCAGTTCAACGACAATTGGCGACTAAATTTCATCGCAGGTGGCCAGATCGTCAACATCGATTCCTATGGCGCCGGCCTTCCCAATGCGATCGACAGCAACGGCAACTGGGCACGGGCCCTCAGCCGCACCAGGACCTGGGAAGCCAACTCCACAGTACAGGCCGACCTCACCGGTAAATTCACGACGGGAACGATCACCCACCAGGTATTGATCGGAGCAAGCTACTTCACGGACAAGACCCGCAGCGAGGCCTTCCGCCTGACCAGCAGCAACGGCAAGGTCGGTACCGCATATGATACGATTAATATTCTGAACATGGGCCTCCGCCAGCAGCGCACGGACATCCCCAACGCCATGGATACCGGTAAAACCGTCACGCCCATCATGAACACCGGCTACTATGTACAGGACCTGATCACCATCACGTCACACCTCAAATTATTAGCCGGCGTCCGCTGGTCCTATCTCGAGAACAGGGCCCCCGCCACCTACAACTATCTCAAGAATACGGTCACTTATGGTGCGACGGCCTACAACAATGCCTTCTCTCCCAAAGGCGCAATCATCTATGAGCCGACGGACAACATGTCGCTGTATGTCGGCTTCGCCAATAGCTTTACCGTCAACACGGGAACGGATATCTACAACAATCCGCTGCGACCTTCTTTCATCAATGATTACGAATTCGGCTGGAAAAATTACTTCTTTGATAAAAGAGTCTCCGCCAACCTCAGCGTCTATCGCATACAGAACAGCAACCTCGCCCAGCAGGCGGTTACTCTCGCGGATGGCACCCCCAATACGAATTCAACGATAAAAGAATTGACCGGACAGACCACCAGCGACGGCTTCGACATCGATATCTCCGGCTCCCTTTCGAAGAATGTTTACTTCATCGCCGGCTACGGCCTTAACAACGCGCGGTACACCCATTCCCCCGGTGGCAAGGGCTCCGCTGTAGAAGGAGAAAAACTGAACAACAACCCGCAGAGCACGATCAACTCGACCGTCTTCTATACATTCACAGACGGAGCGCTGCACGGCCTCAAGCTGGGAGCCTCGGCATTCTATACGGGCCAACGCTGGGGTGGCAACCAAAATACGGTCGGCCAAACGCCGGCGTATAACCGCCAGATCGAGCTGGCCGGCTTCTGGACCGCAGACCTGTCCGCAGGCTATACCTATCGGATGGTCAGCCTGCAGCTCAAACTGTCAAATATCACCAACACCCTGGCATACCTGGGTCACGACAGATATAGCATCAACCCCATCGCTCCCCGCGCGCTGATGGCAACGGCAACATTTCATTTCTAATGGCCACCATAATACAACAACGTCCCAAACCCCGGCTGATCCCGATCGGCCTCCGCACACGCTTTTACCTCCGGCCAGCCGGGGCCCGCAGGTTCGTTATAAACTTCGTAGATGATATTGGGGTATTTCCCATACCGGGCCGCCATTTCGCCAAAAAAGGCCTTCGCCTCTTCAAGATCTTGACTCAACACCCATCGCGGCTCGGACCACCGAACAGTTCCAGTCCCGATGCAGCCAGTCCACCGTCCGGCCGTGTTCGTCGAGCAATTGGCTCCCCTCCACCTTCAGTCGACCATGAATCGCGACAGGCTGCGCCACGGCAGGCTGAGCCCCGGCGGCGGACACAAGGATCAAAATGAAAAACAAAATATTCCCCATACAATAGCTTAAGCCATCAACCACCCAATCGCCTCCTCCCGGGTATCAAAGAATTGTATCGAGATCTTCTCCTTATCCACCTTATACGACACACTTTCGATCGCCACCTTATTGAAATAGGAGTTCGGCCTGACGATCGCGATCTGCTTGAACCCAAACTTTATCGCGCGCGGCAGGAACTTCGTCTCCAGCCACCGCTGGTCCTCCATCCCGATCAGGATCATTTCCCTAACGTCCCCCAATACCTTCGATGACCCGCTGTGGATCAATTCATCCAACATCAATTCGGTTCCCTCACGAAACTCTTCGCTGGTCGAATATCCCTTCCATACCATAACGACCGCGTCTATGTCCTGATCGAAGTAAATATTATATGCTTCCTGCGGGGTGGTTGTCATAAGTTTTTTGTACTAAATATAACATATCCTTTTTTACCGTACCAGCGTCACCACCCCTTTTCTTTCCACCCATTTCCCCGCATAGTCAATACCCGCCGCCATCCACACATAAGTCCCCACCTCGAGAACACCGCAAAGTATTTGAATTCCCGGATGCCGACCGGCAGAGGCCTCAAAATATCGTTGTGACCATCGCCATTGGGCGTGAACGCAGTCGGCACAAAAATATCGGCGACACCATCCCTCACGAGTTTACTTTATACGTCGTCCCCATCAATCGGTTAGGCTTCAGGTATATATAGTCGTGCCGAAAATCCAGTATAATATTAAAGCGCTTCAACACATCATTACCGAGGAAATTAACTTCAAAACCAGTGGGGTTTCTACCGGCCAGCACAAGCGTCGGCACATTGGATAATCGGGTGTGACCAAGCTCAAACATCGGAGCCTCAACCGTCCTGGTCTCATATCGGTCACCCCTCGGGTCCTTGAGCACAGTCGTCTTGACAACCCTCAGCCCGTCGGTAAAACGATGCGCCGCGGCCCATCCGCTGTCTACAATGGCCGCCTGGTCCGACCCGGTGTCCAGCATAAAACACCCTTCCCCAGCTCCAAAGCTTGCTTTAACACATACATATGATCGTTGGAACAGTAGTTTTTCTCTTATATAACCCTTGAGCCCCCGCGGCAGCCGGGGGTGGATGATCAGAAGATTCTTGTCGTAGTCGATCTCTACCTGCCGGCCCTCGAACAGGTCCCACCCAAATCGGCCGTCCATATCATGAGCCGTAAAACCCGTGACACCAACACTCGGGCTTTCCCATATCCTGGTCCCCATCTGGAGGGTCTTTACCTTCTTGCGTGATGGCTTCCTGAGCATCGCATCTTTCGTCAGATGCCAACTAAAGGAGCCCACATCAAAATGCAAAGTCACCGTGTCGTCCCCGTCGATCACCGCTTTCGTGGCAATAGCGTTATATTCAGTCAGCGTGAACGGTATGGTGTCAGTCTTCCCCCCACCCTCCGCCGATGGCGGTATCGCACTGACAACCCTCGTAAAACACGAATCCTTCCCATTCAACAATATCACAAAATCGTATCGCCCACCCGGCCTCACTTTGACCCGTATCGAGTCCAGATCAGTGTAAAAAGTCACCCACTTTGTCTTCCTCGTTCTGTCCGCGGTATAAACATCCGGCCTTGCTGCCGGCGACAAATTCCATGCGTCCCTGTCAAAAAATTCCCCATCCCGGATCGACACCTTCTTAGAACCGGCCTTTATAACGGGCAGCCTCACCACACCGGCGGCCCCAACCTGCACCGGGGCCCCACCCGTCTGCCCCACCATCACCATCGGCGCGACCGTCCCCATCGTCACCAGGATAAGTAGTAAATATCTCATCCCACCAATCTACAAAAAGTATCTAAATATTCATGAACCCATCCTTCACCATCCCCCAAAAACCATCCAGCCCAATGATCCTTGGCTTCAGGAACGAAATGATCGCCGCCCAGTCCTCATTGCGAAAGATATTAACCCCCGTCAGCTCTTTAAATATCATACTGATATTCCTCCCGTGCTCGTCGGTGTCATTTACCTTCCAGACCCAGTCCTCTTCCTCCAAAGTCTCATAAAAGATACCCTTCAACTGTAACCAACGTTCGTAATAGGTCTGCCGCGTCGCAGCATCGGGATGGTCGAAAACAATGGTCAGCACAGCCCTCCGGCTATCCACGTCCATCTTAAAACCAATATGCTTATTCCCGGTCTTGTAATTGATCCAGCTTATTTCCTCCCCATCGGCCGACAAAACCGGCTTCATATACCTGCCGAATGCCGTCCAGAAAGCCTGCTTCTGTTTTGATATCTCCTGTTTCGTGTACATGATGATCTCTTCGATTATGCAGCCCCGGTCCCCCGCCTCCACGGACGCTGTGTCCCTTCACACGGTCGGCTGGACCTTAGCCGCGCGTCGAAAGTCGGAGGGATTGACCCCTCGGTATCGTTTGAAGATGCGGTTAAGATGGCTTTTATCCGTGAAACCAAATTCATCGGCGATCTCGGATATGCGCATATCGCTGTGCAGGAGTCGGTTCTCCACGAGCCGGAGCTTGTATTTCAGGATATATTCCTGCAACGTCTCGTTGGTCTGTTTCTTAAAATACCGTCCCAGGTAGTTCTTCGAAAGGCCAAAATGCGCGCCAATCGCTTCTACTCTCAGCTTATCGGGGTTGGAGATGTTAGTCTGGATATATTCCAGGATGTCGATGGATTTCTTTTCGCTTGTCTCGTCAATAACTGTCGGGAAGGGCCGTGTGATATTTCGGGCGACGATGGTCAGCAGTGTATTGACCAGCTGTCCGACGAGTTCTTTGTGATAAACATCGCTGTTCAGATGTTCCCGGATCAAAATGTCCATCAACTGGGACACCGATCGCCGGTCGTCCTCATTCTTCAGGATACACCCGGGCTCGTGCCTGGAGTTCCCCAATATCAACTCAAGTCGTTTCGCCAGTTGGTCATCCTTTTTTGCGTCCTTCAGATACAGCTGATTGAATCGTACAAAAAAGAACTGCGACCTCTCCTCAATGCGGAAGATATGCGAGTCATTCGGCGCCATCAGAAAAAGATCGCCCTGCTCATAGTCTAACTCACTGTCATTAATGGTCTGCCGCCCCCTTCCTTCCACAATATAAACCAGCTCGAAGAACGAGTGCATATGCTCGCCCCTCGGACATTCATCCATCGCCTCCCTCAGCACGAGCTCATATGGTTCTCGCAGGTGATCCTTTACCATCCCACAAAATTACACAAAAGCCTGCAAACGCACCCTGCCGCGTCCATACCACCGGCGGCAACTCAACAAAATCAATTATCTCCTATGAGTCCCGTACTTATTATGTGTTCTTGTATTCCTATAATGTCCCCCTCTGTGCGAAGACCCCTGTCCTCCGCTGTAATGCCCACCATGACTAGAGGTATGATGTCCCCCTCCATAGTGTACACGCTGAGCTTGACTAAACATGCTTATGGATACCAGTAAAAGGAATAAAATAAGTGCCTTCATAATGGTTATGTTTAAGCCCCGAACTCACAAACACATAATATTATTGTACCATATAGCACCTTTTACTTACTCCCGCGTCCCACTGGGTCATTCACTTCAACAATCCGCCGCATGTGGTCAGATTAACACCTGGAGCTTCTCCAACCTCTCCCCCGCCTCCCCATCATGCGAAGCAACAAAAACCATCGGATGCCTCGCCCCATACTCCTTCACAACACGATAAGTTTCCCTCGCCATCCTCCTGCTCGCCGCATTCGCCGCAAACCCTCCCCTCAACAGCTGCTCCTGCGAATAACAAACATCCGCCGCAAAAAGTACATGACACCCATCCGTCCTCAACAAAACCGAACAATGCCCATAAGTATGACCTGGCGTATGCACAAGCGCTAGGTCACGAGCTTCCGTAAGCCAGCAAATCCTCGAAAAATCCTCCAACGAGTCTTCCAGCTCGAGAAGCCCCGGCCTGAACCACGCCGGCCACAGTCGCGGCAGCGCGCCAAAAGGTCGTTCCCACTCCAGTCGATTCACCAGTATAGGCGTATCCGGAAAATAACACAGTCCATCAGTATGATCAAAATGCAAATGCGTCAACACAACCGCCCGAACATCCCCCAAACCAATCCCCAATCGCTCCAGCTGCCTGTCCACCTCCTCTTCCCTTCGCACAGAAAACCGGAACTGCGACGAATCAAACCATTCCGCCAACACCCCCGATGTCCTGAAATACCCCCGATCACTAACCACTGCCCGCTCCCCCGTGTCGATCACAAATATTCCTTCCGGATGCTCGATAACCATCACCCATATCGGTAACCACTCCGTCCAACGCCGGTCCAGTATAAAGTCCAACGTAGAAACCAACCCGGTAACACGCGTCTCCCTGAACCTGCTTTTAACGGCCACCCTCCCCGTCGAGAACAAATGGATCTTCACCGGCCGCCCTGCGGCAGTCAACTGCACCGTCACTGGTTCATATGTCTCCATCACTCCCATCATTGAAAACTATCACTTTTTTTCGGCTATATGCTTCCCCTGCATTGCCAACCAAACCCGCCCGCTGCAGATATCAAATCCATCCCGGTTCATACAAACCGAAAATATTGCCCCCCATACTTCCACAGGCTGAGCAGCACCTCCACCATCGTCACAGCCATTCGTTGGCTGAAAACCTCAAATTGATCGGGGTTCTTGATCCTCGCCTTATACCAAAACGTCTTGCCGCCCCTCCCCGCCGTCCATCCAAGGTGCTTCAACTCTTCAGTCGTAATATCTCCCAAAAGGTGCCCTTCCAGCGGCTCGGTAATCCTGAGCGTACAGGTCACTGCATAGCCCGATCGTAGTTTCTTTATCTCCAAAACCCGCACAGTTACGTCGTTCCAATGGTCCTTAATATGTGTCCAAACCTCCAGGGTTGTCACTGTATTGTCGGAAATTTCTTCAACCGTTCGATCTCGGCGCGCACTCCATGTATGAGAGGCTGAACCCTCGCGGCCCATTCATAATCCTGAGCGTCTATTCCAGCGAGCGCTTCGGCTAGCTCGCCAAGTAAAACTTGCAATTCCGCTTGTTTTTCGCGCAGGAGAAGGTCTAGCTTATCCAAAAGAGGAGGGTTGAGGTCCAAAGATAGCGACAGTTCAATAACATTTTGTAATTTTAGGGACCTACCTCATGAAAGCCGGTCAACTACCCTGTTTTTCCCGGTAATCACTCAGTCACAATTCCTTTTACCTCCCAAGCCGCATAATTTCACCGCGTGCTCTACCCACACCCCAATCAACTCAAATGATACCTGCCAGGATCATAATTCTGTTCTATGCTTGCCTCACCTCCTGGCATCCCTGCGTCGCCCAGCACCCACCCTCGAAACAGATCGACAGCCTCTCCGCAATCCTCCCCACCCTCCAGGGCAACGCCCGTATCCAATGCCTCAACCAGCTCAGCGAAAAATACTGGTGGCCCCCAACTGTCGTCCCCGATTCGATCTCCAAATGGGCCGCCCTCGCCAGCAAAGAGTCCATAAAGATCAACTACCACCACGGAATAGCCACGTCAAACATGCACTTCGGCGTCAGCGAGATCTACAGAAAGAACTTCGTAAAAGCCGAAGCCTACCTCCGCGACGCGCTAACCGCATATAAAAAAGAACAAGACCAGCGAGGCATCGCCTGGTCAACTCTCTGGCTCGGTCAAACGCTCTATTCCGAGAACGATTTCGTCCATTCGATCGCCTGCTTCAACGAGTCCCTCCCCTCCCTAAAAAAACTCCGCGACTGGGAAGGAGTTGGCAAAGCCGCCGCTTGGCTCGGATTCCTCCACGCCGCCATCGGAAATTACGACAGCAGCTTCAAATACTGTCTGACCAGCCTCGAGATACGGGAAAAAATGAGCGACCACGTCTGCGTAGCGGCCGCACTGACCAATATGGGTCGCCTGTACATGGTCGCCGGTGACAACGAAGACGCACTCGACTACTATCAGCAAAGCTTAAAATACGCCAGGCTGCACGGCGTCGACCTCGCAGCCTCCAGCTGGAACTACCTCGATGAGCCCATCGGCATCGTCTATCGGCTGATGCATCATCTTGATTCATCTATTTATTACCTCGAATACGCGCTCAGACTGGACCCGACCAACCAGATGACAAAAGTCAGCCTGGGCGAGACCTACCTGGCCCAGGGCAACTACACCGCAGCGCTCCCGATCTTCCTCGAGCCCATCCAGCGCTTCCGGGACGGCAAAGACAATTGGGACCTCATGCGCGTATTGCACGATGCAGCCATGACTCTCGAAGCACAGGAGAACCACACTGCCGCGCTGACCTATTCCAAAGAAGCGCAACAACTGGCGATAACAGCCAACGTGAAACAAGCCATGTTACAGGAATACGATCTCCTGGCCACCATCTGCAAAGGTCTCGGCAGGATCGACAGCGCATTCGCCTATCAGCAAAAATTCATAGCCCTGAAAGACTCCCTGCAAACGACCCGATTCCTTTGGAGGCTCAACAACTACAAAACTCAATCCGCCTACGCCAAACAAGTCGACCAGATATCCACCCTCAATGACGAGAACCGTCTCAAAGAAGAAACCCTAAAAAAAGAAAGCTTCGCAAAATGGGTCTTCATCGCCTGTTGCGCCACACTGCTCGCCCTGGGCTATTTCCTCTATAGAAACCTCACACTCAAACGAAAGAACGAAAAGCTCGCCTTCGTCCAAAAGACCACAGAGCTCGAAATGAAAGTCCTTCGTACACAGATGAACCCCCACTTCATATTCAATTCACTCAATTCCATCAACAAGTTCATCCTCGAGAGCGAACGGCTGAAAGCCTCGGAATACCTGGGCAAATTCTCAAAGTTGATGCGGATGATCCTCCAAAATTCGCAGGCCTCCCTCATAACGCTGGAAGCAGAGCTCCAGTCCCTGCGCCTATATCTTGAATTGGAAGCCCTGAGGTTCAACAACCATTTCGACTATAAGATATCCGTCCCTCCCGATCTGGATATCGCATCGCTCAAAGTCCCTCCCCTGCTTCTTCAACCCTACGCCGAGAACGCCATCTGGCATGGCCTCATGCAGAAACCCACACGGGGCAAACTCGATATCGAGATCACAAGAGGCGACAACCACGTCTACATCAAGATCTGCGATGACGGCATCGGCCGGTCGAAGTCCGGAGAAATGAAGAGGACAGCAAGCAACCTCCACAAATCCATGGGCCTCCAAATCACTGCTGAGCGCATATCCCTCCTCGACCGTCTGACCCGCGAAAACTCTCTCGTAAATATTCTTGACCTCGTAGACTCCGACGGCGAACCCGCCGGCACAGAGGTCACCATAAAAATCCCGGTAATCTATGATTAGAGCCATACTTGTCGACGACGAGGTCCATAGCCTGGATGCCCTCACCATCCTGCTCAACGACTACTGCCCCCAGGTGGAGGTCGTCGCAAAATGCGCTTCCCCCCAATTGGCGCTCGATGTCATCAAAAGCCAGATCCCCGATCTCCTGTTCCTCGACATCGAAATGCCCGGCCTCAACGGCTTCGAGCTCCTGGAAAGGCTGGGCAATATTCCCTTCAAGGTCGTCTTCACCACCAGCTACGATCAATATGGTATAAGAGCAATAAAATTCAGCGCCCTCGATTATCTATTAAAACCCATCGATCCCCAGGAGCTGATCGCCGCCGTCAACAAGGCCCAGCAAGAAAAAACATCACCATCTCCCGCGCAATACGAATTCCTGCTCAGTCAGATCCAGAACCGCGACCAGCAATTCCAAAAACTCGCCCTCCCTACCAGTGACGGATACGTCCTCATTTCCGTCGATCAGATCATCTTCTGCGAAGCGAACGACAACTATACCCATTTTCATCTCAAGGGCGGGAAAAACACCACCGCCTGCAGAACCCTCAAAGAGGTCGAAGAACAGCTGTCCGAGTTCCCCTTTCTCATAAGGGTCCACCATTCCTACCTTGTTAATCTTAACGAGATCGCAAGATACGTCCGCGGAGAAGGCGGCTACCTCATCATGAATGATGGTACATCTATTAATGTCTCCCGCAGCAGAAAAGAGCTATTGCTCAAAAAGATCAATTTCATTAAATAGTCCCCGGCCAACCTCCAACGTCACGAGTCAACACCCGACGTCACATTCAAATCCAACGTCCCCGGCCAAACACCCACCCTCCCCGTCAATTACTTCCCACAAACCGTCAACCGCTAGGTCCCCCTTCCATACCATGCCCCACGTAAATAACTTTGATCATTCCTCACTTAAATGCCATGCGTTATGAGATCAACGACATTTTGCGCCCTGCTAATGCTCATCCTCTTCTCCTGCACAAAGCACGAAGCCGGGCCCCGCGACAGCAAATCAGTATCAAACTATCCCAATAGCGTATTGGATAAATGGATCGTCCTCCAGGCGAGGTTGATGAAGAATACCACGGGACTCCCAAACGTAGCCTTCGCCCGACACTATGCATATTCCGGCATCACAGCCTACGAGTCCATTGCCCCGGGCCTCAATGACGATGCCTTGAACATCCACTGGAACGGCCTTTCCGGACTCCCCGAAGCCGATAAATGGAAATTATATTTCTGGCCCGAGAGCCTCAACTCCGCCATGGCCGCGATAAATCGCAAGTTCTTCCCCAAAGCCTCACCCGCCGACAGCATGGCCATCGATTCGCTCGAATCCGCCATCAAAGCCTCATTTACTGAAAACCCCCTAATCCTCCAGCTCAGCAAGCAATTCGGCACCTCCATCGCCGACGCCATATTCAGCTGGGCCGAGACCGACGGCTACAAACACGCGAGCGACCCCTATACCGCCCCGATAGGCACCGGCCTGTGGACACCAACACCACCCGCCTTCGCCAACGCCAGCACACCGTATTGGGGCAATCTGAGGCCCATCATCGCCGGAAGCCTCAGCCACGCGCCAGCCGGCGCTCCTCCCTTCCCCTATTCTACAGACCCCACCTCCAACTTCTTTAAAATGGTCAATCGCGTCTACGACGCCTCCCAGACGCTTACACCGGACCAGACAGCAATGGCACTGTGGTGGAGAGACATCCCGGGCGTTACATCACCAGGGCACTGGCTCAGCATCGTACACCAGGTATTACAGCAGACGAATGCCAGACTCGGGAAGTCCGCTCTGACCTATGCGCTCGCAGGCGCCGCCCTCAACGACGCGGCAATCGCCGTCTTTAAGGACAAATACGTATACAACCAGGTGAGACCGATCACTTATATCCGTGGCGTCATGGGCTTTACCACATGGAATTCCCTGCTGACCACTCCGGCACATCCCGAGTATCCCTCGGCTCACTCATCCATCTCGGCAGCCTCCGCCGTAATTCTTAACGACATCTTCGGCAATATCGGCAGCTTTACCGACCACACCTATGACTATCTGGGCTGGGCGCCAAGAACATTCCCATCCTTAAAGGCAATAGCCATCGATGCGGGTAATTCCAGGGTCTATGCCGGTATCCACTACCAACCCTCTATAGATTCCGGTCTGCTCCAGGGCAACAAAATAGGGAACAATATGTGGCGCCTCACACACCAAAATTCAGGCAACTCAAAGTCCGACGAATGATCATCGCCGGTCGGCGGCAACACCCCTTTACTCCCGTCACCCCAACACCCCTTTAACCCGTCACCCCAATACCCCTTTACTCCCGTCACCCCTTTACCCCAAAACCCTCTACCCAATCGCCTCAACCCCTAAACCCACTACCCAGTCGCCTCAACCCCTAAACCCACTACCACCTCAATGCAAACTGATCACCCTGGTAATTTGCCACCTTCCGTCCCGATGCCGCCAGATCATGATAAACTTATCCGGCTTGGAGGGCGTCTCACTCTCCTGGTGATTAATAAAACGGTGCAGACCGATCTCTACAGCCCCATAGTCCCCCACGGGATACACCTCGATACTACCCTTAACGAGTACCCTGGTCACTTTACCGCAAATATTATTGCGGATCGCATCCAGCAACTTCTGCCTGTTCGTCTCAAGTCCGCCCCTGTCATGATAGAACTCGATACTGTCGGCGTATAAAGCAGCCTGCGTAGCCATATCGCAGTGGTTATAGGCGTTAAAGTAAACGCTGTCCATATGGACGATCGTGTCGTATAACGCCTGGGACGGGCGCTTATAAACATAGGCATCCTGGCTCTGGGCAGAGACAAGGACCGGAAGCAGAAATAACAAGCAACCCAAAGATCGTTTTGGCATATATGTAAGTTTAGCAACTAAGTTAAAGCAAAACAAGCCGCGACCTTCTGATCGTGGCTTTCATTATGTCGCCGCAGACTAAATCTCGTCCTGATGATATTCAACGTGAATGGTATCCCCAAGACTTCGGATCTCGTGGTAACAGACATTGACGGGGTCTATCTTATTCATGTCGACCCGCAAGGTATGATTATCGATCCATGTCGCCCTGATATCCGGCCGGATCTCGAATACGCTGTAGACCGGCCCCGAGGCGACTGGCGTGATCAGCGTCACTGATGTGGAGGCATGTTCCCTCATCCGATATTGCGTCACCATAACCCGCATTCTGCCGTCCGGCGACACCGCCTCCTGTTCTTCCAGGCGGTCAGGCTTGGGGCCAGTCATGACCGAGACCCGGGTAACACTGGAGCCGTCAGGCTGTATGATTTTTCTTACTTCGCTATAGCCTTTTGTGCCGCGGCCCCTTGCGCTGATCTCGTCGTAGTTCATCCGCCCTCCCCATTCCGGAAAGTCTTCCAGTACATGACCCGTCTTCTTCATCACCTGTTCCGCGAGCGCGGCCTGAAAGTCCGGCCGTACAACCTTCAGCGTTGCCTTCAATAGGGCCTTCAGCGCGCTAAGCCTCCGTTTTTCCAACGAACCGTCCGCCTGCGCCTGTTGCCGGGTAAAATGCTCGCGTATCGCGTCACGACCGTCACAGACGAACTGGCCGCTCAGTCGTTCGATCTGGAAGTCCAGTACCGCGATCACCACGGCATGGTAACGCTGCGTCGCAACAGAAGGATTCTTGGCTGGCATGGTGGAGATATTGCTGTCGTGAAGGTAAGCGGTTTTACTGGTCCCGCAAAGGTACCACTTTCGATCCGCCTGTTCACGACAGCCGGGAACCTGAGCCTTGAGCAATAAATGCGGCCCAATAAGCAATTTTCCCTTAATTTTCAACTCATGAGAAGATCGATCCTTGCCATCCTGCTCTGCATATCGCTGAGCCACTCCCATGCCCAGCAGCCCAACACCTGCATCCGGATCAACCAGCTCGGCTATGCACCCGAAGGCCTCAAAACCGCCGTGCTCGCCGCCGACACCTCACTCCCCCAAACTACCTTCGCACTCATCGACGCCGTCTCCCAACAAAAAGTCTTCACCGGTCACACCAGCCGGTCCTTCGGCAGTTACGGTCCTTTTACCGACACCCGTCGTCTGGATTTCTCCACCTTCAAAAAAGCCGGCCGGTACTACATAAAAGCCGGCCTCATCACCTCCCCCGTTTTTGTCATCGGCCACCAGGTCTACGACGGCGCAGCCGACTTCTGCCTCCGCTATCTCCGCCAGCAGCGCAGCGGCTTCAACCCCTTCCTCAAAGACTCCTGTCATACCCACGATGGATATACGCTCTATGCACCCGTGCCCGACAGCACACATATCGATGTCGTCGGCGGATGGCACGATGCCAGCGACTATCTCCAGTATTCCACCACCACCGCCAATGCCGTCTATCATCTTCTCGCCGCCTGGCGCGACTTCCCTGCTGTCTTCGGCGACAGTCATCAGGCAAACGGCCTCGATGGGGCCAACCACATTCCCGACGTCCTCGACGAAGCCAAATGGGGCATGGACTGGCTGCTGAAAATGCACCCCCGCCCCGACTGGCTCTTCAACCAGCTCGGCGACGACCGCGACCATCGCGGCATGCGCATCCCAAAAGAAGATACCAACTACTACGGACGAGGCCTCGAACGACCCGTCTATTTCTGCACAGGCCTCCCGCAGGTGCGGGGCAAGTTCTTCAACGCGACTACCGGCGTCGCCTCCACGGCCGGCAAATTCGCAGCCGCATTTGCCCTCGGAAGCCGCGTGCTGACTCCTATCGATACCGCCTACGCCAAACAGCTGGATCAAAAAGCCTATACAGCTCTCCAGCTCGGCCTCGACAAACCCGGCGTCTGTCAAACCGCTTCCGTCCTCTCACCCTATATCTATGCGGAAGACAACTGGACCGACGACATGGAGCTCGCCTCCGCCGCACTCGCCCAACCAGACAGAGCCTGGCAATACGCGCAGCAGGAAAAGATCACACCCTGGCTCGGCGCAGATACCGCCAAACACTACCAGTGGTATCCTTTCATAAACCTCGGCCACTACGAGCTGGCAAAGCTCCTTTCCAAAAACCAACGCGAGTCCCTCACCGGTCGCCGCCATGCCCCCCTCGCCGATCGTCGCCACGACCCCCTCACCGGTCGCCGCCACACCCCCCTCACCGATCGCCGCCGTGATTCCTTGATCTCCTGGTATCACCAGGGCATCGACCGCGTCTGGCAAAAAGCAAGGACCAACGCCTTCTATCATCATATCCCCTTCATCTGGTGCAGCAACAACCTCACCGTCAGCTTCGCGATCCAGTGCTATTGGTATCGTCAGCTTACCGGCGACAAAACATACCAACCGCTCGAACAGGCCTGCTTCGACTGGATCTTCGGCTGCAACCCCTGGGGCACCAGCATGGTCTACGGCCTTCCAAAAGACGGCGACACCCCGTCCGATCCACATTCCGCCTTCACCCACCTGAAGCACTACCCCATCGACGGCGGCCTGGTCGACGGCCCCGTCTATACAAGCATCTACGACCATCTCATCGGTATTCGCTTAACCCACGAGGATAGCTACGCAACTTTCCAAAGCAACCTCGCCGTCTATCACGACGACTATGGCGACTACAGCACCAACGAACCTACGATGGACGGCACGGCATCACTGGTATACCTGCTCGCAGCCCAGCAGGCCCAGGCCGAAAGCCACATGACTATCTCGCATGGCGCGATCGTCAGAGGCGATTCCACACGCAAGACCGTGGCTCTCGTCTTCACCGGCGACGAATTCGGCGATGGTCTCCCCGCGATCACCACAACGCTGAACAAGCACCGGACCACCGCCTCCTTCTTCTTTACCGGCCGCATGTACCGCAACCCCGCCTATACAACGTCCATCAAGCAGCTCTACCAAAACCACAACTACCTGGGCCCCCATTCCGATAAGCACCTGCTGTATGCCGACTGGACAAAAAGGGACAGCACCCTCGTCACCGAAGACAGCCTCGTAACAGACCTGCACGCCAACCTCCGCGCCATCCGGGCACTAAAGATCGACACCACCGGTCCGCACTTCTTCATCCCGCCCTACGAATGGTGGAATGACACCATCACTGCCTGGACCCATAACCAGGGCTGGCAGCTGATCAACTTTACTCCCGGAGTCCGGACGAATGCAGACTACACCTATCCTGAAATGGGTAGGAGCTATCTCAGCAGCGACGCCATCCTCCAGTCACTCAAAGAATACTCCGCCCGCCCGGGAAGCCTCAACGGAGCCATCATTCTTATTCACGCAGGAACCGATCCGAAAAGAAAAGACAAGCTCTACAACCGGCTCGGCGAGCTTCTCGACTGGCTGCAAACCAGCGGCTACCGCTGCGTCACCATTCCCGACCTGCTTTCACCCACACCTCGGCATTAGGCCGTCCAATACCACAGATTATATTAAATTTATCATATGAACAGACACCTCCTCATGCTGGTCGCCGCCCTCCTCACCGTCGCCGCCAGCGCGCAAAAGACGAATGTATTGCCCGACTGGGCCTGGGGTGGCTTCTCGAGACCCGCCGGCGTAAATCCCGTCATCCAGCCCAGGGCAGACAGTGTTTTTGTCGACCCCATGAGCGGGAAACACATCGCATGGGAAGCCAACTATACCTTCAACCCCGCCGCCGTCGTACACAACGGCAGGATCGTGGTGCTTTACCGGTCGGAAGACAAAACCGGCACGGCCAGGGTCGGGACCAGGACTTCGCGGATCGGATACGCCAGCAGCATCGACGGGATACATTTCCAGCGCAACGATAAGCCTGTCCTTTTTCCCGGAAACGACAGCCAGAAAAAATACGAGTGGCCGGGTGGCTGTGAAGACCCGCGGGTCGCCGTCACCGCAGAAGGCCTGTACGTGATGTTCTATACGCAGTGGAATCGCGACGTGCCCCGGCTGGGCGTCGCCACTTCAAGGGACCTGCTGCACTGGAATAAGAGCGGCCCCGCATTCATGAAGGCATTCAACGGTAAATTCGCCAACTCCCCCCATAAATCCGCGTCCATACTGACCCGTCTCGACAACGGGCGACAGGTGATCGCAAAGATCAACGGTAAATACTGGATGTACTGGGGAGAACAGCACGTATATGCAGCCACTTCCGACAACCTGACCGACTGGACCCCGCTGGTCGACGCCAAAGGCGAGCTCGTCCAGCTGATGTCACCGCGAAAGGGCTTCTTTGACAGCGACCTCACCGAATGTGGCCCACCCGCGATACTGACGGACAAGGGCATTCTCCTTTTTTATAACGGAAAGAACAAGTCGGGCGCGTCATCAGACCAGCGCTATCCCCCCAACACTTACTGCGCCGGACAAGCGCTTTTTGACAGCAAAGATCCTTCCCGGCTGATCACGCGGCTGGACGCACCCTTCTTCCGGCCCATGGAAGCCTTTGAAAAGACAGGGCAGTATACCGCGGGAACAGTTTTTATCGAGGGAATGGCCTGGTTCCATAACAAATGGTACCTGTACTATGGCTGTGCCGATAGCTTTGTAGCGGTCGCGGTTTATGATCCGGCGCATCCGGCAAAGGCCGACCCGCTGCCTTGAGCTTTTACTGATCCGCAGTATTATACCTACTTTTTTACCAGGCTGGATCAGGTTCTGTAAATTTCCAGTATTTTAGCTCGGGTATACCCCTTTTATGCGCCTATTTCTCTGTTCTACCCTGATCGCCTACCTCATTACTCCGCATTGCTCCGGACAGCCATTGCCCGCAGACACCACCAGATATGTTCGGTTGATCTTTATCGCGGACTGTTTCAGCGCCGCCGAAAATTCGTCTTTCAGCTACGCAGCCGCCAATCTCGCCGCAGACTACGAAAGGGACCCTTTGATCCGGGTGACGGTAAAACGCATTTATTTCCATAGCGGAAAGCAGGTCGTCGACAGCATCAATCATCAAAAGCTCGTCATCAAGTCCGTCGATTTTCTGTCACATGCGCAGAACGACCGCATCGGCGCCCAGATCATGCGTCACCGTGTCAACTACCGGTCGAGCCTCTTTGAAAGTAAAAAAAGCCTCCAGCTCGCCACGACCAAGGGCGGCCCCATGCCCAACAGCAATGAGATGGCCTCGATAGAACAGATCGACTTTACCAGATTCTCATACGACGCCGTAGTCGAAGTGCACGGATGTCATGGCGGATCAGAGACGGATTCAATTCCTGTGAGTTTCTGCCGACGGCTGTCTGCAGCGCTTTATATGTCGGGCAAGCAGCTCGCCGTAGCGATCGGCCACGGGACCCGGGCTAACCCCAACTATACCCCCGCCACCATCAGCCTTTCCCCAGCGAGGCCAGCCAGCTTCAGGGATTCGGTTATTTCGCAGGACTACAGGCATGGGCTGCGCATCCTCTATTTCAACGGACACAAGATCCGCTCCACAAAACTAGCTGGACAGATACCTCCGCAGCTGATCGTTTCGTCCATCGTGGAATGGAACAACGCAAGCGCTGGCCGGCTCAATCTCTAGATCCTCGATTTCATAAAAATACTTCCATCCGGCCCCTGGTAGATAGACTTCAACATCTCCCCCGATACCTTATCTATCCAGTACGTCACCTTGTATCCATTGTAGTCTACTATCGCTACATACGCCTGAACGGCCGCGAAATTCCCGGCACTCAATACATCCGTAAAAACATCCTTTATACTAACCATCCCATTCCCCCCACTTCCTATCCTGAACTGCCCCTGATATCCCGGTTTCAACGGCAACGCGCCAAACAAATAATCCGTCAGATAGCTATCAAAATACGCCGCCACAACACTATAACTCGTATCCGATTCAACCCGCCCATTCTGCGTGACCGTATTCTTAACCTTCTCACCCCCACGATAATCGTATACTAATACTTTACTGCCCGCGAAGGTGGCAGTATATATCGGCTTCAGCGTCGGCCATTCCACGATAGTCGAGTCTTTCTTTCCGTCATTCCTGATCTGGAGATAGATCAGCTTCTTATTAACAGAGTCGATCCTGGTAACACAATTGAGTGTAGCCTGATGCGTCAGAACACCCTCCTTATCAAACCAGCTCAATTTCTGAAAATTGCTCCCGGGCTTAAAATAGGCCAGGTTAATGTTTTTGCTCCCTGGCTCAATCTTCTCCTGGGCCATCTTCCCGTCGGCCGCCGTCCCCTGGGCCATCATCCGTCCAAACAAGAGGACAACTATCATAAACAAACTAAGTGATCTCATCGGTATTGCGTTTTGGTTAGTCTATTTCCACGTCACCGGTATCATCTCAATCCCATCCAACCTACCGCCGCTGTAATACAGCATTTTTCCGTCCCGCGAGATCGAAGGTCCCCACAACATGCCAGCCTTTGAAGCCTCGTTCACCTGCGGCCCCAGCCTCTCCCCCCGAGACCAGCCCTGGGCCGTACGGTAACTGATATACAAGGCGCTGTCGCTCGAAAATAAAATATATCGCTCGTCGGCATCGATATACGGATCGTAACCAGGGGCATTGCCATTCAATAGCAGCAATTGCGGCTTTTCATAATGGTCGCCCGCCCAACGGCATAAGTAGGCGTGCATGCCTTTGTTGCCATCCCTGTCGCGTGAGCAAAAACAGATCGTCCCGGCGGCACTGATCGACGGACCATAGTCGGAAAAGCCAAATTCATTGACCGGCGAATCCAGGTGCTTCGGCTCCGACCACCCTTGACCAGTCATCAGCTGTGACATCCATAGATGATTGCCCGTCCTGGTGCTCCCATCAGAGGCCAGATAAGGACGGTTAGAAACGAACAACAGTCTCTTTCCGTCCGGCGTAAGGGTCGGGTCCCAGTCCTTGTACTTGCCGGTGAAGGAGATCGGCACTGGCCTGGTCCAGTGACTTCCCACCTTTTTTGAAAGGCAGATCACATTGTTATTGGTTAAATACACCGTCTTCCCGTCCGGCGCGAAGGCCGGAGTAGACTCATCATTCGGTGTAGACGCGCTGTCCTGCATAAAGACGACAGGTCTGGCCCCTTCCGCAAGGGTAAGCCGCGCCTGAGCATAGACGGTGGTATTCAGTATGACCGCGCCTAAGACAACCAGTAATGTCGTTCTCATAACCTGAAACTACGATTACCAGTCCTATCTTCATCGGCCTTTCAATGACTCCAGCCCGGTTTTCAACGGATGCCCGCCGACCATCTTCAACATATCCTCGATCGAGGCCACTCCCGTCAAATTCTCCATCCCCCAGTCCTGCAGCTGCGGGCCTGATCCAGCGCAACAGGAGTCCCGGCGGGGTCCCCGGGAGCCGCCACCATCCCAGTAGGCGATTGCACCAGTAACTTTTTGGTAACCTCTTGTTTCATATTGGTTCGTTGGATAGCTTTACCACGAAATTAAAAATATTATGCTATCCCCCAACACCATCGACCTTCACCTCGCGGAGCTCAACATCGGTAAGATCCTATACCCCCTGGATCACCCGGCCATGGCCGATTTCGTAAATAACCTCGACCGGATCAATCACCTGTTCCAATTCGCCTACCGGACAGAGCACACCAGCTTCTTCAAAAGAAAACCCGAATGGTTCCACCGGCCCACCGAAGTGAACATGGTCCTCTGGTGGATCCCCGCAGGTCATCAGCCAACCATCGCCGAGGCAGAAGAGCGCCTCACCCACCTGCGGCAAAACGGCGAAACGCCCTTCGCGTTCTCCTTCAAAAATCGTTTCACACCCGCTGAGGCGTCAACCTTTTCTCTCCCTTGGCAGGCGCCTTCATCTTCCTCACCAACCTCCCAACATACCCACCCGCCATCATAATCCCCGCTCCTACCCCAATCACCACCCCCTGCCCACGGGCCAACACCCCCAACACCAGTATCCCCGCACCCGTAAAACCAATAGCCCAGGCGATCACCGTTACACCAAACCTGTTCTGCCGCATTGCATCTTCATGAGCAACCGACCCCACACTACCAGCAACTTCCCCTGAGCCACCCGCCTCCAAACCCCGGGCCGCCCCCGGTCCACCGGTTGCCAAACCCCCGGCCGCCCCCGGTCCACCGGTCACAATACCCCGTGCCACGCCCCTCACCCTCAATCCATACCAAACCTCAAACCCAACCAAAATCAACAACGGCAACCCCACCCCACTCACGGTCTCCTCCGTACGGCTAAGCCTCACATTCATCAAATAAGGCGCAAAGAATTTAAAAAACAGATTAACCCCAAGCGACACCGCCGTCGCCACAACCACCGAGAACGCCGTCTGACGCCGCGAATACAACGACCAGATGATCGGCGCAAACAACGCACTCCCCGCGATCGACGCGATACTAAGCACAACCTCCACCACCCCGCCAGCAGCAGGTATCCAGATCGCTACAAGGATCGTCCCGGCCCCAAACAACAACGTAAAAAGCCGGCCCACAAAGATCTGCTCCTTCTCCGAAGCCGAGGGCCGCAACAGCCGATAATAAATATCCTTCGCAAACACAGTCGCCGCCAGGTTGATCGTCGTATTCGCCTTGCTCGAAGTCGCCGAGATCATGCCTGACAGAACAAGCCCGATCAGCCCCGCAGGCAGCACCTTCTCACATAAAAGCATATACGCATTCTCCGCCCCCAGCCCCTGCAAATGCGGATCGATAACGCGATAGATCATCGGCGGAAGCATCCAGATCAGGGGACTCACGAGGTATAGGCCACAGAACAGCCACGCGACCTTCCGCGCATTGCGCTCGTTCGATACGCTGGTATAACGCTGAACATAGCTCCAGTTGCCCCCGATATATACGGTCTGATAACCTATAAAAGCCAGCATGAACCCCAACGTATAGTCCTTCGAGAAGAATGAAAAGAACCCCGGAGGCGCGCCGCCGACAAAACCTTTAAAGCCATGCACCTCCTTCAAGGCAGCCGGCACTACGATGAGCACCGCCGCCAGCAGCACGACGAACTGCACCACGTCTGTCACCAGCACCGCCCAAAGCCCACCCGCCGCGGTATAAAGGATGATGATAAGCCCGATCACCACGATGCAGGCATCCAGCGGGAGCCCCGTCGCTACACCGACCATCTTCCCAACCGGATACAGGACGGTCCCGGTATTAAAAAGACTCAGCAACAGGATCAGATAAGTATAGAACTGCTGCGTCCCCAGATTAAAACGTCGTCCGATATATTCCGCCGCAGTCTTCGCCCCCGTCCTCCTCCACCTCCCCGCGATCAGCAGGGCCGTGATCGCTCCGCTGATAGCCATCGTCAGCTGTATCGAGTTCGCCACCAACCCTTGCTTGTAAGCGATCGAGCCCCATACCACAAAGGTCCCGGCAGAAAAATAGCTGATGAACAGCGAGAGACCATTGATCCACCACGGCGTCTCACCCCCCGCCTCAAAAAAAGCCTGGCCGCTCCGGCTGCCAACACGCGTAAAAACAAGCCCTATAACGAAGATCATCACCGCAAAAACGATCATCACCAATATGTCCAGCTGTGCCATATTTACTTCTCTGTTGAAACAATATTAACTACTTCAATACCATAAGGCGCTAGCCGCACCTTCCGCGTCCCAAGATAAACAGTCTCCTGGGACTTGGGCGTATCATTAAGAAAAACGAGAAACAACCTCCCCCCATCGACCGACCGCGCAGTGATCACCTCCACATCGGGATTCTCAACCGCCAAAAACCCCGAAGAATCCACCAGTCGCGCCGAAACCCCATTCACCACACCCGGCGCAAAACCCACCGATTCATGCGGCCCTACCTTCGGGGTCATGAACCCACGCGGCCATCGGATTCGCCCGCCCGACCTCAGCTCAGCCTCCGCCAGCAAATAATCGGTGATCCAGCCTATCTGCCACCAGGCATGATGCGGAAAAGGTCCCGCACCCCTGTTCATCGTATTCCAGTAATAGGAGGCCACGCTCGTCGCCGAATCGACAAATGCGTCCCGCCCGATAGCCGCCGCCCTCGCCATCTCGGCAAACAGGGTATCATGGGTCAACCCGGCCAGACGGATAAAAAGCCCCGCATGACTACACAACGCGATAGGACCATTGTTATTCGCCGACCCAAGCGTACCACCATGTTCAAAGGACAATCCCGACTGACTGATCTCCCAGTCTTCCCGGACCCGCCCCCTGACGGTTTTCAACGCCCGCGAAGCCACAGGCTGAGTGTAGATAGAGGTCGTATACATCCTGCCGGTCCGGATAGCCGCATCCAGATACTCCTGCCTGTGCGTCAGGTCATACATATCCAGCAAAGCCTGGGCAGTCTGCGCCGTCGCAAAATCCGGGACATAGCGTGAATCTCCACAAACTCCCAAAAAACGCCCCTGGTCAACACTATGCCGGATCAGCCATCGGGCTCCCTTCTCCGCCCCCGCCCTGTATTTATCGTCCTTGAGAATGCGCCACGCGACCAGCAGGCCATAGAAGGTCGGCCGCAAGTCCTCCAGATCGGTGAACAACGCCTGATGAGTCCGTCGGTCATACGCCACCGCCCAGCTGCCATCAGCCTTCTGCCATTGCAGCAACAGGTCGGCCCCCATCCGGAGACGCTCGCGCAGCGCACGATTACCCGGATCAAAAAGAAGGATATTGCCCATATCCACAAGGGTATAGTAGGTAAGACTGATAGGCTCAATAAAATCCCCCCACTCTTCTACGAATTTTTTCTGCTTCGCCAGATAATATTGCCCAATGGCCGCGCCCCGGAAAAATCCGTCAGAAACCTGTTGCTGCTGCAGCTTGAAGTTGAGCGCATACGGCAGAACGCTGTCGCGGAACCAGGGCCGCCCACTTATCGCCGCCGTCATCCACATCGCGCCATAGTCAGAGTTCTTCATAGCATCTCGCTGCGAACCAACGACACCCCCAAGATAAGACTGCGCTCCGATAAGCACGCCATGGTCGTCCTCAACATGCCACATCGAAGTGCTGGTCTCAGACAGATAGTCCATCATCCGCTGCACACGCCGGGTCAGTGACTGACGATTACGCCGCAACGCCAACGAGTCGCCAAAATGATACACATCCTCCACTGAATGATGCAACACAGCATCCCATCCACCCCCACTGGCAGTATACCGGAAACTCCACGCCAGCTCCCCTCCCGGATGCAGGAGAGAACCCCTCTCCCCCAATACCGGATGATAGATCGTCGGAGTCAGTTCCCCACGCCGGTTCATCAACGACAGCCCCACCTGCCAGTCCTGCTGGGTGCTGGAATCAGACCTCCATGGGTCCCTCGCTATACCGGGCTCAGGCATCACGCCCAGCGAGACACCGCCATGCGTCGTAATTATCGGACAGAGCGTAGAAGCACATCTGTCGCGGTAGATCACGGGCCGGTCGGGAATGCCCTGTCCATATCCGTAAGCCGTCACCAGGTCGCGATTAACAGCATTGCCCTGACAATACCCCGGAACAACACCCCAGGCCAGATCATCCCTCCCAACACGGGCAAGACTGGGACTGGACATCGAGAAATAACCGGGCCTGCGCGGAGCCACACGCTCAGTCACTAGGACATCGCCGTCATCCGCCAGCCGCCATTCCGTCGTAACAACCGCAACCGGCGTCTCCGCAATAAAATGGATAGCCGTTCCCACAGCAGCCCCGGACCGCGGATAAAAATAATAGGCCTCACCCGCCGTATTCATCGCAACCGGCCCCCTGGCCTGCTCCCAGATATGAGTCTGATAGTGGTACACCGGCTCAGGAAATCCACCCCCATCCCCAATCTCCGCAGGCTTATCCGCCGAATACAACAACGTATATTCCCCCGAAGGCTTTTCAACTTCCACCCACCGTCCGCTAACCCGCAGTTCCATCCTCCCAAGTGCCCACCCACTAGCCGACTTTCCCCAAACAAGGCGAACATGGGCATTAGCCAGCCGAAGACTATCAGCCGCCTTCGCCATATATCCACTCAAAACCACGCACCCCACTATCAACCAACTGATCATTCTATTCATAACATAATATTTCAAACACGGCAGCCGGTGTCTCCGCAGAGGGATGCTCAACGGCAACGGTCAACCGACGCGTAGTGACAGGAGTTTCAAATTCGATCGTATTAACTGTTTGGTAGTTCCCATCCTTCCGATACACTTCCTTCCCCTCTTCATCCAATATCCAGTAGTTTCGGACACAGAACGGCATCACGGTCTCCGGATGCGTCATCAACACGGATTCCATCGGATGATCCATATCGGTATCGAATTTAAGCACTACCCGACGGATCGCCCGCGGACGATCCCATTCAACCAACAGTCTCGGAGCCGGGTCACCAGGATCAGCCACCCAGGCATTCGGCGCCGTAGTAGGACGCCCCACTCCATTGCTGATATTCTCACCGCCAAAACAATCCAGCGCCGGGTGCACCGAAAAAGCCAGATTATGCCCTTCCGGCCGCCTCTGCGGACACCAAAACTCGAACTCATCCACTCCAATATCCTCCGGCGGCGTCTGCTTTCCATAATTGCTGACCGCCTCATTCACTAAGTTGAACAAACTCAGAATACCGGTTATCCGCTGCGGCGAAAAATACAGACTCACCTGCTCATTCTTATAGATACAAAAGAAAGCATACCCCGCTTCAGGCATCCGGGCGTCGAAATCCAAAACAACACAATTTCGTCCGGGTTGCAGCCGGATACTCTTCCTCCCCAGGGAAACATCGGGTGTAAAATTGCCCGCACGGCTGCTGATCTTCAGCTCCACCTCTAGAACAGTGCCCACCGCAGCCTCAGCATGGCAACGAAACTCCGGCGTCCGCCCCGCACCCAGCGGCAGCAGCTGAGCCAGCGACAATGTCATAGGGCGAACCAACCCGGCAGCAGCAGTCTCCTCACCGGAGGCCCCTTCCTTCAATCCTTCCAGCACCAATCGGCTACTGGTCGTCACCCTTGCCTCCCGCACCAGGTCTTCCGGGTCCCGAAGTGCAAAACCCGGAATATACTGCCCCACCCGTTGTAGCTCCTTCTGCAAAACCTCCATCTTCCCGGGATCACCAAGCCCCCGTGGCTCAACCCCAAATCGGCGACAAAGCACAGCCGCCATACCCACAGCCTGCCCGATATAGGCGCCCGTCCCCATCACCCGCGTAGACGCAAACGCCACATGCGAAACGCTGATCAGCCTCCCCGCAAACAACAGGTTGGAAACGCTCCTGCTATACAGGCTCCGATAAGGGATCGGATAGATACCCTTACTATGCCACTGGTTGCAGCCGGGCTTCTCGCTGAACACACCATCCGAAGGGTGCAGGTCGATAGACCATCCCCCATAGGCTACAGCATCTTCAAAATGCCGCTGCTCCACGATGTCCTGCTGACGCATAATATAGTCACCCTCGAACCGCCGACTCTCGCGCTTACCCGGGATCATCCCCACCCACTCCAAAGTAAGATTGGCAGCCTCAGGGAACTCCCCCGAATTCTTGATATGATTCCACACGCCATAAACTATCTTCCACAGCTCCCACTTGATCTTCTCCGTGTCCCGCACAGTATCGAGCCGTCCACCATATTCGATCCACCAGAGACGACACCCATACTCCCTTGCGTTAAAACTTCTCCACCTCGGGATACGCGTAATATCGTCCAACGCAAAAGCAGGCGGGACAAACCGTACAGGGACCCCCACATCCTTCGAGTAGAAATAGAGCGAATGCCCCAGCAGCTCGCCATAGTCGGCAGATGGCGCAAACTTCTCCCCAAACTCATCGATCGACTCCGCGCCCATTCGAAAAGGCGATCCGGACAAAAATCCAACCACACCGTCACCACTGCTGTCACAGAACAAAGGCGCACGCAACAAGTACTCTACCTGGTTCTGCGGACAAAAGGCCTTCAGCGACTGGATAGCATCCCCCTCCTTCCCGACCTCGTAAACAGCGGTATTCAACAACAGCGTGATATTGGGTTCTGCCGACACCTTATCAAGTAGGATCATGTCATAAACGATGGCGTTCCCCTCTGGATTCCGATAGATATTCTCCACCAGTATCTCGTCAATCACACCACCTTCCCGGGCCCAGCGATTATTATTGCCCATATGCGAAGTGGCGCCCAACACCCACAGCCGCACTTCACTGGAAGAGTTGCCCCCCAGCACCCCCCGATCCTGCACCAGGATAACTTTAAGTCCCTCACGGGCTGCAGTGATCGCACAACATACCCCCGAAAGTCCCCCGCCGGTGACCACAAGATCAGCGGTTATATTTTCTCTATGAAACGAACGCGCAGCTTCAACGGATTCTCTGATCATGTTTTCCGGTTAACGGTTAAAATTTTTTTTCAGGATGACAAACCCACCCGGCTTCACCAGCTCGATCACTCCATCCGCCGGCAACTTCACAGCCACGTCCCTCGATTCCCCGGGCCTCAGGACGGGCACCGCGACGACCTCACCACCACACCGAAGCGTATAATCCCTCATAACATAAGACGGAAAATCCTTCCTCGCGGTAATCCGCACAACCCCTTCCCCCACCCTCTCTATGATCGCAGGCGCAAATTCCTCCTGCCACGCCACATACATCCCCCTCGGCGTCCTATCCGGCCCCACCAACCCCCACGGGCGATAACCATTCGGGTTAGTCCCCGGAAACCGGCTCAAATAATCATTAAACGTCCACACACTCGCTCCGATAACAAAATCACACTGCCGAAAAGCCTCCATCGCATGGCGCAGATGCCCGATACGGCCGCTCTCGTCCTTCACATCATCGGTCCTGATCCCAAACTCACTGACAAAAACAGGCTTGTTGGGGTAAACTTCATGTATATGCTGTAGCCTCTTCAAATAGTCTCCATACATATTCGCGCTGATAAAATCAACATACTGAGACGCCTCATCCTCGGGTGTCTTTATTATATCCCTCGCCACCATCATGCTCGCGAAAGTGATCAGGCGCGTGGTATCCATCGTCCTGACATAGCGGCTCATATCCACAACCCAGCTCTTTCCTTCCGGCAGCTGCGACTGAAATTCGTTGCCCACGCTCCACGCGACAACACAGGGATGATTCCAGTCCCTCTCCACCATCTCCCTCATCTGCGACTCAAATTTCTTACGCATAACAGGGTCGGCCATCTGCTTCGGCGTCATCTGCCAGTTCCCAGCCTCCTCGATGATCATGAGTCCATGATGATCCGCCCAGTCCAAAAATTCGTCGGAAACAGGATAGTGGATGATCCGCGAGAATTCCATACCGCCACTCTTCATCAGACCCAGGTCCTTCTCCAGCACCTGCGGCGGGTCCATCGAGCCAAAACCAGGATAGTCGATCGGCCGGTTCGCTCCCCCAAAACGCACCGCCTCGCCATTCAGTAACAGCCTCGTGCCCTGAACCTGCATCTTCCGAACCCCAAAATTCGTAGAGAAACTATCCGCCCCCATGGTCACAACGGCCCTATACAACCGAGGATGATCCTGGTCCCAGAGCTGCAGATCCTTCGAAGAAATATCCAACACGACAGCCGCCCCCGCAACCCCGGCCTTACAAGCAACCGTCGCCCCATCCTCCTCTTTAAAAATGCAGGCATTCACCGCCCCTCCACTGCCATCCGAAGACGTCACAACAATCTTCACGGCAGCAGTACTCCTCACCAGATCAGGCGTAGATATTACCTTAACCTGCCGGACATACACAGCCGGCCGGCTGATCAACCTCACATGCCGGACAAGTCCTCCATAATTGATCCAGGGAAAAAAGAAACCCATATTATCGCTCTGAAAACCAACCCGCGTCTTGGCCCCGGGAATCGTCGTAGTATCCCATCCATTATCTACCTCGACAGCCAGGTAATTCATATCCTTCATCTTCCCGGTCACCTCCAGCTCAAAAGGCGTATAACCTCCCTCATGCTCCCCAACAACCTCCCCATTCAAAAACACCTTCGACCGGTAATACACGGCGTCAAAATGCAGGAACTGCCGTCCCTTCCCCTCCCCCGCCGGCGTTCCCAAACCCGGGGGTCCACCCGCCACCGGCCGATCAAATTTCTTAAAATACCACGCCGTCCCCGTATACAGCTGATACCTCGGATCCACCGAAAAACAATGCGGCACCTGCACCTTGTCAAACCGGTCATACGCCGCCCCCGGCAACGCCCACTGCATGTCCTCCCCCTTCTTCATCGGGTCCATCGCAAATGTCCAGTCCCCGTCAAGCGACATCACCTTCGGCTGAGGCTGCGCCACCGCAAACACCGGCAATACAACCATAAATAGCACCAACTTCTTCATAAATTCTAATGAGACTTATTTGAAAAAATAGAATCCAAAAAACCAAGTACCGTCCTCCGACTACTGTCCCCCGTAAACGCCGGCCCCCCATGCCCCGCCCCCGGCAATATCATCAGCTCCGACCTCACCCCCGCCTCCCTCAACACATGATAAAAAAGAATGTCCAGGTACAACGGCACGATCGGGTCCTTATCCCCATGAAGGATCAGCACCGGCGGATCACCGGCATCTACATACGTAGCCGGACTCGCATACCTCGCCCTCCCCGGCAGACTAAGAGGACTCCCACCCAACAACAGCGAGACCGATGACGTCACAGAGTCCACCTTATAACCCGTCTCATCCCCATGAAAAGCATAAAAATCCGCGGGCCCATAAAAATTGATCACCCCTTTAAATGTCACGCGACGATCCGACAACGGCCACGCATCAAAATCCTGTATGCGATTATTCCTGCTCAAAGCGATAAGACTCGCCAGATGACCGCCCGCCGACGCACCCGCAAGCACAAACCTCCCCGTATCGAGCCCCCACATACCAGCATTCTTCCATAATATGCGTATCGCCGCATTACAATCCCTCACCTGCGCGGGAAACACAGAGTCCCTGCTGAATCGATAGTCGATACTCGCGATCGCATACCCGAAAGAAGCCAGCCACGCCACCTCCATCTCATTCTTCCTCCCCATTCGCCAGCCACCCCCATGTATCCAGATCATCAACGGTAGTCGGCCAACCGTCTTGTGATCCGGCAAATACAGATCAAAACTCTGTTTCTCATTCGCCTGACCATATCGGATATTCGCCATCACCTTCATCCCCGGCATCGCGATCGTGTCCAGCCCCAAAGCCCGTGCATCCCCCAAACCCACCGCGGGCCCCACCCCCACCGTCTGCCCCAAAGCCGGCCCCAACCCCAACACCATCACCCCAAAAAATAGATATAGTCTTCTCATTTCCATGCATCATTTTGTGTCAGATCAGGATTCGCATTGATCTCATCCTGCGGGATCGGAAAATACCGATGCTTCGCCTGAGGCGCCCGCACAGGATAAACATCATTCACCGCCAGCGGTATCACCTGCAAAAATGTATTCGTCCTCGTCAGATCATACCACCTGTCCCCCTCCGCAAAAAATTCCCAGCTCCGTTCCTGCAACACCGAATCGACAAACGCATCAACACCAAGCCCCGCCGTCAAACCCGGCAATCCAGCCCGGGACCGCACAGCATTGATATAACCATAAGCATCAGGCGTAGCGCCATTCTTACGCGCCTCCGCCTCCGCAGCGATCAGGTACACATCCGCCAGCCGCAGAATAGGGATATTGCAGGCACTCGCGCCGCCGATAGAATTCGCGTCCATATATTTCTTCACCAACACCCCCTTGGGCGTTATCGGCGTTACGCTCTTCTGAGGCACCGTCTGCCCCTGGTTATTGATGTAGAAGGTATCCAGCAGCTGCCTCCTCTTGTCAAGAGCACTAAAGGAATTAAAAAAACCCATATACGCAAAGATCGACCCGAATGTCTGCTTACCATACGCAGGCCCATCGCTGTTCTTAGGCCCATAAAGGCCCATGATCTGACCGCTTCGGCCCGGAGTAGTCCTCGCCGACTCGAACGCCCACATATTCTCCGCTCGGGCCGCATCTTTCTTATTCACGTCATAAACATCGAGCACATTAGTCATAAGTGAATACCGGCCAGACCCCAGCACAGCCTGCGCCATACTGAGCGCCGTCGGCCAGTCCTGATTGTACAGCGCCGCCTTTGCATACAGCGCCTGCGCCACCTGCTTCGAAGGCCGACCCTTAACAATAGACGCACTATAATCCGGCAGACCCGCCACCGCCTTATCCAGATCGCTATAGATCTGCTTATAAACATCCGCCGCAGCGCTCTTCCCCACATAAGCCGCCGTCAAATTCGTGCTCGGCGTCGTCTTGACGACCACCTGGTTAAAATTCTTCGCCACAAACCACAAATAGAACGCGCGGAGAAAATACGCCTCCGCCAGTATCTGCCCCCTTCTCACAACATCCATACTGGTATTGGGCACCTTCAGGATGATCCAGTTGCTGTTCTCGATGCCGAGATAACAGGACTGCCATATCTGCTCAGGCGACTCGAACTGCCGCGAATAGCTCTTCTGCGACGTATAGTTCGGATCATAGTTGAACAGCGTGAACGTATTCCTCCCCACCACAGGCCTTGGATATACCTGGTCAGCGCTGAAATCGCCGCACATCGTCAGCGACGGGCCACTGGCCATGTCCGCCAGAGGGCTGTAAGCTGAGACCAGGGCCGCCTCGGCGTCGCTGGCCGTTTTATAAAAATTGTCGGTATAGATCGAGGAATAGGGCTGCTCTTTCAGCTTGCTGCAGCCGGCCAGCATCATCACCAGCACGACGGAATATATGCTATATCTTTTCATTGGCTTTTTTTAAAATTCTTGAAAATTGACCTGTATCTCACTCTTAGAGATCGACCTGTGTCCCATTCATAAAAATCGACCTGTATCCCATCCTTAAAAATTGACCTGTATTCCCCCCAGGAACGACCGCGCCGCGGGATATACCAGGTTGTCGACACCTATCTGCGTATTGGAATTGCCATAACTGTTAACTTCAGGGTCATATCCGCTATAGTGCGTGATGAGGAACACATTGTTGGCGCTGGCATACACGCGGATGCTCCGGATACCCTTAACAGTCGGTAACGTATACCCCAAAGTGATATTCTTACACCGGATATAGCTGCCGTCCTCGACAAAACGATCAGAGACCGGTAACCTTCCACCCTGCAGCGGAATGATATACGAATTGCTCGGGTTCGTCGGCGACCACCGGTTGACAAGCGCCGCATAGACGTTCCTATGACCCAGTGGATTCTCAAAAGTATAACGGCTCAGGTTATAGATCTGATTGCCCTGCGTCCCGGCCATAAAGACGCCGAAGTCAAATTTCTTGTAGCGCAGACTCGTCGAAAATCCGAAAATATAGCTCGGATTGGGATTCCCCGTGATCTTCTGGTCATCGGCCGTTATCTGTCCGTCATGATTGAGGTCCGCCACCTTTACGCCTCCTATCTGGCTGCCGGACCCGGGTAATACCGTCTCTCCTGTCTGGTAGATCCCGTTGAACACATAGGTCTTGAAGACGCCCAGCGGCTGTCCCACCTTCAGCAGGGAGTAAGGATTGACAAAGGTCTCCTGCGTGATCCCGTCCAGGGCGATCACCTTGTTGCGGTTCCAGCTGATATTCGCCGACACATCCCACTTCACAGGTCCTTCCAGTACCCTAACATTAGTCGCCAGTTCAAGTCCCCTGTTCTGCAGGCTGGCGAAATTCCCGGTGATATTGGCATAGCCGGAAGACAGCGGCAGCGTCTTTACATAAAGGAGATTATTGGTCTTCTTCTGATACACATCGGCTACCAGGCTCACCCGGTTATTGAACAGGCTCACATCAAGCCCGATATCGGCCTGCAGAGAGGTCTCCCACTTCAGCGCAGGGTTCGAGATACCGTTGGGGCTGATCCCGGTGGTATAATTGTTGTTGAATTCATAGCTGCCATTCGATCCGACGGTGGCCAGCGATTTATAGGGCGTGATAGCCCCGGCATTTCCCGTCAGACCATAGCTGCCCCTCAGCTTGAGGTCGCTCACAAAGTCCAGCCCCTTCATAAAATTCTCCTCGCTGATCCGCCACGCAGCAGAGGCGGCAGGGAAGAAACCATATTTATGATCCGCCCCAAATTTACTGTTGCCATCCACTCGCGCCGTCAGATCAAGAAAATACTTGTCCTTAAAGCCATAGTTAACCCTGCCCATATACGAGTCCAGTCGCTCTTTGCTGCGACCGCTCGACGCCGTGAAATTCTGCGCCAGCTGCAGCGCCTCGTTGACAGTAGCGTCGTTGGGAAAACCATTGGCGTTGACGGTATTCGAATTATTCAGGATGCTCTGCGTCGCAAACACCCCCGTCAGCTTGAGGCTATGGTCGGTCGCGAACTTATGCGCCCAGGTCAGCATGCTCTCATGCAGCAGCAGCGTATAGTTGGAATTGACCTTCGTAGCCGAGCCCGATGTCGCGTTGACATCGCTGCTGTTCAGGATCGAGATCGGAGAGTAATAGTCGTATAAGGTTCCCTGCTGGTCGATGCTGAATGAGGCCCGATAGGTCAGTCCTTTATATATATTGGCCTCGCCATAGATATTTGCCATCACCCGTTTCAGCGTCGTACGGCTGAGTATCCTGGACAACCCAATGGGATTCGCCTCTTCGCGGTAGACGCCGTTGAACTGGTCGCCGAAGGGATAGACCGATCCATCCGCCTTATACGGCGCCAGGTTCGGGGGCGCGCCCAGCGCCGCGCCCAAAATACTCTGCGTCACGACACCCGCGTCCATGCCGGTGACTCCCGTAGGAATGGCGTAATTGATATTATTGCTCCCAAAGATGGTGGCCCCGACCTTGAACCAGTCGTTCACGCGGTGATCAATATTTGCATGCAGCGAATAGCGCTTGAAATTATTGGCGATGACGACACCATCCTGGTCAAAATAGTTAAAGGAAAGCGCCATCTGGGTCTTATCCGAGCCGCCGGAAATGGACAGCTGGTGATTCTGCATCGGAGCCTGGCGAAAGATCAGGCTCTGCCAGTCCGTCCCCTTGCCCAGGCTGGCCGGGTCAGGGAAGAGCTGGTTGTTATACGTCTGGTTCTCCAGCGCTGCAAACTGTGCCGCATTCATCATAGACAAAGTCCTGGTCACCTTCTGCGTCCCGTAATATCCACTGTAGGCCACGCGGGTCAGCCCGTTGCGTCCCCTCTTGGTGGTGATCAGCACGACCCCGTTGGCGCCGCGCGAACCATAAATGGCCGTGGCGCTGGCGTCCTTCAGGATGTCAACGGACTCGATGTCCTCGGGGTTGATCGAAGCCAGGGGACTGACATCGTTGACGTTTCCGCTATTGGAGATCTGGAGTCCGTCCACTACATACAACGGCTCAGAGGTCCCGTTGATGGAATTGGTCCCCCGGATACGGACGCTGATATTCCCACCCGGTGCGGCGGAGTTCTGGGTCACCTGTACACCCGATACCCGAGCCTGAATGCCCTGGGCCACGTTGGTTATCGGCGTCTGCGTGATCTCGCTGGGCTTGACCGAGGCGATGGAGCCGGTCGTGGCCACCCGCCGCTGAGTCCCGTATCCGACGATCACGACGTCGTCCAGCTGAGCCGTCTTGGGACTAAGCCTGATCGCAAACGACTCGCGGCCCTCGACGGCGACCGTCTCGTCGGTATATCCCTGGAAGGAAATGACCAGCGCGGCATTGGGCCTTACGTTTTTTATGGTAAATTCACCTTTGGCATCGGTAGATGCCCCGTTTTGTGTGCCCCTGACCACCACGCTGGCTCCGCTGAGGGGGCTGCCATGGTTGTCGGTGACCGTCCCGTGCAACGTCAGGACCCGGTCCTGTGCGGGAAGTCGTAGGGCGGAGAACAGAAGGACTAGCAGAGCAATAGCCAGCAATCTTTTACTCATACAGCAAGCAGTTTTGATTAATGAATGTAATTTTAGCGCATTCAGTCAACATCTGCAGCAGTGTAAGAGACTTTTAATCAAGGAAAAGTATCGGGAACGTTTGCGGTATCGTTCCCGATAGGTGATCCCTAAAATTTCGATCCGTATGATCCGATGTATTAAATGTGAACAGGTACATGCGATCACCAAATCCGGGGTGGTCCACGGCAGACAGCGGTACTATTGCAAAGACTGCGGTATCTATTTTTCATTACCTCCCACCGGGAGCGACCAGTCCTCCTCCCCCAGCGGCGGTCAGTCCACCACCTCCACCGGTCATCACAGCGCCACCATCCTCGATATCGCCCGTGCCCTCAACATCTCCAAGTCCACCGTCTCAAGAGCCTTACAAGGCCACAAGGATATAAAAGAAGAGACCCGCGTCGCCGTCCTCGAAATGGCCAACCAGCTCGACTATCAACCCAACCTCCTCGCAAAAAGCCTCGTCCGGAGCAAAACCTTTACCATCGGCATCATCGTCCCGGAATTCATGAACTCCTTCTTCCCTACCGTCATCATCGGAGCCCAGGAGGTCGCAGGCAAAGCCGGCTACACCGTAATGATCTGCCAGTCCCAGGAGTCGGTGACGACAGAGATCGCCAATACCCGCGCCCTGCTGGCGAGCCGGGTCGACGGCGTCCTCATTTCTATGACAAGGGAGACTGAAGACTTCGAACACTTCCGCGTCTTCGGACGGCATGGCATACCCGTAGTATTCTTCAATCGCGTCTGTGAGTCGATCGACGCCTCGCGTGTATACGTCAACGACTACGAAGGCGCCTTCTCCGCAGTCGAACACCTCATCCAAAAAGGCTACCGCCGCATCGCCCACCTCGGCGGCCCGCCCAATCTCCAGCTCAGCCAAAATCGCCTCAACGGCTACACCGACGCATTACAACAATACGGCCTTCCGGTACAACCCGAGCTGATCGTCCCCTACGACCTCCAGCCTGAGAATGCAAAGCTCTGTGTGGCACAGCTGCTGGACCTGCCAACACCGCCTGACGCCATCTTCTGCCTCAACGACCCCGCCGCCATCCAGACGCTATTGCTTGCAAAAGAACGTGGGATCCACGTCCCCGGCGAGCTCGGCATAGTCGGCTTCAGCGATGACCCCATTTCCTCGATCATCGACCCGCACCTGACCACCGTGCGTCAACCCGTCCGCGACATGGGAAAAATTGCCATGCAACTGCTGCTCGATCAGGTCGAAAAGGGCATGGGCAACTACGTCGCCGGAAATACAACCCTCCCAACTCATCTGGTAGTCCGCGAAAGCTCGGCCGGCCCCCACGCGTAGCCTACTCCAACCGACGCGTCAACCCAACCTACTCTGCCCGCAAACTAACAACCGGATTCGCCCGCCCGGCCCGAATAGCCTGCCAGCTAACCGTCACCAACGTAATCAAAAAAGTCCCCGCAAACGAAAGCGCGAATATCCACCACGAGATCCTGACCCGATAAGCATATTTCTCCAACCAATGATTCAGATAGGTCCATGACAAAGGCGTCGCGATCAGACAAGCCACAGCGATCAGCAGAATAAATTCCCTGGACAAAAGCCGCCACACGCTGAATACCGATGCACCCAGCACCTTTCGAACACCAATCTCGCGGGTCCGCTGTTCCGCCACATAGGACGCAAGCCCGAATAACCCCAGACACGAGATAAAAATCGACAACGCCGCAAACAGTTCCGCCAACACCCCGATCCGCTCCTCTTCCTCAAACTTCAACCCATATTCCTCGTCCACAAACTTATAGTCGAACGGCAACGTGGGGATCACGGCCTTGAATCCCGCCTGTATCTTCGACAGCGCCTCACGCACCGGCATCTGCGGATTGATCCGCAAAAAGATCCAGTTCCCGCCGCCCAGGAACATCACCGAAGGGAAAGTAGTCTGAAAAGGAGAGCCCTTCACCATATCCCGGACCACGCCGATGATCTTATAGAAACGTTCAGGCTTCCAGCCGGGTGCATATTTTACCGTTTGTCCCACCGGGTTAGTCAGCCCCGCCAGCTTCACGGCCGACTCATTCAGCACGATAGCCGACGAGTCGTTTGCCAGGTTCTGATCAAACCCCCTTCCCTGCACCAGTTGCCAACCTACGGTATTGCCATATTCGGTCGAGACGGATATCGTGTTAAAAGACTGCCCTTCGACCGCCGGCTTACCTTCCCACCAGAAACCTCCGTTCCATCCCCTCGTATCCGTGATCGGATAGTTAGCCCTCGCTATGCCGGCTAATGCCCCGGTACCACTCCATTCCGCTTTCAGCAGCTCATATTTGTTATCGAAGTCGGGTACCTTGACATTCATGCTGATCAGTCCGTTTTGCGCATATCCGGCCGGTCGATCCTTCGCATATTGTATCTGGTAATACACGACGACAGTGCCGATGATCAGCGTGACCGCAACCGTGAATTGAACGACGACCAGAACTCTCCTGGCGATAGACGAATGACTCCCGGCCCTGAACTGTCCCTTCAGCACCTTGATCGGCTTGAACCCCGAGAGATAGAAGGCAGGATAGCTGCCCGCAAGCAGCGAGGTCAACACAACAAAGGCCGCAGAAACCAGCCAAAATGCTGTATGCGTCACCGGTAGCCGGATATCCTTATTGGCAATATGGTTGAACCAGGGAAGGATGATCCAGACGATCCCCAGCGAGCAGACAAACGCCAGGATCGCCATAAAGGTCGACTCTCCCAGGAACTGCCACACCAGCTGCCTCCGCAGGGAGCCCATTACTTTCCGTATACCGACCTCGCGTGTACGCTTCTGCGACCGGGCCGTAGCAAGATTCATAAAATTGATACACGCCAGCAGCAGGACAAAAACTCCGATGGTCCCAAATGACCAGACAAATTGCAGCTCCTCGCTCGTCACGGCCACATGATTTTCAAATGCGGAATACAGATGCCATTGGCTCATTGGCTGTACGAAAAGTGCATGCGACGCGTCCTTCCCTTTCACATTTTTTGACAACAGTCCCTTAATCTTTCTGGATACCTGCCCTGCCTTAACACCCGGGTTCAGTTGAGCGAGGATCAGTATATTGTAGTTGTTCCAATCCGTCATATCCGCGCCGTACAGGTCAAAAGCCGCGATCCAGCTGCTGGAATAAAAGGCGCTGTTCTTTGGCAGGTCAGCATATACCCCAGCCACAGCCGCCGATCGCTGATCATCTATCTTTATGGTCGCCCCCACTGGGTCCACATTTCCAAACAGTTTCCGGGCAACGGTCCGCGACAGTAGGATCGAATTCGGATCGGACAGACCGTTGCGCCTGCCGAAGACCATATCAAGCGTCAAAATTTCGGGAGCATCCCGCTGCATATAGCTGCCGGCCTGGGTAAATTCACGGTCACCGGTAGAGAGTACGTGATCCTCGGCCTCGCGCACCAGCGACACATAACGAAAATCGTTGCTGTACAGCGTCCTCAGGCTGGCGGCCAGCGGCACAGGCAGGTAGTCGTTCGTATTCCGTCGCCCCGACCGTCCCTGGTTATCCATCACCTTCACGATCCGGTCGTAATGCTGATGATACTTGTTGAACGAAAGCTCGTCCCAGATCCACAATCCCACCAAAATGGCCACAGCCATTCCCACCCCAAGTCCCACGATATTGATGCTGGAATAAATGTGGTTATTGCGCAGATTTCGCCAGGCGATCTTGATTGCATTGCGGAGCATAGTGTTGAGTTTTGGAGGGAAGTTTCATATCGGGGCAACAAACAAAATGCCCCAACCCAACACATTAATATTCAATTCATTAAAAAACATCCCACCCAAGTCCTGTTCGGATACGATACACCAGGTGAACGGCCCTGCAGCGGCCCCGGGGCCCTCCCCCCTTTAAATCGATTCCAACACCTCGATGATCGCGGTAATAATCTCCCTATCCGGCGCCTTCCCCATACCCTTCTCCTTCCCTCCAATCCCCTCCTTCCCTCCAATCCCCTCCTTCCCTCCAATCCCCTCCTTCCCTCCAATCCCCTCCTTCTCCCCAAACGCCTCCGGCAATATCGCCCTGAACTCTCCGGCATCATCCCTCTCAAATATCACCTCAGTCCCATCCACATCCACCAAAAACCGTAGGCTATACTGACTAGCCTGCACACGACCACCAAAGGTCCGCTCCTCCCCCCTTACAGTCACCGGAATTTCCACTGTTTGTTCCATGGTTGTCTACCAAATTTCCTTAAAATCAATCGAAACTACCAACGCAGGAGGGAAATCGAGATATTTTTTTGTTATCTCATCGCAAACCACCAACATATCTGGCTGAAGAATAGTGTCATCAGCCACCCGATAGTCGATGGGCTGATAGGCGGAACACTGCCTGCAGGATTTAAGCGCCACTGTAAATTCTGATCCCAGCGCCATAGCGATCTTTTGATGCTTTGGTAATCGCAACGGACTCATCGCATAGGGAATTCCTTCGATCAGTTCCCACAGACCTTCCCACTGTTCCCAGTCATTATACGTGTAATGAGGTAATATTTTGACCGCGCCGGACATATATTAAGTAAAAATATGCAATATTAAGCAACTACTCAACTAACCCATCCGCCTGCAGGTTACTCAGTCCCCTTATTCTTTATCTCCTTCGCCAAAGCAACCGCACGCTGGTAATCCCCCAACAGCTCCTTACGATTCTCCACCCGAAGCAATACATTATTCCCAAACTCTACATCCTTCGCCATAGCCTGCTGCTCCTGCAGCGTCAGCGCCGCCGCCCCACCCAGGGGGAACTTCCGGAGAAAATACGGAGCCGTAATAACGATAGTCGCCTGCCGCTCCGCGTCCTGCACTTCCCTGATGTTTTGCGCCAGGCTATAATAAGCAAACAGCAGGTTCTTCAGCTGAATATCCTTCAGCAAATGCAGATTCCCCGAACTTTTAAGGTCGGAAAAAGTTGCGTCTCTGGAAATAAAGTTTGGCCGGTTCAGAATGCTCGTCAAATCAGAATCGATAACAGCGGGAGTAAGCGACCCCGTCGAGGGGCTGTTTGCAAACGTCAACAATTCATTTCCCTTCTTAACGATGAGCTCCGTATTTTCAGTGGCATATTTCAGCGATTGCAGGTCTGCGTCTATATCTGTCAGCAGGTTCTTAAGATAGATGGAAGCCAGTTTCTCTTCCTTGCTATTATCCCGCCACTCTTCCAAAGCGAGAGTGATCGATATGCCGAGGATAATGACCAGGACCTCGATCATATACGCCGGCCACATTTCCATGATCAGCTTTCCAACCCTGGATCCCCGGGGCTTGGCCTTGCTCCCGGACTCGGCCGCACCTTCCCCCTCTTTAATTTTTTCTTCCATAAGTCTTAGCCATGACATGATTCGTCAGAAATATAGCCTTAAGCTAAGCATTTTCCGCGAAGCCGGCAAGCGGACCACCGATCTTCATCGGTTCATACTCCTTCTTCCATGCATGCTTCCATCTGCGGTGGCTCCACAGCCACATATCCGGCCGGCTATGGATCACCGATTCCAGGTACCGTACATACATCCGTGTCAGCTCTCCCTCCGGCAGCTCCGAAGCATCCATACAGGCCAGCTTCACCGTTCCATGATAATAGCCACGCCTCGGCTTATCGATCGAAGCAAAAACTACCGGTAGACCCCCGTTCCTCGCCCCTTTCTCCGGCCCACTGGCAAACGGCGTCGGCCTTCCCATAAAATCGATCCAGTAAGCATTCTGCAAATTCCCCGGACACTGATCAGCGACCAGCCCCAGCAGGTATTGAGAGTTGAGATACGGCACAATTGCCTCCTTCATCTGCGGAGCCGGCAAAAAAGCATTCCCCGTCCTCGTCCTTAGCCGATAAAACAACTTTTCGAATAGCTTGCTCCCAATGGGCATATACACGACCAGTATCTTAAATTTCGTCAGCTGCGTCATCACCAGCTGTCCCCACTCCCAATTGAACGTATGCCCCAGGTGCATCTGACAGCTCCTACCGGTCGCATAGACGTCCTCCAGCGCATCCACATCCACCGTGAACCGTTTGTGCAACCAGCGCTCACTCGCCGACAACAGCTTGATCACCTCAACAAAAGAATCGATAAAATTGTGATAAAACTTCTTCTCGATGGCAACGAGCTCAGCCTCCCCCTTCTCCGGGAAGGCATGTCTTAGATTATCCATCACCACCTTCCTTCGATAGCCGAAACCATAATAGACGATCAGATAAATAGCATCAGAGATCAAATAAAGCGCCCGCATCGGCAGCAGGCTAACGAGGTACAGGAATCCATAAAATAAATAGTACATGGCAGAGCTTAAGGGAATTAGAGAAATAGTCCAATGTTCGTCGGGGGCGTTAAGCTCGTCTGTAGGTATATTGGGGCGCCTTTCACAAGGCGCCGTCGCCAGCCTTAAATATAGAAGTAATTATCGTCATAATCAATATACAGCCCTTTTTATTTCCCTATCGGTCATCTGCCACGCGATAGCAAGCTCCTTATTTACCTTTTCGAGCGCTTTCTCGTCTTTCAGGGCTGCATAAACACCGCAACCGCGAGGCCCTGTACGCACAGGTCGCGGGTGCGAAAGTCGAATACAAAAACAACCTGGACCTCCGCCGCGGCCCCTACGAGATCGTATCCGTCCTGGACGAAGGGGACGCCCCCAGCCGTACATGCTTCCTCAGTTTCCCCAACAATCCCGACGGCGTGCAGGTTCAACTCGAGTGGAGGTAGCGGGGCAGCGGCCAGCCCCCTCTCACCCGGATTCGTCTCAACCTTCGGCGCGGAGGGGTTTTGGCTTTTTGCCCGTATCTATGTCTTTTGACGGTCAGCCCAGACGACCAGACACCAGACGGCGCCCGTCAGCATTGCGCAGAGAAACACGCTGTTGCCGGAGTCGAACCCCGTATGCAGGACCGGGCTCTTTCTGCCCGTACTGTAAGTGCCTTTGACGACAGTTTCAGTAAGCCTCATATAGGAGGCAACTAGCAATAGTAGTATGGTGGATGCGGCGAGGAGGTTTTTGACAACTTTCATGGAGGGCGGGGTCAGAATTTCGATTAAGATACAAATAAAAACCGCTAAGTAACGTTATCGATAAGCCCAGCTATACCTAAACTCCATAAAATGGTCTTTCGCGTTTTTCTGGCCTTGATCCTTATTCTGGGCCAGGTCCCCTGTACAGCGCAGATCGACAACCTTAAGACTCCAGACGAGGTCGTAAGATTTGTCCACAAAGTAGCGCCGGACTACGGGTCAATATCGTCGAAATTTGGGTCCCGGCGAATCAGCAATGCCTCCTTCGATTCGCTAGTCAGGGCGGATCAGTTACGCCCCATTGAAAAGGTAGACCTCGACGGCAATGGCTTGACGGATCTGATTTTCAACGGATCCAGCTTCAGCTATTCCAACTCAGACAGTTTCCCGCAGCCCTTGTCATTGGCTATCTTAAGCTTTGAAAAGGATAGTTTCTGTGTTCGTGATTTGAGCCTGGATCGTTCCGAGGACATTGTCGCAAATTCGTTGCTGCTGGATGGTCGACGGTACATCCGGACCATTCGCGCAACCCTGAAATATAACGGTGACGACTATCGCAAGGTATATTACATTGACACACTGGACTGGCAATTCAACGCCTTTATTGAAAGGAAGCCGCCCGTAAAAAGAAAAGTGGAGCGGATCGACTACATCGGCTGGAATGGGCTTGCTTTCATGGAGAATATGACTCTTAGGATCATTGGGGATAGCGTCCGGTTGAAAAAAGAACGATTCGAAGGTTTTGACGACCTGAATCGAGGGGGCGTTTACCTGACACGTCTCGATTCCAACATTGACAACCGGCTTTATGGATTGCTGGATGCGATTGACTTCGTACAATTAAAAGATAGTTTCGACGTCGGTGGGAGTGATGCTACCACCGGCAGCTTAAAGATCAGGTACGATGATGGCCAGGAAAAACTGATCACTGATTACGGTCTATCCGGGACCTATGGGTTGGCGGCACTCCACCAGCTTCTTTTTGGTCTGATCGGCAACCAGCGCTGGATCAATTCTGACGCGGTTGCTTCCCGCTGCATCGATAGCCTCCATTCCGACAGGGAAGTCCTCGCTCTGGTAAGAACTTTGGATACGGAATATCCCTTCCTTGACTTCGAACCGGAAGACCCTGTCAATGCAGTACACGACTACCGTGAACGGTTGATCGCATTCGGCCAGCAAAAATGGCAGAAAGGGGATTTTGACAGCAATGGATATACGGACCTTCTATTTAACGGATATTCCAATAAAAATGGGGATTCCAGGCAAACCTCTGTCGTGGTCCTTTCATTTCGTGGTGGCAGCCTCCACGCGAGGGAAATCTCAGGGGCAACAGCTTTTTTTGCTGCCAGGGTCACTCAATACAAACACAAAGATGTTCTTCAGATAAATTACCAGGAGGTAGTCAAAGACACCACTCAGAAAAAAGGTTATCATCTCACGTCGCAGGAAGATACACTTACCTTCTACGACGGTCAGCTAGTAGAGATTCCACCAACGAAGTTGCATCATATTCAAAGACTAAGCAAACGCGAGGAAACCAGCCATGACAGTGTGATAGTGACCGCCGCTGCTATCTACTGGTATAAGAACGACGCCCCAATCCCGGAATATCCGGATACTGCCGCACGAAAAGACAGCATCAACCTTTATATGCTGGCCGACCAGATTGCCTGTCAAAAACTACTTTCCCTTGCCGGAGGTCTCCGGTTTGAACGGCTCAATCCTGAGTTGCTTCTTCCGGATGAGTCCATGCGGTTTCTCAGCTCGACCTGGTGTTTTCGGTACGATGGGGGGAAACAAACACAGTGGACATCCGAAGGGGGCATCGGTTCTTACAGGCTTGAGGCGCTTGATAGACGACTTTGGCAAGCGGAGCATGAAAGGACGGGCTGGAAATTGATCCCACGCCCTTCAACCAAATAGTGCATTAAATTGCACCATTTTATGCTTTTATGAAAAAAAAGCGTAAATTTACTCAAAAAAGAGCACTACAATGCACTCTGCAAACATCATTTCAACGATAAAAGCAAGGCGCGAATCCCTCCACGTAACACAGGATACCCTTGCACAGCTGTCCGGTGTCGCTCTTAGAACCCTGAAACAATTTGAAAGCGGCAAAGGCAATCCCACCTTACAAACCCTCCAAAAGCTCAGTGACGTCTTGGGCCTTGAAGTGACTGTTACCGTAAAAAATATGGGAGTTAAATTATGAGGGCCGCAACCATCTTATTTAAAGGGCAGGAAGCCGGTATCTTAACACAGCAGGACGACGGCTCTTTCACCTTCCAGTACCATCCCTCGTGGGTGGATGACAGCAGCAAGCCGTCTATCAGTCTCACGTTGCCCAAAACCGTAACCGCCTACCATTCCCGTTACCTGTTTCCCTTTTTTTATAACATGCTTCCGGAAGGCACCAACAGGCAGACAGTCTGCCGGCTCAAACGACTTGATACAACTGACTACTTCGGCCTGCTGCTGACGACCGCAAAGACGGACACGATCGGCGCCGTCACCGTATCTAAAATCGATCAACAATGAGTTTACCCGACATTCAATATTGCCCGGGAACGCTGGCTCCAGGCTATCACACCTATAGTCGAACCTGTCTGGTCAGGGTATTCCAGGGCAGAAAGGTCAGTCATATCCTGCCGTACGATTCGCCAGCATCCAACGCGGCGACTGACGAGCTGTTTCAGGAGAACAGCGCCCGTATCTCTATCTCCGGCGTCCAGGAAAAATTCTCTGTTTTGCTCGCGAAGAACAAACTCCGCTTGATCAACGAAGGCGAACGTGGAACCTATATCCTAAAGCCAATTCCCGCAGCGGGTCGACGATCGGACCAGATGCCAGCCAACGAGCATCTCACCATGCAGATAGCACGGCAGGTCTATCAGATAGAGACGGCTGAGAACGCGTTGATCTTTTTCCGCAACGGCAAACCCGCCTACATTACGAAAAGATTCGATGTCGGAGAAAATGGAATGAAACTCGCGCAGGACGATTTTTCGTCGCTGGCAGGACGGACACCTCAGACACACGGGGAACACTACAAGTATCTCGGCAACTACCTCGAGCTGTTTCATCTCATGCAAAAATATGTTCCGGCCTATACCGTGGAGGCGCCTAAACTGCTGCGGCTTCTCCTGTTCAACTACCTTTTTTCCAACGGAGACGCCCACTTTAAGAACTTTTCCCTTCTGGAAACACCCATGGGGGATTACCGCCTGAGCCCGGCGTATGACTTGCTCAACAGCCGCATCCACATTCAGGATAAAGATTTCGCGCTGGACGATGGCTTATTGCCCAAAGTGCTGGCGAAGGGCAAAGTCATGAATCAATTTTCAGTATTGGCCGAGCAGGCGGGCATTCTTAAAACCTCATTCGACGCCATCCTGCAGGTTATGCTCTCCGGATCAGAAAAGGTGCAGGAACTGACCTTTGCGTCCTATCTCGATACGTCCACAAAAAGAAGCTATTGGCAGTCCTATCAGGGACGGATGCGGCAATTGAAGAAGGATTAACCATGGCCATCGCCATCCACCTTACCCTCTAACATTCCAATAACATCTTTATCAATTATCTTTGGCGGCGTCACCCTCACCGGGTATCCCAGCTGAATGCAAAAGATCCTTTCTCTCTCCTTGATCCTCTGGCTTTGCCTGACGGCCCATTCGGCCTTGGCGCAAAGCAACATACTCACCGGCATTATCAACGATTCCGCCAGCGGCAAGCCCCTGGCAGGGGTCAGCCTGTTCCTCAACGGCACCAGCAAAGGCACAGTCACCCGCAGCGACGGAAAATTTGAACTGGCGATCCCGCCAGGCCGCTACGAGCTCATCGCATCGGCCATCGGATATGGCACCTGGCTCAGGGAGATCAACAGCCGGAGCCTTCCTTCTTCTCTGAAAATAGTCCTTCATACAAAAGCCGACGAGCTGGCATCGGTGACGATCGAGCCCTATCTCAAAGATGGCTGGAAAAAGTATGGAAAGACCTTCTGGCAATATTTCATTGGCACCACGGAAAACGCCTCCGCCTGTACGATAAAGAACAAGGACGCACTGCGGTTTCATTTTTATCTCAAGAGCAATCAGCTCTCCGTGACCGCCATCGAACCCCTGCTGATCGAGAATAAAGCGCTTGGATACGAGCTGGAATACCGCCTGGAACGCTTCGTCTGCGACTACGCGTCACAGATCGTCTCCTACTACGGCTACCCCCTCTTCCGCGATATGCCGACCGATGACCCGGAAAAAAAGAAAAAATGGGAGAACAATCGCCAGCTGGCCTATATGGGTTCGATGATGCATTTCATGCGCAGCGTCTACAACAACCGCGCGCGCGAAGAAGGCTTTCTCGTAAAATACAAAACACCCGTGCCCAACATCGAAAAGCAACGTGTCAAAGGGCTATACCAACCCAATGTCACCAAAACCGATTCCATCCCCATAGATACCCTTCGTCACTACTGGCAGGTGCTGCGGGAGCCCGACTACTTCATGACGCCCGCCACCGATCCCGGCGGATTGATGACAACCACCGCGGACCAGACCCACGTCATGTTCTTCTACGACGACTGCACCGTTATCTATGGTAACCCCCGACGGGGGATCGCCTATGCTGAATCCGCCATCCGCCTCATGAATCAACGTCCAATCGCCATAGACGAGAACGGCAGTTACTATCCCCAGAACGAAGTCCTCAACCTCCAGTCCTGGGGCATCACCCAAAATATCTCCAACCTCCTCCCCCGCGACTACGACATCAATTCGTCCATCCCATAACTCCCAACCCCTTAGTTTAATTCTTTAAATTGATCAAATTAACCACCACCTTTATCATCATATCCTTTTCCTCCGGTTTGCTCTCGGCGATCATCAGTGTCAGCGCCACCAGGGCATTGTCAGCAATCTTCTTGGAACCATCCGGTCTATATAGTGTCCCGTTCTTCTCGATAAACCACACAAACAGAAAAGCCGCTATCCGCTTGTTCCCGTCGGAAAAGGAATGGTTCTTAATAACAAAATATAAAAGGTTCGCAGCCTTTTCTTCGACGCTGGGATACAGGTCCTTTCCCCCAAATGTCTGATAGATCGCCGCCAGGGACCCTTGAAAAGAGTCATCCTTTTCATTACCAAACAGGCTGCTTCCTCCAAATTTATCCTTAAGTCCTTTAATGGCCTCCATCGCATTCCGATAGGTAATTTGGAAGAGCTCCTTCGGCGAAGTAGCCTCTATCTCCAGGACCTGATGATCATACTTATCCAGCACATCCAGCGCATAGGCATAGTCCGTGAGGACCTTCAGTAACCCCGTCGCTTCGTCGGAATTGAGGGCCTTACTCCCGGCCACATTCCCCAAAAGCTTTACAGTCTGTTTTAATTCTTCCAGCTGGCGGGACTGTTCCTGTAATCGTTTTTGGTCGATAGCGTACCCTTTAACCAGATATTCCTTTAATACCCTATTGGCCCAAATTCTGAACTGGGTTCCCCGGATGGAATTGACCCTATAGCCAACGGATAGTATAGCATCCAGATTATAATACTCTATTTCACGGCTGATCTCCCTGCCTCCTTCATTTTGAACTGTTGCATTTTTTGCAACAGTTGAAGCCTTATCCAGCTCTCCGTCTCGAAACACATTAGACAAGTGTCTGGATATCACAGATTTATCTCTATCAAAAAGAACCGCCATCTGATTTAGCGAAAGCCAAACAGTTTCACTTTCCAGCTTAACCTCAATCCGGCCACCCTCAGGACCGGCTTCATAAAAAATAACATCCCCTTTCTCTTTCATAATTTGATTTTTAAAATTAATTAATAATTACTTGCCGCCGCATCTTCTTCGGCGACTCAATTGGCACTCGTAACCAAAAGATTCAATCAAATTAGAAAGGGGAAAAACTAAATTACTAAATTCATTAGCTTCTCTTCGTTTTTGGGCTAGAAAAATATCCACCAATCCACACAAATCCTCCAACCCACTCACCTCACAAGCACCATTCTCTTACTCTCCACCAATTTCCCATCCACAAAAAGTGAGTAAGTATAGGTACCCGCCGCCAGCTGGCCGGTCCGCAAATTCAGCTGTCCATATCCAGCCCCGTTCACCGCAACGGTCTTGACCGTCTCCCCATTCATGTTCACGATCTGCAACGCCGCCTGACCAGCATTTGCCGGAATATAGTAGTTGATAAGCGTGTTCTCACTAAATGGATTCGGGCTGTTTTGGAAGAGTCTCGCCGAACTCACGGAAAGGTTGCTACTCTTGCGATTCGAGCCGATACCCAATAGCTGTTCGACCTCAGCCATCCGCGAGTCCAGACGGGCATTGACAGCCACCAATGAATCAACCATATTCCTGAGAGAGTCATTTTGCTGACTCAGTTCCTGAACAGCCTTTACCAGCGGTACCACGAAATCGCTATAACGAAGACCATAAAAAGACTGGTCATCCTTGGGCCTATCCACGCCGCTGAAATCGTAGCCAATGGACTGCGCGGCCTTCTCCACATCCTGTGCGACAAAACCCGTATACCTGACCTGGGACTTCTCCTTCATGGCCTGCTGATAAACCGGATCGGCCAGCGCCTCCGCCAGCTGCCGTCCATCAGGCCCTTTGACGGTCTTTCTGTTGCCCCGCAGCCTGGCCTCAATACCACTGACATCCATGGTATAGGTAACAGGAGCCAGTCTATTGATAAACGCGAGACCCGGAACATTTTGAGCGATGTTCCTCTTATACCGGCCGTCGCTGAAATTTGTCCAGGGTGCATATCCGCCGATGCTGGTCACGCTGCTGTTGCCGATCCGCACGCTATTGCTCGCATAGACCGTTGCCTGGTACCCTATCGCCGTGGCGTTGTTCAGGTTGGAAGCGTTGACGTCGGCACTGGCGCCGATGACCGTGTTGTTGCTGCCCGTGCCATTACTCATCATAGAATACTTCCCGTAAGCCGTGTTATTGGAGCCGGTAGTATTATCGTCCATCGAAAAAAAACCGCTGGACGTATTATAATTCCCGGTCGTATTACCATAGCCCGCATAGATCCCCACCGCTGTATTGGCGACCCCGCTGGTATTGTTATAAAGCGCGTCCCAGCCTATCGCGATATTGGAGCCCCCGCCCTGATTACTATACAGCGACCAGGGGCCGATAGCGACATTGCCCGTGCCGGTGGTGGTGTGGTACAGCGGTTCATAACCCAGGGCCGTATTATTGTATCCCGTGGTCGTCAGCAGCATGGCCATATAACCCACGGCCGCGTTGCCATAGCCCTGCGTATTGGAAAATAAAGCACTGTCACCAAGTGCTGTATTAGTAGCCCCCGTGCCCGGACCGGTGCCAATCGTAAGGCTGTGGATGCGGGCATCGCCGCTTGGCGGATAGTTATTCTGGGCATTAAGGTCCTGCGATAGAAGAAGGCATAGGAATGCAGCAACGGCCAGGAGGCCGGAATAGCGTTTAGGGTTCATAATCTAAGGTTTGTTGGTCCTGCAAACCTAGACATTGGTTAGCCGTTTTTCAATACCCTAAACGTAGGATTTTCGCTGGCCACCCCACCACCACCCAATAATCTACTGATTCACCTTGAACGATTCCCAGCCCGAAGCGGTAGCCCGGTTGCAGGTCATCGCCTGCTGTCCATTCTCGCTGCTGACAAATTTACCATTGTTGCCCTGCAAGGTGATGGTGCCATCGGCGTTGACTCCCCAGGTGAATTCCTCCCAGTCGCTATACGTCGCCCGGTTGCAGGTGATGGGCTGAGTCCCGTTCTCGCTGGACACATATTTGCCCATGCTCTGCAGCGCAACCTTGCCATTGCCAGCATCGACGACGAGGAATTGTTCCCAGGTGCCGGCGGTAGCGCGGGTACAGGTCATGGCCGTTGTACCGTTCTCGCCGCTCACATAGAGATTGTTGAACCCTTTCAGCGTAATGGTCTGGCCGATCGGGGCCCCTCCGGCTCCATTCGATTGTGTACCGGCCCAGGTGAAGGTAGCAACGGCCCCCGCCGGCAGCGTATAGGTGAAGGACTCTCCTCCCCATTTGACCTTGAAAGACTGGCTTGAAGAGGCAGTATTGAGCGCTACGACGACTTTGGTGCCGTCCGGGTTTTTAAAGGCGACATTCTGGATGCTCGTCGAGAAGGTATTGGAAGAGATCCTTAATGCACCCGCTCTTACGAACTGGGAAGCATGAGCCACGGTATAATAAGCCGTATTGCGGGTATAGCTGTTGCCGGAGATCGTAACGGCGCCCAGGCAATTGCTGCAACCACCCGCCGTATGCGGGTTGTAGTTGGGATCAGCCGCCAGGTTCCATTCCAGTACCACACGACTCCAGTTGCGCGACGCGCCGATGATCAGGTTGTTGACATGCCAGGCAAGGTCGCCTCCAAAATTGCCGGGCCCTCCGATGTATTGCTCCGTAAAATAGACATTCTTGTTCGGGTAGGCATTGTGTACAGTCGTCAGTGCGCTGATATCGCCGCCATATAGGTGAAATGCCGAACCATCCACATAGGGGTTTGCGCCGGCATCTCCCAGTACAGCTTCCGGATAGTCCGGCCGGTCGCAGTTGTGATCGTATGCAATGATCTTTGTCGTGATCCCATTGGCGCTGAACTGGGGTCCGAGATTATTCTTGATAAAATTGGCTTCCTCTGCCGCCTGCATGGTCATCGACGGGTTGTTATACGGATTCAAAGGTTCGTTCTGGGGTGTGATCGCATAGATATTGATCCCCTGCGCCTGCATCGCCTCGATATATTTTACAAAATAGCGGGCATAGGCGTCGTAGTAAGCCGTATTCAGGCTCCCGGCAGTAAAGCCGCCGTTGCCGCCAGCCCCGCTTTTCATCCACACCGGCGCGGTCCAGGGTGTCGCCAGGATCTTTATCGAGGGGTTGACCGCAATGATCTTCTTCAGGACAGGGACGAGGTCCGTCATTTCGGGCGCAATGCTGAAATGCGTGAGATTGACATCTGTCTGCCCGGCCGGCATGTCATCATACGTAAAATCCGAGGCGCTAAGATCAGAAGCCCCGATAGTAATGCGCACAAACGAAGAACCGACATGTCCCCCGGCCGTAGAGAAGATATCATTGAGAAAAGTACTTTGATTGGCGCCGAGCCCATTGATCAGCGAGGCGCTCCCGCCGGTCAGCGCATAGCCAAATCCGTCGATAGCCTGGTAGGTAGCCGTCTCGTCAACGGACACGGTAACAGGATTGCTGCCCGCATCTGCGGCAAAATTGATGTTCGCCTGCTGCTGTAAAAGTTTCGATTTGTCGGGTGTCGTCATCCATACGCTTACGGTCTCATTGGCTGCCCGCGGCAGGGTGGCGGCGGGAGGATCGGGGTTGCCTACTGCGGGAGTGTCGCGTTTACAGGAAAGGATCGTCAGGGCAAGCATTAGCGCCAGCAAGCATGCCGGCATCGTTTTGAATGTCATATGGAAAGACTTTAGGTAGTGAAAATCGACAACAACCGGGCCAACGCCCGCCAACCCACTACGCTAAAACCCCTTCAGCCTTATCTTCGATCATTGACTATCAATGCATCCTTTGTGGTGTATATCCGCCATTCGTCTAAAATCCCCCCAACCCCCGCTAAAAATCCCTAGCTTAGGCCTACCATGGCCATCGCCACCCCCACAGCCAGGAGCATCCCGCGTCCCCTCTCCCTGCCCGCCGGCCGAGTGCTGGGCCATGTCCTTTTCTGGATCGCATTCTATCTGTATGCCGGGCCCATCGCCTCCAGCATCGAAAACAACCCCGGCGCCACCATCCGCGTAGCCGCCATCGACCTGCCAGTCAAGATCGCCGCCACCTATTTCACCCTCTTCCTCATCGACCGGTACGACGAGAAGAGCAAAAGATTTTATATCTACCTTTTACTCAGTATTTGCTTCTTTGGTTTTGCACAGCGCCTCCTCAGCTACGAGGTCGTCTACCCCATCTACTGGCCCGAAGGCCGGAAACTCCCGCTGCTCTACCCCCCCAAGACCGTCATCGAAACCTTTGGCATCTACTCCGTCGTCGCCATCGTCGTCGTCCTCCACCTCGCCCGCAAATGGTTCATCAGCCAGCAGGAGCGGCAGCAGCTAAAGAATGACAAGCTCGAGGCGGAACTGAAATACCTCAAGGCCCAGGTCCATCCCCACTTTCTCTTCAATACGCTCAACAATCTGTATTCCCTCACCATCACCGACTCAAAAAAGGCGCCCGACGTCGTATACAAATTATCCCAGCTCATGAGCTACATGCTCTACGACAGCAACAAGCCCTTCGTGCCCCTTCAAAAAGAGATAGACTATATCGAGAATTATATAACCCTGGAAAAGATCCGCTACGAAGACCGGCTCGACGTCTCGCTAAACATCCTCTCCGATGTGCAGAATATTGAGATCGCGCCCCTGCTGATCCTTCCCTTTGTCGAGAACAGTTTCAAACACGGCTTCAGCAACGATATCGGCAAGGTATGGGTGCATATCGACATCCTCCTCAACGAAGGCCAGCTCATCATCAAAGTAGAGAACAGCAAGGGCGACGCCGGCGACGCACACTCCACAACCAACCCCGGCGAAGCACACTCCACCACCAACCTCGGCGAAGCACGCTCCACCACCAACCCCGGCGGCGCCACCATCACCCCCAGCGGCATCGGCCTTTCCAATGTCCGCAAGCGCCTCGACCTCATTTACCGGGACAAATACGATCTTCATATCCTCGAAGAACAGCGGACTTATCTCGTTGTCCTAAAACTCGTCCTCTCATGACCTGCCTCATCATCGACGATGAGCCCCTGGCGACAGACCTCCTCCGCAGTTATGTCCAGCGGGTAGAGGGCCTCCGGCTGATACGCTGCTGCGCCAACGCGGTCGAAGCCATGGCCGCCCTCCGTACCAATCCGATCGACCTGGTATTCCTCGATATACAAATGCCGAAGATCAGCGGCATCGATCTGCTCAAATCGCTCACCAAACCTCCGAAGGTGATCTTCACCACGGCCTTCCGCGACTATGCCGTAGAAGCCTTCGACCTCGACGTCGTCGACTATCTCGTAAAACCCATCTCCTTCGAACGTTTCCTCCGCGCTGTAAGCAAGGTCTATAGCATCCAGCCATCCGCGGACGCCGCCGCCAACGATTATGGTCTTCTCCACGACTTCGACGCCTCCTATATTTTCTTAAGGGCCGAACGCGAGATGATCAAGGTCTACCTGAAAGATATCCTCTATATCGAAAGTCTCCGGGATTACGTCCGCGTCAGGACCCTCGGCAAAGAGATCATCTCTTACAACCGTATCGGCTACCTCGAGCAAAAACTTCCCGAGAACAAGTTCATCCGCGTCCACCGGTCATATATAGTCGCCCTCGATCGAATACTTAGCTTCACCCCAACTACCGTCCGCCTGCAGGATCACGTACTCCCCATCGGCCGGAATTATAAGAACGAGACCTGCCGGGCCCTCAACCGGAACAACATCCTCTTCGAGTCTACATAAAATAAACAAACTTCACGATCAGGCTCTGGTTCTGTCGCGTCCTGGTGTCCATATTCTCGTTATTCGTATAGACGAGATAGAGATCGGACAACGGCCGGAATCGGTACTGCAGCCGGAAGAAATAGTTGAGGTTCGTATTCAGGCTCGTGTACTGGACATTCGATTTGAAGAACAATTTCTTGCTAAAAGCCAGGTCCAGCACCGGTCCCAGCGCCACCACGTCGTTGCCCGAATAGGGCCGCGGCAGGCGGATGAACGACAGGTTATAGTTGAACCCGATCGTCCCGAATGGCTGTATCTTATAGGTCATCAGGCCGATCCAGTTCAGCCAATGGCCGTTGTAGTATTGGCCTGTCTGGATATAGATCCACCCCGAAAGCCGCCGCCGGACATCGGACTGGTAGTAGGTAGCAAAACTCTTATAGTTGAACGCCGCCCCCGCCGGGATCGCCGTGCCTTTATTGATAGAGGGGTTGAACGGCTGCATCAGCCTTGTATAGTCGTCCACATACAGCGCATAGAACTGACCGGTATTCTTAAAATTCACCACCGATCCGAATTTATAGAAATGGTCCGTCCGGCGGTAGCTCGAGTCGACCCAGATGCGGTAGTCCACCACGGGCTGGATATTTTGAATAGCCCCATGCTTCGGATACAGCGTATAAGAAATATCCGTATAAAAATTCGAAAAATTGTTCCTCGGCACAAAACCCATCTCCGGGGCAAAACCAGCCTCCACCCGCGAGAAACCGGCCCAGCCAACCCACCTGCGCGAGCTCAGGTTCAGCCACCAGCCCTGCGTCGAGGCGGTCTTCGGTCCCCCATCGTTCTTCAACGGTCTTATCTCCGTCTCATGAAAAACCTTACCGGTCCACTGCCCATTGCGCGAGGTGAGATTGTACTCGATACCCGCCAGCCGGTCATACTCGTTGCCGACGTTGATACTATCCCCTGGCATCGTCCTATCCCGTTGCATTGCCTGTTTGTTCGTCAGGATAACACCTATATTACTACTCGATCCAACTTTCTGCTGCAAGGCCACCACGCTATAGTTCTCTCCGGGGTATCGCAGCTCATGCCCCGCGGCGTCCGCGCTCGAATGTCCGGCCGTCTGAACGCTCATAACCCCCAGGCGCAAACTCTCGTTCAGCTTTCCGCTAAGCCGTGCCCCTCCGATCAGGCTCGTCTGTTCATATTGTCCTGTCGAGGCGTTATACTTCAACCCAATATTCCTCGAGTAAAAAGGCTGTACAACTCCGGACCCTTGCTTGTCCGTCCCAAACGAACCAAAAAGGTCGCTGTTCTCGATAAAGAAAAGCCGTTTCTCGGGGTAGGAGATATCGAACCGGCTGAGATTCACCTGCGCCTGGTCCACTTCCGCCTCCGAGAAGTCCGGGTTCAGCGTCAGATCGAGGTTCAGCGCGGAGGTGACGGTCACCTTGGCATCCAGCGAAGGTTTCAAACTATTCTTCACCGGCTCCCGCCCCTCCTGGCTGGCCGTGTTGGTCAGGGACGGGAACAGCGAAAAATTATTGCGGGCCGCGTCCGGCGCACGCGGCCACACCAGCTTGCCCGCGTATGACAGGTTCGGAAAAACAAAATTCCGCGGCATCCCCTGCCAGCTCGACCGTTCGTTCTGTCCCACATCATTCCGGATAAAATTGATATTCCATTCCCCAACACCACCCGGAAATCGCAGATAGCGGAATGGGATGGCTATCTCTACCGTATACCCGCTGCTGTCCCGCCGAACCGCGTCGTACCATTTGATATCCCAGGTGGGGTTCGTCACCGTACCCATGCTGATCTGTTCCTCCTCCTGTACCCCCAGTGCGCTGACATAAAAACCATACCCGTTAGTATGGTCCTTAAAGGGGTCGATGATCACCCCAAATGCATCATTCTCCAAAAACACAAAATCCCTCTTAAGCGACGACACCACATATCTCTGTCCCTCCCCCGTCACCCCAATATTCCTCCCCTCCCCCTTCGGCCGCATCAGTCTCGCCCCAATATACAGATAGCGGTCATTATACAAAATCCTCACCTCAGTCTGCGCGCGCGCCATTGACGTATCCGTCGGATAATTCATCTGAAACCCTCCTGCCACACCCGCCCCAACCCACTCCTCCTCATCCAATACCCCATCGATAACGAGGTCCCTCCGAACCTGGCTCGCGACAACACTACGCGTCTGCGCACCCAACGCAGAGCCTACCAACAAAAAAAGCAACAAAAGGTAGAGCTTCATAACATCAGCTTTCCTCCAAGTTCCAAGGAAAACCGACGCCATTCTTTAATATTAGCCAGGCCGCACCCCCCGCCCACATAAACCATTCGTGGCCCCAAAATGTCGTTCGTCGAAACCCCAAATGTCGCTTACCTCACCACCTCACTAACCAATATCACCGGAACAACATCAGTATAATTCTTGAAGTCGTCCCTTATCATTTGTCTATTCGGTCCAATCGCCGCCTGATACTCGCTAAGACTCTTCACATAAAATGTCCCGATCGCCATATAAGGCAGCGGTTGATTGGGCATACCGTTGGCGACCCCTTTTTCAATGGTGTATTTCACCAGGTTGGACCCCAGAAAACCCGCGACCATCGGCATGTGCTTGGTCTCATAATACTCCATATTGAAGGTCTTGCCTTCTGCAAAAGGGTACATGATAGAGATTTTGATCAATCCTTTTTCAACAACAGTCATATGGTTTGTTTCAGTTTTAGCGGATGGTGTCCCCTGGCCAAATGCAGTGAAACATGCGGTCAGAAGGATCAGCGATAAGGTGACAGTGAGTTTCATGGTGTTTTTTTGCTAAAATAAGAAAATCGGTTTAGCCAAATATCCATAATTTTTTAAAATATTCTCTCCGTTCGATCGTCTTCCTGATTGATACCCCATTTTGGGCCCTATCATATTATACCAATGGCACGAAGACTTCCGCTAATTCTCCTCATCTGGCTCGGCGCCGACCTGTACTTTTACCAGGCGGTCCGGACCCTTTCCAGTTCAGCCTCCCTTTCATGGGCTTATTGGCTTATTGACCCATTAATAATGTGCGGTATAATTGCCGCAATCTTTATCCGGCGCGGCTCCCGCCTGCAGCAGCACCTGATAGCCTGGATGACGGGATTGATGCTGCTGGCGTTCATCCCCCGTCTATTTTCGTTTCCGGTATTATTGGTCGAAGATATCACCCGGCTGTTCCGGGGTTTCCCGCCAAGGGCTGTATGGGTGAGCGGGCTGACGATGGGCGTCGCGGCCCTTCTATTCTTCCTGGTGCTGTTTGGCATTACGCGTGGGCGGCATTTTTATCGCGTGCGGCGTGAGACCATCCATTTCCCCGACCTCCCCCCGGCCTTCGATGGCTTTACAATAACACAGATAACGGATGTCCATTCCGGCAGCTTCACCAACGCCGCCGGCGTACAAAAAGGGCTGGACCTCGTCAATGCCCAGCAGAGCGACGTCATTCTGTTCACCGGCGATTTGGTCAATAACAAGGCGTCGGAAATGGATAGATGGATAACCGCTTTTGCGGGGCTGAAGGCGCCGATGGGCAAGTTCTCGGTCCTGGGAAATCATGACTATGGTGACTACATTCAATGGGAGACGCCCGAGGCAAAACAAGATAATTTAAGTCGCTTAAAACAAGTCCACACGGAGATCGGCTTCCGCCTCCTCCGGGATGAAGCGATCTCGCTCCAAAAAGACGGCCAGTCCATCACCCTCCTCGGCGTCGAAAACTGGGGCAAAGGGGGCTTCCACAAATATGGCGACCTCAAAAAAGCCACCGCCGGCGTCCCCGACAATACCTTCAAGATCCTGATGTCTCACGACCCCTCGCACTGGGAGGGCGTCACCCTCGATCATCCCCAGCACATTCATCTCACCCTCTCCGGCCATACCCACGGCATGCAGTTCGGTATCGACTTCCTCGGCTTCAAGTGGAGTCCCGTTCAATACGTCTACCGACAATGGGCCGGCCTCTACCGTCAAAAAGACCGTTTCCTCTACGTCAACCGCGGCTTCGGCTTCCTCGGCCTGAAAGGGCGCATCGGCATGTGGCCCGAAGTAGCCGTGATCACGCTACGACGCCGTCCTGTCAATTCCATTTAACCATGTTCACTAATATATGCAAACATCTGTCTATTAGAATAGAAGGCCCGTTTCTTAGCTCCCTTCTGATATCTTTTGTTTAAATATTTCAACACAGATCTTGTTCGCTGAAAATTGCAACTAAAACTTGCATGAGTTGGTATTTCCTCAATCTTATTTTCATCTAGTATGAAGATCCTGTTTCTCGAAAACACACTGGAATAGATCGGTGTGAGAAAATAATCAAGTTGATACCCGTTGGTGATGCATTTTTCCGGATTAAGGAAATCGTCGTATACGGACACTTTTCCTGAGTTCACCAATCGTAAAAAAAGGGTTTTATTCCTGAAAGGGAAGGATGTAAAATCAGTAAAACATTCCTTTATTACACCAGATTCTATCATCTTTTGACGTCTTTCATAAGAAGTAACACCAAAGGCATAATTAAGAGACCAGACTTCCGTCGTGTCCGCAGGTCTGGGAAATAGGACATTGTAATATAGTCTTGCAAATGATATTTGTTCTTTCCTGATGATAAGAGGTCTTATACTCAATTCTGTACTTTCCGTTGGACGAACGATTATACAATCGCTATAACCTGCGTAGCTCCTGTCAAAGGAAAGAGAATCTCTATATAAGGATGGTTGGAGCAATATGTAACCCCGAATAGTGTCTTTCTGCCCAGCTACGACAACAAAACCCTTATAAATAGCAGTCAGGATTTAGTTCTTGTCGGGTAAATTGCCGAATATAGGCAATAAGTCCTGTTTACACCTGGTTAACCTTTCGTTTTTGTCCCGTTAAGCGATCGTTGTCTATTCGTTAACACCGCGCGCTTCACTCGGTTCTTTCGCCTATACAGTCGTATTGCTCCAATTTCGGCCACTCACTCTTGCAGTAACTTCCCGAAAAGTATATGGAAAGTCCTTACAGATTGATTCTTAATTTCTTCTATGTAATTTCAGCACCGCTTTCCCGCAGGCGGCATAATCTTTGCAGAAGCCATTTTGCATAATCCCTAATACAAAAAAAAACACCAATGAAATCAATTCTGTCTTTATTGGCCGCTGCGGCCATTTTCTCCGGTTGTAATACGAATGGCGGTGGTGGTACGAAGGACACTGTAGTAGTACGGGATACTGTGGCTATTCAATCCGGGCACCATCACACAAAGCATCATGCTGAGGAAGGGGGCGCATCCGCTTCCGGGTCCGGATCCACGGGTACTTCTGCCTCCGAACCGGCAGGTACAGCTGCATCATCCACTTCGCCCGCTGCAACTCAGGCCGCAACGCCCGTGTCCCAGCAGGCAACCCCTCAGAAAAAAGGTTGGAGTGCTGCCGCCAAGGACGCGACGATCGGTGGCGCCGCAGGTGCTGTAGCAGGTGCGCTTTTGGATAAGAATAGCCGGGTAGTTGGCGGGATACTGGGAGCCGCGGTAGGATCAGGCGCAGGTTACCTTATCGGGCGCAGCCACGATCGGAAGACCGGGCGGGTGGTGAAACATCAGCCGGTGGATTACAACTATGCCAGCAACCAGTGATCATTCTCCAACACTAATTTTAACGTATTATGAAAAAGGTATTTTTCCTCCTTTGTTCTTTATCTGTCATCGCGATCAGCGCATACGCTCAGAAAAAGATCAGTGAATCGGCTGTTCCGCAAGCCGTGAAAGCGAAATTCAATACACTCTATCCTTCATCGAAAGTGGAGTTCTGGTCATTGGAAGGCGCCAACTATGTAGCGGAATTCATAGATCAAAAGAAGGAGATGACCGTCTTTATCGCTCCCGACGGGAAAACGTATAAAACAGAGCAGAGGATCCATCCTTCCGAGTTGCCCCGGGAGGCCAGGGAATACATCGCAAAACATTATCCCGGAAAAAAGATCACCGATGCGGTGACCTCCGCCGATGGGGAAGGCAATCGTATTTATGAAGCAGAGGTAAATGAGCTGGACCTTATTTTCGATGGGAAAGGCAAATACCTTAAATCGGTACGTGAGCGGCCCGTTGATTAAGGAGCTATTCACCATTCCCGCCGCCAACTATAAAGGTCGCCCTCTCACCTTGGAGCGACCTCTTTTTTTGTAAACCATTTATTTCTCTACTGCGAATTAAATTTGTTCGGAATATTCGAACTGCCCGCCGGAAGATTCAGCGCTTTTGCGACAACCGGGTAACTCGCCGTCCTGATCTGCTGCTGCGTCATTCCTTTGAACGCTGTCACAGCGATAGAGCCCGGGACAACGACATAACGATAATTGTACCCGGCATAATTAAAACCGGCTGAGTGACTCGGCGCAGGCGGCAGAGATGCGACATATATATCCCCCACATAATAGGACTCGGTCAGCGCAGTCGCAGCATTAAAAATGAATGTGTCTCCGTTGCCATCGACCCCTTGTAAATACGTCAATACTGTTCCAGAATTGATGATATCACTAGTGATCGCACCGGCAGTAAAATCCTGATAATAGGTGGTGTCCGAATTGGCATCGACGTTGCTCGACATATTCATCGGCATCCAGCTGCTATAAAGCACACTGTCAGGGCCCGGGGCACCGTCTGCGCCATTAGCGCCGTCTGCACCGTTTGCGCCAGCAGGCCCTGCGGGACCAACATCCCCTTTTTGACAGCTTACGAATACAACAATAGAGGCAAAAGCAAGAATGTAGAAAATGTGATTCTTTTTCATTTTTTGGTTTTTTTTGACAGTGAAAGGTTAATACGCACAACGTTTGTCCGCAAGTAGTCAGACTAACGGAGATCCATGAAGTAAATTCCTGACTGGTTATTGAAGTGTTAATCGCCTGCCTCAGCATCGTGCTGGGACGGGACATCAGTCAAACAATTTTGATTGATCGTAAATAGTTCCATATATCTCGCGCAAACCGCGGTATTTTATACGGGTCATTATTGAGGTACAGTCTCAAAATTCACTAGTTTGCTTCAGCGTTTATAGTACATAGTTACCCCTATTGTTCTATTACACACTTCCCGTAAACCAAACCACCTCATATGAAGCTGTCTTTACTTCAGGGAAGATATAATCCAGCCATTATATCTTTCATTTTGCTTTCTTCTTTATACGTGCAACCGCTTTTCGCTTCGCCGGGGGAACACGAGCGTCACTCTGTCGAAACGATCGATCACTCGAGCTGGACCAAAATCACTGTCACTGTAACGCCTGCTAATCCGGTGCTGACCTGTACCCATCCGTCGACGACCATCACGGCCCATACGTCAGCCTCGGGCACTACCACTTACAGTTGGACGGGGCCTAACAGCTTTACGGCTACCGGAAGCAGCATTACTGTAAGTGCGGTCGGTACCTATACCGTGACGGGCACCAACTCCGGTAAAACGGGTAGCGCCAGTGCAACAGTCACTTCGAATACGGCAGTCCCGCCCCCTATGTCGCCCGGCAATACCGGGCCGTTGACCTGCTCTAACACCAGCGCCTTGCTCGTCCCCCCTTTTGGCTCTGACACGGGTATCTCTGTCATCTGGGCAGGCCCCAATGGCTTCACCTCTACGGACGCATTTCCCACCGTCAGTGTACCCGGCGCCTATGCACTGGTGGTTACCTATACTGCCACCGGATGTTCCACATCGAATCCTACCATTGTAGCGCAGGATATCACACCGCCGGCTAATCTGCTCATGACGAGCAACCCTACCTCAGTGCTGACCTGTTCACGGAGCAGCATTGCGTTCACAGCCAGCTCTTCCGTATCGGGAGCCAGCTACAGCTGGACCGGGCCTGGTGGATTTACAGCTACAGGCCTCACGTCATCCGTCTCTGCTCCTGGCACCTACACCCTGACGGCAACGGACCCCACCAACGGCTGTACCGCAATGACCAGCTCTGTCGTCAGCCGGGATACGACGGCTCCCCGCGGAGTCGCGACCACGGCGTTTCCGGTCACGGCCCAGATCACTTGCACCAACCCCACCATAGTGCTGACGGGCAGCTCTACCACGACAGGCGTGACATATGGCTGGAGCGGCACGGGCATCGTCTCCACCAGCGGCGCCTCCGCAACGGTCAATGTAGATGGGACTTATACAGTAACGGTCACCAATCCGACCAACGGCTGCGTTGCGACGTTGCCCACCATGGTAACCAGAAATGTCAGCTTGCCGCAAGGCGTGTCAGCCAGCCCCAGCGACGTCATCAGCTGTTTCCAGCCGTCGATCACCCTGCAGGGCCAATCATCGACTCCGAACGCGACTTTCGCATGGTCCGGCCCCGGCGGCTATACAGCCAATATCGCCGAACCGGATGCAAGCCTGCCGGGCAACTATACCCTTACCGTTAGCAACCCCACCAACGGCTGCACGACATCGGCAACCACGACTGTGCTGGCCGATACCGCTACTCCTGCCAACGTCACAGCATCGAACAACGGTCCGTTGACCTGCACCAACACCAGTGTGACGATAACCAGCAGCTCTTCTACTTCGGGAGTGGCTTATACCTGGGTGACACCCTCCAATACCTTTATTTCCGGCGCGACGGCAGTCGTGACGGTTCCTGGAACCTATACGATCCAGGTGACCAACAATGGTAACGGCTGTTTCTCACAGGCCACGACTACCGTCATAAGGAATTGCTCGGGTTCTAACGCCGTTACCGCAGGCGACTTCAGCGGCAGGACAGCAGAAGGTTTTACTGCCGACGCACTGACCGGGTTTGTCTTCAGGACCTACCCTAATCCGTCTTCATCAACGGCCTTCCTTGAATTCGCTTCACCCGTGAGTGCACCGGTAAGAGTCGAGGTCTACACCAGCACCGGCGCCCGCGAGCAACTGTTGTTCAACAATACCGCCAACGCCAACCAGGTGTATAAATTACGGCTGGCAGGCCTTTCTTCCGGTACGCACTTTTGTGTGATCAGCAACAACGGCAAAGTATATACAACGAAGATCGTTTCTGTCAGATAGTCTCCATCTGCAATAAGACGCCGTCCCCTCCAACCACCGCACGTACAGGTCCGTATACGGCGGCACAACTGAATTCAACACTTGAAGGGTGCCTGGCTCACTGAGAGGTAGGCACCCTTCCCTTTTTTAGAAGGCGCCTCGCCACCCGTGCTGCACCCCGACCCCACCGGTCCGTCGTCCCGTCCGCGGGACGGTCCATCACTTCCCAATACAGAAAATGAAAACGCCCTGTTTTGGGGCGTTTCAACGAATTTAGTGACAAATTAGTAACTCAATTAACAGGTTAGCCCGATCTCTTGCTGCCAATACTTTAAAGGAGTCCTGTAATCCTTTCCATATTGATAAAGCCGATCCATCATCCTGTCTTCTAGTTTATCAATCGAAATAACGTCGTATCCTTCAGCTAACCGGCATTCATATTCCAGTTCGAATGCCATTTGATTCATAAAAGCCAGAATTGATCTACTACTTGTCTTGGATACAGTATATCCTTCGGTCTGCGCCAGCTCATCATGAATGAACTGCCCTGGGAATTTATGTCTATGTAAAAGTAATTCCAATCGCGTTCTGAAAATGTGCCATGTTCCTTGAATGGTTTTCCCCTTGCAAATAATGGCCATCAATGATGGCTCGTGAACATACATGACCATCATCTTGCCGGGAAAGCTGCTGGACAATAACCGGGCATACCAGCTATGCAAATATTGACCGCGATCAGGCTTTGTAATATATAAAGATGCGTCGAGTCTCGAAGTATTTAACAGTTTCTGAACGGAGTGAATAATGAGCATAGATCTTCGTTTATATTCAATGTTCTCCTGTTGTCCGATTTTTCAGTTTTTGATAAGCTTTTCTAACTGCATCGATATCGTTAAGGGCCTGCTGAGAAATGTCTGACGCTGCTGTTCCTGAGAGATGTCTGCTAAGGTATCGGACGACCCATGAGGGAAGCTTTTCCGATTGCATAATTGGCTGTCCTTTTCTAAACTCTGCTACCAAAAGCATCGTTTTAGAGTTATCAAACAATTCCAAAACGTCTGGATAAGTGAAATAATGATCAAGTAATTTAAGGCCGGTGATATAGCGTTGTTCAACTATATCCGGACGAACATAATGATCGCCTAGAAGCACCCTCTCTGCAATTCTATTATTTAATAGATCCAGTCTGTCTGTAGAGATATATTTTACATTGAGTTCATAACCCATTTGCTGTACGCTAATCAGAAATTTCCAGGTTTCGACATCCGCCAAATTAGTCTCAATTATAAACGAGCTACGCCTGTTTAGGTGATCATTAACCAGCTTTGTCGCTTCTTGATTGCTATATTCCTGACTATTCACAGAGATAATTCCTGCTTCTCGAGCTTCTTTTGCAATTTCATCTGAGTTAATCAAGGGAACATTCTTGGGCAGAAGATCAAATGAAGATGTAGTTTTCCCTATTCCGTTTGGTCCTGCAATGACGTAAATAGTAGGCATCTTCTACTATTATTAAATACGTTCAACAATACGGCCATCGGGCCATTCTTCATATACCTTGTCACCTTCACTAAATATGATTGGCCTACCTTTAAAAAAGGCCTTTTCCTTAGCCCGACGCAAAATAGAAGCGGAGGCTTTTTCCAGCTCTTCTTTGTTCATTTCAGAACTGTCCTTTTCAGCTCCTCCATACCGAAGGAATATAGGAGTCTTTGCATTTTCCATTGTCACATAAAGATACAAATTAATTTTACAACCTCATAATCAGAGTATTACAGTGCTTCTCACACTCAACAAAGTGAATAGCTAATGGGTAAATTCTATCATTTACCAATACCGAAAGTGAAAACACCCGGTTTTATGGCGTTTGAGCGATTTTAGTCACGAATTAGTAACAAAATTTTCTACCCTTGTTTTCTCGGCCTATTTAAACTTTGCCGGATTCGTCTATTCTATGGGTTTCCAGAGCTACTTACTTCCCTATTAAATAGGTCATTTGAAGAGCCTGCCTAATAGTCCTTTTGTCTTTATCAGCTTGCCCTCCCGAATGATTTACTATCAACATCCAATAATCTATAGAACAAGTCTTTTTATTGGTCGGCTTTACCTTTGTCATCATCAAGGCAAATCTCGCTTTAGCGCATATACAAGGCGACATTTGCTTACCATTGTCGTCATTTTCGTATATACCAGTCCCCCTTATACGGACTGAACTCATCCAGGTCAATGGGTGTCGAATGCGGAGCCTTACGCAGCAAGATCGCTTTCTCCGCCCGCCCGGGGTTTATGTATACGTTACCGGCGGTGTCCACCTGGAGTAGATTTACCTTACACCTCATGTAGATGCCCATATACTTCGTTATTTCTTCCTTTGTCAGGTAATCCTCACCACAACTGCCTAAGACCAGGTTGTTGCGTATCTGGAATATACGTTTCTTGTCTTCATCAAAATCGACCGCATAGGGTGAACACTTTACTTTATAGCCGGAACTCACAAGATACACCGAGGTACCCCTTTCGTAGCCTCTACTTCTGAAATAGATGGTACGGTCTTTCAACTGGCTGAGATCCACGTTGTCTACCCGGGCGATCACGGCTTCGATCCCGTCGGTTTGACCTTTGCAGGATTGCAACCCGAGAAGGATAGAAAAAACGGTGATGATCTTCATATTCATCCTAAAATCTTTTAGACGGCATGGGTGATATTCCTTTGTCCGGAGTCCATGTACTAAGCAAAAATCGGCTATATTGAGCAAAGTCCACCCCCAAATTTACAAAGATGTATAGCGATTAAATTTTACACGCAGGGCCTTGACCTTGAAAATCGGGGTATTGGACTTCAATCCATAGCTCCCCACTTTTTTCATTTAGTGTGAATAGCCAATCGTTACCCTCTTTGCAGCCATAGAAATATTTTAATTGGGATTTGTCAGAAAGTGGAATCGAGTCCGACAGCGGAAATAGTCCGGACTTGCCCATTCGATTGAAATGGGAGCTATAGAGATACTGTTGATCAATGGAGTGAAAAGGATATTTTGATAACAAACTCCCTATATCTTTTTGTTCCAGCCGGTACTTACCACCGGCCTCTAACTCTCCTTGATCGTATTCCGATATAATTGCAATTTTATTGGGAAGGGAAACCTTTGTAACCCGCCGGATAAAGGGCAATACGGACCCACTATTATATTGGCAGCTCGCGAAAACGACCGATGCGCCAAGGAGTAAAATGATATGCAGCGTTGTCTTCATTTGGCAGTGAGATGCATAAGTGCCTCGATTCCATAATAAGAAACATTCCCTTTCTCAGTTTTTCCGGTTTATTCCTTAGTTTTATGAGGTATGGCCAAACGAGAACGATAAAGACAAACCCTTGACAAAACAACCTACAAGAATAGTTATCATTACTCTTCTCTCCCTTATCTTATTCCGGATAATCTTACACTATACAGAGTTTGGGTTCTTTGAATTTATTTTTTTCGACCTGATTCCGAAATGGTCGCTATTTCTATTACCAACAATTTTTCTCGTTAGCAGGTCTTTAAAACGACTCCCCATAAAAAATGCGCTTATCGAGTTTCCCGTAACGGCAATCTGCTTCTACCTGCTATATTATATTTTAACTCCCTATCGGTTTGATAAATTAGACTGGGATACCAATTATGTCAAAAGAGAGAAAATCGTATCTCTTGCCAAGGCCAAACAACTGAAAGGTGCCGGATTCAGATATACCATCCCTGATAGCCTGACCCTTTTTCCGTTCTTCAAAAGCAAGGAGATAAACATAAAAACTACAAAAGATACCTTCGTCACCATTACATTTTATACTGACGCAGGCATCAACGACCATTATTCGGGGTTTGTATTTACAAACGACTCAGATGAGATCGAACACCTTGACCGCAAAGTAGAAGCACGCGGCAACGATTTTAAGCTGCAGCCAAACTGGTATCAGGTCCACGAATAGCAATACCGCGCATCCCACGCCAGCGTTCTTGCGGGCCGCAATATTCCTGGCGGCATCCTCACTTCCCAATACAAAACTTACTAAATATATAATCCAGTCTATCCTCCGTCGTCACCTCCCCTGTTATCTCCCCCAACCAGTGCAAACAAACCCTGATATCCAGCGCCACCAGATCCCCCGGCAACAATTCATCCAATCCCCGCCTCACCGCTCCCAGCGCCACGCCCACCTGCTGCAGCGCATGATAGTGCCTCGCATTCGTCACAATCGTTCCATCCCCCGTCGCAGCCCGCCCCTCCAGCACCAGGTCCAAAAGTCTCTGCCTCAACACATCAATATGCCGCACATCCTTAGCCGATATCAACAATTCCTGCGGAAAAGCCCGCCGCGCAACCTCCTCCCCAATCACATCCACCTTATTCCCCACCAGCAAGAACGGCTTCCCCCGTCCCATCAACTCCTCCCTAACCTTCGCCACCGCCAAAGGCGAATCCGTAACATCAAATAGATACACGATAATATCCGCCTGCTCCATCTTCTCCTTAGACTTTCCAACCCCAATCTCCTCAATAATATCGGCTACATGTTCCCGTATGCCAGCAGTGTCGATCAGCCGAAAAAGCACACCATCAATATTCAAAACCTCCTCAATCGTATCCCTTGTCGTCCCCGCGATCTCCGAAACAATCGCCCTATCCTCATTCAATAATGTATTCAGTAAAGTCGACTTCCCCGCATTCGGTCGCCCCACAATCGCCACAGCCACTCCATTCCGGATCACATTCCCCAATTTAAAAGAAGCCAGCAGCGCAGAAGTCACCTCCTCCGCCTCGTCAATCAAATGGTACAACTGCGTCCGGTCCGCAAACTCCACATCCTCCTGCGAAAAATCCAGCTCCAGCTCAATAAGAGCAGAAAAAGAAATCAGCTGCTCACGCAATTCGCGCAAAGCCCGCGAAAACCCTCCCCTTATCGTATGCAACGCCGTCCGCGCCGAAGCCGCCGTATTCGAAGCGATCAGATCCGCCACCGCCTCCGCCTGCGTCAGATCAAGCTTCCCATTCAGGAACGCCCGCTGCGTGAACTCCCCCGCCCGCGCCAGCCGCGCCCCACGCCCCACCAGCGCCTGCAACACACGCTGCTGCACATACGGACTCCCATGACACGAGATCTCGATCACATCCTCCCCCGTATAGGAACGCGGCCCTCGAAACAGCGACACGACCACCTCATCCAGCTGCTCCTCCCCATCTTTCAATACACCGACATGCAGCGTATGCGACGCCTGCTCACAAAGATCCTTCCCCGTAAAAAGTTGATTAACAATACTCCAGCTGAATTTGCCGCTTACCCGGATCACGCCGATCGCGCCTATCCCCGGCGGCGTGGCGAGCGCCACGATGGTGTCCTCCCAGCCTGTCAATTTGCCTAACATCCAACAAAGGTACAAATCTACCGTATCAACAAAACCGTCCCCTTCTTCTGTATCATCTTCCCATGTATATCCACCGCCTCCACCATCCACACATAAGTCCCCGCCGGCATCGCCTGTCCCCCCAGCGTCCCATCCCATCCCAAGGCGGCATTCGTCGTCATGAACACCTGCCTCCCCCAACGGTCAAAAACCGCGAACGCCTTCAATTTCCCCACCCCCGGCCCAATCACCCGCAACACATCATTATGGCCATCATTATTCGGCGTGAACCCCGTCGGCACAAAAATATCCGCCACCGCATAGACTTTCACATCCACAGTATCCGTCCCCGTACACCCGCCCGCCGTCGTCGCCTCCACCACAAACTTTACTTCCTCCGAGCTATTCAGGACCAGGGTCGGGTCGGCAGAGCTCGGGTTGTCCAGCCCCAGATAGGGCGTCCACTGCCAGGTGACCGCGCCCAGGCTGTCGGGAACCGTCGCATGCAGCTGTACCGCCTCCCCCAGGTAGACGGAGGTATCCGGCCCGGCAGTCACCTGGAAAGGCGGGATGACCTCAACATGTATCGTATCCGGCACCCGCGACGTGCAGCCGTTGGCTGCGGTCACGGTAAGCGTATAGGAGATCGACTGAGTGGGTTTAAGTACAGCCGGCGACGGCCCATTCGGGATGACCAGAAAAGTCGTCGGCGACCAGGTGTACTTGCCCCCTGGCCCGGCCCCGGTGCCGTGCAAAATAACCGACTTGCCGCTACAGGTCGCCACATCGGGCCCGGCATCCGCCACGGGAGCGGGGTTGACCGTCACCGTGACCTGCGCCTTCTTCGGCGCACACAGCCCGGCGGGCCCCGCGTTGACGGTCACCGTATAGATCTGCGTAGTAGTCGGACTGGCCCAGGGCGCCGCGACAGTAGGATCATTTAGCCCAATCGCGGGCGACCAGCTATATGTATCGGCGTGACTGAGCACCGGCAGCTGCACCGAGTCCCCTTCGCATATCGGCGGAGGGGAGCTGGCAACGACCGATAGGTCATTCAGGACCGGAACGATCACGGTCGTATCCAGGTTGCAGCCATTTTGATCCGAAACGGATATTTTGTAGGAACCCGTCGGAAGTCCGGTAAACAGTGAGTCACTGCCCGTTAAGACATGGCTGCCGCCATCGTCGATCGAATAGGTGAAAGGCGGCCCTCCGTAGCTGGCCGAGATGAGGATGGACCCGCTGGTATCGGCACAGCCCGTAGGATTGGGAGTTACGGACATGCTCGGAGTGAGATCACCAAGGAGAATCAGTCCCTGCGCCACAAAACCAGTCGGGATATCTTTTACCTGGAAATAGATCCATCGGCCTCCCTGGCCGCCGGCGACGTCGTTATAGACGTGAGTCGCCGGGGAAGTCTCCGAAAGAGGCCCGGTAAATCCGTTGCCGTCACTCCTGTTGATATAGAACTGAAACGGCCCCGTACCAACAATTGGATTGGCTTTAACTGTTACGATACCGTTTGACTTTCCGCACGTGGAAGAAATCGCATTTATATCCAGATACCCCGGTTGCGCCGTCGCCGTGATACCACTACAAAGGAGCAACACACCCACTAGTAACGCGGGCCTCAACGGACGGGATCGCAAGGGTCTTTTGGTCATGCGGAGCTTAGGATCTTTGGCCAAAGTAAACGAAAATAGCCGGTAACGCTGTTATAACGTTCACCGGCTAGGATTTATGCAAATATTGAGCCTAACAGTCCCTCCCTCACGCAAACCTTCCCAAATCGACCATCCCCTCCAGCCGCGCCCCCCCGTCCTCCCCTCACCCACGTCCCTCTCATCCATCCCCGCGTCCTCCTCACCCGCACCCCGCGCCTTACTGATCCTTCGGCATCGCAAACGTGATCGGCTGCCTCTTATACGATTTAACCTTCCTCCCATTCTGTATCGCCGCCGTCCACGTCCCACTCCTCTTGATCACCCGAATCGCCTCCTCCCTCAGTCCCCCCTTATCCGGTCCGCTGATCGCCTGCACATTGCTTACATTCCCCTGCTCATCCACGATAAATTGCACCATCACCTGCCCCTCGATCTCATTGTTGATCGCATCCTGCGGATAGTTCAGGTTCTTGTGCAGGAACCTCGACCACGCCGCCATCCCCCCGGGAAACTCCGACTCGATCTCCACCACCAGCACCGGCCCATCATCCTCCTTTTTCTTCGGCTCCTCGATAACCTTTCCATTCCCCGCAGGCGTGGGGGGAGCGATAGCCGATCCATCATCCTTATCCCCGGCCACATTTGTGTTCCCGATCCTCACGTCGTCCAGCTCTGTCTGCTCCGGCGGCTTCTCATCGGGCTTTACTTCCTCATTCACTAACCTCGGCGGCGTGAACTGCCTGATCTCGATATGCTGGATCTGCGGCTTCGGCGGAGGAGGTGGCGGCGGAGGCGGAGTCGGGTCCTTTTCCACAGCAACCAGCTGGACCGAATCGACCAGCGCGGGCGCCGCCGATTTCTTCGTCCCCCTCCCACTCACCATCCCGCCCACAAACACTAACCCGATCACGATCCCCGTCACCCCAATTGCCTTATAAAGTCGCTTGTTGTATGTCTTGCGCAATTCGTACGCGCCGTATTCCTTATTCTTCCCATCAAAGATAAGGTCGAGAATATCGGCGCTTAATATCTTATTGGTTTCCATATGTCAGGTTTTTTATTCAGAGAATACAATGGTTATCGGCTGCCGTTTGTAGGACTTCACCTTCCGGCCGTTCTGTATGGCTGGCGTCCACTGACCGCTTTTCCTGATCACTCGAATAGCCTCCTCCCGAAGTCCTCCCTTCTCCGGACCGCTGATCGCCTCAACCTGGCTGACATTCCCGTTCTCGTCGACTACGAACTGGATCACGACGGTCCCCTGTCCATCCTCCGCGATGTCCGGCGTGCGAAGATTCTTCTGAAGAAATCGCTGCCAGGCAGCCATCCCGCCCGGGAATTGCGATTCGATCTCCACCTTTGTCCAGATCTCCGGCTCATCCTCCTTCTTCTTTGGCTCCTCGATCACACCCCCGGTCCCTCCGGGCGATGGCGGGGCCACAATATCTCCATCGGGTACTCCAGCCTGGTTCACCGTCCCGATCTTCGCGTCGGCTATATCGTCCACTGTCGGCGGAGGCGCATCTGCCTTGTCATCGGGAACGATCCGCGGCGGAGTAACCGCTATCGTCTTCACCTGAACCGGCTGAACCCGCGCCGGTGGCGGCGTGACAGGGGGCGGGGTCGGCTCGTTTACTTTCGCCAGCTCGAGATCGGGGCCCATGAGGATGATCGCCTTCGCCTTCGTCCCCCTCCCACTCACCATCCCCCCAACAAAAACCAACCCGATCACCGCCGTCGTCACGGCAATTGCCTTAAAAAGACGTCGGTTGTATGTCTTGCGCAATTCGTACGCGCCATATTCCTTATTCTTCCCATCAAAGATGATGTCGAGAATATCGGCGCCCATGATCTTGTTCGATTCCATATGTAAAAGTATTTACAATGAGACGCGAACCTCCCCCAATTCCATAAAACCCTTACTGGCACTAGCTTTCATCGAATCACCGCGATGCAGAAACAAAAAAATTCCATAACTCCTCCACCCCTCATCCCTCAAAAAATCTCATCCCCACCAATCCCCTCTTCCTCAAAAAAATCTCCCCCCCGATCGCCGGACCACCCCAAAAATCGCTTCCCCCATCCCCCAAAAAATTTCGCCTCCCCATATCTCCGCCAACCTAACCCCAACGCCCAACCGCAGTGAACCTCACTCAACCAACCTCGCTCAACCTCGCCAATCCCACCAACCCACCAACCCACGCCAGTCCACCACCGGCCGCGCCTCCCACTCACCCCTCTCATCCCCAATCCCACCAACCCGCGCCAGCCCACTACCAGGCGCGCCCGGCCCGCAGGGCCGCAAAAAAAAAGGTCCCCTCCTTTCGGAGAGGACCCTAATAATACTATACAATTATTTTACTGCGCCTCCAGCTTGAACACGATCGGCTGCTTCTTGTACGACTTAACCTGCCGTCCATTCTGCACCGCCGGCGTCCACTTACCAGACTTCTTGATCGCACGAACAGCCTCTTCCCTCAATCCACCCGACTCAGGTCCGCTGATCGCCTGCACATCACTCACATTACCCTCCTTGTCCACAATGAACTGCACGACCACAGTACCCTGTATCTCGTTATTCACAGCGTCGTCAGGATAACGAAGGTTCTTGTTCAGGTAACGCAGCCAGGCCGCAGGACCACCAGGGAACTCAGACTCGATCTCCACCTTCGTAAAGGTCTTGTCATAGTCTTCTTCGTCCTTCTTGGGGGCCTCAACTACACCCTTACCAGCGTCGCTGACAGGAGGAGCAGTGATACCTTCATCCTTGATACCTTCCTGGTTGACCGTACCGATCTTCGTGTCTTCCAGCTTCTCTTGTTCCGGTGGCTTCTCTTCTTCCTTTACTTCATTGTCTTTCACGATCTTAGGAGGCGTAAATTTCGCCATTTCCACCTTGGGAGGCTCCACCTTCGGAGGAGGCGGTGGCGGCGGCTCGTTCTTTTTCTCTTCTTTTACATCTTCGAGCTGTACGTCCTGGACCACCAGCGACTTCTTCTCCTTGCCCGTGTTGATATTGCTTACAAAGAAAGCAATGAACACCAACAAGAGGACGATAGCCATGCCCACAATCGCCTTGATCAGGCGCTTGTTATAGGTCTTACGCAGCTCGTAAGCGCCGTATTCCTTGTTCTTACCCTCAAAGATAATGTCGAGGATATCGGCGGTTAATATTTTGTTGATTTCCATTTTGAAATGGTTTGTTAAGTTTTAGTCCATGGTCCAAATCCCGGTTCTTCAACCTCGATCGATCCAATTTTCATTGAGACGCGACCCGGAAAGGATTCCATAAAAATCCCGCGTTTTTTTAATCTTTCTGGCCGAAAATTCCTTCCGGCCGGTTCGGACTATTTTATACCGTTCGCATTCTCAGTCGCTTCGACGAATTTATACTCGTCCGGAGTGATGTCTACGAGAGCATAACGCTTCACCGCATCGATGGTCATCTCATCCAGGATATCCACCGTATTCTTATAGGTAGCATCCTTCGTGGGCTTGAGGATCACCATGAAATCCTTGGGATCGGTCCTCCGCTTCTTATCCAGGACGATATCCCGGATGCCTTTGAAAGTGGAAGACTGAAGCTTGGAAGGATCCAGGCCCTCATAATAATAGACCATATTCTGCTTGGAAGGCATCAGCGTCAGCGCTGCAGACTCTTTCAGCTTGTTCTGCTCCTCAGGCTTGTCAACGTCCTTGGGCAGGAAAAGCTTCATCGCCGTAGGCTGGCTCATTGTCGTCGTAAAAATAAAGAATGTGATCAGCAGGAAACCCAAGTCCACCATGGGAGTAAGATCCACACGCGTGGAGAGCTTCTTCCCTTTCTTCACGCCGGGGCCCTTTTTATGCCCGCCGCCGCCGCTGGTATCCATTTCTGCCATAACAATAGCTTTTTTTAAAGTTACTAATTTTTAACCGTCTCCCCCTTCTCTTAACACCCGGTCGTCTGTCAAGCCCCCCGTCAAACAGGTTCTTCGGGTCAATTCATTTGTGTGACAAATCAATTTAGTGAGCTTCAACAACTTACGACCATATCAATCCCACCGGGGAGATCAACTTACTGCTCCGAACTCTTGTTTCCGGACTTCTCCTGTGCCTTTTGCAGCTCAGAGCCCAGAGGCGCGCCCACCGGATTCGTGATCAGCTGGAATTTCAGCTGGTCATTCTTCTTAAAGGCATATACGACTCCCTGGAAAGCAGGATACTTCGCAGCATTGTCGCCCTTGACCAGGAGATACATCTTGCTCCCCTGGAAAGCGCCTACAGCGGCACGTACCCACTCCAGCAGCTCGTTATTCGTGCTGTCCGTGACGGGTACACCCGGCAGAACGGCATTCTTCAGCTCGTCAGGGCTCTTGTCCAGATAAGATTTCAGCTGGGAGAAGGGAACCCCGATATAGCCTGCAGGATTGTTGGTGAAATTCTTCTTTTCAGCGTCGGTCAGACCGAGATTCTTGGACGTATTGACGGCCTCGATGATATCCTTCTTTTCAGAAGTATTCCCGTCACTGATACTGAAGTAGACTTTACCTTCCTTATCCAGCGTGACCAGCACCACGTTCTTGTCGGGAGCGATTTTCGACGAGACCGAATTAGGGGTCACGACGCTCAGCGCCTCAGGTGGCTTGAACTTGGTCGCCAAAATGAAGAAGGACAGCAGCAAAAAAGCCACATCACACATGGCAGTCATGTCGATGCTTGTGCTTTTACGCGGTATTTTAGCTCTTGGCATTTTAAATTGTTTTAGAACCGGACTCTAAACCCGGTTTGATGAAGCGAATCATTTTCCATTATCTGGAATAAGACCCAAATGTTTCTCTTTTCCACAAAACCGGCTAAAGATTTAACATTTGCCGGCCCCTACTTCCTTATTTATACAAAGAAGCAAAGCTCTGCGTCAGCGTGAAACCACTTTCATCGATGCCATAAGTGATACCGTCGATACGCGTAGTGAAGATGTTGTACATGATGATCGAGATAGCGGAAGTACCGATACCAAGAGCCGTGTTGTACAGCGCCTCAGAGATACCCTGAGAAAGTTTCTGAGCAGCTTCGCCACCACCGCTGTCACCAAGGGCAGAGAACGAACGGATCATACCCATAACCGTTCCAAGCAGCCCCATCAGGGTTGCAACCGAAGCGATCGTAGAAAGGAACACCAGGTTCTTTTCCAGCATGGGCAGCTCAAGCGCAGTAGCTTCTTCAACTTCTTTCTGGATAGCCAGCACCTTCTGCTCAGTGTCCAGTTCTGCACTGATCATTTCTTTGTATTTGCGGAGACCAGCCTTCATTACATTGCCTACAGAACCCTTCTGCTTGTCACACTCAGCGATAGCAGCGTCAACGTTCTTGTTGGCGAGATGATATTGTACTTTGCGGATGAACTCAGCGATATTGCCGCTGCCCGTAGCCTTCTGGATGGTCAGGAAGCGCTCGATCACAAAGGTCAGCACAGTCAGGAACGCACCGATCAGGATCGGAACGATGATACCCCCCAGGTACATCTTGGAGAGACCAGACTTTGCACCTTCATGGTTGGGCCAAAAGCCGCCGTTGGGATCTGGATGCGTAAAATTGTCTGCACTGCCGATAATAAACCTCCAGATGATGTAGCCGGCGATAATACATACCAATGGAGCGACCCAGGAAATTGAATTACCCTTTCTCTTCGGTTGAACGGACGATGTAGAGGTCTTAGCTGCTGTCGCTGCAGTCGGTTTTGTTTCAGCCATGATCGTTTGTTTTTAGTGTTTTTAAAAAAATTGAAGTATGTAATAGAAAATGATTGTACAATTCTAAGGAAAAAAGCCTTTCAATAGATAAAATTGGATACTAAATTTTTACAGGTCACACAAGATAAGGATTTTTCGTAACGCAAAATCCACACATCTGACAGTATTTGCGAGCCGAAAAATTTATCAAATACTGTCACGCATCTGATGTCCGGCCTATTGCCAACCCGCCTGTGGCGGCTTCTGATAACTGGTGTAATTCATAAGGATCCGACCAATAGCCCGCCACGACACCATTCCGGGACCCGAAAAGAGAGGGATACAGAGCCTTGACAGAACGCGTAATTTACGTGTTTTTTATCACCAACAAACAAAAGGCTTTGCTAATAAAATTCTTATCACTCATATCTCAACGCCTCTATCGGATTAAGACGCGCCGCCTTATACGACGGATAGATCCCCGCCAACACTCCCACCAATGAACACATAAATATGCCACCAAACACCCACACCCACGGCACCACAAACCCCGTCGACAACACCAACGAAAAAACGTTTCCCACGATCACCCCCAGCACCACTCCAAACCCCGCCCCCAACAGACTGATCAGCACCGACTCCCACAGGAACTGCATCCGCACATCCCCCCTCTTCCCGCCAATCGCCTTCACCAACCCGATCTCCTTCGTCCTCTCCGTCACCGCCACCAGCATGATATTCATCAACCCGATCGCCGCCCCCACCAGCGTGATAAAACCAATGATGCCCGCACTCATCGTTATAAAACTCAGATTCTTCAGCAACAACGCCACGAACGTATCACTCTTGTCGATCATAAAATTGTCCGCCTCCGTCACCTCCAACCTCCTCACTGGTCTAAAGACACCCTCCGCCTGGTCGATCGCCCCATCCAGCATCTTTACATCGGCCACCTTTACCTGTATATTAAAGGAGCTCGCCGCCCCGGGCCCGAACGGTCCGCTCGACGCGGTAAAGAACCGCCGCACATTATTATAGGAGGTGATAACCACATTGTCATAGCTCATCCCAAACGATGAACCGCGTTCCTCCAAAACCCCTATGACCCTGAAAGGTAAATTGTTAACCCGGATGATCTTCTCCACCGGAGTCTCGGGGTTCGCGCCAAAGAACCGTTTCGCGATCGCGCTCCCGATGATACACACGTTGCGGCCTGACCCGATGTCCAGGGCGTTCAGATTGCGGCCCGTCGCAAGATTATACCCGTTGAGCTGAGCATAGTTCTCGTCGCCGCCAATGACCCGTATATTCGGATTTGTTTTTTTGTTACCCAGTGAGACAATCGCATCGTTCACCCCCTGAAAATTCAGGCTCACAGTCGCTGGATACTGATACCGGGCGAGAAAGGTCTCCGCCTGCAGCTTCGTGATCGGCACACTGGCGTTGGACTTCTTCTCCCGCAGCCCTTTGCGTTTATTCTTAACCCCACCTCCGTTAAAATTGAACCACTTGCGATAATGGATCGTAAACCCATTGGCCCCCATCGCCGAAAAACTCTCCGTAAACTTCTGCTTCATCGCATTGATAGCGGTATTGATCCCCACCAACGCCATAATACCAAACGCGATGATCGCAACCGTGATCCCGGTGCGCAGCTTATTGCTCCGAACCGTCCGAAAAGCCAGGGATAAAGTATCAGAATAGTTCACGACGAGTATTTTGTCCTTAAAATGGGCCTGTGTCCTCAAATCGGGCGTGCCGAACTCCGTCGAAGCACCGTTCCCCGCCATGCGCAGAAACGCTCCAACCCTCGGCTCGTGCCACATGCGGAAGGTACTAAAAAATCGTGAACTCAAAGCGCCGATGGCGCGACGGCACGGGCGTGAACCGTCTTGTACCAACTTGTCCCACCGGACCCCCAATTCCCACACCACTCTATATCGCATTAACCCTTCTAACCAAACCTCTATCCCCAGGTCCCGGGGCCGCCAGCCATCGCCATTCCTTCTCCCCTCCGCGCGATCCATTCCCCCTTAACTAATGACCTCCTCAACAAACCTCACTCCCCGCCAAGCCTCCGACCATTCCTCCTTAAAATAGTGCTGGGATTATGATTTTGTCACCAACTTTCCAACCCTGATCGGGCATCCTAGATCTTCGTCGGAACTGCTTAGAACTTCGGCGGAGCGTCGTCCCTCGCTCCTTCTCGTTCGTAACCTTCGTCTCACTCGGTTACCTTCCTTCTCGATCGTACCCTTCGCATTCGCTCGGGTACCCCCCGTTCATCCACATCAAGTCTATATATCAACAAAAAACAACACCCTATTCCCTATTGACCACATAACCCCCCTTTCCACGTAAAAACTGGTCAATACAGAGCAAATCCCCGTCCCCACAAAAACAAACTCAAAAACACATAGTCACCCCCGCCCCGCCATCCCTCCCAAGCGTTCCAAGGTCAAACTTACTTCCTCCGCTACGCCCCCGCCAGCGGGGGCTATACCGGGGCCGATGTCGGCGCCGCTAGTCGCGGCGCAAACCTCCTTCCAGTCGGTTTACCACGTATACGGAAACTTCGCCAACAACCCCAACAATACCTGCGGCCAAACCCCCAACACCACAACCAGGGCCGCCAGAACCACCAACATCCCCTTAAATCCTGCCCCCGGCTCCGTCTCCGTCGTCCCCTCCCCATCCTTAAAATACATCGCCTGTATCACTCGAAAATAATAATACACAGAAACCGCCGCGCACAGCACCGCGAAAATCACCAACCACATAAAATGCCCCGACTCCACTACCGCCGCCAGCATATAATATTTCGCAAAAAATCCCCCCGTCAACGGTATCCCCGCCAACGAAAGCAAAAAGATCGTCAAAGTCGCCGCCAACACCGGCTGCTTCCTCGCCAGCCCGTTAAAACCTTCGAAGGTATAGTCCTTCATCCTGATCAGCACCGCAAAAATGCCAATCGTCGCCACCCCATACACCGCCGCATAGAGCAACATCCCCTGGCGCGAGACCGTATTCAGCGCCAGCAACGCCAGCAACATAAACCCCGCCTGCGCGATCGACGAATACGCCAGCATCCGCTTCACACTCTGCTGGAACACCGCAGTAATATTGCCGATGAACAAGGTCGCCGCCGTAATGATCGCGACAAAGATCTGCCACCTGTCCTGGCTCTCGCCAAACCCATCCTCAAACAACCGCACAAACCCTATAAAGATCGACACCTTCACAATCGTCGCCATAAAAGAAGTGAACACAGTCGGCGCACCATCGTACACGTCCGGCGTCCAGAAATGAAACGGCGCCGCCGAAACTTTAAAACCCATCGACACCAACAGCAACAACAACCCCGCCATAAACATCGGCCTCGTCGCCACCGCCGGCCCACCCGTCCACAGATCATCTATAAAAAAAGTCCCATTCTGCGACGCACCATACAACAGCGCGATCCCCAGCAACATCACCCCCGTGCTGAACGACCCCATCAAAAAATATTTCAATGCCGCCTCATTCGACTTCAAATTGCGCTTATCCGCCCCCGTCAGTATGTAGAGCGGTATGGAGATAATCTCAATCCCCAAAAACAGCATCAACAGGGTATTGAACGACGTCACGATCGCCACCCCGCACAACACAAAAAAGATCAGCGCAAAATACTCGGCCAGATTATGCCCCACCCGCTCCATATCCTTCCCGCTCACCAGCACCAGCAGCAGCGTGCTCGCAAACGCGATCGCATTCCCCAACATCCCAAACTCGTCATAGTTCAACATCTTGTGCACATCGATCTCCACATGATACCCGATCATATCCGCGCAGTTGGCGACCAGCAGCGCCACCAGTCCCACGATAGCCGTGTACCGGACAGCCTTCTTACTCTTCGTAAAAATGCCGCTGAACATCATAACAATCCCCCAAATAGCCGAAAGTAATATAGCGTTCATATTATTAAACCAACATTTGATCCTTGATTAAAAATCCTTGCGACGCTCCGTTCATCTACAACTTATAATTCATCTTCCCCAATAAAAACTCCGCCGTCTCCTTCGTCATCGCCAACACCGGCTTCGGATATACCCCCACAACAATAATGAGAACCACGATCGCCGCCAACACTACCTTCTCATTCATCTTAATATCCACACCCTTCTCAGTCAATGAATTCGTATTCCCATAAAACACCCTTTGTATCATATTCAGCGTATAAACCGCTCCCAGGATTATCGTCAACCCCGCCACCACCGTAAACACCACCGAATACTGCGTCGCCGTCGACGTGAACACCCCGCTGAACAACAGGAACTCACCCACAAACGCATTCGTCAGCGGTAACGCCACATTCGCCAGCGCCACCACGACCAACAAGATCGCCAGCGCCGGCGCCTTCTGTGCCAGCCCGCCCAGCTCGGATATCTTACGTGTCCCAAACTGCCGCTCGATCAGGTCCACCACGATCCACATCCCCAGTATATTAATGCCGTGATTGAACATCTGTATCATCACCCCCTGCAGTCCACTCTCCGTCGTCGCGAAGATCGCCAGACACATCAACCCGACGTGCGCGATCGAAGAATAGGCGATCAATCGTTTCAGATCATCCTGTTTAATGGCCACCAACGACGCATAAACCATCCCGATGATGCACGCCCCGCTCACCGTATCCCCCCACGCCCACGACCCCACCGGCACCACCGGCACCAGCCAGCGGATCACCCCAAACACACCCATCTTCACCATGATCGCGCTCAGCACCATCGTCGTCGCCGTCGGCGATTGCTCATACGTCTCCGGCTGCCAGGTATGCAACGGCCATATCGGCATCTTGATCGCAAACGCCAGGAACAATAACCAGAATACCCAGGTCTGATCCGCCCCGCTCAGCTTCGACCGCAGCGCGTAAAAAGATTCCATGGAGAAACTATGGTTCGGCGTCTGCCAGTACAGCCAGATAATCCCCACCAGCATCAGCAGACTGCCCACGAACGTATAGATGAAAAATTTAAAGGTAGCCTGTATCCTCCTTTCTCCACCCCACTGCGAGCACAGAAAGTACACCGGTATCAGCGCCAGCTCCCAGAAGAAGTAGAAGAGCAGCGCATCCGTCGCCACAAACACGCCGATCAGACCCGCCTGCGACAACAACATCAGCGCATAAAAATTCCACGCCTTCTTATACTGGTCCCTCCAGGTCGCGACAAAAATCAGCGGAAAACAGACGGCCGTCAGCAGCACCAGTATCTTCGACAACCCGTCCAGACCCACCGCAAACCGGCTCCCCAGATCGGGCAACCACTCGACATTGGCCGCCAGCATCGGGCTCGTCGGCGCCAGCGAAAGGCCCCAAAGGGCGACGATCAGCGTCACGATGGACGACAACAGCGACCAGCCGCGGGCATTGCCCTCGCTCTTGATCAGGAAGCCAACCAAACCTGTGACCAGCGGAATAAGAATAAGCAGTACTGGAATCATTATTTTACTTCTTTACAAAAAGTTCAACTAAAAAAAGCACCAATATACCCACGACCATCAACAACACATACCCACCCACCTGGCCGCTCTGCAAAAGTCTCAGCTGACGGCTGCCATACTGCACAAGCCTTCCCACTCCATTCACAATACCGTCAATAATATTCTTCTCGATAAATACCAGCAGCTGCGCCAGCAGATCAAGCGGCTTCACGATGATGGCATTATACAATTCGTCAACATACCATTTATTAGCGAGCACCTTCCCAAAGCCGGTCGGCTCCGCCAGATCAGGCTTGCTCTTAAACCGCGACCACGCAAACAGCGAAGTCGCCGCCGCCAGCACCGCCGCCAGCGCCATCAGTCCCAGCTCCGTCCCATGCGACACTTCACTCTTCACTTCCCCCCCAACAACAGGAGCAAGATATTTCCCCAGCACATGCGCATCCGGCGCCAGCGCCTCGGGGATCCCCAGGAACCCAGCCACCGTAGCCAGCGCCGCCAGTACGATCAACGGAATCGTGATCGCCGACGGACTCTCATGCAGATGATGCTCATGCGTGCCCCTAAACCCACCACTAAACGTCGTCGCATACAGCCTGAACATATAAAAAGCCGTCAACAACGCCGTAAACAATCCCACCCCATAATAGATCGGATTCTTTGCATACGCCGCCGCCAGTATCTCATCCTTCGAGAAGAAACCAGAAAATGGCGGTATCCCCGCAATCGCCACACAGCCGATCAAAAAAGTCGCATTCGTCACCGGCATCCATTTCCGCAGTCCCCCCATCCGGCGCATATCCTGCTCCCCGCCCATGGCGTGGATCACAGAGCCGGCGCCAAGGAACAACAGGGCCTTGAAGAACGCATGCGTCATCACGTGAAAAACGGCGCCCGTATACGCACCCACACCCAGACCGAGGAACATATAACCCAGCTGGCTCACTGTCGAGTACGCCAGCACTTTCTTGATATCGTTTTGTTTCAGCGCGATCGTCGCCGCCAGCAGCGCCGTCAGCAGACCGATCACCGCAACCACCCCCTGTGTCACCGGGGTCAGGTCAAAGAGCACATGGCTCCGCGCGATCATATAGATACCCGCCGTGACCATCGTAGCGGCATGGATCAACGCAGACACCGGCGTCGGACCCGCCATGGCGTCCGGCAACCAGGTATATAAAGGTATCTGTGCCGATTTCCCCGTCGCGCCTACGAACAGCAGCATCGTGATAGCCGTCAGCATACCCACCTTCGCCGAAGACGCGTGTTCGAACACCTCGCCGAAGTCCACCGAGCCGAACTGCTTGATCATCAAAAATATCGCGATCAGGAATCCGAGGTCCCCGATACGGTTCATGATAAAGGCCTTCTTCGCCGCGTTGCCATACTCCAGGTTCTTGAACCAGTAGCCAATCAGCAGGTAAGAGCAGAGCCCCACACCTTCCCAGCCGATAAAGAGGATGATAAAATTCGCGCCCAATACCAGCAGGAGCATCGAAAACACGAACAGGTTCAGGTAGGCGAAATACCGCGCAAAATGCGGCGCCTCCTCCTCATGCATGTATGAAGTAGAGTATAGGTGGATCAGAAAACCCACCCCCGTAATGATCAGCAAAAAGAGCGTCGAAAGCTGGTCCACCTGGAAGGCAAACGGTATACTGAGCTTCCCCACGCTGATAAAGTCGAACAGCGTCACCACCTCGCCATGGAACCCGGGCTGCCGCACCTGCCCAAAGATCAGCAAGCTGACCACAAAAGACAGCAGGATCGTCCCGCTCCCGATAATCCCCGTCAACGACTTGGAAAGACTATTCCTGAACAGGCCATTAATAAGAAAGCCGATCAGCGGCAAGGCAGGAACTAACCAAATTGATTGTATGCTCATATTTATAGCTTGGGCTTCCGCCTGTTTTTCCCCCGCTCCGCGGGGGGAAAACGGCATTTAACTCTAATGCTTTAGTCTATTCAAAAAATTAACGTCGATCGAATGCGTATTCCTGTACATCATCACAATCACGGCCAGCCCCACACTAACCTCCGCCGCAGCCACCACCATGATGAAGAACACGAACAGCTGTCCGTCAATACCCGCATGCGGCGCCGTCGCCGACAGCGCGTGATAATGCATCTTCGAAAAAGCCACCAGCAACAAATTCACCGCATTCAGCATCAATTCGATGCACATAAAAATAATGATCGCATTCCGGCGCGTCAACACTCCCGCCACCCCGATACAAAACAGCGCCACCGCAAGAAAGATGTAGTAATTTATTGGCATATCAAATTGTTCTCATTTCGTCCAAATCCGCCCGGCGGCCTTCCAACCATCCCCCGCCATCACATCCCCCTTCTCACTCAATCCTTCTTCCCTATCACAACCACTCCTACCATCGCGCTCAGGAACAATATGCTGCTAATCTCAAACGGCACCACATAGTCCTTAAACAAAGTCATCCCCAGTGTATGGATCAGTCCGATATCCCCCCTGTTCATTTCCGCCACCTGCAACTTCAGGTCCGCCTTCTTTAATGCGGCCACCAGCACCAGCAGCAATGCACCCCCTGCCACCACACCCGCGATCTTCAGCCACCGGTTCTTCTGCGGTTCGGTCTCTGCGTTCAGGTTCATCAGCATAAAGACGAACAGGAACAACACCATAATAGCCCCTGCGTACACAATAAGATTCACGATCGCCAGGAATTGCGCGTCCAGCAGAATATAGTGCCCCGAAATGGCCACAAACACCATGATCAACCACAACACGCTGTGCACAGGATTCTTGCTGATCACGACCAGGATCGCGCTCAAGAGAGCCAGTATACTTAAAAACCAGAACAGAACTTGCGTAATACCCATTGAGCAGTTGTTATAAATATTATTGATGTTGTCCTCTTGCTTTAGAGACCTTCGTCGGTCGTTCGCTTCGGGCCCCTCCCCACTAAACCTTACCCTTCGCCTTCGCGTACTCCTCCGGCTGCGTCACCGGGTTCGGTATCAACAATTCCTCCTTCCCATAAATAAACCCTTTCCTCGTATAGTTCGATGGCGCAAAAGTTTCGGATAAATAGATTGCATCCTTCGGACAAGCCTCTTCACAAAGCCCGCAGAAGATACACCGGAGCATATTGATCTCATACTTGGCAGCGTACTTCTCTTCCCGATACAAATTCTCCTCACCGGGCATACGCTCTGCCCCCTCCATCGTGATCGCCTCAGCGGGACACGCCACAGCGCAAAGCCCACAGGCGGTACACCGCTCCCGTCCCTGCTCATCCCTGTTCAGCACGTGCAGTCCTCTGAATACGGGGCTGAACGGTCTCGTCTTCTCCGGGTAGTTCACAGTCGGCTTCCGCTTGAACATATGCCCAAACGTTATCGACATCCCCTTGGCGATCGCCGGCAGATATATCTTATCCCACAACGTCATCGGTTTGCGATCCACCGCTCTTGCTCTGCTCGTTAATGGTTCCATAATTTCTTTGTTTTATAACTCACGTCCGGAGGCGCTGCTACACGCCTGCGGCCGCAAAAGTATTTTTCTCAGGTCAATTGACCAAAATCTTCCACCCTCTGACCGTTGGTCTCCCCCCCCTCACGCGGGCCGCCAGCGGCCCTCCATCCATCTGATGTCTGCGCCGCTCCGCAAGCCTCCTACCGTCGGCTTAGAAGTGCCAGTGATTCGCCTTCAACAACACGATAAAACCCGTCGCCAGCATATTCGCCAAAGCCAGCGGGATCAGCACCTTCCAACCGAGATTCATCAGCTGGTCGTACCGGAATCTCGGTATCGTCCACCTCACCCACATAAAGAAGAAGATAAAGATCACGATCTTCAGGAACAGGCTCACCGCCTGCAGGGTCGCCACGGGGTTCTGCCCGATATGCGCCGCCAGCGCGCCGTCGTTCACGAACGGTATATCGTATCCCCCGAAATACAGCGTCGACATCACCGCGCTGCTGATGAACATATTGATGTATTCGGCGAAAAGATAGAAACCCAGCTTCATCGAAGAATACTCCTGGTGATAGCCAAAGTTCAATTCATTCTCCGCCTCCGACAAGTCAAAAGGCGTCCTGTTACACTCCGCAAACGCACAAACTAAAAATATCAGAAATCCCAGCGGCTGATACAGAAAGTAGTAGTGTCCCTCCTGCTGTTGCGTCACGATCGTCCCCAGGCTCAGGCTGCCCGTGATCATCAGCAAAGCGATGATCGAAAGCCCCATCGCCAGCTCGTAAGAGATGATCTGCGACGCGCCACGGATCGCCGCCAGCAGCGAGAACTTATTATTCGAGGCCCATCCCCCGATCATGATCCCATACACACCCATGCTCACCACACCAAAAATGTAGAGGATGCCAATGTTAATGTCTGCGATCTGCAGCGAAATATCCCGCCCGAACAGATGAAAATGGCTGCTCCAGGGTACCACCGCGCTCGTCATCATCGCGGTCAGCATCGCAAGCCCCGGCCCCAGAATGAACAAAAATCGGTTCGAAGATGTTGGTATTATCTCCTCCTTCATGAACAGCTTCAGCCCATCGGCCAGCGGCTGCAACAATCCAAAGGGCCCCGCCCGGTTCGGTCCCCGGCGGTCCTGCATAAAGGCGGCAACCTTTCTCTCAGCATAAGTCTCGTACATGGCGATCAATAGCGAGACGCCGATGATGATAAGGATCAGCACCGCTTTTTCGATCAATAAAGCCCAGTCCATGGCTAGTAAAGTCATTGTCATCTATTTTGTTTGTCGTCCACTCATTTTGGTTCACCCCATCCCCCGGCCTACCGGCCTTCGTGTGGCTCAAAATCCGTCGAATGCGACGGTCCCTGTATCTTGCTCAGATCAATCTCCGGCCTATTCACCTCACTAACCGAGTGTATATCCATCAACAATTGCGGCTTCCTTCCGTCCAACACATCATACAACACCTCCTGCGGCCGCTGTACCCCAACATAATGTCCCTGCGAGATAACGCTATGGCGGTTGATCAGGGTCGGTCCTTCTATTTCCCAGTCCTTCGTCTCCTTCTTCTCAAACCGGCACTCGTTACAGATCCAGTCCTTCACTTCCCCCCACTCGTCCTTCCGGGCCGTCACGCGGAACACTTCATTCCCACGATACCACAGGGTCACTTTCCCGCTGCAGTTGGCGTGGTTACAGTTGCGGTGAGCGTCCACCGGCTTCAGGAACCATACGCGGTTCTTAAACCTGAATGTCTTATCCGTCAGCGCACCCACCGGGCACACATCGATGATATTCCCGATAAAGTCGTTGTTCAGTGATTTCTGGATATAGGTCGCGATCTCCGAGTGGTCCCCGCGATCGAGCACCCCGTGAACACGTTTCTCGGTCAGCTGGTCTGCGGTAAAGACGCACCGGTAGCAGAGTATGCAGCGCGTCATATGCAGCTGGATATACGGACCCAGATCATGCTTCTCAAACACGCGCTTCGGAAACTCGTACCTGGTACTCTCCTTCCCATTCTCATAGCTGAGGTCCTGCAGCGAGCACTCCCCGGCCTGGTCGCAGATCGGGCAGTCCAGCGGGTGGTTGATCAGCAACATTTCCACAACACCATTGCGCGCGTCGATCACCTTCTCGCTCGTGATATTCTTTACCACCATCCCGTCCATAACATTGGTCCGGCAGCTGGCCACCAGCTTCGGCATCGGCCTCGGGTCGGCAGTCGATCCCGCCGCCACTTCCACGAGACAGGTCCGGCACTTCCCGCCACTACCCTTCAATTTCGAATAATAACACATTGCAGGAGGTGCCACATCCCCACCGATCATCCGGGCCGCCAGCAATATGCTCGTCCCCGGCTCTACCTCAATCGTGATATTGTCTATCGTTACCTTAAATAATTTCTTTTCGTCAGCCATTTGATATTATATTGATTAGCTGTATCTAATTTCCTACGCCGGCGCCACCACTTCCAACGGATCCGCATAATGCGCCAATCCATAATTCCTCACCAGACACTCCTCCGGATTATCAATATGCCACTGGAACTCATCCCTGAAATGTCGGATCGCCGCCGCAACCGGCCAGGCCGCCGCATCCCCCAGCGGGCAGATCGTATTCCCTTCGATCTTGCGCTGAATATCCCACAACAGGTCGATATCACTCTTCTTCCCCTGTCCCATATCGATCTTCTTGAGTATCTTCTCCATCCAACCAGTCCCCTCCCTGCACGGCGAACACTGTCCACAGCTCTCATGCCGGTAGAATCTGGCCAAAGTATACGTGTTCTTCACGATACACTGATCCTCATCCAGCACAATAAAACCACCCGAGCCCATCATCGAGCCCTTCGCAAACCCGCCATCCGACAGACTCTCATAGTTCATCATTCGAGTCTCACCCTTCGCCGTCTTCAGCAGCAGATTCGCCGGCAGAATAGGCACCGAGCTGCCACCGGGGATACAGGCCTTGAGCCGTTTCCCGTTCGCGATACCTCCACAATATTCGTCCGAGTAAATAAATTCCTCCACCGAGATCGTCATATCAATTTCGTATACCCCCGGCTTGTTGATATTGCCACATGCGGACAGCAGCTTCGTCCCCGTCGACTTCCCAACCCCGATCTTCGCATACTCCTCACCTCCCATATTGATGATCGGTACAACCGCCGCCAGCGTCTCTACGTTGTTCACCACCGTGGGGCGATCCCAGACTCCCTTCACAGCGGGGAAGGGTGGCTTGATGCGCGGATTCCCTCTCTTCCCTTCCAGTGATTCGATCAGTGCGGTCTCTTCGCCGCAGATATAGGCGCCGGCGCCCCGATGAACATATATCTCACAGTCAAAACCAGTCCCGAGTATATTCTTCCCCAGCCACCCTGCAGCCCGAGCCTCTTCGATCGCAGCCTCGAGAATATCGGGGATCCACGCGTATTCGCCGCGGATATAGATATACGTGGCCTTACTGCCAAGTGCATATGAAGAGACGATCAGTCCCTCGATCAGCAGGTGCGGCAGGAACTCCATCAGATAGCGGTCCTTGAAAGTCCCCGGCTCGGATTCGTCGGCATTACATACCAGGTGGCGCGGCACGCCTTCCGGCTTGGCCAGAAAGCTCCACTTCATACCCGTCGGGAAGCCTGCGCCACCACGTCCCCGCAGCCCGCTCTTCTTCACCTCTTCCGTCACCTGGTCGGGCGTCATATTCTTCAGCGCCTTCTCCACGGAGGCGTATCCACCCTCACGGCGATATACGTCATAGCCGCGGATCCCTTCCACTTTCGCTTTCTCTAACAATACTAGTTTACCCATGCTGGATTCGTTTATCCTGTCAACCCGATCCGATCCGGTTCGATCACTCGGGGTTCGACGTTTTATCTTTAAATAAGGTCTTTCTCGTCTTCAGCAGCACCAGCTGCACACCCGCGGAGACAACATAACCCGCTGCCATGATCAGCAGCATCATCTTCGCCGGCTGCTGGTCCACAAACAGACCGATCACCGCGGTGAACATCCCTGCGATAGCAAAAAGCAGCGCCGATGTCCTTGGATTACGTCTCATATTTTTCTCCTTATTGTCCATCCCCACATCAATTATCTAATTATTCGCCGCAGCCGTCCTCCTGCACTCTTCAATGATCTGATCCACTTTCTCCGGCGTCAGGTGCTCGCGGAAATGCTTCCCAAGCTGCATCATCGGGGCATACCCGCAGGCGCCCAGACACTCCACCGTCTTCAGCGTGAACAGTCCATCCGGCGTCGTCTCTCCAACGTTGATGCCTAACTTCTTTTTAATATAGTCGATGATATTGTCACTTCCGCTGATCATACACGGCCCCGTCTGACACACCTCAAACATATACCGACCCACCGGCTTCAGATTATACATCGAGTAGAACGTCGCCACCTCATACACCTCGATCGGCTCGATCTTCAGGATCGTCGCGACATAGTCCATCGTCTCGGGGCTCAACCATCCCCCAAACTCCTCCTGCGCCAGGTGCAGGATCGGTATAATGGCGCTCTTGCTCTTCCCCTGGGGATAGCGCGCGATGATTTCGTCTACCTTCTTTAACTTTTCGTCTGAGAACTTGATCATAAACGTTTAATTCTTTATTTGGTCTGCGGCACAACCATCTTCAACTTTTCTTGCGACGCTCCGTTCATCCACAACAATCCTATTCAACCCAAAAGCAATTCCAAATTCTAGCTTTCCTCAGACCTTCGGCGGACCTGCTTCGCCACGGTCCTTCTCGGTCGTACCCTTCGCTGTCGCTCGGGTATCCTTTTGTCTGGCTGTCTCGTACCGATGCCTTTGGCATCTAGCCGGGCCAATGTCGGCGCCGCTAATCGCGGCGCGAGCCTCCTTCCAGTCGGCTCAGGCGTCCATCTCCCCCGCTATCAAATTGAGCGACGACATCACAATAATCGCATCACTCAACATCGCGCCCTTCGTCAATTCCGAATAGGCCTGATAGTAAATGAAACAGGGGCGCCTGAAATGCAGCCGGTACGGCGTCCTCCCCCCATCACTGATCAGATAATATCCAACCTCCCCATTCCCTCCTTCCACGCATTGATACACTTCCCCCGGAGGTATTTCCGTCTCCCCCATCACGATCTTGAAATGCCAGATCAGGGCCTCCATCTTCGTATATACATCAGCTTTAGGAGGTAGATAGTACAACGGCGCATCGGCGTGATAGATCTCCGCCTCGGCGCCTTTCATATCCTGTATCTTCCGGTAAGCCTGCTCGATGATGCTCAGCGACTGCCACATCTCGCCATTCCTCACCAGGAACCGGTCATAGCAGTCCCCCGTCGATCCCACAGGTATCTCAAATTGAAAATCTTCGTAGCTCGAATACGGCGTATGCACCCGTACGTCATAGTCGACACCCGCCGCCCGCAGATTCGGCCCGGTAAAACCGTAGTTCAGCGCGCGCTCCGCGCTGATCGGCCCCGCACCGATCGTCCTCTCCATAAAGATGCGGTTCCGCGTGAACAGGTTCTCAAATTCCTTCAGCACCTTCGGATACTCGGCAAGGAACTTGTCGAGCTTCTCCCAAACGGCGCTGTTGAAATTCCGCTCAAAACCTCCGATCCGACCCATATTCGTCGTCAGCCGCGACCCGCAAACCTCTTCGTATATTTCATAGATCAGCTCACGGTACTGCATAACGTACAAAAACCCGGTAAAGGCGCCCGAGTCAACCCCAACAACTGAATTACAGATCAGGTGGTCGGAGATGCGCGAAAGCTCCATGATGATCACGCGCAGATAGTCCACGCGCTTCGGCGTCTTCACCCCCAGCAGCTTCTCGCAGGTCAGATGCCAGCCCATATTGTTGATCGGCGACGAGCAATAGTTGAGGCGGTCCGTCAGCGTCGTTATCTGGTACAGCGGCCGGCGCTCAGCCAGCTTCTCAAACGCGCGATGGATATACCCAACCGTCTGCTCGGCGGAGACAATTCGCTCACCGTCCAGCTCAAGGATGTTCTGGAACACGCCGTGTGTCGCCGGGTGCGTAGGCCCCAGGTTCAACGTGGTCGTTGTCTTTTCAATGCTGCCTTCCGGAAGCTTTACGTGATGCTCGACGCTCATGTGTCTACTATTTTTTAGTCGGCCCCTTCATCGGCCGTAATTCTATTTAACTTTTCTTCCACCAGCGAACCCATCGTACCGGGTTCCCCACTATTCCACGGGTGCCCCACTAACCGGCAACTCCGGTTGATTCGGCGACATCGGCCCTTCCGCCGGCCCCTGCTGGGTCATGGGCAACGCCCCCCGCCCAAACATAGAGTCATCCTTGTCTATACGCGTCTGGTCCTCCAGCGGGTACTCCTTCCGAAGAGGGAAATACTCCATCTCATCCACATTCAGGATGCGCTTCAGATTCGGATGCCCGACGAAATTGATCCCGAAGAAATCGTAAGTCTCCCGCTCCATCCAGTTCGCCGCGGAATACAGCTGCGTCGCCGTAAATACATCCGGCTGCGCACTCGCCGTAAAAACTTTAAATCTAATGCGAACATTATCCCTCAGATTATGCAGATGATACACCACCGCCAGCTCACGGCCCGGCATATTCGGATAATGCACCGCCGTCAGATCGGTCAGGAACTGGAACCGCAGCTCCTCGTCATCAAAAAGGTATTGCAACACTTTCAGATTGGACTCCTTCGGAGCCTCGAAGGTCAGCAGGCCATAAGGCTCTTCGAAGTTCGTCAGCTGCTCCCCAAATCGGGCGACCAGCCGCTCTTTGATCGTTTCGTTGGTTAATGCCATATAAGAACCCGCCCCAACCCGGGGGTGGAGCGGTAATTTTTAAGTTATTGAATGCCGTAGCTCTGCAAGAGTCCTTTATACTGTTCACCGTTTCGGCGACGGATGCTCTCCTGCCCCACCAGGTCCTGGATCCGCATAAAGCCATCAAGGATCGCCTCCGGCCGCGGCGGACACCCCGGGACATAGACGTCCACAGGAACCACCTGATCAATCCCCTGCAGCACCGAATACGTATCGAAAATACCCCCGCTCGACGCACAGGCCCCAACAGCCATCACCCAGCGCGGCTCCGCCATCTGGAGATATACCTGCTTGACGATCGGACCCATCTTCTTGGCGATCGTTCCCATTACCATCAGCAGATCACACTGACGAGGCGAGAACCCCAGCCGCTCCGCCCCAAATCGGGCAAAGTCATAGTGGGACGCCATCGTCGCCATAAATTCAATGCCGCAACAGGACGTCGCAAACGGCATCGGCCACATGGAGTTCTTACGCGCAAGCCCCACCACGTTGCTAAGCGTCGTAGTGAAGAAACCCTCGCCGGAATACCCCTCGGGCATATTGGCATAGGTGATATTATCCTTCGGATCTGCCTTGATCGGGTGAACATTGAACCTTACCGGACGTGCCATATCTTGAATAGTTTAAATTTATGAAAGAGAATACCGTGCCTTCGGTACGTACATCGCGCCGCGCACATTATGTAAAAATAACATATAGCACCGGGCAGGGGTTCGCTCTTTCATATTTTAATGCAATCTTAAACACCAATCGCTCCGTAGAACTTCGTCGGCGCTCGTTAATCCTCCCAGTTCAGGGCCCCCTTCTTTATAATATAGATGAAGCCGGCCAGGAAAAGAGCCACAAACAACAGTACCTCAGAGAATCCCGCCCACCCCAAACCGCGGAAATTTACCGCATAGGGGTAGAAGAAGATCACCTCCACATCAAACAACACAAATAAGATCGCAACTAAAAAATATTTTATGGCCATCGGATGGCGGGCATTGCCAACGCCTTCGATACCGCTCTCGAAATTCTGTAGTTTTTCGGCTGTTTTCCGTTTGGGGCCGAGTAAATGCGTAACGCCGAGGACCATTCCGACAAAACCAAGAGCGAACAGAAACTGGACACCGATGGGGAAATAACTGAAGGAATTATTCGTTGCGTCGGTCGGAAGAATATTGGCCTGTAATAAGCTGATGTCCATTTTAAAGGAATTACACGGGCAAATTTAAGCCAGTGGTCGGAATTTCCAACTATTTTATAAAATAAAGCAGCGGCCCGGTTTTAGCCCGGGCCGCTGTATCTCAATTAGTATTAAAATCTTACACTACTTCTTCGCTCCACCAGCCTTGGGCTTTGCCGCACCACCAGCGGGCCGGGCCTGCTGTTTTTGGGCCGCCTTCTCCAGAATGGATATGAATCGCTGCGCATCCGCATTGCTGGGGTCCACTTCAAGTATCTTCCTCAGATACAACATAGCCGCATCCTTGTCCTTCTTGATATTATTATAATAACCTGCCAGCTGGGAATAAGAATTCACCACCTGGGCCTTGTATTTGATAGAATCGGCGCTGCCCGCAACTTTGGCCGTAGAGTCCATAGCCCTGGCCACTTCCGCCAGCTTCTGATACGCCTCTACCGCATAGCCATTGCTACCTACGGAGTCGTCCTGGGCCACCTTGCTCCTCGCACACCACAGATAACCATAGATCTCGGTGGGATACTTGGTCTCATAAATGCCGCAGAAGATGCTGTCGGCAGTCTTGAAGTTGCCCGCCTGGTAATTGGCCATACCCCAGGCATAAAGATCGGTATTGGTCGGGTTCTTCTTCGTAGCATACACAATTGCCGCGGCCTGCGCCATCGCTGGCTTATTGTTGATCTTCTTGGCCAGCGCGCCGGCCTCTGCTGCATACTTGGCCTTGTTCTCGGCCAGGGTGTCCATATCGATCGCCTTCTTGTAGTCGTCGAATGCCGTCAGGATCGTGGCCGTATCCGTCGCCTTGCCCTTGATATGCGCCCTTTCCTCATAGTCGGCGGGCACTACCGCACCGGGGTCCTGCTTGCTGAAATACGTATCGATATTCTGCGTAGCGCAGGCCTGGTCGGCCAGGGTATCGCAGGCATAGGCGATCATCTTATACATACGGGGGCTGACCTTGTCGCCCATGGACGTGATCATGCCCTGCGCCTTCGTCTTCGCGTCCTGGAACTTGCCCGAAGCATACAGGAAGTCCGTCTTCAGGTACTCGACCTCCGGACCGGGGTCCGAATTCGCGATATAGCTGTCCAGGTATCCGGCAGCCTTGTTGACATCCCGGAAATACCAGTAGTAGAACAGTTCATAGTAGGCGGGGGCGTACATCGGATCGATCTTGATCGCGTCGTCAAAGGCCTGCAGGAAAAACTCCTTGTTATTCTGCGTTTCGTAGATCTTGCCGATCTTATACTTCGCCTCGGCCAGCTTGGGATCGAGCCCCAGGGCCTTGTTATAGGACTGAACAGCGTTGCCGCCATCGATCTGCTTGCGGTAGGCGTCACCCAACAGCAGATAAGTATCAGCATTGTTAAAGTTCTTCGTCTGGGTAGCCAGATTCAATTTTTCAATGGCATAGGCGGCATCACCGTCATGGGCGTCGATATTCGCGTCGGCGACAGCATTCAGCACGTTGACATCCTTGCCTTTGGACAGCGAAATAGCCGTTTCGAATCGTTGTTTCGCGTCGGCCGTCTTGTGGTTGCGCAGCTCCACGCCACCCATCCCGGCCAGTAGCAGCGGGGCGTTGCCGTTAGTCTGTAACGCCTTGGAATACAGTTCGCCGGCAGCAATCGAGTCCTTCGAAGCCAATAAGGTCTGCCCTTTCCAATACACAGCATCTATATTATTGGGATTAGAAGCCAGGATTTTGTCAAAAACGTCATTCGCGCTTTTATACCGCTGATAATACAGGAATTTCTTCCCCTGATCCACCGATTGCGCAAATGCCACATTGCAGAGACTTGCAACGCCTGCCACCAGTAAGCTGAATCGCATCTTGTTCTTCATTACTTGATCGTTGTTTAAGAAGTGTGTAAATTTATTGAAATCTGGTTTAACATATTGTGAAAACTCTAATAGATCCTTATTTGCTCATTTCCACCGGTCTTTGCTCCAGCCGCATCCTGGCGGGTGTCAGATAAGCCTTCTGGAATATCAGCTGTCCGCGCTCGTATTGCAGGAAATTGGCGAAATTGCTCCCCACCCCGCTAAAATTCTCCTTCAGGATATAATACAAACTCCGCACCAATGGATATCTCTTCCAGCCGATATTCAGCTGATACGGCCGCACATGGGTCTTTCCGAGGCAGCTGGTGCACTCAAGGGCCGCAACTGTCACCTTTCTGGTAAAGGTCGTATCGTTGGGATCGCTGGTGTCCCCCACCCAGCTCACGCCGATGAAACCTACCGCGCGGGAATTATTTGCCACATAGTCAACCACTGCCATGCTGGACGGAGCCGCCTTGACATTCTTGCTCAGGGGCTGTCCTTTTAATATGGAGTCGATCGCATAGCGGACCGTGCTCGTAGCAGAAAGACCATCCATCACAGGTTGGTGCTGCGTGTCGGTACCATTGAGCATGTTCACGATATCCTTCATATCCAATACAGAGTCTTTTGAGCCGGGATGTACGATCACCGCGATAGCATCGTAGGCCAGGGGACCTTCGGCGGGTGTCAGGTGGAAGGAGTCGACATAGAATTTTTCCTCGTCCATGCTCAGCGGGCGGGTCACGATGACCATCCGGGTGCTGTCGGTAGTGAGGTCCCGGAGACACTCGGCCTCGGGCTTGTAATGTGCAATGATATGAGCATCAGGGAATGAGGACTCAAATACCTTTATCTGCGAGTCTATCACCGGCTTGAAGGATTCATCAACACTGATATTGATGGTGCCGTAGGTGGAGGTCTCCTGGGGCTTCCCGCTTCGGGTGCTACAACCCGCCAGCAGTGCCAAAAATACAGATCCAATCAGAATGCCTTTTCCTTTCATAGATTTTCTCCTCTCCGGAAACTTTTATTTAAAGTAGTTTTTTCTCATCCCGCGATACACCCGAAAACCACCATAGAGCAAACAAAGACCAGCAAACATATAGCGATTCAGGTCGTCAATAGTCAACTCAATGCGCAGTTTGGGCGCGATCAGGAAAAAAACCCCGAAACCAAATATAATAATTCCCATGCCATAATCGAGGATGGCGCGGCGTATCGAGTACGCGTGCTTTCGCCTGTCCGGAGCCTCGTTTTCCATTGTTCCTTCTTTTGTATTTCGTCCAATACTCCCACTTGGGCCTTCGGCCATTGACCCCGTGGGTCAATTAGGGTGGCCAAATTAACAAATTAACCGTAATTAAATCACCTCGTATCGGGTTGATTACTTATTAAATTACAATTAATGTGTCCGGGGTCCACGTATCTATTAGACTCATCCCTCCCCACATTCCACAAATTCCTGCCCCCCGTACCACCACCGTCCCCCAAATCCCCCGCTCTCTCCGTACCTTTGCGCCCATGAAAGTCTTGATGGTTTGTCTGGGCAACATCTGCCGATCCCCCCTCGCGGAGGGCATCCTCCAGCAAAAGGCCAACGCCATGGGCCTCCGCTGGCTCGTCGACAGCGCCGGTACTAACGGCTACCACGTCGGTGAAGCCCCCCATCGTCTGTCCCAGAAAGTGGCCCGCGCCAACGGGGTCGACATCAGCGGACAACGCGCCCGCCGTTTTCTTGCGGCTGATTTTCAACAGTATGACAAGATTTATGCCATGGCTGGCGATGTCATCGACGAAATTCGCAGGATCTCGGGGCGGCAGTTCGACCCCTCCAAAGTCCTGCTGCTGATGAACGAGCTCCATCCGGAACAGGACGAGGACGTCCCCGACCCCTACTACGGCGGCGAACCTGACTATCATGAAGTTTATCGTATGATCGACGCCGCAACCGACGAGATCATTTCCAAATACGGTACAGCTTTATCCTAATCATCCCAACCCTCCTAATCACCCATTTCATTCAAACCTTACCCTCCCAATCACCAATTATGAGCAACAAACCTTCGCTTCCCCAGGGCACCCGGGACTTCGGCCCCGCCGTCGTCCGCAAGAGACAATACATCCTCAATGCCATCCGTGAAGTCTTCGAACTATATGGTTTTCAACCACTTGAAACCCCTGCCATGGAGCAGCTCGACACCCTGATGGGCAAATACGGCGAAGAAGGGAACAAGCTGATCTTTAAGATCCTGAATAATGGTCTCGGCGACCCGAAAAATATTGACAAAGCTCGCACCGCTTTCGAGAACGTGCTGCAGGGTAAAAATGACATGGGGCTAACCGAGCGCGCCCTCCGCTACGACCTGACCATCCCCTTCGCCCGCTACGTCGCCTTGAACCACGGCCAGCTCACCTTCCCTTTCAAAAGGTATCAAATGCAGCCGGTCTGGCGCGCAGATCGCCCGGCCAAAGGCCGCTACCGCGAATTCTACCAGTGCGACGCCGACGTCGTAGGCAGCTATTCCCTCATCAACGAGGTCGAGCTGGCATCCATTTATAAGCAAGCCTTCGCCAAACTCGGGCTGCCCGTCGAGATCCGTGTCAACAATCGCAAGATCCTCGCCGCCCTGGCCGAGGTCTGCGGCGGGGCCGACAAGATGGTCGACATTACCGTCGCCATCGACAAGCTGGACAAGATCGGTCTGGAAAAGGTAAAAGGCGAACTGACCGAACGAGGCATAAACCCCACCCAGATCGCCACCATCGAACAATACCTCACCCTCGAAGGCGCCAACCACAACAAACTGGCTACCCTCAAGACCCTCTTCGCCGCCAGCCCAACCGGCCTCAAGGGCATCGAAGAGCTGACCACCATCCTCGACTGGCCCGGCGCACCCGAGCTCGTCGTCGACCTCACCCTGGCCCGTGGCCTTAATTATTATACCGGTACCATCTTCGAGGTCAAGGCCCTCGGCGCCCAGATGGGCAGCATCGGCGGCGGCGGCCGTTACGACGACCTCACCGGTACCTTTGGCGTCCCCGGCATCCCCGGCGTCGGCGTCTCCTTCGGCGTCGACCGTATCTATGATGTAATGGAAGAGCTGTCCCTATTCCCTGCCGACGTCCACACCGGCACCCGCGTCCTCTTCTTCAACCTGGGCGACAGCGAGTCCCGCGCGGCGTTCAGCCTCCTCCAGCAGCTTCGCGCCCATGGCATAGCCGCCGAGCTCTACCACGAACAGAGCAAATTCGACAAACAATTCAAATACGCTGAGAAAAAGGGCATCCGCTATGCGGTCATCATCGGCGGCGAAGAGCTCGCCACCCGCACCTGCAAGCTGAAAGACCTGTCCACCGGCCAGCAGTCGGCCCTGAGCTGGGACGAATTATTGGCGGCGCCATTAGCGTAGGAGTCGCCTGAGCAATACCCAATTCTCCATTGACCATTAAACACCCCAGACCTTCGTCAAATCTTCGTCCCTTGATTTTCCTCGGTCGTTCCCTTCGCTCCGCTCGGGAATACCAAAACCGGTCAATACAGAGCAAATAGAGGCCGCCAGCGAACCATCCCCAAAAACACATAGTCACCCCGTCGGGCGCCACTGAGGGTCCGGCGGTTCTCGGGCGGTCTCCCCCCATATCGTCCCGCGGCTCTCATCCTCCATTCCTTTCTCCACTCTACCCCCGGTCCACACCCAACTCACGTCAACAGCTGCTCAAAAAATCCCCCGATCCTTCTCTCCCTATCCACGAAATGTATCTCCAGTATCCAGTTGCGGGCTTTCCCCTCCGCATCCGGCGCAAACATGTCGTTGTGGTTCTCTGGATGCACATACAGTCCATAATTGCCCTTCTCCAGTCGTTCATGCGGGAACTGCCCGATCAGGTGTCCCGCGATCTCCCCTCCATAGGTCCACCCATAACGCTGGGCCATATCCACTGCGTACTCATAAAATTCCGCGCCCGTCAATTTCGTCTGCCGCTGGAACCATTCCTTCCCCTCATGCCACGCGAGCTCGATATCATTCTTCAACTTATGCTTCACCGGGTCCTGCCCAATCACATAGGTTCGTCCAAAATCCGCCTCCCAGTCCTCGAAGATGGGCCCAAAGTCAAAAAACAAAATATCATCCTCCTGCAACTCCAGATCCGGCGGATTCTCATTATACGGCTGCAGCGTATTCGCCCCACTCCTCACAATCCTCTTATGCCAATACTTCTCTATCCCAAAAAGCTCCTTCGCCAACCCAAACAACGCCTCATTCACCTCCCGTTCCGTCTTCCCCGCCACAATCAATCCCCTCTCCTCCGCGGTCCTAAACAATTCAGCGGCCTTCCGCTCCGCCTCGATCAGCCTTTCTTTTACTAGGTCCATATCTATATATTATTTCATTCTCCTGAACGTCAAACTAATCCTCCCCTTATCCGTATCCTTCTTCGGTATCGCATGCTGCCATTCCCTTTGCACCTCCTGTGTCATATACACCAGGCTCCCCGGCTCCAGCTCATAGTCCAAAAACATCCCCTGGTCCGCTATATTCCTAAACCGGAGCACCCGCATTTCCCCGACACTAACAATGACGATCCCCGTCCCCTCCTCCAGTATATCCGTCTGATCGGAATGATAACCCATCTTCGACTGACCATCCACATAATAATTGATCAGGCAATTGTTGGGCTCCCAACCAATAGTCGTCTTTATCTTGTCGTTGATCGCGCTCAGCTCCGGCAAAAACTCCTGGTAGGGGTAGTCGATCTGTGAGTAGTTGTAAGCCTTTCCAAAACTGGCCGTCTTCCGTGCCACCATACGCTCGTCCCAGCGGACATCCGCGACCAACAACCCAAACAGCGCGTCGGGTTCGTCAATAAACTTCTCGATATAGGTTATTCCATCCATTACGCATACCCATATTTTCTTTTAAATTCCTCCAGTTCCCGCTCATTCAACACCTTCAACATATAGGTCCGGGTATTCCGGTTGTGCTCCACAAAGGGGATATGCCGCTGGTACAACTCATCAAACAACATCCCCAGCTGCAGCACATGCTGCTTACTCTCGAGATAAAAACCACATTTGACGTGCTGTCCGCCACTATCAAAGCTGAGCTCATTGGTCATCCCGTCCGAGTTGCTCCCCGATACCATCGCGCCGTCATTGACATACATGCCGCTATAAGCCTCCACATTAAAGTCGATATTGCTGACCATCCGCAGCGGATAGTGAATAGCGCCGATCGTGATCCCCTCTGTACTGACGATCAGGTCCTCAGGCGAGAGTCCATAGTTGCGTACGTCCCCCCTCGCAATAAAGGCGCCGATAACCACCACTCCAATCCCCACGCCAAAAACATAGGGGATATAATCATTCATATTCGGGATAAAAACCAACAAAAGCGAAGAGGCCGCTATAAAAAGCCCACCATAGGCGATGTACGCTCGCTTATTCCGACGGGATATAACCAGTTTGGTGCGAAATTCCATGCACTCAAAATAAAGAAATTTGCTGAATCTACCGGCGCCATTCAATCCCTTCCCTCTTACAATTTTTCATAAACCACCGCCGCCCCTTGTCCCACTCCCACACACATCGTCGCCAGCCCATACCTCCCCGACCGTCGTTGCATCTCATGAACCAGCGTCGTGGATATCCTCACACCACTACAACCCAGCGGATGCCCGATCGCGATCGAGCCGCCATTCACATTCACCAGCGCGGGATCCAATCCCAGCTCCTGCATACATACCAGGGCCTGAACAGCAAACGCCTCATTCAGCTCGACCAGGTCGAGGTCGCCCACCTGCAATCCCGCCCGTTTCAAAGCCTTCCGCGTCGCCGGTATAGGTCCAACACCCATGATCGAGGGGTCAACACCCGCCACCCCCATGCTCACCACGCGGGCCATCGGCCGCAGTCCATATTTCTTTACCGCCGTTTCACTCGCAAGCAGCATCGCCGCGGCGCCATCATTGATGCCCGCCGAATTTCCCGCCGTCACGCTGCCGTCCTTTATAAAAGCCGGCCGCAGCGCCGCAAGCTTCTCCATAGAGGTGCTACGTGGAGGCTCGTCCTTTTCGAAATAGATCTTCTCCTGTTTACCACCCAGTATCTCTACAGGCGCGATCTCCGCCGCCCATTTCCCGGCCTCGAGAGCCGCAAAATATTTCTCCTGCGAAAGCAGCCCGAATTGATCCTGCGCCTCGCGCGACACCTTCCATTGGCGGGCGACATTCTCTGCCGTCTCTCCCATCGAATACGGGTGATGCAGGTCAGCCATCTTCTTATTGACAAATCGCCATCCGATCGTAGAGTCAAATATTTCAGCGCTCCGGTTAAAGGCGCTCGTCGACTTACCCATCACAAACGGTGCCCGTGTCATGCTCTCCACACCACCGGCGATAAAAATATCGCCGTCCCCACACGCTATGCCGCGGCCCGCATCCATGATCGCCTGCAGCCCCGAGGCGCAGAGGCGATTGACCGTATTGCCGGGAACCGTCACCGGCAGCCCCGCCAGCAGCGCAGCCATCCGCGCCACATCGCGATTATCCTCCCCCGCCTGGTTGGCGTCGCCCGCAATGACGTCCTCTATATCCGCGGGGTCGATCCCCGGATTCCGCTGCAGTAAAATTCGTATCACATGGGCTAGCAGGTCATCAGGGCGGATGGTGCTCAGCGCGCCGCCATACTTTCCAATCGGCGTCCGGACCGAGTCTATAACATAGATAGCATTCATAGTTGTTGTTCGCTTTGCGTCGGCAAGTTACAGGAAATTCATCAACTCAGTTTCACGCCAGCTCCTCCTCCACAATAGTCGTCACCCCACCCGCAGCGTTCGGATCACAAATACGCCAGTGCGTACCTTCAATATACTAAAACATCCTCAACGCAGTGTGCGATCCGGGTCTCATTCCCCTTGCCTTCATCGCATCTACAACTTCAACCAACCGGGCCCTCTCAGCCGCGACATCGAAAGGCTTCCCATCCCTTCCCAACAACACACCACCCAGCCGCTGCCGGCAATACTCCAGCTCGTCGGCCAGAACTTCAAATACGCCGAGGGGGTCGATGCTACGACCGATCCAATAGCCAAAGGCAAGATCAACGGGATCGAACCGCCCCTCCTTTATCGCTTCCGGAAAGAAATAGCCCGGCGCCGTCGACGTCCAGACCGAGAAGAGATGATCATCGCCATATCCACGCCGGGGGTTATCCCAGTGAAAAAGGTCCCCGTCACCCCAATGAAGCCCCGTCCCGGTCAGCACATCCCAGGCGAGCATGCCCGGATAAAAACCATCGCTCTTCAACACAACGACCACATCGGCGCGCAGCTCCTCCCTCAACCCCACCAATGCCGCCCTGCGAACCTCCGCTTCGCCCGCGCTCTTTTCCACAACCGGCTCCACCAACCGGCCGGTCACACGACCTGCCATGGTAACCATCCTCTTTTCAACCATCACTTGCATCACCGCAAGATCACCGGTATAATTAATAAGGTCAACCGCCGCCTGCACCATGCTATAACGTTCCGGTGCATCCCCCGCCATCACATACGTCCATCGGTTATCCGTTATCGACAACCCATATAAGCCCACCTCCGGATACTGCTTCCGCCACGACAGATCAAAAACTTCATTCACATCCTCCCGGGCAAATGACTTCCTCTCTCCCGCCGATATAGTGATGACCCAATCCAGAAAAGCATCAGGCTTCAACTCCACCGGCATCCCCACTCCATCACCCATCCCCTCACCCACCCCCTCATCACCAACCACCCCCTCACCCCCCGGCATCGCAATCCTCCCAATATCCAAAACTCCCCCACCACCTTCAGGCGGAAGCGCCAACCCCAGTCGCTTTATACGTTCCTTACTCTGCGACGCAGTAGAAATAAAATAGGCAGGCTTTGGCCGTCCGCCACGCGAAAAAAGTCCACGCAGGATATTCATCATATAAAAATGGTTCGGGTTCCCCGCAGTCAAAATAATCATTTTCCATTAATAAATTTACCACAATAGGGTATTGCCAACCCCCACACCCCGCAGTAACTTTATACCGTCACCTAAGAACATGGATACCATCAGTCCTTTAACGCACTCACCGGCATCTGTGTCCTTGCCGGTGTCTCCGGATGACGATAGCCGCTTTGACAGGACGGTATCGCCCTCTCCGGCTTGTCCGAAAGAAACCCTGCAGCAATGCGGGGTTTCGCGGATCGTTCAAATTCACGTCCCGGTCCTCCTCATCGGCGGCAACGCGGCCATTGTCCATACCACCAGAACCAATACCCCACACACACCCCAAACCGTCATCCCCACCCTCATCAACTTCCTCGAACAAGCCGCCCAACTCGGCTACAACACCCTCCACCTCACCGGCGGCGACCACTTCCTCACCGGGAGCCAACCCTACCCCCACGAGCCCACCACCCACATCCTCGAAGACCTCCTAACCACCTCCCATAAACTCGGCTATCACAACACCGCCACCCAGCTCTATTCACATCACACCGCCCTCCATTCACAACACGCCGCCCGCATCCTCCAAAACCTCGATCACATCACCATCACCATCGACGGCAAACCCGTAACCAACCAGCAACGCGACGCCTTCGCCCGCATGCGCGAAAACCTGACCCAGGTCAAAAACTTCAGCTTCTCACATACCCTCACCCCCGACAGCTGGCAGATCCTCTCCTGGCTCACCGACTTCGCCATCCACCACAAAGCCACCAGTCTCCACCTCCAAACCCGGGACATATCAACTTTCTCCGCCGTCGACCTCTACCGGATCTACCTCGCTCATTATTATTTAAAGTCCTTCGCCGAACCCGAGCTCCTCATACACCTCGACCTCCTTCATCGGGACAACCTTATTAATAATCCCAATTTCCTCTTCCACCAAACCACCATATCCAAACACAACGCAGAAGTTCTCTCCAAATTGATCATCGGCGAGAAAGGCGACATCCTCACCATACCCGGCTCCACGTTCTTTAAGATCGGTAATATCCACGACACAACGCCATTGAGCACCATGATCGACCAGTTCATGGAAAAAAAACTGGAGTACATCATGCAACTCTACAACGACACCTACAGAGAGATCCTGGCAGACCCCGGGGTCGAGATCTTCAGCTGGCATCAGCTCATCATCGACAAGAGCAGGAAATTCGAAGACAGCGCCCATGAACAGGATTAGTTAAACTTTCGCGGAGCCCGTATCAGGATGACAGATTCGATACTATGCGCGTATATATTATCAAACGCGAGTTCTTGTATACCTTATCTAAAGAATATTGAACCCATAGTTGATTTGACTTTTTCTTCCAACGGTAACGCAAATCAATTCTATGGCAACAAATCAAGAACTATCTGACCTTACTCCATTGCCTGATGGTGTCAGGGAGATTCTTTGCATACTCTTCGACATATACTTCCCCAAGCTGGTTAATCTCTGCCTGCGCAGAGGCTTTGCCCCTCATGACGCGCAGGATATTGCTTCCGAATGCTTTTTCAGAATATTGCGGGCATCACCCACATTTAAGAACTTCACCCACGCCAGGAATTACCTCTACCTCGTCGCACAGACCTGCATCAGCGACTTCCGGACCAGGGGCATCGGCCGCGGCGACCTCACCTTCCCCGAAGAAGAGCCACAAAAAATTGATCCCGACTCTGAAACTTTCTTCGACGCGGTTGAACGAAAAGCCGTCATCGAAGCCCTCCGCCTCGCGATCGCCACCCTCCCCCCACAGGCGCAAAAGGTAATGCGGCTCCGAATAGAAGAAGGCCTCAAGCGAAGCGAGATCGCCATGCTCATGGACATCACACCCGACACCGTCAGCTCACACATAAAGGAATCCGAAAAGAAGCTCAGAATAATACTCAAATCAATGGGATACAACACGTTCATTATAACATGGTGGCTCGAAATATTCTTCCGGTAAAAAAAACCCCGCAAAAACTACAAAAAGAACTACCAGTTTCTCCCCACCAACGGGTTATTAAGCTTATCACTGTTATCGTTGGAATGAAAACAGTTAATCACTCTAACTAATAAAGGCACTAAAATGGCCGACGCATCAAGAATATATCAATTGTTGAAAAAACGCCGGGACAAGACGATCTCCGAACCGGAAGAAGAGGAGCTCAACGCCTGGTCCGACGAATCACAGGCCAACAAAGAATTTATCGACAGAGATATCGGCCCCGACACCATCGCCTGGCACATGGAGGTCCTGCTCGGGACCACGGTAGACGACCGCCTCGGGCAGCTATTGCATGCCGCAAAGAAGATGGGCCCGCTGCAGCTGAAAATAGAAGACACCTCCGATCTCGCTTTGCCGGACGAGCCCGTCGTATTCGTCGACGACGAACCCCTTCCCAGAAAGACCAGCGGAAAGAGAGTACTGGCAATCTGCATGATCGCTGCAGTCATCATATTCTTAGCCTGGGGAGTCTGGTTATTAACAAGGTCCGGGCGTGGACAAGTCGTCGGCGACCAGATCGCCAAAGCCGAAAGACCATTATTAAAGATCGGAACCGACACCCTCTACCTCGATACCCTGCGCGAAGGGGCAGTCGCCTTCCGGCAGGGAAGCATACAGATCAGAAAGATGGACGTAAGACATATCAAATACTGGTTTCGCTCCGACACAAATAAGAGAGAACCATTACATGCGCTCCGAACCTCGATCATCATCCCCGATAGCAAGGACTCCGCGGGATGGCAGGTATCCCTGCCCGATGGTTCGAGGGCAGTGCTCTATTCCGGCGTGATGTCCGTCCCCCCCGTCGGCAATGACCCGCTGATAAAAAGAGGAGTATCCCTTGCGGGCAACGCGTTCTTTGATATAGTACGGGACAGCGTCCACCCCTTCCTCATCACCACGGCCTTCGCCACCATGCAGGTACGCGGCACCCTGTTCTCCGTCGAAGCCGACAATTCCGTCCGCGGCGACAGCATCGACGTCGCCATGTATACGGGGAACATGGACATCACCAGCGGCGGCAGGACCCAGTCCATCCGTAAAGGACAGCTCGCATTGATCTGCCGGCGATGCGAAGACATACAGCTGTCGCAGGTCAGCAACATGAGATACTATTTGCCCTGGAAGAACCCCGTATTCGATTTCTCGCATCAGCCGCTGTATATAGTAATGAATATCTTAAAGAAATGGTACGACATGAATGGAGTGAGATACGGGCGGAACGTAGACACCTCCGCGACCGAAAAATTCAATGGCGGGGCAGTCAGCAAAGACCAGTCCCTCTATTCCCTGCTGGACGCCATTGAGCCCAAAGACATGACCCTAAGGGTCGAAGACAAGACAAGAACAATTATCGTTGACGCGAAATAAACGAACCCGGTCGCTGCCCTGCATCGGCCGCCCATGCCCATTAAGCCACGTCCTTTTAGATCAAGAACAGAGCTCAAAAGAGCGCATAATCAAGACCTGAGCCTGGCCAATTTAGACCCTCATCCAACTGATCTTCAGGTGCCGCACCACTCGCGGCGCCTGCAAGATCACCATTACTAACTAAATCAAAACATTTCGAGATGCTGGTTAAGGCATGGCGTAGCCTATGGGCTATCACACTATGGTATATTCTATTAGTAGCTCGCTTCCTGTCCATCGTACTGTTGGGCTTCCTGCCCACCATTTTATTGGGCGCCCTCCCAACAGTCGGCGCGAACGCGCAGTTTCCCGCAAGGACGAACGGCAGTTACCCGCAGACATTCAAAGTCTATAACTTCCCGCGCATCCCCGTGCCCTGGCACTCGCTGCTCGACGTCGTCAACGCTCAGCCGGATACGGTCATCTATTGCGACCCCCTTCTCATTAACCCGGATAGTGTCGTAATTCCGCCGCCCGGCCATACCATCAACGAGGTCATCCTCCCCATCGTCGAAAAGGCGGGAGGCCGGCTCGTCCGCGGCGACGGCTTCCAGATCTACGTCAAACCAAAACTGACCCTCCCGCCGGCGACGCCCGTCATGCACATCTTCACCCTGCTCGTCCTGACCGCCGAAGGCCCGCTGTTCCAGGCCAATATCAGCCTCGTGGGCCCGCATTTCCCGAACCGCACCTGGATGACCAATACGATGGGCATCGCCCATATCGAATGCACCGACCCGGCTCCGACAGTTCGCATATCCTACGCCGGTATGAAGACGCAGGAGAGACGGCTCTCCGACAGGGGCACCAACAGCGTAGAAATGCAGCCCAGCTATGACGTCGCCGATGTAGAGGTCACCGGCTATATCGGGCAGTCCCGGCGGTACAATACCGGCAATATCGACGTCATACAAGACCCGCGCCCCATGCCCGGCGGCGGCGTGCTGGGCTCAATGGAAGGCAAGGCCCCCGGAGTCGTCTTCACTCAAACCACTGGCGTACCCTCCGGCTCTTCCCGCCTCAACATCCGCGGCGTCTCGTCACTGGCCAACGGCCCCGACGCCTTATACATAGTCGACAACGTCCCCTGGGGCCCCGGAAACCAGTCCCTCAGCAACCTGCCCTGCGGCAGCGCGGCTAACTCGCTGGATGCCTTTCGCCCGCTGGAAGGCACAAAGATCGACAGGATAGAGATACTAAAAGACGCCGATGCCACCGCTATCTACGGCTCGAAAGGCGCCAACGGCGTAGTCCTCATCACCACCGCGGAGGCCCGCAAAGACACCACACAATTCAGCCTGCTGGCCTTCGGCGGCCTCACCGCTCCTTCGCGCGATATATCGCTTATGGACACACGCAGTTATCTCGCCACGAGAAGAGAAGCCTTCCGCCTAGACAAGGGCACGATCACGCCCGCCAACGCGCCCGACCTCAACCTGAAGGACACCGGCAACAATACCAACTGGCGCAGGTGGCTAATTCATAACCCCGCCTACAGCTCCGGCATACAAAGCACGGTCGGCGGCCACGACAGGAACCAGACCGCCAGCTATCTCCTTGGCCTCAACGGTCTCTGGGAGAACAGCGTCTTCAGGACACAGCCGGTCCACGACAACCTCAACCTCTCCTTCAACGGCAATATGCGGTCGAAAAATGGCCGGTTCAGCCTCCATGGCTCCGTCCTGGCCGGCAGGGACGACGACAACAGCCTGCAGACCGATGTGACCCAACAGACCTTCCTCGCACCCCTGGCCCCGCGGCCCGACCAGCTGCGGGACGCCGCAGGCAGACCCGTTTTCGCCTGGGACAGCATTCCGCTGGGTAACCCCTGGCTCTTCCTCAGTCAGACCTACAAGTCCCATATACACAATTTCCTCGCAGACGGGATCGCCACATACGGGTTGCTGCCCTCGCTGGTCCTGCAGACCAATGCCGGGAAGAACATCGTATCGTCCAACGAGTACGGTCAGACGCCGATGAGTGCCCTGCCCACCGGCTCACCCGCCAGCAGCTATTTCGCCTATACCAGATACGAAAGCTTTATCTGGGAATCGCAGCTCCGGTATAAAAAATGGCTGGGGGCCTGGCACCTCGACGCCCTTGGCGGGTATAGCCTGCAGACCCAACGATCCGGCATGAACACACAATCCGCCGTCGGCTTTAACAGCGATGCCGACCTGCCTTATCCCGGGCGGGCACAGCAGCTCGACAGGGATACCGTCCCCACGTCAACCTATTCCTACAAAGCCGTGTTTGGTCGCCTCAACATTAGATGGCTGGATAAATATATCTTTACTGCCTCGCTTCGCAACGATGTGAGCAGCCGCCTCGGCAATGCCCATGGCACCTTCTATTCGCTGGGCGCCGCCTGGCTCTTCTCAGAGGATTCGTTTTTCAGAAATAATTTCAGGAGCCTCAGCTACGGCAAGCTGCGGGGCAGCTGGGGCACGACGGGCAACGACCAGATCGGTGTGCACTATCTTAGTAGCTGGTCACCGCAGGCCGCCGCCAGCTTCTCCAATATACCCGGCTGGCTTCCACAGGGCAGCACCGCATCCGGTCCGGGCTGGGCAACTATAAAAAAGCTCGAGTTCGCCGTCGAGCTCGGCTGGTTCCGGGACCGTCTCTTCTTCACGGCAGCCTGGTATCGCAACAGGAGCAGCAACCAGCTCCTGCCCGATTTCGCCGCGCCACAGATATGGCGCAACTATCCCGGTGCCGTCATAGAGAATAAGGGCTGGGAGCTTACCCTGACCGCGGAGCTCATCCGCACACGGCAGGTGAACTGGGGCGTTAGCATCAACTGGACCATCCCCACCAACCGTCTGGTGGCCTTTCCCGATCTGGACAAGACGGGACTGGCGGACCAGCTGATCGTCGGCCAGCCGGTAGACGCGAGAAAAGTTTATAAGAGTCTGGGCGTCGATCCGGCGACGGGTGTGTATCGGATACTCGATCGTAATCATGACGGCGTCCTCGATGATAGGGACATGGTCATCGGCGCCGCACCTGACATCACCGCGTTCGGCGGGCTAACCACTACACTTCGCTGGAAGACCCTTTCAGTCGAGGCAGTCTTCGACGCGCGCAAAAAGACGGGCAGCAACTATCTCAATCCATTATACGCCGCCAATTATCCCGGCACCTTCGGTTCTTTCAATTCCAATATGCCGTCATCGATGTCTGCGCGCTGGCAAAAACCCGGCGACCAAAGTTCGATCCAGCGGGTCTCAGCAGATTCAGGTTCAGCCGCCAACACCATCCTTCCCTTATTCAGTCAGTCGGACGGGACCATGGCCAATACTTCGTTTGTTCGTTGGCGTAGTCTCTACATATCCTGGCAGCTGCCCTGGAACTGGAAAGACCGATCGGGAAGGCGGCAGACGATTTCGCTGTTCCTGCGGGCCCAAAACCTGCTGACCATTACCCCCTACAAAGGAATAGTCGAAACGGAAAGCATCATCGTACTGCCGCCTTTACGTACCTGGCAAATAGGCCTGCGCCTCAACTAGTGGCGCCCACTGGTCAGGGACATCCCGCAACCATCGTCACGCGGCCAGCGAGCCCCGCAACCATCGTCACACGGCCAGCGAGCCCCACAACCATTGTCCCGCGGCCGGCGAGCCCCACAACCATTGTCCCGAGGCGAACAGGCCTCCCCATCTAATGTCCGTACAAATAAGCCGACGGCCACACCAGGTGCGGGGTCCCAAAAAGCGTATACCCCCTGGCGAGAAGCGTCCCTCCCCTCGGGTCCGTATCCACACTCACGCCATACCTCGTCTCCAGGCTGGTGATCTCGTCCGTAACGGTCCTCCAACCGTCATAAACATCACCGCTGGCCAGGTACCAATAGTAGTGCGTGTTCTGTTTCAACGCCGCCGCGTCAGGGGGAACATTTGGTGAGCTTGCTCCATTTCCGGAGCTGAAAGAAGAAGAAAAGAGGATCAGGACAGCCGTGACAGCAGCTGTCAGAAAGGATGAAGGTTTCATAACTGAAAGTTTTATGTAAAAATTAAATACCCGCTGTAATTCACACGCAGCATTACCCCTGCAGTAATTCACCCGCAACATTACCCCTGCAGTAATTTACCCGCAGTCGGGCCGGACCAGCATGTCTTCGGAAGTAAGTGAAGGAAAGATCGTAAATGGGACAGGATATAAATATAATTACTTACATAGCCTTCCCCGCCCCACGCCTAAAACTATTTACCCATTTTATAGGTTTTCACTCACCTTCCCGCAGGCATCCGTCATTCCATTTCCACCCCTTCCTCCCACCGTCGTCCCAATCTCTCATTCCCCCAGGTCCTCATTCCAGTCCCATGAGCCGCCTGTAGTTGCCTCCCCCGTTCCAATCCCCCCGTTCCCTCCCCCGTTCCAATCCCCCGTTCCCCCATCCCGGGTCCTCCCCCCTCAAACCCAAAAAAAATCCGTAACTTTGCACCCCCATTACAACGGAGGAGCAAGACATGAAGACGGAGAAACCCAACATAAGACACCTGACTCTCAGCGAGTTAGAAAATTTCCTGGTCACCAGCCTCGGCGAGAAGAAATTCCGCGTCCACCAGGTCCACGAATGGCTCTGGCTCAAACACGCCCACACCTTCGACGACATGACCAACCTCTCAAAAGAGCTCCGTCAAAAACTCGCCGACAACTTCTCCCTCCCTGCCCTCACCGTCGACGCCACTCAATACTCCGCCGACGGCACCATAAAAAGTCGCTTCCGCACCGCCGACAACCACCTCGTCGAAGGCGTTCTCATCCCCACCGACGAGCGCAAGACCGCCTGCGTCTCCTCCCAGATCGGTTGCTCCCTCAGCTGTAAATTCTGCGCCACCGGCTACATGAAACGGCAACGCAACCTCGAAGCCGACGAGATCTACGACGAAGTCGTCCTCCTCAATCAACAGTCCGAGCGGGTCTACGAAAAGAAGCTCTCCAACATCGTCTTCATGGGCATGGGCGAACCCCTGCTAAACTACAAGAACGTCCTCGCCGCGATCGAGCGCATCACCAGCCCGACCGAAGGCCTCGGCATGAGTCCCCGGCGCATCACCGTTAGTACCGCCGGCGTCGCAAAAATGATCCGCCAGCTCGGCGACGACAAGGTCAAATTCAAGCTGGCCCTGTCTCTCCACGCGGCCAACGACCACAAGCGCAACGAGATCATGCCCATCAACGAGTCCAACAACATCAAGGCCCTCATCGACGCGCTCAACCATTTCTATAAACAAACAGGCAACGAGATCACCTTCGAATATATCCTCTTCAAAGATTTCAACGACAGCCTCAAAGACGCCGACGAACTTGTCCGCCTCTACCGTCAGGTGCCCGCCGACCTCGTCAACATCATCGAGTACAACCCCATCGACCAGGCCCTCTTCTCCAAACCCGAGGAGGATGCGATCACTGCCTTCATGTCCTACCTCGAGAAGCACAAGGTCAACGCCCGCCTCCGCCGCAGCCGTGGCAAGGATATCGACGCCGCCTGCGGCCAGTTGGCCAACAAGGCGGGTTAGTCAGTCGGCGTTAGTGCTACTATTAAACTTTACTTGCGTATTCTAAGTCAAAACCAAATATTTTTCAGGCCGCCTGGCTTAGAATATAAGGTGTTTGTCTTTTTATAACGGCAAAGATGCGTTCTATCAGTTTAAAGCGAATCATGTTCAAAACACTCAT